>Ga0209745_1000010_pt1 | contig 126708 bp, 77 predicted proteins | sample BarGraNGADG00312_FD_184495 | JGI IMG/M metagenome (GOLD analysis project Ga0209745, IMG submission 184495) | Arctic peat soil microbial communities from Barrow, Alaska - Barrow Graham LP Ref core NGADG0004-312 (SPAdes) (version 2) | ecosystem: Environmental > Terrestrial > Soil > Wetlands >... | reverse complement strand
AAACAAACGAATCTACCTCTCCAGCCCTCATATGGGAGGTGGAGAAATAAATTATATAAATATAGCTTTTAAGCAGAATTGGATTGCTCCTCTGGGTCCCAATGTGGATAATTTCGAGAAGGTTCTGGCAAATTACATTGGAGTTAAACATACGGCAGCACTTAGCTCCGGAACAGCCGCTATTCATCTGGCTCTTATAATCCTAGGTGTAGAGAGAGAAGACGAGGTAATTGCTTCTTCTTTTACATTTTCTGCAACGATCAACCCAATTGTATATCAGGGTGCTTTGCCAATTTTAATTGACAGCGAACCTGGCACCTGGAACATGGACCCTAAAACCCTTGAAACAGCTATTAAAGACCGCTTGGCTAAAGGCAAAAAACCAAAAGCTATCATCCCAGTACATCTTTATGGTATGCCTTCCAACATGGGAGATATCATGAAGATAGCTGACCAATATGAAATTCCGGTAATTGAAGATGCAGCTGAAGCTTTGGGAAGCCGTTATATGGACAAACCTGTCGGGTCCTTTGGCAAAATGGCAGTGCTGTCATTTAATGGCAACAAGATCATAACCACCTCTGGTGGAGGGGCGTTAATATCCAACGATGAACAGTTGATTGCATTGGCCCGGTTCCTATCCACACAAGCCCGCGACAATGCTCCCCATTATCAGCACAGCCATATCGGATACAATTACCGTATGAGCAATGTGCTCGCAGGTATTGGGCTGGGACAAATGGAGGTTATTGATAAGCGTGTTAAGCAAAGAAGGGATAATTTTAATTTTTACAAAGAAAATCTGGGAAACATTGAAGGGATAACCTTTCTGGAAGAACCCGATAAATCGTACTTCTCAAACCATTGGCTTACCACTATTCTGATTGATCCGGAAAAAACCGGTATACCCCGTGAAGATTTGCAGATTGCATTAGAGAAAGAAAACATCGAATCAAGGCCATTATGGAAGCCTATGCATCTGCAACCTGTTTTTTCATCCTGTCCTGCCTATTTAAATTTCACTTCTGAGAATCTGTTTACTAACGGTCTGTGCCTGCCGTCAGGTACTAATATGTCAGATGAAGATCGTCAGAGGGTTTTAAATGTTATTTTAAAACGCCTAGATAAATAATTTATTTTTTTTGATATTGCTTTTCAAGTATTAATTTTTAGGTCGCAGCTTAAATCTCTGAAAATATAAAATTAATTCTTAAGACAAAAATGTTACTAACCCGTATCATTAAAGCTATTTATAGATTCTATATAGAAAAATCCGATTCCGATTCAAAGATCAAATATTTCAGGAGGCAAGGTATGAAGATCGGGGAAAAATGTATTTTTCATACAATGTCATTTTCAACTGAACCCTATCTGATTGAAATAGGTGATCATGTAGCTATCGCAATTGGTACGAATTTTACTGCCCATGATGGAGGAATAAGGTGTTTTTGGGAAGAATTCCCGGGAGATGATATTTTTGGTAAGATTAACATTGGGAATAATGTTTTTATCGGGCAAAATTGTACAATTCTTTTAAATACAACAATAGGTGATAATTGTATCATAGGAGCAGGCAGTGTTGTTCGTGGAAGATTCCCTGATAATTCAGTAATTTTAGGTAATCCGGCTAAAGTGGTTATGAAAATGAATGTCCAGAAACTACTATACCGTCAAAATCCGGGTCGTCTGAGAACTGCAAATATGACCGACAAAAAAAAGAAACCTATCGTAATAAAACATTTCAACAATAAAAAATAATCTCTCCGAAAAATTAATTATTTTAATCAATTGATTTTATATTACGATTTGTTAAATTGGTGATGGAGATAAAATTTAAATTTATCTTATGAAACCTTTGTCTCTTATATTTATAGTATTTCTATTTATTAGTGCGAATCCAGACAAAACCAAATGAAAAGAATCATTTTTCTTCATCATAGCACCGGACAAAGCATTTGGATCGGGAAAACCAATCGCTATGTCTATAAATTCGATAAAAAGAGTGATGTAAAATCTTACTTTGCAAAATTCAATAAAAAGCAACAAACAGACTATTCCATTATAGAACGAAATTTTCCTGCAGCGTCTCCATATGGGTGGAAGAATTTACCCTTTGATTATTATAATATTTGGGTAAAAAATGCCGGAGAGAAACCTTTTATGGGTGAACCTACTTTGGAATTACTTATTAAAGAATACGACATTATTATCTTTAAACATTGTTACCCGGTAAGCAATATAATGAAAGATACCGGTAAACCTCATATTGATTCTGAAGAGAAAAGGATTGAGAATTATAAGTTACAGTACGATGCTCTGAAAAAGAAAATGCACGAATTCCCGGATAATAAATTCATTATTTGGACTCCTGCAGTCCAAGTAAAGAGTCACCTAACGGAAGATGAAGCCAAAAGGACCCTGGAGTTTTATAAATGGATTATGGAGGAATGGAATGGAAAAGGCGACAATATTTACATTTGGGATTTCTATAAATATGAAACAGATGGTGAGCTTTATTTAAAAGAGGAGAATTCAGGGGATGTTAATAATTCACATCCAGGAAAAGAGTTTTCAGCCCGCCTGGCCCCAATATTCGCTAAGTTTATAATAGATGTGGCTGAAGGGGTGATAAAATATTGAATCGCGGCTACATTGAAAACTTATACACCAGCAATCTAAATCTTTGTTCTGCCCAGCATAATTAAATGGTGTTTCCGAAAGCCTTTTTAATAAAAGATTTAGCCTGCTGTCTGGATCCTATGTAACTAATGGTAAACAACAGAGGGTACTGAGTGAGATGATAGAACTATTAAAGAGGTATCTACTTCAAAAAAACTATTATGTGCGGATTTGTAGGTATTATAAATAAAACTGGTGAGCTTGTTAACAGCAGAATCCTTGAAAAGATGGCTTCCTCGATTAATTACAGGGGACCTGATGAGGAGGGAGTGTACATTGATGGACCCGTTGGGTTTTATCACAAAAGACTTTCAATAATTGACCTTACAACCGGAAGGCAGCCAATGACTTTCAATGATTGTACTATTGTTTATAATGGCGAAATATATAATTATATCGAGTTAAGGGATGACCTGAAAAAGTCAGGCCATCAGTTTATTACCACATCTGATACAGAAGTAATATTACATATGTATTTTGAGTATGGAGATGATTGTATCAACCGACTGAACGGTATGTTTTCTTTTATTATTTACGATAAAAGAAAAAAAAGATTACTTATCGCGAAAGATCATTTTGGTATTAAACCACTTTATTGGTACGCAGATAAGAAAAAAGTTGTATTTGGCAGTGAAATAAAAGCAATACTCAAGCATCCTGATGTTATAGCAGAGCCTGACAAGAAAAACTTATATGAATATCTGACCTTTCAGTTTATTCTCGGTGAGGGTACTATGTTCAGAAACATTTCCAAAATATTGCCAGGTCATTATATGACATTCGATATTGCTTCCGGCAGGTTAACCAGAGTTAAATACTGGGAACCAGACTTTAAAATTGACAGATATCATACAGAAGAGTATTTTATTGTCAGGTTAGCCGAGATACTGGATCAGACAATCACCCAGCAATTGAGAAGTGATGTTCCTGTTGGATCATATCTGAGCGGGGGGATTGATTCTTCCTTTGTAACCATTTTGGCTGCTTCCAAATATGATCAGCAATTCAAATCGTTTACCGGAACATTTGAAGAGGGTCCGGAATTCAGTGAACTTTATTTTGCCATAGAAACTGCAAAAATGGCTAATTCCTTACTTTATAAAGTGACCCCGACCGAACAGCAGTTTATTGATCTTCTGCCAAAACTGATCTGGCATCTTGATGAACCTGTTGCCGGACCGGGTGTTTTTCCTCAGTATATTGTATCAAAACTTGCTTCAGAGCACGTGAAAGTTGTACTTGGAGGACAGGGTGGCGATGAAATATTCGGAGGATATGCAAGGTACCTGGTTGCATACCTTGAACAGGCAATCAAAGGGGCAATTTTTGAGAATAATGAGGAAAAGGAACATATTGTATCACTTCAATCTATTATCCCTAATCTGCCATTTTTGCGTACTTATTCACCCATGATGAAAGGATTTTGGGAGACTGAAGTCTTTGAGCCAATGGACAGGAGATACTTCCGTTTGATAAACCGCATGGGATCTTCAAAATCATTTCTGACCATGGATTTCTTGGCAAAATACCATGAAGATGAGATGTTTGAAAGTTTTTCAAAGCTATTTAACCACCCCGATACCCTGAGCTATTTTAACAAGATGACCCATTTCGACATGGTTGCAAGTCTCCCGGGATTATTGCAAGTGGAAGATCGCGTAAGCATGGCTGTTTCTATCGAATCAAGAGTTCCTTTGCTTGACCGGAGGATTGTCGACCTCATTTCACATATGCCTGCTGGTATGAAGTTCAAAGGAGGGGAGATGAAATACCTTCTTAAGCGCACCATTAAAGACATAATACCAAAAAAAATCATGAATCGCAAAGATAAAATGGGATTTCCTGTCCCTTTGGATTTATGGGTAAAAAATAAAGCAAAAGATTTCATTCTTGATACACTGTTATCTAAGAATGCAAGAGAAAGAAACATCGTCAACCCAAAATTTGTGGAGGATATGATTTCCTCTGAGCGACCATTCGGAAGAGGATTATGGGGGATTTTATGTCTGGAGTTGTGGCATCAACAATTCATTGATAAGAAGATTAATTAAGTTTCTTCTACCCCCATCCCGGCCTTCCCCCAAGGGGGAAGGAGATAAGACGAATAAAGCCTCCCGCTCAGCGGGACGGGAAAGGGGGTAAGTTTTAAGAATAATTTAAGCCAGAAATTTACTTTTACTTTAATTATCATCACTTGTATTTTATTTATGGGAAATAAACCTTCACCTGTTACTGTTGAGAACTGGGAAGTAAAAAAGATAGGTGTTATCGGCCCTGGAATTGTCGGAATGCCTATGGCTTCAATGCTGGCACATGCCAGGATTAAAATTGGAACGGATGAACCAGCAAAAGTTATTGTAATTCAGAGGGAATCCTTTAATTCAGGATGGAAGGTGGATGCAATTAATCGGGGGAAATCAGTAATTGGAGGAATTGAACCCAATCTGGAAAAAATAACCCATAATGCGGTTAGGGATGGACTGCTCTCTGCTAGTCATGATTATTCTATCCTTTCTGATGCAGATGTAGTTTTGGTTTCAGTCCAGACAGATAAAAAAAGCTTTGAACCTGATTATGGCCCTTTGTTCGGAGCGCTTGATAAACTCGCGGAGGCATTACTGAAGAAACCTGAAGGGAAGATACCACTGGTGATATTTGAATCCACTCTTGCCCCCACCACAATGGACATCCTTATCAGGGAGCATTTTAAGAAATATGGACTTAAGGAAGGTAAAGATATCCTGCTGGGTAACAGTCCTAACAGGGTGATGCCGGGCCGTCTTGTGGAAAGAGTGCAGGCATCAGACAAACTGGCAGGTGGATTACACCCTGAAACGCCAAAACTGATTTCAAAGCTTTATTCACATATTGTTACAAAAGGAACTGTTTTTCAGACTAACAGTCTCACTGCTGAAATTGTCAAGACTCTTGAGAATGCCTACAGGGATGTCAGAATTGCATTTTCTACAGAAATTGTCCGGTACTGTGATAAAAATGACATTGATTTTTATTCAGTGAGGGATAAGGTCAATTCCCTTTTATCACAATCAGATAAAGCAACTTTTAATCCAAATGAAGTACCCAGTGGCGGAATCCTTATTCCAATGCTTGGTGTTGGTGGCCATTGCCTTCCGAAAGACGGGATCCTGCTCTGGTGGAGAAATATCGAAGCAGGCAGAGATACAACAAACAGTCTTATCCTGAATTCAAGAATTATTAACGATGAATCTCCGTCATTTACTTATCATCAATCTGAGGAGAAATTTGGCAATCTGAAAAATACCAGGATCGCATTGCTTGGTGTAGCCTACAGGTTCAATTCCGAGGATACACGAAACTCTCCGACGATTACATTGGCAAATTATCTGAGGGATAATGATATACCTTATATTTTACATGATCCATATGTTAAAAAAGATGATCAGAATCTGCTCCGGTTCAAACAGGATTCACATTTCACAAGAGATCTGAATGAAGCATTACAAGATGCGGATTATGTCTTTATGTGTACAGCTCATAAAAACTATATTAATGATTATAAAAAGATAGTATCATGTAAGAATATTAAAGGTTTAATGGATGCCTGTAATATCTATTCTGCAAGACAATTTAAAAATAGAAATATTAAATATAGTGGTATTGGAAGGGGATCCAGGCAACCGGATGTTGAATTTGTAAACTTTGTTTATGATAGTTTCCAGTCTATGGAAAAAGGGTTGGCAAACGAATTACTGGGTTTGATTGAATTCTATAATGCCAGATATGCATTCGACGAATTCAATAAAGTAGATTTTTATGAAGTACAACGCCTAGCAAAAACCTGCTCTACAGGCTGCGAAATAGCAAATCCGAGTAAAGTTGAAACAGTGCCGGAATATAAAGGATTTTCCAGCAGATTGGTGCAATGTGCATTTTTAAGTAGCTCAGAAGTGAAAAATGAGTAATGAGCAATGAGTCAACATCGCTCATCGCTCATCACTCATCTCTCACCGCTCATTGCTAAACACTGAATCCTGAACATTCATAACATTGAAATTATCAAACCAAATATGATGGACCAACAAAAATCCTGGTGCATAATAGGAGGTGGCATAATGGGAATGACACTAGCCCTTCGACTTGCTCAGAAAGGATTCAGGGTTACTATTCTTGAATCTGAGCCAAAAATGGGTGGTCTTACTGCAACTGTTGAAATGGATGGAGCCGTATGGGATCGCTTCTATCACGTAATTCTTTTGTCGGACCTTAATACCCGTAAGATTATAGAGGAGATTGGTCTTGAGAGTGAACTGAAATGGGTTGAAACAAAAACTGGTTTTTTTTCCGATGGAAAGTTATATTCAATGTCGAACATTTTCGATTTTCTTAAATTCCCTCCAATAAACCTTGCAGATAAACTCAGACTTGGCCTTACAATAATTACTGCCTCCATCATAAAAGACTGGAATAGGATGGAGGGAATCCCTGTTGAAAAATGGCTCCGGAGATGGTCAGGAAAAAAAGTATTTGAAAAGATCTGGTTACCTTTACTTAAAGCAAAACTAGGCGACCACTACAAAGAAACATCGGCTTCCTTCATCTGGACTACTATTCAGAGAATGTATGCTGCACGAAGAAAAGGTCTGAAAAAGGAGATGTTCGGATATGTATCAGAAGGATATGAGAAGATCAACAGAGCTTTCGGGGAAAAACTTAAAAGCATGGGAGTGGAAATTGTTGTAAATACCTATGTTAAACAGGTTTATGGTGATCAAAACAATAAATTAAAAGTTGAAACAACATCAGGTAATAGTTATCAATTTGATAAGGTTGTCTCAACACTTCCTTCTGACATATCAGTAAAGATTGCACCAGCGCTCAGTTATGAAGAAATTGAAAAGCATAATTCAATAAAATACCTTGGAGTCGTTTGTCCTTCAGTTTTACTTAAACGCCCAATATCAAAGTATTATGTGACAAACATTACAGATACCTGGCCTCCTTTCACCGGTATTATTGAGATGACCGCTTTAGTAGATCCGGCAGAATTGGGCAATTGCAGCCTGGTTTATTTGCCTAAATATGTTGAACCTGGGCATGAACTTTTCCTGAAAAAGGATGAAGAGCTCAGGAAGTACTTTTTAGAACCATTATTTAAAATGTATCCTGATTTTTCAGATAATGATGTTATTTCCTGGAATGTCTCTTCTGCAAGGAGGGTATTTGCGTTACCAACGATGCATTATTCTGAAAGGCTCCCGCCTATCACTACTTCAATGGAAGGATATTATATAATTAACTCAGCCCAGATAATTAACGGTACTTTGAATGTGAACGAGACTATTCAGGTAGCTGAAACTAAACTGGAAGAAATTCTTTATTTACATTAATTTTCAACTCTTAATACTCTACGATCTCACCTCTCACCTCTCACCTCTCACAACTCACCACTATGAGTAAAAACAAACCCTTAGCTGCCATCTCCCTCGATCTTGACAACCAGTGGTCGTACATGAAGATCCATGGAGATGAAGGGTGGGATAAGTATCCATCATATTTTGACATATTCATTCCTCATATACTTGACCTTCTGGATGAACTGGAGTTAAAGATTACCTTCTTTATTGTAGGGAAGGATACTGAATCAGAAGAGAACAGGAAATACCTTAGAATGATAACAGAAAGGGGACATGAAGTTGGAAACCACTCTTATTATCATGAATCCTGGCTTCAGTCGTATTCGTACGAAGAAATTGAAAAGGAGATAATTTCAGCAGAAGAAGCTATTGAAAAAGCCACAGGCCAAAAGCCCAGGGGATTCAGAGGTCCGGGTTTCAGCTGGAGTATAGACTTACTGAAAGTATTGGAAAATCGTGACTATGTATATGATGCTTCCAGTTTACCAACCTGGCTGGGACCATTGGCAAGAATGTACTATTTCTCGAAATCTGGTTTATCAAAAGATGAAAAAAAGGCACGTAAGGAACTCTTTGGCAAGTTCAGTGACGGATTCAGAAAATTAAAACCATATTTTTTTCATCTCGGTGGGGGTAGGAAAATAATGGAGATTCCTGTGACTACCATGCCAATATTTAAACTTCCTTTTCATTTGAGTTATTTAATTTACCTGAGCAGTATCTCAATTGGATTAATGAAGTTATATTTGAATGTTGCGTTAGCATTATGTAAAATTACGCGGACACCGGTTAGTTTTTTATTGCATCCACTTGATATTATAAGTGGAGATCAGATTAAGGATTTGGCTTTTTTCCCGGGAATGAATTTAAAAACCTCCAAAAAAATCAAAGTTTTTAGTATAGTTCTTTCCACATTGTCATCTGATTTTAATGTAGTATCTATGTCGGATTTTAAAGTTTAGTAAGTTATATGGAAATAAGAGTTCTACTGATCTTTCATTTTAGCGGTGATAAAAGAGTATCGATTGAGGTATTACCGCCGATTGGCATCCTAAGCATAGCTGCATTCTTAGAAAATAAAAATATCAAAACTGATGTTATTGATTTTACGATTGAGCCTGACAAAATTATTGATGTTGATTCTTATGATATTATTGGTTTTAGTATAAATATTTCGAATAAAGAAAGCTCATTAAGAGAAATTGAAAAGATTAAAAAACATAACGAAAGTGTTAAGATAATTGCCGGCGGACCATTATGTATGAGTAATCCGGAACTGTTTTTCAATAATAACACAGATGCTGTTTTTACTTGTGAAGGAGAAGAGGCACTTTATGAGTATATTATGAATGAAGATAAGAAAGAGGTAAAAGGGATCTACTTGAAAGATCATGATAAGTATATTTATACCGGGGACAGAGAGCCATTAAAAAACCTCGACGAATTGCCCTTTCCTGCATTCAATAAAGTTAATATACGTAAATACAATAACTACCCAAAAAGAAGACGTCCCATTTCATCAATTATGACCTCCAGAGGGTGCCCATATGACTGCATATTTTGTTCACATGCCATGGGGAGAAAATGGAGGGCCAGGTCTGCTGAGAACGTAGTGGCAGAAATAAAATGGCAGGTATCAGAATTCGGTATAAGGGAGATATTGGTCTATGATGACAACTTTTCCCTGAACCGGGAAAGAGCAGAAAAAATATGTGACTTAATTATTGCGAATAATCTTAATGTCAGGTTACAGTTTTCAAATGGACTGAGAGTTGATAATCTGGACTATCCATTACTTCAAAAACTAAAGAAGGCAGGAACCTGGTTTATGGGATTAGCCCCGGAAACAGGAAATCCGGAAATCATGAAGTTGATAAAAAAAGGATTTGATCATGACAAGGTGCTGCAAATGAGGATAATGTGCAGAAAATTAGGGATTAAGACGCATGGATTCTTCATGATTGGATTCCCTTTTGAAAACCGATCAACTATACTTGAAACGATAGCCTTTGCAAAAAAACTTGATTGTGAAATTGTCGAGTTTAATAAAGTTATTCCCTATCCAAAGACGGAATTATATGATCTTTTAGCTGAAGATGGTAAAATACTGGACACCATCTGGAGTGCAAAAAGCTATCATGAAGGAACCATTACAACGCATAAAGTTGGAGACTTGCAGGAAGAGGAAGTTAAAAATCTGATAAGGAAAGCATATAGAAATTATTATCTTAGAATAAGCAAAATAATTGATTTGCTTCTGACATTTTCGTTACGGGATATTATTGTACTGGGGATCTATGCACTTCGAACAAGAAACATTTGATCTCTATAGGACCTCCTAGAAAAGCTAATAAATAATTTATGGAAGAAAGAAAAACTTATGATGAGTCAAAGCCATTAGTTTCTATTGTCATACCTTGTTATAACGAAGAAGCTATTGTTGTTCCAAATCTGACAAGAATATGTGATTATATGGCGGGCCTTGAAAAGGAATATAATTGGGAGTTAATAGTTATTAATGATGGCAGCATTGACAAAACAGGTGCTCTTGCCGATGAATTTGCAAAGAATTATGCTGAAGTTAAAGTAATTCATCATATTGTTAACTTGAATTTAGGGAATGCCTTAAAGACTGGCTTTGCTCAAGTAAAAGGTTATTACACTATTACCATGGATATTGATTTAAGTTATGCTCCAATTCATATTGGGAATCTACTGAAAACTTTGATCAATACCAAAGCAGATGTTGTAATTGCTTCTCCTTATATGAAAGGAGGGATGGTCACTTCTGTTCCATTTATGCGAAGATTAATGAGCAAATGGGTAAATAGGTTTATGCGGCTTGCAGCACAGGAGAAGTTAAATACATTTACTGGTATGGTAAGGGGGTACAGAACACAATTTATAAGAAGCTTGAATCTTAAAACGAAGGATTATGAGATAAATCCGGAGATTTTATATAAAGCAATGATCCTTAGGGCCAGAATAATTGAAATACCTGGACATCTTGACTGGACTGAACAAAATAAACTTGGAGTTAAGAGAAAATCAGGCATGCGGATGATTAATACATTTCTCTCAGGTCTAATGGCTGGATTTGTTTTCAGACCATATATCTTCTTTATGCTAATTGGATTTATCCTATTTTTGGTGTCTCTATACATAATTGGATGGATATTTGTTAATGTTTTTCAAATAATGCCTACCCTTCAAATAGATCCAACTTACTTTGATGATAGATTTTCCAAGGCAATAGGATTAGTTTTTCAGAGACGTCCTCATGCATTTTTTATTGGTGGAATAACTCTTTTACTGGCAGTTCAAATATTGAGTCTTGGATTCATTTCTCTACAAAGTAAAAGATATTTTGAGGAATTATTTCATTTGGGGACATCTTTTAAAAACGATACTTAAATAATGTAAAATACTGATTAATTTTCTCGTTTTTGTCAGAAAGAAACAATAATTGATCATTTGATAGATTTAGAACAACTTGGTTTGATTAAATGAGATTCTAAACCTTATTATATTTTAAAATTGGAAGAATGAATCTATTAAAGAAACCTTATCTTCTTTTTTTCCCTTTCTTAATAATATCACTTGCTGTTGCAATTATTTTTAAAACTAACGGCAATTTAGGAGATGAAGGCACATATTTAAATTTTGCACGTAACATACTCCATGGGTTTTATTCACCTTCTCCACCTGCTATTGATCTGAGATATAGCCCTGGGTACCCGTTAATAATTGCACCTTTCTTAGCATTTAGGTTGCCTTTGGTTTTCATCACTATGCTGAATGCAATTTTTTATTATTTTTCAATTGTTTTGCTTTATAAAATATTATGCCAATTTGTATCTCTGAAGTTTACTGTGATTGTTAGCTTATTCTGGGCATGTTATATTAATGCTTATGAAAACATACGTTTTATTCTCAGTGAAACATTGACAATTTTCTTAATCTTTTCCATAATCTTCAGTCTTGTAAGGGTATTTAACCCCGGCAATAAGCCTGTCTCGATAAAATGCTTGCTTCTGTCAGGATTTTTAATAGGATATTTAGCTTTGACTAAACCAATATTTGGCTATGTATTACTTTTCATGCTTTCTGGAAGTGGACTACTCTGGATTATTAAATTGAGATCTGTCAATTACAAAAAAACTGTAATAATTTTATTTATTGGGCTTGCCACTAATGTGCCATATTTACTATATACATATAGTATAACTGGTAAAATATTCTATTGGAGCGATTCGGGGGGATCTAATCTATATTGGATGACCACACCTTATGAAAAGGAATACGGTGATTGGTATTTTGGATATCGGACTTTATTGAGAACAGACTCTCTTTGGCCTGGTGGCCTTATTCCCGGTGGAGATGAGTCTTATAAGTTACATCATAAGAAGAATATGGAGGTAATTTATCAGCTAGTGGGAGTGGAAAGAGATGATGCATGGAAAAAGTTTGCGATTGAAAATATTAAATCTCATTCATTAAAGTTTGTTCAAAATTGTATAAGCAATGTTGGAAGAATGCTTTTTGACTTTCCTTATTCCTATAAAGTTCATAAACCAATTTACTTAGTAAGGTTCCCTTTCAACGGGATAATTGTAGTAATGATGTTGTTTTGCCTGATTCCAACTCTCTTTAATTGGAAGAAAGTCCCGTTTTCGATCAGATTAATGCTGGTTTTTGCAATGATCTATTTTAGCGGAAGCATCTTAGGCTCTGCCGAAACCCGCATGTTTACCGTTATTGTACCTATACTACTCTTCTGGATTGCATATATTTTAGAAAAATCGATAATCTTAAAGTTGAAATTTGATTATTGATACTAAATTTCATATAAAATAAGGTATATAGTACATTATAATATTTATAAGGATTAATTCGTTAAGATATGCTTAAGAAATATCCAAAGTGGGTATTATTTATCAGGAATAGAGCTTTTATCCTTTTTAGTAAGTATTCTATCCCTAGATGGATGATATTTCTCATGGATAATTTGGCTGTTTTTCTTGTTTTTTTCTTTGCCTACCTGCTGAGATTTAACTTTGATTTTACCGGGATCAATACTAACCTAATGGTTAGCCATGCCTTGATAACATTATGTGTCTATACAATTTTGAGCCTTATTTTTCGTTCATACGCAGGACTTATCCGCCATACGACCCTTACAGATATTTCTCTTGTTTTTGCTACTACAACCATTTCGTCCACAGTGCTTTTGTTAAGTTCTTTGGGTGGCAGGGTAATAAACTTAGGTCCATCTTTCATAGTTCCATTATCCATAATACTTATTCACTATGGATTAATTACAATTTTGCTATTTTTTATACGGGTTGCAATTAAACTGGTCTTTCGGTTTGCCACAAGCTCAGACAGAAAAACAAAGAAGGTATTGATTTACGGTGCTGGCGATCTTGGATTCGTTGTTAAAAGGGTTATCCTGAGTGACTCGGAATACGGATTCGAAGTAGCAGGTTTCATCGATACAAATAAAAACCTTTTTGGAAAAAAGATAAATGGTATACCGGTTTATAATCCGGACTTTCTGAATTCGAAATTGTTATCCAGTCATAGAATTAATACTTTAATATTGGCAATAAAAGATATTACTGTTGAGGAAAAAAGTAAAATAATACATTCAGCAATAAATCTGGGACTTGAAGTGCTTGAAACACCTGAGGTAAATAAATGGCTAAACGGCCAGCTTCAGGCACGTCAGTTCCAGAAGGTGAAACTCGAAGATCTGCTGGGAAGACAGCCAATTAAACTTGATTTGAGCACCATAAGGGATGGATTAAATAATAAGACTATTATGGTGACCGGTGCAGCCGGATCTATTGGTTCTGAAATAGTTCGTCAGCTTACGCGCTTTAATTCAAAAAAAGTAATCCTGGTCGACCAAGCCGAGACTCCCATGTTTCATCTGGAGAATGAACTCAGGGAAAGATTCAGTCATTTGCAGGTTCAATTGTTCCTGGCAGATGTAACTAACCATGAGAAAATGGAACAGATCTTCCGCGATTTTCACCCGGAGATCATTTTTCATGCCGCTGCTTATAAGCATGTTTCCCTTATGGAAGAGAATCCACATGAATCCATCCGGGTAAATGCTGACGGTACAAGTACTTTAGCTGAGCTTTCTGTAAAATATCATTCAGAGAAATTTGTCATGATCTCTACCGATAAATCAGTTAATCCTACAAGCGTTATGGGAGCTTCAAAGCGGATATGTGAGATGATAGTGCAGTCAGCATCTAAAAAGGAAGGAGTTAAAACGCAGTTTATCACGACACGTTTTGGAAATGTACTGGGTTCGAATGGTTCGGTAGTCCCGATTTTCAGCAGACAGATCGAATTGGGAGGCCCTGTGACGGTAACTCATCCTGAAGTAACCCGTTATTTCATGACTATCCCTGAAGCCTGCGAGCTAGTACTCGAGGCAGGTTTTATGGGAGAGGGAGGCGAAATCTTTGTTTTCGATATGGGAGAACCAGTCAAGATTACAGACCTGGCAGACCAGATGATAAGACTTTCGGGACTTATTCCCGGTCAGGACATAAAAATAGTATATACAGGTTTGCGTCCTGGCGAAAAACTTTATGAGGAACTATTGACAGATAAGGAAACTATTCTTCCTACATACCATCCGAAGATAAATAAGGCAAAAGTTGAGAGCATAAATAAAGAAACATTAAAACTGATTGATAACTTATTGAAAAACTTATATAGCCTTTCAAAACAGGAAGTGATCGAAATGATCAGCAAAATTGTTCCAGAGTACAAATGCAGCAATGGGAAATATGCCGGGCAGAAATCGGAAAACAATTAGCTCTTTTTCTGCGTAACTCAGCGTAAACCTCTGCGTAAATCTGCGAGAGATTCTTTTGGTTTCTAGCTGAGTATCGCTGATTAAATACGCAGAGTCTCGCAGATCTATATTTTCCGGAACCCGGAACAACAAAATAAAAAAATAACAATTAACAAAATGATAATAATATGGACTTTAACGGAAAATGCTTATTGATAACAGGCGGCACTGGTTCTTTCGGTAATGCTGTCCTACGGAGATTTTTAAACACTGATATTTCTGAAATAAGAATCTTCAGCCGCGATGAGAAAAAACAGGATGATATGCGGCAGTTTTATATGAACCCCAAAATAAAATATTTTATAGGAGATGTACGTGACAGGCAAAGTGTTGATAATGCCATGCAGGGCGTTGACTATGTTTTTCAAGCTGCTGCACTTAAGCAGGTTCCTTCTTGCGAATTTTTTCCGGCTGAGGCAGTAAGAACTAATGTTCTGGGTTGTGAGAACGTATTGAATTCAGCTCAGGAATATAAAGTGAAAAAGGTAATCGTCCTGAGCACCGATAAAGCTGTATATCCTATTAACGCCATGGGAATGTCCAAAGCACTAAGCGAAAAGATAATGGTGGCTAAATCAAGAAACCTTAATGGTACAGGAATTGTTTTTTGTGGAACTCGATATGGCAATGTTATGGCATCAAGAGGATCGGTTATTCCCCTGTTTGTCAGCCAGATAAAACATAATCAGCCAATTACAGTCACCGATCCGAATATGACCAGGTTTATGATGACCCTGGAAGATGCGGTAGAGCTGGTCTTGTTTGCTTTTAATAATGGTGAGAATGGTGATATCTTTGTACAGAAATCACCGGCTTCAACTATTGCTGATCTGGCTCAGGCACTTAAAGAACTTTATAAATCATCAACAGAAATTAAAACCATCGGTACCAGGCATGGTGAGAAACTTTATGAGACTCTGGTTAATCGTGAAGAAATGGTAAAAGCTGTTGATGAAGGAGACTATTATCGCATACCTGCCGATACCCGGGATCTGAATTACAGTAAGTTTTTTACAGAGGGTGAATCCAGGGTGTCCTCGATAGAAGAGTATACCTCACATAATACCAAGAGGTTAAATGTAGAAGAGACAAAGAAATTGCTTTTAAAGCTTCATTCTATTCGCGAGGATGTCCTTAAAGAAAAGAGGGGAGAGGTTTATACGCCGTGAAGAGCGCAGGGCGCAGGGCACAGAGCACAGAGGTGAGTAGTGAGTAGTGAGCGTAGAGCGCAGTCCGCTTTCGCTGAAGCTATAGTGGATGAAAAGCGCAGGGCTCAGAGCTCAGAGCATAGGGCGCAGGGCATAGAGAAGAGAGGTTAATCGGGAAACTTTTCAACACAATAGATGTGGAATGTTTGATAATAAAATACAATAATGTTTGATTGTAATAAACAAAATTCTTTATAATAATTTCATGATCAAAATAGGCATCACAGGCCAGGCCGGATTTATCGGTACCCATTTATTTAATTATCTCGGTCTTAAAAAAAACGAAGTAATCAGAATCCCGTTTCAGGATGATTTTTTCTCAGATGATAGCAAATTACAGGAATTTATCCGGCAATGTGATGTGATTGTACATCTGGCAGCTCTTAACAGACATAATGATCCGCAGACTATATATGATACAAATATTAAGCTGGTCAGAAAACTGATAACAACATTTGAAAATACAGGATCAAAACCTCATATCTTATTTTCCTCTTCAACCCAGGAAGAGAAAGACAATATGTTTGGTAAGTCAAAACGTGAAGGGAGGGAAATACTTGCTGATTGGGCAGAAAAAAACGGTGCACTCTTCACTGGCCTGGTAATACCCAATGTTTTTGGGCCTTTTGGTAATCCATATTATAATTCGGTTGTGGCCACCTTTTCACACCAGATAACACATAATGAAGAACCAAAAATAGATTTAGATGCTCAGTTAAAGCTGATATACATCGGCGATCTGGTTAAAATAATTTATGATTTAATTAAGAATAAAGTATCTGGTAAAGAATTTAAAGTTCAGCATACCAAAGAAATAAAGGTTACTGAGATACTCTCATTGCTAAAAAGCTTTAAATCAGGCTATTTTGAAAATGGCATTTTCCCGGACCTGACTGATGCGTTTGAACTTAACCTTTTTAATACATTTGTCTGCTATATGCCCATTGAGAATCATTTTCCTGTAAAACTAAAGCAGAGTACCGATGAAAGAGGTTCTTTTGTTGAAACCATCAAGCTAAACAGTGGGGGACAGGTATCATTCTCTACAACAAAACCCGGCATTACCAGGGGAAATCATTTCCATACACGAAAAGCAGAGCGCTTTGCTGTGATAAAAGGCAAAGCATTAATTCAATTACGAAGAATAGGAACAGATAAAATCCTGAATTTCGAACTGGATGGGAGAGAAACGGCTTATGTAGATATGCCTATCTGGTATACACATAATATTACTAACATAGGGAATGATGAGCTGTATACGATATTCTGGATAAATGAGTTTTTTGATCCGGATGATCCTGATACTTTTTTTGAGGTAGTATAAAAAGCTTTCAGCCATCAGCTATCAGCTTTCAGTAGATATGAACATATATTCCTTTTAAAACTGACCGCTGACCGCTGACAGCTGACAGCTTCCTAACCATGAAAGACTTTCGAACTTTAAACGTCTGGCAAAAAAGTCATAACCTTTCGATTCTGATTTATCAGAAAACAAAAGAATTCCCCAAAGAGGAAGTTTATGGGATAACGTCTCAGCTTCGCAGGGCAATAGTCTCTATACCAACTAATATTGCAGAAGGATGTTGTAGAGGAAGTGATAAGGATTTTGCTAAATTTGTACAGATTGCTATTGGTTCTGCAAGTGAATCTGAGTATCTAATCCTACTTTCTAATGAGTTGGGCTATATCGAAAAAGATGTTTCGGAACAATTAATTGAAAAAGTCTGCGAAATAAAAATGATGTTAACATCATTAATTAAAAATTTACATAAATCAACTGACCACTGACAGCTGACCGCTGAAAGCTGACAGCTAACTACCACCCAAATGCAAAAATCACCTCTCAAAGTCCTCACTGTTGTAGGAACACGTCCCGAAATAATAAGACTCTCCAGAGTTATGTCCCTTTTGGACGAACATGTCAACCAAATCATCGTCCACACTGGTCAGAACTACGACTATGAATTAAATGAGATCTTTTTTAAAGACCTTGAGTTACGAAAACCTGATTACTTTCTCAATGTTGATACCTCTTCATTAGAGGCATCCGTGGGAGATATAATCCGAAAATCGGGTGAAGTTCTCAGAAAAGAAAAACCGGATGCCCTTTTAGTCCTGGGTGACACTAATTCGTGTCTTTCAGCTTATATGGCAAAACGGCTCCATATCCCCATTTTCCACATGGAAGCCGGAAACAGATGTTTCGATTTTAACGTTCCTGAAGAGGTAAACCGTCGCATTGTCGATCATATTTCCGATTTCAATCTGGTATATACTGAGCATGCCAGAAGACATCTCCTTTCAGAAGGCCTTCCTCATCGGCGAATCTATCTGACAGGTTCTCCCATGTATGAAGTCCTGAACTACTACAAACCCAAAATAGAATCCTCTACAATTCTTCATGATCTTTCACTTTCGCTATCAACTCTCACCACTCAACGGTCAACGCTCAACGCTCACCACTCACCACTCACTACTCACAACTATTTTCTGGTTTCCACCCACCGTGAAGAAAACGTCGATAATCCTCAAAATCTCGAAAACATCATGAACATCCTGAATTTACTTGCAAAAAAATATAAGCTGCCAATTATAGTCTCGACTCATCCCCGCACCAGGAAAAAAATTGAGCAGCTTACTGATAAACAGACTGACAAACTTATAAGTTTCATGAAACCATTTGGATTTACTGATTATGTGCATCTTCAAATGAATGCTCTGTGTACTATTTCTGACAGCGGTACAATAAGCGAGGAATCAGCAATCCTTGATTTTCCTGCAATTTCACTTCGCAATTCAATGGAGAGACCTGAAGCGCAAGATGCCGGTACCATAATTCTTACCGGATTCAACCCGAAAAATGTACTTGCCTCAATCGAACTTGCAATAAATGAGCACAATTCAGGGATTAAGAAGCTTATCCCGATCGATTACCAGGTACCAGACACCTCATGGAGGGTATTGAAACTTATTCAGGGACAGGCATCTTTATCTAACAAATGGCATGGAGTAGTGTAAGCTCAGGGCTCAGAGCTCAGAGCGTTGAGAGGTGAGTAGTGAGTTATGAGATAATAAATTTGAAACACTGACTGCTGAATGCTGATTGCTGACAGCTTCTAAACCTTTTTGATTTTCTTGCCGGTAGCACTGATAGTCAATTCTTCTTTAAGCTCATAAACCTGGGGGATCTTATATAATGCGAGATGCTTTGAACAATGCTCAATTATTGATTCTCTTGAAACAGGATTTTGTGAATCTCTCTTGATCACGACAGTCGCTTTCAGCATTTCGCCCTCAATCTCATCATCAATTCCCTCAATTGAACAGTCAATAACCTCAGGTATCTCCAGAATCACTGCTTCGATTTCTTTCGGGCTGATACGTTTCCCTCTCACTTTAATGATCTCCTTTGACCGGGCAGTTAAATAGATATATCCCTCCTCATCAACTGTTCCGAGGTCTCCTGTATAAAGCCATCCGTTCCTGATGGCATTTTTTGTGCCATCCTCATCGGCAAAGTAGCCCATCATAATATTATCTCCATGGGCTATTACTTCACCGGTCTCTCCCGGGTTTATCTTTTCCCCTTTTTCATTTATAACCTTTAATTCAACTCCCGGGATCCCTCTTCCCATGGAGCCCTTTTTCTTTTCATATAACTCAGGAGGAAGCCAGGAAAGTCTGGCTGTGGCTTCAGTCTGACCGTACATTACCACAAACCTGACCTCAGGGTGACTTTCCCTGAACTCATCAATAAAGATTGGAGCAAGTTTACCACCGGCTTGTGTAACATATTTAAGATCAGGTAACTTTGTTTTCTTAAATGAGTCTGATTTCCGTAACAGGATCTGGAAATGACTTGGTACACCTGCAAAACCTGTGCATTTGTATTCCAGAAGGTTATTTATGACTGTCCCCAGAAAGATAAATGAGTTATTAAATACTATCGATCCTCCAGCACGTAAATGTGTATGTAAAAGCGTAAGTCCATAACAGTAATAGAATGGCAACACAACAAGCATCCTGTCATCCTGAGTTAATTTAAGGTATTCTGCAATCGAACCTGTATTTGCTATCAGGTTTTTGTGTGAGATCATAACCCCTTTTGGTTTCCCTGTTGAACCCGAAGTGAAGATGATCTCGGCACAACGTTCTTTATCGAAAGGCAAGAGTTCAGAGTTAAATGATGAGCGATGAGTGATGAGTGATGAGTGATGAGCTTTCTGAAGATCGGATTCAGGGAGTGTGCCCGGAAAGATAGATTTATCCAGATTAAGAGATAACCTATTCTCAACGTCCTGTGTAAGAAATATCAATTCGGGATTTGTCAGGTTTAGAATGTATCTGAAGTTTTCTTGTTCTATATTCGGATCAAGCGGGATTATAATATTTCCCGATTTAATGACAGCAAGATATACTTTCAAGAAAAAGAGATTATTGACTGACAGAAGAATAATGTGCTTGTTTTGGCCAATTTCTTTTTCCAGCCAGGTCGCAAGATTAAGAGACTCCCTGTATAACTGTTTAAAAGAGATCTCCTCCCTGCCAACGAGAAATGGCTTGTCAAGGGTTGAGGTGTTTTCGAAGAAATATTCGAAGGCATTCATGGTTAGAGGTGACTTTTGAGTGATGAGTAGTGAGTAAAAGTTATTATGAACACCATTTTTCAGGGTGGTTAATCATGGATATCAACATTTTGCGGACTTCGTCATATTCATTCATTAATTCAGAATGCATTATGACAGTGATGTACTTTGTATCTCTGGAATAATCCAACCAGACCTCTGTTTCGTATTCTTCTCCTAATGAATCAGTTAATTTATTTACAAAAGACTTTACATATCGCTTCTTTGCCCAAGTTTCGGCTATATTTGATGTGACCGATCTTGATGATCTTCTTATTTGATCAGTCAATGAGTATTTCTCTTCTTTTGGAAATGATTTGGTTATCTCAAATATTTCCATTGCAAGTTTGTAAGCTTTTTGATATACTATTAAATCCCTAAAGCTTTTTACCTGGCTCATAGGATATTTTCTCCTTCCTGTTTACAAACATATCTGTAAATTATGTTTGATAAATATAATGTATGTCATATATAATTGTAAATTTTGTAATTTTCCCATTAATCCTCGTTATCTTCTTGACACTCACATCTCACCACTCACCACTCATCGCTCATCGCTCATCACCCGTTCCCGGCACAATACTGGAACCTGGCTATGCTTTACGTGTTTCTTCCTTGATCCGTTGAATATGTCCGCGGCCCAGTCCTTTAACTTCACAGCCCAGCTTAAAATAACTCCTGATTTTATCGTCAGTTAATATTCCAAAGCAGTCAATGATTGCAGCCGGATGTCCGATTGTACTTACCACTGCTTCAGGATCAAGATCAAGATATGCTTTATGCGGCACAGCAAAGATAACTGCTTCTGAACCATGCAACGCTTTATTCAGATCCTGTTCAACATGGATTTCTTTTAGTTTCTCCTGGTTACGGAAGAACTTTGCTTTGCTTTGTCCAACACCAGGATAAGTGTCCTGCTGTTCAAATTCCCACCAGTGTTCTACATAGGGGTCGTGTATTCTGATTTCGGCACCCATTTCGGCAAGTTTCCGGATCACGATCTCAGAGCCGCTGTAACGGGTATCTCCAACATCCTCACGATAAGCCGCTCCGAGAACCAGAATATCTGCTGCTGCAATGGGCTGACCCATGTTGCGAAGGGCATCACGAGTAAGCTGACCGACATGTAATCCCCTGGTATCGTTTATGTCGATAGCCATAGGCGTTATTTTAAAAATATCATCCTCAAAGCCAAGGATATGTTTATAGGCCCACAGACCAAGTCCACCGTCCTTGGGAAGGCAATATCCTCCTATCCCTGGTCCCGGGAACATAATATTACTGTGTGTCGGACGAACCTTAATAGCCTTAATAACTTTGATCAGATCTACCCCGTTACGTTCCGCAAATAAGCTCCATTCGTCGAGGAAAGCAAGGATTGTGGCCCGATAGCTGTTTTCAACAATTTTAGCGGTTTCTGATTCGATAGGCCGATCCATTACCGTCAGGGGATATTTTTCGGTATTCAGAACCTCATTAAGAAATTTTACTACACGCTCTTTAGCTTCTTTATTTATCCCGCTGCAAACCCTCCAGAAATCTCGGATACTGGCTACATAATTTCGCCCCGGCATAACTCTCTCATAACTATGTGCCAGCAGCGGATCTGATTCAATCCCTCGTTTTATAAATATTTTTTTCATTATCGGGTAAGCTACCTGTTCTGTAGTTCCCGGAGCCACTGTTGTTTCGATTAGAATCAGTGCTGTGGAAGGAATATGTTCGGCAATTACTCCAAGTGAAGCTTCAAGCGCTGCCATCTCGGTTTGTCCCGAACGGACATTACCAAGCTCTTCCTTGATATAATCACACTGTACATCAACGACAACTATGTCAGCCAGTTTAAGAACATCATAAGTATAAGTAGCAATAAGGGTTTTCTTCTCTTTAACACAACGGGTGATCATTAGATCAACTTCAGGATCTTCAGCTTTTACAGGAGAAATACCGCGATTGAGTAATGGAATTTTCCAGTAACTCCTCACACTGGGACGCTGCATACCGACTACAAACTTTGATGGCTGGCCTTTCTTGTTAGCTGAATCAGCAACAATAGCCGCCATTACGGCGCCAACAAATCCAACACCCATGACAACAACGATCTCACGATCTTTGGCACGTTCCTGATCAATCCTTTTTTTCAGATTTTCAAATTCGGTCTTATAATCATCTGGTTTTGGTAATGAGAATTTTTCTCCACCTGGACTAATTGAAAATTGTTCGCTCATGCTTCCTCCAATTCTTTGATAAATAATAAAATCTGAATTTTGTTAACTCCTAAATTTAGAAATAGTTTTATTACACTTACAATGTTATTTGATGAATATAACAAACAAATTTATAAACGAACTTGCGTAGTGGATAAACCAAGCATTCTTAAAGCCCTCCGCACCAATCTCTTCGCTCTCCGCTCCGTTCTCTGAGCCCTGTGCCCTGTGCCCTGTGCCCTGTGCCCTGTGCCCTGTGCCCTGTGCCCTGTGCCCTGTGCCCTGTGCCCTGTGCCCTGTGCCCTGTGCCCTGAGCCCTGTGCCCTGTGCCCTGTGCCCTGTGCCCTGCGCCCAGCGCTTCAAATCCCATAATAGTCTCTGACAGGCCCCATTCTAAGATACTCTGTAGTTTTCCTCTTTCTTTCAAAATTCTGAAAAAGCGCCTCAATCCGATCCTCTGTTTCCCCCATGACCTCAGCAACCTCTTTAGGGGAATATCCGTTTTCGAACCCATACCAGTACCTGTCCATCATATCGAAAGGAAGCTGATAGAAAAACTCTTCCTGGGTCTGTTCTGCAGAGTAGGTATCAGTTGTAGGGGTTCTTTTAATTATAGATTCTGGGATCTCTAAGTATTTCGCGAGCTGGTAGACCTGTGTTTTGTAAAGGTTACCGATTGGCATCACATCTGCTCCGCCGTCTCCATACTTTACAAAGAAGCCCTGTTCCTGTTCGTGTTTATTTGGTGTGCCAATAACTGCATAATACAGTGATTCAGCATGATAGTAAAGCATCGACATCCTGGTGCGTTGCTTGAAGTTTGAGGCGGCAACAATCTGAAGATACTCTTTAACGGGGAGTATCTGATCTTTCTGATTTCCTTTTATATCAATAATTGTAAGGGAGAAGAGAGGTGGAAGATTATTTGATAAACCGCCTTTCTTTATCCCTATTTTCATTTTATAGTTTTTTGGATCGTATTCCGGAAATATACGTTTCACTGCCTCATCTCGTCTTTTGTAACAGCCGAATCCTGAAAGGGCAGAAGTAATTTCTTCTTTAATTGCTTTTACTCCAAATTTATCAGCGAGTTGTTTAGCAAGCTTTTCACTATCGTGACTGGAGTCTTTTTCGGGCATCATAATTCCCAGGACCTTATCCGGGCCAAAGGCTTTTGCTGCGAGAGCCAGGCAAACTGAGGAATCAATGCCTCCACTGATGCCGATTACAGCTCCGTTGCGCTTCAGTGTATGCAAAACATCTTGCCGGAGTTTGGTTGTTATTGCATTAACAACATATTCGACATTTTCGAGTAGAATGATGTCTTTTGAAAAAGGTTTTTTTGGAGGCATAATTTTTTATATGAAGTAATTACATTTTTAAAAATCACTAACTGTTTCACCCCACTGTTTTACCCCCAAACCCTGTTCACCCCCCAACCTTGTTCGCCCCCAAACCCCCTAAAGGGGGCTTTTTTTTATCCTGCCTTTTAATAGCCCCCCTTTAGGGGGGATGGGGGGTAGACTATCAGTGGATTTTGGGGCGGGGTCAGAAGTCTTCAATTATTTTCAGGTTTTTTAATGGTGGAGTTTGAAACTCTTCATTATGATTTTCTATAAACTGATAATGCAGAAGATGTGTTGAGATAACTGCAGTCAGGACCATATTATCCATCTCTGATGAGATCCCGGTTTTTTCAATTTTAGCAAGCAGATCAGAAACAGATTTATAATTAAATATACCTGCACTCTTAGTATAAGTATCAGATAACATGTATTTTATATATTCGGGAGGGTTTTTAGACAGGAATACACTATGGATAGGGGCACGGTAAGGTTGTTTTGGCCGTTTGATTATGCTTTCGGGGATCCTGTTTTTCAGGAGCTTCTTCAGCAGGTATTTTTCGTTGAGCCCGTTAAGTTTAAAATCAGAAGGCAGAGAATTGCAGAATTCTATTAACCGGTAATCCAGGAATGGATATCTTCCTTCAACCGAGTTTGCCATTGCCATTCTGTCGCCCTGAGAGGAGAGAAGGTATCCAGACATGAAAATGGTAGTCTCAAGCCATTGTGCTTTTGCCAATGGATCCCAGGAGTTAAAGTTTCCCGGCAGTTTTTTTGTCAGCTCATCAAAAGGAGAGTAACCCTCGAGTTCATTTTTTAAACTTTCCGAAAAATGTTTCTTGATATGGTTTGAATTGTTCCACCTTAATAAATGAGAGTAAAAAGGGTTGTTCACTTCATTTAATTTGTACCCAAAGAACATCTTCAGGACATTTGGATTGGCGTTTTTCAGATGAGGGATATCAGGATATAGCTTTTTTAACAGCAAAGGCTGCGTTACTGAATCAGGTTGAGATGCCCATTCCCTTCTGATCATTGCTTCCCTGAAGATATCATAACCCGCAAGTATCTCATCAGATCCTTCGCCTGTAATAACTACTTTTATATTATTGTCCCTGACTAGTTTCGCGAGTAATAACATTGGTGCCGGGGCTGTTCTTGTCATCGGGGTCTCTGCATGCCAGATTACCTTTGGAAAATAATCCGCTATATCTTTTGAGGAGCATTTCATTGATTTATGAGCCGTTTTAAAGTACTTTACAGCCTCTTCCTGATATTTACTCTCATCAAAATCTTTCTCTTCAAAGCCAATTGAAAATGTATTAAGAATTCCCGGTTCAATGTTTTTAATGTATGATACAGTCGCACTTGAGTCAATTCCGCCGCTCAGATATGCTGCAACCTCCACATCTGCCCTTAAACGGATTCTTACTGCATCAGAGAATAACTCTTGAAAGCGGTCCATAGCATCCTGAAAGGAGAGTGTAGAATCAATATTGTTAAAACTTAAATCCCAATATTTTTCTATTCTTAATCCATCCCGGCTATAGGTGGCAAAATGTCCTGGCGACAATTCATAAATATTCTTAAAAGCAACATCCGGTGTAATTGTTGTCCAGAAAGTATAGATCTGAGCTAAACTTTCAGAACAGAATTCCCGTTTGATATTCTTTTGTTGAACCAGAGCTTTTATTTCCGATGCAAATGAAAATATTCCATCATTAATATTATAGAATAAGGGGCGGATGCCCATCCTGTCGCGGGCAATAAACAATTCTTCTTTTGATTTATCCCAGATAGCGAATGCAAACTGTCCATTTAACCGGTTAAGACATTTTATGCCATTCATTGCATAAAGCTGCACCAGTACTTCAGTGTCTGATTGAGTTCTGAACCGGCAACCTTTTAATTCAAGATCTGTGCGCAATTCAGGGTAATTAAATATCTCACCATTAAAGACTATCCAATATCTGCCGGAAGGATCAGATATTGGTTGTTGTCCGCCAAGAATATCAATTATACTAAGTCGTACATTTCCTATAGTTGCAAACCGTGAATTGTAAATGCCGCTTTCATCAGGTCCGCGATAGCAAATTGCGCGGAGCATCGATACAATTGTGGATTTGCTGTTTTTTTTGCCCCGGTAATCAATTATACCAGCTACTCCGCACATAATTAAGATTTGGTTTTCCGGTCAATAAAATCAGTTATTGCATTTATTGATTCAAAATTTTCCTCGATAAGGTCAGCATCTCCGGTCTTTATTCCAAACTCTTCTTCAATGAAAGTAATTAACATAATAAATCCCATTGAATCAAAGTACCCCTCTTTGAAGATAAGAGACTCATTCTTAATTTTTTCCTTATCGACATGAGCTGCCAGATAAATGTAAGATTTTACTTTTTCCTTAATTATTGATGGAACAAATGTCATGAAAGTATAATTAATTAAATGATTAGAATAGCTATAAACATTTTTTAATGATTTTCTTCATATACCCCTTGCCCTAAAGGGTGCGAAGAAAATTAATTACTTCCGCCAACTGGCGGAATTGGGCAAATAATTGATTTTCAATGACAATATAATTTTTTTTCAAAGATAACAGAGATCCATTCTATATTTTAAATTTACCGATAGATATGACAGGGTTTTCATCCTTTTTATAGTATCTGTCATATCGTCCATACCTGCTTTTCTTAATATTAAGGTCATTCAGTACGACATCAAAATTTTCAATTTTGTTTATGTTGAATAAATTGAGTGCTTCACTAAATACGTCTTTACGGGTAAAATTATTTCTGCAAACCAGGAGAATAAGAGAAGCATATTTCATCATCAGTGCAGCGTCGGCAACTAATCCGGTCGGTGTAGTATCAATGATCACATATTCGAATTTGTTTTTCAGATAATCAATCAATTCATCCAATGCACCTGCTTCAATCAGCTCCGAGGAATTTGGTAAGACAGGCCCGGCAGGAATAATGTAGAGATTCTCAATATCCGACTTAAATATTATCTCTTCTTTTGTGATCTGATTCATCATATATTGAGAAAGACCGATGGAATTATCAATTTTAAATTTTTCATGGAGAGTTGGCCGGCGCAGATCACAGTCTATAACAACGGTTTTATGACCTACCGATGCGATTGAAGCTGCAAGGTTGGCACAAATAAAACTCTTTCCATCCTGGGGCTGGGCAGAAGTAATCAGTATTACTTTTAAAGGTTCCTTCCTGAATCTTATAAACAGACTGCTTCGGAGATTTCTGAAGGATTCAGCTATAGAAGATCCGGGTGATTCCTTCACGACTGACTCTGTTTTTTGATAATTGGTGTATATTACGCTTAAGACTGAACGGTTAATTAAATGCTCAATATCATAAATGGAAGTGATCTTTTCGTTAAAAAAGTTTTTCAGAATGATATAAATTGTTGGGATCATTAGTCCCAGAAAAATTGCCAGGAGCCAGTTAAGTCTGGCCTTTGGTGATATAATAGAACTTGTTATTTTACGTGCAGGTTCAAGGATCTCATAATCAGGGTAATTGGATGCCATCGTGATAGCTGCCTCTGATCGTTTCTGAAGGAGGAAAGTGTAGATAGCATCGCTCAGATTGAATTTTCTCTGTATGCTGACCATGTTAAGCTCGGTTCTGGGCAGTTTTGAGATCTCCTTAGACAGCTTATCGGCCCTGTAATTCAGTTCGTTCTGTGTAAGGTTAAGAGTGTTAAGATTATTCTTCACATTCTCGATAATTGCTTGTTTCTGAAGCTTGATCTTGTTCTCGAGCTGGCCCAGAAAAAGGTTTTTTTCAGCATTATTACTTAAAATCGAGGATCTTTCAGCATTTAAAGCAAGAAGGTCGAGCACCATCTTGTTCATAATGGGATCGACCACATTTGCTGCGGATGGGGGTGCAAGTCCTGCTATATCCTGATTCTTATTAAAATAATCAAGTATATAATTATAGTAACGCTCCTGTATCTGCAGGGTTGAACGATCAGCTTCTATTTTTGTCATTTGTCCAATGGCCTGCTGTCCCTGGAAACTAAGGTCTGTTACCTGGTTTGTTGACCGGTAATCCCGAAGCTTCGATTCGGACCGGAGCAAAGAATCTGATATCTCAGAAAGTTGTAAGTCTATAAAATTTATTGTGTTGACAGCAATTTTATTCTTTTTCCCGAGATTTTCGTCGAGATAAGTTTGCAGATATTTATTTAAAAATTCAATTGTCAGATCAAGGTTTCTACCCTGGAAAGACACATTTATCAATGAAGACTTGATGTTGACAGGTTCCACTTTAAGATTTTGAAGATATGCTTTAGTAAGAAGATCCTGGTGATAAAACTCAAAGTAGGAACTGCTTCCAGTTTTAGAACTTTCGGAGTAGGATTCTTCATTAAGTGATACAGAAAATTTGAAATATCTGTTTGTAATAGTTTCATTAAATCTGCAGATTGTATCTACTTTCAGAAAATTATGTCCGCTTACAATAATGTTATCTACATAATTGTACAGCGAAGCCTCTTGCTCAGAGGAAGAGAGCCTGAATGAGGTCTTATCAAGAATTTTAATAAAGAACCTGGCATTTATCGGCTGTAAATGGGATTTGTCGATACTTACCGTATATGGAACTCCATCGTAAATCTGATTAGATTGTTTTAGGATATTATTTTTCTCTGAAAAATATCCGACTTCAAGATTAAGGTTCCTGATTGTAGCAGCTACCAGGCTGAAAGAATTCAGACTGTTTATATCATTTTCAAGATTCCTTGACTGTCCGAATGCCCCCATTCCGCTGAAAAGCTCATTGCTGGATCCAGCCAGCAAAGAAGAACGCTTATCCTCAATAGGTCCGATTACAGAATTTACCTGATAGACAATTGGTGAAAATTTATTTATCATGAATGTGACGATCATACAGACAATGAAGCTGGCTATATAGAAATATTTGTATGAGAATGCCTGTAATATAAATTCCTTAATATTAAAAGCCTCAGATTGAGATTCTTTTTGAGTTGGCATTTGAAAATAATTTAAAATTTAACACCTGTAAAAAGTAAGACTGCAATAAGAGTTGTTATAGAGCTCAAAATGGTTGTAAAGGTAATATTTGAATAACTCGAAGAAACTGCCTTCAGAGGTTCTACCACGATTACATCATTCGGAAGAATGTAATAGTAATCTTTGGTAGCAATTTTCGAGTCTGAAAGGTTTAACCTGTAATGCATTACTTTTTCACCTTCCTGCCTGATAAGGACAATATTTTTATGGTCTCCGTATCTTGTAAGACCCCCCCCAAGAGAAAGGGCCTCATATATATTCAGCTTTTCCTGAGTGAATGTATAAACTCCCTGGCGCTGAACTTCTCCCATTATGCTTACCTTATTATCAATGTATTTAACAACAACTGCTGTGTTTGAAATATAATCATTCAGTGCGTCCTGGATTTTTTTACTTGCCTGATCGGTGGTTAGTCCCAAAACATTAATCAACCCGACAAAAGGGAAATTGATATTTCCTTTATCATTAACCAGATAACCAATTATATTTGAAGAACCCATAGAACCCATCCTCATTTCATCGGAAGAGTTAAATATCAGATTCGTTTTTTCATCGATGCTTATCACTTTAATGTAAAGGTTATCAAAGGGCATAATTGCTTTTTGAGTCCTGGGATTGACTCCTGGTTCATTAAGCTCATTTATATCGTTGAAATAGCTTAATTTACTGAGAGGGACACAGGAGGCAGCGGAAATCATTATTATAACTACTGTTGTTATATAAGAAATAGGTTTCATTTTAATATGCATAAGTTTTTAATAAGTGCCTAGAGTGACTAAAGTGAACTAAAGTGCCTAAAGTTAATTGAGTTAATAAGTTTAAAAGTTTAGAGTTTTAATGTTTTGCCGGTAGATGTAAAGATAGCAAGTATTTCAATTGCCTCTGCCAATACTGGTTTTGTCTTTTCGGGAGTGAGCCAGTTGATCTCTTCAATAATTTCAAGCCAATAAATGCTTTCACTTGATTCACTCTCACAAATTCGTATTTTATTACTGAAATCAGCTTTGCTTCTGGCTCTGTTTGCTTCTCTGTAATTAGCTCCTACACTTGTCCCTGCTTTTGTAAACTGATTTCTTACAACTTTCCCTTCAGGTGACCCAGGTAGTAAAGCAGAGAGCTTTATAACACTGATCGCAAATCTCTTTGTCCTATCTTCTAACTGTTTAGCAAATACTTTATTTTCCATTTCTTCAACTCTAGGCACTCTAGTTCACTTTAGTTCACTCCCAACTTCTTTAACCTCACTTTAGCTCATTATACGAAAATCCAATATAAAGATAATGTTTTATGAGTTTCCGGCAAATAGATGAAACCCGGGAAGGTCAGTAAAATCAATGATTTTTAATATATTAGTCTATGGAATATATGATTATACCATTGATTAAGTATCGTTAATTTACAGAGTAGCGTGATTTATCAAAATTAAAATAATATTTATTTTATAAATGATACATTTGAAAAATGGGTGTAACTACAGGAAGTTTAATTTCATGATAAATCATCTTAATAATTCTCGATTATGGGGAAAACAGCTTTAATTACTGGTATAACCGGTCAGGATGGAGCATATCTTGCCGAGTTTCTTATAAAAAAAGGTTATAATGTTCATGGCATTAAACGACGTAGTTCGCTATTAAATACAGACAGGGTTGACCACCTTTATCAGGATCCGCATATTGAAAAACGAAATTTTGTTCTTCACTATGGTGATTTAAGTGATTCAATGAACGTTACGAGAATAATACAGGAATGTCAGCCCGACGAGATTTACAACCTTGGAGCCATGAGTCATGTCAAAGTCAGCTTTGACATACCTGAATATACGGCTAATACTGATGGAATTGGCACATTGCGTATCCTGGAAGCAGTTAGATTACTTGGTATGATAGAAAAAACCAGGATATATCAGGCCAGTACATCAGAACTTTACGGACTTGTCCGGGAAGTTCCCCAAACTGAAAAAACACCTTTCTATCCCCGCAGTCCGTATGCATGTGCTAAGCTATATGCTTACTGGATAACAGTAAACTATCGCGAAGCATATGGATTTCACGCCAGCAATGGTATACTGTTTAATCACGAATCGCCAATACGGGGTGAGACATTCGTTTCACGCAAGATCACAAGGGCATTAGCAAGGATAGTCCTGGGAATGCAGGACACACTTTATATGGGAAATCTGTCGTCAAAACGAGACTGGGGACATGCAAAAGATTATATAAAGGCTATGTATCTGATACTTCAACAGGACGAACCTGATGATTATGTAATTGCTACCGGAGTCTCCACTGAAATCCGTGAATTTGTCAGGAGGGCATTTACCCTGGTTGGAGCAGAGATAACATTTTCAGGAGAAAAAACAGATGAAAAAGGTTCCATTACCTCAATTGATGACAATCTGTTTATTAAAAAAGTCGGCGAGGAACATCTTGCTAATTTCAAAATCAGGTGTAAGAATAATCCTGTAATTCTGAAGGTTGACTCTGCTTATTTCAGGCCGACTGAAGTTGATTTTCTGAAAGGTGATGCAACCAAGGCCAGAGAAAAGCTTGGGTGGATACCTGAATACAGCCTGGATGATCTGATATCAGAGATGGTGACATCCGATCTGACTCTTATGAAAAAGGAGCATTACTTAAAAAACGGAGGATACAAAACACTAAATTACTTTGAATAATTGACTCGCGTAGACAGTTATGTATTTTATAATTTACCCCCATCCCAGCCTTCCCCCAAGGGGGAAGGAGAACAAACTAAGCCTCCCGTTCAGCGGGACGGGGAAGGGGGAGGATAGAAGAAAACATTTATAATAATTAACCACTAAGCAATCATCAAATTAGAAAATATTTAATTGTCAAGCATATGGAAAAATCATCAAGAATTTATGTCGCCGGTCACACAGGGCTGGTAGGCTCTTCCATCAAAAGATGTCTTGAACAAAAAAAATATTCGAACCTTATTTACAGGGCTCTGGATGAACTCGATCTGACTGATCAGAAAGCGGTCAATGGATTTTTTGAGAAAGAACGACCGGAATATGTTTTTCTGGCCGCAGCAATGGTTGGTGGTATTATGGCAAATAATACATACAGGGCAGATTTTATCTATAATAATATTATGATTCAGAGTAATATTATTTATGCTTCGTGGAAATATGGAGTGAAAAAACTGCTGTATCTCGGATCAACATGTATTTACCCAAAAAACGCATCGCAACCGTTAAAGGAAGATTATCTGCTTACCTCACCCCTGGAATATACAAATGAACCTTATGCTATTGCAAAGATAGCAGGACTAAAAATGTGTGAATCATTCAACCTCCAGTATAAGACCAACTTTATTGCAGTGATGCCTACCAATCTTTACGGACCGAGAGATAATTATAACCTTGAAAAATCTCATGTTCTACCGGCATTGTTGAGGAAAATCCATCTTGGAAAATGCCTTGAAGACGGAAACTGGGCAGCCATAAGAAAAGACTTTAATAAGAATCCTATCGAAAATATTAAAGATGATTCTGAGAAAAAAATCATTCTTGATATACTTAATAAATATGGAGTACTGATTGTAAATAATCTTTCAGATTTTGATAGAACCAGTACCAGGATTCCCCTGGATAAGGTTTTAGTAAATGTCTGGGGAACAGGAACTCCATTGCGTGAATTCATGTATTCACCAGATATGGCTGAAGCATGTGTATTTGTGATGGAAAATGCAGATATCAATGATATTATCAAGATGACAAAGCCTGTTAATCAACCAGATTATCATCCCCTGCATTTCTTAAATATTGGAACAGGTGAGGAGGTTTCTATTAAAGAGCTTGCCTTAAAAATAAAGAAACTGATTGGTTTTAAAGGTGAAATAGTTTTTGATACGTCAAAGCCAGATGGGACTATGAGAAAAACCACTGATATAACATTATTAAAACAGCTTGGTTTCACTCACAAATTTAGCTTGGATAGGGGATTGGCTGAGGCTTATTCAAATTATTTGAAATAATTTCTAACTCTAGGCACTTTAGTTCACTTTAGGCACTTCTTTATAAACCTGTCCTCTGAAATATGGTTTTTATGGTTTTCAGTAAAATTATAAAATCCAACCGAATCGACCAATTGTCTTTATAAGCCAGATCGATTTCTATCATTTTTTGAATTTATATCAATTCCTATTAGTCAGTATTTGCAAGAAGTACGTTATTCCTGGCTTTACTGAAATGCGTCTTGACTACAATTACTTATTTAATTGTATTTCTATCAGCGAAGGAGGATAAGAACCTTTTAGAGAAAAAACATTAATTAGCTGCAGCAATTCATCTAATCGTATTCCTAGAAGAAATCTAGTATTAATTTGCTGCTAATTCAAGTATTGATTTACAAGAGCAACAATTTTGTTAACGCTATCAAAAGCCTCCGGAGTTGCTTTGCCCGGGTGTATCTTAATCTGGAATTTTTTCTCCAGAAATACCAATAATGAAACCATTGAGAATGAATCAACATATCCGCTTGAGATCAATGGCGTATCGTAATTTATTTCTTTTTCTTCATCTTCAAGGTATTCTTTGATTATATAGTTCAATACTACTTTTTTCATTTCTTCCGGATTCATCTTTTCCATAATTATGATTTAACTAAATTGTTGAGTAAAAATACTAAAATTGTTCAATCATTCTCAAGAGTGGATATATCACCGATTTTTTCACCCCATTCCCTGGCATGAAGAATCCTTCTCATTATCTTGCCACTTCTTGTCTTTGGCAGACTATCCAGATACTCTATTTCCTGGGGCATAGCCAAAGAGGATAATTTCTTTCGTATAAAATTCATGATTTCCAACTCGAGGTCGGGATGTGGTGAGAATCCAGGCTTAAGAGTAATGAAAGCTTTAACAACCTCCATTTTAATTTCATCAGGTTTAGAAACGACAGCTGATTCTGCAATTGCAGGATGTTCAAGGAGGGCAGATTCTACCTCAAAGGGGCTCACCAGATGTCCTCCCGTATTAATTATATCATCATCTCTCCCAATAAACCAGAAATAGCCTTCACTATCAATATTCGCTTTATCCCCTGAAAGATACCACCCGTTCACAAACTTTTCATGATATTTTACATCATTCTTCCAGTATGATCTCATCATCGATGGCCATCCTGGACTGAATGCAATAAGTCCTATTTTACCGCTCCCGACGATTGGACTAAATGTTTTTGGATCAAGCACAACTCCGATTATTCCCGGAAATGGCTTTCCCATTGACCCTGGTTTAATCTTCATTCCCGGGAAATTTGAGATCATAATTGAACCTGTTTCTGTCTGCCAGAAAGTATCATGAAATGGCTTCCCGAAATTTTTTTCAGACCAAATAACTGCTTCAGGGTTTAATGGTTCCCCTACACTTGCCAGATGACGCAAACTTGAAAGATCAAAATTTTTAACTATTTCTTCACCAGCTTTCATCAAAGACCTTATAGCAGTAGGAGCGGAATACCAAATCGATATTTTATATTTCTCAATAAATTTATACCATGTCTGGGCTGAGAACCCTGTATCAAGAACGCATTGGGTAATTCCCAGGCTCCACGGTCCTATTATCCCATAGGAAGTGCCTGTTACCCATCCAGGATCAGCCGTACACCAGTAAATATCATTTTCCTGGAGGTCCAGCACCCATTTAGCTGTAAGATATTGTGAAATAATTGAATAATGAACATGTTTGACTCCCTTGGGTTGTCCTGTAGTCCCTGATGTGTAATGTAAAACTGATGGTGATTCAGCTTTAGTTGGGAAGATATCCATATTTTCAACAGAAGGAGCTAATTCAAGATTAAAGGAAATCTCTCTTTCTTCCAAATCCTTTTTTTTGATGTGGTCAACTACAATTATTATCTCAAGATTGGGTAGGTTTTTCTTGATTTTTCTTACTTTAGGTAAATGCTTTCTTTGAGTTATTATGGCACGTGTTTGAGCGTCTTCCAGCCTGACAAAAAGTGATTCATCTCCAAAAGCAGAGAATAATGGCTGTACAATAGCTCCTATTTTCAAAATTCCAAGAAAAGAAAAATATAATTCAGGGATCCGATCCATAAAAAGGCAAATCCTGTCTTCGTTTTGAAGACCGAGGCTCCTCATAAAAGTTCCTATCGTATTTCCAGCAAGACGGATGTCTTTGAATGTATAGCTCTTTTCAAAACCATTGTAATTTTCATAATAAAGTGCAACTTTCTCAGCATTCCCTTTTAGACAAATCCTGTCGGAGCAATACCAACCAATATTAATTATATCTCCGTCACTGTAATCAAGTTCGTTTTCTGCAAGTGACCAGTCAAAATTATTAATCCTTTCTTCGTAAGAACCAATGTTTGACATACAATTTATTGGGATAAATTAACAAGTAATCAAGATAATTCGAATATTTATTATAGTAATAAATTCAAAAAAATATATTTTCAAAAAGCCTAAGTTAATTTACCATATAAATTTTTTCATGATTAAAATGCTTTTAATGTACTGTTCGAGAATTCAAATTATGCCTAATAATATAAGCATATAATTGAAATTTCCACTAATGATCTAACAGACAAGATTAAAAACTAGTAGTGTATAAGCGAGAAATTGTTTTTAATTCATCGAAATCCTATGGTACAATGAGAAAAACCACAAATATCACTTAGCAAAAACATCTTGGTTATAAGCACAAATTCAACCTTAATTCAGCATTGGCTGAGGCTTATTCAAATTATTTGAAATAATTTCTAACTCTAGGCACTCTAAGTACTCTAGGCACTTTAGTTCACTTTAGGCACTTCTTTATAAACCTGTCCTCTGAAATATGGTTTTTATGGTTTTCAGTAAAATTATAAAATCCAGCCGAATCGACCAATTGTCTATATAGGCCAGATCCATTTCCATCCATTTTTCAAATTTGATGCTGTTCCTGTCAGGTTTTATCTGCCAGAAACATGACAACCCCGGTTTGACTGAAAGCCGCCTCAGTTGCCAGCGCTTGTAATGTTTAGTCTCTTCTTTGAGGGGTGGACGAGGACCGATCAATGACATCTCTCCTTTAAGAACATTCATCAGCTGGGGCAGCTCATCCAAACCTGTTTTGCGGAGAAATGCTCCGATCCTGGTTACCCTGGGATCATCTTTTATTTTGAAAACTGGCCCGTCCGCTTCGTTCTTTGATTCCAGCTCCTGCCGCAGCTGATCGGCATTAAGGATCATAGTCCTGAATTTATACAGATCAAACTGACGACCCCTTAAACCTACCCTGGCCTGTTTATAAATTGCCGGACCTTTAGAGGTTAATTTAATTAAAAGAGCGATTATGAAAAGGACAGGAGATAAAATAATTATGATAAGAAGAGATATAATTATGTCCATTATCTTTTTAACTGCCACAGCATTTGACTTATAAGGTATATTAATGAAAGTCAGAAACTTTTCATTTTCAATATTCGTCTTTATAGCATTGGTAAGGTTAATTTTATCATCATAATACCGTAACCTGAATGTAACACCAAGCTCTTCACATGATCTTACTACATTTCTAACTTCATGCGGAATAATCTTGTTTTTTGTATAAAGAACCTCATCAATTATATCTCCTTCCATCAAGTCATTAATTACAGCAATATATTCGTCGGGAAGCAGGATAATGACTTTTTCATATTTTTCTTTTAATATGTCTGATTCCGTAAAAATTGCGATCACCCTGTATCCCCACTCTCTGTTTGTCAAAAGACGATCAATAAATTGTATAGATGTATCGTCAGCTATTAAAACAACATTTTCATAATTATAACCTTTAGCCCTGTAGGTTTTAAATACCTTGTATTCAAATGACCTTACGGCAAATAAAAAGGCAAAACCCAGTAATGTGAAATCAATCAGGAACAATCTGGATATCCAGGCCATCTTAAAAACGAAATAAATAAGCAGCAGAATAATTCCAATTGCAAGGGCAGATTGAAAATATTCCAGGAACAGAATCCTGTAGCGCTTGGTCCTTGGTATTTCTGTTACATTTATGAAGTAGAGGACTATCAGCCAGAAAGGAAGGACAGCCAGGTAAAGGAAAAGGAACTTTAAATTTGAAAAGAAGAAACCTCCTGTTGAAAAGTAATTAATGAAATATGATAGCTGGAAAGCAATAGTAATTGCCAGAATATCAAAAGTCCCCAGGAGGAAATTTAACAAATGCCATTTCCTGATGAATGGAATTATTTTAAAACGAAGCAGTTGACTGATGAAATCCATTATAAAAAAACTTCATTATAAATTAATTCTGATTATATGATAAAAAATCGTGATTAACGATTTTTAACTTTATGACTTTTTCTCAACAGGATGACATTTCTGAGCACAAAAATAAGTGAGTCCATTTAGTTCAGTCATGTCCAAAACTTTAAAACCAAGGTCCTCCAGAGATAAAGTGATATTCTTCCCTGATAAGTAATTATCGATCCTCGCATCCATCATTCTGTATATTTTATTTAACAGGGGAATTCTCGATAAAATACCCTGGCTAACAGATTCTGAATTTTTGTCCAATGAATTTATTTTTAGAATAAAGCCGAAATTATTCTTATGATCTACAAAACATCCGACAAAGTAGCATTTGTGAGGTAATAAATGGTAAATTGAATGTAGAAAGCCTTTGATCTGTTTTATCTGGTTCAAGGGCATTAAATTTACAACTGTACGGACGTCTTTGAGATCATCAGCATCATAATAATAATGGTGCATGGACGAAAGAACAATTAAATCCGGATCTTTGGCCAAACCCAGCCAATCGATATAATTAAAAAAACTTTCCCCTCCTTCGGCAGTTAAAAGTTCAAAAACAGGTCTTGTTTCGGTCAAATCCATTGCTGGAATATTCTGACTTATACCTGGCTTATCTCTCTGTTTATTAATAACATCTGGTCCTTTTATATCTACCTTGTTTCTCATTCTTAAAGCCCTAAACTTAAAAAATGAAATTAGGCATTAAGAGCATCCGAGTCAATAGGATGATCCCTGTCGGATGAGAAATAGTATAATTCTGTTATTTTGTTAATCAATGAAAAGAGTACATATATCTATGAAAAACCTTAATTGATAAACTAAAAAGTGGCATTAGTCAAAAATGAGTAAAATTTATTAACGATTTAAGAAAAGCCGGACAATTCAGCTTATAATGTTAACTGAAAGCACATACAATCAGATAGATATAAGAATTTTATTTGCGCAAATTCATTTTGAAACGAAATTGTAAAATTTTGACCAATAACATGTTTTTTAGGATAAAATTTTAATGTCGGTCTAAACTATTTTCAAGTCAGATTAATTATGTCGTAATCCGCATTAATTTGATAGCTCGGTATCTCATTAAATTTATTCATTGGAAAAAATCCTTAAGTGCCTGATGCAGCACTGATTTTTTCTATCCATTTATTTCTTAATTTAGTATGACAATAATGGTAAAATCTGATCATGAAGAAAATTATATTTTCTTCAACTTTTATTTTGCTGTTTTCTTCCCTGTCTTATAGTCAAAACTCAACAAGATCGATAAACCCTTCTTACAGGTATGTCTCAAACCCGGGCTTCGTCAATATAACAGAAATAAACGGAGCAATGGGGCTGGGAGATGTAACTACTGAAAACTCGAAGTATTATTTCGGATTAACTGATATTTTCGGATATCAGATAAATAGAAACTTCTTTGGAGGAGCAGGAGCAGGATATTATTTTTATGACAGCGGGCAACTTGTTCCGCTTTTTCTTGAATCTAGATATAGTATTTATTTAAGGAGAATGACTCCATACTTCTATAACGATGGAGGAGCCTTGCTGAAGCTGGATGAATTGAGGGGAGGATCAAAAATATTTATTAATCCGGGGATAGGTATGAGCCGATCTCTTTCCTCCAAATTTGAAGGCACCTTTGACCTTCATGGCAAATAATTATCTACAAATATTATGGTGCTCCGCACCTGGGGTTATTCATATATAGCTCTTTCAGAGCTGTCAATGGTAATGCATTTGCTGCACCCCCGGTTTTGCATAGAGGATTATTTTCTATACTTGAACACTGCCATATCAAGTGTTCTGGTACCATTTTTAAATGCGACAACAAAAGCATGTGGATAATTGTATTTCCTGCAGGTATTCTGCAAATTCACAGCTGGTCTCAAAGAATTGAATTCACCAATAGTATACCGATATTCATTAAGATAGAAATACTTGACAGCGGAATATTTTTTCCCATTGACCAGGATTTCTTTTATAACTTTAGGTTTTACGCTTGATAAAAACTGAACCTTATATATTACAACATCCTTGTTTCCTTTATTAAAGGCCTCAACCCTTGCTGCATTAATACTATCTTCTCTGGCTTTAATTTTTGCAGATTCAAGCCTCTGAGCTTCTTTTTCCGCTGCTAAAACGCTGGCTGATTTAAGTTTCTCGGCTTTAATTCTTTCTGCTTCAGCCTTTTGTCTTTTAATCCTGGCTGCATCAATGCTGTCTGCCTGAAGTTTTGCAATCCTTGCCTTTTCTGCCTCGGTTCTTGCTGCATTTAACCTGTAAGCTTCAAGTTTTGCTGCAGCAATGCTATCGGTTCTGAGTTTTTCAATTCTCAGCCTTTCAGCCTCACGCTTCTGCGCAATAAGCTTTATCGTAGCTATACTGTCAGCTTTCCTCTTTTCCGCGCTCATCTTTTCTGTAATGATCCTCTGTGTCCTGAGCCTCTCTGCTTCAATACTGTCAGTTTTTAGTTTATTAGCAGCTTTTATTCTTTCGGCTTGGAGCTTTTGGGCAGCTAGCTTTGCAGTGACTATACTATCATTCCTGAGTTTTTCGGCTTTAAGTATATCTGCCTGAAGTTTTTGTGCAGAGAGTTTTGCCGCAGCAATACTATCACTCCTCAACTTTTCAGCTTTCAGCCTGTCAGCCTGAAGCTTCTGTGCAGAGAGTTTTGCCACAGCTATACTATCACTCCTGTGTTTTATAGCTTGTAGTCTTAACTCGTTAGCCTTTTGTACTGCCAGTTTAGCCGCAGCTATACTGTCATTTCTTATTTTTTCAGCTTTCAGCCTTTCTGTTTTAATTCTTGCCGCTTCTATACTGTCTGCTCTCGTTTTTTCAGCTGCCAGCTGCTTAAGCATCAGTTTAATCTCACTTGAGTCAATGTTTGAGGCAGACATATTATAAAGAAGTGCAGTCACATCGGCATTAACAGTGTTTTGTATTTTCTTATTTAAACTGATCCTGTAAAGTTGAAGATCTGGATTTTTAGAACTCTTCATTGAGGTATAAAAAGCTGAGTTGCCTGTCAGCCGGTCAACGACAAAAGCAAACTCATCGTTTTTTGTATTAATTGAATTTGTTATCCTGACAGGAAGATCCCATCCCTTTCCATTGAATTTACAAAGAAAAATGTCGTACCCTCCGGATCCCTTGCGCCCATTGGATGAGAAAAACAAATTATTGTTCCTGTCAAGGAAAGGAGATATTTCATCTCCCCTGGTATTAATGATCTTTCCAAGGCTTTCAGGTTCAGCCCACTTCATGTTTATATTCCTGGTAATGAACAGATCCATTCCTCCGAAAGATCCCTTCATATCTGAGGCAAAAACCATATAACTGCCGTCTACAGAAATTGAGGGATGGGAGTAAATCGAACCTTCTTTACAAAAGTCCAGTGGTTCTGCATCATATGTCCACATTTGCCTGTTCTCTCCAATCATGAAATTCTCTGCACGGAATATTTTCTCCCTGGCCTCTTTCCCATACGTCTTTGTGTAGTACATTGTCCCGAAATCGGGACTGAATGTAAGGGCATCGCACGGGTACTGAAAAGCAATTTTAGGTGAGAAAACAAAGTGCTGTCCAAGAGTATCTTTAAGAGCAGCATAATAGGCTTGCAAGACCCCGAAAGAAACATGTCCTGATGACAAATTCCCTTCATTTTTTGAATCACCAAGAAAGATTATTCCGTCCCTGTAAAACTGGACTCCCAATGAAGGGGGAATTATTTCCAGGTCGAATGGCTCGATCGTCAAGGGATTGTTTAAACCTGTAGAATCGATAAGGGCTTGATTGATACTACCTTCATATACCTCCTTCATCGCACATGACGATATGATCCTTATAATAAGATAAATGGCGATGGTTGATATAAATACTTTTTTCATGACTGTCATTAAGCCGATATTACCAGTGGTAGTATTTAAGATTCCTTGACTTGATCACTGAAAAATTAATTCCAAAAGTAATTTCTATGTTTAAATCCTTCTTATAGAATGGTGTGTTCCTGGGTATTTCAAAGAATGTTCCTACGTAGAATTTCGGATATTGGAATTGAAAGAAGAAGGAAAGGTTATCATAATTGTTAAAATATGTGCCAACACAGAAGCCCTTCATGTACAATTTCAGCATAGGTTCAAGAAAGTCGACAGCCTTCTGATTACTAAATCTGGTCAGATTAAGCAACAGTGAAGGCTCCAGGATAATATCGAGTGAGCTGTTTAAAATGAACTTGTATCCGGCAATGGCATAGTAATGCCTGTTAACCGGCAGTCTGTATACACCAGTAGAATCAGGATCCTCAGGATTCCCAAGAAGGTCCACTGCTGAGAATCCAGCATAGAGTTTAGGGCCATAAAAATAGATTCCAGCATCAACATTCGGATAGAATATTTTCTTTCCGGGGGTACTAAGTAATGGATCTGAGGAAGTAATGGAATCCATAATATTATAAACTCCTTTTACACCAACCCCGAATGATATAAAATAAAGCGATTGCGGATCAAGTGGCAATTGATAAGAACCTATAGCACTAATACCAATATTCCGGGACGGGCTCCTTTCCTCATGGAACAGAAATCCACCTATTCCAAAGTTGCTGAATTTCTTGTTATTAGGCGATAAAAAGTATCCAGGTCCGTTTTTTTTGAGCCTTGTATTTGCGCATATGATCTGTGAATTCGATTCTCCCTGTTTGCCGACTATAATATCAACTGACGAAAAGTCCTTACTGCCGGCTATAGCAGGATTGAAAATAAAAGGACTGAAAATCCTGTAAGAGACAGGGTTAAGAGGAACCTGCTGTCCGTTTGACGGTATGCTGGATGAATAAAATACCAAAAGGAACACGATCCTCTTTAAAACGGATATATATGGTTTAAATTCCATAAACTCCTGATAAAACCGGATATCCTTACATTACGATTGTCATGAATCTAAGAAAGCCGGAGAATCAAATTTCAATTAAATCTCAATTTAGGAATTAATTTTGTTTAATTCAAAAAAGTTTTTGACAACAGCCTTAAAACCAGTCAGATTTAACTGTCCGCGTTAAGATGATATAATTAATTAAATGCATTGATATTCAGAAGAATTGCACTCCAGGTTTGTGTCACAAAAAGATAAGTTTATAAAATTAAGATCTTATCAGACCCGAATCTGAATTGTACCGGTAAATTTTATTCCGATATTTCCATTACAGTACTGGTAAGTGAATCAGGAGAACCGATATTTAACCCTATCTTCATCAGGTAGTCACCGGTATAAACCCTGCCATTCTCCATATTTGGACGTCTGAAATCAGGTAATGCATTTATCTCCTGTATCTTATAAGTCTTGTTCGGATCAAGTCCCTGAAGTAAAATGCGGTTGAAAGTCTCACCATATCTCGCATTCAAAGTAAATGCAAATAACAGAGCCCTGGTTTTCGCTTCATTTACATATATAAGAACTGCCCTGTTCTCTTCATACGGGGAAATAAGCCTGTAGAGGTCACCATGCCAGATGACATCGCTGAGCCTTTTATAATTGGCAATTGCATCCTGACTGAATTTCAATTCATTCTCAGTAAAACCTTTCACCTGGATATCGTATCCCATTTTCCCCATCATGGCAACATCAGTTTTGAATTTCAGCGATTCTTTCCCCCACGAGGTAATATGATTACATACTGCTATTGACGGAAAGAAATAGGAATACCCCCACTGTATATAAATCCTTTCAAGCGGATCGGTGTTATCACTGGCCCAGAATTCAGTGAAATATCGCAAAGCTCCGTAATCAACCCTACCTCCTCCGCCCGAACATAACATTATTGGTAAATGTGGATATTTCTGACGGAGTTTTTCCAGAATTGAATAAAGGCTCCGTACATATTCAATATATAAATGCGACTGTTTATCCTTAAGGTAGACAGAATAGGAACTGGTCATCATCCTGTTGCAATCCCATTTAAAAAATGCAATACCCGGGTATTTTGTCATTAAACCATCCACAACATTGTAGACAAATTCCTGTACCTGAGGATTTGTAAGGTCAAGCACAAGCTGATTCCGGAAATAGTTTTCAGGCCTGTTCGGCAGTTTCAGTATCCAATCAGGATGCTTTTCATATAGTTCGCTTTTGGGATTCACCATTTCAGGTTCAATCCATATCCCGAATCTGACACCTTTATTTTCGGCTTCTTTTGTCAGAAACCCTATGCCGTCCGGCAGTTTGGCACTGTTTTCCTGCCAGTCACCCAATCCTGCCCGGTCATTGTTTCTGGGGTACTTGTTGGCAAACCAGCCATCATCAAGAAGGAAAAGGTCAAGTCCCATCTTTTTTGTGTCATCAATAAGATCAGCAAGCTTCTTCTCATTAAAGTCGAAGCCAGTTGTTTCCCAGTTATTAAGGAGGGTATAGCGCGGTTGTGAGCCATCCATTATGCCGTACTTTAACGCCCAGTGATGAAGGTTACGGCTTGCCTGCCCTTTCCCCTCGTTCGAAAATGTGAAAATCATCGACGGAGTGATAAATGATTTTCCAGGCTGAAGAGAGTATTCCGATGCAAAAGGATTGATACCAGAAATTATACGTAAAGAATTTTTCTCATCAACTTCAAAAAGAAACTGAAAATTTCCTGACCAGCCAAGGGTTCCTGCAATTACATCACCGGCTGTTTCACCTGATTTACTGTTGAGGGAAAGAATAAAGACCGGTGTCTGATACATGTGCGCACGTGAACCAAGCTTGGAGTCAATTATTTTAATTCCGCTTGTCAGCTCACTTTCCTGCATTCTCATCTCTTCTGCCCAGTCACCATGAAATTGTGTCAGCCAGTACTTATTTGCATCGAAATGAAGCATCGATGAAGCATAGTTGTAAATCGTCACCGGTTTCGATTCATGGTGTACTATTTCAACCCATTGTTCAATCACGTTTTCGTTGGCGAAGGTTCTGAAATTAAGTGTGACTTCAACAGGATAAACCGGGTCTTTCAACTTTATATGGGTTGTTGTGACATCATTGTCCACTTTCTCAACCTGGTGGCTTACATATTTCAGCTCAAGGGAAGGGTTCCCGTCATTATGGGTTACCCTGACAGCCGGTTCAAAGAGGTTATCGGTGCCATAAGTTGCATAAGCGATATGTCCGGGATTTCTAAGTTTACTGATATCGGCGCTGTTGCTCAGTTTTGCCCCCAGGTAAGACTGGTACAGCCTGCCATCCATACCATTTACCTTATATATCATGTCAATGTCTTTTGTCCCCAGCGATATCAGTATATCAGCAGTTTGCTGTGCCGGCGGCTGCCCGGAGGGTGGCGGTCCCATAGGAAGATCCTGTGCCATTATCAGGCCGCTGAATGAACTGACGAACATGAGAAGAAATGCAAGTTTTTTCATATCTGAAAATTTTTTGAGAGAGTGCTCCTTAAAACGAAATACAATTTAATAATATAATTACACATACAGGCATTAAATAAATCAAAACATATCCGGCTATTCTCTGAGTTATGAATTTTATTTTCCCGGAATCTGTATTTATTTAAATGACTATCGAGTATCAATAATTAAACAAATATTGTGCTTGAAAATCAATTATTTGCCCCAACCCTAAAGGGAGTAATTGATTTTCTTCGCACCCTTTAGGGTAAGGGGCAAACGAAGAAAATCAACACAAGCATGTTATTGATTACCGATACTCATATTTATTTAAATGGTAAACCGGGTAAATAAACTTTCAATTGGTATTTTTTTTATTTTTGATTAATGAATAATCAGTTTGATAAAGTAAAAAGTCAAGACAGATGATCCTTTCCTTCAAAAAAACTCAGGTATTATTTTTGCTTTTACCTGCATTTGTTTTACAAAATCCGGTATATTCTTTTAACCCAATCTACATTGCTCAATTTCAGCAGGATACGGTTCCGGGGAAAAAGGCGCCATTTAAACAGCCGGTTTATACAACTCAGCGATTATCAACACCGAGACCCGTCATAGACGGGAAGCTGGATGATGAATGCTGGAAGAAAGGAACATGGGCCGGCGATTACCATCAGTTTACTCCGAATGAAGGAGCAAAACCAACTTATCCAACCAAATTAAATATCCAGTACGATGATAAGTACCTCTATGTTGCCTTTCGTGCATACGACGGAGAGCCGAGCAAGATGGTAAGGATGGCAGGAGTGCGTGATGAGACTGTAGGCGATATGGTAGGACTGACTCTCGACAGCTATCGCGATTACCGGACTGGGTTCGAGTTTACCGTAACCTCATGGGGACAGAAGGTTGATCTCGTATTATTTAATCCGGCCGACTGGGATTTCAACTGGAACGCCGTATGGAGAGTAAAAACAGGAATAGAAGACTCTGCGTGGGTCGCAGAATATGAAATACCGCTCAGCCAGCTTCGTTACAGTAATAAAGATGAGCAGGTATGGGGGATGCACACCTGGAGATGGATTTCCAGGATCTCAGAAGAGGACAACTGGGAGCAGCAATCCAAAATCGGACCAGGGATGCTATATAATTTTGGAGAGTTGAGGGGAATCAAAGGATTGAAGAAATCACGCCGTCTTGAAATAATGCCTTTCGTCCTGGGCGATCTTAAGACAATGAAGACAGAACAGGGGAACCCTTTTACAAAAAATGGCAGGCTTTGGGGTGGCAATGCCGGACTGGACGCAAAAATAGGAGTCTCCAGCAATTTTACAATCGACCTGACTATGAATCCGGATTTCGGACAGGTTGAATCTGATCCCTCAGTGATGAACCTTACAGCTTTTGAGACTTTCTACGAGGAGAAACGTCCGTTCTTCCTTGAGGGGCTGACCATATTCGACTATAAATTTGATGATCAGAGTCTTTTCTACTCACGAAGAATAGGTCATGCTCCTTCGCTGACACTCAATCCTAATGATACTACATTTATCAAATCACCCGATAAGACAACAATTCTCAGTGCCCTTAAATTCAGCGGAACAACTTCAAAGGGATTGTCAGTAGGCCTTATTCAAAGTGTGACTGCAAATGAAAAGGTGGAAATAAGAGATCCATATGGTACAAGAAGCGACCGGCAGGTTGAACCCTTGACGAGCTATACTGTTGCCCGCATTCAGAAAGGATACAATGCCGGAAACACCGTAGTAGGGGGGATGTTAACCTCAGTCAACCGGGCTATAAATGATCCCGGTCTGGAATTCCTTAACAGAAATGCATTTACCGGGGGCCTTGATCTGCTGCACCATTGGAAGGACAAGGAGTATTATATCGATGCCCGCCTGGTCGGAAGCTATATAAATGGAAGCAAGGAAGCAATTACTGCTTTGCAGGAATCATCGGCACGCTATTACCAGAGGCCTGACGTAGGTTATCTCAATTACGATACAACCAGAACACATCTGAACGGCTTCGGAGGTAAGTTCCAGATAGGAAAAGGATCCAAAGGCTACTGGAAATATTCCACAGGTTTAACATGGTTCTCACCGGGGTTGGATCTGAATGATCTGGGTTACATGACGTACGCCGATGAAATAAGTAATCATAATGAGATATCCTATCTTATCAATAAGCCGGTTTCAATATTTCATACTTACAACATCGGATTAGAACAATTCAACATGTGGAACTTCAATGGCACGTATCTGGGTTCAGGCGGCCATTTGTCCTATTATTCTGAGTTTAAGAACAACTGGATTTTCAGCACCAATCTGATTTTCCATTCAGGAGCCATTGATCCCCGGCTTCTGAGGGGAGGACCTGAAATAATGCTGCCATTCAGCCTGACAGAATTCGGAAGTGGAACGACCGATCTGTCAAAAAAGATCATATTTAATTTTTCTTACAGCTATCAGTACAGAGGCAGCAATTCGGCCAGCAGTTATTATCTTGGACCGGGTATTTCAATACGGCCGATAAATGCCCTCAAGATTGGGATGACGGCCAACATTTTTAATAATTCCGATATGCTTCAGTATATTACTGCTGCGGATTTTTTGTCGCAGAAGCGTTATGTTTTCGGAACCATTGATCAGAAGACTCTTGGCCTTACCTTTAGAGTAGACCTGAATATCTCACCGGAATTCTCGGTTCAATATTATGGAAGCCCGTATATTTCCCGTGGAAGGTATTCAGAGTTTAAATTTATCACTGATCCTGAGGCAGGAAAATTCAACGACAGGTTTAAACTATACCCTAATCCGATATTGGCTGGCGACCAATATGGTCTTGACGAAAACGGGGATATGCTTGTAGATTATTACATTGGGAATCCTGATTTTAATTTTCATGAGTTCCGTTCAAACCTTGTCGCCAGGTGGGAATATCGCCTTGGCTCATTTATTTATCTTGTATGGTCAAGTGAAAGGACAGGATATACAAATTCTTCCGGTGCTTCTGTTGGTGAATCTTTAAACCAGTTAAAGAAAGTTTATCCTAATAACGTGTTTTTGTTAAAGTTAAGTTACTGGTTTTCTTTATAGTAATTAATAAATAAGGCATTATTGCAGAGGTTGTTCAGTCTTGATTTTCATGTCTGCAATTTCAATACGCATTTCTCTTTTTATTACTATATTTAATCCGGATATGCGGGCGACATGAAAAAATATAAAAGACTTATTATATATTTTTCATCAGTAATTTTAAGCGTTGGAATTGTCCTTCTGGTGGTAAGAATCGTCGTGAATGCTTCATATCGCCGTCAAATTCCGGCGTTTCCGGATCTTACTTCTTTATCAGTTCCGATTAAGGAACAACTGACTGTTTCCGACAGGAAAGCCCGCCATAACCCAACCGCCGACAATATAGGAATGCTAGGGATGAATTATCATTCGTGTGCTTTTTATGATCAGGCAGTACAATGTTACAGACTGGCAATCCGGAAGAATAAATCAAAATGGATATGGGATTATTACCTTGGATATCTGAGCCAGGAAATGGGCGACTCCAGGTCAGCATCAGAAAATTTCAAATCTGTAATCAGGAAGAATCCCAAAGCTTATCTGGCCTGGTATTACCTTGGAAAAGCTTATCAAAACATGGCTATGGGAGATATGGCCGAGGCAACCTTCAATAAAATCGCACATCTGAAGGATAATATAACTGCAGTAAAAACTATCAGGGTCAATTATTCCACTTTACCTGTGGGAGCAAAATTTGAACTTGCCAGAATATTTCTGAATAATAACAGGTTGGATGAGGCAGAAAAAACACTTGACAGCATTATACAAAAGAATCATACCATTGGACCGGTATACCGTCTTCTGGGAAATGTCTGCAGTGCCAGGGGCGACCAGGATTTAAGCAAAAAATTTATTATACGGGCAAAAGATCTGCCTGAAATTTCACCAGTAGTCGATACACTGGCTGACAAGCTTGATTTTATATCCAGATCTGAACTTTATCTTCCAAAACAGATTGATGATGCTATAAAGAGCGCCAATCCAGCGTGGGCAAAGAAGCTTCTTGGTCATGCTTTACAGTACTTCCCTGAAAACAAATACCTGATCTCCAAGTCAATAAAATTCTTTCTGCGTATGGATGCCGGCAATGATGCACTTCCCTATCTGGATAAAAACCTGAATGAATTTAAGGATGATTTTAATGAAATAAATGAGGTAGGAGAGTTACTGTTCGAAAAAGGCTATTATTCACAATCAATACCCTATTATTCCAGAGCGATAAGCCTTAAACCGGAAGACAACGAGATACAGGCAAGCCTGGCTCTGTGTTACCTGAGAGCTGGTAATAAGGACACAGCAGCAGACCTGATGAACAAACTGTACGAAAAAAACAGGAATAACGATAAGGTTCTTGCTAATGAGGTTGACTTCTGGCTTAAGTCGGGAGAGAAAGAAAAAGCAAAAAGCTTTTTGGCTAAACTCAGGCAGATTGCAAATGCCAATCCTAAAGTACTCAAGCTGTCGGGCATAATAGCCGAGGCGGATCGAAACGAGAAAATGGCTGTGTCCCTGTACGAGGAGGCTTTTAAGAATGATCCGGCTGATATGGAAACTGTCCGGAAGCTTTTATATCTTCAACTCAAGCAAAAAAAATGGGGCAAAGCTATCGCAACTCTCAAAAGTTCTTTAGAGTATCATCAGAACGAACCTTTTCTTCTGGAGAAACTTGGGACTCTATTGGTATCATGCCCCGATCCTGAATATCGCAGCACAATTGAAGGCCTGGAATTATCGGAAAGGGCATTCTGTCATATTGCCAGTCCTTCAGCTACCATAATTTCTGCCGGAAAGAGTCTCGCAATGGGTTACGCTACTCTTGGTGATTTTCAAACTGCCACTTTCTATATAAACGCTACTATCAACATGGCAAGAAATGAGAAAGTACCGCAGGGATACATGGAGGAACTCATGAGATTAGCCAGTGCGATTAAACAATTCAGAGAAAAGAAAATGAATGCATCCCCGGTATTATAAACTCAGGATCTGCCCTGAAATTCTTCAGCAGATAGAATCCTTTTATTTATTGACTGTCAGTTTACCGTTATTGATCCACAGAGTAACCCGTCCCATACGGTCATATGGCGGATAAGCATGCATCCCCCCTGTAACCATATCCATAAGGCCATCGTTATTGAAATCACCCAGTTCGAGGGTAAGCATATGGGTCGGATTATTGGTGATGTTATGCTTTATAAACTGCATGTTTCCTGCATTTTCAAGCCACATGAAACTTTGGGACTCCGGTTTGTCCCATAAATTAAAAGCGCTCACCACAAAGAGATCAAGATCGCCGTCATTATCTATATCGACCGACCTGGCATTATATGCTCCGGTAAAATTGCAAATACGGTGGAATTCAAATTGGAGATTTCCTTTATTCTCGAGCCATTGGACTCCATGCCATGGCCGCCCTTGCGGAGGAATATAATCAAAAGCATCACCGTTAGTATATAGGATATCATCAAGACCATCCTTGTTCAGATCGCAGATATATATGCCGCTTGAACCAAAGTCCTGGTTGGTCGATCCATATAAAAGTTTTGGAACAAAATGTCCTTTGCCGTCATTTATGAAACAATAGATTTCCTCCCACTCCTGGCTCACAAGAGAAATTATATCATTATCGCCGTCTTTGTCAATATCCACAATTTCAACATTGATCGGACCTGAAAGGTTTTGCAGGATATGACTTTGAAACTTCCAGTTTCCCAGGTTTTCAATCCAGCGCGTTTCCCCATCATCATAACCAAACTGTGCAACCGCCAGATCCATATCTCCGTCGTTATCCAGATCACCGGCCCTCACATCTGATACACGGGCAATTTTATCAACAATTATATGTTTTGTAAAATGGCATTTTCCATCATTTTCCAGAACAACCACTGAACCTATTTTATCATTGTTCGGGAAAAGCATGCCAAGAACTGCAACCATCAGGTCCAGGTCTCCATCTTTGTCAAAATCAATTGCCTGAATGTGGGCCGGCGCAATCATGTCACTGGCCAGGACAGTTTCTGTAAAAATGCCCAGCGGATATTGCCTGATCCATGATACAGTATTGTTCCTGCAATCGCAAACAACGACATCCAAAAGGCCATCTTTATCCAGATCAACAGGCAAAACATGAGAAATAAGCGGTGGCTCAGTGAATTTATTCCCAATAGGCTTTGGCGTAAGAAAATCAATCTTTTCTCCGGTGACATTATCTTTGTAGACTTCAGCACCTGATTTTCCTGCAATTTTTTTATTAAAAGTCCGATGGATCACCTCACCCCAGCTCAACTTACTGCGTCGTGCCTGATAGTCGAGGAATAATAAAGGGATTCCTATCAGAATTAGTAAAACAAGAATAACTGGAATATAATTTCCTAATCTTTTCTTTCTTTTTTGTCGTGAATTCTGAAAGGTCGCCATTTATCTAAGATTTAAAATAAGGACAAGCAAGGACTTTCTGTAAAATTAACAATGTATCCTCATCTCCTGATATTACAATGGAAATAAAATAACCTGGTAAAACAGATTTATTTTTTGAGTAATATTAGTCTTTGAAATTCAGGAATCAAAGCCAAAATGATAAAACTCAAGACCTTTATCACCCAATCTGTTATTATTTTCAGCTTTGGATTAATACCTGCGATTATTTGTCAGTTCTTAATAAAGAAACCGGTTGACAGGTATATACATATTACCAGTTTTCGCTATGGAAAGGAACCTTCCGTAATAAGATGCAACCGGGGAGATAGGCTGCATCTGACCTTTTCGACAAAGGATACAGGCCATTCATTCTTCCTGGAAGAATTTGATATCGATGCCAAGATAAGCCCTTCCAGTGAAAATGTAGAAGTATTCAAACCCAGCGATCCAACCATAAAACCTCTATTGACCCGTGAACTTGTTTTTACTGCAAGGCATCCGGGAATACTCAATTATCTGGTGGCAAAGAGTAATTTTCGCTGTCATGTATGGTGTGGCCCGATGCATGCATTTGAACAGGGGAATCTGATTATTCTTCCTAATACCTTGCTGGTTTTCAGTCTGGGATGTATCGCGGGTATATTATTTTTGTGGATTACAGGTATTTTCCGCAGAACTACCGGCAGTAAATCCTTTGGTAAAAACAATGACTACCATGAAATTTTGACCAATAAGGTTCTTTTTAAAAATACTGTTGTATCGAGATGGCCCCAGATTATCCTTACCATCTTTGCTATGATATTGATATATATTGTCATTATTACTGCCACTCTGGGAACGAAAGTGTCTGGCCGGAATCTTGGTGTTCTGATGATGTGGTCTATCTGGTTATTTCTGCTTGTTGCAATCTTTACTCCTTTTTTCGGCAGGATATGGTGCACGATCTGTCCATTGCCTTTTATAGGCGACTTTTTACAAAGAAGATCATCGTTCATACCCGAACGGGGAAAAACGAAGGATTTTAATAACAGATTTTACGGGCTTTCCTTAAGCTGGCCCATTTGGTTAAGGAATGACTGGCTGAAATTAATTTTCTTTTTATTGTTAGCGACCTTTTCTACTACACTTGTTGCGACACCGGTCGTTTCAGGGTTAACTGTACTGGGGTTATTGCTGGTTCCGACATTTATGTCTCTGATATGGGATTTAAGAGCGTTTTGCAAATATGTCTGTCCTGTAAGCGTATTTGTAGGACCTCATTCACAAATGGGCATGCTGGCTCTACGAAATAAATCACAAATTATTTGTGATAACTGTAAAACTATTTCTTGTCAGTACGGAAGTGTTAATGGATGGGCATGTCCTTATGGATTAAATGTTGGCAAAATGAAAGATAATTACGATTGCGGTTTGTGCCTCGAATGTACACGCAGTTGCATATATAATAATGTTTCACTTTATCGGAGACCATTTGGCAGCGAACTCAGAATACGGAACAGAAGCCAGGCCTGGCTGACAATAGCACTATTTGTTATAGCCATTATTTATTGTATTCTATATGAAGGCCACTGGCCTGAGGCAAGGGATTTTGTAAACATCATAGATAAGAAAAACTGGGGATTATTTGGTATTTACTCAATGATTGTCTGGGTACTGGCTTTAGTTATCGTACCGGGTATAATCTATCTGCTTTCATATACAGGATCAGGGCTTTTAAAAACTGGAATAAAGGTGAAAGAAATATTCCTGGCAAACACAGGTTCTTTATTACCGCTAAGCTTAATGCTCTGGATCGCCTTTGTAATACCAATGTTATTCGTCAATAAAACCTTTATTATTCAGGCAGCATCTGACCCATTTGGATGGGGATGGGACTTTTTTGGCACTGCCAATATACCATGGCATCAGTTTATGCCCCGGATGATCCCCTGGCTTCAGGCAATATTCCTGTTAATGGGATTTTATTTCTCTCTCAGGAACCTTAAGAGAACATGGCAGGACTCTCAATTGACGCCGAAACATTTATTGCTGTTCATGCTCCCCATGAGTCTTTTTATAACCTGTACAGTCGTTGCTATGATGTTTTTCTTTACGAATTAATAAATCTATACAATTCCGAGCGCTTCGGACACCGAAGCTTTCTTTGACCACCGAAACGTCAGTGAAGGTGGTAGCGAAGGTGGCCAGCGAGGAATCTCCCTCACAATTATTTTGAGATTATTATTGATAACCGATACTCATGATGAAAGATATTTAACCTACTTAAAATTTTAATCGATATGATAAGTAAATGCCATATATGCCATGTATTAATTTAATCCGATAATATCTGCTACTTTCATCTCCTTACCGCTGATTGTCACTGTTTTATCCTTAACAAAATCAATCAGCTTCTTCCAGTTTTCGTCATCTTTTCCGTACCACATCCCTTTATCGAAAGTTCCCGTATATTTAATAAAGCCATGCAAGGGATCACTTAATTTACCGATATATAAGTTGTTGTCTACAAAGGTGTTGGTTGATTTTGTCAGGATTATTGTATTATAACTTTCCTCTGTTACAATAAAATTCCCGCGAAAGAAAGTACTGTCGGGATATCCTTTCCAGTCGTCAAGACATATCAGAGTCCTGTCAATCATTTTGTCAGGTTTTTTGAAGAGGATGAACAGGTTCTTTTCAATTACCGAGTTTCTGGTTGGCCCGCAGCAATGTATTACAGGTGAAAAATAATGTTCTTTCAGCTTGTAGTTTCTGATGCCGTCATTAATGGAGATGTTGTATTTTACTCTTGTCCCGGTATTGCCTATGCTCCAGTCAGGCGTCCACCCTCCGCTGTTGCATAGCAGGAGAAAGCCCCCATCATTGTTAAAGCTGAGATTATATTGAAAAACCGAGTTAGTGCTGTTCCAGTCAGAGTCAAATCCATAGGCATCGACAGGAGATTTATGATCGCTGACTATATTATATTGTACAAGAGCATTATCGCAGCTCCAGGGCCATATTCCATCGGCTGCCTCGGTGACGGGAAGAGTTCCCGGGCAGTTCTTCATGACATTATATTCAACCAGTACGCCATCGCAGCCAACCGGAACTATGCCGTCGCCCGGAACTCCATCCAGGATGTTGTTTCGTATTACTACATTTGTGCTCGGCTTCCATTTGCTCCTGATCCAGTTCCCCCATAATATGATTCCGCTCCGGCTGCAGCTTTTTATCTGACAGTTTTCAATTGTGAGCTTATCGAAGCACGAAAGAACTGTATCAGGTTTATCGTCATGATAGTTCTGAATTAGTATCGCATGTCCTCCGTCTTTTTCAGTCCTGGTGCACGATCCTGTCACGTCGTGGACGAACAGGTTGTCGATAGTTATGCCATGGGCTGTACCGAAGTTTCTTAGCTCAACCCACAAGCCATGTAGTCCGGGAATAGGTTTACCCGCATCGTTGGAAATTTCCAGGTCTCTTATCACCAGGTATTCCGAATTCAGGATATGAATTGCTGCATCATGTTTTCCATTGCCTTTTAGTACCGGCCTTTCGGATGAACCATATTTACCGATGACCACAGGCATTAATTCAGAACCACGGCAGGTCAGATTGAATTCTTCGGAGAATTCAGCGCCACTTTTTAATAGAATGCTGTCGCCCGGTCTGATTTCAAGCGCACTTATTTTTGATAAGGATCTTAACGGCCTTTTTTCGGACGTGCCTTTATTTGAGTCGCTTCCGTTAATGGGATCAAAATAGTAATTCGTTGTTTTTATCTGTTTTGAGCAGGAAACTATGAGGAAGACTCCGCAGATAAACAATCCGCTTCCAATGATCTTTTGAAATTTCTTCATGATTGTCGGCACATCAGTAATTTTTTGTGAGACATTAAGTTTTTCCATCGGTTACTTCATGGCCCGTTCAAAATTCACTTTATATTCAATTCTTGTTCCAAAATTCACGATAGAGGTTTCCTGATAAGCATCTTTCAAAGGAGGAATCTCAAAATATATTTTTGCTGACCGTGATAAATCATAAATGACCAGCCTTAGTGTTTTTCCTTCCGCGCTGGTTTCCAGTCTGTTGAGACCAAGTGACCAGGTTTTGTTGTCGTTAAAGTTATCTGCTGTAAGTCTGGTGCCATTATAGATTTCAGCTCTGTCACCATTATATTTAATATCGAGGTATACATTACTAATATTTTCCAGTGTCCCATAGGGGACTGATATATTCCATTCACTGAACCCTGGCTGGGAGATTTTGTTAATATAGTCCGGAGGCACTGTTATTTTTGAAGCAGCAAGGTCTTCTTCTTTCCTGAAAGAGACAGGATTAGTATACATATCCTTAAATAACCATGACTGATCGGTGCAGAAATCATTTCTGTCGTAATTATAATATTCGACTATTACCCTTGCGGCAAATTTTTTAAGACCTTTCGTAAAGGGAAAATCAATATACATAAGATTCTCGCCCTTGCTTACATACCCTGTGAGGTCAATGATATTGAGCTCTCCCGGTTTGATTGTCTGACGAACAAATGTGTTATTGAGGTTTACCTGGCAGTCGGTTTCGGGATAAATATAAAGTGTAGCCTTTCTGAAACGTGAAGGATTATCAAGGCTGAATTCCCTGAAGAAAAACCTGTGATAACGCTGCTGATATGACGGGATGCTGTCGAAATGGGCGCTCTCAAGCCATGACGCATCTGCAAAAATGGGATGCGGTTCAATTTTTATACTTACCTTATTTTCTCCTGCATTAACCCTGATATCACTGAAATGTACATCGGCGCCTGTATTGAGCATGGAGGCAGTCATTGCAGGGGAAGCCGAATAGATGATTACATCGCCTTGATCTGCATACATATTGGATTCGCTGATGAAACACTCTTTTTTGTCTTTGCCATCAAGGATCCAGCAATTATCTGCCTCGCGCTCAGTGAGGACAATAAGATCCAGCCTCCTTCCATCCCTGAGTTGTGCAGAGATGATACATTTTTTTCCTGGTTTGAGTCCGGATACTATTGTCATACCGTTTTTTGTCTGCATTGTACCATCTGCAGCAGTCATTTTTTCAATTTTGGATGGGTCAAATGCCAGTTCTGCGGGGATATTCCTGTTCTGAAAAAACAGGTAACAATTATCGACTTTGCCGAGCAACTGCGCGGTTGAATATTTTAGCGTTAATCCATCAAGGTCGTAATTCAGGGGCCAGATGAACAACGAGCTGTCAGGGATTTCGACGCCATGCTGAGGAAAGAGAATTGTCTCATTTTTAAACCTGACCTGGAATCTGCACTCTTTCCTGGTCTCTTTTGGTATATTCCTGGCATAATTGATGCCGAATAAAAATCCGGAATTGTTATCTGATCTGACTGCGACCTGCATATCATCCTTGCTTGTAGAGCTAATAACAGGCATCATAGGAGCAAGCTTTGAACCAACTTCGTTTATGAAATAATGAAGCTTTTTTACTTCCCTGTATGCAGGAGAAATCTCACCTGATTCCCTGATAGCAGTCTGAAAATCATAAGATTTCAGGGGAACCCGGGTCCAGTAACCTGTTTCCTCCTGCTCTTCCTCTGTCGAGTGCAGAAATCCCCGGAATTGTGTTGCCCCTGTGAAAATATAATATCCCAGCATGTTGCTTCCGGAGCCAAGTTTTGCAATCATCATTCCTAATCCGTCTATAGGACTTATGACAAGCCTTCTGTGATAAGTATTCTGAATACCGATACCTACTTCGCATGTAAAATACGGATACTTGTCATAGCTCATATAATTGTCGGATTTCACCGGCTGGTTGTTCCCGATATTCTTATTGTTGCGGAATGAATCGAATTCAAAATTTTCAGGCCGGTAGATTTTTTCCACCTTCTGGTCCCAGGGCTCATCTGCATAGGCTCCCCAAAGCGGAATGACTTCAAATGGAGGCACAGATCCATTGCTCCATCCGGTTACAGTGTAAAGAGGTACATCTAAACCAAGACTTTTTGCTGTATCCTTCAGCCACTGGATATGAGCTTCACCCTCCTTTGCATGCCAGTATTCATTTTCAAGCTGTACACCAATTACATTGCCGCCATCTTTGTAGCAGAGACCCTCAAGCTGTTTTGCTATCTGTGCAAAATACCTTTTAACATAGCTCTGATAAACTACATCATCCGACCTGTCCTTAATATACTTTTTACTGAGAATCCAGTCGGGAGTTCCCCCGTTCCTTGCTTCACCGTGAGCCCATGGTCCGAGACGAACAATGACATACATTCCATGATCTTCGCATAACTTAACAAAAGATCTGAGATCCTTTTCACCTTCCCAGTCGAACTCACCTTCTACTTCCTCATGCTGATTCCAGAACAGATAGGTTGAAATAATGTTTATTCCGCAGGCCTTCATCTTCAGTATGCAATCTTCCCATTTGTCGCGTCTTATGCGTGAATAATGTATTTCGCCCATCACCGGTAATGCAGGTTTTCCTGCTATAGTCATGTAAAGACTGTTTACGAGTATCTGTTTATTTTCAGGGCCGGCATTTCCCATTTTCAGATGTCCTGTCAGCGGTTGCTGCATGATATCGGAAGCATCTGCCTTGTAAATTCTCTGGGCTATCAGGGTAGTTCCCGGAAGCAGGAAAGCAAAAAGAAGTAAACCATGTATTTTCATTTCAACTATTTATTAGATGGTTAATTTAATTCAGATCAGGTTTCCATTTATCTGTCCAGGGGACTTCGATCTGCTCATTCGCAAACTTTACCGGCAGCCAGATGTACCTCGAGCCGATAAGGTCTGTTTTGTTCCACCTGTCAAACATGGCAATATATAAACCATTCTTGCCGGGAACCTGCAATACAAATGTGCTTTGTGCATAAAAAGTTTTGTCAGCAGCTAACCCGGAACAAGGGTTTCCGATAGTTTTCCATGTTCCCAGCATGGAGTCGGCCACTGCATAGCTTGCCTGGTTTGGATCCCATCCGGAGCAGGCTGAAGTAATAATGTAATATTTGCCGTTTCGTTTAAAAACAGCAGGAGCTTCGCGTGAAGCGTCAATGAAGTTCCGTGTATAGATGCCGGTTGTCTTAGTATAATCGGCATTTAATAAGCTGATATAAAGAGTTTTATTCCATTCCGATGATGCTATCTGGTAGGCTCTGCCGTCATCGTCCCTGTATATAGTCTGGTCACGGCTGTCGCCTCCGCCGGGTTTGAATGATCCAAGGTATGTGAAGGGGCCGACTGGTGTATTGCTGATTGCGACACCGGCCATGGCTTTGGTGTAATCATCATTGTCGATGTGCATCCACATTACAAATTTCCCCGTTTTTTCATTGTAAATGACTTTCGGTCTTTCAATAACATTCGTGGGATGCAGGTCTGATGAAGTATCGCCCTTTGCAACAGGCAATACGATTCCTTCGAATTTCCAGTCTAAAAGGTTTCGTGATGAATAGCATGAAACTCCTCCCGCTTCTGCCCGATAACATTCCCATGTTGTGACTTTTTCTAACCGGTAAGTGGAGTCGCCCTTGCATTCGCCATACCAGTAATAGATATTATTATAGTACAATATTCCGCCGCCATGGGCATTTATAGTATTGCCGTCAGTGTCGCGCCAAATGGCTGTCTGGGTTATCTCTTTGACATGGTGATTCGTACATGATGTTAATCCCGCGCACAATATGGCGGGTAAAATAAGGCTTTGAGTTAGAAATCTATTGTTTGCCTGTATCATTATTCAACTGCTTTTGAATTAATGATAACAGATCCTGTTCTTCCTTGTCAAGCTTCCTCTTTGTACTTTGTTCCTTTAATAAGGCAGCAGAAGTTTTGAGATCACTCTTATAACCTGCATTATCACCCATTCGATATCTTATTCCTGACCTGAAATAGAAAGAAGTGTATTCATCGGGCCCCAGCTGAACAGCCTTATTAAAGTCATTTAATGCTTCCTGGAAATTTCGTGATTGCTGAAAAGCCAGGCCTCTGCTTAGAAACATTTTTGCATCTTCAGGAAAGTTGTCAATAATAGTCGTAAATGCATCGATTGCCTCCTGCCAACGCTTCATGGATGAATATATCTGCCCTGTCTTTTTCAGGACAGAATAATTGAGAGGCCATATTTTCAGATAGTTTTCATATTCATTGAGCGCACCCTGAATATTGCCGTTTTGTTCCATAATTTCAGCGCGGTCAATTAACAACGGGGCATTTTGAGGATTCTTTTTTATTTCTTCGTCCAGCAATGAAATTGCTTTGTCATAATCTATCCGTGCCAGGTCAGGAGATGAGCTGTTCCTGAAGAAAGAACCTCTTTCGCGGAACGCTGAATAATTATTTGGATCAACTGAAACTGCTTTGTCAAAATCGGCTTTTGCTGCCAGCCTGTCGCCTTTCGCTAAGGACAAATTTCCCCGTGAAATATAAAACGCTGATTCGTTCGGATATCTTTCAATTAATTTATTCATCAAATCGAGGGATGCCTGCATCTGGTAATTATTCTGATAAAGATTAGCTAAACTATAGGTAACTTTCATATTATCAGGCTGCAATTCCAGCATTTTTTTTAAATAGGTTGCAGCTTTATTCCATTGCCCCATTTTTTGATAGCTTGCTGCAACTAATTCATATCCACTGAAGTTTTTTGGATTTGATTCCAGGACATTTAATCCATCCTTCAATGCTCCGCCATAGTCATCCATCAGTAATCGCAATTCGCCCCGTTTGACCAAAAGTGATTTATCTCCGGGATTCTGCTGAATCTGCTCTTCGATAAGCCTTTTGGCAACAGTTCTGTCATGCAGATCATTTTTCGACTTTGATCTTCCCAGGATCAAATCTGCAGTCAGCCTGTTATTATAAGCATCAAAATATGTACTATCTGCTTTAATCGCGTTTTCAATGTTCCCCAGGGCGTCGTTGTATTCTTTATTAAATATGCTTAACGTAGCCAGCCGGTTATAATACATTGCATTTTTTGAAAATTCATCAGCCAGGTTCCTTATATCCGGGACCTTACTGGCAAAAAACTCAGGTATATTGGCGGCTCTTTTATCAAAAACTAAATTTTCGAGAAGTACGGGCGGGGAGTCGTTGCCATTTTTATCTATATGGGTAATGTACAGCTGGGTGTAAGGACCTCTGTTTTTTGAGGAAAAAACAAGCCATCTGCTATTGGGTGACCAGGAATGCCATGAATTCATTTTTTCTGTATTGCATTTCATTAAGCGTGGAGTTCCGCCACTGGCCGGCATAATATATAACTTGCTGTCGCGCTGCAGGAGCATGAAGTTTTCAGACTGACAAAAGACCACCCACTTGCCATCGGGTGAATACCTGGCAAAGAAGTTGCTTTTATTGTTGTTCGAAGCACCCGGAACAGGCACGGACTCTCCGCCCCTGCCTTCATTAAACGGGACACGGTACAGGTCAAATTTAAATTCCTTCTGCCGTGAAATGAATTCTTTAACATCCTCGGAATTAAGCAATACACTCTGTGATTTTTCAATTTTGGAAGACATATACCTGACAGCCCTGGTGAACAATACCTCACGCCCGTCAGGCGACCAGTTAGGGTTGCTCTGAACATATTTATTATCGCAGGCTCCCGGGAGCTCATAAAATTTCTTAGCATTCCTGTCATATACTGCAATTATACCTTTGATCGGGAAAAACAATTGCGAATAATAGGGATCATCTACCGCCACAAACACAGAACGATCCTTTACCGTTGAAAGCACATATTTGCCATCTGGTGAGATCTGAGACAGTAAACCATAGGTCGGTTCCCCTTCATCTCTTTTGTAATCGCTCCAGGTTATTATTTTATCCACAGACATGTGAACTGTATCCTTCAGAGGAGCAATCATATATGACCCTTTGTCATTGGCATAATCAATATCCATCGCAATAAACCCGTTTTTTGAGAATGAATGACAATTTGCACAAACGGGTATGTTTTTTAAAACTCTCCGAGGTTTTCCCCCGGAAACGGAGCCTGAATACCATTCTATTTCATGAACATTTTTAACTGCATAGCCAAATGGCAGGGGCACAGCCCTGTAAAAAATTGAAGCACCGACTGAATCCTTTGAAAAGGAAAAGGAAACCCTGCCAGATGAATATTTTCCGCCAGGTAAACCTTTATGAATACCGACAATTGTAATTGAAACAGGTTCTGATGCTGAAACAGTTTTTATATTCAGCCAAACTGCTGAATCAGGCCTCCAGGTGGGTGATTCCACAATTTTGCGATATAATTCTTTCCCGCTAAGGGTTAAAAGGCGGATATTCCAATGGGCCGATTCATTCAATGTGTCATTCCATGAAAATTCAGGTGATGGAAATTCAGGAGGGAAAATAGTACCTTCCCGTGGATAATCAATAACAATCCCAAATGGATGGATCAGGTTCTTTTCTATATTTTGAAACTGATTGTTAACACGCACTTTATTGCAGGAACATATAAGAAGAACCAGAAAGGAAGCAAAAAGGAGCTTTTGGAACAGTCGTTGATCCTGAAAGTTAATTGTTCTAAAATTGTTGGGCATAGTTTATTGATTTATGAAATCAGCAGTAATTAAAGCTTATTGAAACAGAGCATCAGCCTATTATTCAACTTATGCACGATTTTCAAAGGTAAATTACCACAAATTAATTGATTTTACAAAATCATTCAGATCGGCTCATATGGACCAGGTGAATGGTTTAGCAGGATGAAGAATAAATATGATTTTTATTATACCTGATATAAATAAATAAGGCCGGCATAATAAGCCGGCCTTATAAGACTACATTCTATACCAGAGGTTACCCGTTAATAACCAGGGTTCTGAATTAATTTAGTATTCTTGTTCATTTCAGTTCTATAGATCGGGAAGAAATAACACTTATTGTCCCATGCTTTGGTTTCCTCAACAAGATACGCGTTGGAATACATCGGAGCGCCCCATGTGGTACCATCAGTCTTACGATAAGTGGTGGTTCCGGCTGCAGCGAGGTATTTCACCTCAATACGATGTGCTGGTTTATAGCCATCGGTACCGATCACCCAGCGGCGGACATCAAAGAAGCGATGGTCTTCGAATGCAAGCTCAATGCGGCGTTCGTGCCTTACGGCTGTACGCAACTGAGCTTGGGTCAGACCTGAAGCCAGATTCGGTTGTCCTGCCCTTGTTCGGATCTTGTTGATTTCGGTTCTGGCATCGGCAAGATCAGTTCCTGTATTTTCCTCAATGCAGGCTTCGGCATAGTTCAGAAGAACTTCGGCATACCGAATATGACGGAAAGGAACATCCTGATTCACAAACTGAGGATCGAGCGATGGATCAACAAACTTGCGCAGGTAGTAGCCGGTCCTTCCTCCGTTCCAGTCTTCTATTTTAGACTGACGGGTATCAATTCCGGGAGCAAGCTGAACTGTGTCGGCAGGAAAAGTGTTCCTGTAAACATGACCTACCTGTATTTTGTCCCATGGATCATAAACCTGACAATCTGAAGGACGTTTTCTCCACGGACATCCCTCATAAAGAATTGAAGCGTAGAAACGGGCGTCACGTTTAGCATATGGATTGGCAGACTCGGTGAGATTTGCCCAGTCAAACTTGGTGCCATCCTTCATTTCATAATCATCCACAATATCTCCAAGAGGGGTATTGTTTCCCCAGAGGTGGTAGCCATTTGGTCCGCAATACCTGGCCGGGAAGTAATCTGACCAGTCATAAGACGATTTAAGTGTAAAATACTGAAGAAGGATATCTTCATTCTCGTATCCGTAAGACAGGAAGTAACTTACAAAATTCTGTGCAACGGAATCGGTGGGTGCAGGTGATGGCTTGTAAAGGCTGTAGGTTCCCAGATCGATTACTGCTTTTGCGGCAGTCTTGGCAGCCGTCCAGCGATCAGGCTGGCTTCCTGAAGCATAACCCAGCAGCTCGGGATGAGGATACCCGGATGCATAGACCGATATGCTGGCACTGTTGTGCAGGTCGCTGGCTGCGTATAGCAGTGTCCTTGCTTTAAGAGCAAGTGCAGCTCCCTTGGTTGCATGACCCCGGTCAGCACCTGTAAAAGAAGCAGGCAGGTACAATGCTGCAGAGTCGAGCTGACCAACGATGTACTTTACACATTCATCGTAGGTATTCCTGGCAAGAAAATAATCCTCGTTCAATCCGTAGGGCTTGGTTATAAGGGGTACTCCGCCATACAGGGCAGCCAGACAATGATATGTATAGCCCCTCAGGAAGTAAACCTCGCCAATCGTTCTGGTTTTTGTTGCATCATCAGGAAATTGCACACCGTCAACTTTTGTAAAGAATACGTTGCATGCCCTCGCGGTCTTAAAAAGAGCATCCCAGATATAATGGCGACGGGTATTTGCGGTAGGGCTAACCCCATCACTACTACCCAATGGCCCATTGCCACCCCAGTTCCAATCCCAGCCCATCAGAGCATCCTGGGTCATAAAGCATTTGTTGAAGTCGAAAACGCCCCAGTTTGGTGTGAAGGATGTTTCGTCGACGAAATCGGAAAGCCTTTCAATAGCGAACGGATACCCCAGAGCATTTCTATAGATTTCATTGACATAAGCCGCACAAAGATTGGGGTCTGTCCATACGGCAGCATCGGAATAATTTCCCAGCGGTGTCGTGTCAAGAAAGTCTTTTTTACAGGAAGTAGCTATCCCTATTAAAGAAACTGCACTTAATATAAATAATAATTTTCTCATATCACTTTAATTTTTAGAAGGTTAAAGTTACTCCAAGATTCACAACTCTCTGAAGAGGATAAGATGTACCCGAATTTTCTTCAGGGTCTATCTCTTTCATCTTGCTCAGGGTTAACAGGTTTTGTCCGCTGACATATACGCGTAGCTGTTGGATAGTCAGTTTCTTGGTGATGCTTGTCGGCAGAGAATATCCGAATTCCATGCTTTTCAGGCGAACATAGTCTGTAGAGAATAGCCAGAAAGTATTACGCTGGTTTCCGGGAGACCAGTACTCGTTGCTGCGGTTAAAGCAGCGCGGCCAGCTGGCGTCTGTGTTTTCAGGTGTCCAGCGGTTTTTTACCCAATTAGCATAGTAATTACCGATTTCACCCGATTCAGGATTAAGATAAACTGTGGCACCGGCTGCTCCCTGGAACAAAATGCTGAGATCGAATTGCTTATAATTAAAGTTTGCGTTCAATCCGCCAATAAATGTAGGAAGATTGGTTTTACTTTCCATAACCTTGTCCAGTCCATCGATCTTATTATCATCGTTCACATCCTTGAAGATTAAGTCACCCGGTTGGGCACCTGCCCAGTGAGGATAAGCTGCTATAGCGGCAGCATCCTTGAAAACTCCGATGACCTGATAAGATAACACGGCATTCATAGGCATGCCTTCTTGTAACTGGTAATCAGGTATTCCCGGAGTATCGTAGCTGAATTTGATTTTGTTTTTTGCATAACTGCCATTCGTGGAGATACTATAGCCCAATGCTCCGGCAGTACCATGGTAGGTAACCACATATTCAAATCCCATGTTCGAAACCTTTCCAATGTTCTGGGGAGGAAGTACCATCCCTGTAGAGTTAGGGATAATGGCAGATGCCTGCCACAGGATCCTGGTGCGCAGGTTATAGAAAACGTCGGCGTTCACCGTCAGTTTATGATCAAGCAGAGTTGCATCGAAGCCAATGTTCGACTGGTTGGCTACTTCCCATGTTACTTCGAGATTAGGAACCACGTTTTCGATCAGCATCTTGTTGGCAGTATTCTGACCGTAAAAATAGTCAATGCCATCGAAGCTATAGGTAGAAAGGTATTGATATTCCTTCAGGGCTCCACCGTAATAAATTCTGTCATTTCCTGTCTGCCCCCATGAGGCACGGAGCTTGAAGTCGCTGATGAAGGAAATGTTATCTTTCCAGAAGCTCTCGTCAGACATACGCCATCCGAGTGATACTCCCGGGAAGAATCCGAATTGTTTACCCGGCTTGAACATATAGGAGCCGTCATACCTCATAACCACTTCTGCCAGGTATCTCTGATTATAATCGTAGTTGAAACGGCCGAAGTAGCTAAGGTGGGCATTCTGATCGGCCCAGCCATTATTGTTCATGTTTACGTCAGCAGCACCTGCAAACAGCTGCGGGATAGAGGAGGTAACGTAATTCTTTCTGAAAGCATTTTCATAGTTATTCAGTACAAATTGACTTTCCGTACCAACCATCAGCTTGATGTGGTTTTTTTCAGCAATGCTGGTTTCATAGGTGGCAAACGTGTTAAAGGTTTTCCTTCCTCCCTCCTGCCAGTTCTCTGTAAGCTGAGGAGCAGCCAATCCTCTAAGGTTTTTAGTCAGTCCGGTTGCATCTTTGTGAATTCCATCCCATTGATAAAGGTACCATGGTGTTTGGAATTTCTTATCGTATCTGAACATCTTATCGTATGAACCATTAGCCTGTATAGACAATCCCTTTACCCACGGGACTGTAACAATAAGCCTTAAGTTGCTTTCCAGATAATAGTAGCGGTCCCTGTCAAATCCTGTGGCACTGGTAACGGTTACGGCAGGGTTAAAGCCATATTCAATATCAGGCCCGGGTTCTCCAGTAGGATAATAGGCCGGCATATCAGGCTTGCCCCTCATGAGCATACGGAAAATATCACCTGCACCGACAGTAGGAAAATTTTTGTCTTCCTGGCGGCCGGAAACGTCAAAGGCAATACTTATATTCTTCGTTATCTTCCCATCTATGTTGCTGCGGAAATCATACTGTGTGAAGTTGGTTGCACTGTTTTTGTAATAGGCATCTTCGAATTTACTTCCCAACGACAGGAAATATTTCATGCTTTCAGTGCCACCCGAAACAGATATGTTTTTGTAATTCTGTGCAGACCATGGTTTGAACACTGATTTGAACCAATCAGTATTAGGGTGCCCCCATGGATCGGATCCGTCAGCAAACTTTGTAATATCATCAGCTGAAAATTGCTGGTTGCGTCCCAAGCTCGGAGCAGCATAATATGAAATCTCGTTCAGGCATGCTGCATAGGTAGCAGCGTCGGCCATTTTAGGGATAACATCAGGCTGGTTATAACCGGCGTTCACATTTAGGGTGATTGTAGGTTTCCCGATCTGACCGCGTTTGGTTGTAACCAGGATAACACCGTTTGCAGCCCGGGTACCATATATGGCTGCCGATGCGTCCTTCAAAACAGTAAAGCTTTCAATGTCGCTGGGGTCCAGGCGGTCGAGAGAACGCTGAGGGATCCCGTCGACAACTATCAGGGGGGCATTATCACCAAGGGTGTTGCTCCCGCGAATAGTAATCGTAGTGGCGTCATAACCCGGTTCACCGCTCTTCTGGATGGCAGTTATACCAGGAATACGTCCGATAATGCTGTTCGTAAAGTTGGTGGCTGGCGATTGTTTAAGTTCTGCTCCATTAACAGCACTTACAGAGCCGGTTAAGGAAGCTTTCTTTGAAGTGCCATAACCAACGACAACAACCTCCTGAAGTTTTTGAACTTCTGACTCCAGGCCAACATCAACTGTAGATCTTCCATTTATAGGGATCTCTTGACTGACATATCCCAAAAATGAAAACACCAGGGTTGCATTTCTGTCCGGTAAGGTTATTGAGTACTTACCATCCACGTCTGAGATTGCACCAATAACAGTGCCCTTAATCACGATATTAACTCCAGGTAAGGCTTCGCCTGTGGCAACATCGGTAATTTTACCTGATACTTTGATTTGTTGCTGATCAGCAGCAGAAGGATTTCCCGAAGCCAGTGAAGTGGCAGGTAGCGTCAATCCACAGATAAGCAGCAAAGTTACAATTTTCGCAGTCATCAGGAACTTGCGAAAATCACCACCTGGCTTTAGAAGCCAAAAGTGACTCTGAGTTTTTTCCATACGGTTACGTTGTTAATTAAAGGTTAAAAAATTGGGTTAGTTATATATTGATTGTAAAAATACCAATCAGAAATCAGGATTCTTTTCAAAAAGTTAACTTGAATTGAACCTTGAAAAATCTTTTCAAAAAATAAGGAAATTGCCACAGATGATCTTATCAGGTTTTTAGGTATAGGAAAGCTAAATTAATCACAGTATTCTTTAAATGCAAATATTTTAACAATAAACTCTTTTTTTTATATCTTGGTTGAGATTATTAATTGACTAGCTGACTGAGGAAAGAATTTTAAATCAGCAATAAACTGATCTTTATAAACCAGTTCTTCCTGAATCTTAATTTTAGTCGAATAGCGATTACTGCAATGATAAACCACAGGAAATTGGCTTTCTGGTTAACGACAGCAATATTTTTTCTTGCTTATTTTGCCTTTTTCCTGCTTTTTAATGGTTACCATCTCATTTTTCAGGAGCAGACACAACTTTTTCTTTTTGATAAAAGCTACTTCGGCTCTTTCCTGCTGAAGCCGGGAGGGATAAGCTCCTATACAGGTGCATTTATCATGCAATTCTGCCAGAATCCCGTTGCTGCAGCATTTATTGTTACAGTTGCAGGGTTTCTTGTATTTTTAATTCTGGCTTCGATCCTCAGACATTACGGAATAAACGGAATAATCTGGCCGATAGTTCCGGTTATTCTTTTTGCTTCTTTGCAATGCCATCAGCTTTATTCAATAAGCACCACAATCGGGTTTCTGATTTCAACACTTTTCTTCATCATTTATATCTCGATAAAGAACAACAGATACAGATACCTGGCAGGATCTGTGGGATGTTCAATGCTCTGCTTAATCACCGGTGGTTTAGGATTGCTGGCTTTTACTCTTTGCATAATTCACGAATTACTTTTTTCCGGGAATCGCAGCCGGTATATTGGCGTAATCGTGTACATCATGCTTGCAATCCTGGTGCCGATTCTGTCATCCAGACTTCTCTACTATATAAAAGGAGAAGGAATATGGATGTCTCTTATCCCGCTTCATCTGAAAAAATCGCTGGAGCCATTCGTTTATGCCGTACTTTTATACATTCCTCTTCTCATCGCTCTTTCCGGATTTCGTGATAAGTTTTCAATGAAGGTATCACTGTCTGAATGGAACTGGAAAACAGTTCTGTCCGGATTAATTGTAATCAGTTCATTATCTTTTTATACATTTCATTATGTGTACGATGTAAAAGCAGAAGCATTGCTTAAAATTGATCATTATGTTCAGAAGGGAGACTGGAAGAAAGCTCTTGATTACTCATTCGCTTATCCCGGGACAAATCAGCTGGTATTATATTATGGGAATATGGCGATGTATAAAACAGGGCAGATGGGGGACAAAATGTTTCACCTCCATCAGTCGGGTACTCACGGACTGTGGCTTGAATGGAAAAGGAATGAAATAACTCCTTTTTTCGGCGGAGAGCTTTTTTACCAGCTTGGTTATATTAGCGAGGCCTCACGCTGGGCTTTTGAATCCATGGTTGCAATGGGTGAAAATCCCCGCTCGCTTAAAAGACTTGTGATTACGAGCATGGTTACAGGAGATACTTCACTTGCAAGGCACTATATTAATATACTGGATGAGACATTGTTTTACAGTAAATGGGCAAATCATTATAAAAACCTGTTAAGTCACCCTGAACTTCTGATTCATGATAACGAAATCATGGAGAAAAGGCATTTTAACTTGTATACTGATGTTTTTGCCGATATAACCAGCAAAGATATCGGCTTAATGCAATTGCTTCGGGATCATCCTGATAACAGGATGGCATTTGAATATTATATGGCGCAGGTGTTACTGAACAAGGATATAGATAACTTTGCTGCCAATATCAGCAAGCTCAGGGAACTGGGGTATTCCCGTATACCTGTTCAATATGAAGAGGCTATGCTGGTTTATATGAAACATACCGGGAAGAATATTGTTCCTGCGGGGTACACAATAAGCCGCGAAACACTCAGCCGGCTCTCAGGTTATCTTGAAATTCTCAATACTTACGGCAGTGACCGCAGGAAATCATCCCAGATGCTTTTCCGTGAATATGGCGGAACATATTGGTTTTATCTGAATTTTGTTAATTTGCCAGATGAGAATAATGCTTCAGCTTCAGCTTCTGCAAAAAAATAAAAACATGAAAACTCTGAAATCACTTTGCGGAACTTCATTATTAATGGTGCTATTCATTTTCTCTTTCGGATGTTCCGGTAAGCTGGCATCTTATTCTGAAGAGGGCAGGGATGCGTCAATATTCCCCGATTATAACGGTGTTACATTTCCTCCGAATATTGCTCCTGCAAATTTTATGATCAGGGAAAATGCTGATAAATTCAGGGTATATATTCATTCACAGGGCAAAGACAGAATTTCCATAAACTCAGGAAATGGAAAAGTAATCATTCCCGGAAGGAAATGGAAAAAATTGCTTCAGGACTGCAGGGGCAATGATCTGTTTACAGAGGTATATGCAAAAAAGAACGGAAAATGGTTTAAGTACAATACAATAATCAACCATGTGGCAAACGAGAATATCGATAATTACCTGGTTTATCGTCTTATCGAACCGGGATTTGAAACATGGAGCAAGATGGGAATTTATCAGCGATGCCTTGAAAATTACTCTGAAAAGCCCGTGATGGTCAATGATATGAGTGATGGCAATTGCATGAATTGCCATGCATTCTGCCTCAACAACAGCAATATAATGATGTTTCATATGAGGGCTCAGCATGGCGGGACAATTATTTACAGGAACAACAAGCTTGAAAAGGTTAATACAAAAACCAGCAGTACAATATCTGCAGGGGTATATCCTTCATGGCATCCTGGTGGCAGCATTATCGCTTTCTCTGTGAATAATATCGTCCAGATGTTTCACTCCGCTCCGGGAAGAAAAATTGATGTGATTGATACACTCTCAGATGTAGTCATTTATGATACAGACACAAAAAAAATCAGCACTTGTGACGCTCTTTCAACAAAGGAAAACCTTGAAACATTTCCTTCCTGGTCGCCAGATGGTAAATACCTTTATTATTGCAGCGCCAGAGCCATTCCGCTTGAAAAGTACGACCAGGTAAGGTACGATCTGCTGAGGATTGCCTTTGATCCTGTATCAAAGCAGTTCGGGAGTGTTGATACCGTTGTTTCAGCATCGAAGAAGAAGCTTAGCGTGTCATTCCCCCGGGTGTCACCCGATGGAAAATATTTATTATTCTGCATGTCTGACTATGGCAACTTCTCAATCTGGCATCAGGAAAGCGACCTCTATATGAAAGATCTTAAAACAGGTGAAATTACAAAACCTGATATAAACAGCGGGCAATCAGAAAGCTATCATTCTTGGTCCTCTTCCGGACGATGGATAGTATTTAGCAGCAGACGGCTCGATGGCCTGTTTACACGTCCGTTTATTGCATATTTCGACACTTCCGGAGAAGCCTGCAAACCATTCATCCTTCCCCAGAAGGATCCTTCTTTTTATAATACTTTCATTAAATCCTATAATGTACCTGAACTGGTAACCTCAGAGATAAAGTTGAATCCGCGGATTTTATCGGGTCTGACTGACGATAAAATCATACCCGCTGGATTTGAGAAATAGTAATATGTTGTCTATGATCGTAAATTGTGTTTATTAAAATATAAAACCCGGTGACGAAAAACCCGGGATCCTTCAAAAACGATTTACCTGATTTAAAAGTTAATACTACTTATATGAAAACAAAGACATCCACAATTTTAATTGCTTTTCTTTTATTGTTAATTATTTCACAACCGGTTCATTCCCAGCTTCCTAAGGAAACTGAGGCTCAGAAAATGCAGCGCATGAAATGGTGGACTGATGCCCGTTTCGGTATGTTTATCCACTGGGGATTATACGCATCGCCTGCCCGCCATGAATGGGTAAAAAATCACGAACGGCTGACAAATGACCAGTACCAGAAATATTTTGATGTTTTCAACCCGGATCTTTTTAATCCTAAGGATTGGGCAAAAATGGCAAAGGAAGCCGGTATGAAATATGTTGTCATAACAGCCAAACATCATGAAGGCTTCTGTCTCTGGGATTCGAAGTATACAGATTACAAGGCACCAAACACCCCTTTCGGACGGGATATACTTAAAGAATATGTGGAGGCTTTCCGGGCTGAAGGTCTCAAAGTAGGCTTTTACTATTCACTTATCGACTGGCACCATCCTGATTATACTATTGACAGCAACCATCCTCAGCGCCAGAATTCGGATACGGCTTATGCAAGGCTGAACAAGGGCAGGGATATGAGCAAATACCGTGAGTATATGAAGAACGAAGTCAGAGAGCTTTTAACCAATTATGGTGAGATAAGCATCATCTGGTTTGACTTCTCATTCCCTGGTAAAAATGGGAAAGGACATGATGACTGGGACTCTGAAAATCTTCTTAAGATGGCACGCTCATTGCAGCCTGGAATAATTGTCGACGATCGCCTCGATCTCAGGGATGTTGAGGGAGGATGGGATTTTACCACTCCGGAACAATATAAGGTGACCAAATGGCCTGAATACAACGGCAAAAAAGTGCCATGGGAAACATGCCAGACATTCTCAGGATCATGGGGCTATTACCGCGACGAAACATCATGGAAGAGTCCTTCCCAGCTGCTTGAGCTGCTTATTGAATCAGTAAGCAAAGGCGGCAATCTGTTATTAAATGTCGGTCCGACTGCACGTGGCAACTTTGATCCCCGGGCACAGGAAAGACTGAAAGCGATGGGCGACTGGATGAAATTCAACAGCCGTTCAGTATATAACTGTACAGAGGCGCCGGCAGAGTTTACCGCTCCCGCAAATACAATTCTTACATATAATCCGGTAACCAGGCGGTTATATATTCACCTGCTGGCTTATCCGATGGGTAATCTGACCCTTACGAATATGGCCGACAAGATAAAATATATCCAGCTTCTGAATGATGCTTCTGAAGTACAATTCTCAAAAGGCAGGGGCGAAGCTGCCAATGACCTGAATCTGTCACTTCCTATTCTGAAACCTCCGGTAGAAATACCGGTACTGGAAGTATTCCTGAAATAACCCCCGTACCGCTGCGCGGTACTGCCCCCTAAAGGGGGCCTGAACCAGTAATTCTTTTGAGGGTAATGAATTAGACCCCCTTTAGGGGGTGGGCCCCTCTTTCAGGGGCCCGGGGGTTTTATCTATTATTCAAGACTTCCTATGACTTTCTCAACTTCCGTCAGTATTTCGCACGACCTGACAAGTTCCCTCATTCTGGTATGATCAGGATAGAGCGGCCGGTCTATATCCAGGAATGCGACATGCTTTCTGATCACATCCTTTGCCTTCTGAACGCCGGCTCCGAATTTATACTCCTCTTTTCTGAAATCGAGAGCCTGTGCAGCTGCCATAAACTCAATTCCAAGAACACCATATGCAGCCTCAATTATCTGGTTGTTCTTGATGGCTGTATTCATGCCCATTGAGACGAAATCCTCCTGGTCGGCTGCTGCGGGAATAGATTGTATAGATGCAGGCATGGATAGTATTCTCTGTTCAACTATCAGCATGTCGGCTGTGTACTGGCTCAGCATGAGCCCGGAAAACATTCCTGCGCCCTTGGTGAGGAAATCCGGGAGACCAACGCTCAGAGCGGGGTTGTTAAGCCTGTTCATTCTTCTTTCCGACATCACACTCACCATTGTTATGCATGCTCCTGCCATATCCATCGGAACGCTCACCGGCGATCCCTGGAAGTTTGCGCCTGACAGGGTAAGGTTCTTTTCAGGGAAAAAGATGGGATTATCTCCGACGCCATTGAGTTCGATCTCGACCTGGCTGCGGGCATAGGCCAGCATATCATGCGCAGCTCCGATAACCTGCGGAGTCGACCTCATGGAATAAGCATCCTGCACCTTCGATTTCACCTTTCCCTCTTTCAGGTCGCCGCCTGATATACATTTATTTATTGCATTTGCACTTCTGATGGCGCCTTTGAAACCACGTGCCTCGTGGAGCAGGGGAGTATAAGGCTTCATATTTGCTTTCAGGGCTTCCAGCGACATTGAAGCAGCGATCTCGGCCTGTTTCAGCCAGTTATTTGCATCAACAAGCCAGATGGCGCTCATGGCGGTCAGCATGTTGGAGCCGTTTATGGCAGCCAGCCCGTCGCGCGCCTGCAGACCAGGAACAGTAATGCCTGCTCTTTTCATCGCCTCTTTACCCTCGAGAAGCTCGCCATTGTAGTATGCCTGACCCTCGCCAAGCAACAGCAAAGCTATCTGCGACATAGGGGCGAGGTCGCCTGAAGCGCCCACAGAACCCTTCTGACACACAAAAGGAGTCACACCTTTATTGAGCATCTCAACAAATGTCTCGGTTATCTCAATACGGTTCCCTGAGTTGCCATGGGCATGAACATTTATCCTGCCCAGCATCGCACCTCTCACAATCTCAATGGATGCAGGCTCACCGATCCCTGCAGCATGATTATATACAAGGTATTTCTGAAAATCCTTTATCTGGTCGTCGTTCAGGACCATCTCCGAGAACTCACCGATACCGGTATTAACACCGTACATGATCTCGTGTGCAACGATTTTTTTTTCAAGCATAGCCCTGCATTCGTTTATCCTTTTGCGGGCGTCGGGGTGAAGCTCCACCTTCTGCCCGTGACGTGCGACATTAACGACATCATTAACAGAGAGCTTCGAACCTGTTATTATAAATTTTTCCATGGAAATCGAGATTTAAAATGAAAAATTAGTGATTTCAAAATATTTACTTAATACCCCTGATAAGAGAACTCGCCTTCCCCCATGGGGGAAGTCCCGATAGCTATCGGGAGGGATGGGGGTCATACAATGAGGATTTCTCCCGGTTCATGAACAGAGTCCCGAACGGTTGATCTTGATCTTGTATTCCAGTAACCAGCTGAGATGCATGGCGGTTGTTTAGAGATTCAAATTTATAAATAAATTTCTGAATGGCGAAGGATTCCGGATGAATAAGAATGGTACAACGGTGCAACGGTACAACGGTACAACGGTACAACGGTACAACGGTACAACGGTACAACGGTACAAAGGTGCAAAGGTAAAATGGTGCAATGGCAGAACAAAACAAACGAATCTGCGTAAATCAGCGTGATCTGCGGGAATAATAAATTAAGTTAAAAATTTATGCACACCGAATTTATCAGGAAATTTTAAGCTAAATTTCACCAATAAATCAATGATTCACTATGAAAAAGCTATCAATACTTTTCGTAACAATCTCTGTAGCATTCGCATCAACCGCATTCGGGCAGAAGGCTGTTAAGAATGAAGTAAAAACCAAAGGTGCTTATTACACTGGCAAATACAGAAATCTATTCCTTGAGGACGGCCATTCAAAGAAGGAGATATATGCTAAAAACGAAGCGGCTTTTCAGCAGCTTTTTCATGGCGATTCTGTGACCCGGAAGGTATATTTTGAGGTTGGTAAAAACAGCAACGGCCCGCTTGCATATGTCAGCGATGTTCTTCATAATGATATCCGAAGCGAAGGAATGTCGTACGGCATGATGATCGCAGTGCAGATGAACAAGAAAGCCGAATTCGACGCTCTGTGGAACTATGCGATGACATATATGTACATCAGCAACCCGGAACACCCTTCTGAAGGCTACTTTTCCTGGTCGCTAAAGAGAGACGGGACTCCAAATGCCGAGACTGCAGCTCCTGACGGAGAAGAGTATATAGTTATGTCGCTCTGTTTTGCATCTCACCGATGGGGCGACGGGAAAGGCATTTATAACTACAAAGGATGGGCTGACAAGATTCTGACAACTATGCGGCACCATCCTATAAAGAGAGGTATGACAAAATTCGGAAGAAGAGTTGTCGGGCCAATGGTGGAAGAAAAGGATTTTATGATCAGGTTTGTTCCCGACAGCGGAAGCTGGGGATTCTCTGATCCTTCATATCACCTGCCCGCTTTTTATGAGCTCTGGGCAAAATGGGGACCTGAAGCTGACAGGTCATTCTGGTCTGCCGCTGCCGATACAAGCCGCTCATTCTTTCAGAAAACTACAAACCCGAAAACCGCTCTTGCTCCCGACTATGCCAATTTTGATGGCACTCCTTTTTCACGCGGAACTTACACACGTTCGGCAAATTTCTCCTATGATGCACGGCGCACTCAGATGAACTGGGCTGTTGATTGGTCATGGTGGCAGAAGGATCCGCGAGAACAGTTATTGAGCAACCGGCTTCAGGAGTTCTTCAAATCACAGGGTATGGATACATACGGCTGCCAGTTTATACTCGACGGTCAGCCACTCGATAATAACCATGCCAAAGGACTTGTCGCAACAAACGCAGTTGCAAGTCTTGCAGCAACACATGCGCTGGCAAAGGAATTCACAGAGGCACTCTGGAATACTCCGATACCATCAGCTTTCAATGAAAGATATTACGAAGGACTTCTTTATATGATGGCTATGCTCCACTGCAGCGGGGAGTTCCGGATATGGAAGCCATGATGGGATAAATGAAGGGGTGAGTGGGGGAATGGGGGATGAGGGGAATCCATTTATTATGTCTCTTTGGTTAATATAGTGTTAATGTTTCATTTCAGTTGAATCTTTTTCCCTATTCGATTGTCTGATAGATATAGTTTAAATCAGTAACTTAAAAAAATTACAATATGAAAAAGATGGTAAAAACGACAGGAATGGTGCTGATGCTCTTTATGGCAGGCACTTTAGCCCTCACTGCGCAGCAGAACAGGGGAGGGATGAGAATGGATACAACCAGGATGCACAGGATGATGATGAATCCCGGCGAGATGCCGTTGATGATGAATAATCCTGATTCAATGACGATGCGCGGAATGAGGCCTGGTATGATGCATCATGGAATGAGGGGCGGTATGCAGGGAGGTATGTGCCAGTGTCCCATGATGCAGGGTATGATGCCGAAGGGCATGGGCATGCAGCGCCATGGCATGGGAATGGGTCCGGGCATGGAGGGCATGATGCACCAAAGGATGATAATGGAAAATATCCCTAACCTCACCGACAAGCAGAAGAAGGACATTGCTGTGATGCGCATCGACCAGCAGACAGAAATGAAAAAGATGAGAGAAGATATGCAGTCAAAGATGAAGGCTATGCGCGAAACGCAAAGGACCAATATCGGGAAGCTGCTTACTCCTGAGCAAAAGAAATGGCTTGATGAGAATGCACCTGAACCAAAACTGGAACAGACACCAAAAATTCCACAATCGAAGGCTCCGGTACTGTCAAAGTAAGGAGAGAGTTGCCCGAACTTAAGTCAGGATAACATTTTCAGAATATTTATAGGTGGAATTTGAATTTTTTTGATGAAATTCAAGGTCTATAGCAAAGAACAATATGCTTAAGACTTTGAATTTTTTCAGGATATTCATTTTAATATTTCCCGTATTGATCAGTAATGCTGCGAGGGGGCAGAACCTCATAAGCAGCAGGCAGACGAGTTATTACACTTATATCTATAAATTAACTGACAGGGAAGCGAAGGAAATATTCGGCCAGGAAATTCCAAAGGTCGATTCGACTTTTTTCCACACCCTTGTTGATTCCTTTCCAACTGATAAGGAATATTCTGGGAAACTTCCTCCCGGCCATTACTTTAAGACATTTTCAGAGAAAAATCTTCAGAAGTTTTACATTGCCACAGTTCCCGGCTTTGATGTTATGTTATTTAATAACAACACTGACCTCTGCATCCGGGTCTATGACCTCAGTGGCAACATAGTGACAGCCGCCGCAGTGTATGCGGGTCTTAAAAAGCTGAGATTTGATGAAAAAACGCAGTTATATATCGACAGAAAATCAAACAGGAAAGGTCTTCTGAAGGTTGAATATGGAGGATATACCGGATTCTATAATCTTTCAAGAAGCTATAACAACCCCGCATTAAAGCGGGGAACAAGGACCCTTTTGTACGGCACACCCCTGAAATATATATGGAGACCTGTAAATTTTGTCATTCATCTTCCGATTGATATTGCAAAAAGTGCCGCCAGGGGTTATTCCCAGGGAACAATTTCTATGATAAGAAGATTCTTTGTAAACTCTTATCATAAGGTTGCCAGGATCTTCGATCCATATTATTATGATTATTACGGTGATAATAAATTCAGGAACAAACATACAGGCTACATTGTATTCAACAAGCCAAAATACCTGCCGGGAGACACAGTCAGGTTCAAGGCTTTCATCACCTCGAAGAAAGGGAAAGCCATCACAAAACCTGTAAAGGTCATCCTTGATACTTATAAAAAGCAGATAGAGCTTACCAGGCTCATGCCTTACACTGATGGCGGTTATGAGTATTGTTTTTTTCTGCATGACTCACTGGATCTTCAGCTCGACAGATCTTATACAATAGATCTTATTCTAAGAAAGAGAAAGGAATACATCTCCGGTTCATTCCAGTATGAAGATTATGAGCTGAAAAGGACAAAACTTGAAATACGGGCTCCTTCAACAGTTCAGTACAGAAGTACACCCTTCAGCATATATGTAAAGGGAACCGATGAAAACGACCTTAATCTGCCCGATGCCAGGATTGAACTTCTGGCAAGACCAGTTGATATCAGAAAGTATCTTAAGGACAATGTTTTTATACCCGATACCCTGTTATATATTAAAAGGCGGCTTGATCCGGCGGGGGAGATAGCCATATCCATACCTGATTCACTATTGCCTGAAGCTAATCTCAGCTATCAGATCGATATAAAAATGCTGACAAGTGATAATGAAACAGTATCGAATACCAGGAATATCGAATATTACTATTTAAAAAAGGACTTTGATTTCTCACTTCATGATGACTCCGTGAGATTCATTTATAATGTAAACGGTAAACCGGTTAGTAAGGCAGTCACCATTCTTGCTGGTGATAATTTCGGGAATAAGACTGAACTGCTCCGTTCAACCACACCATGCAGCATTACCCTCAATACTTTCTATAGAGATTATTTCGTAGAATCCGACTCAATTAGCCGGCAATATGACATTGCATCCCAGTCCCCGCTATTGACATGCAGTTCCCAGAGGACAAAAGACTCTCTAAGCCTTCTTGTCGATAACCCGAGAATGATACCGTTCACATATACTATATACAGGAGAAACACAGGAGCGGCAAGAGGGTATTCGGATTCATTGTCTTATAACAGGATGAATCCCGGGAAGCAAAATTATTTTATTTCGCTCCGCTACCTGTGGGGAGGAGTAGTCAGGGAAGAGGATTATCGTGTACCCTATATCGATAAATCCCTGAATATAAATGTAATACAGCCGAGAATCGTTTATCCCGGACAGAAGACGAAAATTGAAGTTCTGGTGACAGATGCTGACCTAAAACCTGTCCCTGGTGTAGATATTACTGCCTTCTCCCTTACCAGGAAATTTGGATATTCTGCTCCTTCAGTACCATACCTGGGCAAAGAAGGAAAGAATAAAGTCATTATCAATAATTTCAAGCTGAAGGATATAAAAAACAATCCGGGTAACGGTTTTGAACTTAACTATAATAATTGGAAGAGGTTTGCCGGTCTGGATTCAATTGAATATTACAGGTTTTCATATCCTGAAAAAAATGTATACAGGCTTGAAAATATCCCTGAAAATAAGACGACACAGTTTGCGCCATTCATCTTCAGGAAAGGAGAAATGCAGCAAATACACGTTATATATGCCGACAACAGACCTCTGTGGTTCAGCTGGTCGACAAATATCAGGCCGTTCTCTTTCAGGATCGATTCGGGATATCACGATATCATTATACGGACTACCAACAAGCTGATAACAATAGACAAGATGCATTTCAATGCAGGCAAGAAGCTTATATTCAGCTTGAATGACGACCTTGATCAGAAAAATATCAAAATAGAGAAATCTGGTCCCGAGTTGGGCAATACTGAGAAGCGAGTCCTGTATAATTACATTTTCCCTTACCGTAATACATTCGGGAACAGATATGCATTTATTGAGCAATTCTACGGAGTTGATTTTTTGAAACCCTCAGTAAACAACTCCTATGGTGAAAATTTTGCCGGTCCAGTTTCCGGTAATATCACCTTTAAAGTCATCGACAGCTATTCGATGAACTTCTTCCACGAGCCTTTATTTGAATATGACTTTAACCCCGGTCTGCTGAAATTAAGGAGTATGGATCCGGATAAAATATACCCGGGGAATCTTTCATACTTTTCGAATAACCCGGGTTTGAGCGACGTTGTGCAGACCAGAGAGAACCTGCTTAAACAATGGCATGCTTACCTTGAGAACCAGAGATACCTGACAGCCCGTTACAGGTTCCCTCTCACCACCACTCAAGGCAAAGGCAGGCTGCTGGTGAGCTACGACAAGGTTATTAAGGAAAGCAAAGATATCCCATCGAACATCCTGCTATTCAGATACGATGATCCGATGTTTATAAGAGTATATCCAGGTAATATAGCCTTGTTTCATGATCTTCAGAAGGGTTATCATAAAATGATATTCTTATGTCCCGGCAATAATTATTTCATCGTTGATTCGATTAAAATTGAAGCCAACGGACTGAATTATTTCAAGGTTCAGTGGCCTGAAATCTACCACCATGAAGATGCATTCAGCGACTCAGTAAGCAAGATAATTGATGATAAGATCCTGAACCAGGAACCCTATTCCCGGACCGAGGAGGCTGATATCAGACGTTTCTCCACTATGTATCAGCAGCAGTTTATCAATAATAATTCCGGTGATGGTACTACAGTCGAGGGATATGTTTATGATGAGGCGGATGGAGAAGCGCTTCCAGGTGTTACCATAATGGTCAAGGGTACCACTGTTGGAACAATAACAGATATAAAGGGGCACTACTCACTAAAGGCTCCGAGGTCCGATGATGTTCTTGTTTTTACATATATCGGCTTCAGTCAAAAGGAGATCAAGGTAGGGTATAACACCTTTATCAACGCTGGGATGAATGCTGAAACTATGGCTTTGGAGGAAGTCGTCGTTGTCGGGTATGGTATAAGCAGGAAGGAGAACCTTACCGCGTCTGTGGCAGGGATTTCAATAATAAATACTCCTGGAACAATCAGCGGCTTGTCCCTTAATGGTCAATTGCTGGGTAAACTTGCAGGACTTCAGATTTCTGAATCCAGTGGATCTCCGGGTAAAGTGGCGAGCATTACCCTGAGAGGAAGCACTACTACTTTTTTAAATCCGCCGCTTATTATTGTAAACGGCAGTGTCTTTATGGGTAACATCAGCGATATAAGTCCCGAATTAATAGAGGGTTTATCTGTGCTTAAAGATGCTGAAGCCACAAGATTATATGGGTCACAGGGAGCAAACGGAGTTATTATAATAAGAACCAAAGAGGGAACCTTCCGGCCCGCTGACCTCAAGAATAACAAGGGTGCCGGATATGACAGTGATTTCCTTGAAGCTGCATCCTCGGCAAGTTCCATCAGAAAAAACTTTTCTGATTATGCTTTCTGGCAACCGAAGCTTACAACCGGGGATGACGGCAAAACATCTTTCGAAGTCACATTTCCTGACGACGTTACCAGCTGGGATACATATTACCTGGCTGCGAATGACAGGAAACAAACAGGACAGTCGCAAAGCTCCATAAAATCTTATAAACCTCTGATGGCCCAGCTGGCTATTCCCCGTTTCCTGGTCAAAGGCGATTCGACATATGTAATTGGGAAGTCTGTTAACTATACACCGGATACGGTTGTGATCAAAACCAGCTTTTCAATCAATGGCAATGATATCCTTTCTAAAAACTTTGAATGTATAAATTCCGTTATTGACACACTCCCGGTTATTGCCGGAGATGACTCCATGACCGTAAAATACTATCTGACCAGGAGCGACGGATATTTTGACGGGGAGGAGAAAAAGATACCTGTTTTCCCGGTCGGCATCGAAGATACCGAAGGGAAGTTCTATAATCTTCGGAAAGACACTACAATGACGGTGTCTTTCGACTCCTCGATGGGCAAGGTCCACCTTTATGCTGCAGCGGGAATGACCGATGTAATCTGCGACGAAATAAGCTTCATGATGCATTACTTATATAATTGCAATGAGCAGATAGCTTCGAAGCTTAAGGCTTTGCTGGCTGAAAAAGCAATATTCAGCTATGGGGGAAAGACATTCAGGCATAATATAGAAATAGAAAAGCTGATAAGGCTTCTTCAGAAAAACGAGGAGAAAGACGGCCTGTGGGGCTGGTGGAAAAATTCCGAGAGCAGTTACTGGCTCAGCTTACATGTTCTGGAAGCCCTTATTCAAGCAAGGCAGGCGGGATACACTGTTAAAATCGATGAGGCGGGTATAACTGCGAGTCTCGTGTGGAAGCTTGAGGGTAAAAATGACCCGTCAACTGTAATTAGAATGCTGGAAGTACTTAAACTATTGAACGTAAATGTAGATTATAACGCGTATATAAAGAGAGCTGAGAATAACTATAAATTTGCACTTAACACCGCTCTGCAATTTATTGAAGTGAAGCAGCTATGCAAACTAAGATATAGTACTGATACCCTTCGAAGTTTCTTAGGGAAAACATTTTTCGGAAACATTTATTTTTCAGACAATAAAAGCGTATGCAATCTCCTTGATAATGATGTTGAGAATACCATACTGGCCTACAGAGTTTTAAGAAATGACTCGCTCAGTGATAAGTCGGTGCTGGAAAAGATCAGAGGATATTTTTTGGAGCAGCGTCAGACAGGCCACTGGCTTAATACCTACCAGTCGGCCCGGGTGATAGAAACCATCCTGCCAGATATTATTAATGGAAAGGAGAAGCTGCAGAAGCCAGTGCTTGATATTTCAGGCAGTATAACTAAAACTGTGAAGGAATTTCCATTTGAAACGGAATTGAATCCCAACACGAAGGCAGTTCTGAAAAAGACAGGCGATTTTCCTGTGTACCTGACTTTATATCAGCATTACTGGAACGGCCACCCGGAGATAAAACAGGGCGACCTTGTTGTGACATCGCATTTCGACAAGTCTGATGACAACATGCTTAAAGCCGGCGAGGAAACAAAGCTGATCGTAGACCTCGAAGTGAAAAAGAATGCCGATTATATTATGATAAATATCCCGATACCAGGAGGCTGTTCATATGGAAATAAGGATAACTTCTTAAGGAATGAAGTGCACCGTGAGTATTTCAAAAATGAAACGGTGATATTCTGTCAGCAGCTGCAGCGGGGGAACTACACTTTTGAAGTAAATATTATCCCGAGATATTCGGGCAAGTATACTTTAAACCCTGTGCGGGCAGAGCTTATGTATTTCCCCACATTCAATGCCAACAATGAAACAAAAAGGGTGGTAATTAAATAGTTTCACAATCTTTCTTACAACCCCATCTTCTTCGCAATCGATGCCGGGATAGCTGCCTTGTTAACCATGATGTTTGTGGTACGCAGAGCTACGAATGGCTTCGATACGTATATGAATCCATCGTACTTCCCTGTAATGCCCCAGGAATTCTTGACCTTGTAATAGCTGGTGCCCGACTGGTCAGTGGCTATCCCGACAATATGCATCCCATGGTCATCGGTTGTGGCATAATTATCGAATTCCTTCTGGCGCAGTTCCTGTGTGATGACTTTTTCAGGATGAGGGCCGCTGAAAGCAGATAATCTTTCAGCATCCGTCATATCGGTCCAGTTTTTTTCAGGTATAATTGCAACACCCTCCTTCATAGAGAAGCCCCTGTCGCTCATGTCGCTGGCCCAGGCCACCGTATAACCGTTATTTACGGAATTTTCGATAACCTGCATTATCTCATCAAGTGGCAGGTTATAAAAGTATCCGGCTGCCCAGTTGTCGGGTATCTCAAGCACAAACTGCTTGTAGAAGGGGTGATGGCTGAATGATGTTATCACAACATAATCACTTGGGTTAAGACCCAGCTCCTTCATAAATGACGCAGGGGTGTAACTTTTACCTTCATATGTGAACGTGGCAGGCATCCTGCCGAGATATGCATCGAGAATACCATTAATCCCGGCGAACCATGCTGTTGTTAGCTTTGGGCTTTTTACCAGGGCTTCCATATATCCCTTGAGGACGCCATCCATCTCGCCGTGGTTATGCTTTGTTTCTCCATAGTTAAGGCCGGGATACACTACATCCGGAACCAGTCCTGTTTCAGTAGCTCCGGATAAAAGATCACCATACTCACCTCCTCCGGAAAATGATGAGCTGCCGTGCATTCTGGCGAACATATCAGCTTTTTTCTCATAGGTATGCCTTACTATGTACATTTCAGAGAGATCATACACCGGCTTGCCCATCCTGAGAAGTTCTGACTCAAACATGGAAATCCCCGAAAAGCACCAGCATGTAGAAGTTGCATTCTGGTTTTTCACAGGAGTGCATGCAAGCTCTTTTTTCATTGTGAAGGTGTACCCTGTTTCCTGGCTGTATGCTAATGTACCTGCCAGAAGAAGGAGTACAATAAGTCTTAAAGTTTTATTCATGGTATTTCGTAATTGGTTTAAATTGACATCAATATTTTTTCTGGCGTTAAATATAGAGATTTATTATTATGATATTCATGAAGTCGGAAGTCGGAAGTCGGAAGTCCGAAGCCGGACACTGGTCGCCGGTTGCCGGTTGGCTCATTATTCCATCTCAGACTTCCTGTTCGAAACGCTTACAGCATTTCCCTTGCCGTTTATGATACTCTTAACCACGCTCTCCTTGTTTCCGTTTAGCCAGAAAATTATCATGTGGTGCATCTTCTGCTCCAGCGAAGCAGGCGTTTCAATTGCATTATCAACTATGCAGGGTGCGTTGTAGAAAACGTTATAGATACCTATTCCCCATGCTTCGTGACTGGTTACCTTATCTGCCACTTTGTATGAAGCATAGCCATTCACTCCGTTGTGCTTCCAGGCATCGGCAGTCGGCGGATCGTATGGCATCTCGCTCTGGTAAAAATATACCCGGCCGTTATTACCGTTCCAGAGTGTCTGGTACTCCTGGAAATGTTCGTTGAACAACCCGTATATTGTCACATTATTACCGTTTACAACCAGTCCGTTTGCACCCCGGTTACGGTCCCATCCTACACCATTGCCGTGGTCGGCGCGCCAGAGCCAGGTATGATCAACGATGACATCATTGCTGTTTATCACCATAGATGAGGTTGCCGACCCTTCTGCCGGTCCGCCCACCCTGATGAAGATATCATAAAGAAAAACGGGATTATCGCTATGAGATTTCTGTGATCCCGGCTCCCCGACAACGAAAAGATTTTCGGAATGTACCTTTCCTGCATCCAGTGTTAATCCGCTAACAATAACTCCGTCAACATCAGATATTTCAATTACTGCATTTCCGTTTTCCGGAATAAGCGTTGCCATTCCGATACCGTAAATTATTGTCCCTGGCCTGGTTACTTTAATACTCTCCTTAAGGAAATATCTTCCCGGAGTGATAAGCAGGTTCTTCCCCGTTTTAAGTGCTGAATTTATTGTACCGGCATCATCGACTCCTTGCTTCACAATATAAAACTGTTTAAGAGAGAGCTTTTTCTCAGGTTTGACCTGATTTATCCATTCCGGTCCGACACTATTGGTTTTTATTGCAGGGATATTTAAACTGAATCCTTTTTTGTCGTATTGGAGCCATGGTTTCTCCCTTATAACGGGGGTCTCCATAATTTTTGTAAATGGCTTTTCAGGCCAGTTCTCTGCAGGGGTCCCGTTAACACCCACGAACATCATATTCCAGTTACTTCCGGCCCATTTCCCCATATCGCTGTTCCTGGTGAGCCACTGCTGCTGCGGACCGGAGTTGATTGTCCCGTCAACTTTCGAGTCGGCAAGAAATCCTCCGCTGGCATACCCCTTATCAAAAAGCTGCAAGTTTCCCTTAATATGTACTCTTCTCAGCGGAGCAGCCTGTGAAACGCCCCAGATCATAGTGGAATTTATTGTGGGAATTATAGTCATGTTTCCGACCGACCGCCAGAAATTTGTCAGCACGCTGTTGCCATGAGTGGTATTTGATCTCACAGCTCCATTTATAACAACATCTTCAGGCGATGCACCAAGTCCGAGTACCTCCATGTAATAATCAACCTTAATATCGAGATCATATTTGCCGGGATTGAAGAGCAGGGCAAACCTGTTAGTAGTGAATTCACCCCTTCGGGCCGACTGTCTGGCAAATATCGAATCGATCAGTGACTGTACCTCCTTCATATCCATGGAAGGTTCAAAAACAAATACATTTTTGCCAAGTATGGTTTTGTTATATTTTTCTGAAAATGGCGGGAGAGGACTGTTAACCGGGTCGGCAGTCTGTGAGAAGGAATTAAGTGACACTGCTGCCATCATCGCCGTAAGTAAGGGTGTGAAGAGCTTTATTCTCATGATAGTTATAAGTGAGATTCAGTTTTTTTCAGAGATTGAATATATAAAAAATGTTTAATTTTTATCTTTCTGAATGAACCCTCTGCATATTTTTTTGTTACATAGGTGAACTAATGTCAAAATTAATTATGATGGATTATAAATTATTTTCAAAGTACAAGATTGGCAGCACAAGCCTTCAGAATCGTGTTGTAATGGCGCCTATGACAAGGTCAAGGGCAATAGGGAATATCCCGAATGATATTATGGCTGAGTATTATGGACAGCGTTCATCTGCAGGGTTGATCATAACTGAAGGTACATCTCCATCGCCCAACGGCCTGGGTTATTCAAGAATACCCGGCATTTTCAGCAAGGCTCAGGTTGAAGGATGGAAAATGGTGACTGCTGCCGCTCACAAAGGTGGTGCGAAGATATTCATGCAGTTAATGCACACTGGACGTATAGGGCATCAGCTCAATCTTCCTGAAGGGGCAAAAGTGCTTGCACCCTCAGCCGTAAAGGCAGCAGGACAGATATGGACTGACCAGCAGCAGCTGCAGGATTATCCTGTTCCGGTTGAGATGAATGTAAATGATCTTACCCAGGCAAAAAACGAGTTTGTAACGGCAGCCCGCAATGCTATCGAGGCAGGATTTGATGGAGTGGAACTTCATGCCGCAAACGGTTACCTTCTTGAACAGTTTCTTTCGCCGGTTAGCAACAAGCGGACCGACAATTACGGCGGATCAATAGAAAACCGCAGCCGTTTCGTTCTTGAAGCTGCTGAATTTGTCTCATCAGCAATAGGCAAAGAGAAAACAGGTATCCGCTTATCTCCATACGGTGTTGCAAGCGACATGCCGCATTATCCGGAGATAGATGCCACTTACAAATATCTGGCTGGGGAGATCAACAGGATTGGAATAGCATACATTCATCTTGTGGATCATTCGCTGATGGGAGCACCTGCCGTGCCTGCTGAAATAAAAAGTGCGGTTCGGAAGCTTTTCAAAAATACTCTTATTCTTTCCGGTGGTTACGACCTTGACAGGGCTGAAGCCGATCTGCAGAATGGTAAAGGTGATCTGATAGCCTTCGGTCGACCCTTCATTAACAATCCCGATCTGGTCGAGAGGTTTAAAAATGAATGGCCCTTGTCGTCAGATCTTAATTTCGATCTCTTTTACACTCCGGGTCCGAAAGGATATACAGATTATCCTTCCTGCAAAGGAGCGGCAATGAAAGTATAGTTACATTTTACCTGCAAAGATACACCCTTTCAAAACTCAGGGTGGATTTTTTATTTAACGAACGCAAGGTATTAATTAACTCCGGTTCTCATCCCTGTCTGGACTACAAGGTTCTTGCGCCACTCGTATTTTGTCCCGTTTTTAATGTTGAGCAGCACATCATAGGATCCAGGAGGACATGTGCAGGTGAGGAGTTGGTTCTCGCACTTTATCAGTTCAAGGTTCTTATCCGGGGCAGGATTGCCTGTCTGCCTTCCAGCTGTTCCTGCAGGGTAGAGATGGATAGCCTTCACATCCTTATTAACGCCTACATATGTAACGATTCCGGCGTTAAGGTTAGTTGTAATAACATAGCTGATATTCAGTTTCATGGTGAAGTTCTCGAGCCAAAATTTCTGGATATGCCCTGGGGCGCCGAATGATACAACCACATCGTAGACTCCCGGTTTTATACTTCCTGATTTGTTATTTACGACTTTATCAGGTGTAACAGGGGAGTCATGCTTGCCCTTTGAGTAAAATGACAGGATTCCGAATGAAGGGTCATCTTCGGGATTTCCTTTATACCTGTTTACTTTTGACGTATAGGATGACAAACCGTTCTGGTTTCCGGGTGTTTCCTGAATGAGTACCTGGTAGCCGTAAAGAGTTACAGAAACCGTGGTTTTTGAGCTGGCTTTTATTACAATGTTATCAACGTCGAAGGTAAGAGTGCCAGGTTTCCCTGAGAGTTTGAAGATGAGCTTCATACTGTAGGTGCCAGGCTTGGCGTCCTGCAATTTTATCTCCTTGCCCGAGCTGAGAAGTTTGAATGATGATCCGGCTGTAAAGTCACCAAGAGTCCTCAGGTTGATTGACATGGGAGTCTTGTCGCCCGGAGTAAGTGCTCCATAAGCCTGGCTCACCCAGATCTGGTTCCAGCACTTTTCTGTTCTGATAACTATACCATTATCGAGCTTGCAGGTGTAGTTTGACACAGTCTGGCCATTTAAAGAAATGATCAGCGCAGACTGAAAAGCAAAAAGTATCAGCAGATTCTTCATGGCTATATAGATTTTGATTTAGTTCTGACATCATCAAAGTTATAAATTTCACTATATAGAAAAAAATAAATTTCTTTTTGTTTCGGAGGGTCCGGAAATAAAGTTATTGCTTCGAAGCGCTTTTCACCTGGGAAAAAATTCCTGGTACGAGTGCACGACCTCACCTTTGTGCCGACATTTCTTATACATCCCCCCGTCCCCGTTAGCTTCGCCGATCCCGCTTCCGGATCCAGAAGCGGGATTCAAAGGGGGAGTTTTAAGTGCATGATTACATGATCTTTCAATCTTTACCCATTTTTCTTATTTTTGAACAAATTTCCTTCTGACATGGAATGGCTTTCCGATCTGCTTTTTAAACAGGGTGTTGCGCATACGATTCTAATCTACAGCGCGGTAATTTCAATTGGAGTTTTCCTTGGTAAGATAAGGATATCCGGCATATCACTGGGGATAGCATTCGTCCTTTTTGCGGGCATTGCAGCAAGCCATTTCGGTTTTACAGCCAACCACGAAGTTGTTGATTTCATCATGGATTTCGGACTCATACTCTTTGTTTTTTCAATCGGTTTACAGGTTGGTCCAGGTTTCTTTTCATCATTTAAAAGGGGAGGTTTAACTCTTAATCTTCTGGCACTGTGCGTTGTATCACTGGGTGGATTAACTGTGGTGATCATACATTTTGTGACTGGCATGTCTATGCCAATGCTTGTTGGGGTAATGTCGGGAGCCGTCACTAATACTCCGGGACTGGGAGCAGCACAGCAGACTCTGGTCCAGTTGTCGGAAGGTGGTGAAGTCCTGCCTATCGGACTTGGATATGCTGTTGCATACCCATTTGGTGTGCTTGGTATCATACTGACTATGTTGCTGATGAAAACACTCCTTAGGATCAATGTAAATGAAGAGCTTACACTCTACAACAAGGTGCTGCATCCCGAAGAGCAGCTTCCTGAAAGAGTTAGCATCCAGGTTACAAACCGGAAGGTTTTTGGTGAAACCATTCGTGAGATCAAGTCGACCATGAACCACAGTTTTGTGATCTCACGGATTCTCCATAAAGGCGACCTCATACCGGCGGGATCAGATAGTGTACTTTACGAAAATGATATCGTGCTTGTCGTGGCTCAGAAGGGTGCCATCCCTGCAATAGTTGCACAGATTGGCATGGTGAGCGATATGGATCTTTCAGTAAAGTCAGGTAAGCTTGTATCAAGGAGGCTCCTGGTAACCAACCGTGATGTATTCAGCAAGAGGCTCGGATCTCTTAATCTCAGGGCAAAATACAACATAAACATTACAAGGCTTTATCGTTCAGGCATTGAACTTGTTGCTTCGCCCGAGCTAAGGCTCCAGATGGGAGATAAGCTAACAGTGGTGGGCGATGAGGGTTCTATTGATAAGGTCATTAAGGAGCTTGGGAATTCAATCAGGCGCCTTGATGAACCGAATATCATTCCCATTTTCATCGGCATTCTTCTTGGCGTTCTTCTTGGAAGCATTCCTTTTCATATACCAGGCGTTGCCAACCCGATAAAGCTTGGCCTGGCAGGAGGTCCGCTGATAGTAGCGCTGCTGCTCAGCAAATATGGTTACAAATTCCAGCTGGTTTCTTATACGACACCAAGCGCCAACCTTATGCTTCGCGAGATCGGTATAGTACTCTTCCTGGCAAGCATAGGACTGGCATCAGGCGAGAAATTCATTCCGGCACTTATGTCGGGCGATGGCTTTTTATGGATGGGATATGGTGCGATCATTACTATCGTTCCGCTGTTTACCGTGGGACTCTTCTCAAGGCTTGTGCTAAAGAGGAATTATCTCGAACTTTGTGGACTTCTTGCCGGCAGCATGACTGATCCTCCAGCTCTGGCATTTGCGAACAGCATTGCACAGTCAGAAGCTCCTGCTGTTGCATATGCAACAATATATCCCCTGGTGATGTTCCTCAGGATTTTCATTGCCCAGTTGTTGATATTACTGTTCATATAGTTTATATTATTTATTTTTTCCTCTTGCATGATGGCGCCAATTTTACCTAATTAGCGCTGGGAAATTTAAAAACAGGGATACTTATGTCAATGTCATTCCGATCCGGCATTATTCGTCTGCTGACGATCAGCTTTTTACTGATATTTTATTGCCAGGCAGTATCTGGTACAGAAAAGTTCAGAACCCCTAAATTCAGGGTGATCGCCTTTTACAAGACTGAAAATGATCAGGCCCATATCAGCTTTGTTCATGAAGCTAACAGATGGTTCGCAAAAATGGCGTTTGCAAATAACTTCTACTATGATTCAACTGATGACTGGGATAACCTGAACCTGGGATTTCTTTCAGTTTACCAGATAGTGATTTTCCTTGATGCAAGACCAGAAAAAAGTTCCCAGAGAGAAGCATTTGAGAAATATATGGAGGCAGGAGGGGCATGGATGGGATTCCATTTTTCAGCTTTCGCAATGAACCAGACTGCCTTTCCACAGAACTGGGACTGGTACCATAATACATTCCTGGGATCCGGAGAATATTCAGGCAATACTTGGCGTCCGACTTCCGCCATTCTTCGAATTGATGATAAAAGAAATCCTGCCGTAAGGCGCCTTCCGGTTACTTTCACCTCTTCACCCAACGAATGGTATAAGTGGAAGAACGATCTCAGGAATAATCCGGATATCAGAATTCTTGTATCAATCGACTCATCGAGCTTTCCCCTTGGTACAGGACCCAAGCCAGAAGAGATCTGGCATAGCGGGTATTATCCGGTTATCTGGACAAACAGGAACTATCGCATGCTCTATATCAATTTGGGACATAACGAAATTGATTATGAACATAATACCAATGCCGATCTGTCGCAGACCTTCTCCAACAAGAACATAGATAAGCTGGTAATGAATGGTCTGTTCTGGCTCGCCAGGAAAAGAAAGCAGTTTAAGGGCAGCGAGAAAGGATTTGAAGAGTAATCTTATAAGCAACCAGTAACCAGCAACTAAAATATAAGTGTCTGTATTGAATGTGGCATAATAGTAATCTCAGCCGCGCCATTTCCAACACTTAAGTTATACTTAACCTTTCTTGTACTCCGATTCATTACAACTACAACCACACTTCTGTCTTCATTAATGAATCCAGTAGTCAGAAGCTGGCTTCTGCTCGCAACACTGACGATTCTTTTTGCACCAGGACGGATGAATTTTGAAAAGTGGCCAATATAATAATACGCCGGTGTATATATCAGTTCACCGGTTTTGGTATTTCCATGAACCGGGGCGAAGCAGAAGTTGCCGACATGATTAGGTCCGCCTGTCTCATCCAGCAATATGTTCCAGTCGGTCCATCCGCAGGCGCCATTGTTGAAATCGTTGATCATCGCCTCTCCGTATTTTTCAGCCAGGCTCCAGTCATAATAGTGTGTTGCATCAAAATCTCCGTTACAGGCTTCAGTAAGGAGAAGGTTCTTCCCGGGATATGTCTCATGTACAATCCTCAGGTTGGCAAACATCTGCAGACCATGGCTCCAGTCTTCATACCAGTGGAATCCTATTCCCCAGACATATTTTGATGCATCAGGGTCATCAAGTATAACTCTTGCCCTTTGTGCAATAAGGTCACGGTTATGATCCCAAACAATTATTTTCTTATCACCCAGACCCTCCCTGACCATTGTCGGGCCGAGCCAGTTTTTCAGGAAATCCCTTTCGTCTTCGGCATAATATATGCATGACTCCCATATCTGAACAGCCATCGCTTCGTTCTGAATGCTTATTCCCCAAATGGGTATACCGGCTTTCTCGTAACCCTTGATAAATTTTGTATAGTAGGTAGCCCATGACTGGAAAAACTCAGGCAGAAGCTTTCCGCCATGGAGCATATCGTTATTGTCCTTCATGAATGCCGGTGGGCTCCAGGGGCTTGCGAACAGGGTAAGCTTACCGCCGGCTGCTGCAATTGCTTTTCTGATGAGCGGCATCTTGAACTTTTCGTCATGAGCAAGTGTGAACGATTTTAAATCCTTATCGCCCTCATCAATGTATGTATAGCTTTCGCTCGAAAAGTCACAGCTGTTGATGTTTGTCCTGCCCAGAGTATACCCGATTCCTTTTTGCTTGTCGTAATATGCTGTAAGCAGCTCCTTCTGTTTTGCCTCAGGAAGCTTTGCAAAAGTCTCGGCAGCTGCGTCGGTAAGTGCACCACCAATACCGAGGAAAGACTGGAATGTTTTTTCCGGATCGGCAAAAAGGTAAATGTGCTTTTCGGATGTCTTTTCCGGTGTCGCAAAAAGAATAGTATCGGCCGGGGAGATGTGGTAATTACAACTATCGTTCGTTGAATATACAATTACCCTTTTTCCATCAGTTTTAAATGAATCGAAAGGAGCTCCGGAAGTAACTTGTTTTGGCTGCTGTCCGCTGCATGCAAAGAGTAGTAAAAGCGGAATTAAAATATAATTTTTTATCATCGGGTTAAAATTTACCTATTATCTAATAATCTTTAATTCTCAGAATAACCTGATCATCATTCTCCTGAATCTTCCCCTGTTGAGCATATCTCCCATAAGAGTTTCACCTCTTACCATGAAAAAAGGTCTCGTGACAGTAAATGGGAGATCGAAAGCCAGATACGTTGAATCTGAAGCTTCTGCCGGAGTACTGTATTTCTCGCTATATCCGAAAGGATTATATTTCTCAAAAAACTGCTGAACCTGCGGAACGTTTTCATATTTTCCGCCAGAGCCATCAATAATAAATCCTATGTTGTTATCCCAGTTATGTCCAACCCTCTTTGCCCTGTTCTCAACCCGGAATTTCACCATGTAAAACATACCCTCTGCTTTAAGTGTGTCGGTGCCATTCTTGAGGAATCTGGTGATAAAATAATTCGTAACTGAATATTCAAAATCGTCATGATGAATCCTGTCTCCGATACCTATAACATACTCCTTTTTGCTTGAAGTGCAGGATGTTAGCAAAAACGCAACCAGTAATATAAAGAAATGTTTCATCTCATCAGCAGTTTTATAATATTCTCTTTAAATCTTGTGTAGGGCGAATATCGTACAAAAATATCCACAAGATTTGATTTCACAAGCACCGACCTCATATTCGAGAAAGTCTCGAACGATTTCCTGCCATGGTATCTTCCAATACCACTGGGACCTATTCCTCCGTACGGAAGATAAGGGGAAGCGATTTGCGTTACAGTATCATTTACAGATGCAGAACCGCTCTCAGTCCTGGCAAGGAAACTGCGGACAAGTTTTTTATCACGTGTGAATATATAAGTAGCCAGCGGTTTTGGGTTCTTTTCAATGATGCTGTATGCCTCTTCTATGTTATGATATTCAATAACCGGCAGCAGAGGACCGAAAATTTCCTCAAGCATTACCGGGTCATCAGGCTTCACATCTTTAATAATTGTCGGGGCACAATACTTGCTTCCAATATTGGTTGTTCCTCCTGCTACGACCTCTCCTGATTTCATAAGTGAAGCAAGCCTTTCTGCACTCGAAGTGCTGATGACCCTGGCAAAGTCTTTGCTCACCTCCGGGTTTTCACCATAGAAATCCCTTATTTTGTCTGAAAGCATCTCCAGGAAGCGATCTTTTATTCTGCTGTCAATCAGAAGATAGTCCGGAGCAACACATGTCTGACCTGCATTGATGAATTTACCCCACGCAATACGTGTTGCTGCAAAATCGAGCTTTGCATCTGCTGCAACAACACATGGATTTTTACCCCCAAGCTCCAGGGAAACAGGTGTGAGGTTAACTGCAGCCTTTTCCATCACATGCCGTCCGACCAGTTTACTTCCCGTAAAAAATATATAGTCAAACATGTAGTCAAGAAGATATTCACTTACCGAATGATCACCCGGAATAACAGTGATAAGTTCTTTTGGAAAATTGCTCAGTATCTTCTCAATGACCTTTCCGGTCTCCGGAACCTGTTGTGAAATTTTTAACACAACACAATTGCCTGCAGCCAGGGCACTCATTGCCGGAAGCATTGAAAGCTGAAAGGGGAAGTTCCATGGCGACATTACAAGTATCTGGCCATAAGGTTGAGGCAGAACATAGGAATGTGCAGGGAAATGAACAAGGGGCGTCCTGACTCTTCTTCTCCCAGACCATTTTTTCAGATTCCTGATAGTATAATTTAGTTCAGCAAGTACAAACCGTGTCTCTGTGGCCATTGTCTCGAATCCAGGTTTTTGAAAATCCCGGTACAAAGCCTCCTTAACCTCATTTTCATGCTCAAGCATTAGTGATCTTAACTTTTTCAGGATCGAAAGTCTGTATTTTATATCACGTGTTGCTCCTGATGAAAAGAATTTTCTTTGTGCAGCGAGTATTATTCCGATCTCTTCCTTTTCCATTCTTTTTCCAGTTGTATTAGTTGTCTCGAGATTTCATTTTCCTTTAATCCATCCTTTGAAGGGATCCTGTTCATACCATATTCTGCCATTGCCGTTATCGTGAGGCTAGGGTTGACGCCGATATTTCCCTGAACCACAGAGCCGTCCATTATGTAAAATTCAGGATAGCCAAATACCTTTAAATCTTTGTCAACAACACCCGTGGCAGCCGATTCCGACATTGGACATCCTCCAAGTATATGAGCGGTTGTAGGCCGGTCGAAGAAAACCTCAAGGAGAATATTCTGCGGTATACCGGTAACTTTTCTGGCGTAACATTCCATAACCTCCTGTCCTACAGGTATATATGCAGGCACTCTTTTGTGACCGCTATTGTCGATCTTCATATTTCCTCCGAAAATAGTTCTCTTCCATACCATCTTCATGGCATTGTCGATTGTTTGCATAACCAGGAATATCACCATCCCTGTTGACCATTTAAAATTAAAAACTGTCTTCAGGAACTGGATCGGATGAGTGATAGTCTTTTTTATAAGACCAAGAGTCCTTCCCGCCGGGGTTCTTGCACACGGAACTGAAAGACCGAAGAACCATTTCATTGCGTTGGAATTATCAGGATATTTCACGATTTCCACATGGGTCAGCGGATTGGGACTGAATACTGATGTTATTGCTAGTCCGTTATTCATTTTTTCCTTTGCCCCTGAGACAGCGCATAATGTTTCAGCATTGGTTCTCAGTTCATGGCCAAGCATTTCTGAAAGAAGGGGGAGACTCTGAAATTTATATTTCTGCTTCAGCAAAAGTTCCAGGGTGCCCAGTGTTCCGGCTGCAATTATGATACCCTTTGCTTTGAATTCGATCTTTTCCTTACGGAAGAATGAAGTGATCTTCTTTGTCTGAACGGTGTATATTCCATTGCTGAAGGTTATTTTTTCGGCTTTTGTCTCCGGGAGTATCTCAAGTCCGAGCTTCTCAGCGAACCAGAGGTAGTTCCGGTCGAGGGTGTTCTTGGCATTCTCCCTGCAGCCTACCATGCATCCGCCGCACTCAGTGCATTTTCTGCGGAGAGGCCCGAGTGAATTGAAATATGGATCTGTATCATCCTCACCTTCAAGATTTACCGCCACATTAACAGTTTCAAATGTATCGTGTGCATTCATTTCCCTGGAAATCTCTTCGAGAACAAGGTCTTCGCAATTGAGATGATTGTATTTCTTCCGTCCCAGCATGAACGATGCCTTATCATAGAATGGTTCAAGCATCTCTTTCCAGTTGCCAAACCTGGCCCATGAAGCATTACTGAAAAACTCATCGGGCGGAATATAAAGGGTGTTGGCATAAACGAGGCTTCCGCCGCCAACGCCTGTCCCGCTGAGGATACTTGCAGTGGTATAAAAGGAAAGTTTCTGAAATCCAAAGAATCTCAGCGATGGTATCCACAGGTATTTTGCCAGATTCCAGTTTGTTTTCGGAAAATCGGACGGGTTGAAGCGCTTCCCCTGCTCAATGGTAATCACCTTATACCCTTTTTCAATCAGCCGCAAACTTGCAACACTGCCCCCGAAACCCGAACCTATAATAATGTAATCATAGACCATTTTGATTGGTTTGGTGAAGGGTAAATATAGGAAGTATATTGAAAAAATTGTAGAGGTGGATTAAAATGGTACTCAGAACCTGAATGTATAGGTGTATTTGAGCAGGAGTGTTCTCCCCGAGGAGACCGGGAGTGTTGGCGTTTCGCTATGGATGAGGGTATTGAGTCCCTCATCATAAACAATATAGAAATCGTTCCCTTCACGGGGACTGTATCTGAGCCGGACATTTGTCATTATCTTCCGCGCACCTGTATTGTATTGAATATAAGCCAGAAGGTAAGTTTTTGTTGTCAGCGTTATTAGTCCCTTCAGTCCGGCAATATGATTTGTGAATTTCACTGACCTTGAAGGAAAGTTCACATAATCAAGATAATATGTGAGACCAAGGCTAACACCGCTTCCAATGTTTAACAGGGGGGAAGCGAATAATGAGATTTTTGAACCATCATAAAACTTGCCTGCTTCACCATAGAAACTTGCGGAAAGTATATGGCCGCTGCTCGTGGAGTAAAAGGCTAATAAATCAGGAAATGAATAATTCCCGGGAGATACATAAGCCTGGTTATTCCCGAGGGTCAGTGTGTCAGTCAATTTTTCGCCTGACCATGTGATATATGCATATCCGTAGGAACCTTTCTTGGCTTCAAAGGACCACATCAGCCTGCCAAGGAATGATTCCTGGAGACCGGTTGAAGTGCTCCATATGTTACTTGCGGTAAGGGTTATGCAATGGTATCGGATCGGGTTCTTTTCGCCGGGGAACCATCCATACAATATGTTTCCTCTTACCCCCTGGTAATTATCAAGCAACTCAAAACCGAGTCCGGGATTATACCTGGTACCCGAATAAGTATAAAGAAAATCATACCCGAATCCTTTTATATTCCTTTTTTCCCAGAAAATCAGGAACCTGGTCGGCGATTTGTCAAAGATTTTGCTGGATGAATCATTCTCAAATGTTTGCGCCATTCTTATTGTCAGGTAATCATTGCCTTTTACCCTGAACTGACCATCGAGCCCATAGGCAAGATTGTAAGTTCCATCCGTTCCCAGTTTGCTTGTAACTATACCACCTGCATAGGAGTTCTGGTTAAAAAGTGTTCGTTTTGCCCTGATGACACCAAAATTTGCTCCGGGGTTTTCGTCAAATTTTGCTGTCTGAAGATCAAGCAGCCCTATGTCCCATTTGTTCACCCGACCTGTCATTCGCGCTCCTCCCAGTATCCTGACCGGGTTTCCGTCGTAAAGACCTATTCTCCTACTGTAGAATAGGTTATTGTCGCCGATGAAATTAAAATCAAAGACATCGGTTTTTTCCTGAAAAAATGACCTCTTTTCAGGAAAATACAGGGAATATCTTGTCAGGTTGATCTTCTGATCATCGGCTTCGACTTGGGCAAAATCGGTATTGACCGTGAGATCGAGGGTCATGTTATTAGTAATGCTATACTTGGCATCAATGCCGGCATCATATTTCAAAGAGTTTTTCTTGTCATATTTTGTTCCGGCTTCATTAAGCTCACTGACCCTGGCCACTCCTGCAGTTACATATGGGGCAACATAAACTGGTTTTTTGGGATTCAATCCAGTGAATTCCATACGATATGAGAGGGATGGTCTCCAGAAAGCATTACTGAAACTATTGGAAACTTCAGGGAAAGTACTTATTTCGGATTTGGCAACATCATACCTTGTGACAATGATCCCCATAATTGTTTTTTCGTCCTTCACCTGGAACCTGAGGCTTGAGAATGGGATCCTCATTTCTACAGACCACCCTTTAGCTGAGATAATAGTTTTGACATCCCAGAAAGTATTCCAGTTGAAACTAAGGTCGGTATTTGAATCGTTATAGTCGTTTTTTACGGTCCCGTCAGTTCTGAGACCGTTGGGATTGGTCCAGAATGCGAGAGCATTCTTCCTGTCGTCAAATGAATCGATAATTATTCCAAGCCAATCCGTGGTAGGCATTGCATAATCTCTCTTTTTGCTGAATGCCCGCATACCTGACGGATCCTGATAGTTTAAAATACCCGACACATAAAAGTATTCGTCATCATAGGCGATTTTAATTATCGATTCTTCCGTTGGCTTGTTCCCTGCTATTGGAGAAAGCATTACCATCGTCAATTCCGGCACCGTCTGCCAGGCAGCTTCATCCGGTACTCCATCGAAAATAATGGGTTCTGTTAATTTATTAACAATCATTGGAGATTGCGAATAAACGGTAGAAGCAATAAGAAACAGGAACCCTGCCAGGATTATTTTGTCTGGTTCTGACAGAATTGTTTTCAATCCAGTCATGGATCAGGTTTAACGATTTTAATTACCAGTCATAATCCGGAAGTCCGGATCAAAAATAGTCAGGTATAAAACCTGCAAGTTAATTTGTTGACGAAATTAAGCATTAGATTGAAACAAAACAATTTTTTTATTCCGGTTACCAGTCAACGGTTTCAGGTAACTTGCTTTTTAAACTTCTCGCTTACCAGCTCCGGCCATTTGAGGTCAAGCTCCCTCAGGGTTTTTAACACAACTTCTGCTACTACATAAAGCTTCTGCCAGTTTTGGTCAGACGGAATTATATGCCACGAAACCTCGTTGCAGGTGTTTATTATCTTCTCGTAGACTGCAATATAATCATCGAATTTCTCCCTGGTATCCCAGTCTCCATCCTTATGCTTCCAGTGTTTCTCTTTAATTTCAATCCGCTCCATAAGCCTCTCTTTCTGAGCTTCCTTTGATACATTCAGGAAGAACTTGAGCATTCTTGTTTCATTATGCTCAACTATTCTTTCGAAATCGTTAATCAGCCGGTATCTCTTAGCTATGACTTTAGGAGGGATGAATTTCTCGACTGATGGCACAAGGATATCTTCATAGTGGGACCTGATGAATATCTTTGTCTCACCTTTACGCGGACAGACATTATGGACCCTCCACAAAAAATCATGGGCATACTCTTCTTCTGTCGGTTTTTTGAAACTGTATATACCCAAACCAATAGGATTGCAATACTTCAACAGACCTTTGGTTACTCCATCCTTACCAGATGCATCCAGTCCCTGGAAAACGATCAGCAGGCTATACCTTTTCTGGGCATACATCTTATACTGAAGCTCACCTATATGCTTCAGCATCTTCTCAGTCTTCAGGATTGTTTTTTCCTTATCCCATTCCTTGTAGAATGCAGGATAGTCAGCGATTTTTATTTTCATTTTTCAAATCATTCTTGCCGGTCACCGGTTACCGGTTGCCGGTTTTATTTCAGTGCTTCATCGAGCGCATTAAGCAGCGGCTGTGTCGAGATCTTCGAACCGACTGCCCCCATCATCCATTGCTGGGGAGTAAGATGTCCCTGGCTGTAAATACGGTCGATCTCTTTAGGAAAGTCCTTACCTTTCAGGAACTCCTCGAGCTGGAATTGAATTATATGTCCATATGAGTAATTTGCCAGGTAAAGAGGCGAATCAACCATATGTGAATATATTGCAAGAATCGGCGAGTCTTTAACTCCGATGACAGGGGCAAAATATTTATTCCAGGTCTCTTTAGCGATATTTATTACGCTTTCCTTAAGCTGTGCCGGCGTTGCACCCGGATTTTCATACAGCCATTTCCATGTTTTCATATCAACCATTCCAACACCCATTATCTCCATCAGCGACCATGCTGCATCGAGTGTCTCAAGCTTATGCTTGTCGGGATTCTCTTCCTTCATTCCAAGAAGCATGAGGTCACGGCTCTGGAATACAAACGCCAATGCCTCGGTTATCGCAGTGTTGGGAACACCTGACATCATGTAGTTATCGACATCATAAAGTGAGATTGTCTGCTCGACATTATGTCCGAATTCATGAACAGCAATATTATAACCTTTATAGTCCATCCCTGTCTCCTGGATGCGGGTGCGAAGGTGCGAAACGGCTCCTTTCATCGATGCGCCCCATGCATGGCCTGAGCCGCGGGCAGGATCGACAACGATCTTGTCGGCAAGGTATTTTGCCCTTTCAGGAGTCCAGCCAAGAGTCCTGAGCATTGCCGGCATACCTGCATGAAATGCTTCAGGATTAGGATACAGCTTTGTAGTCTTTGATGTAAGCAGATCTTCAGGAATGCTGCTGCGCGATTTGAAACCATCATACCAGATGTCATATGGTTTGAGGTCGCGTCCAAGTTTCTCCTTTATGAGCGCTCCCACTTTTGCAAGCTGCGGAGAGCTGAGATATGAATCGAAAAGCGCTTCAACCTCATCCTGGGCTATCTCCATCTCCCGCGAGAACTTACGGAGGATAGCTGTGTTCATTTCAGGATTATAAGCATCTATAGCCTTCATGGCATTGAATATGCTTACGATATGTCCATAACGGGCATCACCCTCTGCAGGGGCTTCAACAACCGATCCGCCCTTTGTAACTTTATTCAGGTATGGGGCCCACTCATAGTCCTTTGAGTTGATGACGGCTTTCGGGATATCCTGGTTGATAATATGAAGCATCACATTATAAATCATATCCTGCTTCTCGGCTCCCTTCTCCTTATCGGCATAGTCAGCCTTCAGCTCATCGCGAAGGTTCCAGTGGGACAGGAGAACCATGTTTTCGGGGAATAGCTGGCGGCCATCATCGGTACGGAGATGACCCATGCATATATTATATTCCGCAATGTACATTTCAGCATTGCCGATAGCTGTAGTAACCGCCTGGTCAAGGTTTGCAGGCACACGCGATACAAAATAATCGCCAAGACGAGCCATGGCCCAATCTTCGCGGCTCCATCCAGGGCCAAGCTTTTCCTTCTCTTCAAGAGTGAAATACGGGAAGTTGAGAGCTATATAGAATGCAATTTTATTTGAGTAGAAATCATCAGAAACATGGGAGCCGACCGAATAATTACCGAACATCTGATCTATATCATCAACATCGCCGGTGTTTTCGTCAAGCACTTTCTTAAGGTCAAGTGTTATCTCGTTAAAATTGCCGTTGAGCGACTCGAAATACCCGCTGATCTTATTGAACACAACCTTGCGTTTTGCCGGATCGGATACGTAATTTGTCTTCACAAAGTCAGCAAACTCTGAGGGTGTGCCATCTTCAGCCCTCCATAGTGATGCAGCGTGCTTCACGCCTTTTTCAAGAAGAGCAGGATCAGCAGCTGGCTGAAGGGATTTAACACTGTCAATTGCAGCAGTTATTATAGTTTCACCGATGAAGACTGCAGCGTTGGATGTCTCTTTTTTAGTTTCCGTTGAAGTGCAGGCTGTCACCACAATCAATGCTAGTAATAGTATCTTTTTCATAGAATAAATAATTAAGATGTTTTTTGTTTGTACCATCTATCCCTATTTCTCTCTTTTATCATTTTACCCTCTTTCCCGTTTCCCCCAAGGGGGAAAAGCTTAAATTTGTACTCCTTCCCCCGTGGGGGAAAGCCTGCCCCGCTTCGGCGGGGGTTGGGATGGGGGTAATTTTATAAAAAAGAAAAACCTGAATTATTATTGATAACCGATAGTTTTAATACTTAATTCCAACTTTAGCTCACTCCAAACTCTAGTTCACTCCAAACTGCTTCGCATAATATTTTGCAGTAAGCTTTTCACCGGTAGCTTTCTCTATCATATCGTTCCAGTAATACCTTGATCCCGGCATAAAAACCTTTTCTTTGAGCCATGTACCTACAGCCTTATCACCAGTGAAGGCAGGGTTCTTTGTCACATTGGTCTCAAGATAATTGTAGAGTTGTGATGCCAACACCTCGCCAAGCAGGTAATTATGATAGTAGCAGGGGTAGAGAGCGACGTGTATTTTTGTAGCCCAGTCCGGCATATTGCGTCCTTCGGGTTTCGCGAGCATCTGGTATCTTTCGACCAGTGTCCACCATAACTGGTTCAGGTCCTGGTCAGGATTTTCGTACATTGATTTTTCGAAACGGTACATTACCTGTGCCCAGCGGCTGAAGACGAGCATCTGGAGACGGAGTGCCTTATGCGCGTTTTCTGATATCTTCCCGGCTTCTTTTTCGTCAATGATGCCCATGCTTTGCATCCATGCAGAATTGGTAGCAAATCGTCCGAACATTTCTGCTATAGCCTCGGTAGTGAAGGTATGAGCTTCTGTCCTTAGTGTGAAAGGCAGCGACCTGTCGTTGTAATATGAATAAACTCCGTGGCCGAGCTCATGAAGAATTGTGCCAGTCCACTCAGAGCTTGGTGTTATATTATCGAGTGTGCGGACATCACCTTCACGGTCGATATCGGTACTGAAGGCATGCTGGTTTTTACCTGGTTTCCCATAAAGATCGCTCTTTGCAAGGATTGCATCTACATTGAGGCCGAGGCCATCATAATAGGTTGCTGCGAGTTTTACCGGGTCCTGGTTCTTATAATAATTGTCGAATTCAACAGTATATATTTCAGGGGCTTCCTGAAAGTACCTGTTCTGATAATGCCATGGACGAAGGTCGGCAGCTTTGATTTTGTATCGTTTTGCATAATATGTATCGATATCGCCTTTTAGTCCAGCAAATGCATCCTTTGTGAGGTTATCGAGCTCATCAAAGATTGCAGTTACTTCAGCAGGATCCTGGCCCGAGAGTTTCAGGCTCATCTCGTGGAAGTTGTTGAATCCAAGCTTCTGAGCGATAAGATTACGTTGTTTGACAAGCTTAATAATATCTTCAGCCACAACTGGCCCGATCAACTTATGAGCTTCCCATGCAGCCTGCAGTTCAGCGCCCGATACTGAGGTCCTGAGTATCTCCTCAACCTGGTTGTCGGTTACCTCCTTATCATTTATCCTGGCCCTGAAGTTGAGATACTTCTTATTTATTTCAGTCTCCATCCGCAATCTTTCGGCAATCAAGGCTGTATCAACCTGCCCTCCCAGGTACATATTATAAATGAGTTCGAGCTGGCGTGCGAGGAGCGAATCTTTGACTGCGCCTGACTCCCTGATCGCCTTCAGCTCGGCAAATGAAACGGGATCAGTGTAGACTTTTTCAAGAGCAAACGCTGCTTTTTCGCTGATTTTCAAGTCTTCATCCGTACCTGTGATGTTGGCATTCCACGAGGTTAGAGCTGACTCTTTATAAAGAGGAATGACTTTTGCTTCATAAGCTGAAATGAAGTATTTAAGCCACTTCTCCATTTTCTCCTGTTTTGTGCCACAGGACCAAAGGAATGGAATGATTATGGCAGTTACGAGGATAAGGGATACTTTTTTCATAATTTATGATTTAGAGTGACGAAGTTAATAAAATGGCAATTTTAATCGGCAAAGTAAGGCGAAAACTTTTAAATTTGAGGGTCAGCAAAATTTAGTTTAATATGGAAGTCGTGTTATATGTTGCAGCGGGATGTGTAGTAGGGATATTGGTTACCTGGCTCATTTTAAATTCCAGGCACCGCGATTTCCTGCTGAAGAAATCTGAAGAGCTTAATGAGATAAAAAACAGGAACAGCGTGCTTCAGGCAAACCTCGAGGCACAGGATAAGAGTCTCGATGAGGTGAAAAAAACAATGCTCGACACTTTCAAATCGGCTGCATCAGATGCCCTGCTTCAGAACAACAAGCAGTTTATCGACCTTGCTAAACCACAGCTTGAAGCCCAGGTAAATGCCTCAAAAGGCGATCTTGACCAGCGGAAAAGTGCAATAGAAGAGATGCTGAAACCAGTTAAGGAGTCTATCGACAGTTACAAGAAACGAATAGAGGAGCTTGAAAAGGGATCTGAGAAGACTTTCGGACAAGTCACTGCTATGCTGTCAAATATACAGACAACGAATGCTTCGCTTCAGAAGGAGACCGGCGCTCTTGTAAATGCCCTGCGGAATCCCAGGGTAAGAGGACGATGGGGAGAGATAGGGCTCCGACGGGCAGTGGAATTTTCAGGTATGTCGGCCCATTGTGATTTTATTGAACAGGCTTATACCGGCGATGATGATTCCATCCTGAAACCCGACATGATAATTAACCTTCCCGGCAACAGCCATGTGGTTGTTGATTCAAAGCTTCCTCTTGACGCTTACCTCGAAGCTCTCGAAACTGACGACGAGGCAGCCAGGAATATTCTTTTCCTGAAGCATGCCAGAATGCTGAGAGACCATATCACAAAACTCAGCAGAAAGCAGTACTGGTCTCAGTTCCCGAATACTCCTGATTTTGTGGTCTTATATATGGAAGTTGAATCGGCATTTAATGTGGCTCTTATGACTGACAAAACACTGCTTCAGGATGCCATGAATAATAAAATTATTCTCACAACGCCTACCACCCTCATTGTCATACTTAAATCAGTTGCAATGTCGTGGCAGCAGCATAATATAACCGAGAATGCGATGGAGATCATGAACGCTGCCGATGATTTTTCCGCCAGGGTGTCAACCTTCGCTGACCATCTCGAAAAGGTAGGAGGGGGACTGAAAAACGCACTGAAGAGCTATAACGATGCCATAGGATCATGGGAAAGCAGAATAGTTCCTGCAGGCAGGAAGCTCGAACAGCTCAAAGCCACGGAAAACAAGAATGCGCTTCCCGATATTGAAAAAATTGACAGGCCGGTAAGAGGATTGAAAAAACCGGAGGAATAAAATCCGGTAACCGGTGACCGGTGACCGGCAACCGGCAACCGGATTTATCATGGCCCCCGTCCCGTTCCTCAAAAGTGGAACGGGACTGCCCCCTGAAGGGGGCTCGAATAGTTAACAGATTTAAATTGCTCCAACGTTTTAACCCCCCTTCAGGGGGGAAGGAGGGCAGATAAAATCAGGAGAGTGGGGGCTGAACAAGAAGCGATTGTAAAATGCAGATCAAAAAAAATAAAAAGTTTGTAAAATATTCGTTAGATTTGTTCGAATTTTTGATTTCAGCAAGATCTTTACCGGGAACCAGGTTCTTCTAACATTAATCCTGCTTTTTACGGCAAAATTTCCTGCTTATGATTTTTTTTCATGAGGAGTATTCGTTTATTATTATTTTTTTCACTGGTTATATTCTTATCACCAGCTCTGTACGGAAGATCAAATGATTGTCGCCTGGCAACCGGGAACTGCCCGGGAATACAAGATACACTTGATAAGCAGCTTCTCTTCAATGGCAGAGTGTGGAGAAACCTATTCTATAAGGTAAGGGGTAACCAGTTTCTTTTTTCCGATTCCTTCATTCCTGGCACAATAGCAATAAATGGAAAAACATTTCCGGACTGCAGCATATGGTACGACATCCTCAATGATGAACTGCTGACAAAAGCAGGACAAAATATCATCATTCAGTTAAATAAGGAGATGGTTGAAGGTTTCACCCTTAACTATAATTTCAAAACATGGCGTTTCCTGAAGTTTCAAAAAGATAGCCTTAACGACCTGACCGGCTATGTCAACCTTCTTTACCAGGGAAATGTTTCGCTATATGTCAAGTACCGGAAAGTAATTCTTATGCTGGCAGTTGATAATAAATATGATGAATTTGAGCAAACACAGAAGATGTACCTGATGAAAGACGGAAAAATATATCCTGTCGGTAACCAGAATGATGTAATTGCTCTTTACAGCAGCTATAAGCAGCAAATTAAAAATTATATCAGGATCAATAAGGTTAAGATATCAAGGAAGAGTCCGGAAAGTTTTGTGCCCTTAATTGAATATTGCGATAAACTCGGAAATTAGGAATATGAGAGTGAAGCTTAAAATATTGTGCGTTATTCTTGCTCTCTTCTCTTTCGGAGTAGTTGAAGCCCAGCAGGAGATTAAAATAGGGTGGGATTATTCGGGTCTTGGTTTTTCCGATTTTACAGCAAAAGCAGAAAGTAATGACAGCCTGAGGTTTTTTTATATGGACGAATGGGTCAGCGATCTTAAGCTCGGTGAATTCAAGGGTGCTGTTTTGCTTTCAGAGTTACTTGATGATCTTTTCCGTGGTAAATCTCTCTATTATTATATCGATGACGCCCGCAATATAATTATAACAAGGAATTTTGCTATTAAAGTCACCGGCAGGGAAGCCTCGTCCGGACTTAATTTCATTCCTTCCACGAGTAATATGGAACAGGAGAACCAGCAGTCAAGGGCATCTGCTTTCATTGATATTGGAAATCCGGCTGAGAGAAACAAACCCGGAAATGTTATTTTATCAGGGTACATTAACAGCATGGATACCAAAGAGCCGGTTGCTGGTGTGACAGTTTTTAACCAGAAATTCTCATCAGGAACCATCTCTAACCAGTACGGTTTTTATTCACTCTCCATGCCCAGGGGACCTCAGCAACTTCAGTTCACCTTTGTCGGGATGAAGGAGAAAACGGTGAATATCAACCTTAATGGCCCGGGTGAAATGAATATAGAAATGAACAGCACTCTGATCCCGCTTAAGGAAACAGTCGTTTCGGCCAACAAGAATATGGTTCTGAAAAGGTATGAAGTGGGAGCAGAAAAGATTAATATCACTTCATTCCGGCTTTTACCCACCTCTATGGGAGAGTCAGATATTATTAAAAGCGTCCTGCTCCTTCCCGGTGTTCAGACAGTCGGTGAGGGATCAGCCGGATTCAATGTGAGAGGGGGATCAGCGGATCAGAACCTTATCCTGATGGATGGATCGCCGCTCTATAATACATCTCATTTCTTCGGTTTCTTTTCTGCAGTTAATTCCGATATCATCAAGGATGTCACACTCTACAAAGGTGGTATTCCTTCGCGGTACGGCGGAAGGATTTCTTCCATACTCGATATAGGGACAAGGGAGGGAAGCAGGAAGGAATTCAAGGGAAGCGCTGGTATAAGTCCGATCACAACCCATTTTGCGGTTGAGGGGCCATTAAAGAAGGATACCAGCTCATTTTTAATCACTGGCCGTACTACATATTCGAACTGGATATTCAAGCTTATCGATGACCCGTCGCTTCAAAGAAGCAGAGCCTCATTCTATGATATTAACGCCAAGTTCACTTACGACTTCAATAAGAACAACAAGCTTGATTTATCATCTTATTTGAGCCACGATTCATTCAGGTTCAATTCCGATACTGTTTACGCATATGATAATAGTATCGTGACTGCAAGATGGCGCCATTTTTTCAGCAGCAGGCTTTTATCTCTTGTAACTCTGAATAACAGCAATTACAGGTATGATGTTACAGGTGAAAGCGGAACTGCAGAAGCGTTTATCCTCTCACACCGGATAAACAGCACCGGGCTTAAAGGCGATTTTAACTATTTCCTGGGAAGGAATGAAATTAATTTCGGCACCGACCTTACATGGTATGGAGTGATCCCCGGAAGCTATAAACCTGCAAGTGATTCATCGCTTGTTAAACCTGTGAGCCTGGCAAAGGAGAGAGCCCTGGAAGCTGCTCTTTATATAGATGATAAGTTTGTGCTGAATGAGTACGTTTCAATAAATGCCGGCATAAGGTTTTCATCGTTTTTTGTATTTGGTCCGGAGACTATTCTTCTCTATGATCCCGATTTTACCAGGAGCAGGTCGTCGGTAACTGACTCTGTTTCGTACAAGGCAGGTCATATTTTAAAATTATATGGCGGCCCTGAGTTAAGGTTTTCAGTGAATTTCAAGCTGTCGAACAGCAGTTCCTTAAAGATAAACTATAACCGGACAAGGCAATACCTGCACCTCCTTTCAAATTCAGCATCAATAGCGCCGACAGATACCTGGAAACTGTCCGATTATTACCTGAAACCGCAGACAGGCGATCAGTACGCTATCGGGTTTTACCAGATGCTCTATGGGAAGAGCGTTGAAGTGTCGGCAGAATTATATTATAAATCAATAAATAATATGGTTGATTATAAGGGAGGGACATCCCTTATAATGAACAATAATATTGAACAGGATCTCGCAGGAGTACAGGGGAAAGCCTACGGGCTTGAACTAATGATCAAAAAGTCGGAAGGAAGGGTGCGCTGGAGTCTGGGATATACTTATGCCAGGACATTCCTCAAAAGCACCGGTAACTTCAAAGATGAGATCATAAACAAGGGGAAATGGTTCCCTGCAAATTTTGACAGGCCAAACGACCTGGTGTTCACTTTTAATTATCTTTTCTCCCGCAGGTTCAGCTTATCGGCTAATTACACCTACAGTACGGGTCGGCCTGTTACTTATCCTGTTTCATCATATTATCTGAATGATATATATATAATCTATTATTCGGACAGGAATAAATACCGGATACCTGATTATTCGAGGCTTGATCTTTCATTCAGGTTTAGCGGGAACCTCAAATCTCACAAGATTGCCAATCCAAACTGGACATTCTCAGTTTATAATCTGCTTGGCAGGCAAAATGTTTACTCTGAGTATTTCAATAACTTAAATAACCAGGTTGTGGGATATAAACTCTCGGTGTTCGGCAAAGCAATACCATCAGTAACACTTAGTTTTGATTTTTAAAAGCTATGAGACAAGCAAAGTATATTATATATCTGATCATTGCAATCCTGACGGGAAGTTGTATCTCGGAGTTCATTCCCGAAACGGAAGAGAACAACGAGATGCTTGTTGTTGAAGGCCTCATAACTGATCAGCCAGGCATTAATACTGTCAGACTCTCAAAATCGCAGCTTCTTTCAAGCAAAACCAAGGGAAGTCCGTACAGGGGATGCCTTGTGACCATCACCGATAACCTGGGAAATGTTTCAATTCTCAAGGAAAAGATTGCCGGAACCTATGTAACCGACTCCGCTCAATTCCTCGGCACCGTGGGAAGAACATATAAACTCACCGTACGTACCAACAATGGTGCGTCGGAAGATTTTACATATGAGTCTCTGCCGGTTAAAATGATTCCTGTTCCCCCTGTCGACTCAATATATTATGAAAAAGAACGGTATAACGATGGTTCAGGAAACTTGAGGGAGAGTTGTCAGATCTGGTTCGACAGTCACGACCCCGCCAATGAATGCAAGTTCTACAGGTGGGATTACACTGAGACCTGGATGTTCCAGCTTCCATATGTGGTTTCAAACAATACGTGCTGGATTTCAGCTAATTCAAGTACAATAGATATTAAAAATGCATCTATACTTTCAGAGAACAGGATTTCAAAGTACCCGTTGAACTATGTTACACCCGAGAGTGATAAGTTGAGCAAAAAATACAGTTTGCTTCTGAACCAGTATTCACTTAGCGAGGATGAGTTTAATTACTGGGAAAAACTTAAAAAGATAACTGAAGAGGTGGGTTCGCTTTATGATGTCACACCTTCGTTTATTCCCGGCAATGTGACCTGCCTTGAAGATAAATCACAAACAGTGCTGGGATATTTCAGCGTCTCGGCAAAGAAATCAAAGAGATTGTTTGTATCAAGTCACTTCACAGGATTGGTAAATCTTTATAAAACGTGCGCTTCCGATACGGTAAATAGCCTTGTAGACGTTCCAGACCTTAACACAAAAATATGGGTTATTGAAACAAACTTCCTGGTGCGGCCCCCGATCTATATCCTTACGAGAACAAAAGGCTGTGCCGATTGTACAGTCCGGGGAACAAATAGTAAACCCTCCTGGTGGGATGATAGTAAATAATGACTGAATAATTATGATAAGGTACGCAGGATCGATATTATTAATTTTTCTTTCACTCATGCCCTTTACTGCAGATGGACAGGGTAAGGCAAAGATTAATGAGGAGATTGCTGCAAAATTCAGGGAATACTGCAGCAGCGTGCCGGGAGAAGAAGTATACTTGCATACCGACAGGGATGAATACATTGCAGGCGAGCCTGTCTGGTTCAATGCATATCTTTTTGACAGGCTGAGCTCAAGACTCTCTGATGGCAGCAGCGTTATTTACGTGGAACTTCTGAACGCTGTCAACCTGCCCGTTATACAGAAAAAAATAAGCATTGAAAAAGGTTCCGGTCCGGGTATCATATCCCTGCCTGACACATTGACTACAGGTAAATATCTTCTCAGGGCATATTCAAACTGGATGAAGAATTTTCTGCCGGTCAATTGCTTCATGAAAGAGATAAGCATATATAATTCTATCAGTTCCCGAAGACTGACCGGGGAAGCCGATATTAGTGCAACTGTCATGGGAAATGAGGCTGTAATTAATTCATCTGCCCGGGAGAGCGGTTTCAGCGTAGATGTCAATTCTGCCGGACGGGATACGGTTGATATAGTGATCAGTGCCAATGAAAGTTTCAGGCTTGGAAACGGAAGCACATGTTATCTTTTCATTCAGACTCACGGAGTGATTAATTTTAATGAACCGGTGAGACTCTATGGTGCAACAACCATGATACCTGTTCCCAGAAATACCCTTATCCCCGGGATTAACCAGATAACTCTGTTTAATTCAGTCGGAGAACCTGTTTTCGAAAAATATATCTATACGCCGGCATCATCGCCGGGGCTCTTTACTGTAAACGCGCCTGAGTCAGTAAAGAAAAGAAGCAAAATACTGGTTGAAGTTGATGCAGGCATAAATCAAAATTCTGACATCAGCGTTTCGGTTGCTGCGATAAAAAATAATAACAGCGGAGGTATTGACGATTATATGATTTTCGGAACTGAGTTCGGTACACAGCCCGAAGCGATCAGGGGAAAGAAAATCAGTTCTCTTCCAGCTGAAACTATAAACAATTTCCTGGCTACAGCAAAGAGCAACTGGATTGACTGGAAGGTTATCCTTTCCGGCAAACTTCCTGAACTGAAATACAACATGGAGAATGAATATCATAACCTGTCGGGTCATCTTATCGGAAAGAGCACACTGACACCCGATACGGGGCAATATGTCTTTCTTTCAAGGCCTGGCAAAGAGGCCTACTTTCAGTATGCAAAAACCGGCAGTGACGGAAAATTCAGCTTTGCACTCCCGGCCTGGCTTACCGGCAGGGATATCATTATACAACCAGGTGATCCGGGAAGAAAGGATATTATCAGGATCGAGTCTTCTTTTCCGGAGGTATATTATCCAGTAGGCCATAAGACAGAATCACCGGTTTTGGATCAATCTGATTATTACGGACAGTGTAGTGTGAACTACCAGGTTGGCAAGATATATAACACTTCTTCGATAGGTAGTATGATAAAGCGCCAGGCAACAGAAGTAGAACCAGGGAGGTTTTATGGCAAACCTGATCATTCGCTTCTCATGGATAATTATATAAAGTTGCCTGTAATGCAGGAAGTATTTTTTGAACTGGTCCCCGGAGTCTTTCTCAAGAGCAGAAAATCAGAATGGGAAATGACAATTGCCGACCCTATTGACTTCAGTATATATTCAACCCCTCCGCTTCTCATGATCGACGGTGTGGTTGTTAATGATGCATCATTGATTGCAAATCTCGAGCCCGAACTGGTTCAGAAAATAGAAACCGTACGGGACAAATATATGGTTGGCGATTACCTGATCTATGGTATGGTAAACGTCGTAACCAGGTCGGGGGACTTCAGTTGTATAGGACTTCCCGATTATGCGGTCCGCCTTCCATGGAGAGTGGCTGACCCGGTATATACATTTACATCACCCGAATACTCTTCAGCAGTTCTTAAGAGCAATCACATCCCCGACTTCAGGAACACCCTTTACTGGAACCCTTCCCTTCAACCTGACAAAAACGGCAAATACATCATTGAATTCTGGAGTTCCGATTTTGCTTCAGATTATGAGATAAATATCCAGGGGGTGGCAGATGACGGAAAAAATGTGTCTTCCAGGAAGTTCATTAAAGTGGAGTAACAAGATACTTCTATAGCTGGATGCTATCAGTTATGAAAAGGATCATTGCCTTATTTGCTTCTTTGTTCGCCATAACGGCATTATCATTTCCATGCAATGCCGGATTTTCAATTGCTTCAGATAATCCAATAAGTGTACAGGATACACTTAAAGAAAGACAGATCCTTTACAACGGCATTCTCTGGACTAACAAGTACCATAAATTTGAAGGCGACCAGTACCTTTTTTCTGACATTTTTTTACCAGGCTTATTGTCATTCAACGACCATCTTTTCAGAAACCTGGAGATAAGGTACGATATCTTATCGGATGAGATCATGATACCTCAGAGCCGAGATGTAATTGTTCAGCTTAACAAGGAGATGGTCGACAGCTTTACCCTGGTTTTTGAGAATAAAGAGTACAGGTTCTTAAATTTCAGGAATGATTCGCTGCTGGGTTCAGGAGGTTATTTCAATGTACTGTATGAAGGTAAATCAGCTCTCTATGTCAAATACATCAAGAGCGTAGCAACGGTTATTACGGACAAAAGCAACGGCTATTTTAATCAGATAATGCACCTTATTCTGGTTATGAACGACAAAGATTATAAGATCAACAGATTACGGGACATTCTTGACCTGTTCCCCGCTCAGAGTGCGCAGATAAGGAATTTTATCAGGGAGCAGAGGTTGAAGGTAACGATCAAAAAGCCAGAGAGTTTTATTCCTATTATCAGGTATTACGACTCTCTCAATTATTAGTTCCCGATTATGCAGCGTAAGTTTTTTATCGTCATTTTTGCTCTGCTTCTGACGCAACAGCTGGCTGCTCAGGAAAAATATCCTGTTGAATGGGATTATAAGACGCAGTCGTTCCGTGAATTTGTGACAAAAGCTGAAACTGTACTTCCTGTAAAATTCTACTATAAGGAGGAGTGGGTAACTGACCTTAAACTATCAGATTATCCTGACTGCGTAACACTGCAGGCTGTCCTGCGCAACCTGTTCGGCGGCACTTCTCTTCATTTTTTTATTGATAATGCAGGGCACGTTGTTATTACGAGGGATTTTGCCGTCAAACGACCCGAGGTTGTTACTGAAGACGAGAAATTGTATATACCGACAACATATTTTGCCGAATCGGTCGATAACCAGCAGAAGACTGAAAATATGTTTGTCGAGATAGGCAACAGAGTAGACAGGAACAGACCGGGTAATGTTACTATTTCAGGATATGTCACTAACACCGATACCCGCGAAAAAGTAGGAGGGGCGACCGTATCCCTGCCGAAACTATCGAAGGGAACAGTATCCAATGAATATGGTTTTTATTCAATTATCCTGCCGCGCGGGACCTATGAGGTTCAGTTTTCATTTGTAGGGATGAAGGAAAAAAAGATCAATTTAAATCTCTTCGGGACTGGTGAATTGAATGTGGATCTGAAGGGAATGCTGATACCACTTAAGGAAACTTTTATCTCAGCCGAAAAGAATACAACTCTCCAGCGCTTTGAAGCAGGTGCCGAAAAGATAAACCTCTCTTCATTCAGGTTAGCTCCCACCTCTTTTGGAGAACCAGACCTGATGAAGAATATCCTGCTCATTTCAGGAGTACAATCGGCCGGTGAAGGTTCTGCAGGCTTTAACGTCAGGGGAGGGTCGGCCGATCAGAATCTTATACTGCTTGACGGCGCCCCGGTATATAACACCTCGCATTTCTTCGGATTTTTCTCAGCGGTAAATCCCGACATAATAAGGGATGTGACTCTTTACAAGGGAGGGATTCCCGGCAGATATGGCGGAAGGATCTCTTCAGTGCTAGATATTGTCACCACTGAAGGCAATCCCAATAAGTTTTCAGGCAGCGCTGGAATAAGTCCGATAACTACCCGGCTGATGATCCATGGCCCGCTAATAAAGGATACTCTTACGTATGTTCTTGCAGCAAGAACTACGTATTCAAACTGGATATTCGGCCTGATAAAGAATCCGGATATAAGGGAGAGCCTGGCCTCTTTTTATGACATAAACGGCTCTGTCACATGGAACCCCGATAAAGACAACAAATTTGAACTGTCATCATATTACAGTCACGACAACAGCAGATTTAACACTTTGGCAATTTATGATTTCAAGAACAGCACAGCTGTACTCAAATGGCAGCACTTCTTCACCAGCAGGTTCATTTCCAATATTTCTGTAAATAACAGCTATTATAAATACAATGTTACGAACAGGCAGGTGGAATCAGAGGAGTATTTCCAGTCCCACAGACTTAACAGTTCTGAGTTCGTTGCTGATTTTAACATGTTCAGGGGAAAAAACGACTTTAATTTCGGGCTCAATATGACCAGGTATTCAGTTCTTCCCGGGAACTATAGTCCTGCCAGCGTCACTTCCACAATTGTTGAACATTCGATAGAAAGTGAAATGGCACTGGAAGGAGCTCTCTACTTTGAGGACAAGATAAGACTTACTGAGTACCTCTCTTTAAATGCCGGGTTGAGAATATCCTCTTTTTTCTCTTTGGGTCCTCAAACGGTTTATCTGTACGATCCATCCGTGACAAAAAGCAGTTCGTCGATATATGATACGCTATATTATCGGCGTGGCGAAATATCAGGAAGCTATCCAGGACTTGAACCGAGATTATCATTGAATTTCAGGCTATCCGGAACAAGTTCCCTGAAAGTAAATTATAACAGGACCCGTCAGTATATTCATCTCCTCACAAATTCAATGGCAATCTCACCGACTGATACGTGGAAACTATCCGATCATTACATTAAACCCCAGATGGGAGATCAGTTCGCTGCAGGTTTTTACCAGTTCCTGTTCAACAGGAAGTTTGAGACATCGGTAGAAGTATATTATAAAACGATCAGGAACATGATCGATTATAAGGGAGGTACAACTCTGTCATTCATTGAAAATATTGAGCAGGAAACTGTACCCGTGAGGGGAAAATCCTATGGACTGGAACTCTCGCTTAAAGAGACCGAAGGAAAGCTCCGGTACAGCATCAGCTATACATTTGCCAGGACGTTCATCAAAAACCTGGGTAAATTCAGCGGCGAGCTGATCAATTCAGGTAACTGGTATCCTGCAAATTACGACAAGCCCAATGACCTGGTGGTGACATATAATTATCTCTATTCACGCCGTCTGAGTTTCTCGGCTGCATACACCTACAGCACAGGACGGCCTATTACTTATCCAGTGGGAACCTACAGGATAAGGGATATTCTTGTTGTGCAATATTCAGAAAGGAACAAATACCGGATACCAGATTACTCGAGGCTCGATCTATCCTGTAAAATCAGCGGAAACCTGAAATCGAAGAAAATTGCGCACCCTGATCTTACTCTGTCCGTTTATAACGTATTAGGAAAAGATAATGTCTATTCCGTTTATTTCAAAAGAGAGCATGAAATTATCAAGGGATATAAGCTTTCTGTCTTCGGAAGCCCGATACCCACTCTGACATTTAATTTTGACTTTTAACTAACATGAATTGTATAAGACCCGCCATATTATTATTCCTGCTGATCCTGGCAGGTTGCGTTACAAGCTATACTCCCGGAAATATTGAGGATGAACAGGCACTTGTAGTCGAAGGTCTTATAACAGACCAGCCTGGAGTTTATACAATTAATATATCCTTATCGACACAACTCTGGAGTATCTATAAGCCTATAAAATTATCAGGCTTCACTGTCTGGATCACTGATGATAACGGTGGTAAATTTGATCTGAAGGAAGGTGAGAAGATTGGAACATATCTGACAGATCCTGCAACTTTCAGAGGTGAAGCCGGAAGGATCTATACACTGCATTTAATTACAAATGATCGTTTAGGTGACATATATTATGAATCATATCCTACGAAGATGATAGCGGCTCCTCCTGTAGACTCGATTTACTATGAGAAAAGAACATATAATCAGGCGGGTTTTGGAATAGTGGAAGGGTGCCAGATATTCCTCAACACTCATGATCCGGCTGGTGAATGCAGGTTTTACAGATGGGAGTACAATGAAACATGGGAATTCAACCTCCCTGGTGATTATATGGTTCTTAATAAGACATGCTGGAGATCAGAGAATTCAGCCGGGATACTGATCAAGAATTCCTCATCCCTTGAAAATGAGAATATAACACGCTTCCCTCTTCTTACAATTTCAAATCCTGTCGACAGGCTAAGTGTGAAGTACAGCTTGCTTGTAAACCAGTTTTCACTCAATGAAGATGAATATTATTATTGGGAGAAAATAAAAAACATGACAGAGGAAACAGGCGGGTTTTACGATGTTATACCGGCTTCAATCTCAAGCAATGTTTATTGCCCTGGCGATATTACCAGAAAGGTACTGGGCTATTTCAGTGTTTCTGCCGTGAAATCAAAAAGAATCTTCATTAAGGATAATTTTATTGAAAATAATATGATGTATTTTAACTGTATAGCAGATACCATTCATAAAAATGGCAACATTTGGCTGAAATATAACTATATAACTCACAGGAATGATACAATATCCGGTGAGGGTATTAGCTATTGGGCGCTATATAATTATCCATTGTCTGTACCGCCAATAAAAATAATAACATGGAATAAAGGTTGTGCTGATTGTACAACCAGGGGAACTATTTATAAACCGGATTTCTGGAATGATGATAAATGAAGGTTTTTCACTTCAGCTGAATGAAAAAGAATATTAAACCGGCCCTTTTTATTTTGCTCTTCCTGATGATCCCGCAAAGCTCATTCGGACAGGCAAGGATAAATGTGCCCGATTATATCAGCAGGAAATTCATCAGCTACTGCAATTCAGTTCTCAGGGAGGAGATATTTCTGCATACCGACAGGGATGAGTATATTGCCGGTGAAGAACTATGGTTTACTGTCTATGCATTTGACAGGCAAACCTTAACACCCTCCCAGAACAGCCGCCTGGTTTATGTCGAAGTGGTTACGCCTGACAACAGACCCCTGATAAAGGAACGCTTTGCATTAGATAAAGGATATGGTCCGGGACAGATCAACCTGCCCGATACATTAAGCTCAGGATTATATACTATCAGGGCATATACCGGATGGATGAAGAATTTCCTTCCCGATAACTGCTTCACGAAGGATATCAGGATATATAACGCAATAAGCAGCAAACCTTTCAGGGGAGCATTGAGGGAGAGCAGAATAGTCAAGGGTAATGAGAGTATCCCTCAGTCGGGAAAGATATCTGTTAAAGTAAATAACCTTGATCCCGACACTCTTGCGATCATGATAAATGCTGATAAAGAATTCAGGAGTTCCGAAAATGAGGCAATTTATCTTTTTATCGAAACACGGGGGAACATCAATCTCGATCGTTCTGAAAAACTGACCGGCGACAATACCAGAATAGCTATATCCCGTTCACTTCTTATGCCCGGAATAAACCATATCACTTTATTTGATAAGTATATCCGGCCTATCTTTGAACAGTATATCTATTCCGCAGGTAAAGAAGAAAAGCAGAAAATTGCAATTAGATCAGCTGATAGTTATAATTCGAGGAGCAGGGTGTCATTTGAAATTGAGAATGAAGGAGCGAACGGTACTCTTGCCGATGGAAACCTGAGCATTTCAGTCTCCCCTATGACCGGTATTAAAGCTTCACCGGAAATTGATGCATACCTGTTATTAGGATCAGAATTTGGTGAACTGCCCCGGGAAATACTGAAAGGGAGAAATATTGGTGAACTTACGGCAGATATTGCTGACAGTCTGCTTGAAAGACTCGAAAGCAACTGGATAAGATGGCCTGCTGTTTTTGCTAACAAAGAGCCTCAATTCAGGTACCGGCACGAATCAGAAGATCATTACCTGTCGGGTAAGCTGATAAAAAATGATCAGCAGCCTGCGCCTTATGGAGAAACTGTTTTATTGTCCATTCCCGGCAAAACGGCGGTATTTCAGTATGCCCTGACAGATGATGAGGGAAATTTCAGCTTCCCGCTTCCGATTGACGAAGAGACGAGGGACCTGGTGATTCAGCCTGGCAACAGTGCTGGTAATTATAAAATGGTCATGGAGACCTCTTTTTCGGATCTTATTCCCGCAGTTGGAAGTAATAATAAAAGTGCAGTTTATACTCCGCCTTCATATATTTCAGATTGGAGCTCTAATTTTCAGGTGGCCAGGATATATGGTATATCATCAACCGCCGGTTTCCTTAAACCTTTCTCTTCGCCACGGCAGGCAAGAAGGTTTTATGGGAAACCTGAACTCGAGATCAGACTGGACGATTATGTCAGGCTGCCTATTATGGAAGAAGTCTTTTTCGAACTGGTGCCGCGCGTTATCATGAAGAACGATAAGTCGGCATACGAGTTATATATTGTCGATCCTCTCAGGGTCAGGCTCTATGATGAACCTCCCGTAATGATGGTCAATGGAGTTATCTTTAATGATCCTGCCGTTATTGGCAGCATGGACCCTGCCCTGATTGAGAAAATTGATGCTATCCGCGAAATATATGTAGTTGGTGATTTCCAGTTTCCGGGTATTGTGAACTTAATAACAAAATCGACAGATTATAAAAATATGCCTGTCCCGTTAAATGCAGTAAGGATCCCTTATTCGGTAGCTGAACCGGTGGCATCATTCCTTTCTCCTGATTATTCAACTTCAGGCCTTAGAAACAGCAGGATCCCCGACTTCAGGAATACCCTTTACTGGAACCCATCCATTCAGCCTGATAAAAACGGCAAATACATTATTGAATTCTGGAGTTCCGATTTTGCTTCCGACTACACGATAAAAATAGAAGGTGTGACCGGTGACGGAAAGATAGTATCTCTGAAAAAGACAATTTCCGTTAAATAATCTCCTCTGGATTTGTTCCCGGGAAAATGTTAAATTTGATTTGTCCAGTGCGGGTGATTATCACCATGCATGCATAAAAAGGTTTCAGACTATAAAACGCAATTATATATGAAGAAAATTAATTTGTCGGTTATACTGGTGTTATTCCAGTTGATTTCATGGGGCCAGTCTTATCCATTCCGCGATATCAATCTTTCGGAAGGGGAGCGTATTAGAAACCTCATCTCGCTGATGACAACAGATGAGAAAATAAACTGTCTCTCCACCAGAATCTCAATTCCCCGTCTTGGTGTAGCAGGAACTCACACTATCGAGGGTCTGCATGGCCTTGCCTATAGCGGGCCTGCCAACTGGGCAGTCAGAGGTTCCAAGGCTTCAGCGACAACCACATTTCCACAGTCAATAGGACTTGCTGCAACCTGGGACCCGGAACTGCTTCAGAAGGTTTCTGATCAGGAGGCGACAGAATGTCGCTATCTGGCACAGAATAAAAAATTTGGTACAGCAGGACTCATTGTTTTTGCTCCCAATGCCGACATGGGAAGGGATATCCGGTGGGGCAGGACGGAAGAGTGCTATGGGGAGGATCCTTTCCTGAATGGCACCCTTGTGGCAGCCTATGTAAAGGGACTCCAGGGAAATGACAAGACCTACTGGAAAACAGCTTCCCTTATGAAGCATTTCCTTGCGAACAGCAATGAGAATAACCGCGCATACAACAGCTCAGATTTCGATGAACGCCTCTTTCGCGAGTATTATTCATACGCATTTTATAAAGGAGTGACAGAAGGCGGATCGCAGGCTTTCATGGCTGCCTATAATAAGTATAATGGCATTCCCTGTACTGTTCATCCGGTGCTCAGGAACGTAACAATGAACGATTGGGGCCTGAGAGGAATTATCTCGACTGACGGCGGAGCTTTCAAGCAGTTGCTTACCACCCATGCATATTATTCTTCGCTGGCTGTTGCTGCTGCAGAATGTCTGAAGGCAGGCATTACCATGTTCCTTGATGATTACAGGGCTTCAGTGAAGGAAGCTCTGGATAAGGGCTTAATATCTGAAAAAGATATAGAGGAGGCTATTTACGGCAACCTGAGAGTCATGCTGAAGCTTGGAATGATGGACGACTCGCCAAAGAATCCTTATACGGCAATAGGCGTCTCCGATACAATTCCGCCATGGACAAAACAGGAAGCAAAAGAGCTGGTAAGAAAAGTAACAGCTGAATCGATTGTTTTGCTGAAGAATGAAAACCAGCTTCTCCCTCTTCAGAAAGAAAAAATAAAATCTATTGCTGTGATTGGTCCATCTGCAAATTCGGTTATTTCGGACTGGTATGCAGGTTATCCTCCCTACAAAATCTCAATACTCAAAGGGATTAAGAGTGCCCTTGACGAAAACGTAATAGTAAAATTTGCATTGAGCAATAAAGCCGATTCGGCAATTATTGCTGCAAAGCAGTGCGATGTCGCGATTGTTTGCATCGGCAACCATCCATTAAGTTACGGTCTCGGATGGGGGCAAAACCATGTTCCAAGCGATGGACGCGAAGACGTCGACCGCCAGGCAATTTCCATCGAGCAGGAAGATCTCGTGAAGCTGGTAATGACTGCTAACCCAAGGACTATTCTTGTGATGGTCTGCAGTTTTCCTTATTCCATCAACTGGTCGAAGGAGCATGTGCCGGCAATTTTGCAGGTAAGCCAGTCGAGCCAGGAGCTTGGCAATGGTATAGCTGATGTTATTTTTGGAAATGTAAGCCCGGCAGGACGGCTTGTACAGACATGGGTCTCATCAATAGACCAGTTGCCTCCTATGCTCGATTACAATATAAGGAATGGCAGGACCTATATGTACTTTAAGAATATTCCGCTGTTCCCGTTCGGTTATGGACTTACGTACACTAATTTCAAGTATTCAGGATTAAAAACTGATAAGAAAACGGTCGGTAAGGATGATGTTGTAAATGTATCCTTCACTCTTCAGAACACCGGTAATTTTGACAGCGATGAGGTGGCACAGCTATATGCAGCATTTCCTGATTCCAAGGTTGAAAGACCCGCAAAAATGCTTAAAGGATTCAAACGCGTTCATGTCAGAAAAGGTGAAACAATAACTGTAACAATCCCGGTTAAAGCATCTGACCTGACATACTGGGATACAAATACCGGTAAATGGACGCTTGAATCAGGCAAGGTTCGCCTGGGGATCGGCAGAAGTTCAGAAGATATTCTTCTCACTGGTGAAATAGACATAAAATGATACATCTGTGCGAATGATAATTTTAGTTCGCAGAAGCAACATATTGTTACTCTTTTTAGTCTAAATAAAGTGTTCTGTCTGGTACGCAACTATTCCACCTAATATTGCACCTTCATGAAAATGAGGTTCCTCTGTCTGCTTCTTACAGGATTTTTGGTCATCACCTCAGTTTCGTACAGTCAGCCCGTTACAATGGCTGATGCCAAAAAGATAGCCGAAAAGACCTTTTCATCTATTGGAAAGGGAGGATTTACAGGCAATATTGTTGGAGATTCAGCGATTAATGATAATAAACATGAAGCAGCTCTCTATCTCTTTCAGGAAAGCAAAGGCAGCTTCATGATCATTTCAGCCGATAAAAGAGCTTATCCGTTGCTGGGCTGGGGTGAGTCAGGAACACTTTCTGTCAGCGGTTCGGAGTGGCCTCCTGCCTTTAAGGAGATGATTAACAACTGGATAGACCAGATCCGATATATACGCGATCACGACCTTGAAACCACACTAACAATTTCAGCAATGTGGAAGAAGCTTGAAAGCGGCGAGGACCCTGGATTTTTTGGAAGCAAGGACATTAATCCATTACTCGTGACAAAATGGAGTCAGGGGTGCGGATATAATGCCATGTGCCCTGTCGACGCCAGCGGTCCCTGCGGCAGAACATTCACGGGGTGTGTTGCAACAGCCATGGCCCAGGTAATAAGATACAGGGAGCACCCTATTTCCGGAACAGGCAGCAAATGCTATACAACAGGCCGCTATGGAGAAATCTGTGCAGATTTTTCCAGCGGCACCTATGACTATGCGGCGATGTCCAACACCAGCGGCAATTCAGCCATGGCAAAGTTGATTTACCATTGCGGCGTTTCAGTATCCATGGGTTACGGACCTTCCAGCTCCAGCGCATTCTCCGGATCAGTTGCCACAGCCATGAAAACCTATTTCGACTATACTAACGGCTTAATTGTCAGCAAGAGCTATTATTCAGAAGAGAGATGGGAAAATATTCTGAAGGGCGAACTGGAGAATTTCAGGCCGGTATATTACAGCGGTTTTGGCACCGATGGACATGCTTTCGTACTTGATGGATACAAGGAGACAAACCATTTCCATGTCAATTGGGGATGGGGAGGCTCATATGATGGATATTTTTATCTCAGTAATCTTAATCCCGCGGGAATGACTTTTAACAATGGCCAGGAGGCTATTGTTGGTATGATTCCTTCTTCAGAATTCACAGGATTGGATTTTTCTTCAACAATTGACCTTGGCTGTAAAACTCCGCTTCAGGGAGACTTATCGACAGGGACAAATTATGTGAATTATTATAAAAACATTTACCCGCCGGCACTTGGTAAAGAACTGGTTTACAAGTTTACCACAATACTCAATGGCAGAATACGAATCAAAATAACCAACCAGTCAGCATCAGTTTACACATTCCTGCTGAACTATGCAAATAAGGATTCAGTTTTAACCTATGGCACAAACGGGCTGGTTATCGATAACACCAACCCCGGGACATATTATGTTGTTATTGAGAGTCAGGATTTTTCTGAACCTGCTTTTACAATTGAAGCTGTTTGCCCTACAATGGATGCTGATCTCGATATCACTTCAGCATCAGTAATTCCAAAGTATGTGCAATCACTGCAGACAAATGTCAGCCTATCTTCGACCGTAAAGAATATAGGTAAAACTTCAGCATCTTCATGCCTGATGGAATACTACCTGTCTGACGATTCAGAATTCGACCTGGGTGCTGATAAATTACTTGGAAATAAAACAATACCATCCCTTGGTCCGGGGAACAGCAGTGTAATCAATTCAATCCTGACAATGCCTGACGGCCTGATGCCGGGTTATTATTACATTATGTTCGTTGCCGACAGGTTGAATGTTGTTCCCGAAACTGATGATGATAACACATATTCGGTTTATGTCACTGTGCCGGATTCAGGAATACTCGATTGTTCTTCTTCGGTTGCCCTGACCGGAGGAACATGGCATTATGGCAATACCCTGAGGGACGGTACGAATAAAGTAGAAAAATATTCAATGGTATCGGAAATGACGGGTCCTGAAGTTGTTCATACTTTCGTTTCCCCGTATAATGGTATTGTGAAGATATCATTTGTGGATAAGAGTCCGGGTGTTCTTTATGCAATGGTATTTCCAATCTGCAATGAAAACACTGGTGAGCAACCCATGAGAGTACAGGATATCACCGACACCCTGGCAACCAATGATTTCTATGCAATTGCAGGCACCCAGTATTTCATTGTCGTTGATGGAAGCAAAGGTGCATCAGGAGATTATGGACTACTGGTAGACCTGCCCGGTAAATGTCCGGCGATAAAAGTTGATTACTGGGGCAAGATTGATATGTGCGATGGTGATTCATGGCCGGGCTTACACGCAACAATTGGTCACAGCAATTATCAGTGGTTTAAGGACGGAGCATATGTACATGGCGCAAATTACTACTATTTTAATCCCACTTCCACCGGTGCATATCATGTTGAAATAACAGAGAACGCATGTACATCAGCTTCTGAAATAATAACTGTCAGATCGGACTCCCGCCCTGATACAGCTCATATTGCAAGCCTTGGTGCTACTACATTCTGCCAGGGGAGCTCAGTTAATCTTAAGCTTGACAACAGCGTTACATATCCGGTAAACTGGGCAATTGATGATTTGCTTATCCCGGGAGGAACTGGAAGCAGCTATTCAGCCGCTATGTCAGGTTTGTATTCACTATACACGGTTAACGGTGCCTGCAGAGTCAAATCCAGAAACACTATTGATGTCACGGTGCTTAAGCCTCCGGTGGACCTTGGGGATACTTTACCATTTCCTTCAGACAGGATAAGGTTTTACTGCCCATTCAACACCGGCAGTTATGGCAGTCATGAAGGAGGAGGAGTGACTGGGAAATCATGGATGGTTGGCTGGGATTATGAGCCTATAGATGACCGCTTCGGGAATTTCTGGAAGGCAAGATATCTTATGGGTGTCGATGAGTTTATGTACTGGTCTGATTATGATGCCATTTCCGATAATTTTACCCTGGCACTCTGGTTTAAGACAACAACTTCAAAAGGAGGAGTGATAGCCGGATTCTTTGATAGTCCATGGAGCCCGGCAAAAATGGAATCCATCCTTTACATGTCAGATAATGGGAAGCTTCATTTCCGGCTGAGCAACGGCGGAACTCCGAAAGAACTTTCATGCACTTCTTCATACAACGACGGGAAATGGCATTATGTAATGATCCAGCATGATGGCACCATGACACTTGAGATTGATGATGGAGTTGAAAAAATTACTTCTGCAGGACCATATTCAAAGGAGAAGTTCTCAGGCTACTGGACATTTGGCGGAGTCTCATTACCCGCAGGTATTGCTGAGGTGCCTTCATCAAAATATTTCATGGGAGCCATCGATGATATTCTCTGCCTCGATGAAGCAAATCAATATACCACACCCTACATTATAAGGCAGCCAAAGCTGAAATTCTCACTTGCTGAAGTGCTGCCAGCCTGCGTGCCTGCTAGCATTTCTTTATGCATGCCGTTCAGTCAGAAGGGAACAGAATACAAAGTGTGGGACAGGATCAGATCGCTATGGGCACCTGTTTCTAAAGTCAGTGATGGCGGAGCTGTCCAGTTTGGAGATGCTGAGGTTGTTATGGGTAATAATGAATTCCAGATAGTAGCTAAAAATCTGACTACCGGATGCGAAACAGTTCTGGACACGGTAATTGTGGTCAATGTCTGGTCTGTCTGCACTTTATTGCCTGAAAATCAGGATGAGACAGGATTGAAGGTTTACCCGGTTCCCGCAAAGGATATGCTTTATTTTGAATCAAAAAGGATAATAAATGAAATAACGATTTATGATGCCGGCGGCAGGATTATAAAGAAGTCTGCTCCCGAATGCAGCAATTTTGAAGTTAATCTGAAAGGCTATTCCGGATCGGTTTATTTTTACCGGCTTAAGACCGCAGATAACCAGTTATTGACGGGCAGGTTTATTATTTACTAAGAAAAGGTTTAGTCGTAATATCCTAGGTCCCTGCATAAACCAGCAGTGCCAGTCCTGCAAGGTAGGCGAGGAACATTAGGAGGATCAGGGTGTTGACAGGTTTCGTCGCGCCTTTGAATTCCTTCCAGATAAATACCCCCCAGAAGGCAGCGATAAGCGTTGCTCCCTGTCCGAGTCCATATGATATTGCAAAACCTGCTTTAGCGGAAGCGAGAATGCTCATCGACATACCAATATTCCAGATAACACCCCCCAGAATGCCTGTCAGGTGAACTCCCAGGCTGCCGGCAGTATAATCTTTGAAGTATAATGGAGTTCCCTCTATAGGCTTCTTCATCAGTAAATAATTGAAGAGGAAATTGCTGATGAATACACCAATCGCAAAGAAAAAGAGCGCTGAATAGGGACCGAGCTTTCCCGGTTCGGGAGTGGCGAAATTTGTCGCCATCGAGCTTGCCACGAAACGGTAAAACAGCGACATCAGGATACCGGCAGCTACTGACAGCATAATCCCTTTGCCGGAGACCTTCTGCTGTGAGGCAGAGTGCTTCCTGTAAGCAATCGCATCAATTATTATTGCAACCACAATAAGAATTACTCCGGCGAATAATAGCATAGGGTTGCCGTGCGGCGCAAAGAGATAATTGATTATCACTCCCAGGGCGAGCGCAATTCCAACTCCCACTGGAAATGCTACCGCCATTCCGGCTATCGACATAGCAGCTACAAGCAGAATATTGGATGCATTGAAAATTACTCCCCCGATCATTGAATTAAGGATATTTTTTCCTCCTGCCTGGGAGATATCGGCTGTAAAGCTTCTCCCTCCTTCACCGTTACTCCCAAGGGTAAATCCTAGAAAAACCGAGAAGAGGACAATTCCAAGAACATAGTCCCAGTAAAAGAGTTCAAAGCGCCAAGATTTGCCTGCCAGCTTCTGGGTGTTCCCCCATGAGCCCCAGCAGAGCATTGTGACGATGCAGAGAATGACTGCGAGTGAGTAGGATTGTGGAATAAACATGGTTAAAAAGTTTGGAGTGAGCTAGAGTTTGGAGTACTTAAAGTTATCTCATTCAAATGAAAATTTATAATTATCGCTTTTCTTAGGAACTGTTTTAAATACCAGAACATTCGAAATATAAACATTTGTCCCGGTCGATTCAGGTCTTTTATCGCCGTTCACAATTAATTTCACTGTGTGAGTTCCCGGTGTCAGGCCGAAAGCATGCCAGATGCTTACATCCCCATGCTGCTGATTGCTGAAGTTATAATAAGTATCTATTGTCCGGTTAAGAGTTCCGTCAAGATAAATATCGGCTTTGCCGCCATCCTTTACCCAGTTCCCGGTAATTGATAAACCCGTACCCTCAAATTTAAATTCCAGTTCATCACCTTTTTTGCCTGAGAATATCCAGGATGGCTTTTTGCTGGCTGTCACATCCTGGTTTTTCCAACTGCCTTTTCTTTTAATAGCACCATTGTCAAAAACTGAAATACTCCTGTCGAAAACAAGGTCGGGGAATGAGACCTCAATTACCGGGGGGACTGGCTCCTGAACTTTGATCTTCAGCTTCTTTCCCGAGACTGTTCCCCCGCTCTCATTTATAAATCCGAGAGCATAATTATAAGTGCTTTCAACAGCTTTATTGAATGAATAATTTGTATTGAT
>Ga0209745_1000009_pt1 | contig 137378 bp, 93 predicted proteins | sample BarGraNGADG00312_FD_184495 | JGI IMG/M metagenome (GOLD analysis project Ga0209745, IMG submission 184495) | Arctic peat soil microbial communities from Barrow, Alaska - Barrow Graham LP Ref core NGADG0004-312 (SPAdes) (version 2) | ecosystem: Environmental > Terrestrial > Soil > Wetlands >... | reverse complement strand
AATGCTTCATAAGCTAAAAATGAAGTATGCTGTGACATACTGGCCATGGTATACCAGTGGGCCATTCAGCCTCGATGACTGTAAAAAAAGTGCTGACCGCCTCAATTACCTTGGAAAAAGATGCAGGGAAAACGGAGTGATCTTCTGCTGGCACAACCACAATAAGGAATTTATTCAGATGGAACAGGGTCTCCCGTTCGATTTCATTATGAACAATACTGACAGTAGTTTTGTGAAGTGCGAGATGGATATCTACTGGGTGAAGAAAGGCGGAGCAGACCCACTGGCAATGCTCAGAAAATACAAGGGCCGTTTTGCTATTCTTCATATTAAGGATATGGCACCCGGCGAATCACAGGATTTTGAGTGCCCCGGAAGCGGGATAATAGATTTTAGGCCGCTATTCAGTGAGGCAGAATCGCAGGATATAGGCCACTATATGGTTGAACGGGATAATGTTCAGGATGGGTTGGCCTGTCTGAACTCATCTGCTCAATATCTGAAAAATATTTCATTTTAATCAGCATTATAAACTTGTTAAACAAGATAAAAAAATATTATTCAAACCTTCCCAAGGAGATCATTCTTCATGGCGGCCATTCAGATAATGATAATTATATCACCCTTAAAGCGGGCAAGCTCTCGATGTTATATGAGAATGGTTCCCTGAGGTATATCAGGGCAGGGAAATATGAGGTAGTCAGAATGATATTTTTCGCTCTTCGAGTAAAGAACTGGCTTACAATTAAACCTGATATTACTTCCATTGAACATTCTGTTAACAATGACTCCTTTAAAACAAAGTATAAAGGGCATTTCAAATCAGGCGATGTTGATTTCATCACTGATTTTATCATTGAAGGGAAACCCGACAGTTCAATATCATTTAGCTTTGAGGGTGTGGCCCTAAGCAGTTTTATGAGAAACAGGATCGGATTCTGCTTACTTCATCCTCTCGAAGGAAATACCGGCAAACTATGTACAGTTTTCCACACAGACGGAGTTATCGAAAAAATGATCTTCCCGGAACTCATAAGCCCTTATCAGCCATTCCTCGACATTAAGTCTTTCATGTGGCCGGTTTCGGAAGGTTCCTGCAGGATTGACTATTCTGGTGATGTTTTTGAAACCGAAGATCAGAGAAACTGGACCGACAGTTCATTTAAAACATACTCAACGCCTTTGTCGCTACCTTATCCGGTGGCTGTTGAAAAAGGTACAAGAATATCTCAGAGCGTTTTGCTCAGGATAAATGGCAACCTTTTGACAGAACCAATGCGGGAAGAGCCGGTCAGAATTATCGTTTCTCCTGATGAAAATTTAATTTTTCCAAAGGTTGGGATCTCGAGATCATCGCGAAACATAAAGCTTTCACCTTCTGAAGCTGCTATTCTTAAAAAGGTCAAGTTCGACCATTACAGGGTTGAGCTTCACCTTTTTGAAAAAGATTGGAAAGATGTTGCTGATGAAGCATTATCTGAATCAAATGGACTTGGGTGTAAAATTGAATTCGCCCTTGTTTTTGATGATAATTTCCTCGATCAGACTACATCTTTTCTTGAATGGGCATCTTCAGGAATGTCCTCAATAGCATTTCTGCTTCTTTTTCATAAATCCTGGCCTGTTACCCCCGATGAATTGTCACAGAAAGTGATCCCCGTAATTAACAATGCGCTTCCGGGGGTAAAGACCGGAACCGGTACAAATGCCAACTTTGCTCAGCTGAACAGGAACAGGCCAACTGATTCTGGTTCAGATTTTATTTGTTATTCTATTCAACCTCAGGAGCATGAGTCTGATAATTCAACCCTTGTTGAAAATCTGGAGGCCCAGGCACACACTGTCAGAAGTGCGATAGCGTTTTCACAGGGCAAGGATATCCTTATTTCTCCTGTTACAATCCAGAGGAGATTCAATGCAAATAATGTCTTTTTTGAGGTCCCTTCTGAAAACACAGGAATACCTCCGCAGGTCGATAGCAGGATGATGTCGCTTTTCGGAGCATGCTGGACCGCAGGTTCATTAAAAAATCTTATTCTATCGGGTGTTGCCGGAATTACAGTTTTCGAAACCGCTGGAGAACGGGGAATAATTCAGGGAGATCTTCCGTCGAGGTGGCCTGCGGAATTCAGGTCTGATGCGGGAATGATATTTCCGGTTTTCCACGTTCTGAGGTTTATCCTTTCTTCAAAATCTTCCAGGATTGTTAAAAGTGTGAGTTCAGACCCCCTTAAAGTTGAAAGTCTGGTAATTTCCGACGGAAAAAAGATCAGGATGGTCTTAGTAAATTTCACTGGAGAAAACCAGGCTGCAGTCCCATTTCAGTTAAAAGGGCAATTCAACATTCGGGAGATGAATGAAACTAACTTCCCTGAAGTGGTATCCGATCGCTCATGGTTGGAAAAACCATGTGAAACGAGAAGCATGTCACATGATACCATTATTCTATCTCCCTTTTCAGTAACTTTTATTGAAGGATACATAAAACTTTAGGATATTTGTTTACAGTACATAATAATCAGAAAACATATTTTTCAGTAACCCTACTTAACTTTAAAAGATCATGGTACTAATCCAAAACTATGCACTAGCAGTCACATTATGTGCCCTTGCGATGATATGCTGGGGTTCATGGCAGAATACAAGGAACCTGATTGGAAACCAATGGAGGTTTGAATTGTACTACTGGGACTATTCGGTTGGAATTGTCATTTTTGCGCTTCTAATGGCCTTTACATTTGGCAGCTTCGGAAGCCAGGGCCGAAGTTTCCTTCCTGATCTGGCCCAGGCCGATCCAAAAAACCTGTTATCATCAGCCCTGGGAGGTTTTATCTGGAATATCGGAACATTACTGCTGGTTGCTTCGATATCGATTGCCGGAATGTCGGTTGCCTTTCCGATCGGCGGTGGTATCGGTTGGACCCTTGGGATCCTGATCAATTATCTTGGAAAACCGGAGGGGAATCCGGTGCTGCTTTTCACAGGAACAGGAATAATAGTACTCGCAATACTGGTCAGCATGCAATCTTACAGGAAACTTGCAAATCAGCAAAAGAAAGCTTCGCTGAAAGGGATTGTTCTTGCTTTACTGGCAGGTCTATGCATTGCATTCTTTTATAGGTTTGTTGCATCATCACTTGCATCAGATTTTTCACCTGCAGATAACGGGAAGATAAGTTCATATACTGCTGTTGTCCTCTTCTCTCTGGGGGCCCTTTTGAGTACAATTATTATCAATCCTTTCTTCATGGCAAAGCCTGTTGAGGGCGAACCTGTAAAAATATCACAATGGCGTTCAGGCAGCATAAAAGTTCACCTTCTGGGAATGCTTGGAGGGGCAATATGGTGCCTGGGAAATTCAGTAAGTTTCATGGCAGTTGGTGCCGCAAGTCCTGCCATATCATATGGTTTGAGTAACGCAGCTCCTGTTGTTGCCGCACTCTGGGGCATATTTGTCTGGAAAGAGTTCAAAGATGCCCCAAAAGGGACTAACCTGTTGTTGTCTCTCATGTTTCTCTTTTACCTGGTTGGACTTGTACTTATAGTCTATTCAAGATTTTCATAAATAAACTGCTGTAATATGAAAAGGTTCTTTCTTCTGAGCTTATTAACATTACTGGCCTATACCTTTGCTCATTCCCAGGAATCATCATGGACAGGACCCTCAGTCAATCTGTCCCATGGAAGACTGAAGGTTTCTGATAACAAACGATTCCTCACATTCGAGGATGGGACACCATTCTTCTATCTCGGAGATACAGGCTGGGAACTGTTTCATCGTCTCAATAAGGAGGAGACTGAAAGGTATCTCGAAAACCGGAGAGCGAAGGGATTCACTGTTATCCAGGCTGTTGTTCTTGCCGAGCTTGACGGACTGAATACACCCAACGCCGAAGGCAATAAACCTCTTTTTGACAATGATCCTCTTAAGCCCAATGAAGCATATTTTGCTCATGTTGACTGGGTGATAAAAAAAGCTGCGGAAAAAGGTATTTTCATAGGAATGTTGCCGACATGGGGCGATAAATGGAACAGGAAATGGGGAGCCGGCCCGCAGATATTTACTCCTGAGAATGCACGTGCTTATGGGAGGTTTCTTGGGAAAAGATACAGGAATGATCCAAATATTATATGGATTCTGGGAGGAGACCGGCCAATCGAGAAGGAGCTTCATCTTCAGATCATTGAAGCAATGGCTGAAGGACTAAGGGAAGGCGATGGAGGTGCTCATCTTATCAGTTTCCATCCTACAGGAGGGGAGGGATCATCCCAGAATCTCCATAATGAGAAGTGGCTTGACTTTAATATGCGTCAAAACGGGCACAGCCCCAGTTTTACAGAAAGATACTTCCAGACTTATGAAGACTATCTCTTAAAACCTGTAAAACCTGTCATAGATGCTGAGCCGATTTACGAGGACCATCCAATCAATTTCAATCCCGATGCTAATGGTCATTCGGTTGCCTCTGATGTCAGGAGGCCACTTTACTGGGATCTTTTCAGCGGAGCCTGCGGCCACACATACGGGCATCATTCAGTGTGGCAGATGTTTGCACCCGGACGTTCGCCGGTTAACTGGCCACTGATGCCATGGTTTGATGCTTTAGATCAGCAGGGAGCAGCTCAGATGATATTTGGAAGAAGGCTAATGGAGTCACGTCCCTATTTTACACGTATCCCTGATAACTCAATAATAGTACAGGATAATGTTGTGAGTTCAGTTCCAGGTGCGGGTTCTTACATGTTCGTCGCAACCCGCGACAGCGAAGGATCATATGCAATGATTTATGTACCTGTTGGAAGAAAGTTTACAGTAAGAATGGATTTCATTAAAGGTAAGGAAATTACTGCCTGGTGGTTCAATCCAAGAAACGGTAAGGCTACCGCTACCGGCAAGTTTCCCAATACTGGAACAAGGACCTTTTTATCTCCAGATCCGGGTGAGAGTCTCGACTGGATTCTTGTCCTGGATGATTCTGAAAAGAAATTTCCAGCTCCTGGTTCCTCTGTTTGGGGGATCCATGCATTTAATTCCTTTTCATCAAAACAGGTACTTCTCGCAGATACAGTTATACTTTATGAAAAGGATGGGTATGCAGGGGATTTCCCTGTTATTCAGAAGTTCAGCAACTGGCAGAATCCTGATAATTTCCAGGATGGAGTTCTACATATAAGAATTGAGGTCCGGGATAAACCTAATAATACCACAACTACAGGCATTCTATGCCGCATGTTATCAGGGACACATAAGGACCGTTCCCAGAATTTGAGATTTGGTATTGGTAAGGTCGTTTTCAAAAGTATTGGGACATACCATTATGAAGTTCCAGTATCTGAGGCAGAACCACTTACAACTCCCGGTAACTTCAGATTCGATAAGGCAATCTCCGGAATTCAGATTGTTGCTACTGATGTGAAAGGGCAAATGATTTCTGCCTGGGAACATGATCTGGGCACATTTGATGGTAAGATACAGGATTACTTTCCTCTGAAGATAAGATACAGCGCATGGCTCACTGTGAAAGGCAAGGATTTTGATAAGCCAAAAGCCTGGTGATATGAGAATAGGGATTAGTACATATACATATACATGGGCTTTTGGAGTACCGGGTCACGAACCATCAAAGCCAATGACCGTATTTAATCTGATTGACAAGGCAGTGCAGTTTAATCTGAATTGTGTACAGATTGCTGACAATTGCCCGCTTGAAAAGCTGAGTGAGAAAAAGCTGGAGGAACTTATAACGTATTCGGGAAAAAGAAAGGTTGAAATTGAAGTCGGCACCAGAGGGTTAAAGAAGGAAAACATATTTACCTATCTTCATATTGCTCAACAACTTCATTCAGAAATATTAAGAGTGGTTATTGATACAAAGGATTATGAACCACCGGTTGATCAGATTATTCAGGAGATAAAAAAAATACTTCCTGAATTGAAAAGGCTAAATATAAAACTGGCAATTGAAAACCACGACCGTTTAAAATCAAAAGAATTTGAACAGATTGTAGTAAAAACAGATCCTGAATGGGTAGGAATCTGTCTCGATTCGGTAAATTCTATGGGTGCAGGAGAAGGATTCGAAACAGTTTCGGACATTCTGATCCCTTTTACCATAAACCTCCATGTGAAGGATTTTACAATTATCAGAGTGTCTCACAAGATGGGATTGCTGATCGAAGGAAGGCCTGCCGGAAAGGGTATGTTGAATATCCCGCAACTGTTAAGAAAGCTATCTGAAAAGGGTGGCTGCCAAAGTGCAATAATTGAACTCTGGACACCACCTGAGTTGACTCTGGAGGAGACTATTATTAAGGAAGAAAAATGGGCTTCCGAAAGTATCGTGTACCTAAAATCTTTTATTAACAAAGCATGAAAATGGAAAAACTGAAATTTGCTGTTCTTGGCTGCGGCTTCTGGTCGAAGTTCCAGATTGGAGCCTGGAGCGAACTGGATAAGGCTGAACTGGTAGCGGTATATAACAGGACCCTTCCAAAAGCAAAGAAAATTGCTGATTACTTCAATATTCCGCGTGTTTACGACAATGCCGATGAGCTTTTCAGGAATGAAAAGCTTGATTTCGTCGACATTATTACAGATGTCGATACACATTGCCATTTTGTAGAAATGGCTGCAGGTTATGGAATTAAAAACATTATATGTCAGAAACCAATGGCCCCGGATTTTGAAACTGCCCGGAAGATGGTAGCAATTTGCAAAAAAGCAGGAGCCAGGTTCTATATCCACGAAAACTACAGGTGGCAGGCACCTGTGAGAAGATTTAAAGAGATCGTTGATTCGGGTCTGATCGGAAAACCTTTTAAAGCCAGGGTTTCATTTCTTTCCGGATTTCCTGTATTCGACAACCAACCTTTTCTGAAAGAGCTGGATCATTTTATTCTTACTGATATGGGGTCTCATGTTTTTGATGTGATCAGGTACCTTTTCGGTGAATGTGATGAGCTTTGGAGCCAGACGCGATCTGTAAACCCCGGCATTAAAGGCGAAGATATGGGTGTTGTGATGATGAAAATGAAAAGCGGGATTCCGGTATATACTGAACTCTCCTATGCCTCAATTGTCGAACATGACTCATTCTCAACCCTTCATATACTGGTTGAAGGAGACCTTGGTTCAGTTTGCCTCGGTCCCCTGTTTGAGATCCGTACAACAACAAGAAAAGGGACTGAATCGGAAACAGTAAAGTTCCCCTCCTATCCATGGGCCGACCCCGATTATATCGTAAATCATGAAAGTGGAATCCATATCAACCGTAATATACTGGATGATATCCTTGGAGCCGGAAAGGCAGAAAATACAGGTGATGATAATTTTGAAACCGTGAAGCTTGTCTGGGCATCCTATAGTTCAGCAAAAAGCGGAGAAATTGTGAGGCTTGATGAGTTTGGAAAATTTTAATACCTTAATCATATAATATGAAGACAAACACATTAATAGTTATTTCACTTCTCTTCTGTTCATGCACCACAAAACCCTCGCATGAAAAGGATCTTGTAGCCTACTGGTCATTTGATGATACTATTCATGGATCTGCAAATGAATCATCCGGTACTTTACTGAAGACAATAAACAGGGGGGCAAAGATAGTTAACGGCTATAAAGGGAAAGCCCTTGAATTTGATGGTTTATCCGTGCTGGAGGTCAGCTATAACCCGAAACTCAACAGTTTCCCAAATGGAATAACAGTATCAGCCTGGATAAAGAAAGACAGCTCTTCACACTGGAACACTGTAATTTCCCGCGAGATAGACAGTACCTGGTCTGAGTATATAGGCCTGGCTGTTTTTAAAAACCATGCACTCTTTTCTGTCGATCCTGATGGGAAAAGATATATTAACACGACTGATAGCAATCTTGTTGATACTGATAGATGGGTCCATATCGCAGGAACATATGACAATGAAACCCTGAAGCTATATTTAAACGGCAAATTTATCTCTGCAATGAAATGCATGGGCCCTTTGAATTTTCACGATAAAAACCCTCTGCTGATAGGTGGAAATTCAAATGACAGGAACAGGAGCCTTGTCGATTGTTTCAAAGGTGCCATTGATGAACTCATGATCTATAGCAGAGCAATGAATGCAGAGGAAATAAGAATCATAAGTAAAAAATAGAATATGAAGAACAAGGTTGTACTTGCAGGTGCGGGAGGTAAAATGGGATTACGCCTTACCCATAACCTCAGGAATTCAGATTATGAAATGACTTACCTGGAGATAAGCGAGACAGGTATTGGAAAATTAAAGGAAAAAGGCGTTAACCCGACCCGATCAACCGAATCGGTAAGGGATGCTGATGCTGTGATTCTTGCTGTACCGGATGTAGCCCTGGAAAAAGTTTCTTCAGAGATAATCTCTCTGATGAAAAAAGGGGCAACGGTAATAACCCTTGATCCTGCAGCTGCACTTGCAGGAAAGTTATTCGACAGGGATGATGTTTCATATTTCATTACACACCCGACCCATCCTTCAATATTTAACTGGGAACCCACGCCTGAAGCAATGAAGGATCATTTTGGTGGCATCTCCGCCAAACAGGCAATTGTATGTGCACTTATGAAAGGTAATGATGCTGATTATGCCAAAGGTGAGAAACTGGCAAAGACTTTCTATGCTCCCGTATGGAGATCACACAGGATCACTGTTGAACAGATGGGGCTTCTGGAGCCAGCTCTTGTTGAAACCCTCGCATCCACCTGTGTATATGTGATACGTGAGGGACTCGAAGAAGTGATAAAAAGAGGTGTCCCGCCCGAAGCAGCAAGAGATTTCCTGCTTGGACATCTCCGTATTCAGATGGCTGTGCTTTTCAATGAGCTCCCGGGCGCTGTTTTTTCCGACGCCGCAAATAAGGCTCTGCAGCGCGGCCTGAAAGAATTCATAAAGGAAGACTGGAAAAAAGTATTCGAAACTGAAAATGTGAAAAACCAAATAATATCAATAACATGATCAAACAATTAAAGAGATGCCTGATAATTATATTTTCAGCATTTTGGTTTATAAGCTCATACGCCCAACAGGTGAACTGGACCCACTTCAGGGGCAATAATCTTGATGGAATTTCCTCTGAGAAAAACATTCCCACGAAATGGAATGACTCTGTAAATATTGCATGGAAAACAAAGATTCCGGGTAAAGGATGGTCCTCACCTGTTGTTTACGGTAATCAGATATGGCTTACCACTGCTTCCGATGACGGGAAACAGATGTATGGTGAATGCATTGATTTCAATACCGGGAAAGAAATCTTTAGGATTAAAGTACTTGAACCCGTTAAGATATTGCCAAAGCATGATTTCAACAGCTATGCTACCCCTACTCCATGCATTGAGGAGGGATTTGTATATCTGCATTTCGGAACATATGGTACGGTGTGCCTCAGAACAAAAGACGGTTCTGAAGTCTGGAAAAGGACCGATCTTAACTGCGACCATGTTCAGGGTCCCGCATCTTCACCGATTATTTATAAAAACCTTCTGATCCTTCATATTGAAGGAACTGATGTTCAATATATTGTTGGACTCGATAAAATCACAGGCAAAACTATCTGGAAAACTTATCGTCCGGTCGATTGCTGGGGTAAGCTTCCGGCTATTGGCAAAAAAGCATATATAACGCCAATAATTGTCAAAGTATACGGTAGAGACCTTCTGATATCAAATGGCTCTGCAGCATGCATTGCCTATGACCCCGAAACAGGAAATGAGCTCTGGAGGGTTGTACAGGGAGAAGATTCAACTATTGCAATGCCATTCTCTGAAAATGGAATTGTATTTGTGTATATGGGGTTTGTGACCCCAAAAACCGGTGACCAGTACAGTGAGCTTCTCGCTATTGATCCATCTGGCTCTGGTGATGTAACAAACACAAAAGTGATCTGGAGGTTCAGATCCCCGATATTGCAATTGCTTACCCCGCTTATAAGAAATGGGCTTATCTATACTGTTGACTCCAAAAACAATCTATTCTGCATCGAGGCTAAAACAGGCAAGACAGTATATACAAAACGACTACACAAAAAGTACAACTCATCTCCTGTTTATGCAGGAGGCAATATCTATCTCACTTCAACCGATGGTGAAACGGTTGTCATACGTGAAGGAAGAAGTCTGGATATTATTGCCAGAAATATAATACAGGGGGAAGTCTTAGCAACACCGGCAATTCTGCGTAACACTATAATTATAAGAACCAACGGTTACCTCGTAAAAATTGAAGGAAATAAAAAGATCTGAAAAGAAATTGACCGGAAAAAGGGGTTGATTCGTGTGCCGGTAACTATATGAATATCCTTGGAACAATCAAATCAGATGAAATGGTCGGATTCGCGTTACCTTTCCATTTATGCCATCCATGGTCTCTTTCTTACCTGGTTCTTCGCCAGTGCATTCAGTGCTATGTTAACGTCCTCAACAATCTGAAAGTCGTACATACCGAGACAGACAAAGTCGGCCCCATTCATGAACGCATAATTGATTCCTTCTTCAGGAGGGATTGCACCTGCAGCCATTACTTTGAATGCTATCCATGGTTCCTTCAGGTTACCCATAAACCTGATCGTTTCCTCGGGATCATAATCGAACATATTATCATTCCAGGGAGATCCCGGTTGGGCTGACCAGTAATTATGACTGTGGCAAGTTTTGACCCAGAAATCGGGCTTAAGGCCGTATTCAACACATTTCTTTATAGCCTCTATCCTGTGAGCCCCGATACCAGCAGGCTTACCATGCCTACGGATATCTTCGAGACCTTTTTTAATCAACTCCATTCTTTGCTCAACATCTCTTTTCAGAGGATCTTCCCATTTTTCATTTGTCCACCTGTCGGTGATTTCGCCCTGGCAATATAATGCATCAGAGTTTACGGCCAGCGACATGGCAATACCCTTCTGAAAATCGAGATCAATACCGCAGTCGGAGATAAATTTCATCTTTCCTCCGAATTCATGTTTGTATTTCTGGTGGATCCTGCCTAGCTGGGGATTGGTAATTATAGCATTTATTCCGCATGCTTCTGCCATGGCCACAGTCTGCATCACCTTCTCGTCAGTATGGTAGGTTTTTACCAGCTTTGAAACATAAATGAGGTCACGGGAATGAGCCCAGCCCCCGATCAGATTCCCACCCATGATGACACGGCTTAGCTCAAACTTTGCAGAGTTTCCGTTTTTGTCAGTATAGTTTATCATGGTTACTGGTACCTTACCTTTGAGATCTTTCATCGAGGAATAGTTGAACTTAAGGAGTGTGGCGCCAGAATTTGCATCGATTCCCTTCACATTTAAAAACTTCTCCTCGAAGCTGTCCCATTGCCTTTTACGGTAGAAGGCATAAGCGAAAACGCCCAGTGCGGGTATAGTAATCAGGTCGCGGATCAACTCCCTCCTTCCTTTTCCATTGCTTGCCTGATTTGTCTCTGGTTCAGGAACCGGCTTATGTATTTTCGATTCCCTGTATCTCTTTATCAATCTGTCCATCCCGAAATGGAAATCGGAAGAGAGAAAAACAAAGCCAAAAAGTACAAATAGCTCTATTAGAGTTTTGTTGATCCAGATATAGTTCCCATCAACAGGTACACCAACAGTATAGCCTGGTATCGGAGGATATGCAGCAAAATAAAATAACAAAAGCAGTGCGCCAGCCCCGCTTGCCCACCTTGTAAAGAGACCAAGCATCAGCCCAAGGCCTATAAAAACCAATCCCCAGATGTTAAGGAAATCAACAACTGAGATTATTGCTGAGCTACCTGCCATCCAGTGGAACAATGGTGCTAATATCCATTTTGAACCAGCAAGGTAAGGTGCTGAGTTCCAATTACCTGCTATAAGCTTGGCCAGACCTTCATAAAGAAAGTGCCATCCAATCGCCATTCGTATGATAGTGAACATCCAGACTGTTACCTGCCTGATACCATAAGTTGTCTTTGAATCCATAATTATGCTGGTTTTGTTGGTGTTTGAATCTTAAAAGTATAAAAACAAATCTAATTTTCTAATATGATTTCTTTTTATTATGACACGAGCCATTCCTTAATGTATTACATTGTTATCAGTATAATTCAAAAACAGAATGCTTTGCATGTAAGGGTACTATTACGATAGCTTTTACGTTTTAATACCTTATTCCCAGTTCAATATCTTCAATTTTAAGAATTATCTGTTCCGGTTTTTTATCAGAAAAAATGTGATTTTAGATTTGAAACAAATGGACCTCGTCATAACCGATAGCAGCCATTCCGTTCAAATCACCAACTATGTTAATCAGATTAATATAGAAACGGCCAAAGTACTTAAGTGTATCACAATAACCAAAGATTATTCATAACCAGTGAATACCATATCAGTATTTTATGTAGTTTAAGATATAGGTACATTATACAATTTACAGGCACATTATAAGACGATAAGGGTATATCTAACTCTCTATTTCCCCGGTGATTATATAAGATATTTATTCATTATGGCTTATATATTAGTGATAATTCAAACTGTCGTAAGATGGTAGGACCATATTCTCTTATAGATCGGAGATATTCTTGAGATCTACTAATTTTAATAGATCTTCTTCAAAACATTTCGACTTCTGTCCCGCCAGCTCCACGTTAAAGCAACAAACAAACACCCCCGCAAGGGGGTTTTTGCTTTGAGCAAGCCGTTGAAAACTTGTTTTCAAAAGGATTGTGAATAAGCAAAAGAACCCTGTGCAGCAGGGTGTTTGTTTGGTATTTTCAGGACTGAAGCCCAGGGACGGTGAGCGAAGCGAACACTCCCGCCAGCTCCACCTGAGCGGACACATCAAGGAATTTCGAGATTTGTCCGCTTTCTTTTTTATGGTTTCCCTTGTCAATCAATAAGATAAGACGAAGCACTTCATTGATTCTCGGAGTTCGACATTTTTCCCAATCAAAAACTAGGTTTTCCGGGAAAATCGAAGTTATTACAGAAATTGTTTATAATCCATTAAATAAAGTTCAATAAACTTATCAGGGATCAGTTTCAATTCTGACATAAAATTGTTATGACTATTTAGATACCATTTCATTTACGGCATTTGAAAGAAATATATATGCAGCACAGATATCTATTACATATTCATTTTCACCCCAGAAGAAAGGCCAATCCTCTTTGTTTTCAAGTAAATCAGGCTGGAACAATAACAAGCCCGGAACCACACCACCGGCGATAAATGTGAAATCAGCTCTGTTATTTCCGTAGGCTATTTCCTTTGAACGTGTTCCGACAGCTGAAACAAATGAAATATTTGAATATGGGTGACAACCGAATATGTAATTCAGCCCTTTATATACATATTCAGCGCTAATAATATCAGGGAAGGCTTTATTAGCATAGTAATTGGTGATGGCAAAATTTATTACACCACTATTCCCACCCCATCCTCTGGAAGTAATCGGAACTCCATAGGGATTTTCTTTAGCAAAAGCATCGATAGACTCCTTATATTTAATGATATAACCTTTTAATTTGGTTTTAAAGTCATTGTCCATATAGGGTAATGCCTGCAATGCTGTTGATATACCTCCTCTCCCGGCAACTGATCTTTCGAGAGATGGCCACAACAATTCGATAAACCTTTTAGAATATTTATCTTCTTTTGTTGTGATAAATAATTGAAGCGCTGCAGACATTTCACTTCCACTGATGAACATCTGACCTCCTGGTTGATTAGTATTCTGAGGCTTACCGAAGTTTTGATCCCACATTTTCTTTGCTGCGGCTAAACATCTGTCCGCCAGAGATTTATTATAATCTTTCAGCGCACGACTTATAGCAGCCAAAGCACCAGCAGTTGAATAGTCGAGGGCTGCAGATCTGTTAGTAAACACCCATCTGTCATCCATAGTTCCGCTTGACTTTCCATCTGATTCATAAGGTTTAAGATCAGGATTATACGGGAGATTGTCAGTTTCATTAATAGCATCACCAAGATGATGATATTGGTGAAGATTTGGAACAATAATTCCTCTGACCGGATGGCCGATATTTTCAACCTGGGCAACAACGTTCAATGCTCCGTGTTCTATCTGCTGCAGTATATCCGGTTTGCCGTCAGGACGATGGATATCAACGTAGCGGGTTGCCTGATCAACAAATGTTTCATCGCGGTCCACTTTGAATTTCTCCCAGGTATCAACGAAGTTCAATAAAACACTTACATGTGATAAGGTCTGAATGTCAAAGTCGCCTGCATCAAACCATCCTCCAACATTCAGGCCCGGAATACGTTCCAGCGGTTTAAACTTTGTATCTGTTACATCACTCATCCTGTAGCCATCAAAATGCTGATGATTATTTGGTGCCTGAAGAGCGTCATCCAGATAAGGAGCGCCGTGCCAGACCCGGTATGCCTCATTCACCAACATATGATCCATCTGAACGGGGAAAAATACATCCAGGGTCGGATGCCATATATCGTCATAAACATCCGGTCCGATAACAAATGTATTAGTGGATTGAGTGCCGTATTTTATAAAATAAATACCAGGCTCTTTTACAGATGAAAAGTCAAACTTCAGATAATTATATCTCAGGTATTTACCCCAACTGATTAGGTCAGCTGACAATTTTTCCACGTATTTTCCATCAGGAGTAACCTGGTAAAGTGATGCTTTCATTAACGGAGTATCATTCGGATCGAGCTCAATAACTGCAATTTTCTCTTGCCCTGGTGTATAGCCTACCTGAGAGAAACCGATGACCGGAACTCTTATCCAGTCGGTAACTGAATTCGGTTCGAGGTACCATTGGATCACGTCGCCAGTTTTACCGGAGGGAATCAGGCTTCTTACAATAAACCATCCGTTCTGGGCAAGGTTTCTTCCGTTGAAAAGCATCAGGTTTCCATTTAAGGACTCTATTTTAACGAGGTTTTCAGGATCCTCCGGGGCCATAACAAGTGTCTTGCCGGCAGCAAGCGGACCAGGGACTATATATTCATTCCTTCCCCTGTCGTCGAATGTCGAATGGCCATTGTATTGCAGAACCTTATTACTGAGCTTATCCATCGATGTTGAGCTGGCAGGATAAAGCGGAAATTCACCGGGCCTGCCGTCAATCATGTATGTTTTATGGAAATAAGATGCAGGCAGAAATTCAATATTTAACCCTGCCTTCCCTTCAAGCTTTGCAGGCAATGGCTTGTCAAGAGATACTGTGATCAGGACTCCATTATCCTTTGAAGTAACGTTTATTCTTGAATTAAAATCATAATCGCCGTATTTCAGTTCCACATCTATGCTGTTATTGTCTTTATTTACCTTACGGCTGACAACAGTCGGCACCAGGTCCCATTGCTCCGGAGTGTTCTGCAGCCTGACAGCTCCACCGGTAGAGGTTCTGACTCCGTGATGAATAATCTCTATTCCAGCATTTTTTTCATCATTGAACATCCCGTTGTACTGATTACTGAAGACGAAGATGTTGACGCCTCTTGTTTCAAAATATCCCAGGTCATTAATCTTCAGTTTCTGGGCCGAAGCGTTGGCAGTACTGAGAAATAGAATTACAGAAGATATGAACACTGTGTTCAGACATCTGCAAATGTCTTTGATTGTTCGCATCATGTTCATTATTTTCATATTCGTGTAATTAATTTAAGAGTTACTTATTCTGATCTTCAAGGTATCCGAGCCTGAACCAGTCAAAATCAACGTATCCGCCTGGTGTTTTTGTAGCGTAGTTGAAAAGTCCGAACCGATAGCCCATAAAATGAGGCATCGAGTATTCCATCTTCAGCTGTGTCCCAATAAGAATCCATTTTTTACCGTCGAGGCTATAGAAGAAATGAGCAATGTCGGTCTTGTCCCTGAAATCACATTCGGCTCTCAGGTAAACTACTTTCTGATTAAGCGGAACCGTTTCTGCCACTACTGGTTTACCGGATTGGGCATTTATCATGAGAATTGATTTCATTCCGTTCTCAGATTTTACGCCCGCAATTCCGAATTTTCGCTGAAGCAGTGTAAGTCCTGCCACATCCCCTTCTTTCATATTTGAAACGTCGACTGCTGTGGATCCCCAGCACTGAGGCCCGAACGTTCGCTGGGTGAGAGTGTTCCTTGCAGCAACCAGAATAGTATCAACACGGCCGGTAGTAAGGCGTAGGAATCCTTTCCTCTGTGTTACAGACCAGAGTGAATTGTCGGGATTGTGATTCCACTGCCAGACCAGCGGAAGCATAGGTTCTCCCTTCTTTCTGTTGAATTCATCTGATGCTACTATGCCAGGGATAAGACCTTTACTGGCAGGCAGATCAAGGGTTTCGGGAACCTTACCATCAGTCCCGATCAGCGGCCAGCCATCTTCCCACTTCATTGGGACTAAGTAAGGAATTCTGCCTACTGATCCAAAATCCCTGAAAAGATAAGCAAACCACCTGCCGTCAGGAGTGTCAACCATTCCTCCCTGTGCGACACCAAGATCCTGAAAGGCAAGTCTTCCTTCCCATGGACCGATAATTTTATCAGCCCTGTGAATTACAACGGTACGCATGCCACCTCTTGGCCAGGTAATATTGAAAAGGTAATATTTGCCATTTACCTTGAACAGCTGCGAGCCTTCTCCCAATCCGCTGTCGTTCCCTGAGGGTGCACTTGAATTTTCTATTATAACCTGATTTATTCCATCTGGCTTTACTCCTGACAGGTCAGCATTAAGCTCAACCAGTGATAATTTTTTATTCCCGGTTATCAGATAAACCCGTCCGTCGTCATCGAAGAAAAGAGTATTATCATGGTAGCTTGGACTGAATGACGATCCTTTCCATGGACCTTTCTCTATGTCTTTCGTTGAATAAATATATGTCTTACCGGTCGTCTGGGCAAAGGTTGAAACGTAAAACAAGCCATTATGATAGCGTATGCTGCTTGCCCATGATCCCCTTCCATATGAATTCTTCCCATTGACGAGGTTGAGTGCATCAACATTATCGAGAATATTATAGGCGTAGTTAACTATCTGCCAGTTGACAAGATCCTTCGATTTCATAATCGGCACGCCTGGAGCCATGTGCATTGTGGTGCTGCTCATATAGTATGAGTCACCTACCCGAATCATTGACATGTCAGGAACATCAGCCCATATAATAGGGTTTTGAGCCGAATTTACCTGTGATAAAACTGTAATGTTTATAGAAGTAGCAAAAAGCGCCGCCAAAACAAAATAGAGTATCTTCATAAATTGATTGAGATTTGTTTGATTTTCAGCATGGAATGATTTCTTTCTTTATCTTTTTTTATTGTCCGTCGGTTTAAATATTACCCTGCGATATCCGACAAGGTTTGGGCTGCCTAGCAATGTCTGTTAGTACAACAACACGCGGTTTGAGTCTCCAAAAAAAAAGAGTGTTTATCTTATTACCGAAAACCTTTTAGTAAATGTTTCATGTTTATTTTTGATTGAAAAAAAATAAACTCCTCTTTCTAAAGTAGATATGTCAAAAGACAGTAGAGAATATCCGTTATAATCCACTAACGAATTTAAAAATTTTTTACCCATAATGTCATAAACAGCAATTTCAGTTTGCCCGGCAATTGTTGGACTCAAACTTACATTTATATAGTCTTTTGCCGGATTAGGAAAAATCTTTATCTCACTCTTACCATTTTTAAATTCTGAAATTCCGGTATTGGCTTTTGTAAGTAAAACAGCTGTTGTAGAAAGTGCAGGAACTGTTATGACAAATGAATTTGAATTGATTGCTATCGTATTCTTTTTCAAGGCATTGTTGGTGTGTGATTTGAAGGTTCCAGTTGCAGGTAAGCCTGATAATTCTAACGTAGAATAGGTTCCATTGCCTACTGAAAACCCATTTATGTTTATGGTTACCTTACGTGGTGAATTAATGTCGCGGTTCACAATAATTACGGTCATAGAATCGGCTGATTCATTCACAGTAGTAAAAGCCGAAATTGAATTTTCGAGCGAAGATGTACTTGAAACACTATATTTTTTTGCATACCTCAAGTTATATAACCTGAGGATTTTGGAAGGGGGAGGCATCCCCCTTCTTTTCACTAATTATCAACAACTTAAATCTTTAGAATGCGCGAGGGCAAACCGGAAAAGGTGCGAACTTCAGCCCTTTCCGTAGCGCCAATAAGGCCAGTGTAGCAGGCGCAGGAAAGGGCTGAAGTTGGCTTTTCCGGCCTCCTTTTCTTTGGTTCATTTCTTTTGGAGGAGCAAAAGAAATGAACATAATCCCAATAAATGAAAAAGGGTGCCCTTTTGAGACACCCTCTTATTGTTTTTCCTTTATTATAAAACCATTTGTACAACCGTTTTTAGCTTACTGGTGCTAATCTTTACGTATGCTTATTTCTGTTGAAGGGTTACTCTGTCTTCCGTCATTATCAACTGTTATAACATAATAGAAATAGAGTTGTCCTTTGATTACGTTTTTATCAATAAACTCTATCGTTGATCCTGCCGGAACAGTCCCCGCAATAATAGGTTTACTACCTCGTGTGTATCTATAGATTCTGAACTCTTTCAGGGTTTGAGACTGAACTGTTCCCCAGGAGATTCTAATACAGTTTTCTTCAGAGTTTGCCGCCACGCTTAATGGTGGTCTTAATGGTATTACCGGAGGTTTAACAAGAACAGGATTACATTGATTGCTCTTGTTTCCAAAGCCATCAACGAGAACAACACTATACGAGTATGATTTCCCTGATGCTATGGAGCGGTCAGTGTAAGAGTTTTTATCAGCAGCAACAACAGTGTCATTAAGCTGGGTCATACTTCCGGATGGCATTTCTTTACGGTAAACAAAGTATCCTGCAACAGGTGCCTCGATAAATTGCATATCGGTCCAGTATAGCTGGTTATATGTCTCGTGATAATCAGCCGTCAGTCCAATTACTTCAGGTGTAACTATAGGCTTAGCTGACTTTGAATAAACAGTATCGGAGAAATCTCCCTGGAAATGACTGGCATTCTCCGATTTAGTAGCATAGCCGTAGAATTTGACAGGAGAAATTCCCGTAGTGTCCTCCCAGAGTACTGTGTTATTCCTGACCGGAATAAGATTTGAGACCGGGATAAGATCCCTCTTATCCTGACTGTTCCTGTAAATTCTTACTCCGCTAAGGTTGTTCTCGGTGACTTTTATCGTTAACTGAATTCCCTTTGTAGTGCCTTTTGCACTTAAGATTACAGGTGGTAGTGGCTTCGAGCGGTCATCAGAGATCGCAAAAACCCTTGAGCTGGGCGCCGATAATTCACCCATAGGACCCGTTAGCCTGATCTGATAATAATATTTCACATTTGGCTCAACGGTCTGATCGGTATAGCTTGAAGTTGTGGATGGTATTTCTGCTATCTGGGTATATCCCTTATCATAATTGGTACTGCGGTAGATGCGTATTGAGTTTACCAGGTCGTTACGGCCAATTTTCCAGGATACCAGAATGCCGGGAAGACTATCAGGGTTCTCCCCTTTTAATTCCTGTATAACAGGTGCCTGCATTCTAAAGTTATAGATAGCAACAAGGTCAGACTCAGTCTCTGTGGACGGGTTACCAAATATATCCATTGGAACGAGCTTATAGCGATAAATTGCGTTTGACTTCACAAGGGTATCAGTAGCAGAGATAAAAATGGAATCTTTTAAAGAAGTGTTAACAATGACTGGTTGTATGGGATTCCATCCTTCGCCGTTCTTTTCCTGTCGGTAAACTTTACTGAACGGAGGCAGTTTTGTGCCCTGCGCACCCCATGTAACAGTTACCTGTTTCTCTAAAGCCCTATAGCTCCTGTAAGGTACCTTCCATTTGCCTTTTTCACCCGGATATCTGGCAGGTAAGTAGTATAGTGTCTTTAGCAATTGATCATCTTTGTCGAACTGCTGCACCCTGTATTCATATTTAACCTCAGGTTTGGCTGATATATCATTGTAAACTATTCCCAGGGCTTCCTGCACCGGAAGCATGCCAAACCACATTCCTAATGTGTCCTGCGACTTTGACTCTTCATATTTCTTCCATATCTGGGACACCCTCTTCTCAATAAATGAGACATCATATGGCATTTTAACGATGGCAGCCTTAATCCGCTTGGTAAAATCGGATTCATTAGATGGCTTCCTGCTGATCTCAACTGCTTTCCACTCATTAGTGCCGGTTTCTTTTCTTTCAATGGAACAATAAGCTATATTATCTGAGTTAATTGTTGTTACAGCTTTCAGATAAACAAAGATGCCATTGCTTCCACCATAGGCACCTTTTACCTGAGTCTGTTGTGACAATGCAGCGGTACCAGACATAATGATTGCAAAGAAAAAGCAGATGGTCTTCATATATTTTGTCATTGTATTACAGCTATTGATTTTTTTCATCATAATACGCATTACCAATTAATTCTAAAATAGTTATCATCACTTCCCATGTGTGCTACGAACTGCAAAGATACACCTCCACTCCATTTGTGGGAAACACACGGGCAAACATAATAGCCATCACAATCGCTGTCGCAGCATCCAAAGCCGGCATAAGCACTTCCGGTTAGAGTAAGGGTATTTGTTCCTTCAAGGTACCAGTCTCCGTTGCTTTTCAGCTCGCCTTGCTGAGCCACTTCAACATTTACGCCAAATGAGGCTCCTGCACAGGCAATACCTACAGATCCTCCAATGCCAATGCTTGCATTTATAAATACTGCTGCTCCGGTATAGATGGTGGTTCCTGCATCAGCGAAGTTCATTCCCAAACTGAAGTCACCACCTGCAGAGACAGAAACATGACCGCTTACTACAACCAGATCAATGTCGATATCCGGAATATACGGTACAGGAAATGTAGCTGCCCCGTCAATATAAAATCCCTTTATCTGACCCTGAAATGCTTGTGGAAGTGAGTGAGTGTAAGAATATTCAGCAAACGTCTGGGTTATAAAAGGATCGTTAAGCGAAGGATAATCACCGAAGAGCAATGCCGTAGACATACTTTTAATATATGGATTATTTTTTATTGTTAAAATCCCTCCGGCACAGAAATACCAGCCATCTGCATCTACCACAGACTCTGCACTGCCTTTAATATAGCCTGTGCCGGCTATTTCCTGCTCAATCTCCAGAATGCCTACCAGTCGTCCCTTATCAAAATCGTAGGTCAGTTTCAGGTCTCCGAAAGGTGTTGATATTTTATCCATCTGTACTGACTGATCCTTCGCTGTAATGTCGCCATTGACTACAAATGTAAGCTTACCGGCTACACCATTTGCGCCTGTCAGATCACCGCTGAAAATAAAGTTACTCCACTGACCTGAGCTGACATGCATCTCACCGTCAAAGTTGCTGAGCTTACGGTTGCCAGCCTTGTCAATAGGGAAGGTCTGCCCCGGGATATCAACAATCTCCGTCGTTGAAGAACTATGATTTAATTGAACGTTAACAGAATATTTGTTGGGTTCTGAAAGAGTTCCCTTTGCAGTTATGCCGGATGATGTAAATGAGTTTTCTTCAAGGGAGAAGACAAGGTCAACTCCTTTTGTGTTAAAGTCAAATGTGAAAGGTTGAAAACTGAAATTCACTTCTGATCCTGGTTTTCTATAAGTGATCACAGCATCATGGTCCGGTATATCAGGAATATTAAGGTTTACGGTACCGGGGAATTCAATCCTGTTGTCATAAACATTCAGGCTGGTGGGGTTAAAATCAGCAATACCATATAATTTGAATGGTTTGCTTTCTACTGAGAAGGTCCCTGACTTATCGCTCTTAAGATATACTGATGATACTATGATATTTTGGTTTGCAGGCATACCCGGCAGAGGATCTATGTAGCCACATGATGATCCGGATGGTACGATAGCCAGGTTCCAGTGGGCTGCCTGGTATATGAGACTTGCATTGCCTGTTACATGGAATGTTGCAATACCTCTGATATTCATCGTTTGAAGATCAAAGGTCCCATATTTCAGCTGCTGTGGCTCTATCTCCATATTTTTAAAAGAGACATTAGCCATGTGTGTGATCACCTCTCCTTCGGTAAGCTTAAAACCATTGTTATTCAGTGACCATTTTGTCGCTTTAAGAGTCCATTTCTCCAAAGGCATTGTGATAGAAGCAGTTTTTGAGATCGGAATCACATTCTGGGTAGTGAGTTCAACATCTCCCAATTGTAAAGCAAGATCAGAAGTACCTGTATTCTGAAGATTAGTATGCAGGACTGTATTTAGTTTCACCTTTGTGCCTTCAATCCTCGATACATTTGATTTGGCCTCAGAATTAAATCCATACAGGGTATATAGAATATTCTTTCCGTTTTGATTAAACAACGGTAGAGCTCCGTTATCTCCAAAAGGTTTTGTGCCATCAGAGGAAAAGACATTAATTGCTTTTGGCGCCTGATCTGATGATGAAGACATTACATATATCTTTTCAGAGTTGAATGTCACTGCATTTGTCTGGAATGAAATATCAGTGTTGATTGAAACCTTTCCTTTTATCAGCCCTGAGTTGCCATTTGCACCTTTCGCAATTGTTATTCCGCTATTGTCACTTTCAAGTATTCCGGTGAAAGTTCCATTCAATGTCAGTACAGCAGTGTTTTCATTCACTTTAAAATCTGATGATACAGGAACAGGATAAGGTAATCCGGTTCCACCTGTAGCACTTCCTTTTGTGATCTCAAGTTTTGCGAATGTGAGTTCCTGTTTATCATCACTCATATCAATCTGTCCATTATGAGGCGGGGTGTTGAAGTGGCCGTAAATATAAATTTTACCACTTTCTTTCTCTATCTTGGTAACAGATACCGGGAAGCCTAACATCTTTGAATAATCAATATCCGTAAACTGTGTCAATTCAAAGTTGACTCCTTCTTTACCTTCAGAAGTCACTGACAGTTTTTGAGTTGATCCTATTAATTTATCTTTTGTCGCTTCAAAATCGAGATCATTCCCTATAGGCACTTTCTTCAAAGTATAAGACCCATCACTCTCTGTGGTTGTCTCTATTTGTTTCCCCGGATAGTTTAATTTAACTGTAGCTCCAACTACACCCTGCCCGTTTAAAGTTACAATGCCTGAGATATGTGTTGCCGGCTTTAACGATATAATCTCGTCAAGATAGTCTTTAGATGCTCCTTTCGAAAATGACGATGTTGCCTGTTCAAGGTCCCTGTTATCAGGCGGTATTACTTCAATAGCAAAATTGTCGCTGCCGTCAAACTCAAGCAATGCGACTCCATACTTATCAGTTAGTACATATTCCGGTCTGCCGACAATTCTTACTTTTGCGTTTGCAACAAGGGAGAACTCAGCATTTTCTGCAAGAGTTGCAATATCCATATTGTTTACCAGCTTCTTATCGTTTTTTGCGTTAAGCTGTTTGTTAGCTTGCAGGTTAGCCTGGGTGTTTCCCTTCTTGTCATTCTGTAGTACTGCTGTATTAACAGTATTGTTATTCTTAATGCCGGCATTGCCCGAGATGTTACTGGAATTTGCAACCTTCGCGTTACCTGTTGAAAGCGAAGGATTTATCAGGCTGTTTTGTTCTGAGCCTGCAACTTTTACCGTTAACCTGATCCTGTGGATCCTCCTCGATACTTTGATAACACCGGTATTGTTACCTTCTTTCAGGCTTACATTAATTGTATCACTGAAATAATCAGTTTTATTATCAGGATCAATAATTATTATTTGGTCTCCCGATGGTGCAGGAAGAGCAAAATATGAAGGGCCTAAAGTTGTAAATGTATTTGCAACTGAGGATACGGAAGTTAGCGGTTTATTTTTAGATTGTGCCAGCGATATTGTTGCGATCCGGGATTTTTCACTTGTGGAAGGGACAAATACAGCCGGAATAGTATTCATCTGAGGAAGATTGAGCGTTGCCGTCATCTGCTTGATATGTGTAAGATCTACTGTCTGAAGCGTTGCAAAGTCTGACGAAACACCTGAAGATGTAAATGCAGGGTCGCTGGAAAAGACAGAAAGTCCTCCCTGAACCGAAACATGACATTTTACACCTGTGCCTGCTTCCTTGTCAATGATTTTCCCGCTGAACACAGCTGTGGTTTGTAAAAACATTGTTTTAACCTCATATTTTCGTCCATTTTTTAATGGTACACCGTTATTTACAGGCGTGCGATCAGATTTATAACCATTCATGGAGGCACCCACATTATACTTTGAACCTGCATCAGTTGAAGATATTGGTATAGAAAATTTACCCTGGGAATCAGTTTTTGTCATCATCTGGACAATATTCATGTAGCTTCCAAGACGGATAAGCGACACACCTGCACCTTCTGCAAGAAGTCCGTTATTTTCCGCTTCGCCTGTACCTGCCGACAAAGCCACCGTCCCGGAAATAACAGGAGGCAGTGCAATAAGGTCTAATGATACTTTATAGGAGCCATCATAAACATATTCGTTATTATATACTGCATTTTCATTTACAACAATTGTGTTTGAACCCACATTATTAACAGTATTACTATACTCTTTTACAGTGCTGTTAAATGCCCATACCGGACTTGTTGCCGAGTTTACATAGATATAATACTTATCATAGCCATTGAGGTTTTTTACAAGATGCAGGAATTTTGCAATCCCGTCCTTTGTCGTTTTATTGTGCGCTATTACTTTAAACCCCTGAAGATCAGGGATGGTTTTTGCCACGGCCACAGGATAACCCTCATCATCCGGCACATCAGCGATGCTATTTTTTCGAAGAATGTAGACATCAAGGCCTTCGAAAGGACCGTCCATGGAATTCTGAGTCGAAGCGTTAATTTTAGTGGATACAGTCAATCCATAATTTCTTACAAGGGCATAAAGATCCTCATACGATTGGGACTCGCCGGGCTGAACAATTATATCCTGAGCCGGGCTGCAGTAATGATTTGAGCCGACAATAAGCCTCAGCACACGGTACAGGTTTCCCGTGTAGCTGGTTTTAAATTCACCTGAACCGGTAGAGAATGAAATATTTGACGCAACCAGCCCTAATGAGTCTGTGAGCAGGAATGTAAGATCAAAGTTACCTGCTGCGTCAGTATATCCTGAAGCCATTACCTGGTCAGGTTTAATTTTGGTAAATTTAGCCGGGATGCTTGAATTGATGTCATAAGAGCTAAGCATCTTCATTTTCCCGACCGTGAAATCAAATACCATATATTTTACTACGAGTGAAACCGGCATGTTTGCCAGTGGAAAGCTTTTTGCAGGATCTCTTTTATCTGTACTAAAAAAAGACATATTGGCGGTCATATTGTTACTAACTTTGTCTACGGTACCGGTTTTCGCACCATTTAAATTGTTCCCAGATCCTTTTTTGAAAACAAGATTCTGCCCACCAAATTGTACTGTTTTGGTGCCACCCTTAACATTTTCATTTGCTTTATTCTGAGTATTAATGTGCTCCTTGCTGAGGTCAGCGGTACCCTGATTATTACCAATTGTTGCCGGCAGATTTGTGCCTGCATATTGATAATATAGTGTTCCGCTTACGTTTGCAGGAGAATAGAATGTCCCTTTGAATGGCTCCTTGTTGCTAGATTTCGGAGTGTCTTTTTTCTTCTTTGTTACTGTAACAGAAAGTGCAGGATTGATAGCGAGGAAGTCCTTGTCTTCTTTCCCATACCTGAAATAGCACATTTCACTTCGTCCGCCGTTGGCAAACCGGGTGTTGGTCTCCTGGTCACTTGCAATCACCTCAAAAGCATAACGGCACCCTTTTTCAAGAGGAGGATCCTTGGGGCTGTAGAGATAAGATATGCCTGTTACTTCTTCTTCAAAAAATGGAGGTCGTGTACCACTTCTTAATGCCTGGGCTGGTGAGAGAAGTGAGTCTCTAATCTCAACAATACGAAGAGTGTATTGCGTCCATCGGGGTGCACCGGGTGAAGGGGCCCATGAGAAAAGGATATTCTGAATGCCACCTTTATATTGTTCACTGCCACAGAGAGGTTGTAATATCATGGCCGGTTGTGCGAGATTTATTTTAAACATGGCACTGCAACTCTGCCCGGTAACTGTGGTTGTACCTGAAACAGTAGCATCGAAACATATCTGGTATGTTCCCGCCGGAAATCCTTTATCAGAGAGTTCAGCCGGAGCTATGCCGCTTATCTTCAGGGATCTCACGTTGAAGAAAGCATACAGATAATCTTCAGGTACCTGAAATGGTTCATTTGCCGATATTGATACGGAACCTGTCTCCAGTGTCTGGATTGTAATCCCGTTATCACCTTTTATTGTCATCTTCAAGCGCAATGAGCCGGAAACAGGTGAGATTGCTGTAATTCTTAATTTTTCAGCATATTGCGAAAAATTCGATGTGTATGGTGGTGTAACAATCGTTATTACACTAACCTGTGAGTACAGGGCAGCGGAAAAAAATAACATTCCGACTGCTGCAACAAACTTGCAGACTCTTTTTTTAGAATGAATATACATAGCTTACCTCTCCCTTGTTTTCAGTATAAGATTTAACTGAGCTGATCTCAGCGTTGCATTTGTTAAATGAATACTTCAGCTGTATTCTGTGCTTCTTTGCCAGGCGGTACGAGCCCCTGAATCCTGTTTGCATTATAGTGCTGATATAATCTCCATTACTCTTGTTTTTATATCCTGAGCAAAAAAGTGTAAGATTTAGTTTTTGCCTGAGAACACTTTTGCTTACAGAAAGAGATGGCCCGAAATATTGCGTATTAACCGCGGCCATGTCATAGGTGCTGTAATTGAATGAAAGACCTGTCGAAAGCCCTGACTTAAGCAGGGTCATATACCATGAAGTAAATAATACATCTGTAGAGTATTCAGTATTCTGTGCCGTATTTGAATTACGATCGTTGAGCTTCTGGTGGTTGAACGATACAATAAAACTATTACTCATGCTTTCGGAAGTCAGAAAGAGACTCTGGTTTATTACAATATTACTTGTTGTCTGTGATATTTTATTAAGTGTGTCAAGAGCAGCTACACCGTTTCTCTGACCCATGTCATAATTAGAGTACATAACATCAGTCTGTAGCTTCTGTGATGGTTGCCATGTAGCATGGACTGAGCCGATAGTCCTGTTAGTCCTGAAATCAGCAGAATTATCAAGGTTGTCTGTCTGAAAACCAAGACTGCCGGAAAGAGAGACCTTATTGTCATAAATCTTCATTGCCGGCTCAATTGTGATATTCTGAACATTGTTTTGGAAAAAATATGCTCCCATAGATTGATAGTCAGGACCGATGCGTTTATAATGCAGGCCTAACTTATATTTTTCTGAACCTGCCTGGAGATTGCCATCAATTACATTGCTAATTACAGTTGAAGAGTTCGTTTTAATCAGGATATTGGAAAGAAAAGTTGATTCTTTTTTAAAACCAGACCCTGCTGTGTCGATACGATCATCATTTGTATAAACGCTCCGGGCAAATTCCCCTGCAAAAGAGAGCCATTTCGTTATCTTCTGACTTGTAACAACTGACCAGACAACATTTTCAGCAGGAGTGATTTCCAATTGATCAACATTTTCAATTGAGCCCTTGAAGTCTTTGGCTCTGAGCAAAATCAGATCAACATGATTTTCTGCAGTACCATAGCCTATTTTTGCACTGTAACCGGTCCTCTTAAAGCTTGGAACAATTGAAACCGTATCGCTGTAAGGAACGGGACGAAGAAGTCTTCCATAAATAAATCCAAACCTTAATTTCCCGGGATTTAATTCAACTCCGGCACCCAGAATTGAGTGCCCTCCAAGAGTATAAGGAGAGAACTGTACGTTACTGTAACCAAGATGTAATTTTACCCATTTGTAAGTAGGAGATACTCCATATTGATTAAAAGGCTGGTTGAAATCACGCTCCTGCTCGCTGACTGTAAAAGAAAAGGGGAAAGAAATTCCGTAGAGAGATATAACTGGCGAACCAGAAAGAGTCCAGGAGAATGGCTTACGATTGGCAGTGCGGCCTTCAATATTGTAAAAAACTGAGTTAATGCCTAAGTTGCCTGATATCGTAAAGGGTTTTGCATCCTTTATAGAGGCTATATCCTGTCCATGAAGAGAGTCAGGAAGTGACACCAGGAACAAAAGAAGAATCCCTGCAGACAGAGGGGAAAGGACCTTTTTATAAATGTTATGTTTTCTGTTCATATTCTTAATAAGTCAAAGCGCAATTAATCAGGGAGATCCTGACAAACTCAAAAACACAGAAATTTTGAAAGTAACACAATAGATTCCGGAAAGGCTGACAGGCCTATTTAATTCATTTATCAAGGGCGCCATAAAGTTATCTACTTTGCAATTGAATTGCCTGTACCGGCTTTTGCTTTCTTTTTAAAATAACCTTTTAACAGGAAACTGTTCTGTGCAGCTTTAAGGTCTTCATCTAACTTTTCAGAGCTGCTCTCCAGGTTTTTTATAGTTTCTTTCAAGCTGGCACCTGATTCTTTATCATGAAGCATAACGCCTATTGGAGTATTCGGATTACTTTCTGCCTGTTTGAGATTTGCAATAAACACACTTGCAGTATCAGCAATATGCTGCAATTGCATAACAGAAGCTTTGAGTGATTTAAAAACTGTAGTATCTGTTGTCAATTCATTTGCCAGAGTACCTTTTTTATTAAGGTTTGAACTGAAACCGGACAGTGAACTGATAAGCTGCTGCGCCTTTACAGATGCACTTTGAAGCGATGCAGTTGCGGCATTGATGTTTGTATACACTGAATTATCGTTAAGCAATTTCCCGATGGTTCCTTCACCGTTAGCTAACTTATTACTGATGATTTTAAAATCACTGGTAATAGCCGATAAGTTTTTATTGCTTTCCTGCAGAGTATTCATCATATCGTCTGTCGAGAGAGCTTTTGCCACCTCCAGGGTGTCACCCTCCTGCACCTCCGGTGATACTGAAGTTCCTCCATAGATTATGAGTATTTTATTTCCAAGAAATCCGTCGGTACTTACTTTGACCTTGGCATCTTTTCGAATAAATTGCTGTGCTTTAGTTACAATGTTCATACTCACTTCCACCTGTGATTTTCCGTAAAAACGCAAGTTGTTAACCGTACCGATCTTTACTCCTGAAAACCAGATATTATTGCCCTTTTGCAAACCGCCTATATCATCAAAAAGCGTAACCACTTTTATTTTACTTTTAAAAGTACTGTGCAGGTTGCCAACCATAAGAATTCCTCCCAGAAGGAATATCAAACCTAAGGTTACAAAAAGTCCAACTACTACAGCGTGCCTGTTTGCTGATTCATTCATGGTTTATTGTATAAAATTGTAATTATAAAAACCTTTTATATGCTCATTATCGATATCAAACACCTCTTCAAATGTTCCGGCTTTTAAAAATCTGCCTTCAAATAACATGGCTATCCGGTCGCCGGTATTTTTTGCGCATGTAAGGTCATGCGTGATAATAAGAGAACTGGCGTTATTTTGTTTCTTAACTGCATTGATAAGCTCAATAATTTCACCGCTTGTAATGGGATCCAGTCCCGCTGTAGGTTCATCGAACAGCATTATTTCGGGCTTAAGGATTAGCATGCGTGCAATACCTACTCTTTTGCGTTGTCCTCCTGAAAGGTCAGAAGGCATTTGATATAATTTTTCTGTTAAACCGACTGATTCCAGCACTTCTTCCACCGCTTTGCCAACTTCCTTTTTACTTAGATTCCTGAAATTCATGGTTAAAGGGAATGCAAGATTCTGATAAACATTCATGCTGTCATATAAGGCACTGCTTTGAAAAGAGAATCCAACACGCATCCTCAAAAGATCCAATTCTTTGCGGTTTAATTTATCAACCTGTTTCCCCAGCACGATCACTTCACCTTTATCAGGCTTAAGCAATCCTACGATAATCTTTATTAAAACCGATTTTCCTGAGCCTGATTTACCGAGAATTGCAAAATTTTCGCCTTTTAAAAGAGTAAAGTCAATACCATTTAAAACATGTTCATCACCAAATGACTTATATAATCCGTTAATTGAAATTACCGATTCATCTTTGTTTGTTATATGCAGTTCTGTATTTCCCATGCTTTAAAAATATCGGATCCAGTTGGTTACCTGAACAATAACAATTTCCTCAACAAATATCAGAAATATAGAAAGTACTACGGCCCGGTTTGCCGCTTTGCCGACGCCACGGGTTCCCTGTGTGGCATTATAGCCCATATAACACCCGACAATGCCAATTGTGAACCCATAAACAATTGATTTGAATAGAGATGAGAATATATCAAGAAATCTGATCGATGAAAAAGCGTTTTCAAAAAAGGTAGCAAGGCTGATTGCTTCCTGGGCGTGAACATTTGTAAATGAACCTAACAGCCCAAGGAAACTGCAAAATAATGCCAGCACAGGAATAGTGATGGTAGTGGCTGCCACGCGTGTAACTACCAGGTATTTAAACGGATTAATTGCTGATACTTCCATTGCATCTACCTGTTCGGTCACGTTCATGGAACCAAGTTCCGCCCCGATGCCTGAGCCAACTTTACCTGCACAAATGAGCGCTGTTACCAATGCCCCTAAAGCCCTCACTATCGCAATACCCATCAATGATGGCAGCCAGGAAGTAGCCCCAAACTCTTCCAGCGAAGGACGGGATTGTTTTGTAAAAACGACACCAACAACAAAACCTGTAACGGCAATTAACGGCAGCGCCTTAATGCCGATCTCGAAACTCTGATTTAATATTTCGCGCAGGTGGAAAGGTCTTTTAAATGCTTCTTTGAAAAAAAGTGCAATGAATCTATAGGCATTGTTGACACTAATGAAAGCATTGTCAACACCTTTTGAGAATAAATATTTTTTAATGTTGGAATTATCCATTTAGCGTGTTTAATCGGTATATAGTATCATTTATGATGCTTTAACTTTATGCGTACAATAATAAACAGATTTAAATTTACATCTTAATTTTTAATATGGCAGTTCACTTTTAATAGTTTCATATGGGTGACTAAAATTATAAAATTCTTCCCAATTTCTAATTTTTAGTATAGAACAAAATCATTTCTATAAGTTAAAAGCCTGTAAAACCCCTCCTGATCGGTGCGATATGATCTTACTTTAACATTAAGCTGCGGAGATTGGGGTTTAAAATAAACATCCATCACACCTTTATCTTCGAGATGACAATTAAACTGAGCCCGGAATTAGTGCCGCCGGCCGGTTCTTATCGTGTTTATAATAAGAGGGTTTTGTCTGAATAATGATTTCAGAAAGTTATTAACTTTGATTAAAATCGGGAATAATGAAAAGACTATTATTCATTTCATTAGCTTTTACAACTCTGTTAATTCCTGCTATAATATCTTCTGCATGCTCGCATCGAAACAGAGTTGCCTTAAAAGAAGACAAAATTGAACGACGGTTGCGCCTTGGAGATGGTCCTCTGACTAATGAATTATTAAAACCATCACCTCGAAATATTACAGTTAATCACAAGACCAAATTACAAATAGACACCCTTAATAAAAAACTGGAAAAGCTAAACTGCCGACTTAAGAATAACTGGTTTAAAGGTCAAAACAGACCATATAAACAAATCCTTGCTAGCTTAAAAAGAGAAGGATACGATTTAACTAATTATACAGATGAGGGTTCTGACAGAAAGAAATTATCCATTCAACTGGCAAATGAATGGAATATTGAAGAGGTAAACAAAATCAAAAATATAATTATAAGAACACTCTCTTTTGAGCCTAAAGTAGATATATCCCGTCTTCCTGACGGTAAAGAAGTAACTTCAATGATCTGGGCAGGTTCAAAATATAATGCTTGTGTTTCTCAATCAGGATTAGATGAATTAATTCATTTAAGTTTTGAGACAAATTAATTACACTTAAATATATTAATTCGTTCCTGTCTTGCAAAACCTTGCTTAATGACCATATTCTGCCGGTCAGATAATATTTAACATATATAACTAAAGAACAAACACTGACTCCGATTTTTATTGGTTAATATTATCCGGCCGGCCGTGGTAAAAATGTCTGGTTTTTACGATAAGTATCTATTCCGGATTTATCAGATTCAATAAATCCTCTACAAAGAATTTCGACTTTTGTACTGCCAGCTCCATAAATTTGTGGGAGATTTGCCAGAGTTGTTAATTTTAAGGATTTGGTTGCGAAGCAATTCTTATTATATTTATGAACTGAATATGCTTTAAAAAATTAATTATGGATAGACATTCCCTTGATAAAAGCAAGATAAAAGTCCTGTTACTTGAAGGAATTCATGAAAATGCTGTAAGATGCTTTAAGGAGAACGGTTATACTGATATAGAATGCTATAAAGAAGCATTATCCGATAAAACACTTGAGGAAAAGCTGCTCAAGGCGCATATAATAGGAATCAGAAGCAGGACAGAAATACGAAGCAATATACTGATTAAAACTCCGAGATTAATTGCAATAGGATGTTTCAGCATAGGGACAAACCAGGTAGATCTGCATGATGCAAAAATGATGGGCATCCCTGTATTCAATGCCCCGTTTTCAAATACTCGTTCTGTAGCGGAATTGGTTATAGCCGAGTGTATAATGCTAATGAGAGGAATTCCTGAAAAGAGTATCCAGGCCCGCAACAAAATATGGATGAAATCATCCTGCAATGCCGTTGAAGTAAGAGGCAAGACTCTTGGTATAATCGGTTACGGTCATATCGGTTCACAGGTATCAATTCTTGCCGAGAGCCTGGGAATGAGAATCGTGTATTATGACATTGAGAAGAAGCTGAGTCTTGGCAATGCTAAACATGTGGCAACCCTCGAAGATCTTCTGAAAATTGCAGATACTGTAACTATACATGTCCCCTCAACGGAACTGACCAGAAACATGATTTCGGCAAGCCAGATAGCCATTATGAGAAAAGGAGCATGCCTGATAAATGCATCCCGGGGAGATGTGGTTGACTATAAAGTAATTGCCGACGGACTGAGATCGAAGCACCTTGCCGGCGTGGCAGCAGATGTATTTCCAAAGGAGCCGGTTGCTACGGGCGAACCCTTTGTGAGTGAACTTCAGGAGTTTGATAATGTAATTCTCACTCCTCATATCGGAGGAAACACCCTTGAAGCCCAAGCCAACATAGGAATTGAAGTAGCCGATAAGCTCGTGAAATATAGTGACACCGGGTCTACGATCGGTGCAGTAAATTTTGTTGAAATTGCTCTTCAACCCAATCTTTCCAAACAGAGATTCCTGCATATTCATAAAAATGTCCCGGGCGTCATGAGGGAAATAAATAACTTCTTCAGTTTAAGGAATATAAACATCGCTGCCGAGTACCTGCAGACAGATACTGAAATCGGGTACGTAATAATAGAAACGGACAGCGAACTGGATCCATCAGTTATACAGGATCTGAGAAATATACCTCATACCATAAGGGTCAGAACATTATTTTAACTTTCCTGGCTTTGAGTGAAACGAGATAAGGAATTCAAGGTACTATGAAAGATGGGGCGAGGGGGTGAGGGGGAGAATGGGTGAGGATAAGTATCTAATACTGATTTTCAATAATAACTATTAGTAAATTTCGTTTTATCTTGGTCTGGGGTTAATCAAATTCATTTCTAACGAACCTAAAAAGCTATGAATAAGTCAGGGATAAGATTTGCAGTGATAGTTGCAGTAGTTGTGTTCAGTAACTCCAGAGGAATCAGTCAGACTGTCTTCCCTGAGATACTTGTAAAAGGAACTTTCCAGGAACAAATAAACTACCTTGAAGAGAAAACAAGGATATATGATGATTACCGTGCAATCCGAGAGGATATGTTCCAGAAAATAAAAAATAATGCCATTGATTCACTTACAAAAGCTAAAGATAAGATTTCAGGATTTGTGGCACTTACCGGTAATCTCAATGTCCGGATCGATTCACTTAACAGCAGACTGAATGCCACAAAGATGGAACTGGCAGAGACATCCAAAACAAAGAACGCCATCAGCATCCTTGGAATTAAGTTGGATAAAACAGTATACAATACTATAATGTGGATTATAGTTGCTGGCCTGGCTTTCCTGCTTGTTATCGGCTTCCTTGCATTTAAACGAAACCGGACGATCACTCTTACTACCAAAAAAGAGCTTAATGAGCTCAGGGAAGAGTTCGAGGTATACCGGAAAAAAACGCGTCTGGACCGCGAAAAGATGGGTATGGACCACTTTAAGGAGATCCAAAAATTAAAGGGAATATGATTTGATGGGAATTATTTTATCTCTGATCTTGTTAGTAGTATCGCCCGATATATTTATTCCCTACTATGAGCTTCTTCATTCCGAAAGGATTAATGGTGTTCTGTTTCCTGTAAATTATTTTTCCTCCGGGCTCGATAAGTAAGGTGTAAGGCAGAGCTCCCTGCCATTCAGGATCAACAGCTTCAATCATTTCATATACATCATCTTTGTTGAAAATGTAATTCTTGTTTGAAGCCTGCTGTGTTTTAAGAAAGTTCAGGACCTCATTTTTTCTTTCCTGTTTATCGGCACTGATCGTAATAAACTCAAACTGACGCCCGCGATACATACGATCAATGATAACCAGGTCGGGGAACTCGGTAATGCAGGGGCCGCACCATGTGGCCCATATATTGATAAGCCTCAGCTTACCTGAGGAAGCATTACTTACAAGCTCTTTAATACCGGTAACATCAATCTGTTCAAGAGTCACAGGCAACTCAGACCACTGTTTGTAAAGACGTTGGGTATATTCATCCTTCCAGACCCATTTGATGGAACACCCAAACACCTTGGTCACAGGATTTTTGACCGGTTCTTCTGCCAGAATGGCATCAACAGCATTCCTTAAATCTTCTCCAGTGCCTGTACCCGGCTTTTCTGATCCGTCTACCCTGCCGGCATATCGTAATATGCGATTCCTGTCAAGAACAAAACAATGTGGAGTAGCAACCGGTCCGTAGGCTAATGCACACTTCTGCTCATCACCATCATACAGGTAAGGAAAGGGATATCCTTTTTCGGCAGCACGCACCTTCATCTCCTCGTAGCTGTCGCCCATATCTGAATAGCCCAATTCGGAATAATTCAAAGCCTTCTCAGAGTTAGGCGAGATCACGACAATGGCTACTCCTTTTGGTTTATAGTCTTTGGAAATGGAAATTATGCGGTCCTCATATGCCTGGGCAGTTGGACAATGGTTGCAGCTAAAGATTATTACCAGTACTGATGCCTTCTCAAAACTTTTAAGGCTGTACATTTTACCGTCCACCCCTAAAAGATTAAAATCAGGAGCTTTTAACCCGATTTCAAGAGTCTTTGGTTCGGGATGGGTTATCTGCGAAATTCCGCTGGTGGTGCTTATTAAAATCAGCAGAAAAATAAAAGAGGTTCGAAAAATAATTTTCATGATTTCAACTGTAAAAAATAATCCTATTTCACTGTTTTGTCTAACGGTCGTCCCAGGCTTTCGTACAGACCCTTTCTGCCTGTTTTATCCTTTGCGAGAATTTCGCCGGCATATTTTGCAACCTGCTCTGCAACCGTACGGGGAACAACAACAACGCCGTCACCATCACCGACAACAACATCGCCAGGACAAACCAATACTCCTCCAATAGAAACGGGCCGGTTAACAGATTCAATTTCATTCCTTCCGGGACGAATCCCTCTTCCTTTATTTCGTAGATATAGAGGCACTTTTTCGAGTCCAACCTCATCATTATCTCTTGCACCTGCGTCTGTCACAACACCCACAGCACCAAGTCTGAACCAGTTCAGGATATTATTTGAACCGATCGATCCGATATCTTTATCTTCGACATCGTCAATAACTATTGCCGAACCGGGCCTGATTAGCTGTGCAAAAGCTTCATGCGACCAGGTATTATAGAAATTCCCCTCCCATTTTGAGAAATCTTCCCCCGGTGCCGGCAGTGCAGGCCTTTGCGTCGGAACATACCGGACAGTGATGGCAATGCCCCTGAAAACATGGGTGAAATCCTTTAAATCCACCCAGGCGGGATGGATTGACGGATCAACCAACCCAGTTCCGGGTAAACCAACCATATCGAGTCCATCTGATACGTCGGCCACCCGTAAATTCTTATAAAGCTCAAGGATCTTTGCATCCTCCTCAGCAGAATAAGTAAGTGTTTCAATGAAATTCATTCCTTTTGCAAGCGTTGTCTTATCACGTTCCTGTGCCTTTGCAACAGAGAATACTGTCTGAAGAAGAATTAAAAATGATATCAGATTTTTCATAGCCCGGCTCTTTATTAATAATACTGAATTAAGATCACAAGTTATATATTTATTACGCAGAAAAAGGGGCACAACAACCTATTCGTAACGGTATAGTTTCACACGCTGGACAAATTCGCTTGCGTTGCCGAATCTCAAACCCGTTCCTGTTTTGTTTTCCAGTGCTTTTTTAGCAAGGTCGTAATCGAGCATGATATCATCACCATTAAGACGGCGGCGCGGCACCCATATCCCACCTTCAAATCTGCCTTCGTCAAGCTGATCAATTGCGGCGATGGCCGGCCCCGGAGTGTTGGGTGAAAAGGAGATTTGTATATTACTCCCGCTGATTATGTATTCATCGGGAGATGAGTTAATAATAATTCCATAACCCTGCTCAGGAACGGATGCTGATCGCCTGTTTTTAACCAGTTCGACAAGCAGCTTATAGTTACCCAGAACAATTTCTTCTGATTCTTTTATATCCTTTTTCAATAGCACTGATGTAATTGTTCCTTTTGACTGAGCATCAAGGATAGCCGGAGCGAGGGTTGCCAGCATCTTATATGCCGAGGTTATAGGATCCTTATCATTATTAGCGATAGTTTTTTCAATGCCGAAAGGGGAATAACCAATGCTTTTGGGTTTTCCTACTACATAAAACGCATTGCCGGCACCATGTTCACCGGCACCAGATTCAGGTACAAACAGAGTATTATTATTACGTGTATATTGTACACTTATCCCTTCGCAATCGGGAAGATGAATATCGGGACACAGAAGATCGATGTTCGGCGCACCTGCTCTCCAGATATCCAGAGTATGGGCCTGCGGACCTCCGGAAGGATAGTCTCCGGGCCTTTTGTCCTCGGGCTGAACAAGCCAGGCATTAACAAACATGGGAATTGAGTATTCAGCTTTTGCCGTGGAAGCACAGACATCAAGATAGCGCGCATAATTCCAGACCATAAAAAGCTCGTCAGTTTTTACTCCTTTACCAAAGACCTCCTCCCAGGTACCTGATGTTTTAAAGTCTGTGGTTTTCCATACGTCAGTAAGTTCAGGAAGAAGATTCTCCTTATTCTTAATAAGATAATCCATCAATTCCTTTGGAACAGGAGCATTAAAGGCTGCATTTGCGATATCGCCTTGATCGCGCGGAGAACCAAGTACTCCCACCTCATTCTCCACCTGGATCATGATCACTGTTCTCTGTGATGCATCAATCTCCCTTACGTGTTTCATCATTGCAGCAAAAGCCCTTGAATCAGCTTTAAGTGTCTCAGTGCCCAAAGGAGTAAGTATTTCAAGACTCTTTCCGCTTTCGGCTTTTACCCGCGGAAAGCGGTTGTAATCTTTTTTTACCCATTCGGGAGCATAATGTGTCTGCCCATTTTTCCATGCACCGAACCAGAGAAGTACCAGCCTTAAGTGATGAGCACGTACATCTTCAATAAGATTGTCAACAATTTTAAAATTAAACTTACCCTCAACAGGTTCAATTAACGACCATTCTACAGCAGCAAGAATTGTGTTCAGCCCGGAGGTTTCAAGCTTCGGCCAGAATTCCTTCATATACTCCCTGCTCGAGGAACTTGAATTCTGCAGTTCGCCTCCAAGAACAAGAAACGGTTTTCCATCGACAATCAATTGAGTAGCGCTTCCTCTTTTCTCAAGATGGGGTATTTCCTTCTGTGTTATTTTAGTCTGCGGTTTACATGGAATAGAGATAAGGCAGATCAGGAATAACAGATAAATTCTTTTTATTGCCATGGTTCTTAAAATTATTTGTTAAGGTTATATATAATTACCACTCTTAAAATGTCATCTGATCTTTTTTATTTGATACTCAAAGCTTCGGTCCGATGACAATGAACCTCGATTCAAACGGATCAAGCACAAGCGGGAAGCTAACGATGCCTTTTCCTGCTTTAATGCCTTTTATTGTTGAAATCTTCCCTGTGGATGGATTCCAGACCTGCACATCACCTTTTCCGGATAATGCAGCGGTGTTTGATTGCACTTTGTCAGACTCGTTAAAAAAGAAATATATCTCACCATCCTTAAGCGAACGATGGATGTATTTGACCGATGGACAAGCAGTGTCAAGCTTAACATCAGGCTTTGGCAAAGAAGCAATCACACGCGGTGTGATTTCCGGGGAGGGTTCGAGCAAGGCAAAGCTCAGGTCAGGTGCACTGCCCGGATTGAAGAAGGTATGATCAGTGACCATTGATGGCGTCCGGCCAACGAATATTACTTTGCCTCCGGCTTTTGTGAAAGCATGCAGACGCTCAAGCATTGCTTTTTGAATCACAGTTGAGGATGGAATGATTATCGCGCGGTACATCTGTCCGCTCAGATTTTTTATACCGCCGCCTTCAATGGTAAAGAGCGAAGCAAAAGAATCATGGTCGATATAATCAAAATCGATCTGATGCTCCATTAACTGTTGTGTCAGGCTGACGGTAACAGAATCTGATCCCTGGTCGCCGAGCCATTCGCTGTCTGTAGGGTGGTAAAGTGCTACCTGCGCCGCAGGGCGCCCAATCGCCAGCAGGTAGCTTGCACGGCTTACATACCAGCCTGTAGTGGCAGGATCAATGTCTGCCGAGGGTGCTTTTTCAAGGCCCCGGATATTCATATAATTTATTCCGCGAACAAACTGGTAGTCGGTAATAAATTTCCCATCCTTGCCTGTGCTTCCCCCCTGCTCTGTCCATATCTGAGGTCTTCCGTAGAGATGCGCGGCAGAGGATGCAAGCTTGGGAAAATCCGTGACAAAACCTGGCTTTATCTGGCTGAGATTGTCAATTCCAGGGAGGCCAATATAGCGCATGTCCCTGAAGAATGAACCTTCGTTGCGGATAAGGTCTTCTCCGCGGGTAAGATTGATCATCAGCTCTTCATGGTTAAGATGGACCATGTATTCCATTTTTCGGGCCTTGCACCATTCCTGCATTGGCCTGAAGAAATTGTCGCGGAACATTCCGCTCCAAACATCCCAGTAATCTGCTTTGGCTCGTTTCGCTTCAGGGGTCAGTTCATTGGCAAAGAATTGTGCGATATAAGGTTTCAGATCGTAACCCTTCTCCTTCTGAAACGTTTCCAGAAGTTTTGGTGTCCAGGGCATAAATCCGGTATAGTCAGGTTCATCACCACGAAAGCCGAGAATAGTCTTGCCAAATTCAACCCCTACAAGCTTTTCATAAGCTTCGAAAATGATCTTAAGGTAGGTCTGGGTAGCCTCGGGATTCAGATAGTCGATCAGGGAGTATTTGCTGTCCTTGGCGTTGGTGCCATCTTCGCGGTTGACGAAACGTGTTGGTGAACTTCTGAAAACATGACGTACAAAGGTCACTTCCCACATCCCCTGGTTAGGAGCAGTCCACTGAAATTGTCCGTCATCAGGCAGCGGCAATATTGTATTCTGAGGTGCGGATGCAGTTGCAGGTCCGCGAGCTGAAGCACGCGGATTTGCAAGTATCCCTAAAGTGCCTGGAGGAAGTGGAATTTTCAATGTCTGTCCGGCAGCTACTGTATACCGCGCATCAGCAACAATGCCCTGCATTCCAAGCTCGGGATAGTCGCGGCTTATCATGCCTCCGGCGAAACCATCGGGGTACCCTGCATCGCCTTCGATCCAGACCTTCATGCCCAGACTTTTGCACTCCTGCACGACCGCTTTTACCAAGTCGAGATACTCGGGTGTGAAATATTTTGGAAGAAGGCCTCTTGAGTTGTTGATCATATATACAGTGCCGCCGTTGGCATGGATCTGCTTAATATCTGCCACAATGCGTTCACTGGTCTGCTGCCCTCCCCATATTGCCCAGTGAATTGCTCCATATTCAGCGGGAGGATTGACAAAGCCTTTGGCTGCTTCACTGGCTGAGGGTACAGTTACCTGCTGCCAGGGACTTTGAGCTATAGCCAGGGAAGGCAATAACATCAGTATAATGATGCCAGGTTTAATTGTTCTGAAAATAGAAAGTTTCATTTTTAACTTAAATGCTTTTATGTTCATTAATCGTCAGTGACTTAATTACTGAAATCTTATTCATCGTGTAATAAGAGTAGTATGCAGAACGGCAGGGATGGCACCGATTCGCGGTCCTCCCCAATCTGTTTCATCACCATTTCGTATACGCAAAAGTTTGAAAACTCCGTTCTCAAAACGCCCCTCTTCCACTTTAAGGTATTGCCATGCCTTTCCCTCGTTTGCCCCAAGAGGCTTAAAGGTGAAATGGCAAAGTGTGCCTATAAGGAAAAACTCATTTTCGCCAAGTTGCACTATCATGGCTTTGCCAATTGGCTGGGAATTTGCCTGTTCGGAGCGCCGTCCCGAAGCGCCGAACGATACGGTGGCCTGCCATGAGCCCAGATCGATAGTCTGCGCAGCATGATCTTCTCGTTCCTCAACTGCCTTGATCTTTCCTTCAAATCCCCATTTTGCCAGCTCCCTCATCATTGGGCCGGCCATAGCATACTCCTTTGCAACCGGTGCAAGGCGTTCCTCTATTTCAGCTTCCGGAGCACCCTGCCCATTGTCGTCAATCCCGAAGGGTGAAAAACCAATTCCACCACGTGCCAGCACTTCATAAATGAATTTTGCATATTCTGCGCTGGAACCTGTTTCCGGAATGAACAAGGGGTTATCGGGGCGGTCGTACAGTTCAATCACTTTCAGTATCTTGTCGCTGCCTGACAGATATATATCGGGGGCAAGCAAGTCGACTGCGGGTGCGGCTGCCTTCCAGATGGGGATTACGTTGTCCGTTGCACCACCGCTCTCATATGTAGATGCAGGTGGGTTACTTAATGGATCACGCAATGAAGCGTTTACATATAACGGCAAAGGATAGACGGCTTTACCTTCTGCCGCTACATATCCAATGTAATGTGCAACGGACCATGCGTGAAAATATTCATCAGCGTCGTTTCCGAAAACTTCCTGCCATGTTCCTTTAGAAATGACAGGTTTGTTCAGGGCTTTCAGAATTTCCGGTTTGAGCAGTTCTGCCGGTACCTGATCTTCAATCAGTTTTTGGGCTTTTGCAGAAAAATCGCGCACACTTCCCCAGGCGCCGGGCTCATTTTCGACCTGAACCATGATCACTGTATGCTGCGGGTCAGCCTTCTTCAAATGCCCCATCACTGCTGCGAAAGCTTTTGCGTCGGCTTCCATAGCAGCCTGTGTATGTGGTGAAGGAGAATCAACAGGCTGTCCGTTCCGGCCTGTGATATTAGGATACTTCCCTGCATTACGTTTCATCCATTCGGGCATATAATGGCTGCTGCCGTTTTTCCAGGAAGCGAACCACAGAAGAACAAGACGTACTTTGTGAGCTCTTGCCTGAATGATCAGTGTATCTATAAGAGAAAAATCGAACTTTCCGGGTTGAGCTTCAATCTGCTCCCAGTATATCGGAACTTCAAGAGTGTTTGCATTCATCGTTTTAATCGCCGACCATACCTGGGGCATCATTCCCGGCCAGGCGCTTGAGTTGTGGGCCTGACCACCAAGCATGAAAAAAGGTTGCCCATCTACAAATAGTGCATGATGTCCATCCTTACTGATAATCTGTGGCATCGTTCCGTTACCGGTCTGTCCACAGATTGTTCCGGCTGAGAACAGAGCCATCAACAGCCATACAAAAGCTGACCGGATCACAATGAATTTTTTTTCCATGTTATTAAATATTATCATTAGTTATTTTTCAGACCAGGCAGCGTCTGTGGCATTGCAGGCATCAGTCCGTATGCAATCTTCACAGGTTTTGATTCGATTTGCATATAAAATATAGATTTGTTTATTTCAGTTTTTCTATCCTTGCAGCCCATCCTCCGCCGGGAGCAAGATGGATATTTAATTTACTGTCACGCGAAACTTTTATTACTTCCATTCTGTAATCAGTGGCATCACGGTCCGCATTAATACCGTCTTTAAAAACAACCGCCTGAAAAGCACCATCTCCCAGGAACGAAAAGTCAAGCATTAAATCTCTTGCATTCCAGTTGCTCATTGCGCCCACGTACCATGTATCGCCTTTTTTACGGGCAAGAGCTACGTATTCTCCGACCTTCCCGTCAAGTGGTATTGTCTCGTCAAATGTAACAGGAACTCTGGCAATAAAATCAGTGCACTCCTGCTCTTTCGTATAGATAGTAGGGTTATCTGAAAGCATTTGCAGGGGAGCCTCAAATACAACATACATAGCTAATTGCTGACAGCGGGTTCCCTGGCTCATGGGATTTGAGTTTATCGGTCTGAAGTTTGCCTTATTGGAATTTCTCATTGCGCCGGGAGTATAATCCATTGGACCGGCCAACATACGTATATATGGAATGCTGACAACATACCGTGGTTGATCCTCAATGGCCCATTTATAATTCTCTAATCCTTTGACACCTTCAAAACCAATAACATTAGGATAAGTTTTCTGCAAGCCTGTGGGCTTAAACACTCCATGGTAATCAATAAGCAAATGATTGTCTGCTGCTTTCCTGGCAATTTCATAAAGAGAAGCGACAGCTATCTGATCATCGCGATCAACAAAATCAATCTTAAATCCTTTCACACCCATTTCAGAATATAAAGGAAAAACCTTATCCATTTGCTGCGTAACAGCATACCATGAAGCCCAGAGAATTACGTCCACATCTTTCTGCTTGCCATAATCTATTATTTCCTGAAGATTAATTTCAGGTATTACTCTGGTAAGGTCCAGTGACGGAGACCAACCTCCATCTATAATGATATATTTTATTTTATTGGCAGCTGCAAAATCAATGTAGTATTTATAGGTTGGCGTGTTCATCCCGGCTTTAAAATCAACATGAGAAATATTACGGTCATTCCACCAGTCCCATGCAACCTGCCCGGGCTGGATCCATGATATATCAGCTATCCTTGGAGGTGAAGCCAGCTTTTGCACTATATCATTATTCAACAATTCCTTGTCCTGATCACTAATAGCAATCACACGCCAGGGAAAATTCCGGGAACCATCGGTTTTGGCGATATAACCGGCTCTTTTGGTCGGGATAGAATTGATACCTCCAAACCCGCCCAGCTCAGCTTCCAGGGGATATGGTGCATATACTCCCATAAACCCCTTGCGGGTTTGGTTTATGTTAAGATACATTCCGGGATAATCTTCAAGGTCAGCTTCAGTGATAACCACTTTTTTATTATTCCCTAAATCAACCAGCACCGGAAGAAATGCCAGAGAATCACTCGCAAACCTGGAAATATTTATTTCCTTGTAAAGGGCTTCAAAAGAAGAATTGAAAATCTTACCGCCTCTGTAATCCCACATATAAGGAATAAATGCTTTATGATCATCAGTAAAATTGAAATTGGCTTCTTCATTTTTAATGATGATCTCACCTTTTCTCTTTGTAAAAAACCGATACGCCACTGCATCATTATACACCCTGAAAATGATCCCATAATCGTTTTTACAATTTAGGGTAAGCTGATTATACTGATCCGGGATGCTTGCTTTAATATAATTTATCGGGGTGATCAGCTTATCAGATTTTTCCAGTTTTGAAGAGGTAATCTTTGCATTATCACCCAACACCTCTTTCCCTTCCAATTGAAGTGAGATGGAGGATGGTGCAATAATTTGTTGTCCTTCATGCTGCACAGACCACATCATTTTGGCCCCAGCTTCAAGTATCAAAGAAGTTCTGTTATCGGGAGATTTAATTTCAAATGTTTTGCTTTTTTGTGCACTAAGTATTGCCGAACTCAGGAATACCAGAAACATTAACCCGGTAAGTCTCTTTTTCATTTTAATCGAATTCATTTAAATTAAATTTTTCAATTGCCTTGTTTGTCAGAAATTAGCTGCAAAACAGCTTCTTTAAGATCTCCTGAAACAGCGGTTATCCTTATATTTCCGCCATTTTCTGTCGATTGGATCACTGCAAGAGCAAGCCCATTAAAAGCATTTCGCCGGCTGCTTTTCATGAGAGCTTTATCCTGCGGGTTACCATTGTCAGTGCCGATCAGAACACCTTCTCCTTCAACCTTAAATTCAACAAGGTTTTTTGCATCGGGAACAACCAGTCCGTTTTCATCGACTATTTCAACCTTAACATTGACAATATCATGAGCATCCGCATTTATCTCCTTCCTGTCTGCTGACAACCTGATTCCAGCAGGTTTGGAGGTAGTCTGCACCACCTCTGTAATAATTTTCCCATTTTTCTTTCCTACAGCCTTGAGGGTACCGGGTTCATAAGGTACATCCCAGGAAAGATGAAGGTCGGATGTAGTTGGCGCTATATATGGACGGGCCCAGGAGTTCCATCCTCCGGAATGACCCTGCTGCGGAAAGACATAGGATTTTGCGCCAAAGGATCTTCCATTTAAAAAAAGCTCGACAGTGTCACAGTTTGTGTAGGCAATTACAGAAATGACCTGCCCTTCATGCCCTGCCCAGTTCCAGTGAGGTAAAAGATGAACCATCGGTTTGTTAGTCCACTGACTCTGATAAAAATAATACCCGTCTTTTGGAAAACCACAAAGATCGATGACTCCTGAGCTTGAACTCCTGGTCGGCCAGAAAGCTTCCCCGAGATAATCAATCCCGGTCCACATAAAATCACCAATTACATAATCATAAACAGAAGTGTATTTCCATAATTCCTCAGCCTCGATCATATTAGTTTTGTAACTTCCTGACCGGAATGGCCTGTTGCCTGAGGGTTGAGGACCGATAGAATACTGACCCCGAAGTCCGCCGATGGAACCATTTTCTGTTCCTATCATTTTCCAGTCAGGATGGTCGTGCCTGTCGATACTGTAATAGAGCTCCCTGCGTTCAAACCAGCGGTCGACATAGTTATAGCCAACTATATCCAGCATCTGGAGGAAAGGAATCTTTGCAGGTCCGTCGCCGGCAGCTATCCGGTCATTTGCCTGCGTAACTGGACGAGTGGGATCTTCCCTGTGAAATGTTTCAATTAATTTCCTGAGCACCTCGCTGCCATTATCCACAACCTGGTCAGGAACTTCATTGCCTGCGCTCCATATCACAACTGAGGGATGATTCCTGTCGCGGTGGATCATGGAGATGAGATCAGACTGTGAACATTCAGCAAAATATTTATGGTATCCAAACTGTACCTGTCCTTTTGGTTCAACCCACTCATCAAAAGCTTCGTCCATTACTAGGAACCCCATCTGATCGCATAGATCAAGAAATTCGGGTGCCGGAGGATTATGAGAAGTGCGGATGGCATTGCAGCCCATTTCCTTCAATATCTCCAGCCTTCTTCTCCAGGCCTGCTCCGGAACTGCTGCGCCAAGACAACCTGCATCGTGATGAAGGCAGACGCCATTCATTTTTATATGCCTGCCATTCAGTAAAAAACCTTTGTCTTTGTCAAATTCAATTTTCCGGATACCAAAGGTCGAAGTAATATTGTCAACCGGTTTGGTTCCATCTAAAATATATGAATGAAGTGTGTACAACGATGGGTTATCAACTGACCAAAGCAAGGGAGAATCAACCGTGAGGGATTGTTCGACATCCGTTTTGCCAGAGGGAACCAGCGAAAGAGGAGTATCGGCAGTCGCCACTTCCCTGCCAGTTACGTCGAGGATGACTGATCGCAGCAGAAGTTTTTTTGCAACTGATAAAGTGCTTTCAATTGAGGTCCGGACTGAGATTGTTGCAGATGATGAATCAACTTTTGGAGTTGAAACGTAAGTTCCCCACTGACCAATATGAACCGGGCCTGCAACATCGAGCCATACATGGCGGTAAATGCCTGAACCTGAGTACCAGCGGCTATTGGGCTGGATAGAATTGTCGACCCTTACAGCAATTATGTTCTCCCCTTTTTTAAGAAAAGGTGTCAGGTCGTAATAAAAGCTTGTATATCCATAGGGATGTTTCCCCAGATGGTGTCCGTTTATCCAGACCTCGCTATTCATATAAACGCCATCGAATTCGATCCAGAATTGCTGACCCTTAGAAATTGCTGATATGTTCAAATGTTTACGATACCAGCCGATTCCTGTCGGAAGATATCCGCCGGCACCTTTTGTAATTGCATCTTGTTTAAATTCGCCTTCGATACTCCAGTCATGGGGCAGGTTGAGTGTCCTCCAGTTTGCATCATTAAATCCGGAAGCTTCAGCATCTTTTACATCAGCCTGGATGAACTTCCAGTTAAGATCCATTAGAAGATGCTGGCGTGCTACAGGGGCAGCAGCCCAGACATCCGATGTAAATATCTTCATCAAAACAAGAAGGATAATGATGAGGGATTTTTTCATTGTTTAGTTTTTATTTAGAATAATGAAATATACTGCAATATTCTTATAAGTTGTTTACTCTAAAATAAAAATATCAAAATTTAAATGGACTGGTGTAATCAGAATTAAAATCAATCTTAAAATTATGTCAGTGTTCAGGGGGCTGTTAATACGCAGCTATGGTAGTTATATTGAAAGCGGTCCTGCTTGCAGAACAAAAAAAATGAACTTACACACTAACTAAGTAATTATAATTATTTTTATCCAATTAATCCAGGAAACAAATGGTACGGTTTACTCAATTATTGAATGATCGGTTAGCGAGAAGAATAGGTTCAATAGCACTATTTATATTTATTTTTATATTCCCCCCGGATAATATCTTCGGTCAGGGGCAATCGCAGGTAAAAGGAATTTCCAGGGATCTGACTCTGAATGATTCTAAAATAGAGGGTATTATATCAAATATGACCCTCGAAGAAAAAATATTAATGTTACATGGAAACGGTTTGTTTACTTCTCCCGGAATAGAACGTTTGAGAATTCCAGAATTAAAATACACAGACGGTCCTTGTGGCATTCGTGAAGAGCTGGGAAAGAATTCCTGGAATTCTTTGAAATTAACCACAGACTCAGCTACATTTTTTCCAACCGGTTCTGCTCTTGCAGCTACATGGAACCCTGAGCTGGCTTATCTGCTAGGAACCGGAATTGGGGAAGAAGCCAGAGCCAGGGGAAAAGACATATTACTGGCACCCGCTGTAAACATTACCCGTATTCCCACCGGAGGCAGAACATTTGAATACCTCAGCGAAGATCCATTCCTGAATTCAAGACTTGCCGTAGGATATATCAAAGGTGTACAGGACCGGGGTGTCGCAGCATGCGTAAAGCATTTTGCACTTAATAATCAGGAAACAAATAGAGGTAGCGTCAATATTATCGTTGATGATCGTACCATGAGGGAGATCTATCTCGCTCCATTCGAAGCTGCCGTAAAGGAAGCAAATGTATATTCCGTTATAGCTGCTTATAACAAAATCGATGGCAGCTGGTGTTCTGAAAATGATAATTTGTTGAATCAGATACTGAAAAAAGAATGGGGTTTTAAGGGACTGGTTGTATCAGACTGGGGAGGAACACACAGCACCGTTAAAGCTGCAATGAATGGACTTGATGTTGAAATGGGTTCAGGGAGAATTGCATTTCTTGGACAACCATTACTCGACTATGTTAAAGCAGGTCTTGTTCCTATAGAGATCATCAATGATAAGGTAAAAAGAATCCTCAGGGTAAGATTTGCCATAGAACCGATAACAGAATCCAAACCGGCAGGAGCTGTCTCCACACCGGAACATGGAAAGATTGCCTATAAAATAGCATCCCAATCCATTGTACTACTGAAAAACGATGACAACCTTTTACCTCTTGATCTGGATAAAATAAAGAAAGTAGCAGTTATAGGCGACAATGCAACGCACAAACAAGCTTCCGGCGGATTTGGGGCAGGTGTAAAAGCACGATTTGAAATCTCACCTCTTGAAGGATTAAAGAACAAAGCAGGCAACAGGGCCTCAATAAAGTTTGCTCAAGGGTATAAACCAGCATTCATTCAGGGACAACAGGGAAGAGGCAGAAGATCACCCAATAATAAGATTGATTCCGTACTGCTTGCTGAGGCGGTCAGTCTGGCACGGAATTCAGATATTGCCATCATTTTTGCAGGAACTAACAGAGATTTTGAAACCGAAGGCTCAGACCGTTCTGATCTGAAGCTGCCTTTTGGACAGGATGAACTGATCCGTGCAATAGCAGCTGTGAACCCCAGAACCATTGTTGTTCTGGTTGCCGGCGCTCCACTGGATCTGAACGAAGCGCTTAAATCTTCCTCCGCCATGCTCATGTCGTGGTTTAACGGATCGGAAGGCGGCAACGCAATTGATGATGTCTTACTTGGTAACGTAAATCCATCCGGGAAACTGCCGTTTACCTTCCCGGTCTCGCTGAATGATTCTCCAGCTTTTGCTCTTGCCACTTTCCCGGGAGACAATAACGCCAACTATAAAGAAGGATCTCTTGTTGGATATCGCTGGTTTGAAACTAAGAATATCAAACCTCTGTTCTCTTTCGGATTTGGACTTTCTTATACACAATTCTCCTATAGCGGAATTAAGACCGATAAAAGAAAATACAGAAGTGATGAAACTATTCAGATTTCAATGGAGCTGAAGAACACCGGGAAAAGAGACGGAGATGAAGTTGTACAGCTTTATGTTCATCGTATTAATTCAAAAGTTGAATGGCCCGCAAAGGAACTGAAAAGCTTCAGCCGTGTAACACTGAAACCCGGGGAAACCAAAAAAGTGACCCTGTCTGTGCCTGTCAGTCAGCTAAGATACTGGGATGTAAATAGTAAAGACTGGCGACTCGAAAATGGAGAAATCCAGCTTATGATCGGATCTTCATCCTCTGACATACGTCTGACAAAAACTATAGAGATTTAAGCTCGTTACCTGTACCAATAGCGATATCATTCAAATATATTTCTTACTTATAGTTGCAATTTATTTATAGCTATATAAAGTAACTCTGATGACGTTATAGCCATTTCCCAGTCTCAGGTTTCTTCCCTGGCCCGTATCATCACCGGCCAGCCTTCGCCCAGGTATCCATTTGCCTTCTGTAAAAATTCCCTCCTCAACAGTGGCTAATCCTGTTTTAAATTCAGGATTTTTTTGTGAAAGAGTAATTGACATACCAGTTCCTCCAATGTAAAACTCATCAGGAGCTGTCATAATAAAGATGGCCGCCCCCATATCAGCGCTTCTGCTGTTTAAATTGAAAGGATCGAACCGGAGGTCTGTATGGAAGATGTAATCGCCGAAATTAATATTTTCAGAGGGATTATCCTTTGTTAATAATACCGCTCCCATAGTATTGAGTCCCTGATGTTCGCCGATCAAGGGCATCAGCTGAGAAATCATATTATAACACTGCGACAGTTCATCACCTGCCTGTATACGCCGTTCAATGCCAAAGGGCGAAAAACCTAATGCATTATGCTGCCCGACAGCATAAATTAAATTGGCCGCTCCCTGAGCTCCACTACCTGTTTCAGGGATAAATAAGGGATTGCCTTCGCGGGTAAATAGTCCAGCCATATATGCAAAATCGGGGCGATAAAGGTCGGGACAAAGGATGTCAATTAAAGGGGCACCTGCATGCCAGATATCGAAAACCTGCGGGAGAGGTCCACCGCTTGGGTAGGTACCCGGCCATGAATGTTCGCGTTGTTTCAGCCAGGCATTGACAAACATTGGTATAGGGTACTCTGCTTTTCCTGCTTCAACTACATGATTAATATAAATTGCATAATACCATGCCATAAAAACTTCGTCGGAATAAAAAGGGTAAGTCACCAATGCCTCATCCTGCTCTTTCTGAGTCATCGGAGGAACCAGGTTTCTGACCGGCATAACAAGTCCTTTTGGTTTTCCAGGACCGAATACCTCTTCCCAGGTTCCCGCCGTTTTAGATCCGTTGGCTTTCCATGCTTCCTTTAATTCAGGAACGAGGTTTTCTTTGTTTTTTTCTATATAGCTCATTAATTCCTGCGGTACAAGTCCGTTGTAAGCTTTATTGGCAATGTCTGAACGGTCGCGGGAGTCGAGCAATACTCCGACTTCATTTTCAACCTGAATCATAATTACCGTATGCTGGCTGCTGTCGACTTCCTTAATGTATTTCATCAGGGCGCCAAAAGCACGTGCATCGGCATTACCGTTCTCTTCACTCAGCGGGGTTAATAATTCGATGGGTTCATTTTCGTTTATTTCAATGCGGGGGAATCTTTTATAGTCCTTCTTTACCCAATCAGGTACATAACTTGACATGCCGTTCTTCCAGCTTGCAAACCAGATGAAGATCAATTTCAAATTATTCTTCCTGACATCAGTTATTACTGAGTCGACAATTTCAAAATTGAATTTCCCTTCCTGCGGTTCGACCATCGCCCATGATACACCGGCTATAACCGAATTAAGATTACTTTTGGTCAATGCCGGCCAGATCGGTTTCAGATAGTTGAGACTTGTGGCGGCATTATTGGTCAATTCACCGCATAGGGCAATAAATGGTTTCCCGTCAACAATAAATTGAGTAGCATTTCCTTTTTTATCAAGATGGGGAATATCCTTTTGCACTGTCTGAGTCTGATGCTTGCAGGAAAATGAGATCAGCCAAATCAGGATAAATAAACAAATTAGTTTTGTCTTCATGATTCTTTAAATTATATGGGCAGGTTTAAATTAGCGATTATTTTTCACATCCGGATTATACATAGGTTTAACTTTGTTCGAAAAAGCATCAGGATCAGGAGGGATACCTTTGACTTGCTTTATTATTAGATTATCAAACAGTGCAATATTGCTGGTCTTATCTTTGCTTCCTGAAACCAGTCCAGCCATACCTTCTGCGAAGATGGAATCAGATGCAGAAAGTATCAGGTTATTATTTACAAAACCTGTGATGGTATTTCCAGAAAAACGTAACATTAGAGTGTGCCAATGGGCTGCTGAAATACCGGATGCCTTTCCTGTTGCCATCAGAGTACCCATTTCATTATTCTTTTCATCCTGTTTAGAGATGTACAGGGAACAAGTGCCGTCGGCCGACAGATTCAGATAATATCCACTTGGTTTACATCCCCAGCCATTCCCTGTGGATGTAACACGTCCCATAATGCCTGCCCATCCCTTCTCGCACAAATAAACATCAGCGCTGATCTCATAGTCTTTCCAGCCCGGGTCTCCGATAATGGTATATGGCATCCATTCGGGTGCCCAGCTCTGAGCTCCGGACTCGACAACCTGACGCAGGCATTTGCCTTTATTATCAGGGCGCTCTGCGATCTCAAACACTCCGGCTATATCGGCAGTATAATGGGGCAGATATCCCCAGACCTTAGCATCCTTATACTCTTCAAACGTTTCGCGATAGGGGAAAGGAAATGGCCTTGAAGCCGGGATACCCGCAAATGAGCCTTTTTGCTGCCCTGTCGTAGAAGAGATTGAGTATATGGAATTTGGTTCCAGAGTTACCTCAAAAGAGCCATTGACCGGAGTGATATCGTTAATTCTGACAAACTGTTCCCTGACGTTGCTGCGCCAGACACACAGTTTACCGGAAGAAAGGCCACCGCTTACCTTAAAAGTGATTTTCTGATTTTCACTTGCATTCTTTGTTTCGGCAATGACACTATAATCATTACCCGGTGACTTCAGAGTAACATATGTTCCTCCCCCTGCGAGTTTTCCGCAAGCCCCGTTTAAGTATTGCCATCCGGTCTGACAGAACTGGCCGTAATGGGCATATCCCCAAAGTACTGGCCGCGTATAATAATATCCTGACCATGGTTCGCGTGCTACCATAATTGCAGGATCTTCCGGGAAAGGCTCTATACTATAAGTAGAAGCAACAAGGAACCAGTTCACGATCATAGTTGCTCCGCTTTGAATGAAGTTTTTGTTAAAAGACTCCACCATGCTGATTTCGCAGTCAAAATCTTTTTTATAGATATGCTCTTCCGAATTCCAGATGGGCTTGCCCAATTCTTCACTAAGCTTTATCGCCTCTTGAGGAGTTGGCAGTTCATTCATGGTATGCGCGCTCATAATATCAACTGCCGACCTTAATACAGAATCGGTCATCATGTCTTTACACCAGCCGAATTTTTCATTTCCCCAGTTGTCGAAAGCATGAATTTTAACTTTGGAGAGGCCATTTCTGTTGAGTGTAGCCCTGAACATCTTTACAAAATCTTCATTAACCCCTTTCTCATTCCGGCAGCCAATTGCATCCAGATCGAGGTCATAAACATTTTTCAGCCCTTTGATCCATTTAATATAATAGTCACACATATCCTGCGACCAGAAGTTGCCGTTACCTATCCATTTCGGACAACTCCATGCATTAGCATCGAGAGTAATTGATGGATTTCTCTTTCTGGCCTCGCTCATAAGCCACCATTCATAACCCCTGCTAAAGTTCTCATCATTTCGCGAATGCATGTGACTTGGCTCTGATCCCTGAGTAGAATTGCCATCACCCGGAACTTCCACCAGCAATGCTGAAATTGAAGCCCCGAATTTCGGCTTGAACAGAAAATCCAATACCTGGCTGCATTGAGGTTCCGGATAATCTTTTAGTAATACAGATGTGGCTCCGCCTCCGCTCACTGCTCCGATTCCGTCAAACCTTTTACCTCCGGCATTTCCGTCGATGTAAATAATCTGACCATTTGCTGACATTACATTCAGCACCATAAAAATGCAAAAGATAAAACCGGGAATTAATATCCACTTTTGTGAAAACCTGAGAAAAAAAGCTTCTAATCTCATATTTATTTATTAATAATTATCTGACCTTCCGTGACTTTCGCATCGAGTCCAGAATAATCAATGTCCTTTACATTATCAACTGTCAGTCCTTTTTGAGCCGTCAGCCTGCATCTCCTGAATTTCACATCATAAATGGGGCTGTCTTTCAGTCCATGGATCAATCCAAGCGAGTTGACATTGCCGGAAATATTGATAAACCTGACCTTTCTGACGACAGGCAGAACCTTTGCCGGAGGGGCAATGGGAGGAACCATACGCCATTCCAGATTAAACTCAAAAGCCTGCCTGGCATCCTTGATCCGGATATCACGATAAACAATATTCTCGACAACACCGCTGCGACTTGGCTGCGTCTTGAACCTTATTGGAGCCCAGTTCCCTGAGTCGACATCACAGCTTATTATCTTAATATTGCGGATTCCGCCTGATGTTTCGCTGCCCATAGCCACACCTCCATGTCCATAGCCAAATGTGCACTTTTTAACAATGATATTCTCGCTTGGCCTGTTCACTCTTAATCCATCGGCATCCTTTCCTGACTTTATGGATATGCAATCATCATTATCATCAATATAGCATCCGGTTATGGTCACTCCGTTGCTCGAATCCACGTCTATCCCATCAGAGCTGGGAATAGTATGTGCGGCACGTATGTCGAGGTTTTTTACAATTACATCGCTACAATACAGAATATGCAGACACCATACTGCCTGGTTTCTGAATTTAAGATCAGAAATACGAACTTTATGACAATTCTGAAAACATATCAGGCGTGGACGACCGAGTCGCGGCATTCTCGCAATACTATCCCGTGCAGCCTGGGAAAGCTGCTGTCGCTGCTGGCCCGGCTGACGTCCGAAACCGGGCCATTCTGTTCCTGATCCGTCAATGGTTCCTTCACCATATACTTCAACGTTATGAACATCAATAATATTTATCAATGCCGATGTCCATACCTGTTCCACTCCTTCCCATCGCGTATTGATCTGTGGATAATCTGCCTGATTGACGGATCCTTTCAGAACCCCCTCTTTTTCAACAAAGAGATTAACTCCCTGTTTGATAAAGATAGCCCCGGTAATGAATTTTCCTGCCGGGACAATGACAGTTCCTCCCCCGTTCTTTGAGCATGCATCGATAGCAGACTGGATAGATTGAGTGTTCAAAGTCATGCCATCGCCTGCTGCTCCAAAATCTTTGATGTTGTATTGTTTATAAGGCCCGGCTGCCAAAGCCTGCATACTGACTGACAAAACTAATCCTGCCAGTAAAATGAATGTGAATTGTGCTGTCTTTGACATTTTCATTAATCCGATTAATTATTAAAGCTAATTAATCGGAGTTAACTTGACATTGCTCGAAAGGGAAAAATCAAGAAAATGTCCGCTTTTTTAACTATTTTTAAATAAGTAAGCTCCTATAAGCTAAATTTTAAAAGGGAATGTGAAATGTCTGTAAAAGGCTGGCAACCCTCTTTCCAGTTTTCACCAAGGGGGCAAGGTTGGCATGATGGTAAAAACTATAAAATATTCTTCAGATTACTCATGATTGCCTATACTCAGTATATTCCCTGATCAAAGATTGGAAGACCTCCTTTACTGATGATATTTTAGTTGCTCTGAATGCATTGCTTCCGGCAAAAGCAAAGCCATTTTCAAAATTTCCCTTAAGTGCATTAATAAGCGCAATGATAATGCAATAAGGGCTTTTGGTAATGTCACAGGTCTTGATACATTTAAACGGACATTTTTTCGGCTGCTTTCTCCCATCTCTCATTTTTTGGATAAAGTTCGAAAAAATAGCCCGCCCCGGCATTCCCACAGGACTCTTAATTATTTCAATGTCCTTTTCGGCAGCATCAATGTATGCCTGTTTAAAGGCTTGGGAGGCATCACATTCATCGGTGGTCACAAATCTGGTCGCCATTTGCACTCCCGAAGCTCCCAGGTTCATGATATTATGAATATCTTCTCCTGTATATATCCCCCCTGCTGCAATAAGAGGTATCGTTTGATTGTATTTTTCTTCAAATGGCTTCAGCTCATTGACGATTTCCGGAACAAGATTTTCAAGTGAATAATTATTATCCCCGAGTTGTTCCTCCTTAAAGCCTAAATGACCCCCAGCTTTTGGCCCTTCAACGATAACGGCATCGGGCAGATAATCGTAATTTGCTTTCCACTTTTCACAGATTATCTTAGCTGCTCTGGCCGATGAAACTATAGGTATGAGTTTTGTAATGCTGTCTTTCTTTAAAAATGAGGGTAAATCAAGAGGAAGTCCTGCACCTGCAATAAGAATATCTATCTTTTCAGAGATGGAAGTCTTTATCATATCCACATAATTTGTCATTGCAACCATAACGTTAACCCCAATGACACCAAGTGTTTTCTCTCTAGCTTTGCGTATCTCTTCCTTAAGTCCGAAAATACTGGCTTCAAGAAAGTTCTCAGAAAAATTCCTGTATAGAAGCCCAAGACCGGCACTTGATATTACTCCTACTCCGCCTTCATTTGCAACTGCTGATGCAAGTCCTGAAAGTGAAATACCGACTCCCATTCCCCCCTGGACAACCGGAACAGCAATTGAAAGACTCCCTATTTTTAATGCCTTCATTTTTTAAAATAAGTTTCAAATGTAACCCATTATCCAGACTTATATCTTAAAAACTGATAATTAATATAATATGAAGACGATAACTCTTTGAATTAATAGTCTGCAATAAGGTTATATTGCATGCCGGAACAATAAAACAAGAATATTAAATTAAGCTTTACATGGTTTCCTGACCCTTGAAGACTCGTGAATTATAAATCATTTCAAGATGTCCTTCCCATGAGAGCCTGCCGGGGCCCAGTCCTGTTATTGTTGCCAGGGCCTGATTTGCAGCATTGACAGTCATAAGAATATCGTAGTTTCCAATATTTGTAATCATCGAGAAATGAATAGTATAAAATAATTTCTTTGGATCTTTGCTTATTTCCCACGATCCGATGCTTCCTTCAGCAGTTACACCGCCGACTCCGTTATATCCCACTCCATAATTTGACCCGGTTTGCAATATACCTTCTGAATGATTTACCTTAATAAAATTCAAATTCGATGTTACTGGAATCCTCACGCCATATTTATCCTGCAAAAAATCTGCTTCAAGAACAAAAGATTTTGCATTGAGCAGAGTATCAAGTGCATAAAAGTTAGCAGTCATTTGAGCTTTTCTTGCCTCTTTACGTTCCTGACGGCTTAATTTATTATCCTGGGAGTTCCCAATTATTGAAATCCCGAGGAACCCGATTACCAAAAAGAGGCTCACCTTATTCATTTTCAATGTTTTCATAACCCCTGGTTTTAATTAATTAAAGTGTCTCAAAAACCGTACCATTCGCTAAATGAATTGCCTCAGGTTGTGGAATTTAACAAAATATTAAGGTATCCGAAGAGGAATGAAAAAAAAATCTGCGATTATCTGCGTCATCTGCGGAAAAAACAAATAGTTTGATTTCCCGCAGATTCCGCTGATTTACGCAGATCACAAACAATATTTATCCTGGATTCTTCTTTTATTTATTATTGACGATCATTTTATTGAATAATCCTAACTGTTCCTTCATTGCTGCTATTCTATCTACCGGTTCTGTACGGGCTTCGAGAATAATCCATCCCTTATATTTCATCCCGTTGAAGAGATCAAAAAGCTGCTGGTAAGGATAATTGCCTTCATTAAGCTCACGTATATGAACTGTATCGCCAAAATATTTCTTCACCGAATTGAAATTTGCTTCCAGTCCTGGCGGCAGAAGATCCTGGTCGTTGCAGTTCCAGCACATCCTTACATTCTTTTCCGTGATCTGATCGAATATTGCCTTCATATTGGGGATCTCCTGTGATATATTGCCATGGCATTCGACCCTTACAAGCTGACCATAATCTTTAGCAAACTTTCCACACTCGCTGAGTGAAGCAGCTATCTGGGCAATGGTTTTTTCCCTGGGAACTTCAGGTGGAATACCATTTGGTTTTACCTTTATCCCGGTAGCCCCTATATCCTTGCAAAGCTTTATGTATTCCTTGGTCTGCTCGATATTCTCACGGAGGACCTTGGGATCGGGACTATGATATTCGAAATTTGCGCCATAACCAATACATGTTACAGTGCTGTCAGCAAAACGCTTCTTAACTTCAGCGCGCTGAAGAGCGGTCAGATTGGTCTCTACCTTATGGGCATGTCCGGTCCGGAGCTCAACACCCAGCAACCCGGTTTTTTCACAGTTAGCAATAAGAGTAGGCAGATCCCAGTCCCTGCCCCACTGGTAAGTAACAAATCCCAGTTTCATACCCGCAGGAGCATGCTTTGCAAATTCAGGCAAATTTTTAAAGATAGCCAGCGCAGCTCCGGCTGCAAGGCTCTTTTGAACGAAATCGCGTCGTGATAGATTATTTTTCATTAAGTAAGTAATTAAATGTTTTTGTACTTCATATTTTACATCCCCCTTCACCCCTCCCGCTTTGCGGGACAGGCTCTCAAGGGTGGAGATAGGTTCATTATTCTTTAATAGTTTTGTTTTATACAATTTTTGGAACAACATAAGGTGCCCTGTATTCGCGGGTAAGGAGCTTATCAGCTTGCTTGTCTTTCACGAATTTTTCGGCAGCGCCGTCAAAGGTAAGTTTGCGGCCTACCCTGTAGGAGATATTTGCGAGAGCCGGAAGACAGGCTGACATGTATCCTTCCAGAATATCGCAATGAAGATCCTCGCTTTTACCTGAACGTATAGCATCGATAAAATTGCCATAATGACCTCCTCCTCCCGGAGGTGCCATGAAGTCGGTAGGCTTTTCGCCAACATTTGAGCCTGCAAAGGGTTGGTTTTCACGTTTACGGAAAGCCTTCCACTGACCTCCATTAATTTCAAGATACCCTTCAGTTCCATAGAAAATATTCCCGATACTTATTCCAAGAGAGCCTTCTTCGTTAGTATAACGGCCACGGGTTTCGAATTCGAGCATCTTGCCATCGGCATATTTAAAGATTGAAGTCTGCGTGTTGGGGGTCTCCTGCTCGCACTCTTTCGGATCAATTCCGTAAATATTTCCCATTGAGAAAACAGTTACAGGATGCTCATTTTTATTTAAGCCCCAGCGGGCAACATCAAATTGGTGGGGTCCCTGGTTGGCAGTATCACCACCACCGGTAAGCCAGAACCAGTGCCAGTTGTAATGAACATGTTTTTCGTTATACGGCCTCCACTGGCATGGACCGAGCCAGTAGTCATAGTGAAGCGAGGCAGGCGGTTCACTGTCTTTGGCTATCCCAAATGAATCGCGGGGTTTGTAACAGCTTCCCTTTGCCATGAAAACTTCACCTATCCCGCCGTCGTGCAGAAACTTGATTGCATCCATAACTCCGGGTATTGACCTGTTCTGCAATCCAACCTGTACGCGTACATTATATTTCCTCGAAGCCTCGACCATTTTCCTGCCTTCGAAAATATTATGTGTTGCAGGCTTTTCGACGTATACATGCTTGCCTGCCTGGCAGGCCCAGATAGTTGCAAGAGCGTGCCAGAAGTTAGGTATGGCACATGATACTGCATCAATCTCCTTATCTTCAAGAACCCTCCTGATATCGGTAGCGTTTCCGGGTGTCTCACCGGTCCTGTTCTGAACTGTTTTCAGACGGTCAGGGAAAAATTGCTCATCAGCATCACAGAGTGTCTTCAGGCGGACATTCTTGCTGTCCTTCATCCCGCAATAGCTGTTAATATGCGTTCCTCCCTGGCCATGCAATCCCACAACTGCCACTGTTACCCGGTCATTTGCTCCCTGTACCGACCGGTAAGATTTGGCGCTTAACCCCACGCCTCCGATGGCAATAGCGGCGGTACCCATTGCGCTTTTTTTAATAAACTCACGTCTTTTGGTCATAACTTTCAGGTTTTATTCAGTTGGTTATCAATAATTAGTATTTTTTTGATTGTCAGGGCATTAATTAAATTATACTGAACGAAATACAGATATCGATCCTGTTTTAATCTTATAAATTTATAGCATTTTAATCAGAACGCTTAATTATCTCATTACATAATTTGTTAAAGTGTGTTAAAGAACATATCCGTGTTACCTGAGCTTTCAGAATGGTTTCTTTTCATTAATTTTAACTTCACAAAAAGGAAGATGACTCACTTTCTGAAAACGAAAAATATCATAGTCTCTTTACTATTCGTCCTTTTCTTTCCTGAATTAAACGGACAGAAAGTTGAATTTAACGGTCAGGTTGCAGGCTGGGGAACTATTAATTCTTCACCCGGGTTTCAGGCCGGGGCCAGGTATATCCCCAAGCTTACATGGGAAATCCCGGCAGGGAAAAAGTTTAAATTTGACGGCGAGCTATCGGCAGATACTTATATAAGCTATCTGCATCCTCATGATTCCACTGCTACCGTGGATTTAAGCGCTGCTCTGTACAGGTTCTGGCTAAGGTTCTCGGGTGAGAGGTTCGAGATAAGGGTTGGATTGCAGAAGATCAACTTCGGATCTGCTTCCATGCTTCGTCCGCTGATGTGGTTCGACAGGATTGACCCGCGCGATCCGCTAAGGCTGACGAAGGGCGTTTATGGGATACAGGGAAAATATTTCTTCAGGAACAATGCAAGCATCTGGCTGTGGATGCTTTATGGCAACAAAAACACAAAGGGATGGGAGACAATTCCTTCAAAGTACAAAAGACCTGAGATAGGAGGCCGCATTCAGCTGCCTGTTCCACGGGGAGAGATGGCCTTCAGCTATCATAACCGGGTTGCAGAGTTTCCAGCCACATGGCAGCCTCCGGTGACAGGAAGCAGCACTTTCCCTGAAGAGCGGTTCGGCTACGACTTCAAGCTTGACCTGGGTGTAGGCATCTGGTTCGAGAGTGCCATATCACATCAGAAGCAGGATGAGATATCTCCATTCACAAGAGCAGCTACAATAGGCGCCGATTACACTTTCGGGATCATCAACGGCCTAAACATAACAGCCGAACAAATGTTTTACACTTCTTCCAATAAAGCTTTTTCAAAGGGAGAGAATTTCTCATTCACCGGATTTTCAGCAGGATGTCCGCTTTCAATCATAACCAGGATCAACGGCATTGTTTTTTATGACTGGAAAAACAAGGGATTATACAGATTTGTCAATTTATCATTTACATTTGATAATCTGGCTTTGAACATTATCGGGTTTTGGAATCCGGAGAAATTCAGCCTGTTCAATTACGGGTCAGGGCCGAATATGTTTGCAGGAGGAGGTGGGCAGGTTATGGTAGTATATAACTATTGAAAGATAAAAGGCAATAGGCAATAGGCAATAGGCAATAGTAAAAAGTGAAGAAAAGCAGTTAATATTTTATTTAAATGGATAATTCTGAAATAATCAGGGTGCAGGATCTGACGAAGAGGTTTCCGATGGGGTTAAGTGAATTCACAGCACTCCGGGGGATAAACCTTGAGTTCTCGAGCGGTGAGTTTTCAGGGGTTGTTGGTCCGTCAGGATCGGGTAAAACCACTCTCCTGAATATCATCGGACTGCTCGACAATCCTACAGACGGGGATGTAGTTATACTCGGTTATCCGAGCAAAAACCTATCGGTAAAGGAGGCTGCAATGATCAGGAGAAAACATATGGGTTTCATCTTCCAGACCTATAACCTTCTTCCGGTTTATACGGTCTTTGAGAACGTAGAATTCCCGCTTCTTCTTCTCAGCATGAGCACCATCGAGCGGAAAAAGGCAGTGCTTGAAGCACTTGCATGGTTAGGTTTGTCAGACAAGGAAAAATCAAAGCCTGCCCAGCTTTCCGGTGGAGAATGCCAGAGGGTTGCCATTGCCCGCGCAATGGTAAAGCGTCCGGATATTGTTCTGGCTGACGAGCCGACGGCGAACCTCGATGCTGATAATTCGCATCATATTCTTCAGACTATGGAGAAGCTGAACAAAGAGCTTCATACAACATTTATTTTTGCCACGCATGACGAAAAAGTCATTAGCTACCTGAGACGAAAAATTACACTCGTTGATGGCAAAGTTTCACGTGATGAGGTATTGAAACCATAATACTGATAAACCATGCTCGCATATAAACTGGCATATAAAAATCTTGTGGGCGCAGGCCTGAGGACATGGCTGAATGTATTTGTCCTTTCCCTCTCACTTGTCCTTCTTGTCATGGCCTGGGGAATTCTTGACGGATGGAACATCCAGGCGAAACAGGATATGAAGGAGTGGGAAGTCGGAGGAGGAGAATTCTGGCATGAGCTGTATGATCCTCTCGATCCCATGTCATTTAAGGATGGCCAGGGAATGATCCCGCCCGAGATAGAGAAGCTCTACAGCTCAGGAGAGGGCGTCCCCGTGCTTGTCACCCAGGCTACAGTATATCCTGAAGGTAGAATGAGAAACATATTGCTGAAAGGGATCGACCCTTCGCAACAGATCGTAAAAATGCCGACATCTCTTATGAATGGAGACACTTCCGTTATAAATGCCATTATAGGGACCAGAATGGCAAAAGCGACAAAACTTTCAGAGAATGACATGGTCACAATAAGGTGGAGAGACTCCAATGGGACTTTTGATGCTGCTGAGATCAGGATAGCAGCTATTTTTCATTCAAATACGCCTACTATCGACAACAACCAGATATGGTTGCCTATGGACAGGCTGCAGAAGATGACCAGCATGAAAGGGCACGCTTCATATATAATTCTTAAACGAGGTTTAATGTCTGTGCCAACTATACCCGGATGGATCCATAAAGGCTACGATGTTCTTTTCGCTGATTTTGATACAGTAATAAAGGCCAAACATATTGCCAGCTCCTCTGTTTACCTGATCCTCCTTTCACTGGCCCTGCTGGCTGTGTTCGATACCCAGGTACTTTCAATTTTCAGGAGAGAAAAAGAAATAGGAACATATATAGCTCTCGGTATGACACGCTGGCAGGTTCTACGGCTCTTCACTGTTGAGGGAGCGATGCATTCCGTTCTTGCAGTCGTCGCCGGAGCGATTTGGGGAACTCCACTGTTATTTCTGCTTGCAAAAAACGGTCTTGCGATGCCAAAAGGTACAGAGGGTTACGGAATTACCCTGGCCGAAAAAATATACCCTGTCTATGGAGCCGGTACAATCATAATAATGGCAGTCATTGTTATGGCGGCAACGACAATCGTAAGTTATATTCCTTCGAGGAAAATTGCAAAAATGAAACCTACGGAAGCGTTAAGAGGAAAAGTACAATGATAAGATTTCTGATCAAAGGATTATTAAGAGACAGTCACAGGAGCAGGCTCCCTCTGATTGTCGTTGCCATTGGTGTTATGCTGACCATCCTTCTTACTACCTGGATCACAGGTATACTGGGTGATTCAATAAACCTGAATGCAAAGCTGGCCACCGGTCATCTGAAGGTTATGACCAGGGCTTACCGCGAAAACATGGATCAGTTTCCAGTAGACCTGGCACTAACCGGGACTGCTGGTCTCATCAAGAGCCTGCGAACCGATTTTCCTTCAGTATCATGGGTGGAAAGGATCGAATTCGGAGGGCTCCTTGATTTGCCTGATGAAAATAACGAGACTAAAAGCCAGGGACCGTTTGCAGGAATTGCATTCGATATGTTCGACAAAGATTCCGGCGAAAAAGAGAGGCTTAATCTTAAAAAAATACTTGTTGATGGGAAGCTGCCTTCTTCTCCTGGTGAAATACTGGTTAGCAGTTTATTTGCGAAGAAACTCGGAATAAAGATACGGGATAAGGTGACCTTTATCGGATCTACCATGTTCGGTGAAATGGCTATTAATAATTTTATTGTTGCCGGAACGATACGCTACGGGATATCTTCACTCGATAAAGGTTCATTAATGATGGATATATCAGATGCCAGGAAAGCACTCGACATGGAAAATGCCTGCAACGAGATACTGGGATTCACCGGCACCGATTATTATGACGATGCGAAAGCGACTGAAATAATGACTTCGTATAATAAAAAACATGCTGAAGAAAAGGATCAGTTTGCACCTGTGATGCTAAGACTACGCGATCAGAATGATCTTGGAACTCTAATAGATCTGATGGATGGTGTTGTCGGATTAATAAGCTTTATCTTCATCCTGGCGATGTCGGTAGTTCTGTGGAATGCTGCGCTGATAGGAGGTTTGAGGAGATACGGAGAGGTTGGGCTCAGGCTGGCAATCGGAGAGGAAAAAGGTCATATCTATGGGTCGATGATCGTCGAATCGCTCATTATTGGAATAGCCGGAACTGTTATCGGAACAACCGTGGGATTAAGCATTTCGTACATGGTTCAGCAGAAAGGGATAGATCTGAGCAAGCTGATGGAGAGTGCAACTATGATCATGCCCGGGGTTTTCAGGACAAAGATCACACCGGCATCATGGTACATAGGTTTTATTCCCGGTATTTTTGCCACGGTTCTTGGCTCAATGCTTGCAGGTATTGGCATATACAGGAGACAGACCGCCACTCTTTTCAAAGAGCTTCAGTCGTAATTATCAGACATATAAAAATGAAACAGTTAATCTTCCTGGTCTTAAGCTTCCTGACAATCCAGGCCTCCTCACAGCCTTCAGGAAAAGACATATTGAATCTCATTGACAAGAATCTTTCAGCCAGAACGCGCATCCTGACGGCAAAAATGGTAATAAGCGGTGCAAGGGAAAGCAGAACCATCGAATTCAATTCGTGGGCCGAGGGCGAGAAGAAAGCTTATACCGAATATACCAGTCCTGCCAGGGAAAAGGGAACCAAGATGCTTAAGATGGAAGACAAGCTATGGATCTTTTCTCCCTCGACCGACAGGATTATTCAGATAACCGGACAGATGCTGCGCCAGTCGGTTATGGGATCGGACCTCTCATATGAAGACATGATGGAAGATCCGGCACTTGCCAGCCACTATGACGCTTTCGTTACTGCCCAGGATACTGCAGATAACCGTAAATGCTGGATCGTCCAACTTAATGCCATTAAAGAGGGTGAAGCTTACGAAGTTCGCAAGATATGGGTCGACCAGGAAAGGAACATTCCACTTAAAGAGGAACTGTATGGTAAAAGCGGCAAGCTTCTAAAACGTACCAGTCTGACCGACGTTCAGAGGATACAGGGCAGATGGTTCCCGATGAAAATGACCTTTAAGGATATGCTCAGGAGCGGCGATGGAACACAATTCATCATCGGATCAATTAAACTTGATGAAACGATTCCCGCTGATATCTTTTCAAAAGCTTCGCTGAAGTAATAAAAGCCTCAAATAAACCGAATCTATATCTATTAAAAGCCTGATTACCTCATTCAAGAATATTCCTCATGTATTCGATGCATTTGACAACCTCCTTTGCCGGATCAGAATCGGCAGGCATGTCATATTCAAGCTCCACATCGACTTCGATAGGCCACTTTTCCTTTTTCAGAAGCAACAGGATATCCTTTATGGGGGTCTCTCCTTTTCCGAAAGGCATATTGAAACCAGCAGGATTGCTTGTCGGTCCTGTTTTATCTTTTATATGAATGCTCCGCATCCTGTCGTGATATTTTATAATCACATCGTTAGGATGTTTTCCGGTTGCGCCATAATAATGACCTGCATCAAGGTTGATCATATTCGCGGGTGAATCTTTTATGACATTATCGAACGAGAACCCTGGTTCTGCTGCTTGTGCGTGAAGATGGTACATAGCCAGGCTGTGATGCTTTTCAGCGAATTTGCCCAGACGCTTCTCAGCTGCATCACTGTATTCATCGGTAATTCCTATCGACCCCAGTACTTTGGTGGCATCATAGGCATAATCTATTTCTGCATCGGACCACGATGAAGGTGCAAACTTGGCGATATGGACATCAATACCGGCTTTATTGAACTTCTTCCTCATATCGGCATACCTTGCCATTGGCAATGACAACCTCCACTGGCGCTGCTTTTCCTTTATTTCATCTGCAGCCTTGGCAAAATCAGCTTTTTCCTGATCACTCATCTGGCCCCTTGGCCTGGCAGGCATCTGGGGGAGACCCAGATCTTCCTCAGCCACGCTTCTGAGCTCAATTGAGTTAATGCCGGCAAGCAGCAGGTACTGGATTACGTCATCTACCTTATGAGGCATATTGCGATAGCTGTAAGTGGTACATCCCAGCTGAACGCCACCAACTTTTGAGTTTGGTTTCTTATTCTTTTTCCCTAGTGCAAGGGAGTTAACAGGTATAATTGCAAATGCTGCTGCTGCAGCTGTCGTTCCGATGAACTTGCGTCTTGAGATTATCGATTTTGTCATATTCTGAGGTTTTAATTTTTATATAATATCCCCTTTTTCAGATAGTTTGAATTTAATAGGTAAGCCACCTTATAGCATAATATTCACATTGCCCCTCCCCTGCATTGCTTATCCCGTGAAGGTCATCGTTGGTAGCAAATATCAGCGAACCCGGACCAAGACGATAATGAGTTCCGCTGATAGTTTGATCGACAGTTCCAAGACGAACCAGTATAATCTCTTCGTCAGGATGAGTATGTGCAGCATGGCTCGGCAATCCTTCCTTTAGTGTTGTAGTATGTATTTCAAGCTGCTTCAGCGTCGAGGTAGGCTGCTGGATAATATTCCTGCGCCCTCCGCTGGCCGACGGTTTAAAAGAAATAGTGTCCCAGGAGGAAAAGAAAGGAGATACTTTCTTTGATGTTTCACGGTGAATCTTAGCCGGCCTTGGTTTGAATACGACCGAATAATATACCAGGTTCCCGGGTTTAATGTTTTTAACCTGTACCCTGTCGCCCTGAGATGCTACAGCTATGCTGCCTTCACAAAGCAGATTTGATATCGAATTAATTGTTATTTCTGCGTAACCTTCCTTTACAATAAGTAACTCATCACTCTCCTTCCCGACGAGGTACGTATGCGTGGCTTTGCCTGAATGCAGCGAGATTGCCTTAATATCAAACATATCAAGAGACCTTGTTGGTCCTTTCAGAATATTAATAACTGAACCGGTATGGGTCCTTACAGTCTTAAATTTACTCCAGTCAAAAACACCAGAAACAATCGGCTTCCCTGCTGAAACAGCAATAAGCAGGATAGTGAAACCTATAAAATAGAAACCCGTTTTTCTCAATTCTTCGCGCTTTCGTTTCATAATCTGATTTGGTTTAAAAGGAGAGCAACAATTTATAAAATAACTACAAACGAAATTCTTAAATCTTGTTAAATCATTACAATATTAAACATATCAGAGAAATCTCTTTATTTTAGCAGGTCCATAATTAGTAGAATCTTTATTTTGGAGACTGCTTTAATATTTTCTCCGGCAGCACGTGTGCAATAAATATTTTTAAATTTGTACAAAGACATCTCCAAATTGAAACCAGCAATTAATACCTCCATTTTTCTGAATTTTATCTTCATCCTTATTATTCAATGCTCCCAGAATAATTTTAGTTCGGCGCAGGTAGTTGACCCCACTGATCTTCTTTTCCGATATCTTACCATTGAGAATGGCCTGCCCAACAACAAGGTAAATGCCATTTCAATGGATAAGTATGGTTTCATGTGGTTTGGCACGAATGATGGTATCTGCAGGTATGATGGCATAAATATCAAGTATTATGCACAGGATAATCTTTCAGGAAACCAGGCAAGAACATCACAGGTAAGTGTAATAAAGAGCGATTCCAGAGGCAATTTACTTATCGGTACTTATTCATTATTCAGGTATAATTTCTTAAAGGATAGAATTGACCCCTGCGATACATTAAAAGGTCCGGATATGACCGGTAGGGTCTTCGCCATAGAAGAGGGGTTTGACGGAATATTATGGATCGGTTGTGAAAAAGGGCTCTTCTCATATAATTGCTTAAATGATTCGCTTACACCTTACTCACTCAGGGAAGGTATTGAATACCCTATTATCTCGCTGCTTTATGATGATGGCAAATTGTGGTTTGGTACCAGGAGCGACGGACTTTTTGTATTTGACACCTCCGGTAGAAAATGCTATTCGGTGCCACAATTCAGACTGTCGACGGAAGTAAAAGACCAGGTAAACTGTTTTTATAAGGATAATAAAAACATAATATGGGCCGGAACACAGGATGATGGAATTTTCAAATTTAACCCGGCAGATTCCAGTCTGCTTCACGTTTTCCCCGATACCGATAATAATCTGAGTTACCGGATAAGGAAAATAATAAACGACAGAAATGGAAATATCTGGGTGGGTTGCCGGCTTGGAATATTTTTTCAGAAAGCAAAGACCGACTCCATGATCCTGGTAAAGCAGGTCGATCCCTTGCCATCAACTACCAGAAGCAATTCGATTTTTGATCTGTTCATTGACCCAAATGATGTTCTATGGGTGGGAACATTTTCTTTCGGGGTGAGTTATACCGACTTTAGAAGAAAACCGTTCAGACTCTACAATCTTTCGGATGAGGAGACAATGTTCTTTGCAAAAATGATCAATTGTTTCACCGATTGTGACGATAAGAATATTTGGATCGGGACTGAAGAAGGCGGACTATTCCTTTTCAACAGGGATACGCGAAAATTCAAGGAATATAAACCTGAACCGGGCAGCAGAAATTCTCTTGGTGGAGAAAATGTAAAGACTCTGGCAAGAGAGAAAGATGGGAATCTGTGGATCGGGTACTATAAATCAGGATTAGACTATTTCGATCTGAAATCTGATCGGATAACTCACTACACCGTGGCAAAAGATTCCCGCAATTCTGTTTCAAGCAGCCTGATCCGTACTCTTATCCTTGACGACGATGGAAATTTATGGATCGGGACTGACAAGGGTGTTGATTTTCTTAGCAGGGGATCCCGGACATTTAAACATCATAGTCTGAATATTGAGGTTCTGACACTTTTCAAGGATAAAAAAAATAATATCTGGGCAGGAACAGCAGGGAATGGCATTTATCGATTTAACAGGGATTCCCTGAGATTTGAGAAGATTTATTCCCAATACTTCTCAACGACTATTAAAGCCATGTATATTGATACGAAGGACAATCTTTGGGTTGGAACAAATAAAGGCCTCTATTATGTCGATTCCCTGACCGATTCGCTTATTTACACTGGAATAAGCAGAGGATTGCCTTCAAATGCAATCCTTGATATTCTGGAAGATAGCAGCCAGAATCTTTGGGTGAGTACAGGAGCAGGACTGGTCAAATGCAAAGGTGCTGTTACAGATCCTCATTCTTTCAGAATATTAAAATTTGGCAGCCAGGATGGTTTACAGGGTGAACAATTCAGAGAATTTGCATCTTATAAAAACAAATCAGGTGAGTTTTATTTTGGTGGCGTACAGGGATTTAACATCTTCACACCGGATTCCATCAAAAGCAACCCATATCCGCCCAGATTAGCTTTCACTCAGCTAAAGATCTTTAATCGTGATGTTGAGATCGGGAAAAAGATTAAAGAAAAGAGGGTTCTCGAAAATGCCCTTAATGAGACGAAGCTCCTTACTTTGTCTTACAAGCACAGCCCGTTTTCGATTGAATTTGCAGCTCTTCATTTTTCAGACACTAAAAATAACCAATTCAGGTACAAGCTGATGCCCCTGGAACGGGATTGGAATTATTCGACCGGGATAAGGAACTTTGCCTCATATTCGAATCTCCGGGGCGGAGAGTACACTTTTATTCTGGAAGGTGCAAATGGCGATGGTTTATGGAACCCTGAATCACGCAGTCTTCAGATTAAGGTTATCCCGCCATTCTGGCAAACATGGTGGTTTACAGGTTTATTGATATTTATTCTTTCTGCATCTGCAATTGGATATTACTTCTACCGGATATCATTATTGCAGCGATATAATACAGAACTGGAAAAGAAGGTGGATGATCGTACCTCTAAGCTGAAAGAAAGCCTCGATCAGGTTCTGGAGAAACAAATCTATATTGAAGAGCAGTCCAAAATCCTTAACCAGCAGAAAGATCAGCTGCAAAAGCTCAATTCGACAAAAGACAAGTTCTTTTCAATCATCGCTCACGATTTGCGAAGTCCTTTCCAATCACTTATGGGATTATCAGATATCATGGTTGAGGAATTTAATGGGAGCAGCAACAATGAACAAAAGAATTATACAAGAATGATACAGAATTCTTCTCATCATATTTATTCACTTGTGGAAAATCTTCTGACATGGTCGAGGACACAAAGAGATAAGATGTCATTCGAACCGGTTGAGATTGACATTTCATCCATTATTGATGATACGTTGAACCTGCTGCAGCAAAATTTTGATCAAAAAAACATTTCATCTGATAAAAATTTCGGAACTGATAAACATGGATTCGCAGACAAAAACATGATTGAAATGGTCATCCGCAATCTGATTACAAATGCAATCAAGTTCACACCCAAGGATGGAAGGATTTATGTTTCATTGGAAGAAAATAATCATGACCTCCGGGTAGAGATCCGTGATAACGGGGTTGGAATAACTCCCGAAAACCAGCAGAAATTATTCAAAATTGATTCTAATTTCTCCAATAAAGGGACCAATGGAGAAGAAGGAACCGGATTAGGATTAATAATATGCAAGGAGTTTATCGAAAAAAATAATGGCACAATATGGGTAGAAAGCAAACCCGGCGAAGGAAGCTCGTTTTTCTTCACAATTCCAAAAATGATATAATTATTTGATCACATCCATCCATGCCTTCGCCATAAGCTGTGCACCGGCAAGAGTAGGATGAACTCCATCGGCAGTCCAGTAAACTCCTGGAGCATGCTTCTGCGCCTCATCGAAAATTGCCTGGTATGGAATAAATGATGCTCCGAACTGAGCTGCTATCTCCCGTGCAGCTTTCTGGTACTCATAGAATTCAGGATACCAGTTATCATTTACGGCTTTTATTCCCCTCACACCGTAGGGCTCACCAATTATCAGCTTCACATCAGGCATCACACGCTTTGTCATTTCAAGCATAGCTATATAATCTTTCATGTAAATTTCGACAGTGCCGTTATAGGTGCCGTTCAGCTTATGCCAGATATCATTTACTCCTATGAGAATACTTAAAATATCGGGTTTAATGGCAAAGCAGTCGGTTTCCCACCTGTCGACAAGCTGGTAAACCTTATTCCCTGATATACCCTTATTATAAATTTTAAGATCCAGGTCAGCATGTCTTTCAAGGAGCGATGCTGCAGCGAGCATCGGGTATCCTGATCCGAGACTGCGTGAAGTGTTAAATCCGGTATCTTCCTTGTTTCTTCCTGAATCGGTTATTGAATCGCCCTGGAACAGTATTGTTTGTCCTTTAAGCAGTGAAATATGTTTAGTTTTGAACTTAGGTGAGGATGCTGCCAGAATCTCAGGGATACTGATTGCCGCCAGGCTACCCAGTGCGGCTTTCTTAAGGAAAGCGCGGCGTGAATTGTTCGGATTTTCCATGATGGGTTTATTTAGCTATTTTTTGAATTCTATTTTAAATCCCAATACCTGCCATGAAGGCATTTTACCAGGCTTTTTTATGACCATGCGGTCATTTTCCTGGGACCATCTTACCTTAGCATCGCTTCCCATCATTTTAACGGAGGAAACCTGTTTTTCTGCAAGCATAGAATTTTTTCCGAGTGATTTTATAACTATATCCTCTGTAGGAATTCCAAGACAAAAAGCATACAGGGTTCCATCCTTTGTTGTAAACCTGATATCTCTATAGCTTAATTTATAATTCTCATCAAAACGTCCCAGCTTAGCCTGGGTTTGCCCCTCAGGTTTTTCTCCATATATTTTCCATGGCCGTGTTCCGTAAATACCTTCTCCATTTGCTGCAGTCCATATTCCTATTTCATCAAGGATATTGAGCATATCCGGTTCAAGGTCGCCTTCGGGCGTCTGCACTACATTCAGAAGGAGGTTGCCATTTTTACTTACAATATCCACAAGCATCTGAATAACCTCATTGGAGGTTTTATACTTTTGTCCGGTCCGGTAATACCAGTCCCCGATCGATGTATCAGTCTGCCACGGATAGCGGCTCAGGGTATCAAGAACACCACGCTCGACATCCTGCACCCATTTTCCTCCGGATGGTTGCTTGCAGTTATAAACCACATCAAGTTTCCCGTTGTTCCTGGCAATAGCCTGATTATAGTAATGAGCAATAAGGCTTCGTCCGACGTTCTCAAAAGGCATCGAGCAGTCAGAGTAAAGCAGGTCGGGATGGTAATTATCTATCAGTTCCCTGATAGAGCGGAACCACTCTACCTGGAAAATAAGGTTATTGGTCAACCAGCCTTTATCGTCAGGCGTCGTTCCATCGTGATAGAGATCGCTGAACTGAGGATCAGCACCATCGTAAGGCACACCTGCTTTTGGTCCCTCCTTGTCGGAACCATGTGCTGCCTGGAACCAGGTATAACTTGCCCCCAGATGTTCAGAAACGCCAAACTTAAGTCCCTGGTTTTTGGCAGCTTTCTGCCAGATTCCGACCACATCTTTTTTTGGTCCCATATTAACTGCATTCCACTTGTGAATCTTTGAATTCCACAGGAAGAAGTTATCATGATGGGTGCCCATGCTTACAAAATATTTAGCACCAGTTTTTTTGTAGAGAGCCATCAGTTTATCGGGATCCCATTTTTCGGCTTTCCATAACGGAATTATATCCTTGTATCCGAATACCGATGGATGGCCGTAGTGTTCGAGATGATACTTGTATGCAGGATCTTTTTCCTGATACATCCTCCTTGCATACCAGTCGCCCTGACGCGGAACAGCCTGTGGACCCCAGTGCGCCCATATTCCAAATTTAGCATCACGGAACCATTCAGGATACTGGTATTGCATTAAAGATTCGTCTGTCGGCTTGTATGGCCCTTCAGCAATCGGAAGTTTGCCCTGCTGCGCTGAGATTGTTACAAATGTTACAAAACAGGCCAGTGCCAAAAAACAGGTCTTGCTTTTTAATGATGTTTTCATAATCCCTTTACTTTTATCTTGTGACTTTTGTCTTTTGTCTTTTGTCTTTTGTCTTTTGTCTTTTGTCTTTTGTCTTCCCTGATGTTGCTACTTCAATACCTAACCTTTATCTTAATTGCTCCCGGAACAACTTTTCCAGAGGCTACCATCATATAACCGCCTCCGCTTCCTGAAGTTATGGCTCCCGGATAATAAGGTAAATATTTAGTCTCGAGTTCCTGCATAACCCAATCAGGCACTGTAAGGGGAAGCATCTTTTTCCATGAAAGAAGCGTGTCAGTCATCGATTTCCCGAGCATGGCAATATCTTTTTTCATTATTGATTCCCAGCATTTCTCCCCTGCCTCGCCAAGCTCCTTTACTATAGTCTTTTCAAGGTTCATTATTTTGAGCGGGTCGTAACCCTGGGGGCGTGGTTCAAGTGGAACGAGATGGATGATATCAGATAACCATTTACAAGTATCCTCATCAACAGTCGATTCTATTCTTTCAGGCCAATATCCTCCACTGTAATCCAAACGGTTAACTCCGGGGTAAAGCAATCCGATATGGTCCTGAGAACCAGAAACATATTCTTTACCAGGAGGATTTTCTGCTCCGAACAGCAGCTTTGCATTCTGTTCGTAATCCCCGCCAGGGGACCTGTCTCCCCATAATTTTATTCCTACCCTTCTTGAGCTTGTCGCAAGACCTGAACGGTCGTTAAAATCCATGGTTGGCCAGATCTGTGCAACCACAACAGAACCCGGATGTACCTTTGATACCCACGGCTGATCAATCCAGCCGCCGGCAATACAGAGCCGGTATGGGAATCGCATATCACGCTTGGTTCCTGAGCTTGAGTGTGCCGGCAGTCCCGGTTCAGGTATACGATCCAGTACGATATACTTAATGCCCAGATCTTTACACAGTTCTTCCTTTTCGGGAGTATGTCCGTCCCGGTTCACTACAAAAAAATCCGGTTTAAGCTTCTTCATATCAGGTTCAAAATCGAGCATGCCGGAACCGGAAGCCAGAAATGCATCTTCGACATATCTGACGGACTTAACTATATAAAGCCGTTCCTCTTCAGAAAAATAAGGTCTCTTCCCTTTCAGCGAAAAAAGATTGTCGTCCCTCCCAATGCTGACATATAATTTTCCATAGGCAGCAGCAGTCTTAAAAAATGCAATATGCCCACCATGAAGAAGGTCGTAACAACCGCTGACCAGGACTTTCTTATTTTTCACAGCCGGAATAAGTTATTTATTGAACCTCTCACTCTTCTTCTTGTCCTTCTCAGAGATAACCTGCTCTTTTATCCAGTTATAGGTTTTTTTCATACCATCCTTCAGAGGGATGGATGGTTCCCAGCCAAGGTATTTTTTAATCAGGGTATTATCGCTATTGCGTCCCCTTACCCCTTTAGGGGCATTAAGGTCATATTTCCTGTTGAGTTTAAACCCGGCAATATTTTCCACAATGTCGACAAGCTCATTTATGGAAACCATTTCGCTGCTTCCAAGATTTATAGGCACATTGATATCACTGTACATAATATCCTGTATACCTTTGATACAGTCATCAATGTACATAAAGCTCCTGGTCTGGAGACCATCGCCCCAGATAACAATATCTTTATCGCCGGTTATGCCGGCTTCAATAACTTTCCTGCAAATTGCAGCAGGCGCTTTTTCGCGACCGCCGTCAAAAGTACCAAATGGACCGTAAACGTTATGGAACCTTGGAATCCTGGTTATCAGTCCAAAGTCCTCGGAAAAATGACGGCACATACGTTCGCTGAAAAGTTTTTCCCAGCCATATCCGTCTTCCGCCAGAGCAGGATAGGCATCAGATTCCTTTAATCCCGGATTATCCGTATCAGTTTGTTTCTCGCTATTGTATACGCACGCGGAGGAGGCATAAAAAAACCTGTCAATTCCGCATTCACGCGCAGCGATCAGCAGATGGGTATTAATCAGGACGCTTAACATGCATGCGGCTTTATTATTTTCGATAAAACCCATACCTCCCATGTCAGCAGCAAGATTAAATACTTCATTACATCCGTTGACGGCCATAAAGCAATTTTCTCTAAGACGAAGGTCAAGAACATGACTATCCGCATCTTCGGATACCTGGTACCATTCATTTAATGGTTTAATATCGATTGCCCTTACTGAATTACCTTTTTTAATAAGCTCTTTTACAAGATGCCCGGCGATAAAACCACCGGCGCCTGCAACAACTATTCTTTTCATCCTGCTTTATTCTTTAGAGTTTTATTTATGTAATTTTAGTTCTTTCCCTGAATACTGAATAATCTCTGCCTGTCTGGCCGGTTCTATCCCAGTTCCGTTTTTACTGTTAACCCAAACAATCCGGAATGTCCGGTCTTTCAGCATTCCAGAGAAATCGCCATGCCGGTTACCGATTGTCAGGGTTTTTTGAGCTTCATCCCAATTCAAGGCAATCGTTGAATATTTGCCCTGCTCATAATTGTATGTATCGTTTTCATCCTCATAAAGAACGAATTCTGCATTGGCACCAGGGTATACACGGATTTCAACCGGGTCGGCAGCTTTTTCGGTGGCATACTGAAGATATGGACCCATGGGCACAATCGAACCGGCTTTTATATATAACGGAATGGTTTCAATTGGTGCTGCAGCATCAATTGTTTGTCCGCCCGGAATCAGTTTGCCTGTCCAGAAATCGTACCAGCCAGTAGATTTGGGAAGGTACACTTTTCTGGTACCTTTCAAATTCTTTGTACCCGGAAGTGAATATATGCGCGTTGTCACCGGGTTGACGAGGAATGCGGGGCCAAACATAAACTGGTCGGGAATTGATTTAATACCGGCATCCTCGCGAAAATCGAATGCAAGTGATCGCATAATGGTGTAGCCTTCGCTGGTTACTTTCCATGAAAGTGAATAGATATAAGGTAAAAGCCTGTAGCGCAGGTTGTCGTACTTCAGCAGGATAGCTTTAGTCGGGGCATCCCAGTTGTCGGAAAACAATGCCCTTTCGCCTTTCCCGTGTATTCTGAAAATGGGGCTGAATGTGCCGAACTGAAACCATCGCGTAAATAACTCGCGGTTTTTCGGTGCCGACCAATCCGGAGCTTGCCAGTGAAAATGGTATCCCCCGATGTCGGAAGTCCAGTAAGGAATACCTGATGCACAGGCATTAATACCCTGTGGTACCTGGTTTCTATAGGCATTCCACGTACAGGTAATATCTGATGACCATAAAGTTGCAGCATTACGTTGCTGGCCGGCAAATGCCTGACGAATCAGGAAAAAGGCTCTTTTTTCCGGGATATCCCTTCTCCAGTTATCGTACAAACCGGTTGAATGCATAAGGGCGTAGGTATTCATGTAATCGATGCCTCTTCCGATAGCGAAGTTGCTTTTTCTTCTCGCGTCAAGATTGCCTCCATTATCGGGCTCGCACTGATCAACCCACCATGCATCCCAGCCGTAGCGTCCGACAAGACTATCGTAAGCTTGTTTCCAATATAATTGCCGGGCCTGCAGGCTGTGAGCATCGTAATAACTATCAAGAATATGTGTCATTGCATTATCCCAGAGAATATCTGTCATTCCTCCCGAATGCGCCATCTGATCGAAGGTATTTGTTCCTTTTGAAAACACCGGCCAGATTGAAATCATGCCATGAATATTTGCTTTATGGAGTTCATCTACCATAGCCTTTGGGTCGGGGTACCTCTCATGCCACATCACGTGAGATCCAATCACGTTGGGTTCCCAGTAAAACCAGTCCTGTACAATGCAATCAACAGGGATCTTGCCATCGCGGTATTTGTCTTTTACCGATAAAACTTCTGCCTGGCTTTTATACCTGTCCTGCGACTGGAAAAGGCCGAACGACCATTTCGGGAACATAGGGGCAACTCCTGTTGCGATGCGGTATGAAGCGATGATACGATCGAAATCGGGGCCGAAAATAAAATAATAATCGATCATATTGCCGCTTTCCGACACATACCTGAATTTACTGTTTGCTGCTTCAGCGCCGTAGAAGTTTGAGGCCGAGTAGTTGTCCCACATAAGTCCATAACCTTTGGTTGACAACAGGACCGGAATTGCGCCGGTCATATATTTGATAACCATATCCTGATTTCGTCCCTTGTAGTTTATCGAAAGTGAATCTTCGGGATGGCAGCCAAGACCATAAAGAGATTCATCGGCAGGTGATATAAACTGAGTTGTGCAGTTGTATGTCGGAATACCGGCAATTGTGACTGATGTCATCGTTTTGCCCTGGGATCCATCTTCTGAGAGAATGATGTTCCCTTTTAAATCGGTGTATCTGACCGAGTTGGTTTGTTTATTTACGATTACCTTAAGGTCAGCCGTAGTAATAATAATTTCGCCGGCACTCTCATTTATGGTAAATCCCGGAGTGTTTTTCCACTTATTAGTAACGACCAGGGAAGGTTTGTCAAGTAACAGAGGAAGTGAAGTATACTTCACCTCGACTATATTGTCTGTGCAGATTTTCACTTTCATATACCCTTTTTCGAGGGTACATGTGATCCCGTCAATGTTCTTTGTAAACGACACCACCGTTGCCTGAGCTGAAAGAGTCAGAATGACAAGCAGTATCGCAAACAGGAATAATTTAAGATTTAAAGCAAGTAGTTTCATTGAAATTGATTTATTATTCTATTAATATATTCTGTAAAGTCCGGCACCATGACGATTAATTGTGCTGGCAAACGAGCTTGTGAATCTTCCGAGCTTTTCTCCTGTCCAGAGATCTTTAATGGAATGTGCTCCTGTTAGACCAAGCTGGTCAAATTTCACTGATATCACAACAGGGGTTTCCGAGTCAGAAGCATTAAAAAGTGCCAGGTATTTATCACCTGTTTTCGGATCATCTGCGGTCCAGGCGATCAGATCATTATCCCTGAAAAGCTGTTTCCCGTTTGTACTGTGCTGGTTTACATTCAGAACATCTTTATTAGTGATAAGAGAAAGTGTAAACTCATCATTACTGGGAAGATCGCCACCAAACATAAGGGGTGACCGAAAGATGGAAAACAGAGTCATCAGAGTGTACTGCTCATCTCTGGTGAATCCAGACCAGCGGGGCGCTCCGCGTTCGGCTCTCAGTCCTATTTTCCCCAGAGGAAGCATATCTCCGTCAGGATAGCAACCCGGTACGCCTAGTCCGATCCAGCTTTCAAGGATAGCAAACTGATTCTTGAGCTGCTGCCAGATATCCCAGAAATCATTCGAGGTGCGCCACATATTGACATTATTCCTGAGGAATGCAGCTGTTTCAGGTTTGTCTCCACCGGGAGAGATGCTTATTACTATTGGCCTTCCGCAATTATCAATGGCTTTTCTCACCATTTCAATTTCTTTTGTGCGGCCGGAAAGATCATCGACTTTTACAAAATCAATACCCCATGAAGCATAAAGCTGAAAAATGGAATTATAATACTCCTGGGCTCCCGGTTTCCCTGCCACAATTGTGTACATGTCTTTCAACCACATACACTGCCCTTCAGTGGTATAAATGTCCTGCGCCTTTGTATCGCTTCCGGGGATGGAGGTATTTTTATTAACTGCAATTACAGGGATCCCCCGCATAATATGGATACCAAACTTCAATCCCTTACTGTGAACATAATCCGCGAGAGCCTTAAATCCTTTACCATCAGATGCTGAAGGGAAGCGGTTTAATGCGGGTGTGAATCTTCCATATTCATCCATGGTATAGACCGGATCGTTTTCGTTGTATCCTCCTGCTTTGTCATTTCCTACATACCAGCGGATATCGACAACAATATATTCCCATCCGAATTTTTTAAGATTTTTCGCCATATAATCAGCATTGGCTTTAACCTCATCTTCATTAACGGTTGGACCATAGCAATCCCAGCTGTTCCATCCCATTGGCGGAGTTGGCGCCCATTTATGAAAAGCAGAACCAGAATACGTGGAGTTCCTGGTCTGGAATGAAGATAATAACAGAATTGTCAGAAGTAAGGCCAGAAGTTTTTTCATATATCAATATGGGTTATAAGTGTATATTTTACACTTAATGTACAACATGGAGGTTATTCTATCACAATAATTCAACCTTCGGCCCAATATCTATTTTGGCATCACAACATATGGAGCAGCGTTCAGGAAGTCGATGCTCTTCTTGCAACTAGTGAACTCGTCGAAATTATATCGTTCAACTTCAACAACCCCATACTGCATACCTGACTGCTTTGCTGCAGCCCATATTGATGCAAAATCCATTTTGCCGCTTGCTCCTATCTCTTCCTTGTCCTTGATATGCCACAGTTCATAGCGGCCAGGATATTTATTGAAATAATCCACAGGATTTGCTCCTCCCTCAACAACCCAGTAAAGGTCCATCTCGAACATTACTTTTTTGGGATCGGTATTAGCCATCATAATATCATATATTGTCTGGCCTTCTAACTTGGTTGAGAACTCCTTGTCGTGGTTATGATATCCAAACCGGAGTCCTTTAGCGTTGCATTTTGCACCAACAGCATTGAAATATTCGCAATATTTCTTCAGAACGTTAATATCCTTGTAGGCATTGTCTCCCATAGAGGGCTGGACAAGGAATTTACAACCGGCGGCAACATGGGTATCAATGCAAAGGTCCCACCATGCCATGGCCTTATCCCAGTTATCAGCAGAAGGAAGAGCCTGGTTCACATGTGCACAAAGAACAAACATGCCGTTCTTTTTGCAGAGATCCTTAAATGCCACAGGACCCATTCCGTAGATCTTGCCATCGGCATAATTGGCAGGCTCAACAAATTTGTAACCCATTTTTGCCACCTTTTCGATTGCTGCAGGAACATTTCTCATGATGGAGTCGCGAATGGAATAGAGCTGGAGGCCAAGGTTTTTCTGATGCGGTGATGAAGCTGCCAGCTTCGAAGTTTTGCAAGAATAGAGCGCTACTGACAAAGTGCCGGCTGACAGAAGTATCAAGGCAATAAATAATAATGTGTGATTTTTCATTTTGAACAGGTTTTAGAATTTTACGAAATATAATAATTTATTTACAGAGTTTAAGACCGAAAAAGGAGACTGAAGCCCGACTTAGCATTCCTTATGATTGACAGGGAATTATTTTAACATAGGGAGTCTTAAAAAGGCTGAATCACCATAAGTTGCCTTTGGAATTAAATATAAGTCCCGAAAAGTTAAATATTCTTAATTTCAGATCATACAGTTTTCTCCTGAGAGTGTGAGTTAGAATTTGTATAATTTTGATGAGTTGAAATTAATAACATCATATGAAATCCAGAATAAGCTTAATCATTTCTGTTGTGTTGTTTTTTTTAAACTCAATCATCGCCTCATCACAGGTTCCGATCAGCCAGCTGCCGTGGAAATATGTGGCAACCCAGATGCCGGATGACTGGTATGGTATTGCCGAGTCAGTAAAGGTTGCTGAAAACATACTCCTGTATCAGCGTGATATTGGGGGATGGCCTAAGAATCTTCCTCTCCATAAACCTCTTACAGATCCCGAGAAGGCCAAGATCAACGATGACAAGGGTCTCAATGATGCCATTTTTGATAACGACGCCACCACGACAGAAATGAAGTTCCTTGCCAGAATGTACGGCAAAACAAAAACTCAGGCCTACAAGGATTCTTTTGACAAGGGGTTGAAATTCATCCTTGATGCACAGTACAACAATGGAGGATGGCCGATGTTCTACCCCTTACGGCAAGGTTATTATACACATATCACCTTTAATGACAATGCTACTTATAATATTCTCAAGCTGCTCAAGGATATATTCAACAGGAAGCCTCTGTATGAGTCAATTGTCTCCGATAATGAGATCAGGGATTCAAAAAAAGCCTATGAAAAAGGTATTAATTGCATCCTTAAGACCCAGATAATAGTAAAAGGGAAGCTGGCAGTATGGTGTGCACAACATGATGAGAAGACCTTACTCCCTGCCAAAGCCCGTTCATACGAATTACCATCATTCAGCGGTGCTGAATCATGCGGATTGATTAAATTACTTATGGAGATTGAGAATCCGTCACCTGCTGTCATCAGAGCTGTGAATGGCGCTGTGGAATGGCTTGATTCGCACAGGGTAATACATTGCCGGATTGAATTATTTAAAAACAGTGACGGGAAACCTGACAGAAGGATAGTTGAAGATCCGAATGCAGCCGATATATGGGCCAGGTTCTATGATCTCAATACGGAACTACCCTATTTCTGCGACAGGGATGGAATCAAGAAGAATACCCTGGCTGAGATAGGTTATGAAAGGAGAACCGGATACAACTGGTACACTGATGCCCCGAGGGAGATCTTCGACCTGTACTCTTCCTGGAAAGCAAAGTGGATAAAATAGACCTATGAAAACCAACCGTCGAACGTTCATCTCAACATCAGTAGCTGCAGGTTTTGGCGCAGCTTTGCCCGGTCTTTCCCCAAAGAAGGAAGATATTAAGGAAAAGTATGCTGCACTTGATGAGATACTTCATAAACCTGTCCTTAAAAAGGATTGGTTTCATGAACCTGTTTTTATCGACACCCTTGAACTTCTCAGATATAAAAATACTTTTCTCTGCCGGGTAAGGTCAAAAGATGGTGCAACAGGTATATCTGTTGCCAATAATGATCAGATGGTCTCTCTTTACCCGATCTTTGTCAAGCGGCTCCAGCCTTTTTTCATCGGTAAAGATGCCCGTGACCTGGAAAAGATCATTGATGAAGCATATGTTTACCAAAGCAATTACAAGATGCAGAGTCTTGCTCTTTGGGTACCGCTGGTAAGGAAGACTTTCGGGGACAAGATGATTATATATGCAGATTCAAATGGTTCTTATACGGCTGGTGAAGCTATCAGGATCGGCAGGATAATGGAAGAGTATCATTATGCATTTTATGAGGAGCCGGTTCCGTTTGACTGGTACGAGGAAACAAGGCAAGTCAGGGATGCTCTTAAGATACCGATTGCAGGAGGGGAACAGGAGGCTAGTATGCATGCTTTCCGCTGGCTGATTGCAAATGATGCACTCCAGGTTGTTCAGCCGGATATGTTTTATTTTGGCGGAATGGTCAGATCTGTAAAAGTGGCGAGGATGGCTGAAACATTCGGGAAAAAGTGTACTCCGCATATCTCCGGCTCAGGTATTGGATATCTTTATATGATGCATTTTGCATCCTCTATCCCCAATGCAGGGCCATACCATGAATTCAAAGGCTTTAACGAAGAATTGCCGTTCATATGCTCAACTTCGACTTTATCAAGCGATGACGGAATTGTGACGGTACCATCAGGACCGGGACTTGGAATTGAAATTGACCCGGACTATATCGCAAAGCACCAAGCGGTAAAAGGATAATCGCAAGAATCTGAACTTATTGAAGTGACTTTAGTACTTCCCTGACTTTGCCGGCCTGTAAGGGAACCGCAGAGATAAAATCCCGGAATGGTTTCAATTCCAACGTTTTCAACAAAAGCAAAGAGGGCCACAGAGAGGTTTTATTGAGAGATAAATTTAATTAGTGGGATGAGGATTGGCTTTCCTTTTTCGGCAGTATATGTGACTTCCGTTTTCTTCTCCTTATCGCCTTCCCTGCTCTGGTCGCTAACCGACTTTACCGTGATATAAGGATTCATTTTCCCTGTAAAGGTCAGGGCACGTTCCCTTGCATCTGCATCATAATTCACAAAGACAGGATAAATCAGTGTGATAAGTTGTGCCAGATCGGTTTTGTTTGTAATGATTGTACCTTTGGGCCATGAAGGCAATGAGCCGTCCTGTGATATAACCACCGTACCTCCTGATGGGATCCAGTTCATCCAGTTCATTTCGTCGCCGGCATTTTTTTCCATTCCTTTTGTAATGACAGCGTCAGCATAATATTTTTTTAAGCCATCCTTAAAAAGCTGCGGAAGCTTGAGGCTGATAATATAACCGGATATCAGCTTGCAATTATTATAATGGCTAACATTGAAATTAAAATCATCGGCAATAAGGCGCCCATTATTATTCATAAGCTGGGATGCAAAGAGGCTGATCAATGTTCTGAACTCAACTGATGATGTATCGATTGCCTGGTTATTTTTAATAATATAATCCTTTACAGCTTTTGCATATCCCTGTTTATCTGAGGCTGAAAACCTGAGTTCATCATATGTCGATTTAATTCCTTCCAGTGTTTCCTCGAGTCTTTCCTGTTTGAATCCGGTCTTTGCAACAGTATTTCTCCCTTCATCGCTCAGAAGAGGTTCAAAAATGAAAGAGTCATCCGGCTTTATGTCCAAAGCATCAATATCAAATGAACCGGAGGCCAGTCCGGTTGCTGAAACCGTGATATGGATCTTGCCTGGTTTACCTGTCGACCTGATCACGTTTGAAACCGGCATATCCATATACCAGACTCCGTCAGGTTCATGCTGCCTGTCAATGTCTGATTCATATACGGATGGACCGACAAGTGTTGCCGGACCTGAAACAGACCATTTTACCGGGTTATTTGCTCCGTATATATGGTTCCCTTTTGCATCAATAATATCTGCTGTTATTATTGCCACTGAGGCACGGTCGGCATTTAGTTTCTGAACCGGGCTTTTCAGGAGTATCCTTGCCGGATCACCAGCCATCACAACCTGAGTTGTTATCGTCTTCCCGGCTTTGGTTCCCATTGCGCTTAATGTCCCATTTTCAATAAGGATATCCTTGAATGTAACACAATGAAAGTTACTCTGATCAGGTATCAGGGAGCCTTTACTTGTTCCATTTACCTTAAGCTCAACCTTTTCGCAGTTCGAGTTAACCACTATATCCTTCTTTTGTCCGAGATATTGAGACCGCCAGTAATGGGGCTGAATAAATACCATTGGCTTTTGAGAATATGTTGCCTGCCAGAAATAATAAGCATATTTCGGAACCCTGTAAACATCGACATATCCTTTTGGATTTACATGAAGCAGGGGTGAGTTAAGATATTCCCTGTCGGCTCCGTGATCGGCATATATCCAGGTGCACAGGTTGCCCGTGCCAAACCTGCCACTGGCAATGAGCATGTTCTGCTGATGCTCTTCCGTACCGCAATGCTGCGCATCCTCAGGTTCAAAATCCTTTACATCCTTATTATACCATCCCCGGATTGTGCATCTCAACAGGTTTTCTAATGACAGGTTATCGTCGGTATGATGAACGTAAGCACCGGCTGATCCGTCCAGTACACGCCGTGCAGTGAGAATCCTTGTCGTATCTTCAGTTACTGCGTACTTTGAGTCCACGGCATGATTGGTCTCATTCCCCATGCTCCAGAACATAATGCTCGGATGGTTCCGGTCGCGCCTTATCATCTCTGTCATCTGCTGCTTCTGAACCTCAGGTGAAAAATCCTGGTTTTTGATACTGGGTGACTCCTCATCGATCACGATCCCGAATTTGTCTGTCAGCTCATAAACATATTTATCATTTGGATAATGGGCCGTACGCATAAAGTTATAATTCAGGTTTTCAGTAATGTCTGTAAAATCCATCAGTATAATCCATTTTGGTATTGCATCGCCAAGCCACGGATACTCCTGGTGGCGGTTTCCTCCGTGTATTATCATTTTATTATTGTTAACATAGAGGAAGTTCTCCTTATAATCCCATCTGAACCACCGGAAACCCAAAGGACTTGCATAGGAGTCGGTAACCCTGGAACCATCCAAAACTTCCGAATAAACCTTATAGAGATAGGGTGACTCGTTAGACCACAACCTGGGACTTTTAACTGGCTTGAAAGTCTGATCAGACTTGTAAAGCTGTCCGGACTGGATAGTATATTTTGATTTGACACTCTGTATTGTCTTGCCGGTTGCATCAAGGATATAAGTGTTAAGTGTACACTCTTTCGGCTGGGCATTATCATTCTTAATCCAGGTCTGAACCCTTACTGTACCTTCCTTTTCAGACAGAACCGGAGTGGTTACAAAGGTTCCGCCTTCATGAGTTGCTGAACCCTGCATAGGTATATAAAGTTTATCTTTAATTACGATAGTTACATCGCGGTATATTCCTCCGTACACATCATAATTACCAGCAGCCATTGGAGGGATCCTGAACTGGTCCTTCTGGCTGTTATTCACAGCAACAGCAAGCACATTATCTTTTCCTTCAGTAATATGGTTTGTAATATCAAAGTCAAATGACCCGTAACCGCCTTTATGATCGCCAAGGTATTTCCCGTTAATCCATACTTTGCAATATTTCTGAACACCTTCAAATTCAATAAATATTTTCTGTCCGGAATGTCCCGGGCTTACCCGGAAATGTTTTCGGTACCAGCCCCACCCTGTCCACCAGTAAGGGTTATCGGTTTCTGAAGGGCTCTTGATAAACGGGTGGACCTCTCCTGTGGTTTCAAAAGTGCTCCATATATGGGGTATGCTGATAGCCGGCCATTTTGAATCATCTAATCCGGGCGACTGATAACCATCATCAGCGCTTTCGTCAGAAAAATAATTAAAGGTCCAGTCAGAGTTAATAATCTTTTCAAGTCGAGGGCTTTTTAAAAGTCCTGATTGATTCTTCTGGGCATTAAGTGATGCTATACATGAAGCCAGAAAAAAAACTAGAAAAAGCTTTCTCATGGTTGAAGAATTTCTCCTTAAAATTACATGAAATCATTCTAAAACACTACAGACCGAATAAAATTGTGAGATTCTTCGCTAGTGATCACCTGTAAAAAAAAGCACCGCTCCATTACGAAGCGGTGCTATTAAAATAATTTTTCTTTTTAAGCCCCCTCTTTGCGTCAGCTGAGAGAGCCTGTCCCGCTTAGGCGGGAGGGTTTGGGGGTGAGTACATTACTTGGTATAGTGGGAAGGATTCTCATCCTGCCACTCATTAATACCATCACGTATCCTGTTGCGGAAGGTCATCGTATCAATACAATGATATGTGAAGAACGGAGATACGGTCTGAGTGAACGTATACTTGAGAAAAATTCTCCTGTCCTGCAGCAGCTTGGGGTTATTGAAAGAGCATTCGCCCTCCTGCGTGATAACATAGGGGGCATCAACTCCGGAAGTAAGGTATACTTTAGTTCCTTTTAACGTCAGATTTAAAATCTTTTTACCTGCTATGACAGTATTGGTACCGTATCCGTTACATGTCAGCGTGGATGGTCCGGCAGTCGTCAAAGCCCAGATCAGGTTTTCCTGAAGAGTCGGAATCAGAGTTCTGTAAATGATTGTGGTATCGGCCCGCTGAAATACGTTTGGATTCAAAGGTCTGTGTACCAGAGCAGCTCCTCCATGCCAGTAATTACCAAACAGCAGGTTTTCAAATTTTGTTCCGACAATATTGAATCTTTTCGGTTCAAGAATTGAGTCAGCATCAGCTGAAGTAATATAGAAAGGAAGAACATAGGTCGATATTTTGGTATTGACAGAGTCGTTGAGAAAAGCGGTCGAATCTGCTTTAATAACAACTGTTCCTCCATGCCAGCCGGATTTAATCACCATCGTTGTGGAGCTGGGAGTCATCGTGTAATATGATGTTGGCAGCAACTGAAGAGCGGCAACTAGTGTAGTGGCATTTTTGATATACGCCATGGCCGATGACTTCATTGCTGTCAGACGTGCAACTGTAATTAATGCCGGATCCAGAGTAAAGGTGACATTTCGGTCTATCGTATTCTGCCTGACTCCTCCCAATGCAGCACCTACTTCGAACTTCATTCCCTCGCCCACAACAAATGTGCGGACATCCTGCTGAATCGGGAAATAGATGCTGGTTGTGGGGTAGTCAAGAAGATATTCTTCGTAGCATGAAACCATCGCTATCGAAAGAACTAATAATGCTATTATTTTTTTCATAACTATTTCTTTATAATGTTTTAGTTCCATGAATCCCAACCCACGTTCTGCACAAGGTTACTCATTCTCATCATCTCATTGTAAGGAATGGGGTTGTAGGGCGATGTAAGCTTACGTTCCTCTACCGACCAGTTCAGATTATAGGTAAATGTAGGAGTGGCAGATGTCTGTACAATGTAAGCGCCATGGACCGGCTGATTAATCAATGATTCCCAGTTGCCTTCTCCGGGTAAATCTCCGGTAGTCCAGCGGCGAAGATCATAGAATCTCATTCCTTCAAAGCAGGTCTCAATCCTGCGCTCGGTTTTAACCAATGCATCAAATGCGGCTTCGGTAGTCTGATCATCAAGGTACGGATCTGCAACATTGAAGGTCGGAGTCAATCCATCATAGGTTTTCCTTGCCCTCAAATACTTAAGTGCATCTTTTGCAGTAAGACCACCGTATGCTGCAACATTCGGACCGCCTTTTGCATGGTTGGCTGCTTCAGCATAAGCGAGGCAAAAATGAGCCCAGCGATAGATGAATTTTGAGTGCGGAGCTGATTTTACAGAAGCATCGGCCCAGTTCAGATCCATAAAAACGTACTTCTTAATATGGTAATTGGTACGGCTGTTGTCCGATCTTGTATTTGCTGCATCCTTGCCTGCGCCAGCAACACCTTCATTCCAGTTCTGGAAAGTGTACATAGTGGCACCACCGGTGAGCCTCTTGGCTATTGCGGTATTATAGAAGATCACACTGTAAAACCTTGGGTCACGGCCGGTATACGGATCAGCAGGGTCATATAAGCTGAGCGGATCCGAAATAGGACGACCATTTGCCATTCCAAAGGAATTAACCAGTTCCTGTGATGCACCTATCTCGCCATTACCCTGGAAATTGCCGGGATAGAACATCCTCTCCATAGCAGTATTACCTGTATTATACCGTGTTGCGAAGACTATCTCAGGTGAATTGGGGTTGGTAAAGATGACAGCATCGGCAGGCCTGAAGCTGCTGGTACTTGCGATCTGGTCAACTGTCAGCTTAAAGTTGATGAGCTTCTGGGACCATTTTGCTGCGCTGTCCCATCGTGTAAGATCATTGCCGGGGTTGAACCTGGGTGAGGCATATGTAAGCCATACATTAGCCTTTATCCCCATTACTGCGACATCATCGAAACGGCCCCAGTATCTGCCTCCCTGGAATTGCAGATCATTATTAGGGGCAGGCAGGCTTGTGTACAGGAAATCCCTGTATGCCAGCGGCAGGTAGAACATTGCAGAATCGCAGTCAGAGAGAATCTGCTGAACACACTGATCATAAGTGCTTCGTGCATAATTTATTTCGTCGTTAACACTTACGGGCTGGAGAACGATCGGGAAGCCAAGCATTTGTCCGGTTGTTCCCTTGCCTCCGAATTTCTGCAGAAGATCCCACTCAAACCAGGCACGAAGTGCATATGCTTCACCCTGAAGGCGGGTTCTTACCTGGTCATTATAGGAAGGTTTAACCATATACCGCGTGTTGTAACCGCGCCTGTCTTTCAGGAAAATATTACACTGGGCGATCGATCTATAATCCCGGTCCCAATATGTCTGGAAAGGATCCTGCGAGGTGGTCATTGAATTGACGGCATACCTGCGCATTACATTAGTGTAACTTGTAAGTACAGCATCGTCGGTGACACCGTCAAGATATACACCCTCATTGTCATTATAGTTCCTTTTTGATCCTCCTACTGCATCTTCAGCTATGTTATCATAGCAGCGGTTTATCAATCCCTGCACCATGCTCTGGTACTGCCAGATGGTTTCACTGTCATAGTTCCCGTTTGGCCAGGGGTCAAGGTAATTCTTGCAGGAAGCGATAAGAACTAAAATGAATCCAAATAATATAATTTTCTTCGTCTTCATAATTACCATAGTTTAGAAATTAAATTTAACTCCACCTGAGAATGTCCTGAACAACGGGTATGCATTTACTCCCCCGCACAAGTTGGTAGAAGTGCCGCTTACATCAGCTGTATGCATAGTTTCAGGGTCAACATCCTTTACTTTGGTGAAGGTAAGCAGGTTAGCACCTCTTACATATATCCGGATTGCACGGCCTCCCATGAACTGCAGCATTTTTGCAGGTATGGTATAGGCAAGCTCAACATTCTGTATCTTGAAATAATCTCCTTTTGTAAGCCAGAATTCAGACAATACAAAATTGTTGTTCACCTTAGTATAGGTCAATCGTGGATATGCTCCTCCGATATTATCCTTGACAAAGTTGGAGTAGGTATTATCTCCCCAGCCATTCCAGTAATAGGGATTATTCAAAGCTATGTCGTAAAATGCCCTTCCCGCACCGAGGATAAACAGGTCGAAGTTCCTGTATTTCAGCGTAACATTTAAAGCATAATAAAGACGTGGTGCCGAATGGCCGATCATCATCTGGTCCTGGTCGTTGACAACTCCATCATTATTCTTGTCTTCATATTTTAGGTCGCCAGCGAAGTTTTTACTGTCATACATCTGTATAGGAGTATTGCCTCCACCCTGTGCTTCATCATTGGTTGCAAATTTACCAAGGTAATGCAGACCAAATATAGCATCAGATACTTTGCCTGTTCTGAACTGGTAATCAAACCTGTAATTGGGTTCATCATACTTTACTCTCGTGGATACCGGAACAGTGGCATTGCCTCCAACAGTAACAAGAAGCTCTCCGATTCTCTGAGTAAAGCTCAGGTCGGTCATAAATGCATTAGTTCTTGTTTTGTTGAAGTTGTAATAAGGCCTTGCCCCATTATATCCTGCAAGAAGCGGCAGTGAATTGGAAACCTGAACAATCTGGCCATCTGCCAGAGAGTTAACATAGGTCATTTGAAGCTCAACAGAATTGTCAAATAACAGAGCATCGAAGCCGGCGTTGAACTCATGTCTCTTTTCCCATGTCAGGATCGGGTTACCCGTCCTGGAAAGATATGACCTGTTAACTGCAGCCTCTGTGCCTGTTCCGAACCATGTGGGTGAAGAGGACAATGGTCCGAATCCCCAGTTGGTTGTTGCGCTTGTAGAGTTGGTAGATGTCCACCTGTCTACATAGTAAAGGTTCGGGAAATATGTTTCATTTCCTGCAACACCGACCTGTGCACGGAGCTTGAGAAAATTAAGAAATCCCAGCTTCGGCATGAAGCTCTCATCAGATAAAACCCAGCCTCCGCCGACAGACCAGCTTAGTATATTCCGGTAATCCGTGTCAAAACTTGAATTGCCGGCATAATTTGCTACTCCCTGTAAGGTATATTTATCACTGATGGAGTATGTAGCTGACCCGACAACATTTCTCTGACGGAAAGGCTCCTCAATACCATTAAGGTATGACAGAACCTGGTTGTAGGTCACAGAAGACTGAAGGGTGCTGTTAGCAAATGATCTGTCGTATCCGAGTTCCTCATAAATAGTATAATTCTGATAATAATAGTCCATCAGCTTATACAGATCAGACTGTTTGATCAATGAATGGCCGGCTACCCTTGTCAACGCAAGAGTTGCAGGATTGACTGTGTAAGCAAGATAATCATTAGCTTTCCCGATACGTACTGTATTGTGAATGTCAAATCCGAAATAAGTTGTCGATTTGAGTCCTTTGACAAATTTATCCGCATCGTATATCAGTGTAAGATTCGATGCACCTGTACGGCCTCTGTCGGTATAGAAACCATTGTCAACGAGGTTTCCGATCAGGTTGTTGCCATAGAGTGCGCTTACACCGTACCATGGTGTGGCCGGTTTTGTTGTAGTATCTTTATAAGCCCAGATAGGGAACGCAATCGGGGGGGTGTTGTGAATGTCGGTAAGAATTGACGGCACTTCTGTGAGTGTAAGTGTAGAGTTGGCAGTTCCTTCTGTTGTATAATCCGAGTCGAAGCCATAGTTAGGTGCACGGCGGAAAGTAAGGTTTCCGTAAAAACCGAACTTTGCAGTTAGCTGGTCATTGATCTTAACACTGACATTCTGGCGGGTGGTAATCCTGTTATAATCGGATTTCGGGCCCATGTTAATAATATCACCCTCGCCGGCATAACCCAGGTATGAAAAATACTGAACAATGTCGTTACCTCCCGAAGATGACATGTTTACTCTTCTGCCCTGCATTGTATTCTTCAGCATCATATCTGCAAAATTAGTGCTGGGGTACTTCAGGTCATAACCATTGTTTTGTGCATAAGCAGCTATTGCATCGCTGGTATAAGCCTTTGGCAGTCCTGAGTTTACCCTTGCCACGTTCTGGAGCCTTGCATAAACTGCTCCGGAAACATAATCGGGCATCCGGTCAACTATGCTCACGCCATCTTCTATATCGACATGCAGCATGCGTTCGTTTTTTACACCCTGTCTGGTTTTGATGTAGAGTATCCCGCCAGTACCAGATGGGCCGTACATTGTTGTTCCAAGAATACCTTTTACCAGGGTGACTGATTCAATTTCCGAAGGATCAATAACTGCCTCCTGAAGCCACATAGGCTGATTGTCAACCAGTACAAAAGGCATGTTGCTGAATTTATCAGTGGAACCGTAGCTGTTTGAAAGGCCCTGAAAATTCTGGAGTCCTTCCAGCGGGCTTAATCCTGGTGATCCGTCCCGTTCCTGGATATCGTAACCTGAAGATATTCCCGTGAGAACGTTACGAATATCGGTTGAAGGATAGTGAGAAAAATAAGATCCCGGAATTACGACATCCGGGCCGGTAAGGTTGCGCTTTTTAAGAGTTGTAAAAGGCAGCGGCACATTATCATCGGAAGTCATATATGTTTTGGCATGCATAAGAGTAAGAGAACTACTCTGCATCAAATCAATAACCGGTGATACGTTTTTCTCATAAAGAGGAGCAGTTATGGTTACAACATCATCAGCGTATCCTTTGAATGATACTGAACCATTCGCATCAGTCAGTAAATGGGTGATTCCTTCACCCACTACCACTTTTGCATCGGGTATCGGCGCTCCGTTCTCATCAACAACTTTAAGAACGACGTCGAACAACTGCCTGGCTTTTTTCTCTTTCTGAACCTGTCCGCTGACCGGCCATGAGAGAAGAGCAATAAGGATTAAAAGCCCGGCAAATCTGATTTTTTGGTATATTATATTATTAAATCTCATAAACTTTCGTTTTAATGGTTCATGTTACCAAGCTGGGTTTGGTTTGAAATTTTTCATTTTCAGAACATCCGCATTCAGGAACGGCAGATAATACATTCCCGGACTATACGACGGCTGACGAATCCCCTGGTTATTCTCTATGGGTCCTCGTGTATAGATAAATCCATCAGGATAGGTGGGAGAAACTGTCGTTTTCTGTGGAATAATTCCAATTATCGGACCGGCCATCACTGTCGGGAGATCCATCCACCGGCGGATATCGTCGTAGTAATGCTGTCCTTCAAAGCAGAGTTCTATGGTCCGCTCATTCTTTATCCTTGGCCTGAAGGCATCAGTTGATCCGGTATAAGCAGGAAGAACATTCGGCATTCCGGACTTCGTCCTGATAACATTTATAGCGTCAATCGCAGTCATAGATGATCCGGGAGCTGTTCCCAACGGAATATAACCTTCGTTGACGGCTTCGGCATAATTGAGATAAAGCTCTGAAAGCCTGAATATAGGATCAGCCCAGATAGTGGTAACCCCCTGATTTTTTGTACTGTTATTGGCCCATATCTTCCTTATAAGGTATCCGGTGAATGTTCTGCCATTCCAGGTGGTAACAAGCAGGTCAGAAGGGGTTGTCCCATTTATAAAGATCGGGGCAGTGTTCGCTGGTCCCTGTGTTCCTCCTCCCCATCCCTGGCAAGGGCTGCCGTTATATATAATATCAGTATAAAAGCGCGGATCCCTGTTGACGAAAGGCTGCTGCTCCATGTAGTGACCTGCAAGTGTTGCAGCATCCCTGTCTGCCTGAGTATTTAAAGGCTCTCCCCATTTAGTCTCATACTTGTCAACAGTATTCTGGGAAGGATCGATTCCTGAAGATGAGGCATGTGCCATCATAGCACCGCAGAACAAAGATGCAACAGCACCTGAACCCCCACCCCAGTTCCATGTCTGGCTCCCGTATGTCCATGTCCAGATACTTTCAGCACATACGTCTTTATCAAAATAGTTGAGATGGCGGTCATTCCCGCTCACGATATCTTTCAGAGGCAGAAGTACAACACCATGAGATTCAGCCACGTTGATTGCGTCCAGTGCAGCTGCTGCTGCAGCCTGCCATTCAGAAACCCCGTTTGCGTTATTCAGGGGGCTTGCTGCATAGAGCAGAACCTTTGATTTGAATGCCTTTGCAGCCATACCGTTTGGACGATACATTTCGTACGTTGCATAGTTAAGAGACCCCGAAACACCTGGCAGAGGATCCCTGCGGATCATATCGCAAAGATTAAAGAAGTAATATGCCGAATCGATATCATTAACGATCTTCATCAGGTACTCGTGTTTCGGAAGACGTGCAAGGTCCCATGTTGAGTCGAATGGTCCCATTACATAATTGAGATAAGGCATTGGTCCCCAAAACCTGAAAAGAGTGAAATGGAACCATGCTCTCATAAAATACGCCTGTCCCATGAAATCATTCTTTACGTCCTCAGAGGCATCCTGCATTCTGCTGGCGTTTCTCAACGAAATGTTGCATATCCTGATATCATCGAAGCAGGCTCCCAGGATTGGTCGTCTTGCGCCATCGTAAGCCAGCTTGGCGACAATAGTTTCCGACATGTTGTTGCTCTTCCATGCCTGTCCTTCCATATAACGTCCCTGATCGTGCAAATCCGTCGTTGAGTTGATGCAATATTTCTGATCCCAGGTGTCCATATAGAGAGGAAGGGTGGTTTTGTAATTCCAAGTAGTCGCGTAACTTCCGTTATACATCTTCCTGCCGTCATAAACTGCATCGAAGAAGAGCTTGAAGTTTGAGTATTTTGTGAATACAACATCCTCAGTAAGACCCGATTCAGGAGCCTTGTCGAGATATTTCTTGAGGCATGAGGTTGTCAATAACAAGCTCATCCCTGTAAAAAGCAGTATGAAATATTTTTTCATAGTATGATCTCCTAAAAATTAAAATCCAAATTTAATACCTGCTCTATATGTAGTCATCTGGGGATAATATCCCTGGTAAAAAGTCGTAGCTTCAGGGTCACCTTCGATCAGAGGAGTAATAGTGAAGAGGTTGCTCCCTGTGATATAGACAAGTACGTTTGCAATTCCAATACTCTTGTTCAGGGCTGCGGATTTAATGTTATAACCGATGTAGAGGTCTTTCATCCTGAGGTAGGAAGCATTCCTGAAGAAACGGTCCTTAATGATTGTCTGGTAACCTCTGTCGGCCTCTCCGCCTCCCCATACAAGGTTATCCTGGCTGGAAGTTCCGCTGAAGTGTATCGTAGCATGAGTTGCATCCTGGTTGGTTGGTGTCCAGTAATCAAGAGCTGATTTGTGAACACGCCAGTCGCCTTTTATGAACTCAACCTCAAATGCCTGGTTGTATTGAACATATTTTCCCTGGTTGCCTGAAAAGAGCATATTGAAATCAAAATTTTTCCAGGTAAATCCTCCGGAGAATGAATATGTGATCGGGGGATAAGTCAAACCGGGGATAGCATGTTTATCAATTGTATTTACCAATCCGTCAGCATTATAGTCGAGGTATTTATAGTCGCCCACATATTCTTTGGTATAATCAATAGGTGAAGGACTGTTATGAATATCGTCGACCGAGGTAAGATATCCGGTACCTGTAAGTTCCACACCGTTAATTTCGAGACCTTCGAGGCTGTATTCGGTGTTAAGCATTTCGGTAAGGGGTTTGCCTGCCAGTTTCATATGGTCAGGAAACGCTGCCGGGTCGTCCTTGAAAATAACCCTGTTTTCGTTCCATCCCAAAACACCTCTGACAAAATATTCGAAGTCCGGAGTCGTTCTTTTCCTGAATTCCATTTCTGCCTCGATACCATGCTTCTTGACTTTGCCAAGGTTGATCTCCTTGAATGTCTGGCCGATGAGCATAGTGACGCTTTTTGGCGTCAGCAGCATCTGGTCGCGGTATTCATCAAAACCATCAAGAGTAAGGGTGATCAGGTTATTGAAGAGACCCATCTCAATACCGATGTCCCTCTTGTGAGCTCTTTCCCACCGGGCCATCGTATTGGCCATCATATCCTCACGAATATAGCCTCCGTTATCTTTGAAAAAGGAGCTGTTGTAGAGCCAGCGGCTTTTTGCATAGTCGCTGCCGACCATACCGTCAGAATATCTTATTTTAAGCCTGTTCATCCATGGAACTGCGTTCTTGAAGAAAGGCTCTTCTGAAGCAACCCATCCGAGAGCAATAGAAGGGAAGGTACCAAACCTGTTGGATGGTGCAAACCTTTCAGAGCCGGTATACCCTATGTTGAACTCAAAAAGGTATTTGCGGTTATAATCATAGGTAACCCTTCCGACAAGACCTTCATTATAATATGGGAAATCCGGTGTTGTAGTATTAGTTAGCGTTGCATTTTTTTGCTGGCGGTTAAAAAGTCCCAGGGCACTTACATTATGTTTACCGAAAGACCTTTCATAGTTTATTGACACTTCATAATAGAGGTTGGCGTAATAGTTGTTCTGAAGTCCGCTGGTGTTAACATCAAGAGGAGGCATTGTCCATACATCAGTACCTTCAGTAGGAGTCTGCCTGAGCCATGGGTTCGTGTCATCTTTTCCGTCGCCGGGACCACCATTGGCAATTGTTCTGGGCAATCCGGTATTGGGATCAATTACAGCCTTTCCTGTAGCATTGTCAAGCACATCGATTCCATGAAGTCCAAAGTTCAGAACGTAGAGAGGGAAAGTCTGTGAGGCAGTCACCTGTCTGTTGATGTAATAACTGCTCAACGATACTTTTCCTCCAACGGATAATCCTTTTGTTATAAAGTCGAGTTCCTGCTTGAGAATAAGGTCGGTGAAAAGGGTAGATCCCAGTTCCTTATTGAACTGACCCGAATTTAAATTATAATACGGGTTCGAGGTATACTCACCCGACGGGAAAGCGTACCTGTTAGTGTTTGCATCGGGATAATTAAGGTCGGGTATAGAATCAAGAACCCATGCAGGGTAAAAGGCGGGGCACCTTGTTCCTCCTGTGGAGTAAAGGTCTCTCCATGTACCGCTGTTCGGATTGTTTTTCATGTTCAGGACACCACCAACATTCAAAGTTAAAATGGTTGACTTTGTAATATTGAAGTCGAGGTTGATCCTGTAGTTGAATTTATGGTTATAATACCTCATGTCATAGTATCCGTCTTTCGTCCCCTTAAAGAAGTCGCCGGTATACTGGTACCCGAATGAGAGGAAATATTTTGCGAATTCCGTACCACCGGAGATATTAAGGTTTGCGCTGCTTACCGGTGCGTATGGATTTGTACAGGTTTTAAACCAGTCAACATTCGGGTAGCGGAGAGCCATGAGAGGCGATGAAGGACTCTTATATTCTGCAAGCACATCTTTCGACATAAGGCCCGTAAATGTCTGGTTATTCATCAGAGCCACATTGTACATCGACATTGTAGTGTAAGCATCCACGTTCTCAGGAATTCGTGTTGCATACTGCATACCATAGGAAGCTGAAAAGTCCATTTTCGGTTTTCCTAACGAGCCGCGTTTTGTAGTTACAACAATAACGCCGTTTGCACCTTTTGCACCGAATACTGCAGTTGCTGAAGCATCCTTAAGAACAGAAATTGAGTTGATTTCATTAGGGTCGATATCGGTGAAACTACGTTCTACACCATCAACTAGTACCAGGGGTGAACTTCCATTCCAGCTTGACAGACCACGAATATAGAGGTCTGCATTATCTGATCCGGGTTCTGCATCAGTCTGAATTGTCAGCACACCTGAAAGCTTACCGGTTATGGCGTTTGTAATTGTTGTCGCACCAGCCTCCATCAGTGATTTGCTGTTTACCTGTGTGATGGCACCGACAACACTCTCTTTTTTCTGGGTACCGTACCCGACTACAACAACTTCCTGGATCTGGGTAACTTCCAGTGCAAGTGCTGCAGTGACCGGAGTGCCGGGGGTTGCCAGAACTTCCTGCGTTGTATAACCAATAAAGGATATCTGCAGGGTAACCGGCTGCCTGTTGGAAACAGGGATGGAAAAACCACCGTTTACATCTGTCAGAGCACCTATGGTTGTACCTTTTACCAGAACGGTAACACCAATAAGTGCTTCGCCTGTTGCAGCATCTGTTACTTTTCCGGTAATAGTCTGCTGCTGAAAGGTACCTGAACCGTCGGGGGTTACTGCACCCACCGATAAGGTCGCCATTGAGCATATTAGAAATAAAATGCACAATTTTGTCATAATCTGTGGTTTATGCCATAGATTCCTGACAAAATTCAATCGCTTTTCATTATTTTTTTTCATGCATTTAAAAAAATTAGACATTAATAATTAAGCCAGGTTAGCGGTAAAATCGTGTAGGTTAACGGGAATTTGATTATCCCGGGTTTTTTCGCTTTCGATTGCTTTTCATAAGATTCAGGTTGGTTAGTTTATATTAAGAGTTATCTCTTACAGATATAGAATCTGATTCCATTAACACGGAAATGTCATGTTTCAAGTGATTGTACCGGAGAAATCGGGTAAAGTTTATAATCATCCTTCCAGGTAAAACATTCATAACAAAAAACTCCCTGATGAGCAGCATCAATCAATCTGAGCTGATCAGGGCAAATTCAAAATCTTATAAATGCTTCTTAAATACCAGGTTAAGAGTATTTCAGGTTAGGTTAGCATTTTATATCTCATACAATGTTAAAAATAATTAAATTAAATTCCAATACACTTTATGAATTTTATCTTTAAAAAAAAATAATATAGAATCATTCCAAAATAGACTATTCCGCAACCGTTTGAATTAATATATCCTGACAGAAAAATGCAGCTATATATAATATAAGGTATAAGGGTGCATGGGTACAAAGGTGCAACGGCATTAAGGTGTTAAGGTATTAGGGTTAAGAAAACCTGTTGACTAATTAATTTTAAAAAGATTATAAAAAGTATGAAAAAACAAAATCTCATTTTCGTGCTCACAGGAGCACTATTATTCCTTACTGTTAATAATTTAACAGCAGTGGATAAGAAAAAGAACCAGCCGGCACCACCGGCACCGGCGGCAACTTTATTCAATGTTCTCGATTTCGGGGCAAAGGGTGACGGAAAGACTCTTGATTCGCCATCAATAAATAAAGCAATCGAAGAAGCAGCGATAAAAGGCGGCGGAACTGTATATTTTCCTGCCGGGACATATCTTTCAGTATCCATCAGGATGAAAAGCAATATTTCTCTCTATATTGATCAGGGAGCAACTATCCTTGCAGCTTCAGCATCGGACGGATATAAATATGATCCTCCAGAACCAAATGTTTGGGGCGATTCACTCCAATACCAGGATTTCGGCCACAGTCACTGGCATAACAGCCTTATCTGGGGCGAGAATCTTCAGAATATTTCGATCCTCGGTCCCGGGATTATCTTTGGCAAAGGGCTCGTCAGAGGTACTAACAATACTCCGGAGGGAAGCGGTAATAAAGCAATAGCACTCAAATGGTGCCGGAACGTTATTATCCGTGATGTTTCTATCCTCATGGGAGGATGGTTCGGTATCCTCGCAACGGGTGTAGATAACCTTACCCTCGACAACCTTAAAATTGACACAAACCGCGACGGTATGGATATCGATTGCTGCGTGAATGTCAGGGTCTCGAATTGCTTTGTTAATTCACCCCAGGACGATGGCATATGCCTGAAGAGCTGCTTTGGCCTTGGAGTTGCCCGAGCCACTGAAAATGTCACAATAACCAACTGCCAGGTTTCCGGTTATGAGGCAGGCTCGCTTCTCGATGGCACTTACAAGCGCGACGAGAAAAGAGCAGCAGGCGGAGGTCCGACAGGAAGAATAAAATTCGGGACGGAATCAAACGGAGGATTTAAGAATATTACAATCTCGAATTGTGTCTTTGATTACTGCCGTGGACTTGCTCTTGAATCCGTTGATGGCGCTCTTCTGGAAGATATTACTGTCTCAAATATCACTATGTGTGATATTGTCAACGCTCCAATCTTTATCAGGCTGGGGGAACGCATGCGCGGCCCTAAAGATGCGGCCGTTGGCGAAATACGCAGGGTAATGATCTCAAACGTAATCGTTTATAATGCCGATCCAAAAAGCGGAGTTATTATCTGCGGAGATCCGGGTCATGATATTAAAGATATCCGTCTTTCCAATATCAGGATATATTATAAAGGAGGAGGGACAGCAGAACAGGCTGCCAGGGAGGTTCCGGGCTTTGAAAAGGAATATCCTGAGCCTTACAGGTTCGGTATACTGCCCTCTTACGGATTTTTTGTAAGGCATGTCGACGGCATCCAGTTCAACAATGTCGAGGTAAGCTTTAAGGAGAATGATCTTCGTCCTGCATTCTTCCTCGACGATGTGAAAAATGCTGAATTCATATTCGTGAAGGCGCAGAAATCAGAGGGAGTACCATTTATGTCGGTGAAAAACGTAACGAACCTGAGTATCTTTCATTCGATTGACATCATTGACAGGAAAATCGAAAAAGCAGATAACGAGAAAATGTAAAAATAGTCATTAATGAAAAATTCGACTTTAATATCTGTAATCTTATTCTTATTCATTTCAATTGACTCGCCGGGGATTTCCCCGGATAAGAAAATTGAGAAGAAGGCGATCCGTTTTCTCAGAGAGGAAACTATTGCCAGGGCTGATAAAGCGATTGTTGAGAAGCCGATCACTGTTACCGACTCCGTATGCAGCCGGAGTGCCGGAGGAAAACATGATTTTTATTCGGAGGCCGACTACTCCTGGCCCGACCCTGCAAATCCCGGAGGACCCTTTATCAATCGCGACGGAATGACCTATCCCGGCATCTTCACTGCACATCGCTATGCAATGATAAGACTTAGCCAGATTGTCGGCTCTCTTGCTTCAGCATACAAGATCACCGGCGATGAAAAATATGTAGTGGCTGCCTTCATTCACCTTAAAGCCTGGTTTGCCGATACAGCTACAATGATGAACCCGTCGCTGTTATATGGTCAGGCCATCATAGGAAAGAATACAGGACGGGGGATAGGAATAATTGATACAATTCATCTGATGGAAGTTGCCCAGGGGATCCTTGTTATGGAGAATGCAAAATGCATCGATCGGAAACTCCTTGAAGCAATTAAATCGTGGTTCAGCAATTATATTAACTGGCTCCTTACTCATAAGTACGGTAACGATGAGATGAATACAAAAAACAACCATTCCACCTGCTGGGTAATGCAGGTCGCTTCATTTGCCAGACTTACCGGCAATGAGAAAGTTCTCAATATGTGCCGGAAGAGATATGAAGAGATCCTGCTTCCAAACCAGATGGCTGTCGATGGCAGCTTCCCGCTTGAACTCAACCGGACAAAGCCTTACGGGTATTCCTTATTCAATCTCGATGCAATGGCTATGGCCTGTCTGATTCTGTCCGATAGTAAAAATGATCTGATTAATTTCAGGACTACCGATGGCAAAACCCTTAAAAAGGGAATAGAGTTTCTCTATCCCTATGTAGCTGACAAGAGTAAATGGACCTATAATCAAGATGTCATGCACTGGGATGAATGGCCCGTAGCCCAGCCATTTCTGCTGATCGGGGCATATGAATTCGGTAACAAAGAGTGGTTTGAAACCTGGAAGCGGCTGGAGCATTTCCCCACCGGGAGCGAGGTAATAAGGAACCTGCCCATACGTAATCCGTTGTTATGGCTGAAATAAAACATTATTTTAGTTATCCTTTTACCCCCTTTCTTATTTCCCCCAAGGGGGAAAGGTTTTCATCCTGCTCGGTTAACAATTTAACAAAAAAAATAGAAATCGACTAAAATCAATAACTTAACACTCCTATGAAAAAGACAGTTTTCACCTTAGTATTACTTTTACTTATCAGTCAAGGTATAATTGCCCAGAAGGTTCTGACAATAGATGAACGCATGGACTGGTGGCGTGACGCGAGGTTTGGAATGTTTATCCACTGGGGTGTTTACTCACTCCCTGCCGGCACCTGGGATGGCCGGCAGATAGGCGGTATAGGCGAATGGATCATGAACCGCGCCAAGATACCCGTAGCCGATTACCAGAGAATGGCAAAAGATTTCAACCCGATAAAGTATAACCCGGATGCATGGGTACGAATGGCAAGGGACGCGGGCATGAAATACATCGTCATTACCTCAAAGCATCACGACGGATTCGCCCTCTTTGAAACAAAAGCCAGCAAATGGAATGTTGTTGATGCAACTGTGTATGGCAAGGATCTTCTAAAGCCTCTTGCCGAAGCTTGCAGGAAATACGGAATAAAACTTGGATTCTACTATTCCCAGGCACAGGACTGGAATAATCCCGGCGGAGCGGCTGCCCGTAAAATAACAAAAGAAGGATGGGCAAATCCCGATTCAGTGATTATCGATGCCTATACCAAAGAGCATAAGGGCCACTGGGATCCTGCCCAGGAGAAAAAGACATTCGATCAGTACATTGATGGTGTGGCTGTTCCGGAGGTCAGAGAATTGCTGACCAACTATGGCGACATTGCAGTGCTCTGGTGGGACACCCCCACGAACATGACAGATGAAGCTGCTACGAAGCTGCAGTCGCTCCTTGCTCTTCAGCCTTCAATAATTACCAACGACCGCCTCAAAAGACCAAATTTCCCGGGCGATCATAAAACCCCCGAGCAGAAGATCCCAAACCTGGTCGATCTTGACGGTACCGACTGGGAAACCTGTATGACCATGAACGGAACATGGGGATATAAAAGCTATGACCATAATTATAAGTCAGCAGAAACACTTATTCACAACCTTCTTGATATAGCATCCAAGGGTGGCAATTTTCTCCTGAATGTAGGACCTACCTCCGAGGGTGAATTTCCTCCCGAAAGCGTCGATCTGCTTGCTAAGATAGGAGCATGGATGAAGATCAACGGAGAAGCAGTTTACGGAACTAGTGCCAGCCCATGGGGATTATTCGACTGGGGCCGCTGTACAAAGAAGGTGACCAAAAATGGCACCTCTCTCTACTTTTCTGTCTTCCAGTGGCCTGCCGATGGTAAGCTGGTTATACCCGGAGTAAAGAACAGCGTTGTCTCGGCAAAGCTTCTTGCAACAGGAGCTACGGTTAAGTCCACGCTCATAAAGGACGGGAATCTGACGCTTACCCTTCCCGCTACAGCTCCAGACCCGGTCGCAACTGTGATAAGAGTAGATGTCCATGGAAAGGTCGAAAACCAACCTTTGAAGCCATCCAAATAGGAAACCCTCTGTGGAACTCTGTGCTTCTCCGGATTTCCTCCGTGTAAGTTCTTATTTTTAAATTAAATACATAAATTATGAAATCAACAGTCAGGTTAATCATTTCAATATCAGCCATATTGCTGATTATATACATGCCAGGCTTTTCGCAGAAAAAGACGAAGTACTCCCCTTATGTAAAAAAAGAGATGTACAAAAAAGGCTGGATCGATTTTAACAAGAACGGGAAGATGGACCCCTACGAGGACCCATCTCTTAATATCGATCTCCGTATCAATGACCTTCTGAGCCAGATGAATGTAGATGAAAAAACCGGTCAGTTGGTTACGCTGTATGGTTTTCCAAACGTTCTGAAGGATTCACTCCCTACTCCGGAGTGGAAAACAAAGATTTGGAAGGATGGACTGGCAAATATTGATGAGCATTGCAACGGGACCAGGTCCCCGGCTCTCTCACGTTCACCTGGCCTTCATGCAAAAACAATCAATGAAGTCCAGAGGTGGTTTATCGAAGAGACGAGGCTTGGAATACCTGTCGACTTCACAAATGAGGGAATCTATGGGGCTGCTTTCCCCGGAGCTACGCTTTTCCCGGCACAGATCGGCCTTGGTTCGACATGGGACAGAGCTCTTGTTTCCCGTATCGGCTCGATCACTTCCGCCCAGACAAAGGCAGCAGGATTCACAAACGTCTATTCTCCTATTCTTGATGTAGCCCGCGATCCTCGCTGGGGCAGGGTAATGGATTGCTATGGCGAAGATCCTTACCTGGTATCGCAGCTTGGATTGCAGCAGGTCCTTGCCATCCAGAAAAATCATAACGTAGTCTCTACCACAAAACATTTTGCAGCGTATAGCATCCCAATCGGCGGACGTGATGGTAGCGTGCGTACCGATCCTCAGATCAGTCCCCGCGAGATGCATACACTTCTTCTGGAGCCATTCCGCGTAGCATTCAGCAAAGGCCAGGCACACGGAACGATGAGCTCCTATAATGATTACGACGGTGTGCCCGTAAGCGGTTCCTCACAGTTTCTGATCAATTTGCTCAGGCAGACATGGGGATTTAAAGGATATGTAGTATCTGACAGTGAAGCACTTGAATTTCTTTGGTCGAAGCACCATGTTGCACCGGACTATAAGGATGCAGTGAGACAGGCTCTTGAAGCAGGTCTTAATGTAAGGACAACCTTCAAGAGCCCTGATACCTACCTCATTCCCCTCCGCGAGCTTGTAAAGGAAGGGTCAGTGTCCATGGATCTGCTCGACAGCAGGGTAAAAGATGTGCTCTGGGTTAAATTCTGGCTCGGCCTGTTCGATAAGCCATATATTGAAAACCCCGAAGAGTCTGATAAGATCTATGCAGACCCTGAAAGTGACAAGGTTTCCAGGCAGGCTTCCTATGAATCGATGATTCTTCTTAAAAACGACGATCACTTTCTTCCTCTTAAGAAAGAAAACATAAAAAATATCCTGATCGCTGGTCCGGATGCAGATAACAAGCAGTTCTCACTTTCAAGATACGGACCTAAAAAAATCAGCTATAAATCCGTGATCGAAGCTTTCAAGGCAAAGCTTGGCAGCGATGTCAACGTAATGTATGCAAAAGGATGCAACACCACCGATTCGCACTGGCCGGAAAGTGAAATCATGCCGTTCGATCCTGATGCAAAGGAGATTGAAGGAATCAACGATGCAGTAACAATGGCAAAAAGTGCTGATGTCGTAGTGCTTGTCATGGGTGAAGATGAAAACGTGATCGGAGAATCAAAATCAAGGACTGACCTTAATCTTTCAGGCAATCAGCAGCTGCTTCTGACTAAGATCCACGAAACCGGAAAACCTATCGTGCTGGTGCTGATGAATGGAAGAGCAATCACCATCAATTGGGCCAATAAATACTGTAATTCAATAATTGAAGCCTGGATACCCGGGAAATATGGAAGTGAAGCTGTTGCAGATATAGTTTTCGGCGATTACAATCCCGGAGGCAAGCTTACAGTTACATTCCCTAAATCAATAGGACAGCTCCCAATGTGTTTCCCGTCAAAACCAAATGCGCAGGCAAATGAAAGGACAACTGTCAACGGTGTAATTTATCCTTTCGGATATGGTCTGAGCTTCACAACATTTGAGTATTCTAACATAAAAATTACTCCTGACAAACAGATAGCAGCCGGAAATATCGATGTAACGATCGATGTGAAGAATACGGGGCAGATGGCAGGAGACGAGATTGTCCAGCTTTATATTAACGATGAAGTAAGCTCTGTTATCAGATATGATAAGGAGCTGAGGGGATTTGAGAGAGTAACGCTGGCACCCGGAGAGACAATAAGTGTACATTTTACACTTACTCCTGAAGACCTGCAGATGCTTGACATAAATATGAACTGGATAGTTGAGCCGGGGTGGTTCAAGGTGATGGTTGGAAGCTCTTCGGCGGATATCCGCCAGGAGGGAAGATTTGAGATATTGCCAAAAACGCAGCTCAATAAACCCTATGAATTTCAGCAGCAGAACGCAAGAATGATGCAGTAATCAGAATTTGAATCATAATGAAAGGTAAGACAAGAAAGAGTATATTGACTGCCGGATCGGCTTTTCTGCTGATGGCCTGTGCCTCAGCCATAGAAAATACTTCAGTAACAAGCCCTGACGGACATCTTCAGTGCACTCTGATACATGAAAAGAACCAGCTTTCTATATCTGTCACGCTTAAGGGCATGGAAGCCAGCAAGCTTCTCGACAGGGCCACTCACGAGACGACGCTGCCATTTACCAGGATGCTGGCAGGACCGGCAGACTATTCTGTCTGCCATTTCGGAATAAGAAGGCAGAATACGACGTGGGTCCACCAGGCTGCAACAGCAGCAATCTTTTGCGCGCCTGTCATCACATATGCGTCAACACCTGCACATATTCTTGAGAATCCATGTGCAGAGATGATAAAAAGCATCCCGTCGGTATGGGATGAGACTATTGTTCTGCCACCATCAGAGATCGGTGAACTTGCAGTTTATGCTCAGCGCAAGGGAACCACATGGTTTCTGTCAGTCATTAACGGTCTTAAACCGAAAACCATTGAGATTCCATTCTCATTTCTCGGAAAGGGCGGGTACACTTCCCTAATCCTGAGAGATAACCCTGCTGATCCTGCATCTGCAAATGTATCGCAGGGTAATTCAGCAGCCGGTGATAAAATCATAATTGAACTGGGAGCCGGGGGCGGATATATGGCAAGGTTTACCAGGGAATAAATATACCTTGGTGTCCCTTCGTGTTGCCTTTGTGGTTAAAACACCCGGTCTAAATTCTGCGCCTTCCTCCCTGGGGGAAAGCCTGCCCCGCTTCGGCGTGGGTTGGGAAGGGGGTCTAATAATTCTTAGCAACCTCTGTTAAAAATTGGTATAATCCATGTAAAAGGTTTAAATTACATCTGTATTTATAAGATATACAGATGGATTCCTTTTTAAAAATATTTAAAAAGAGTCAGATTGTCTTCCTTATTCTTCTTTTCTCAATAATCCCTGGCTGCTCAAAAAAGCATGATGTTAATAATAACACCCCGAATGATATCTGGGATATTGACAAAGACGGGATCCCAAAGTTCGTAAACACCAATTATATAGAGCTTTCCAAAATCTACAGGATATCAAAATACCGGTCATCCATCGGCCATGATTATTCAGATTCCTACGAACAATGCAGGAGCATGAAACACTATTTTCAGCCAAAAGACGATGTTGACTGGACTACAGTAAAGATCTATTCCCCGGTTTCCGGGACTATCACAAGAGTCGAGCAGGAATCAGTGGGCGGTACAAAAATAGAGATCGCTTCAGATGACTACCCGGCATTCCGTATTTCCATTTTCCATATTAATCTGCTGGGAACACGTAACGTTAACGATAAGATAAGTGCCGGTGAACAGCTTGGCACTCACATAGGGTCGCAGACATATTCCGATATTTCGGTGATCGTTAATGATCCGACAAAGCAGGGAAGGATGGTCTCGTGGTTTGACGTAATTACCGACAATGTTTTTAATGAATATACCGCTCGCGGCATAAATCAGCGCACTTTAATAATTATCTCAAAATCAGAACGCGATGCAAATCCTCTGACCTGCAGCGGAGACACTTTCACCTCCGTCGATCCCCTGGAATGCTGGGTTTATCTTAATTGAATTTAAATCTTAAAGGAGATTCCTCGCTGACGCTCGGAATTCCGAATGAAGCGCAGCGGAATGAGGAATCTCCCCTGACATTAACGAGATAGTCAAAAAGATGTATATAAAGGGTAGCATTTCCCAAAAAAAAGGAAAATTCTCCGCGGCAGGCAGGCTCCTTCGCTAAACCAGCCCACTGGGCTGGTTCTTAACGCTCGGCCCTCCCCGTGGGGGAAGGATGGGAAGGGGATCATAGCTTTTAAAAACAATTAATATTTTATTCATTATTATCGGTACTTTTTAATTTTTTCCATAAAAAAGCCACTTTTTCTTTGATATATTAAAAATATCATTACTTTTGTCCAGCTATTTGAAATAAACTATGCGGTTTTCTTTAATACATATTATTACCCTCACTCTTATCATCATTCTTGTGCATAACAAGTGAACCGGGAATAATATGTAGCTATAAATATACAGATGCTTTCCGGTTAACCGGGAAGCTTTTTTTTTAATAAGAATGTTAAAATGAAGAACCAGCTCAGGAGTCTGAAAACAACAACCGGCAGGAAAATGGCAGGAGCCAGGAGCCTGTGGCGTGCCAATGGGATGAAAGAGGAGAACTTTGGCAGACCTGTGATTGCAATCGTAAATTCCTTTTCACAGTTCGTCCCGGGGCATGTTCATCTTCATTCAATCGGGCAGACTATAAAGAAAGAGATAGAGAAGAGTGGCTGTTTTGCTGCAGAATTCAACACAATTGCAATTGACGACGGAATAGCGATGGGACATACGGGAATGCTCTATTCTCTTCCCTCAAGGGAACTCATTGCCGACAGTGTGGAATATGTCTGCAATGCACATTGTGCTGATGCGATGATATGCATCAGCAACTGCGACAAGATCACCCCGGGAATGATGATGGCAGCTCTCCGCCTCAATATACCTGCGGTATTTGTCTCGGGAGGACCAATGGAGGCAGGTCAGCTTGGAAACCAGAGCCTCGACCTTGTTGATGTTATGGTCCATGGTGCTGATGATAAGGTAAGCGACCATGAACTTGATGAAATGGAAAGAACCGCCTGCCCTACCTGCGGATCTTGTTCCGGCATGTTCACCGCCAACTCGATGAACTGCCTCAATGAAGCTCTAGGTCTTGCCCTTCCCGGAAACGGAACAATTGTTGCCACACATGCAAACCGAACAAAACTTTTCGAAAAAGCTGCTAAACTTATAGTCGAAATAACTAACAGATACTATTCTGATGGAGATACAGGCGTACTTCCGCGTTCAATTGCGACCAGGGAAGCTTTCATGAACTCAATGTCGCTCGATATAGCCATGGGCGGATCTACAAATACCGTACTTCACCTTCTTGCCCTGGCACACGAGGCACAAGTCGATTTCACAATGAAAGATATTGATGCCCTTTCGCGCAAGATCCCGAATATATGCAAAGTGGCTCCAAGTTCCCGGTTCCATGTTGAGGACGTCAATCATGCAGGAGGGATTATGGCAATAATGGGTGAACTTAACCGGGCCGGACTGATCGACACGTCGGTAAAGAGGGTTGATTACCCGTCGCTGGAAGAAGCTATCTCCGATTGGGATATTATGAGCGGCAGGGCAAAACCAGAAGCATATAAATTTTACAGGAGCGCCCCTGCAATGAAGAGAAGCCTCGAGATGGGTTTTCATGATACCCTTTATAATACTTTCGATATTGACAGGGAGAAAGGATGCATCCGCAGCACACAACACTCCTATAACAGAGATGGCGGACTTGCTGTGCTTTACGGTAACCTGGCAAAAGACGGCTCTATTGTAAAAACTGCAGGTGTTGATGAAAACCTGTTTTTGTTCTCAGGTCCGGCTGTGGTTTTCGAATCACAGGAGGAGGCGTCCGATGGTATTCTCGGCGGAAAAATAAGGGAAGGCGATGCAGTAATAATCAGATATGAAGGTCCGAAGGGAGGACCGGGAATGCAGGAGATGCTCTACCCTACTTCCTATCTCAAATCAAAAGGTCTCGGGAAAAAATGTGCATTGATCACTGATGGAAGGTTCTCGGGAGGCACATCTGGTTTGTCAGTGGGTCACATATCGCCGGAGGCTGCATCAAAAGGAGCACTCTCTGTGATACAAGATGGCGATATTATCGAGATCGATATCCCAGGCAGAAAAATCAACGTAAAACTTTCTGAAGATGAGCTGATTAAAAGATTGAGGAAAGAGGAAGAAAAAGGGTTGGAAGCATTCAAGCCCGGAAATAGAAACCGTGAAATTCCTGCTTCTCTAAGGGCATATGCCTTTTTTGTTAGTTCAGCTGATAAAGGAGCAGTGAGGATTGTATAAACCGGTGACCGGTGACCGATAATTGGCTCTCCCCCTTTGAATCCGCCAGCTGGTGGATCGGCGAAGCCAACGGGGGCGGGAGGATGTAAAAAAAGCTTATAAAAAACGGAATAGATGAATACAGATTTAGAAACAGATATGAAAATGGAGAAAGCAACCAACGACGAACCGACTCTGAATGGCGGTGAGCAGGTAACAGGTGCTGACGCACTGCTCAGAAGTCTGATTGAAGAGGGTGTCGACACAATATTCGGTTATCCGGGCGGGGCTATCATGCCGGTTTATGACAAGCTTCTTGATTATGAGGATAAGCTGAAGCATATTCTTACCCGCCATGAGCAGGGGGCTGCTCACGCTGCCCAGGCCTATGCGATGGTATCGGGCAAACCGGGTATATGCTTTGCAACTTCAGGTCCTGGTGCGACAAACCTCATAACAGGGATCGCCAATGCGTACCTCGATTCAGTACCGATGGTATTCATTACTGCACAGGTGGTCTCAACTCTTATTGGGACAGATGCGTTCCAGGAAACAGATATCCTTGGCGTTTCGATGCCTGTCACAAAATGGAATTGCCAGGTAAAGAAAGCACAGGATATTCCTGACATTATTGCCAAGGCGTTTTATATAGCAACCACAGGCAGACCAGGCCCCGTGCTGATTGATATAACAAAGGATGCTCAGAATGAAAAACTAAGCTTTAAATATAAAAGATGCACTTACCTGAGAAGCTATAATCCTCATATACCTCTGCATACAAAAGCAATAGAATCAGCTGCGATAATGATCAATCACGCTGAGAGGCCTTTGATACTTGCCGGACATGGCGTTCTTATTTCGGGCGCTGAGAAGGAGCTCAGGGAATTCGCCGAGAAAACGGGAATACCAGTAGCTGTTACCCTCTTGGGTATCTCTTCGTTTCCTTCCGGTCACAGGCTCTATGCCGGCTTCCTTGGCATGCATGGCAATTACGGGCCGAATTTGCTGACTAATGAGGCTGATCTGATTATTGCCATTGGAATGCGTTTTGACGACCGTGTTACCGGCAACCTGAAAAAATATGCCAGGCAGGCACGAATAATTCATATTGAGATCGATGAGGCCGAAATCAATAAGAATGTACAGGTCGACCTCGAAATCCATAATGACGCTAAAGAGGTGCTCAGCCACCTGATCCCGCTTGTCGGGAAAAAAACATACGAGTCATGGGTCAGGGAATTCAGGATCTGCGACAAGACTGAATTTGATAAAGTTATTAAGTCAGAGACGAAACCAGACTCCGGTGATATAAAGATGGGTGAAGTCATAAATCTTGTATCGGAGCTGACCGGAGGTGATGCCGTGATCGTAACGGATGTCGGGCAGAACCAGATGGCCGCTGCAAGGTATTTCAGATTTACAAACCCGAACAGCCTTGTTACATCTGGCGGGATGGGAACCATGGGATTCGGTCTTCCCGCATCGATCGGAGCTAAAATCGGCAACCCGGGAAGGCAGGTCGTCGCATTCATTGGCGATGGCGGGTTTCAGATGACCATTCAGGAACTCGGGACAATCCTGCATTACAGGATCCCCGTAAAGATTATAATCCTTAACAACGGCTATCTCGGAATGGTACGCCAGTGGCAAGATATGTTCTTTAAGAAAAGGTACGCCTCGACAGAACTGGTAAATCCGGATTTTGTTACAATAGCAGCCGGGTACAAAATCCCTGGAATAAAAGTCCTGGAAAGGGTAGAGCTGAAAAAATCGCTCATTGAGCTGCTTAAATCAGATGGACCTTTCCTGCTCGATATAAAAATCGATAAGGAAGGAAATGTTCTTCCAATGATTGAACCAGGAGCATCAGTTTCAGAAGTAACACTTAATTATAAATCATGAAACAGGAATTTACTATTTCATTGTTCAGCGAAGATCACATAGGGATCCTGAACCAGATAACGATAATACTGACCCGACGGCAGATAAATATCGAAAGCATTACTGCCTCGGAATCTGCCGTAAAAGGTGTTCAGCTGCTCACGCTTGTCGTAAAAACGACTCCCGACATGGTGAGGAAGGTGGCAAAGCAGATGGAAAAGCTGGTTGATGTTCTTAAAGTATTTGTGCATAGCTCTGATGAAATCATTTACCAGGAAATTGCCCTCTATAAAGTGACTACAAAAGGACTGATGTCAGGAAACGTGATTGATCATATCGTAAGGTCTTATCATGCAAGGATACTTGAAGTCTCACCCGAATATATAATAATTGAGAAAACGGGTCACAAATCTGAAATAACCGAGCTTCTGACCCAGCTCGAACCATACGGGGTTCTGCAGTTTGTCCGCTCAGGAAGGGTTGCAATCACAAAACAGGTTAAGGAATTGAATTCCTACCTGAAGGAAATGGATGAGGCAAACAGGTTTAAACCGGAAGAGATTGAAGCGTACAACAAGAATTAGTCGTATAAACCCCCTTTCATTTTCCCCCAAGGGGAGGGCCAAGCGTTAAAAAATTGCTCTGTGAGCAATTTTAGCGAAGGAGCCAGCCTGCAGGGGAGGGAGTTCATCCTGGGGGAAGGTTGGGATGGGGGTAATTTGAATAGAGGAAAAGATAAATAAGGATTACTAATTAAATACAAATAGTCATGGCAAAAATTGATTTTGGCGGTGTAATTGAAGATGTTGTTACAAGAGAAGAATTTACACTTGAAAAAGCACGCGAAGTACTTAAAGATGAAGTTGTCGCAGTAATTGGATATGGCGTTCAGGGCCCTGCTCAGGGAATGAACATGAAAGATAATGGGATCAATGTCATTGTCGGACAGGCTCCCGAATTCAAAGCCGACTGGGATAAGGCCGTCAGAGACGGGTTCGTCCCGGGGGTAACGCTGTTCCCTGTTGAAGAAGCTGCCGAAAAAGGCACGATAATCCAGTACCTGGTCTCTGATGCAGCCCAGCGAATATTGTGGCCAAAACTTAAACCACATCTTACAAAAGGCAAAGCGCTTTATTTCTCACACGGCTTTTCAATCACTTATAAAAAATATACAGGAGTCATCCCTCCTGCCGATATTGACGTTATTCTCTGTGCTCCGAAAGGATCCGGGACAAGTGTCCGCAGGAATTTTATTGCCGGAGCCGGGATCAACTCGAGCTTTTCAGTATTCCAGGATTTTACCGGGAAAGCTCAAGAGAGGACGATAGCTCTTGGAATAGCTATCGGTTCAGGATATCTCTTCCCCACTACATTCGAGAAAGAGGTTTATAGTGACCTTACAGGGGAGCGCGGTGTCCTTATGGGTGCACTCGCCGGAATTATGGATGCACAATACCAGGTGCTACGCTCTAACGGGCACTCTCCTTCCGAAGCTTTTAATGAGACTGTCGAGGAACTGACCCAGAGCCTCATAAGGCTTGTCGATGAGAATGGGATGGACTGGATGTATGGAAACTGCAGTGCAACGGCTCAACGTGGAGCGCTTGACTGGCGTCCGAAATTTATGAAGGCTACACTGCCCGTATTTAAAGATCTTTACAAAAGAGTAAAATCAGGAAAGGAATGCATCAGGGTGCTTGAGTCGACCGGGGCACCAAACTATAAGGAAATGCTGGATTCAGAACTCCGGCAAATGGGGAATTCTGAATTATGGCGGGCAGGTGCTGCCGTCAGGAAACTGAGGCCCGCTAAAAAATAACTTATCATAAAAATTTAATAAAATGGATGATAAAATAATTATTTTTGACACCACCCTGAGAGATGGCGAACAGGTGCCCGGATGCCAGCTTAATACTATTGAGAAAATAGAGGTAGCTGAAGCGCTTGAAGCTCTTGGTGTGGATGTCATTGAGGCAGGCTTCCCGATATCCAGCCCGGGCGATTTCAAGTCCGTGGTTGAAATTTCGAAAGCTATAACAAATCCTGTAATCTGTGCCCTTACGCGTGCAGTTAAGAAGGATATCGAGGTTGCTGCAGAAGCACTTCAGTACGCAAAAAGAAAAAGAATCCACACAGGGATCGGCACTTCACCTTTCCATATCAAATACAAGATAAAGACTACTCCGGAAGAGATTATCAGGAGAGCAGCCGATGCGGTAAAATATGCAAGAAAATTTGTTGATGATGTCGAATTCTATGCGGAAGATGCAGGCCGCAGCGAAAATAAATATCTCGCTCAGGTGATTGAAGCCGTGATAAATGCAGGCGCTACAGTCGTAAATATTCCTGATACAACCGGTTACTGCATGCCCGAAGAGTACGGTGCAAAAATAAAATACCTGATAGAACATGTTCCGAATATCGATAAAGCAATGATTTCGACACATTGCCATAACGACCTTGGCATGGCCACGGCAAACACCATGATGGGAGTCATAAACGGAGCCAGGCAGGTGGAAGTTACTATAAACGGAATCGGAGAAAGGGCCGGGAATACTTCACTTGAAGAGATAGCAATGATAATTAAAAGCCATCACGATCTTAAGCTTCATACCGATATCAATTCCAAGCTTATTTTCAGCACAAGCAGGCTTGTCTCCACACTGATGAGCATGCCCGTACAGGCAAATAAAGCCATCGTCGGACGAAATGCCTTTGCTCATTCATCAGGCATACACCAGGATGGCGTGCTTAAGAACAGGGAGAACTATGAGATAATCGATCCTGTTGAGGTCGGTATAAGGGAATCATCAATAATTCTTACAGCGCGCAGCGGAAGGGCGGCACTGAATCATCGTCTTGAACTTCTTGGATTCAACCTGGGGAAGGAAGAGCTTGATGATATCTATCATCGCTTTCTGATACTTGCCGACAAAAAGAAAGAAATAAACGATGAAGATATCAGGATACTTACCGGAGAAATTTTCCAGGGCGAGAAATCGCTCAAACTGGAGCTTCTCCAGGTTACCTGCGGAAAATCAGCAATTCCTATTGCCACGGTAGGATTGAAGATCAACGGTGAAGTGCATACCTCAACTGCTTCAGGGAACGGACCGATAGACGCGGCATTTACTGCTGTTAAACATCTCATCAGCAAGACAGTGCATCTTGAAGAGTTCCTGATCCAGGCTATAACCAGGGGAAGCGATGACCTCGGAAAGGTCCATGTACAGGTTGAACACCAGGAGAAGATCTATTACGGGTTCGGAACAAATACTGATATTATAACCGCTTCAGTCGAAGCATTTATTGATGCTATTTCAAAGATAAAATAGACCGGCAAATTAGCCCCCCTTCAGGGGGGACGGGGGGCGGAACAAAACGAAACAAATTATTTTCAATGACACACAGAACGCTATTTGACAAAATATGGGACGGCCACGTGGTCCGCTCAATAGATCACGGACCTGACGTCCTGTATATCGACCGCCACTTCATCCACGAGGTCACCAGTCCACAGGCTTTCGACGGACTGAGAGCCAGGGGAATACCTGTCTTTCGACCTGGAAAAACTATAGCCACTGCCGATCACAACATCCCGACAAGGGAACAGGAATTGCCTATTAAGGATGAACTGTCACGAAAGCAGGTAGACACCCTGAATCAAAATTGCAATGAATCCGGAATCGAATATTTCGGGCTCAACCATCCTAAAAACGGAATTGTGCATGTTGTCGGTCCGGAACTTGGCTATACACTTCCGGGGACGACTATTGTCTGTGGCGACAGCCATACATCGACACATGGTGCTTTCGGTACCATTGCCTTTGGAATAGGTACCAGTGAAGTTGAAATGGTGCTTGCAACACAATGCGTCCTTCAGCCGAAACCAAAGCAGATGAAGATCACTGTAAACGGGTCGCTTAAGAAAGGAGTCACAGCCAAGGATATTATTCTTTATATAATTTCGAAGATCTCTGCAGGAGGCGCGACAGGTTATTTTGTGGAATATTGCGGGACAGCCATAGAAGCTCTTAGCATGGAGGGCCGCATGACGGTATGCAATATGAGCATTGAAATGGGCGCACGGGGAGGACTTATTGCCCCGGACCTCACCACCTATGGGTATCTTAACAGGATCCCTTCCGTTGAGAACCGTCCTGATTTTAAATCGCTGCTTCTCAGGTGGAGATCCTTAAAGAGTGATGAAGGCGCTGTGTTCGACCGCGAATTCGGGTTTGACGCCGCGAAAATAAGTCCGATGATCACATTCGGTACCAATCCCGGCATGGGGATGGCCATAGATGATACTATCCCTGAGCCTGAAAGCCAGGATGAAGGAAAAGCTTCATATATTAAATCTCTTGACTACATGGGATTTAAACCTGGAGAAAAAATTCTGGGGCACCCGGTCGACTATATATTCCTGGGCAGTTGCACCAATGGGAGAATAGAAGACCTCAGGGCATTTGCCCAATTTGTGAAAGGGAGGAAGAAAGCTCCCGGAGTAACTGCGCTGATCGTGCCAGGTTCAAAGAGAGTCGAGCAGCAGGCGATCAGGGAGGGCATTGACAGGATATTGAAAGATGCCGGATTTGATATGAGACAGCCAGGATGCTCTTCGTGCCTGGCAATGAATGAGGACAAGATCCCTGCCGGAAAATATGCTGTTTCCACATCAAACAGAAACTTTGAAGGACGACAGGGTCCGGGTTCAAGAACACTCCTTGCAAGTCCCCTTAGTGCGGCGGCTGCAGCAATAACCGGGAAAATAACCAACCCGGCCGATCTGTTAAAAAACTAGTTACTAGGTATTTGGTACTAAGTGCTCGGCCTAAGTTAAAGAGACTATAAATGAAAGAATTCTAAACGATCAGAACAAGTAACGAGCAACGAGCAACAATGTTAATTAATTAACAATACTTAAATAGAAGGATATGCCAAAAGTAAAATTCGATATACTGGAGTCAACATGCGTTCCTTTGCCACTGGAGAACATAGACACTGACCAGATTATTCCTGCAAGGTTCCTCAGCGCCACTACCCGGGCAGGATTCGGAGAAAATCTTTTCCGCGACTGGCGATATGATAAAACAGGAAATAAAAATGATGAATTCGTTCTCAATAATCCGAAGTTCAGCGGCAAAATCCTTGTTGCAGGTAAAAATTTCGGCTGCGGATCTAGTCGCGAGCATGCTGTATGGGCAGTCGTCGATTACGGGTTCAGGGCGATCGTTTCGAGTTTCTTTGCCGATATTTTCAGAAATAATGCGCTAAATAACGGGCTTCTTCCTGTTGTTGTATCAGAAGAATTTCTGAAAAAGCTCCTCATAATGGTACAGGATGATCCGGGTATAAAAGTCAGGATAGACCTTGAAAAACAGGATATTACTCTTTTACCTACAGGTGATTCTCTGAAATTTGAGATCAATCCATATAAGAAGGATTGCATGCTGAAAGGACTTGATGATATTGATTACCTGCTGAATATCAAAGAATTGATAACAGCATATGAATTCAGAAACACTCTTCGTCAATGAGAGTTGAGATAATGGATACCACCCTCAGGGATGGAGAACAGACACAGGGTGTTTCATTCAGGCCTCTCGAGAAGCTCCATGTTGCAAAGCTGCTTCTTAAAGACCTTAAGGTAGATCGCATTGAGGTTTCCTCCGCCCGGGTTTCGTCTGGCGAATTTGAGGCTGTAAAACAGATAACGGAGTGGGCCCGTCACAGTAATTTCCAGAGGAAAGTTGAAGTGCTCGGCTTTGTCGATGGTGATCTCTCGCTGAACTGGATAAATGATGCAGGAGGAAAAGTCATTAATCTTCTCTGTAAAGGATCTTTGCGTCATCTCGAAAAGCAGCTTAGAAAGACCCCTGAACAGCATGTAAATGAGATAAGGGGAATCATCAGGAAAGCTGAATCAAGTGATATGCAGGTAAATATCTACCTCGAGGACTGGTCAAACGGGATGATTAATTCAGAGGAGTACGTTTTTTATATGCTCGATTCGCTGAAAGATGAGAGTATTGAAAGATTCATGCTACCAGATACACTTGGAGTTCTGAACCCCGAGCAGACTTATAATTTCTGCAAAAAAATCGTTGACAGATATCCCTCTCTCAATTTTGATTTTCATGCACATAACGATTATGACCTTGCCGTGGCAAATGTATTTTCGGCTGTCAGGGCTGGGGTAAAAGGCATCCATACCACTATTAATGGTCTCGGAGAAAGAGCCGGCAATGCTCCTCTTTCAAGCGTAATCGGTGTCCTGCGCGACCAGCTGAATGCTGAAACAGGCATCAACGAATTCGAGATAACCAAGGTGAGCCGGATAGTTGAGACATTCAGCGGCATAAGGATCCCGGTGAACAAACCGGTGATCGGAGAGAATGTTTTTACACAGACCTCCGGCGTGCATGCCGATGGTGATACCAAGGACAATCTCTATTATAATAATCTAATGCCGGAGAGATTTGGCAGGAAGAGGAAATATGCCCTGGGAAAACAATCAGGCAAGGCAACGGTGCGCAAGAATCTTGAAGAGTTCGGTTTGTTTCTCAGCCCTGATTCGATAAATAAAGTTACCCAGCGTGTTATAGAACTGGGCGACAAAAAGGAGAATGTCACAACTGAAGACCTGCCATTTATAATCTCGGATGTCCTTGGCAACGACAGAACAGAGTACAGGATCTTTATTAAGAATTACTCTCTCTCTCTCTCCTTTGGCTTGAAACCACACGCAAGTGTCCAGGTTGAAATTGATGGAAAGCTTTACCAGGAGACATCCTCAGGTGACGGTCAGTATGATGCATTTATGAAAGCGATAAGGGTAATATATGAAGGGCTCGGGAAAGAGCTTCCGCTGCTTACCGACTATCAGGTTTCCATACCTCCCGGCGGAAAAACCGATGCGCTGGTCGAGACTGTCATTACCTGGAGCATTAAGGAAAAGGAATTCAAAACAAAAGGGCTCGATGCCGACCAGACCGAATCAGCAATCAAAGCCACCGAAAAAATGATGAATATTGTTTACAATAACGAATTTAAATTAGGTAACAACCTGTTAATTAACCAGTCAAATGAATTACAATAATTAAACATTTATGAGTAGATCTTATAACATTGCCGTTATTGCCGGGGATGGTACCGGACCTGAGGTTGTCAGGGAGGGCATAAAAGTGCTGAGTGCCGCAGCCTTAAAATTTGGATTTAAGCTTAATTTCGAAGAGTTCGATTTCGGAGGAGAACGTTATCTGAGAACCGGCGAGGTACTTCCCGATTCTGCAACTGACCAGCTTAAAAAATTTGATTCAATATTTCTTGGAGCCATCGGACATCCCGATGTTAAACCGGGGATACTCGAAAAAGGAATCCTGCTCAGACTCCGTTTTGAACTTGATCAGTATATTAATCTCCGGCCGATTAAACTTTACCCGGGAGTTGCCACTCCGCTTAAGGATAAGGGACCTGAAGATATCGATTATGTTGTTATCAGGGAAAATACCGGCGATGTATATACAGGTATTGGTGGCGTTACGATGAAAGGGACTCCACATGAGGTTGCAATTCAGAATATGGTATATAACCGAATGCAGGTTGACCGTTGTTTGCGCTATGCTTTTGAATACACAAGGAAAAGAAACAAGAAAAAGACTCTGGCTTTATGCGGAAAAACCAATGTATTAACTTATGTTTTTGATCTCTGGGAAAGAGCATTCCATGAAATGGGGAAAGCTGATTATCCCGACATTACCCGTGAATACTACCACGTAGATGCAACATGCATGTGGATGATCAAGAATCCGGAATGGTTCGATGTTATTGTAACTACAAATATGTTTGGAGATATAATTACCGATCTAGGAGCTATTACCCAGGGAGGAATGGGTATAGCTGCCGGCGGAAATATTAATCCTGAGGGCGTTTCGATGTTTGAACCAATTGGCGGATCTGCTCCAAAGTATACAGGTAAGAATATTATTAATCCCCTCGCTTCTATTTCTTGTGGAGCCATGATGCTTGAGCACCTTGGAGAAGTGAAAGCTGCCCTGGCGATCGAAAAAGCTATTATGGATGTCACTGCCAACAAGTTAAAAGATATGGGAGCCGGGAAAATGGGATATTCAACTACTGAAGTAGGGGACCTGGTTGCCGAAAGGGTCTGAAAAGTTTAAGAATATCGCTTTTTATTAAGGATCCTTGATATTTATTAAATAAACATTATCTTTGCGTTTAAACTATTAAGAAATGTACATACTTTTATCACAGCATCATCATTCTCATACTTGCCCACAGGCGAGGAGATACTGATATGTGCATATATAAAAATATCATAAACCCGTCTGAGCTTTACAGACGGGTTTTTTTTTGCCTCCCGTGAAGCGCAGACAAAAACAGAATCAAATGAGTGAACTAAAAATTGCAATACAAAAGAGCGGCCGGCTGAGCGAAAATTCCCACAGGCTCCTGGAAGAGTGCGGCATAAAATTCTCCAACGGAACCAGCGTGCTTAAAACCAGAGCAGCGAATTTCCCTGTTGAGATCCTTTTCCTGCGCGACGACGATATTCCCCAGTATGTAGAGCAGCAGGTGGCTGATATCGGAATACTCGGGGAAAATATGGTACTTGAAAAAAACAAAGAGGTTGCAATTCTGGAACAACTCGGCTTTGCACAATGCAGGCTGAGCCTCGCAATCCGCAAGGAAGAGAATTATACCGGACCGGAGTACTTCAATAATAAGAGAGTAGCCACAAGCTATCCAAGACTACTTTCTGAGTTTTTTATAAAAAATAATATTAAAGCGGAAATCGAGGAGATCAGCGGCAGTGTTGAAATTGCACCCGGGATAGGTCTTGCAGATGCTGTCTGCGACATAGTCAGCTCAGGCAGCACTTTGATGACGAATGGCTTGCGTGAAGTCACCACGATACTTCGGAGCGAGGCAGTGATAATAGGCAATAAAAAACTCTCGGAGGAGAAAAAGGCTATACTCGACCGGCTTCTGTTCAGGATAAGGGCAGTCAAAGGTGCCCGGGAAAATAAATATATACTCCTCAATGCCCCTGAATCATCAATACAGGAGATATGCAGGATACTCCCGGGAATGAAGAGTCCGACAATATTGCCTCTTGCTGAAAAAGGCTGGTGCTCGCTTCATTCAGTCGTTAAGGAGGATGAATTCTGGGAACGGATAACTCAGCTTAAGTCCGCAGGTGCAGAAGGAATACTTGTTATACCGATTGAAAAAATGATAAAGTGATGGATGCAATATTATTTCCGAAGAAAGAGAACTGGGAAGGACTCTGCAAAAGACCTCTTCTGAACAATGCAAACCTCGAAATACCGGTAAGAAACATTCTTAAGAGAGTCAAATCCGGCGGCGATAAGGCACTTGTGGAATATGCAGCCCTTTTTAATAAGGTTACCCTTTCTGAGATCAAAGTTCCTGACACAGAGCTAAAAGAATCAGCCTCTGCGATCCCGGGTGAACTGAAAAGGGCAATTAAACTTGCAATGAAAAATATTGAAAAATTTCATCAGCTGCAAATTATCTCTGAAGATCCGGTTGAGACTTTGCCCGGAGTAAAGTGCTGGCGTAAATCTATCCCCTTCGATATAGTAGGACTTTACATACCAGGCGGGAGCGCGCCTCTTTTTTCAACTGTCCTGATGCTTGCAATTCCCGCAAAAATTGCAGGATGCAGCAGGGTGATACTGTGCACTCCTCCGGCAGCGGACGGAAAGGTAAATCCGCTGATCCTTTATGCTGCAAACCTTACTGGCATAACTGAGATATATAAAACCGGAGGTGCCCAGGCCATTGCAGCTATGGCGTACGGGACTGAAACCGTTCCCAGGGTCAGTAAAATATTTGGCCCTGGTAATCAGTACGTCATGAAAGCCAAGGAGCTTGTACAATCTGAAGGCATTGCAATTGATATGCCGGCCGGACCAAGTGAGGTGCTGATTATCGCCGACAGCGAGGCTGACCCAATATATGTCGCTGCCGATCTTCTGTCGCAGGCAGAGCATGGCCCTGACAGCCAGGTAGTCCTGCTGACCGACAGCAGTGAATTGATGGCAGATGTAAAGCGTGAACTTGGTGAGCAGCTCCCAAAGCTTCCAAGGAAAAGCATCGCGGGACACGCGTTGCTGAACAGTATTTCTGTTCTGTTCTCTGATCTGGAAGAATGTATGGAATTCAGCAATTTATATGCTCCTGAACATCTTATAATCAACACAGTTAATGCAAAAAACCTTGCAGACAGGGTGGTAAATGCCGGATCCGTTTTTATTGGAAAATACAGCTGCGAAAGCGCCGGTGATTATGCTTCAGGCACTAACCATACGCTGCCAACAAACGGTTATGCAAAAGCCTTCAGCGGAGTGTCGGTTGAAAGTTTTATTAAGAAAGTCTCCTTCCAGGAACTGACCCGAAAAGGCCTTGAAAATATTGGTGCCGCAATCGAACTTATGGCTGAAGCTGAAAACCTTGCTGGACATGCAAATGCAGTCACAGTAAGATTAAAGTAATATTGAGGATAAAAATGGAAATGAAAAAAAATTATATCACTTACCCCCTTTCCCGTTTCCCCCAAGGGGGAATGGCAAAAGAACCTTCCCCCCTGGGGGAAGGCCAGGATGGGGGTCTGTAAAATACTTAATATGCTAAAACTGGATCAACTTGTACGACCGAATGTAAGGTCTATGACTCCCTATTCATGCGCAAGAGATGAATACAAGGGCAAAAATGGTATTTTTCTCGATGCAAACGAGAATCCTTTCGGAAATCTTAACAGGTATCCTGATCCTTACCAGGAAGAGCTTAAATCCGGAATAAGCAAGATAAAGGGAGTCCCCAGTGAAAATATATTTCTTGGAAACGGCAGTGATGAGATTATCGACCTGACTTTCAGGATCTTCTGCAATCCGGGAGTCGATAAGGCTCTTACCTTCACTCCTACCTACGGCATGTATCAGGTTTCGGCTGCAGCTAATGATGTTGATCTGATAAGAGTACCTCTGACTGAGAAATTCAATATTAAATTCAGCGACTTGCGGCCACATTTAGAGGATAAGAACCTGAAATTAATCCTGGTTTGTTCTCCCAATAATCCAACGGGCAACAAAATGAGACGGTCAGCTCTTGATAAAATGATCGGCGGTTTCAGAGGAATTGTTTTGCTTGATGAAGCCTATATAGATTTCACTGATGAACCATCATTTGCCGGGTATCTGTACAAATATCCCAACCTTATTGTAATGCAAACCTTTAGCAAAGCATGGGGAATGGCATCTGTAAGGGTGGGAATGGCTTTTGCATCAGCTCCCATCATTCAGTACTTTAATAAAATGAAGCCGCCATACAATATAAGTACGTTAAACCAGAAAACTGTTCTGAAGAAAATTACTGATCAGACGGCAGTCAGAAATGAGGTGAATAAAATCGTGAACGAAAGGGAGAGACTATCTGCCGGACTTAAACAGATTCCTATTATCTTTCATGTTTACAGGTCCGATGCCAATTTCATTCTTGTAAAGTCCATAAATGCTGACAAAATTTATAATTCACTGGTCGACGGTGGCATTATTATAAGGAACCGAAGCAGTGTGATTGAAAACTGCTTAAGGATAACCGTCGGGACCAGGAGCGAGAATAATAAATTACTTGAAGCTCTAAAAAGTTTAAGGCTATGAAGAAAGTGCTTTTTATCGATAGGGACGGAACAATACTCACTGAACCGGAAGATGAGCAGGTTGACTCGCTTGAAAAGTTCACTTTCATTCCGGGGGCTATAACCGGACTGGCAAAGATTGCGAGGGAAACTGATTTCGAACTCGTCATGGTTACCAATCAGGATGGCCTCGGCACTCCATCGTTTCCGGAAGAAAGCTTTTGGCCATCTCACAATAAAATGATAAATATCCTTGAAGGAGAAGGAGTCCGTTTTTCTGAAGTATTCATTGACAGGACCTTCCCTGAAGATAATGCCCCTACGAGGAAACCTGGCACAGCCATGCTGATAAGGTATCTTGCGAAAGGTATTGACCTTGAAAACTCCTATGTAATCGGTGACAGACTCACTGATGTGGAACTTGCAAAAAATCTCGGGTGTAACGCTATCTTTTTCAATTCAAAAAAATCAGAAGATGCAGTATTATCATCCACAGACTGGAACGACATTTACAGATTTCTGAAATCAAAGCCAAGAGTCTCGTCCGTTGAAAGAAAAACCAAAGAGACTGACATCAGTCTTGAACTCAATATTGACGGGAGCGGTAAGAGCGATATCAGCACAGGCATTGAATTTTTTGATCATATGCTCGACCAGGTAGCCCGCCACGGGAGCTTCGACATTATGATAAAAGCTTCAGGCGACAAGGGGGTCGACGGCCATCACATCATTGAGGACCTGGCAATATGCCTGGGCGAAGCATTTCTGAAAGCTGCCGGCAGTAAGAAAGGTATCGAACGCTACAGTTTTGTTCTCCCGATGGATGATTGCCTGGCGCAGGTTGCGGTCGATATGGGTGGCAGGCCATGGATGGTGTGGCAGGTAAACTTTTCGGGCCAGAAAATCGGAGAGATGCCGACAGAGATGTTTTACCACTTTTTCAAATCATTCAGCGACAGTGCGAAATGTAATCTGAATATCGCTGCTGAAGGCAGCAATGAACATCACAAGATAGAAGCTGTTTTCAAAGCATTTGCCAGGGCGCTGAAAAATGCCCTGAAACGTACGGATAATTTTTCACTTCCGTCAACAAAAGGGAAACTATGATAGCAGTAATTAAATATAATGCCGGCAATATCAGGTCTGTTCAGAATGCCATCACCCGACTGGGTTTTAAATCAGTTATTACAGACGACAAGGAAGAGATACTTAATGCTGACAAGGTAATTTTACCGGGTGTGGGAGAAGCCGGTTCTGCAATGAGATACCTCAGGGAAAGAGATCTTGATAATCTTATTAAATCTCTTAAGCAGCCGGTTCTCGGCATATGTCTGGGGCTTCAGCTCATGTGCAGGAATTCCGAGGAGGGCAGCACCGAATGCATGAATATATTCGATTCTGATGTAAGGCTCTTTCCGAGGGTTGATAAGGTCCCGCATATGGGCTGGAACAATTTCTTCTCCCTGAAAGGTGATCTCTTCAAAGGAGTATCAGCCGGGGACGATGTTTACTATGTTCACAGTTATTACCCTGAGATTTCTTCGTGTACAACAGCAGTGTGCGATTACATACTGCCCTTCAGCGCCGGTATGAAGAAGGATAACTTCTATGCAACTCAGTTTCACCCTGAAAAATCTGCCGTAATAGGGGAACTGATATTAAGAAACTTCCTTGAGCTATGAGAATAATTCCTGCAATCGATATTCTCGGAGGAAAGTGCGTAAGGCTGACTCGCGGAGATTTCTCGACGAAAACGGTCTATAATGACGATCCGCTGGAAGTGGCTAAGGAGATGGAAGATAATGGCATCAGATATCTTCACCTTGTTGACCTTGATGGGGCAAAAAGTAAAATGATAGTACACTACAGGATACTTGAGAAGATAGCATCACAGACCAGCCTTGAAATTGACTTTGGCGGCGGCATCAGGTCATATAATGATCTGAGAATAGCCTTCGTCTCAGGTGCTAAGCAGGTAACTGCCGGAAGCATCGCTCACTCCTCTCCTGCCCTGGTCCTTGAATGGCTCTCAAAATACGGGAATGAAAAAATAATACTTGGAGCCGATTCAAAGGACAGTAAGATTACAATCAACGGCTGGCAGCAGGAATCGGAATCAGATGTTATCTCATTTATTTCAGATTATTCCTCGAAAGGAATAAAATATGTAATATGCACTGATGTGGAGAAGGACGGTTTATTGGAAGGGCCTGCCATTGATCTTTACAGGAAAATAATCAGTGCTGTGAAGGTCAACCTTATTGCAAGCGGAGGCATCTCATCGCTTGATGATATTATTGAAATAAAAGAAGCAGGCTGCGAGGGGGCTATAATTGGAAAAGCAATTTATGAAGGTAAAATTAAACTAAAGGAACTCAGGGATCTATGCTGAAAAGAAGAATTATTCCATGTCTGGATATCAGGAATGGACGCACTGTGAAAGGTGTTAATTTTATCGGATTAAAGGATGCCGGCGATCCCGTCGAGCTGGCAAAGCTGTACGCTTCAAGTGGTGCCGATGAACTTGTATTCCTGGATATAACTGCCACCATCGAGAACCGCCAGACCCTAATCAGCCTGGTTGAAAGAATTGCCGCTGAAATAAATATACCGTTCACAGTAGGGGGAGGCATTAGAAGCGTGGAGGATGTAGGTCAGCTGCTTAAGGCAGGCGCTGACAAGATAACAATTAACTCAGCTGCTGTAAAACGACCTGAACTGATAACGGAAATTGCAGGAGAGTTCGGATGCCAGTGTGTTGTCGTGGCTATCGATACCGATAAAATTAATAATGACTGGATAGTGGTAGTGGATGGAGGCCGGACGCCGGTAAAGCTAAGGGCTATCGACTGGGCCATTCAGGTTGAGAAACTCGGCGCAGGAGAGATATTGCTTACCTCAATGAAGCATGACGGGACAAAAGAGGGTTTTTCTTTCGATATCACGGGAGAGGTGAGCCGTAATGTCAATATCCCGGTCATTGCTTCCGGTGGAGCAGGAAGAAAAGAGCATTTCAGGGATGTATTCTTCAATACATCGTGCAGCGCGGCGCTGGCAGCAAGCATATTTCATTTCGGCGAGGTGGACATAAAAGAACTGAAGGAGTACTTATTTAACGAACAAATAGCGGTGAGACTATGAATAAACCCGATTTTACCAAAGGAAACGGTCTTATGCCGGCAATAATCCAGAATTATGATACCATGCAGGTGCTGATGCTGGGTTTCATGAATGAGGAAGCTCTTGAAAAGACACTTAAAGAGGGAAAAGTGACCTTCTTCAGCCGCAGCAAGAAAAGGCTCTGGACCAAGGGAGAAACATCAGGCAACTACCTGTTTGTTAAAGAAATAACAACCGACTGCGATAACGACACCCTGCTTGTAAAAGTAAAACCTGCAGGACCGGTGTGCCACACAGGATCCGTATCCTGTTTTAATGAAGATCCGTCAAAAGGCTTTCTATATAAGCTGGAACAGATTGTCAGTCGGCGGATTGATGAAAACAGCAAAGATTCTTATACTAATAAAATCTTTAAACAAGGGATCAACAAGGCAGCACAGAAAGTCGGTGAGGAAGCTGTTGAACTAATCATCGAAGCAAAAGATGACAACATGACGCTTTTCAGGAATGAGGCTGCCGACCTGCTTTACCACCTGCTGATACTTTTTAAAGCCAAAGGAGTGACTCTTTCAGATATAGAGTCCGTCTTGAAGGATCGCCATAAGAAATAAACCGATTGTTAAATAGATTCCAAGATCATTACTCCCTTTCCCGTCCCGCTGAGCGGGAGGCTTTATATTGTACCCCTTCCCCCGTGGGGGAAGGTTGGGAAGGGGGTAATAACTATCCAGGAAAAAATAATTTACTATTGATTACTATTGCTAATATTTATATATAAACCCCTTTCCCTATATATTTTATAGATTTTTTGCCTTAATAGTTGTTTTTTTAAAATTTACATTACTTTTGTAAGCCAACATAACAAAGAATGAGTAAAGTATACAACTGGATCGCCGCTTATTTCTACTTCTATTTTTATTTTAAGAAGTAAGAGGGGATTATTGTATACGCTTAAATGAAATATAAGATGCAAGGTCCCCGGTAAAGGGGACTTTTTTTTTAATATTGAAGAATATGAGAATATCAATTCAGGGTGAGCATGGATGTTTCCATGAAGTTGCTGCAAGGCAATACTTCAAAGATGAGAATCTTATAATGGTACCCTGCACAACATTTGATCAGACACTGATGGCTGTGAAGGAGAATCAAGCCGACTTTGCAATTATGGCAATTGAAAATGCCAGGTCGGGGAGCATCCTGTATAACTATACGCTTATAAGAGAATCGGGCATGAAGATACTCGGTGAGCATAACCTCCGGGTTGTTCAGAACCTGATGGCCCTCCCGGGTCAGCAGATTACTGCAATCAGGGAAATAAGATCGCACCCCATTGCCCTGTCGCAGTGTATGACATACCTGAACCATCTCCGCGGTGTCACCCTGATCGAGAGTGACGATACAGCCGGCAGCGCGAAATTCATAAAAGAGAACAACCTTAAGAATGTCGGGGCAATTGCACCCACGAGCGCTGCTGAATTATACGACCTTGAAATACTGGCTCCGGGAATAGAGACATATAAGAAAAATTACACCAGGTTCCTGGTGCTCGGCGATGAAAAAAAATCAAACACCGATGGAAATAAAGTCTCGATATGTTTCTCAACCGGTCATAAGCCAGGATCCCTCGCTGCCGTTCTTGTCAGGCTTGCCGAGCTTGATATTAATCTTTCAAAGATACAGTCAGTACCCAGGCTGAACGGCGACTGGGAATATATGTTTTACCTCGACATCGAGCTTAAGCCTGATCATGACATGGGCCTGGTGAAGAATACACTTGAAAATTTTACCAGGGATCTTGAGGTCCTCGGCATTTATAATAAAGGAGAGGAATTGTATGAAAGTTAAACCGGCAGAAAGGACAAATAGTGTCCAGGAATACTATTTTTCGCAGAAGCTGAAGCAGATAGACCAGATGCGCAAATCGGGCGCTGATGTAATAAATCTTGGGATTGGGAGTCCCGACCAGCCTCCGTCGGAAAGCACAATAGAAACCCTATACAGTGAAGCTCTGAAACCATCATCACATGGGTATCAGAGCTATATAGGAATACCAGCTCTTCGGAATGCTTTTGCAAAATGGTACAAAACTTACTTCAATGTGACTCTTGATCCGGAAAGCGAGATACTGCCCCTGATGGGAAGCAAGGAAGGGATAATGCATATCAGCATGGCATTTGTTAATCCGGGTGATGAGGTTCTTGTTCCAAACCCCGGCTATCCGACATATTCGTCTATCACAAAACTGGTTGGCGGGAACATAAAATATTATGACCTGAATGAGAAAAACGGGTGGATGCCTGATATTCAAAAGATTGAAGAGGACGACCTGAAAAACGTAAAAATAATGTGGATAAACTATCCGCACATGCCGTCAGGAACGAAAGGTTCCTACAAATTATTTGAACTGCTTACGGCATTCGCCTTAAAACATGACATTCTTTTATGCAATGATAATCCTTACAGTTTCATCCTCAATAAGGAATATATAAGCCTTCTGGTAGTTGACGGTGCCAGGGAAATCGCTCTTGAGCTTAATTCCCTGAGCAAATCGCACAACATGGCGGGATGGAGAGTGGGAATGGCTGCGGGACATAAGGAATATATAAGCACTGTTCTCAAAGTCAAAAGCAATATGGATTCCGGAATGTTCCGGGCTATGCAGGCGGCAGCTGCTGAGGCGCTTAGCAACCCTCCTGACTGGTACGATAAGGTTAACAGCCATTATATGTCAAGACGTAAAATAGTCGAAGAAATTATGGTCTTGCTTGGATGCAGATATGATAAAAACCAGGTCGGTCTCTTTGTATGGGGCAGGATCCCGGACACCATAAAAGAATGTGAAGGATTCGTAGAGGATGTTCTGACAAAAGTTAACGTGTTTCTCACACCAGGATTTATTTTCGGATCAAACGGAGAAAGGTACATCAGGATATCGCTCTGCGCTGATGAGGCTACCCTAAGCGAAGCAAAGAAAAGAATTGTAAATTATCTTATATAAAATACCGGTGACCGGTGACCGGCAACCGGTAACCGGTAAAAATAAACATCAATATGACAACAGCAGTAATCGGAATAGGTTTAATAGGCGGTTCACTTTCGCTGGACCTTCGCAAGCGCCAGTTCACCGATAAGATAATCGGGGTTGATACCAATCCACAGCACCGTAATATTGCGCAGCTCTGCGGGATAATTGATGAGACCGACACTCTTGAAAATGCAATTGGAAAGAGCGATCTCATTTTGCTCTGCACACCAGTCAACGCAAATATATCAATGCTTCCTGCCATCCTCGACATGATAAAGGGCACATCGAAGGTGGTGGCAGATATGGGATCAACAAAAGCAGGAATTGCCAGGGCTTCAAAAGGTCATCCCGGCCGTGGCAGGTACGTGGCTGCCCATCCCATGGCTGGAACAGAATACTCGGGTCCGCTTGCTGCAATAGGTAAGCTGTTTGATTACAAGTCAGTCATTATATGTGATCCGGAGCTCAGCGACCCTGATGCAAAAGCTCTCGTGGAAAAAATGCTGGGAGTCCTTAACATGCATCTTATTTACATGAACTCGGATGTTCATGATGTGCATGTTGCTTACATATCCCATATTTCTCATATTACATCCTTCTCTCTGGCGCTGAGCGTACTTGAGAAGGAAAAGGAGGAAGAGAATATCCTGGCACTTGCAGGAGGCGGCTTTGAAAGTACCGTGAGGCTTGCAAAGAGCAACGGTGAGACCTGGGCTCCTATTTTTACCGAGAATTCAGAATATATTATCGAAGTAATAGATACTTATATTGAAAAGATGAATATTTTTAGAAAATTGATTTCAGAAAAGGATATGGACGGATTGAAATCATTAATGGATGAAGCTAACAAGATCAGAAAAATATTAAATTAAATAATTGAAATACAGATGGTTTTAAAACTCGAAAACTCCATTCTCAGTGAGTGGGACGGATACAGGGGAAGGCCTTTCCTGATCTCAGGTCCGTGCAGTGCGGAGACTGAGGAACAGGTGCTGGAAACAGCAAGGGAGCTTGCCGCCCTGAACCGGATCAACATCTTTCGCGCTGGCATCTGGAAACCACGAACACGGCCAAACTCATTTGAAGGTGTTGGCATTCCGGGACTGAAGTGGCTACGTACTGTGAAAAAGGAGACCGGCCTTATGGTAGCAACCGAAGTTGCAAATGAAAAGCATGTCTATGAAGCTTTGAAATATGGAATCGACATGCTCTGGATCGGAGCCAGAACCTCTGTTAATCCATTCACAGTACAGGAAATTGCCGATGCTCTGAAAGGGGTCGATGTAATGGTATTCGTCAAGAATCCCATTAACCCTGACATCGAATTATGGATCGGGGCAATTGAAAGAGTTGCCAAAGCAGGTATTAAAAAGCTGGGAGCCATTCACCGCGGGTTCTCTACCTACGAGAAGACAACATACAGGAATCAGCCAAACTGGCAGATACCCATTGAACTGCGGCGTAGAATCCCGGATCTCCCAATTCTTTGTGACCCGAGTCATATAGCTGGTTCAAGGGAATATCTTCACGAGATCTCGCAGAAGGCAATGGACCTGAATTTTGACGGGTTAATGATAGAATCACATATTAATCCTGATAAAGCTTTGAGTGATTCTGCACAACAGCTTACTCCCAACGACCTGAAAGAACTCCTGACAAGGCTTATTCTCCGTAATGTTTCAACCACCGACCCCAGATTGCTTGATGTTCTTGGTGAATTACGTCAACAGATTGACGTTTATGATGACCATCTCATCGATCTTATTGAACAACGGATGAAAGTATCTGAAACCATCGGGCTCTATAAAAAAGAAAATAATATTACTATCTTACAAACCATACGCTGGGACGAGATAGTTAAGAAAGCGATGAAGAAAGGGCTGGCAAAGGGACTAAGTGTTGAGCTTATTGACAACATTTTCAAGGCTATACACCAGGAATCAATTAACCGTCAGATGAAAGTGATGAATAATGGGATTGAGAATCATAACCATACTGACAACAAATAAAACATCAGATAATGGAAAGAATAATAGTGCCTTCAAAGATAAAAGGTGAAGTTAAGGCTCCGGCATCAAAAAGCATGACTCAGCGGGCAATTGCTGCCGCAATGATGGCCCATGGTGAAAGCACTATCATTAACCCGTCATATTGCGATGACTCCCTGGCTGCGATGAGTATCGCAGTGGGACTTGGCTCAAAAGTGGAGCCGGGCACGGGCAAGATGAAGATCACTGGCACATCTGAGCTGAAGGAGAAAAAACTTAACTGCGGGGAGTCAGGACTTGCGATACGCATGTTCTCTCCGATTGCAGCCCTTTATAAAACTGAACTTACAATTACCGGAACAGGGTCACTTAAGAAAAGACCCATGTCAATGATTGAGGAAGCCCTGAAGCAGTTAGGCGTTAAATGTGAATCCGAAAACGGATTTCTTCCGCTTACAATCAAGGGTCCGCTTAAAGGGGGTACTTGTGAAATTGACGGGTCAGTCAGCTCGCAGCTTCTCACCGGACTCCTGATAGCTCTCCCGGTGGCAGAGAAAGATTCTGTTGTAAAGGTAAATAACCTGAAAAGCAAACCATATATCGACATGACTCTCCAGGTGCTTGAAAGGTTTGGAATAAAGGTCCGGAACGACAAGTACAAGCAATTCATTATTCCGGGTAAACAAAAATTCAAACCCTGTTCTTTCGAAGTTGAGAGCGACTGGAGCGGCGGAGCATTCCTCCTTGTTGCCGGTGCAATTAACGGTGATATAACAGTTCTCGGATTGCATCCCGACAGCAGGCAAAGCGATAAGGCTATCCTTTCTGCACTCGACAGGGCAGGAGCAAGAATGAGTATCACAGAGGATTCTGTGGAGATCAGAAAATCAGCGCTTAAATCATTTGAATTTGATGCTACGGAAGCCCCCGATCTCTTCCCTCCTCTTGCCTCACTTGCATCTTATTGCAAAGGCACTTCAGGGATTAAGGGAGTTTCGAGGCTTATTTATAAGGAGAGCAACCGGGCAGCTACAATTGTTGAAGAGTTTGGAAAACTCAACATCAATATTGAAATCAGCGGCGATTACATGCTTATTACAGGCGGAGAGGTTAAAGGCGCTCATGTCTCTTCCCATGACGATCACAGGATTGCAATGGCTGAAGCTGTGGCAGGGCTGGGAGCATCCGGCAAAGTCTTTATTAAAGATTCACAGTGTATCGCAAAATCATATCCGGGCTTTTTTGATGATCTGAGGAAAATCGGAGCCTCAGTTTATGAATGACATAAATATGAGGCGAATAGTTAATAATTTTATTTTAAATCATTTTAAATAGTAAATATTTTATATTTTTTTGCCCTTAAATGAATTTTTTATATAGTTTTGCATACATGATAACAATGAGGATATATAACTGGTCTTGGCGCAGCTCATCAAAAGATGCTGTGTAACAGGCCGTTTTATACCCCATAAAGGATACTATTTTTATTCAGGCACGCTGTTCACAGCGTGCCTTTTTTATTTGAATAAGTTCAATTAACAATTAATAAATCAAACTATGAAAAAGAACAGAAAAATCATTTTAAGCGAAAAAGAGATGCCAAGGCAATGGTATAATATAGTGGCTGATATGCCAAATAAACCGATGCCTCCGCTTCACCCTGTAACGCGGCAGCCAATAGGTCCGGAGGCGCTTGCGGCTGTTTTCCCAATGGAGCTTATCAAACAGGAAGTTTCACAGGAGAGGTACATTGATATCCCTGATGAGGTCCTTGACCTTTATACGACCTATCGTCCTTCTCCTCTCTTCAGGGCTTATAACCTTGAAAACGCGCTGAGCACAAAAAGCAAGATTTACTACAAGTATGAAGGAGGAAACTACTCAGGTTCACATAAAGTAAATACTGCCATAGCACAGGCTTATTACAATAAAAAGGAAGGCATTAAAAGGATCACAACCGAAACCGGAGCCGGCCAGTGGGGAAGCGCAATGAGCTACGCCTGTCATCATTTCGGACTGGAGCTGCTGGTATTCATGGTGAAGGTAAGCTATGACCAGAAACCGGGACGTAAGCTTTTGATGAACACATATAATGCAAAAGTTATCCCATCACCCAGCACAATGACAGCTGCCGGCAGAAAAGTTCTTGAACTGGACCCGAATTCTCCGGGGAGCCTTGGGATAGCAATCTCTGAGGCAATGGAAGTAGCTTCACAGGATCCATATACCAAATATTCCCTCGGCAGTGTTCTGAACCATGTAATCCTCCACCAGACCATCATAGGACAGGAAGCACTGCTTCAGATGGAAAAAGCCGGTGATTATCCTGATGTTGTGATCGGTTGTTTCGGCGGCGGTTCAAATTTCTCCGGAATTGCCTTCCCATTCATCCGTGAAAATATCACAAAAGGCAAAAAAACAAGGTTCCTTGCTGTCGAACCTTCGTCATGCCCGAAACTTACGAAAGGTAAATTTATGTACGATTTCGGCGATTCTGCAGGGATGACCCCTCTCCTTCCCATGTACACACTTGGCCATAACTTTATGCCCGATAAGATACATGCGGGCGGCTTGAGATACCACGGAGCAGGAGTGCTTGTAAGCCAGCTGCTGAAAGACGGTTTCGTTGAGGCAAAGGCAAAAATGCAGAGGGAATGTTTTGAAGCAGGCGTGCTTTTTGCAAGAAGTGAAGGCATTCTTCCCGCTCCCGAATCGAATTATGCTATTGCCGGTGCGCTTGATGAGGCAAGAAAGGCCGACCTCGAAGGAGTCTCAAGGACGATACTTTTTAACCTCAGCGGACATGGTCATTTTGATATTTCAGCTTACGAGAAGTATTTCGAGAATAACCTTCCTGATCATGAGCTTACCAATGCTGAGGTAGATCAGGCAATATCGAAAATAGAGTTCCCCGATTAGATATATGTACTCATCCCCCATCCCCCCTCTCTGCTTGCGCGCAAAGAGGGGGGCGTAGTCATCCAGTTAAAACAATTTCCCCCTCTTTGCTGGACAGGCTCTCCCCAAAGGGGGAGGGACTTAATAATAATATTATAAATTGTTTTACTCCCCTTCTCTCTTGGGAGAAGGGGTTGGGGGATGAGGCATGTTTTTTCTAGAAATCCGAATAATCCGTCGGATGAAGCAGGTAAGGGTTTGTCTTTGATGTAACATTTTGATACTCTTTCTGTGCCTTAAGAGTCGCCCAGTCAGGATGGTTTCTGAAAGCATTCCAGTGTTCATCATGTGATTTCATATCGGCATAGGTTGTCATATACATAAGCCTGGGCTTCAGGCTTCCCATAAGAACCTGGGCATAGAAGACCGCATTGGATCCTACTTTTTCGAATATGCCGATCTCTCCTCCTTCATTGAACATCTTTATTTTTTTTGCAGCCGTTGCTTCTGTGGCACTCTCATAACTGCGCAACTCATAAATCCTCTCAGATGGTTTGGTTGTGTATGAAGGGATACTGAACTGCGGCATGAAAGAGAATGCTTTAAGAAGGATGCTCTCATACCTTGCAAAGGGAGGATTATTATATGGAGCATCAAGAAACTCCTTGCCCGATTCCTGGTAAACCTTATCATTATCAAGATTTTCTGCCAGTTTAAGATACTGATCTACAGATTTGAACGGAATAAAAACGTAAACAAACTTCCCATATGCAGTATCGGTTTCTATTGGTTTAAAAACACCTATAGTGCTAATGCCTGCCCTGTGCATTGCAGGAATGTATGCATCTTTAAGGTACTTTTCGGTAGCTTCAGCCTGTGACGGCAGATTAACCCTGTAAATCCTTATCTCATAGAACATCTGTTTTGTAGGTACAGAGGCAGCCTGAATTACAGACATATAGAGTAAGAAAGCAATAATTAGAAATAATAACCTATTCAGATTTTTTACTTTTTTCATTATCCTTTTGTTTTAGAAGTTTACAACCTTTAGTCTTTTTTCTGTTTAAGACCCTCTCCCCAACCTCCCGCCTAAGCGGGACAGGCTCTCTCCCAAGGGCGAGGGGCAGATGTCAGATTTATAAATTCCCCCGTCTCCCTTGGGAGAAGGAGACAGGGGAAGAGGGTTAAATAATAGTGTGAGTCCTTTTTAATACAATTTCGAGAACTCCTGGAATATCTTCACAGCTCCATCGGCAGTCAGTTCTGATCCGGACTGAACATAAAACCTGTGCCTGAGAGTCATTGATTCGCCTTTCTGAAGAGGGTAATTTACCTTAGCTTGTTTCGGATCGTATGAATTCTGGCCAAGGTTGTTTACGGAGAATAATCCATAGCCTCTTGCATGAGAGTATGCCGGGAAACCCGGATTTTTCGGATTGTCAAATATCGCAAATGAGATTGGAACATTATCTTTTATTCCTGAAAGGATGACCCATTCGTTTCTTGTTCCCCAAACTTTATCACCCTTCAATCCGTTGCTTGAAGCATACATTCCGGTAACTCCGGTATTATCGGTTGCCTTAACAGTAGTCGGATTTCCCTTTTCATCAGTAAAAATAAGTGATTCATTGGAGGGCATTTCAAAAGCCCGGTCAACCCGTATTGCAAACATACCTTCCTTGTTGTCGTTAAAGGTAACCGGCCCATTTACTGCGGTAAGCGTTGAGATATGATCAATAGTACGGGAATCCTTGCTTGCCGAAAATATGTATTTAGTATTTTCCACAAGAAGAGTGTTCCCTTTGTTATCGTCCCAGTCTGAGACAACCTCGAGGACAGCCATCTTGCCACTTTTGGCCTGAGTGATGCTCTTTACAACAATATGCCCATACTCATCCTTCCTATTTGCCGGGATAGCAGATGAATTGTTCCAGAAGTCAAGGCCATTGACATTTCCATGATTGAACCATATACCTATATGGTGCGGATGGTCGATCCTTTCGCCTTTTCTCGGCTCAATCGGGAATCCTCGTGTTATCACCGAGCCGTTTGGAGAATATACAGGGTAGAGAAAAGGTTTTTCGATATTCTCCGGATACTGGTATGATGTAAATAATTTTCCATCAACCAATACATCTACTTTATGCTTTGCATCGTCCCTGACAAGTTTTATTTTTGATGACTGTGCGTTCATTGAACCTCCTGCTGAAAGTATAAACGAAGGAATCAGTAAATACATTAATATTTTTTTCATGTTAATTATATCTTTTCAATTATTAAAACAATATCAATACTGGGATACTTTTCCGCCTGCCAGAACCTCCTGTGTTTTTTCATCAAAGGATGCTTTTTCACCTGTTCTCAATGCTGCATTGCACATAATGCAGGCGATGGCATGGTTATACCCAGCGACGACATCAGCATGCGGTTTCTTGCGTTCGCGTACCGACTCCATCCAGTTCCTCATATGAGCGGTCGTCATCGCATCACCACCGGTATTTGCATTAGTTTCGAGTTTCATGCTTGGCAGTTCAAACGGATCGAGAAGGTTAGCCTTCATATTCATTAACTTTGCTTCAGCTTCAATGAGTCCTCCTTCAGAAGTAACCTTATTAGTATCGAGGTTCAGCATTCCGCCATTGGAATAATAAAGTTCCTTCGTGCCGCCGGCTGAGTTGGTGAATCTTGATGTATATACAACCTGGAATCCTGTATCAGGGTTTGAAGGATCGCCATAATCCATAACAGCGGTCATTGTGTCGTTGTTAGTTCTGCCGTCCTTCCAAAGATAGATGCCTCCGTTAGCAGCAACGCTGCGCGGATGAGAAAGCTTTGTAAACCAGTGTACCGTATCGATCTGGTGAGCCATCCACTGCCCGGGGATTCCTGAAGAATATGGCCAGAAAAGTCTGAACTCAAGGTACTTCCTCGGGTCGAATGCAGCCTGGGGACGATTCAGCTGAAATCTCTTCCAGTCGGTATCTGATTCTTTAAGCATGGGAACTACACCAGGTCTTCTCCAGCGTCCGGGCTGATTCACGTTCCAGCTCATCTCGACCATTACGATCTTTCCGAACTTGCCTGAATTGATATAATCGTTTGCTGCTATATAATTTGGTGCACTGCGGCGCTGTGAACCGATCTGAACTATCTTTCCTGTTTTCTCAACTGCAGCTCTGGCCACCCTGGCATCAGCCATCGTTTCGGCAAAAGGTTTTTCGCAATAGGCATCCCGTCCGGCATTGACAGCTTCCGCACACAGCAGGGCATGCTGGAAATCTGCGGTGCTGATGATAACTGCATCAGTATCCTTGCCGCTGTACAGCTCGTCATTATTGCGGGCAAGTCTTAAGTTAATACCCTGGGATTTAAAGAATTTATCTGCATCTTCCCTTCTCATACTCCAGAGATCAGAAACAGCGGTGAATTCAAAGTTCAGTTCTTTTGAAAGACTCGAAAAAGCAGGTAACAATGACTGCCTGAAACGGTCGGAATAACCTACTATACCAACGCGGATCCGGTCGTTTGCACCTATGATGCGTGAGTAACTCTTTGCATCGAGGATGCTGGAAAGTCCCTTTGCTCCAAGCGTAAGTCCTGCTGCGCCAAGAGCTGTTTTTTGAACAAATTCTCTGCGGGTTGCCATAAGTTTATAAGTTAAAATGTTTAATATTAATATGTTAAACCCCCATCCCTCAGAATGGGGCGTGTTCATCAGGTAAAAATACTTTTAATTAGGGATCATTCAAATACAAAAAGAGGGCTTTCCCCAATTTTAGTGTCTATTAACTTTTTTTAACAGGAAAAGATGTCAATTCTTTTAACTTTGTTCATACAAAAAGTATCTTCAAACAATTTAAAACATTATCTGAAATGAACAATAAGATAAGAAACAGCATGGCTCTCTGCCTTGCACTTCTGTTATCCTGTTCCCATTCACTCAATGGTCAGAAACCTGTTAAGAAGGGCGATCTGAAACACTGGCCAAAGGGTACCTCCCCCCGGGAGATAGGTAAACGTATCGCTGAGCATTTTGCAGTACGAGCACTTCCTGTCGCGCCCAGAAAAATACCCTATCCTGAAGTCTGTACCTGGTATGGAGCCCTTACATTTGCCAGGCTGACAGGAGATAACAGGCTTGCTGCGAAACTTGAAGAGCGTTTTCAACCTTTATTCGGACCTGATTCTGTTCTGATACCTGTTCCCAATCATGTCGATAATACTGTTTTCGGAACCGTACCGCTGGAATTATATATACTTACAAAGGATCAGAAATACCTTAATATGGGGAAGAAGATTGCCGATAAACAGTGGGCTGCACCAGATGGACCAAATATTAATCCTGATTCAAAAAAATTCTACGACAGGGGATTAACTCCGCAAACAAGAATGTGGATTGATGACATGTATATGATAACATCGGTACAGACACAGGCTTACAGGGCAACAGGGGATCTTAAATATATTGAAAGAGCAGCAAAAGAGATGGTAGTTTATCTCGATTCTCTGCAAATGCCTAATGGTCTTTTCTATCATGCTCCGGATGTACCTTTCTTCTGGAGCCGGGGAAATGGATGGATGGCTGCCGGAATGAGTGAACTTTTAAGTTCCCTCCCAAAGAACAACCCTGACAGATCCAGAATCATGGAGGATTATAAGAAAATGATGGCGACTCTTCTGAAGTACCAGGCAGAAAACGGAACGTGGCGGCAGCTGATCGACGAGCCGGATGCATGGAGCGAAACTTCAGGAACCGGCATGTTTGCATTTGCTATGATCACCGGTGTGAAGAACGGATGGCTCGATAAAAAAACCTATGCTCCCGCTGCAAGAGAAGCATGGCTGGGACTTCTTCCATATATTGATGCCAACGATGAGATCCATGAAGTGTGTGAAGGCACAAATAAGAAAAACGACCGTCAGTATTATTTCGACAGGAAGAGGAATACAGGCGACCTCCATGGGCAGGCTCCGATACTCTGGTGTGCAACGGCACTTCTAAGATAAAAGACAAAAGTCACAAGACAAAAGTGACAAATTGAATACAAGAATCCCCTCCTTGGAGGGGTGTACGACCCATAGACATAGGTAACAGGGGGTCATAGACAAAGGTAACAGTTTTGTTAATAAAGTTATTAATTAGGCATTGAATCAAAAATCAA
>Ga0209745_1000008_pt1 | contig 138081 bp, 126 predicted proteins | sample BarGraNGADG00312_FD_184495 | JGI IMG/M metagenome (GOLD analysis project Ga0209745, IMG submission 184495) | Arctic peat soil microbial communities from Barrow, Alaska - Barrow Graham LP Ref core NGADG0004-312 (SPAdes) (version 2) | ecosystem: Environmental > Terrestrial > Soil > Wetlands >... | reverse complement strand
GCGTGGCGCGCGGGCACCGCCAGACGCACGACGTCGGACACCGAGCCGGCGTGGGTGGCGGCCACGTCCCGGCAGAGGCGCAGGACCTCCGGCGTGAGGACGGGGACGGGTGAGACCAGCCGCGTGACCGCGCTGAGGCGGCCGGCGTGCGCCGTCGTCGCCGCGACGCCCACCACGAAACCGCTGGTCGCGCGCCCGGCGAGCGGGACGACGACGCGCACGCCGGGTGCGACGCCGTCCATCCCGTCGGGGACCGAGTAGTCGAACTCCTGGTCGAGGTGGAACACCGGGGTGTCCAGGATGACGCTCGCCACGCGCTCGGGGCGCGCCGCGTGCGGGAGCCCGAGGGGTAGCTGGTCCGTCACACCCTCATGCAATCACGCGCCGCAGACATCCCGCAGCGCCTGCGCGCGACCTGTGGATTCCCAGGTGAACTCGGGCAGCTCGCGGCCGAAGTGGCCGTAGCTGGACGTGGCGCGGTAGATGGGGCGCAGCAGGTCGAGGTCGCGGATGATCGCGGCGGGGCGCAGGTCGAACACCTCCCGCACCGCCCGTTCGATGCGCGCCGGGTCCACTGTCGCCGTGCCGAACGTCTCCACGTACAGGCCCACCGGGTGGGCCACGCCGATTGCATACGCCACCTGGACCTCGCAGCGATCCGCGAGGCCGGCGGCCACGACGTTCTTGGCTACCCACCGCATGGCGTAGGCGGCGGAGCGGTCCACCTTCGACGGGTCCTTGCCCGAGAAGGCGCCCCCGCCGTGGTGCGCGCTGCCGCCGTAGGTGTCCACGATGATCTTGCGGCCCGTGAGGCCCGCGTCACCCATTGGCCCCCCGATGACGAAGGGACCGGCGGGGTTGATGAACACCTTCACGCCGGTGGCGTCCAGCCCGGGGGCGTACCGGGCGATCATCGGCTCGATCACCGCGATGCGCATCGCCTCCTCGAGGTCCGCGCGCCGCACGGACTCGCTGTGCTGGGTGGAGACGACCACCGTGTCGACGGTCCGCGGCACCGCCCCGTCGTAGCCGATCGTGACCTGGGACTTCCCGTCCGGCCGGAGCCCGGCCACCACGTGCTGCTTGCGCACCTGCGCCATCTGCTCGCAGATGCGGTGCGAGAGGAAGATCGGCAGCGGCATGAGGCTGGGCGTCTCCGTGCACGCGTAGCCGAACATGATGCCCTGGTCGCCGGCGCCCTGCCGGTCCAGCTCGTCGTACAGGCCGGTGCCCTCCCGCACCTCCAGCGCCTTGTCGACGCCGGCGGCGATGTCCCGCGACTGCTGGCCGATGGACACGGACACGCCGCACGAGGCGCCGTCGAAACCGATGTCCGAGGAGGTGTAGCCGATCTGCCGCACCTCGGTGCGCACCACCTGCGGGATCTCGACGTACCCGTCGGTTGTAACCTCGCCCGCCACGTGCACGAGCCCGGTGGTCACCATCGTCTCCACCGCCACCCGGGCGTCCGGGTCCTGCTCCAGCAGGGCGTCGAGGATCGCGTCGGAGATCCGGTCACAGACCTTGTCCGGGTGGCCCTCGGTCACGGACTCGGAGGTGAAGAGGCGCAGCGAAGTCACCGCGTCATCCTAGCGGCGGAGCGCAGGCGCACCACCTCGCCGACCACCGCTCGGGCCACGTCGGCCTTGCTCCCCGCCGCGCGGGCGACCTCCCCGCCCGCGGCGTCGAGCATCACCACCTCGTTCGGCACGTCGCCGAAGCCCTTCGAACCCGAGACCTCGTTGAAGACCAGCAGGTCGGCGCCCTTGCGCCGGGCCTTCGCCTCGGCGTGGGTGCGGGCGCTGGCGTCGGCATCGCCCGTCTCCGCCGCGAACCCCACGATCGTCTGCCCACTGCGGCGTGCCGCCACGAGCCCGGCGAGGATGTCCGGGGTCTGCTCGAGGGCGAGCGTCGTCGTGTCGCCGGCCTTCTTGACCTTGTGGCCGGCGACCGAGACCGGGCGGTGGTCCGCGACGGCGGCGGCCATCACGAGGACGTCCGCGTCGATTCGTTCGACCATCCGGTCGGCGAGCTGCGCGGCGGACTCCACCCGGGTGATCGCGGCGCCCAGGCCCACGAGCAGTGCGTCGTCGACATTCGCGGCCACCAGTTCCACCTCGGCCCCCAGCGCCGCCGCCGCACGGGCAATCTCGATGCCCTGCCGCCCGGACGACCGGTTGCCGATGAACCTCACCGGGTCGATCGCCTCGCGGGTGCCTCCGGCCGAGACGACCACGCGCGTCCCCGCCAGCGGCCGCGGTCCCAGCAGCGCGAGGGCGACGGCGGCGATCTCGGGGGGTTCGGGCAGGCGGCCGGGTCCGGAGTCCGGTCCCGTCAGGCGGCCCACCGCGGGCTCCATGACGTGGATGCCGCGGGAGCGCAGGAGTTCGACGTTCGCCCTCGTGGCGGCGTTGCGCCACATCTCGGTGTGCATCGCGGGCACCACGAGCACCGGGGCCGTCACCACGAGCAGTGTGGTGCCCAGCAGGTCGTCGGCGATGCCTGCCGCGGCGCGCGCGAGGAAGTTCGCCGTGGCGGGGGCGACAACCATGAGCTCCGCCCATTGGCCGAGGCCCACGTGCTCCGCGCCCGTGGCGTCGTCGAACACCGAGGTGTGCGCGGTGTGGCCGCTGAGGGCCTCCCAGGTGGCGGCACCGACCATTCGCAGGGCATTCGCGGTGGGGACCACCCGGACCTCGTGGCCCTCGGCGAGGAGGAGTCGCAGCAGGAGGGCGGACTTGTAGGCGGCGATTCCCCCGGTGACACCGAGGACGATGCGGGCCATTACTCGCTGCTGGTGGATTCCATGCGCAGCATGCCCTCGTCGATCTCGCGCATGGCGATGGAGAGCGGCTTGTCCTCCTGGGCGGCGGGCACGAGCGGACCGACGAACTCGAGCAGCCCCTCCTGGAGCTGGGAGTTGTAGGAGTTGATCTGCCGTGCACGCTTGGAGGCGTAGATCACCAGCGCGTACTTCGAGTCGACGGTCTTCAGCAGTTCGTCGATCGGGGGGTTCGTGATGCCGGTGGGATGTGCGACGGTTCCAGACAATGCAGGGCCTTCCAGGATCTCGCCGGCAGGTGCCGGCGTGCGCTTCTGCGCCATTTTACCGCTTCGGCAGTCCCATCAGCGACGCGAGCTCCCCGACGGCGGTCTCCACGGACTCGTTGACGACGACGGCGTCGAACTCGGGCATCGCCGCCATCTCGTCCCGGGCGGTCTCGAGTCTGCGAGCGACGGCCTCAGGGGTCTCCGTGCCACGGCCCTCGAGCCGCCGCCGCAGCTCGGCGAACGACGGCGGGGCGATGAAGACGAGCTGCGCCTCGGGCATGGACTCACGCACCTGGCGCGCCCCGGCCAGGTCCAGCTCGAGGAGGACGGGATGGCCGTGCTCGAGGTGTTCACGCACCGCGTGGCGCATGGTGCCGTACCTGTTCAGCCCGAAGACCTGCGCCCATTCCAGCATCTCGCCGGCGGCCACCAGGTCGTCGAACCGCTCATCGCCGACGAAGTAGTAGTCCTCGCCCTCCACTTCACCGGGGCGTGGGGAGCGGGTCGTCGCGGACACGGAGAGCCACACCTCGGGATACCGGCGCCGCAACTCGCGGACGATCGTGCCCTTCCCGACTCCGGAGGGTCCCACGACCACGACGAGTCTCGGAGAGCCTGAATTCATGCACCCATTCTCCCATGGGCGGGGATCACCCGAATCGGTCGACCAGGGCCTTGCGCTGGTGGGGACCGAGCCCGCGGATACGGCGCGCCTCGGAGATCCCGATCTCCGCCATGACGGAGCGCGCGGTGGCATGCCCGACGCCGGGCAGCGCCTCCAGCATGGCCACGACCTTCATCTTCGCGAGGGCATCGTCACCGCCGGCCTCATCGAGCAGCTGGGACAGCCGCATCGTCCCGCCCTTGAGACGGATCTTCATCTCGGCGCGCTGGGCGCGCGCGGCCGCGGCCTTCTCGAGCGCGGCGGAACGCTGTTCAGGGGTGAGTGCGGGAAGTGCCATCTGGAGCTCCTGGATGACGGCGATCGTGACCATTGAAAAATAGCGGCAACGCGGCGCCCCGGTGGCCGCTTTCGCAGGTCAGCCGCACTCCCGAAGCGCGGAGGCCACGTCCGCCGCCGCCGCGGCGAGACCCCGCGGCCCCGCCCCGAGCACGGAACGCGACACGGACGCGAGCACACGCCCGATCGCATCCCCGAATACCAGCTCCAGGTCGGCGGGGGTCCCACCCTGGGCGCCCACCCCGGGGGCGAGGAGGATCGACCCGGTCCCCGCAAGGTCGAGGCGCAGCCCGGCCACGGCCGGACCGATCGTCGCCCCGACAACGAGCCCGATTGGCCCCACCGGCCCGAACGGCCTGTTCACCTCGCCCACGTGCGCGCACACCTGCGCCGCGACGCTCGTGCCGCCGCTGTTGGCATGCTGGACCGCTGCGCCTTCCGGATTGGAGGTCAGGGCGAGCACGAACACCCCCTTGCCGCCGGCGACGGCCAGCTCGAACGCCGGCGCGAGGGAGCCGACGCCGAGGAACGGGCTGAGGGTGATCGCATCGGCCTCCAGCGGGGCACCGGGGGCGAGGTAGGCCTCCGCGTAGGCGGTCATCGTGGAGCCGATGTCGCCGCGCTTCACGTCGAGGATGGCGATGGTCCCGGCGTCGCGGCACGCCGCCAGCGTCTCCTCGAGTGCCGCGATCCCAGCGGACCCGTGCCGTTCGTAGAACGCGGACTGCGGCTTGAGGGCCGCCACCCGGCCGCCCAGCTCCCCGACCACCCGCCGGGAGAACTCGCGCACGCCGTCGGCGGAATCGGGCAGCCCCCACTCCCGCAACAGGCGCGCGTGCGGGTCGATCCCCACGCACACGGGGCCCTTCAACGCCATTTCGGCGGCCAGCCGCGCGCCGAAGTTCCCGGTCACCGCATCCTCCGGTGGTACTCCTGCATCGACGTGACGGTGAACGGCTTCACCATCGTCTCGATGGCCTGGACGGCGGCGTTCAGTTCCTGCACGGTTGTGATGATCGCCTTGTCGGCGGCCGTCGTGGCGGTCCGGATCTCATAGCCGTCGACACGGGCGCCCTGGCCGTTCGGGGTGTTGATCACGATGTCGATCGTGCCGGCGTTGATGAGGTCCACGATGGTCGGCTCCCCGTTCGTGCCCTGGCCTTCCGACGACTTCCGCACCACCGTCGAGGTGATGCCGTTGCGGCGCAGCACGGCGGCGGTGCCAGCGGTCGCCATGATGGTGAACCCGAGGGCGACGAGGTGCGCGACGGGGAAGGTGATGGATCGCTTGTCGCGGTCCGCCACGGAGATGAACGCGTTCCCGCTGGTGGGCAGCCCACCGTAGGCGCCGGTCTGGGACTTGGCGAAGGCGCGGGGGAAGTCCACGTCGATGCCCATCACCTCGCCGGTGGACCGCATCTCGGGACCGAGGATGTTGTCCACCACCTTGCCCTCCCGCGTGAGGAAGCGCTTGAACGGGAGGACCGCCTCCTTGACGCAGACCGGCCAGTCGGGGTCGACGCGGGTGAAGTCCTGGGCCGGCAGGAAGCCGCTCTCCCGCAGCGACGCGATGCTCGACCCCGTCATGACCAGGGCCGCGGCCTTGGCGAGCGGGACCCCGGTGGCCTTCGAGACAAAGGGCACGGTGCGGGACGCCCGCGGGTTCGCCTCGATCACGTACAGCACGTCGGACACGAGCGCGAACTGGATGTTGATCAGGCCGCGCACCCCCACCCCGGCGGCGATCGCCTCGGTGGACCGCCGGATCCGGTCGAGTACCGGCTGCGCAAGGTGGACGGACGGCAGCACGCACGCCGAGTCACCGGAGTGGATGCCGGCCTCCTCGATGTGTTCCATGATGCCGCCGAGGAACAGTTCGGTGCCGTCGTAGAGGGCATCGACGTCGATCTCGATCGCGTCATCGAGGAAGCGGTCGATCAGCAGGGGCCCGGTGGACGTGCTCATGTCCCCGGCGCTGCGGTGCAGGTAGTCGAGCAGCTGGGGCTCGTCGAACACGATCTCCATGCCCCGGCCGCCCAGCACGTAGGACGGGCGCACCAGCACGGGATAGCCGATCCGCGTTGCCACCGCCACCGCCTCGGCGGCGGTGATCGCGGTCCCGAAGGCCGGCGCGGGCAGTCCCGCCCGGGACAGGACCGCCCCGAAGGCGCCGCGGTCCTCTGCGGCGTCGATGGCATCGGGAGGCGTGCCGAGGATCGGGACCCCGGCGTCCTCGAGCCGCTGGGCGAGCGCGAGCGGCGTCTGGCCGCCGAGCTGGACGATCATCCCGGCCACGGGACCGGCGGCGAGTTCCGCCTCATACACCTCCATGACGTCCTCGAACGTCAGCGGCTCGAAGTAGAGGCGGTCGGAGGTGTCGTAGTCGGTGGACACGGTCTCGGGGTTGCAGTTGACCATGACGGTCTCGTACCGGTCCCGCAGCGCCATCGTGGCGTGCACGCAGGAGTAGTCGAACTCGATCCCCTGGCCGATCCGGTTGGGGCCCGAGCCGAGGATGATCACCGCCTCCCGCTCGCGCGGGGAGACCTCGGTCTCGAGGTCGTAGCTGGAGTAGTGGTAGGGCGTGGTGGCGGCGAACTCCGCGGCGCACGTGTCCACGGTCTTGAACACGGGGTGGAGGTTGTAGGCCCGGCGGATCTCGCGGACGGTGACCTCGCTGAGCCGGCGCAGCTCGCCGATCTGGACGTCGGAGAGCCCGTGTCGCTTCGCCTCCCGCAGCACCAGCGGGTTGATGGAGTCGGCATCCTTCACGCGCCGCGCGATGTCGTTCACGAGCTGGATCTGGTCCAGGAACCAGGGGTCGATACGGGTGGCCTCGAAGACCTCCTCGATGGAGGCTCCCCCGCGCAGCGCCTGCTGCACCTTCACCAGCCGGTCCTCGGTGGGCGTGGCAACCTCCACCAGGAGTGCCGCCACGTCCTCGGGGCCCGGGTCCGCGCCGCGCCAGTGGAATACGAGGCCCTTCTTGTCGATCGAGCGCATCGCCTTGCCCAGGGCCTCCGTGAAGTTGCGGCCCATCGCCATCGCCTCGCCGACGGACTTCATCGTGGTGGTGAGCGTCGGGTCCGCGGCACGGAACTTCTCGAACGCGAAGCGCGGCACCTTCACGACGACGTAGTCGAGCGTCGGTTCGAAGGACGCGGGCGTCGTCGTCGTGATGTCGTTCGGGATCTCGTCCAGGGTGTAGCCGACCGCGAGGCGCGCGGCGATCTTGGCGATCGGGAAGCCGGTGGCTTTCGACGCGAGCGCGGAGGACCGCGACACGCGCGGGTTCATCTCGATGACGACCACGCGGCCCGTGGCCGGGTGGACGGCGAACTGGATGTTGCAGCCACCGGTGTCCACGCCCACCTCGCGGATCACGGCGATCCCGATGTCCCGCAGCCGCTGGAACTCGCGGTCGGTGAGGGTGAGGGCCGGTGCCACGGTGATCGAGTCGCCGGTGTGCACGCCCACGGGGTCGACGTTCTCGATCGAGCAGACCACCACCACGTTGTCGGCGTGGTCCCGCATCAGCTCGAGCTCGTACTCCTTCCAGCCGAGGATGGACTCCTCGAGGAGGACCTCGGTGGTCGGCGAGTAGAACAGGCCGGCGCCCGCGATCCGGTCGAGGTCCCCCGGGGTGTACGCGATCCCGGAGCCGAGGCCGCCCATGGTGAAGGAGGGACGTACCACGAGGGGGTAGCCGAGGTCACCCGCGGCGGTGTGGCACTCGTCGAGGGTGCGGGCGATGCGGGAGCGGGCCGTCTCGGCGCCGCACCGCGCGACCACCTTCTTGAACTCCTCGCGGTCCTCCCCCGCCCGGATCGCCTCCACGCGGGCGCCGATCAGCTCCACCCCGTACTTCTCCAGCACGCCCGACTCGTGGAGCGCGACCGCGGTGTTCAGCGCGGTCTGCCCGCCCAGGGTGGGCAGGAGGGCATCGGGCCGCTCCTTCGCGATGATCAGTTCGACAACCTCGGGGGTGATCGGCTCGATGTAGGTGGCGTCCGCGATCTCGGGGTCGGTCATGATCGTGGCCGGGTTCGAGTTCACGAGGATGACCCGCAGGCCCTCCTGGGCGAGAACGCGGCACGCCTGCGTCCCGGAGTAGTCGAACTCGGCGGCCTGGCCGATGACGATCGGGCCCGAGCCGATGACGAGGACGGAGTGGATGTCCTGGCGGCGGGGCATCAGTGCGCCTCCCTCTCGCGGCGCGAGCGTTCGTCGAGCATGAGGGCGATGAAGCGGTCGAACAGGTGCTCGCCGTCGTGCGGGCCGGCGGCGGCCTCGGGGTGGTACTGGACCGAGAACGCGGGGACGTCGAGGGCTCGCAGCCCCTCGACGACGCCGTCGTTGAGCCCGATGTGCGAGACCTCGACGCGGCCGTAGCGGCCGCCGTCGAACGGCGCCACCGAGGGCAGGTCGATCGGGGCATCGACGGCGAACCCGTGGTTGTGCGCCGTGATCTCCACCCGGCCCGTGGCGCGGTCGAGGACCGGCTGGTTGACCCCGCGGTGGCCGAAGTCGAGCTTGTAGGTCCCGTAGCCGAGTGCCCGCCCGAGCAACTGGTTGCCGAAGCAGATGCCGAAGAACGGCAAGCCCGCATCCAGGACACCCCGTAGCACCTCCACCTCGTGCGTGGCCGCTTCCGGGTCTCCCGGGCCGTTGGAGAAGAACACCCCGTCCGGTTCGAGGGCGAGGATGTCCGCCAGCGACGAGGACTGCGGCACCACGTGCACCCGGGCGCCCCGCTCGGCGAGCTGCTGCGGCGTGCGCGCCTTGATCCCCAGGTCCACCGCCACCACGGTGACGACGACGTCCGTCCCCGCGGGCGGCTCGACGGTGTAGCCGGTGGTCGTGGTGACCTCCCGGGCAAGGTCCGCGCCGGCCATGTGCGGGGACCGCCGCACGATGTCGAGGAGCACCTCGATGGCCTGGGGGCTGCCGATCGCGGCACCCGCGGGGAGCGCCGAGCCGGAGAAGATCCCGGCACGCATCACGCCGCGCTCCCGCAGGTGGCGCGTCAGGGCGCGGGTGTCCACGTCGCAGATGCCCACCACCGCCTGGTCGACGAGTTCGTCCTCCAGTTCGCGCCGCGACCGCCAGTTGGAGGCCCGCCGGGCGGGGTCACGAACGACGTACCCGGCCACCCACACCCGCGCGGACTCCGGGTCCTCGTCGTTGACCCCGGTGTTCCCGATGTGGGGCGCGGTCATCACCACGATCTGCCGGTGGTAGGACGGGTCGGTGAGCGTCTCCTGGTAGCCGGTCATGCCGGTGGAGAAGACGATCTCACCGACCGTCCGCCCCCGCGCCGCGTAGGACTTGCCCACCTGGAAGTACCCGTCCTCGAGGACGAGGACCGCGTTCTCCCGCTCCGGTGTCATGGGGTCTCCTGTCGGTTCAGCGATTGAGCGCCCCGTCGAGGACCGTCGCCCGGCCCCGGAGGAACGTCGCCACGACCGCGCCCGGGAGCACCATCCCGGCGTACGGGGTGTTGCGGGCCCGCGAGGCGAGCTCGTCCCGGTGGATCGTGCGGGTGGCGTTCGGGTCCACGAGAGTGACGTTGGCCGGCTCGCCGACGGCGAGGGGACGGCCCTGGTCGGCGACGCGCCCGATCTCGGCCGGCTTCCCGGACATCACGCGGGCGACGTCGGCCCACGACATCCGCCCGGTGTCCACCATGGTCTCCTGCACCACCGAGAGTGCCGTCTGGAGGCCGAGCATGCCGTTCGCCCCGGCCGCCCACTCGCAGTCCTTGTCCTCGTCGGCATGGGGGGCGTGGTCGGTACCCACCACGTCGATCGTGCCGTCGGCGAGCCCCTGACGCACGGCCTCCACGTCGGCGGCGGTCCGCAGCGGTGGGTTCACCTTGAACACGGGGTCGTAGCTGCGGACGTACTCGTCGGTGAGCCGCAGGTGGTGCGGCGTGACCTCGGCGGTCACCGCGATCCCGCGCGACTTCGCCCACCGGATGATCTCCACCGAGCCGGCGGTCGAGACGTGCAGCACGTGGAGCCGCGAGCCCACGTGTTCCGCGAGCAGCACGTCGCGCGCGATGATCGACTCCTCGGCCACCGCCGGCCAGCCCGTGAGGCCCAGCTCGGACGAGACGACGCCCTCGTGCATCTGGGCGCCCTGCGTGAGCTTCGGGTCCTGGGCGTGCTGGGCGATGACGCCGTCGAACGCCTTGACGTACTCCAGGGCACGGCGCATGAGCACCGGGTCGTGCACACAGGCGCCGTCGTCGGAGAACATCCGGACGCGAGCCGCGGACCCGGCCATGGCGCCCAACTCGGCGAGGTGCTCCCCCTTCAGCCCCACGGAGACCGCACCCACCGGGTGGACGTCCACCCAGCCGGCGGCCTGCCCCAGGCGGAACACCTGCTCGACCACGCCCGCGGTGTCCGCGACGGGGTCGGTGTTCGCCATGGCGTGCACCGCGGTGTATCCGCCGAGCGCCGCCGCGCGCGAACCGGTCTCGACCGTCTCGGCGTCCTCCCGGCCCGGCTCGCGCAGGTGGGCGTGCGTGTCGACGAGGCCGGGCAGGGCCACCAGGCCCGCGCCGGCGACGGTCACCACGTCGTCGCGTGCCAGTGCCTCGCGGGCCGCATCGCTCCCCATCGCGGCGATGACGCCGTCGGCGAGGAGGATGTCCGTGGGATCGCCACCGAGGGGGGCGACGCCGGTGATCAGGTAGGAGGTCATGCTTCGAGCCCTTCGTCCGAGGCGAGGAGGAGGTAGAGGACGGCCATGCGGACGAACACGCCGTTGGCCACCTGCTGCAGCACGGTGGACCGCGGGGAGTCCGCGGCGGCGGCGGAGATCTCCAGCCCGCGGTTCATCGGTCCGGGGTGCATCACGATCGCGTGATCCTGCAGGGCGGCGAGGCGCTCGGCGTCGAGCCCGTAGGCGCGGGTGTACTCCTGCGGGGACGGGAAGTAGCCGCCGCCGGCGCCAGACATGCGCTCACGCTGGACGCGGAGCGTCATCACGGCGTCGGGCCGGTCGACGCGTATCACCTCGTCGAGGTCGTAGCTGATGCGGGCCTTCCAGGTCTGCGCCCCCACCGGGATGAGGGTGGGCGGGCCGACGATGACCACCTCGGCGCCCAGCGTGTGCAGCAGGTCCACGTTGGAGCGCACCACGCGGGAGTGGAGGATGTCGCCGACGATGGCCACGGTCAGGCCCTCGAGGGTGGTGCCGTCGGCCGCCGGGGCGCCGTCGCGGGCGCCGCAGAGGTAGCGCCGCATCGTGAACGCGTCCAGGAGCGCCTGCGTGGGGTGCTGGTGGGTGCCGTCGCCCGCGTTGATGATGGGTACGTCGATCCAGTCCGTCTCGGCGAGGCGGTGCGGTGCGCCGGATGCGTGGTGCCGGATGACGACGGCGTCGATCCCCATCGCGTTGAGGGTCTGCGCCGTGTCCTTCAGCGACTCGCCCTTGGAAACCGAGGAGCCCTTCGCGGAGAAGTTGATGACGTCCGCCGAGAGTCGCTTGGCGGCGGCTTCGAAGGAGATGCGCGTGCGGGTCGAGTCCTCGAAGAACAGGTTCACCACGGAGCGGCCCCGCAGGGTGGGCAGCTTCTTCATCTGCCGGGACTGGGTCTGAGCCATCGACTCCGCGGTGTCGAGGATGGTGAGCGCCTCGGCGAGGGACAGGTCGGCGGCTGACAGGAGGTGTTTCATCGCTCGTCCTCGATCTCCACGGCGTCCACGCCGTCGGTTTCCGTGAGCTTCACCAGCACCCGCTCGCTGGCGGCCGTGGGCAGGTTCTTGCCCACGAAGTCGGCCCGGATCGGCAACTGCCGATGGCCGCGGTCCACGAGCACCGCGAGTTGGATGCGGCGGGGGCGGCCGATGTCGGTGATCGCGTCCAGCGCGGCCCGCACCGTGCGCCCGGAGAACAGCACGTCGTCCACGAGGACCACGGTCTTCCCGTCGATGCCACCGAGCGGCATCTCGGTCCGACCCATCGCGCGCATGGGCTGGCTGCGCAGGTCGTCACGGTAGGGGGTGATGTCGAGCGACCCGACCTCGACGCCCGTCTCGTTCTCCGTGATGTAGGCCGCGATCCGCCGCGCGAGCGGAACACCCCTGCTGGGGATGCCGAGGAGGACGATGTCCTCGGCCCCGTGGTTCTTCTCCACGATCTCGTGGGAGATCCGTCTGAGGGATCTGGTGATGTCCGAATCGTTCAGGACTTGCCGGGACATGGCGATCGTGCCTCCTTGTCCGCCTCACAGGACGGTGTTAAAGGAATGGGTTCGCGCCCAGCATAACCCCCTTCCCAGCGGGGGCCGGTCACGCGGAGGGAGAGATTCCTCGCAGTTCCTCCCGGATCGCGGCCCCGAGGACGCGAAGGCGATCGAGGAGGGCGTTGACGAAGGCGGGCGAGCCGTCGGTCGAGAGGTCAGCGGCGAGGTTCACGGCCTCCGAGATCACGACGGCGTCATCGACCTCGTCGTTGAAGACCAGTTCCCACACCGCCATGCGGAGGATGGCGCGGTCGACGGCCGGCATCCGGTGCAGCGCCCAGCCCTGGGAGTAGGTGGTCAGCACCTCGTCGATCGCGTCGAGGTGAGTGGCCACCCCGTCCACGATGTCCGCGGAGTACTGGGGCAGCGCCGTCTGCGCGGCGGTCAGGGACAGCCGTTCCTGGAGGAGGTCCGAAAGCTCCAGCGGGCTGTACCTTCCCCGCTGGTCCGCCTCGAAGAGCACATCGACCGCCCGACGGCGCGCCTTGGTGCGCGACGTCGTGCGGTGGTGCTGCTTCTCGGGGTCCATCAGTTGGCGCGGCCGAGGTACTCGCCGGTGCGGGTGTCCACCTTGACCCGGGTGCCCTGCTCGAGGAAGAGCGGCACCTGGATCTCGTACCCGGTCTCGAGCGTGGCGGGCTTGGTGCCTGCCGAGGAGCGGTCACCCTGCAGGCCCGGCTCCGTATAGGAGATCTCAAGCACCACGGACGCCGGCAGTTCGACGTAGAGCACCTGGCCCTCGTTCGTGGCGACGAGGGCCTGCTGCGACTCGAGCATGAAGTTCGCGCCGCCGCCCACCGTCTCGGCGGGCACGAGGATCTGCTCGAAGGTGTCCACGTCCATGAAGACGAAGTCGTTGCCATCCTTGTACAGGTACTGCATGTCACGCTTGTCGACGGTGGCGGTCTCCACCTTGATGCCGGCGTTGAAGGTGCGATCGAGGGACTTGCCCGAGAGGACGTTCTTCAACTTGGTGCGGACGAACGCAGGTCCCTTCCCCGGCTTGACGTGCTGGAACTCGACGACGGTCCAGAGTTGGCCGTCCAGGTTGAGCACCATGCCGTTCTTCAGGTCGTTCGTGGTTGCCACCGATTCAGTCCTTCGGTCTTGGTTGGTTTGTGCGGAGGCAACTTTACCGCACGGGTGGCAACACCCCGGCGACCGCTTCCACGACACCGTCGACCTCGAGGTCGCCCACCGCCACCACGTGGTCGGCGGCCCCACGGTAGACGGTGTCCCGCTCCCGCAGCATCCGGGCCCAGAGTTGTCGTGGGTTGACCAGCCCGCGCGGTTGGGGCGTGTTCATCCCAGACCGCGGGAAGGAGTGGGCCAGGTCGGCGTCGAGGTAGACGACCGTGACGCCCGCCAGCGCGGCCGCGGCCGTGCCGTCGTCGAGCGCGGCGGAGCCGACGGCGATCACGCCGACCCCCGGCTCGCGCACCAGGTCGCCGAGCACCTCGGCCTCCCGCGCCGCGAGGGCCACGGCGCCCTCCGCCAGCACGATGTCGGCGATGTCACCGAACCGCGCCGCCACCTCGGCGTCGAGGTCGCGGAATCCCGTGCCGAGCCGGGTGGCGAGCGCCGCGCCGACGGTGGTCTTCCCCGAACCCGGCGGACCGACGAGCGCGATCATCGCAGTCCGACGATGGGACTCGCGGCCGGGTTGATCGAGGCGAGGTAACCATGCAGGTTCCTCCTGACCTCGTCGATGCCGTCCCCGCCCGTCTTCTTCAGCAACTCGCCCGCGAGGACGATCGCGACCATTGCCTGCGCGACGACGGCGGCGGGGGCCACCGCGCACACGTCGGAGCGCTGGTTGATGGCCTTCGCATCGGCGCCCGTGGACATGTCCACCGTGCGCAGCGCGCGCGGGATCGAGGAGATCGGCTTGAGTGCGGCCCGTGCCACGATCGGGGAACCGTTGGACATGCCGCCCTCGATACCGCCGGCACGGTTGGTGACCCGGCCGTCCCGGGTCATCTCGTCGTGGGCCTGCGAGCCGCGACGCCGCGCGGTCTCGAACCCCGCGCCGATCTCGACCCCCTTGATCGCCTGGATGCCCATCAGGGCGCCCGCGATGAGCGCATCCAGCCGCTCGGGTCCGCTGACGTACGTCCCGAGCCCCACCGGGACGCCATAGGCGATCACCTCCACCACGCCGCCGAGGGTGTCCGCGTCCTTGTGGGCGGCGTCGATCTCGGCGGCCATCGCCGCGTCGGCCGCGGGGTCCAGGCAGCGGACGGCGGACTCGTCCAGCCGCCCAGTGTCGCCCGGGCCCGGGCGGGGGGCGTCGTCGGGCAGCTTCACGGTGCCCACCTCCACCACGTGGGACACGAGGCGCACCCCGGCGACCTGGTCGAGGATGGCCTCCGCGATCGTCCCGACGACGACGCGCGCCGCCGTCTCCCGCGCGCTCGCCCGCTCCAGGACCGGGCGGATCTCGGCGTGCCCGAACTTCAGCATGCCCGCGAGGTCCGCATGCCCGGGGCGTGGGCGCATCAGCGCGGCGCCCCGCGCCGAGCCCTCCGGCGTGGACGCGACCGGGTCGGCCGACATCACCTCCTGCCACTTGGGCCACTCGGTGTTGCCGATCATCACGGCGATGGGCGACCCGAGCGTGCGGCCGTGGCGCACCCCAGACAGGATGGTGAGTTCGTCCTGCTCGAACTTCATCCGCGCGCCACGCCCGTGACCCCGGCGCCGCCGCTCCAGCGCGGCCCGGAAGTCGTCCGAGGAGATCGCGATACCGGCCGGGACGCCCTCCGCGAGGGCGATGAGTGCGGGGCCGTGGGACTCGCCCGCGGTGTGCCAAGTGAACATGCACCGATCCTGCCACGCCCGGACGAGCGCCAGGTAGCGCACGCCCGGGAGAACGCTAGGTGGCCAGGCCCACCCACCACGTCGCGACGGCGCCCCCGACAGCCAGCATCGGCCCGAACGGGATGCGCGTGGAGGGGGTGGTGGTCCCCCGCGCCATGCCCACCAGCGCGACGACGCCGCCCGTGAGGAAGGCCGAGGCGACCACGACGACGGGGGCGAGCAGCGCCAGCCAGCCCGCCCACATCCCGAGCAGCGCACCGAACTTCACGTCGCCCAGCCCGAGGCCGCCGCGCGTCACCAGGGCGAACAGCAGGAGGGCCGCCGCAATCGCGAGCGCGCCCGCCGCCGCGCCCCTGGCGGCGGCGCCGTCGCCCGCCGCCAGGGCCTGCACCGCGATCGTTGTTGCGAGGGCAAGGGACGTGGGCAGCAGGACGCGGTTCGGCAACCGGTGGCTCGTGAGGTCGATCGCGGCCAGCCAACCGCTCGCCGCGCCCATGCCGGCGCCGGCCGCCACCTGCCACGGGTCCGAGCCGCCGGCGGCGAACACGAGCCCACCGAGGACGGCGAACGCGCGCGGGTCAGCCCTCGTTCTGGTCCCTCCAGGTCCGGAACTCCTCGACATACCGCAGGTGCTCCTCGAGGGTGGAGGCGAACTTCGTCTCGCCCGTGTCGAGGTTCACCGTCACGAAGAACAGCCAGTCGCCCTCGGGCGGGTTCAGCACGGCCTGGATCGCCTCGAGTGAGGGCGAGCCGATGGGCGTGGGTGGCAGACCGGGGTGGAGGTAGGTGTTGAAGGGCGTGTCCGTGTCCAGTTGCTCCTGGGTGGGCACGCCGCCGGTCTGGCCGACACCGTACAGCACGGTCGAGTCCATCTGGAGGAGTCCGCCGACAGCGGCGCCCGCATCGCCAAGGCGGTTCTCGATGACCCGGGCGACCTCGCCGTAATAGGTCGGCGGGACCTCCCGCTCCACGATGGAGGCCTTGATGAGGACGGGCATCCACTGGTCCCGGGGGACTCCCGCCTGCTCGAGGTTGGCGACCGTCTTCGCCACCATCGTCGCGAGGACGTCCGTGGCCGTCGCGGTCGGCGAGAACGGGTAGGTGGCAGGGGCGAACCAGCCCTCGGGGTTCCCGGCCGCCTCCTCCGGGAGGCCGATGGCGACCGGGTCGGAGGCGGCCGCGATCACGTCCTCCACCGGGATGCCCATCACGCTGGCGACGCGCTCATACAACTGCTTGGCGATGAACCCCTCGGGGACGGTGATGGTCAGTTCGGCCCGGTTGGCGGGGTCCAGCAGGGCGGCAACGGCGTCGGACGCCTTCATCTCCCGCATCAGGGAGAAGCTGCCGGCCTGGATCGCCCCGGAGTTGGGGTTGGCGGTGAAGGCGGCGGAGAACGCCGCGACGGTCTTGACCACCCCCGCGTCCTCCAGGATGCGGCCGATGTCGGCGCCCGTGGAACCGGAGGGGATCTCGACGAGCACGTCGCCCGTCCCCGGCCCGGGGTAGTCCTCGGGGGGCGGTTCAGACGCGAAGAACCCGGACACGGTCGGCCACGCGATCGCCACCGCCGCGCCCAGGAGCAGGAGTGACAGAAGGATCGCGATGACGGTGCGGATCCGCTTCGCGGCGCGCCGGGACCTGACCTCGGCGGCACGCCGGGCGTCACGCCGGGCGTCACGCCGGGAAGGGATGCCGGCGCCGGGCTCGAACAGGTCACTCATCGGTCACCTCCGCTGTCAGGAGCTCGCCGGCCGGTTCCCCGGTGCTGCGCTCGATGGCCAGGGCCTGGTCCAGGATCATGGTCGCCGCGACCTGGTCGACGACGCTGCGGTGCTTGCGCCCGTCACGCCCAGCCCCGTACAGCGCCTGGTGGGCGGAGACGGTGGTGAGGCGCTCGTCCACCAGCCGGATGGGCACTCCCGGGATCCTCCGGGCGATCGCCCCAGCATAGTGGCGCGCCGCGGACGACGCGGCGCCTTCCTTGCCTGAGAGCCCGAGCGGCAGCCCGACCACGATCTCGATCGGATCGAACTCCCCCACGATGCGCGCGAGCACCGTCAACTCGGCGCCGTCGGGACTGCGGCGCAGGGTGCGCACCGGCAGGGAGAGGATCCCGGCGGCGTCCGTGCGGGCGACGCCCACGCGGACGGTGCCGACGTCCACCCCGATCCGGGTGCCGGGCCGGAAGCTCACGTGGCCGAGTGTGCGATGCGGGCGCGCAGCGCGTCCACCGCGGCCGGCACGGCCTCGGGCCGGGTGCCGCCGCCCTGCGCGACGTCGTCGCGCCCGCCGCCGCCGCCGCCGAGGGTGCTCGCGGCCTCCCGGACGAGTGCGCCGGCGGTGAGCCCGCGGTCACGTGCCTCGGGGGACGTCGCCACCACCACGAGCGGGCGCCCGCCCGAGACGCCCAGGACCGCGACGACCGCCCCGGCCCCCAACCGCGAGCGGATGTCGAGCGCGAGGGTGCGCAGGTCGTCGGCGCCGGCGACCTCCCCGGCGTCGTGGACCACCGACCGCAGCGGGCCGACCGCCTGGGCGGCGGCCGCCACCCGCGCCGCGGTTCCGAGCACCTGCGCGGTGCGGACCTGCGTCAGCTCCTTCTCGGCCTGCTTCAGGCGGGCCATGATCTGCGAGATCCGTTCGGGCAGCTCGTCGGGGCGCGCACCCACAAGCTGGGAGACCTGCGAGACGATTGCGCTCTCCTTGGCCTGGTGGGCGTAGGCGCCCGCGCCGACGAGGGCCTCGATGCGGCGCACTCCGGACCCGATCGAGGACTCGCCGAGCACGTTCACCCGGCCGATGTTGCCCGTGAGCGGGACGTGGGTGCCCGCGCACAGCTCGCGGGACCAGTCGTCGCCGATCGACACCACGCGAACGCGATTGCCGTACTTCTCCCCGAAGAGGGCCATCGCGCCGAGCTTCTTCGCCTCCTCGAGGTCCATCACCGAGTCGGTGACCTGAAGGTTCTCCGCGAGTCGGGCGTTGACGCGGCCCTCGATCTCGTCCATGAGGCCCTGGGACACGGAGGACCCGTGCTGGAAGTCGAACCGCAGCCGCGACGGGGCATTCTCGGAGCCGGCCTGGGTGGCCTGTTCGCCGAGGTACTCGTGCAGCGCCTTGTGCACCATGTGGGTGGCGGTGTGCGCCTGGGCGATCTGGCGCCGCCGGTCGACGTCGATCGCGGCCACACCCGTCTCGTCAAGCGTGAGCTGACCCTCCGTGAGGGTCCCACGGTGGACGGACATGCCCTTCACGGGAGCCTGGGTGTCGAGCACGTCGACGATCGCGCCGCCGGTGAAACGCAGCGTTCCCCGGTCCGCGAGCTGGCCGCCCATCTCGGCGTAGAAGGGCGTCCGATCGAGGACCACCTCGACGTCGGCGGGTGCGATCACGCTCGGAACCGGCTTGCCGTCCACGAGGATGCCGACCACGCGCACCTCGGCGGTGGTGTCGGTGTACCCGACGAAGTCGACGTTCCCGCCCAGCCGTGCGCGGAACTCGTTGAAAACGGTGGTGTCCACGTGTCCGGACTTCTTGGCGAGTGCGTCCGCACGGGCGCGTTCCTTCTGTTCCGTCATCAGCGAGCGGAAACCGTCCGCGTCCACCGAGACGCCCTGCTCGGCCGCGATCTCCAGCGTGAGATCGATCGGGAAGCCGTAGGTGTCATGGAGTGCGAAGGCATCCGGTCCGGACAGCGGGCGTCCCGCGGACTTCGCCCCCGCGATGGCGCTGTCGAGGATCGTGATCCCCGCGCTCAGCGTGCGCCGGAACATCTCCTCCTCGGTGTAGGCGATCTCGGCGATGCGGCCGAACGCCGGTTCGATTTCGGGGTAGGAGAGTCTCATGACCGACATCGACACCGGCAGCAGGTCCGGCATGACCGGGTCCGGGACACCCAGCAGCCGCATCGAGCGCACCGCGCGGCGGATGAGGCGACGCAGGACGTAGCCGCGGCCGTCGTTGCCGGGGCGCACGCCGTCGGCGATCAGCATCAGGGCGGAGCGGACGTGGTCCGCCACGATACGCAGGCGCACGTCCGTGGGCTCATCCATGCCGTAGGTGACACCGGCCAGTTCCGCGGCCCGCTCGAGGACGGGGAACACCTCGTCGATCTCGTACATGCTGCCCTTGCCCTGCAGCAGGTACGCGAGGCGCTCGAGACCGAGTCCCGTATCGATCGACTTGAACTCGAGCTCGCCGAGCAGCGGGTAGTCCTTGCCGCTCCCCTCCCCGCGCAGGTACTGGTCGAAGACGAGGTTCCAGATCTCGAGGAAGCGGTCGCCCCCGGTGTCCACCAACGGGCCGCCGTCGGGGCCGAACTCCGGGCCGCGGTCGTAGTGGATCTCACAGCAGGGGCCGGCGGGGCCGGGCTGCCCGGTGTCCCAGAAGATCTCGTCTCGCGGCAGTCCCTGGACACGCCCCGGATCGATGCCCAGACCGTCCAGGATCGAGCTCGCCTCCTCGTCGTGCTCCCAGATGGTGAACCACAGGCGATCCCGGTCGAGGCCGTAACCGCCGTCGTCCAGGGGCGAGGTGAGCAGGTCGAGCGCGTAGGTGATCGCGCCCTCCTTGAAGTAGTCGCCGAACGAGAAGTTGCCGCACATCTGGAAGAAGGTGCCGTGGCGGGTGGTCTTGCCCACCTCGTCGATGTCGTTGGTCCGGATGCACTTCTGCACGGAGGCGGCCCGCGGCCACGGGGCCTTCTGGGTGCCGACGAAGTAGGGGATGAAGGGGACCATGCCCGCGATCGTGAAGAGGATGGAGGGGTCGGGCGAGACCAGGGGGACGGAGGGCGCGAGGTGGTGCCCGTGCTTCCCGAAGTAGTCGAGCCACCGCCGGCGGATTTCACTGGTGCGCATTCAGAAGGATCCCTGGTCGCCGGACAGGTCGTCCGGGAAGTCGTTGAACGACGCCGCCGCGCGGCGCCCACGGGCGCGCGCCACCTGCTCGTCGGACGGCGCGAGTTCGGAGAGCAAGTAGGCCTCGTGCTCCCGCATCACCCCGGTGAACTCGGCGGCGAAGTCGCGCCAGGCCTGGAGGGGGGTACGCATCAGGGGGTCCGTTCCGCACCGCGGAACACCACGCGGCGCACGGCCTCGGAGAACGCGGCGACCTTCACGAGGGGGCGCGCCACCGTAGCGGCCACCAGCGTGGTCATCGCGGAGATGTTCTGCGCGGCCTCGGCGGCGGGGGTCGTGACGTCATCCACCTTCGCCAACTGGGCGTTTGCCAGCCGCACGCTCTCGGCAGCGTCGTCGATCACGGGCACGGAGTGCTCGGTGAGCTGCCGCAGCGAGCCGCGGGCCTCGTCGAGAACCGAGCCCAGCTTGACCAGCGGGACGGCGAGGAAGGCGACCAGGGCGGCGAAGGCCACCGCGGCGATGAGACCCGAGATATCGGAGACGGACATGATCCTCCTTGTTGACTCGCCAAGAATACCCGCGAGTTCCGCCAATGACGCAGCCCCGGGCACCGGGGTACCCAGGGCTGCATTTGGTCAGCGGATCAGCGCGAGTAGTGCTCGACGACCAGCTGCACGTCGCACGTGATCGGAACCTCTTCGCGCTTCGGGCGGCGAACGAGCTGGGCCCGCAGCTTCTCGAGGGACACGTCGAGGTAGGGGGGAAGCTCCCCGAGCACCGCGCGGTGCGCGCCGGCCGCGGCCACCTGGAACGGGTCCATGATCTGGCTCTTCGGCTTGACCTGGACCACCTGGCCGGGCTTCACGCGGAACGACGGGCGGTCGACCAGCTGGCCGTCCACGAGGATGTGGCGGTGGACCACCGCCTGGCGGGCCTGCGCCATCGTGCGGGCGAAGCCGGAGCGGAGCACGACCGCGTCGACGCGCATCTCGAGGAGCTCGACCAGGTTCTCACCGGTGAGGCCCGGACCCTTGCGGGCCTCGTCGAAGGTGCGGCGCAGCTGGGCCTCGCGAATGCCGTACTGGGCGCGCAGACGCTGCTTCTCCTTGAGCCGGACCGCGTAGTCGGACTCGGAGCGCTTGCGGGCGCGGCCGTGCTCGCCGGGGCCATAGGGGCGCTTCTCGAAGTACTTGACCGCCTTTGGGGTCAGCGCGATGCCCAGCGCACGGGACATGCGCACCTGGCGGCGCGAACGGGAATTTGCCATGGGTGTATCTGTTCTTCCTGTCGATCTTCGTCACACTCGATGGGTATCGAGGTGGGGCCGGCCTCGATGGGCTAAGGCCCCAGGAGCTGCGCGGGGCGCAGTCAACCCACGAATATTACCACTCCTCAGCCGGCGTCCCCGGAGAGGATGCGGCGGATGCGCTCCAGCCGCTCTGTGATCTGGCGCTCGTTGCCGTGCGCCGTGGGGTGGTAATAGGTGGTGCCGCGCAACGCCGCGGGCAGGTACTCCTGCTCCGCCACCCCCCGGGGGTCGTCGTGGGCGTAGCGGTAGTCGGAGCCATGACCGAGGCTCTTCGCCCCCGGGTAGTGTGCGTCGCGGAGGTGGGCCGGGACGGCGTCCGCCCGCCCGGCCCGGACGTCGGCTATCGCGGCGTCGATCGCGAGGTAGCCGGCGTTCGACTTCGGCGCCGTGGCCACGTGGATCACGGCCTCCGCGAGGATGATCCGGGCCTCGGGCATTCCGATCAGGGCCACGGCCTGCGCGGCCGCCGTCGCCGTCTGGAGCGCCGAGGGGTCGGCCATCCCCACGTCCTCGGCCGCGGCGATCATGACGCGCCGGGCGATGAACCGCGGGTCCTCCCCCGCCACCACCATCCGTGCGAGGTAGTGGAGCGCCGCGTCGACGTCGGAGCCTCGCATGGATTTGATGAAGGCGCTGATCACGTCGTAGTGCTGGTCCGCGCCGCGGTCGTAGCGCACGGCGGCGACGTCGATGGCGGCCTCCACGACGGCCAGCGTCACCTCCCCGCCACTCCCGACGGCGTCGGCGCCCGCCTCAAGGATGGTCAGGGCCTTGCGGGCGTCCGAGCCGGACACCCGCACGATGTGGTCGCGCGCCTCCCCCGTGAGTGCCACGTCGCCCGCCAGCCCGCGCTCGTCGGCGACGGCACGCTCCAGCAGCACCCCCAGCTCGGCCGGCCCGAGCGGGTGCAGCGTCAGCAGGAGGGAGCGCGAGAGGAGCGGCGAGATCACGCTGAAGTGCGGGTTCTCGGTGGTCGCCGCGATGAGTGTGATCACGCGGTTCTCCACGGCCGGGAGGAGGGTGTCCTGCTGCGCCTTCGAGAAGCGGTGCACCTCGTCGATGAACAGGACGGTCTGTGTCCCGCCGCCCACCAGAGCGCGCCGCGCCTCGTCGATGACCGCGCGCACCTCCTTCACTCCGGCGCTCACCGCGGACAGTTCCACGAAGGAGCGCCCGGAGGTGCGGGCGACGAGGTAGGCGACCGTGGTCTTCCCCGTGCCGGGCGGGCCCCACAGGATCACCGACGACGGCGCCGCCGAGCCCCCAACGAGGCGCCGCAGCGGCGAGCCCGGCTGGAGGAGGTGGTCCTGGCCCACGAGCTCCTCCAGGGTGCGGGGGCGCATCCGGACCGCGAGCGGGGCGGCCGGGTACTCGGGGATCCCGGCGTCGCCGAGGGCAGCGGCGTCGAAGAGGTCCACCGCTCCAGCCTAACGGGCGCGCGGGTGGGCCATCGCGTAGGTCTCCCGCATCGCCTCGATGGTGACGTGGGTATAGATCTGGGTGGTGGCGACCGAGGCGTGGCCGAGCAGTTCCTGGACCACGCGGACGTCGGCCCCACCCTGCAGCAGGTGGGTGGCGAAGGAGTGCCGGAGGGTGTGCGGCGAGACGTGCTCGGTGAGCCCGGCGCGGGCGCTCGCGCCCTGTACCACGGCCCACGCGCTCTGGCGGGAGAGCGGGCGGCCGAGCGTGTTCAGGAAGACGCGGGGTGTCCCACGGCCCTTCGCTGCCAACAGCGGTCTGGCCCGCACCAGGTAGGCCTCCATCGCCCGCGCCGCGAAGCTGCCGAGCGGCACGACGCGCGTCTTCGAACCCTTCCCCAACAACGTGACCGACATGGACTCCAGGTCGACGTCGTCGACACTGGCGGTGACGGCCTCCGAGATGCGGGCGCCGGTCCCGTACAGCAACTCCAGGAGGGCGCGGTCCCGGAGCCCGACCGCTCCCTCGGTCGCCCCCGCAGCGGCGAGCAACGCCTCCACCTGGGCCACGTCCAGGGTGTGGGGCAGCGTCTTGCGGGGCGACGGCGGCCGGACCCCGTGGGCCGCGTCCCCACCGACGCGGCCCTCGCGCACCGCGAAGCGGTGCAGGCCCCGGACGGCGCTCACCACACGCCCGGCCGACGACGCCGCGAGCGGCGCGCCGTCGTCGCCGCCGTCGCGCAGCGCGGCGAGGAACCCGGTGACGTCCGTCTCGCGGACACCGCGCAGGTCCTCGATCCCGCGGCGGGCGAGGAAGTCGCGGTACCGGGCCAGGTCACGACGGTAGGCGGCGAGCGTGTTGGTCGCCATGCCGCGCTCGATGCGCAGGTGGGTGAGGTACTCGCCGACCAGCTCGTCGAGGGGACTCACATGAGGGTGGCGACGAACGGGTCCACCGCGATGGCGACGAACAGGATCGTCAGGTACGTGATGGAGCCGTGGAACACCCGCATCGCGGCGAGCTTGCCCTTCTCGGGGTGGCGCGCCCGGCGGTACAGCTGGACGCACGAGGCAAGGAAGTACCCGCCGGCGAGGACCGCGACCACGGTGTACACCAACCCCATGGGAGCCACCGGCACCAGCAGGAGGGACAGTGCCACCATCGCGCTCGCGTGCGCGACCATGTGCCAGGCGACCGTACTGTCGCTCGAGACGACCGGCAGCATCGGGACGCCCGCCCGCTCGTAGTCGCGCTTGAACTTCATCGACAACGGCCAGTAGTGGGGCGGGGTCCAGAAGAAGATGATGCCGAAGAGGATGACGGCCTCCCACGCGATCGAGCCCGTGACGGCGGACCACCCGATCAGGACGGGCATGCACCCCGCGGTCCCGCCCCAGATGATGTTCTGCGGCGTGCGGCGCTTGAGGATCATCGTGTAGCCCACGACGTACAGCAGCAGCGCGAGCACGGTGAAGCCGGCCGCCACCCAGTTCACGAGGAACCCGAACCACAGCACGGCGACGAGCGCGAGTGCGGTCGCGAAGACCAGCGCCTCCCGGACCGTGATCGCCCCGGTCACCAGCGGCCGGTTCCGGGTCCGGTTCATCACGGCGTCGATGTCCCGGTCGTAGACCATGTTGAAGGCGTTGGCGGCACCGGCGGCCGCGGTTCCACCCACCAGCGTGAGGACCACCAGCAGCCAGCCGGGCCACCCGCCCGCCGCCAGGATCATCGTCGGCACCGTGGTGACGAGGAGGAGTTCGACGACGCGCAGCTTCATGAGCGCAACGTAGGCGCCCACACGGGAACGCAACCCCCCGCGGGCAGACGCCACGCGGGCATCCTCCGACACGGGTGCGGGGGTTGCCGGGCGGATCGGGATGATGACTCCTCAACTGGTGGTTACCGCACCCATTCTAGGCCAGTACCCCGGACTTCTGTCCTGCCGAGACGTGCCACGGGGCATCGCCGAACCGCCACATTTGGGTGGCAACCCCATGCCGCGCGTCACACTTTCGGACTAGTGTCCATTCAGGACCACGTGAGTGGCCGCGCCGCCCGGACAGTGATGCCCCCGAGGGCAGAAGCGAGGATGAGAAGACCATGTCGCCAGAATTGCAGTGGACCGATCTCGACCAGCGTGCTGTGGACACCACTCGCGCGCTTGCCGCGGACGCCGTCCAGAAGGTCGGCAACGGCCACCCCGGAACCGCCATCTCGCTGGCGCCACTGGCCTACGTCCTCTTCCACAAGGTGATGCGGCACGACCCGGGCAACGACAGGTGGCTGGGCCGGGACCGCTTCGTGCTGTCGATCGGGCACTCCTCGATGACGCTCTACAACCAGCTCTACCTCTCCGGGTACGGCCTCGAGCTCGAGGACATCGCCTCGCTCCGCACGTGGGGCTCCCTCACGCCGGGCCACCCCGAGTACGGCCACACCAAGGGCGTCGAGATGACCACCGGACCGCTCGGCCAGGGCCTCGCGTCCGCCGTCGGCATGGCGATGGCGTCCCGCCGGGAGCGGGGCCTCCTCGAACCCGACGCACCCGCGGGTGGGTCGCCCTTCGACCACTTCATCTACGCGGTCGTCGGCGAGGGCTGCCTGGAGGAGGGCGTGACCTCCGAGGCGAGCTCACTCGCCGGGACGCAGCACCTCGGCAACCTCATCGTCTTCTACGACGACAACCGCATCTCCATTGAGGACGACACCAACATCGCCTTCAACGAGGACGTGCTGAAGCGCTACGAGGCCTACGGCTGGCACACCCAGCACGTCGACTGGACCAACGGTCACACCGGGTACGTCGAGGACGTCCAGGCCCTGTACGACGCGATCGAGGCGGCCAAGGCCGTCACGGACAAGCCGTCGTTCATCAAGCTGACCACGATCATGGCGTGGCCGTGCCCGACGAAGCAGGGCACGGGCGCGGCCCACGGCTCGGCGCTCGGCGCCGCCGAGATCGTCGGCCTGAAGGAGATCCTCGGCATCGACCCCGCGGTGAACTTCGAATACGCCCGCGAGGTCGTGGGCGAGACCAGGAAGAACGCCGCCGACCGCGCCGCCGCCGCCCACGCCGAGTGGGACGTGGCTTACGCCGCCTGGCGTGACGCGAACGCGGAGCGGGCCGCCCTCCTCGACCGCCTCGTGAAGCGTGAACTGCCCGCCGGCTGGGAGAAGTCCCTCCCGACGTTCGAGGCCGGCAAGGCGATCGCGACCCGTGCGGCCTCCGGCAACGTGCTCTCTGCGCTGGCGGACGTCCTGCCCGAACTGTGGGGCGGCTCCGCCGACCTCGCCGGCTCGAACAACACCACGATGAAGGGGCAGCCCTCGTTCCTGCCGCCGGACCGGCAGTCCGAGGACTGGCAGGGCAACATCTACGGCCGCACGCTCCACTTCGGGATCCGTGAGCACGGGATGGGCGCGATCGTGAACGGAATCACGCTGCACGGCCTCACCCGGCCGTACGGCGGGACGTTCTTCGTTTTCGCCGACTACATGCGCCCTGCGGTCCGCATCGCCGCCATCATGGGGATCCCGTCGACGTACGTCTGGACGCACGACTCCGTGGGCGTCGGCGAGGACGGCCCCACCCACCAGCCGATCGAGCACCTCACGGCCTACCGGGCCATCCCGGGGTTCGACATCGTGCGCCCCGCAGACGCGAACGAGACCGCCCAGGCGTGGCGTGGCATCCTCGAGCGCACGGACCGCCCGGCCGCGATCGTGCTGTCCCGCCAGAACCTGCCCGTGCCCGCACGCACCGACGGCGAGGCCTCCGGTGACGCGTTCGCATCGGCCGAGGGTGTCCTCAGGGGCGCCTACGTGCTCGCCGAGGCCGAGGGCGGGAGCCCCGACGTCGTCCTCATCGGCACCGGCTCCGAAGTGCAGGTCGCGGTCGCCGCACGCGAGTTGCTCGCCGCGGACGGCATCCGGGCGCGCGTGGTCTCGGCCCCCTGCCTGGAGTGGTTCTTCGAGCAGGACGAGGCGTACCGTGAATCCGTCCTCCCGAAGGGCCTCAAGGCGCGCGTCTCGGTCGAAGCGGGCCTCACGTCCGGCTGGGCGGGCATCGTCGGCGACGCCGGCCGCAGCGTGGGCATCGACCACTACGGCGCCTCCGCCGACGGCGCATTGCTCATGAAGGAATTCGGCGTCACGCCCGAGGCCGTGGCCGCCGCCGCCCGTGGCTCCATCAACGACACAAAGTGACACCCCGACCATCCAAGAAGGACCTACCCATCATGTCGCAGAACCTGAAAGACCTGTCCGCCGCCGGAGTATCAATCTGGCTTGACGACCTCTCTCGCGGGGCCATCAAGTCCGGCGCCCTCGCGAAGAACATCGCGGAGAAGTCCGTGGTCGGCGTGACCACCAACCCGACCATCTTCGCCGCCGCCCTCTCCAAGGGGGCCGACTACGCCGAGCAGATGAGCGCACTCGCCGCCGCCGGCGCCAGTCTGGACGACGCCGTCGTCGCGGCCACCACGGACGACGTGCGCGACGCGTGCGACATCCTGCGCCCGGTCTTCGACCGCACCGCCGGGTTCGACGGCCGCGTGTCCATCGAGGTCGACCCGCGACTTGCCCACGAGACGGCTCCGTCCGTCGAGCAGGCCCGCGCGCTCTGGGTGACCGTCGACCGCCCGAACTGCCTGATCAAGATCCCCGCCACCCTCGAGGGGCTGCCCGCGATCACGACCCTCATCGGCGAAGGCATCAGCGTGAACGTGACGCTGATCTTCTCGATCGACCGCTACCGCGCGGTCATGGAGGCCTACCTCGCGGGCCTCGAGGCCGCGCACGCCGCCGGCATCGACCTCTCCACCATCCACTCGGTGGCGTCCTTCTTCGTCTCGCGCATCGACTCCGAGGTGGACAAGCGCCTCGAGGCGATCGGGACCGACGACGCCCTTGCCCTGCGCGGCAAGGTCGCCGTCGCGAACGCCCGCCTCGCCTACGAGGCCTACCAGGAGGTCTTCTCCTCCGAGAGGTTCGCGGCGCTGCCCGGCGCGAACCCCCAGCGTGTGCTCTGGGCGTCGACCGGCACCAAGAACGCGGCGTACTCCGACGTGCTGTACGTGGCCGAACTCATCGCCCCCAACGTGGTCAACACGATGCCCGGCGCGACCCTTGATGCCTCCGCCGACCACCTCGAGGTCACCGGTGACACCATCACGCCGAACATCGCCGACGCACATGCGGTGATGGACGCCCTCGCGGCCGTCGGGGTCGACTTCGACGACGTGACCGAACAGCTCGAGAAGGAGGCCGTCCACAAGTTCGCGGTCAGCTGGGAAGAACTGCTCGAGTCCGTCACGAACGCGCTGAACGCGTAACCAACCGCGGCTCGCACACGCATAATCAGGACGTGACGAACCCACTTCGCGACGATCGAGACCGCCGCCTGCCGAAGATCGCCGGCCCTGCGGGGCTGGTGATCTTCGGCATCACGGGTGACTTGGCACGTCGAAAACTCCTTCCCGCCATCTACGACCTCGCCAACCGCGGCCTGCTCCCGCCGTCGTTCGCCCTGACGGGGTATGCACGCCGTGACTGGTCGCTCGAGCAGTTCACGGCGATGGTCCGGGATGCCGTTGTGGCCGGTGCCCGCACGCCCTTCGACGAGCGCACCTGGGAGCACCTCGCCGCCGGGCTCCGCTTCGTCTCCGGTGACTTCGACGACGACGACGCCTTCGACCGCCTCGCGCGGACGGTCGCCGAACTCGACAAGGAACGCGGGACGCTGGGCAACCACGCGTTCTACCTCTCGGTCCCCCCGCGCGCGTTCCCGCTGGTCCTCTCCCAGCTCGCCCGATCTGGCCTCTCCAGGTCGGAGCCGGGGAGCTGGCGGCGTGTGGTGATCGAGAAGCCCTTCGGGCACAACCTCGAGAGCGCGCAGGAGCTCGATACGGTGTTGTCCCGGGTCTTCCCGCCGGAGTCGGTGTTCCGCATCGACCACTACCTCGGCAAGGAGACCGTCCAGAACCTGCTTGCGCTCCGGTTCGCGAACCAGCTCTTCGAGCCACTGTGGAACGGCTACCACGTGGACCACGTCCAGATCACGATGGCCGAGGACATCGGCATCGGGTCGCGCGCCGGATACTACGACGGCATCGGCGCGGCCCGCGACGTGATCCAGAACCACCTGCTCCAGCTCCTCGCACTCACGGCGATGGAGGAGCCGGCCAACTTCGACGCCGCGGCGCTGCGGGCCGAGAAGGTCAAGGTGCTCTCCGCGGTGCGGGTGCCCGCGGACATCGACCTGCACACTGCGCGCGGGCAGTACGTGGCGGGGTGGCAGGGCGGCGTGAAGGTCGCGGGCTTCCTCCAGGAGGAGGGGATGCGCCAGGAATCCACGACCGAGACGTTCGCCGCGATCCGCGTGGACATCGAAAACCGCCGCTGGGCCGGGGTGCCGTTCTACCTCCGGGCCGGAAAGCGCCTCGGGCGCCGCGTCACCGAGATCGCCGTGGTCTTCAACCGGGCGCCCCACCTGCCGTTCGAGAGTTCCCAGACGTCCGAGCTCGGCCATAACGCGCTCGTGATCCGGGTACAGCCGGACGAGGGAGTGACGATCCGGTTCGGCGCCAAGATCCCCGGCACCTCCATGGAGGTCCGGGACGTCACCATGGACTTCGGCTACGGACATGCCTTCACCGAGAACTCCCCCGAAGCATATGAGCGCCTGATCCTGGATGTCCTGCTCGGCGATCCACCCCTCTTCCCGCAGCAGCGCGAGGTGGAGCTCTCGTGGCAGATCCTGGACCCGATCCTCGAACACTGGGAGGGGCGGCCCATCGAGGGCTACCGGCCGGGGACGTGGGGTCCGCCGTCCGCCGATGCAATGATGGCGGCCGACGGCCGCGAGTGGCGCAGGCCCTGAGGAGCAGAGATGATCTTCCGACTGGAGAACACGACCTCCGCCGAAGTGGCTTCGCGCCTCGTGATCGTCCGCGAGGAGGGCGGCGTCGTCGCCCTCGGGCGGGTGCTCACCCTCATTGTGCTGGCGTTCGGCAAATCCAACGTCGACGCCGCCATCGAGGTCACCAACGCCGCCTCACGTGAGCACCCGTCGCGGGTGATCATCATCGACACCGCGGGTGGCGTCGGCGCGGACGGCCTGGACGCGGAGATCCTCGTGGGGGGCGACGCCGGGGCCTCGGAAGTGGTGGTGCTCCACCCGCGCGGGGCCGCGGCCGTCGACCAGGACACCCTCGTCACACCCCTGCTTTTCCCCGACACCCCGATCGTGGCGTACTGGGTGGGCTCTACCCCGCACAACCCCTCCGGCGAGCCGGTGGGGCGCATGGCACAGCGGCGCATCACCGACATCGTCTCCGGGATCACCGACTCCGCCTCGAGTGATGAGGCGCGCACGTGCTTCCGCGCGCTGGGCGAGAACTACCGGCCCGGCGACACGGACCTGTCGTGGGCCAGGATCACCCTCTGGCGGGCACTCATCGCCTCCTCCCTCGAGCAGGAGGCCGGGGAACTGCAGTCCGTGGAGGTCCACGGTGCGCCCGACAGGCCGTCGATGTACCTCCTCGCCGGGTGGCTGGGTTCACGCCTCGGGGTCCCCGTGCACGTCCACGACGCCAACTCGACCCACATCACCAGGGTGAACCTGAACCTGCCCAGCGGCACCATCAGCATCCACCGGCCGGACGGCTCCGCGGTGGCGGCCATCCTGCGCGCGGGCCGCCCGGACCAGCGGACCAACCTGCCGGCGCGCACCGTCAAGGACTGCCTGATGGAGGACCTGCGCAGGCTGGACGCCGACGACACCTACGCCGCGGCGCTCGCGCATGCCGTCCGGACCCTGTAGGGATGGAACCGGAAACGAAGGGACGTCCCGTGGAACGCGTGATCGTGCTGCCCAACGCCGACCTCACCGCCCGTGCGGCCGGGATGCGGCTGCTGCTGACCCTCATCGACGCGCAGTCACTGCGCGCGCCCCACCACGTGGCCCTCACCGGGGGGACCATGGGGATCGCCATGCTTGCCGCGATCGCCGATGACCCGCTCGCGGGAGCCGTCGACTGGTCGCACGTGCACCTATGGTGGGGCGACGAGCGGTTCGCCCCCGACGCCGACCGGAATGCCACGCAGGCGCGCGAGGCGTGGATCGACGCACTGCCCATCCCCCCGGCGAACGTGCACGAGGTGGCACGACCGAGCGAGGCGGCCGACGTCGACGAGGCCGCCGCCGCCTATGCCGCGGAACTCGCGGGCGTGCGTTTCACGGTGGTGGTCCTGGGCGTGGGGCCGGACGGGCACGTCGCGTCCCTCTTCCCGGGGCACCGCGAGATCGAGATCGACGGGCTCGGGGCGATCCCGGTGCGCAACTCCCCCAAGCTCCCACCCCTGCGCGTGAGCCTCACCAGGGAGAGCCTGTGCAACACCGACGAATTGTGGTTCGTGGTTGCCGGCGGGGAGAAGGCCGACCGGGTGGCCGAGGCGATGCGTCCGGGTGACGTGCCGCTGCCCGCGGCGCGGGTCCGCGGCGCTGCGACCATCTGGCTGCTCGACGCAGCGGCCGCCGCCGCGCTCTAGGTCCCCTGCTTCCGCTCCGGGTCCCCGGCTTCCCTCCGGGACGGTGTCACTCGCCCCGTCGCGCCCGTAGGGAGGCGAGTGCCTCATCCAGCAGGGCGGCGCCGTCAGCGTCCGTCCGGCGCTCCTTCACGTAGGCGAGATGCGTCTTGTACGGCTCGTTGTGGGGAGCCGCCGGGGGGTTCTCCTTGTCCTGGCCGGCCGGGAGACCGCAACTCGGGCAGTCCCAGGTCTCGGGGATCTCGGTCTCGGCCTCGATGGCGAAACTGGGCCTCGTCTCGTGGCCCTGGGAACACCAGTACGAGATGCGCACGCGGGGAGCGAGCTCCCCGCGCTCGGCCTCGCCCATGGGCCCGGAGCCCACGCGTGAGCCGCGAATAGCGTTGCCGCCTGCCACGGCGCCTCCTAGAGCTGGATCTTCTGGATGAGGCCCAGCATCACGATCACGGTGACCCACACAAGGGCGACACCGATCGTGATCCGGTTGAGGTTGCGTTCGGCGACCCCGGAGGAGCCGACCGAGCTGGACAGGCCGCCGCCGAACATGTCCGACAGTCCCCCGCCCTTGCCCTTGTGCATGAGGATGGTCAGCACAAGAAAGACGGAGGTGAGGACCAGCACCACCTGGAGCGCGATCGTCAGAGCGGTCACAAGTCATCCAATCGAAGGACGGAGAGTTTCTCAGGACAGGATAACTGATGGCGGCACACCGACCGGTGTGCCGCCATGACAGTCACGCCACGGAGTGGTGCTTGTACCCGACGATCGCCGCGAATTCCTCCGCCTGCAGTGCCGCGCCGCCTACGAGTGCGCCGTCGACGTCGGCCTCCGCCATGATGTCCGCAATGTTCGAGGACTTCACCGAACCGCCGTAGAGGATGCGCACGGACTGGGCGAGCTCCTCGTCATAAAGTTCGGCCAGCCTCACCCGAATGGCGCCGCAGACCTCCTGCGCATCCTGGGGAGTGGCAACCTCGCCGGTGCCGATCGCCCAGACGGGTTCGTAGGCGACGACGGTCGTAGCGGCTGCCTCCGCCTCCATCCCGGCGAAAACGCCATCGATCTGCGCGACGACGTGCGCGACGTGGGTGCCGGCCCTCCGGATGTCCAGCGCCTCGCCCACGCAGATGATGGGGGTCATGCCCGCCGCGAGGGTGACCCGGGCCTTCTCCCCCACCAGGGCGTCGGTCTCGCCGTGGTACTCGCGCCGCTCCGAGTGGCCCACGACCACGTACGAACACCCGAGCTTCGCCAGCATCGCCGTCGAGATCTCCCCGGTGAAGGCCCCCGCAGCGTGCACGGAGACGTCCTGGGCGCCATAAGCGATGTCCAGCCTGTCCCCGTCCACAAGGGTCTGCACGGATCGGATATCGGTGAATGGCGGCATGACCGCCACCTCGACGTCAGCGAAGTCATGCTTGGCATCCTTGAGGATCCAGGCCAGCTTCTGCACCAGCGCGATGGCCTCGTGGTGATCGAGGTTCATCTTCCAGTTGCCCGCCATGAGCGGGGTGCGGTTTGCCATCAGGACTCCAGAATTGCGATGCCGGGGAGGACCTTGCCCTCGAGGAATTCCAGCGACGCGCCGCCGCCGGTCGAGATGTGCGAGAAGGTGCCCTCGTCGAAGCCGAGGATCCGGACCGCGGCCGCGGAGTCACCGCCACCCACGATCGAGAAGCCGTCCGACTCGCTCATGGCGCGGGCCACGGCGCGGGTGCCCTCGGCGAACGCCGGGAACTCGAACACGCCCATCGGGCCGTTCCACACCACGGTCTTCGCGCCGGCCACCTTGGCCGCGAACAGTTTCTGTGACTCGGGGCCGATGTCCAGGCCCATCTTGTCGTCAGGGATCGCGTCCACCGGCACCACCACGAACGGGGAGTCGGCGGCGAACGAGTCGGCCGCGAGCACGTCGACCGGCAGGACGATCTCCACGCCCTTCGCGGTCGCGGCCTCCAGGTAACCCTTGACGATGTCGATCTGGTCCGCCTCGAGGAGGGACTTGCCAACGGACATGCCCTGGGCGGCGAGGAAGGTGTACGCCATCCCCCCACCGATCAGGAGGATGTCGGCCTTGTCCAGCAGGTTGGCGATGACGCCGAGCTTGTCGGACACCTTGGCGCCGCCGAGGACGACGGCGTACGGGCGCTCCGGGTTGTCGGTCGCCTTCCGGAGCGAGTCGATCTCCTTGAACACCAGCCTCCCGGCGGCGTGCGGGAGCCGTTGGGCGACGTCGTACACCGAGGCCTGCTTGCGGTGGACCACACCGAAGCCGTCGGAGACGTAGGCGTCGGCCAGCTCGGCGAGCTCATCGGCGAGGGCGCCGCGCTCTGCGTCGTCCTTGGAGGTCTCCCGGGCGTCGAAGCGGACGTTCTCGAGCAGCGCGACCTGCCCGTCCTGCAGGTTGGCCACCGTCTCCTTCGCGGACGGGCCGACCAGGTCCGTGGCGAGGGCGACGTCGGCGCCCAGCAGCTCGCCAAGGCGCGCTGCCACGGGGGCAAGGGAGTACTTCGCCTCCGGCGCACCCTTGGGGCGGCCGAGGTGGGCCATCACGATGACGCGCGCGCCCTGGTCGGTGAGGGCCTTCAGGGTGGGCAGAGCCGCGCGGATGCGACCGTCATCAGTGATGGTCCGTCCGCTGAGCGGCACGTTGAAGTCGGACCGGACGAGCACGCGCTTGCCGCGCAGGTCGCCCAGGGTTTCTATGGTCTGCATGTCTTCCTCTCAATCATCACGCCGAGGGGCGCCCGCGATCACTCACGGACGCCCCAGCGGCAGCGTTCTCAGAGCTTCTCGCCCACCAGCACGGTGAGGTCCACGAGGCGGCTGGAGTAGCCCCACTCGTTGTCATACCAGGAAACGACCTTGACCATGTCACCGATCACCTTGGTGAGGCCGGCGTCGAAGATCGAGGAGTGCGGGTCAGTCACGATGTCCGAGGACACGATCGGGTCCTCGGTGTAGGAGAGGATCCCCTTGAGCGGGCCCTCGGCGGCGGCCTTCACGGCGGCGTTCACGGACGCGACCGTGACCGGCTTCTCGGCCATGAACGTCAGGTCGGTTGCGGAGCCCGTCGGGACCGGGACACGCATGGCGAAGCCGTCGAACTTGCCCTTGAGTTCAGGCAGGACGAGGGCCACGGCCTGGGCGGCGCCGGTCTTGGTGGGGACGATGTTCAGGGCGGCGGCGCGGGAGCGGCGCAGGTCGTCGTGGGGGCCGTCCTGGAGGTTCTGGTCGGCGGTGTACGCGTGGATGGTGGTCATCAGGCCGCGCACGATGCCAAACTCGTCGTTGAGGACCTTGGCCAGCGGGGCCAGGCAGTTCGTGGTGCACGAGGCGTTCGAGATGATGTGGTGCTTCTCGGGGTCGTAGTCCCCGTCGTTCACGCCGATGACGAAGGTCGCGTCCTCGTTCTTCGCCGGGGCGGAGATGATGACCTTCTTCGCGCCCGCGTCAAGGTGCGCCTTTGCCTTGCTGGCGTCGGTGAAGCGACCGGTGGACTCGATCACGATGTCAGCGCCGAGCTCGCCCCACGGCAGCTTCGAGGGGTCGCGCTCCTCGAGCGCCTTGAATGACTTGCCGCCCACGGTGATGGAGGTCTCGTCGTAGGAGACGTCCGCCTTCAGCACGCCCAGGATCGAGTCGTACTTGAGGAGGTGGGCGAGTGTCTTGTTGTCCGTCAGGTCATTCACGCCGACAATTTCGATGTCAGCCCCCGACTCCATGACGGCGCGGGTGAAGTTACGGCCGATGCGGCCGAAGCCGTTGATGCCGACTCGGATAGTCACAATGTCCTCCAGTTGTGCGCCGTCATGGCGCATGCATTTCGTCTGTCAGTGAGTGCGTGGATGCACCCCCGGCCCGGGTTTCGACGCCGAATCATCCCGCCAGTTTCGTGGCGGAGGTCCGGGTAGGGCTCCCCATGGCCAGCACACCCAGATTATCACCATGGCCTCCGTCACACCGAGGGTCGATGGTCCCTTTTTCCCGCCCGTCCCCCGGATCACGCCGCCCGGAGATCAGTCCTCGAGCATGTCCTCCGTAAGCGCCGCGGAAGTGTCGGGAACCCCGAGTTCGGTGGCGTACTTGTCCGCCATCGCGAGGAGTCGACGTATCCTGCCTGCCACGGCGTCCTTGGTGAGCACGGGGTTCGAGAGTTGGCCCAGCTCCTCCAGGGAGGCCTCCTTGTTCTCCAGCCGCAGCCGTCCGGCCTGCAGGAGGTGCTCCGGGATGTTGTCCTCGCCCAGGATGTCCATCGCGCGCTCCACGCGGGCACCGGCCGCCACCGCGGCGCGCGCCGAGCGGCGCAGGTTGGCGTCGTCGAAGTTCGCGAGGCGGTTGGCATTGCCCCGCACCTCCCGCCGCAGCCGCCGCTCCTCCCACACGAGGACGGCGTCGTGCGCCCCCATCCGGGTCAGGAGGATCGCGATCGCCTCGCCGTCGCGGACGACGACGCGGTCCACCCCTCGCACCTCGCGCGCCTTCGCCGTGACGCCGAGCCGGCGGGCCGCCCCGACGAGCGCGAGGGCGGCCTCGGGACCCGGGCAGGTGACCTCGAGGGCGCCGGACCTGCCGGGCTCGGTGAGCGAGCCGTGGGCGAGGAACGCCCCGCGCCACGCTGCGGCGGCCTCGATCAGCGAGGAGGAGACGATCTGGGGGGGCAGCCCGCGGACCGGGCGGCCGCGGCTGTCGATCAGCCCAGTCTGGCGGGCGAGCACCGCACCGTCCTGGACGACCCGGACGACGTAACGGTTGCCGCGCCGGAGCCCACCGCCGGAGACGACGATGAGTTCGCTGCGGTGGCCGAAGACCTCGGCGATGTCGCGCCGCAACCGGCGGGCAGCGATGCCCGTGTCCAGTTCGGCCTCGATGACGACGTGACCCGAGATGATGTGCAGGCCACCGGCGAAACGGAGGGTGGCCGCAACCTCGGCCTTCCGGGCTGACGTCCTGTCCACCCGGATCCGTGCGAGCTCATCCTTGACATCAACCGTCAACGACATGAACCGACCTCTCCCCTTCTCACCCGACGTCCCCGATGGCGCCTTCGAAGGCGTCGCGGTAGGCCGCAGCCAAGCGTAACGGGTCGTGCACGCCCACGGCCCTCGCGCTGCCCACCTGGCGGAGCAGGACCCGCGCCCCCAGCAGGTCGGCGGCGGCGGTGGTGAAGTCATCGAGGTCGCTGATGGCGAAGGGATCCGCGATGACGGCTTCGAAGGTGAGGTTGGGCGCGTGGGCATGGAGCACCCGGAGGTGGTCGCCGGGCGACATGTTCTCCGTCTCGCCGTGCTGGGCGACGAGGTTGGCGGTGAGGACGCGGTGCTTGGAGTTGTGCAGGGCGCGGTTGAGTTCGGGGACCAGTAGGTGCGGCATCACCGAGGTGTACCAGGAGCCGGGGCCGAGTACCACGAAGTCGGCCTGCTCGATCGCCGCGGCGGCCTGCGGGCACGCGGGGGGATCGGCCGGTTCGAGCCAGATCGCGGTCACCTCACCGGTCGTGACCGCCACGCGGCTCTGCCCCCAAACGGTGGTGGTGCCGCCGGCCTCGCGCACCGTGGCGGCGATCTCGACGGGGACCATCGCCATCGGCAACACCGTCCCGCGGGCTCCGAGGAGGCGCCCCACCAGTTCGAGGCCGGCCACCGGGTCGCCGAGCTGCTCCCAGATGGAGGCGATCAGCAGGTTGCCGACGGCGTGGTTGTTGAGCGGGCCGTTGGTGTGGAAGCGGTGTTGCAGGACGTCACGCCAGGTGTGCCCCCACTCGGTGTCGTCGCACAGCGCGGACAGCGCCATCCGCAGGTCCCCCGGCGGCAGGCACCCCAGCTCCTTCCGCAGGCGGCCGGACGAACCGCCGTCGTCGGCCACGGTGACGACGGCGGTGAGGTTCCGGCTGACGTGGCGCAGCGCCTGGAGGCTTGCGGACAGGCCGTGGCCACCACCAAGCGCGACGACGCGGATCGAGGTGTCCATCACTCCCGCCCGAGGTCGCGGTGCAACGTCCGGACGGTGTGCCCCGCCCGCCGTAGGCGCTCCGCGATCGCCTCGGATATCGCCACGGAGCGGTGCTTCCCGCCGGTGCACCCGACGGCTATGGTCAGATAGGGCTTCAGTTCGTCGACGTAGCCGTCGAGCACCGGTTCGATCGCGGCGACATAGCGGTCGATGAACTCCGTGGCGCCGGGGAGGGCGAGGACGTAGGAACGGACCTCCTTGTCATGACCCGTCAGGTGCCGCAATTCGCTCACCCAGTAGGGATTCGAGAGGAACCGGACGTCCACCACGTGGTCGGCGTCCAGCGGGAGGCCGTACTTGAAGCCGAACGACATCACGGTGAGGTGCAGGCGCTTCTCCGTTGGGTCGTCCACCAGTTCGCGGATCTTGCGGGCCAGGTCGTGGACGGAGAGCGCGGACGTGTCGATAATGACGTCTGCCCGGTTCTTCAGCGACTGGAGGAGCTTGCGCTCCTCGGCGATGCCGTCCAGGACCGTGCCGTCGCCCTGGAGCGGGTGGGGACGGCGCACGGTGTCAAAGCGTCGCACCAGCTCCCCGTCGGATGCCTCGAGGAAGATGACCCGGTAGTCCATGCCGGTCTGCCGGATCTGGCCGATCACGGAGACCATCTCGGTGAAGAACTCCCGGGACCGGACGTCCACGACCGCCGCGAGGCGAGAGATCCCGTCCCCCGTCCGCATCATGGCGGCAAGCGTCATGAGCAACCGGGGCGGGAGGTTGTCGACCACGTACCAGTTGAGGTCCTCGAGCGCCGCCGCCGCGCGGGTACGGCCGGCGCCCGACATTCCCGTGATGATCAGGATTTCCGGTCGCTCACCGGCGGGGAGCGGCGTCTGCTCGTCCCGCATCGGGATCCCTTGGGGAACAGTCGGTGTGCCCGGTGTGTCAGTGGGATCAGCCATGCTCCAAGCATGCCACGGCCTCTCGCGGCCGCGACGGGTCTCGGCCGGGCTCAGTGGGCGGCGGTGCGCTCCGCCGCGAAGTGCTCCACGACCACGTGCGCGAGTGCAGGGCCGATCCCGGGCACGCGGCCCACCTCCTCCACGTCCGCGCCGCGCAACTGCTTGAGGGAGCCGAAATGCTTGAGGAGGGCCTTCGCCCTGCCCGGGCCGATGCCGGGCACGGTGTCCAGCACGGAGGCCGTCATGGCGGCTGACCTGCGCTTACGGTGACGCGTGATCGCGAACCGATGCGCCTCGTCGCGCAGACGTTGCAGCAGGTAGAGGGCCTCGCTACCGCGCGGCAGTATGACGGGGAACTCCGCTCCGGGCACCCACACCTCCTCGAGGCGCTTCGCGAGTGCGACCACGGGGACGTCGACGCCGAGTTCGCCGAGCGTCCGGTGGGCGGCATTCACCTGGGGCAGCCCGCCGTCGATCACCAGGAGTCCCGGATCGTAGGCGAACGACTCGCGTTCCAGGACCGGTTCCGGCTCCGCCACCTCCCCGGACCTGGGTGCGGTGAGCTCGCGCCGTCCCCGTTCGAAGCGGCGTGTGAGCACCTCCGCAAGCGCCTCGGTGTCGTCGCGTGCCCCGGTGCCGTCGGCGCCCCGGACGTTGAACACCCGGTAGTCCCGCTTCTTCGGGACGCCGTCCTCGAACACCACCATCGAGCCCACCTGGAGCGTCCCGCCCGTGTGCGAGATGTCGTAGCACTCGATGCGGAGGGGTGGGTCCGCGAGCACCAGGAACCGCTGCAGCTCCTCGAGGGCGCGCGAACGGGTCGCGAGGTCGGCCCCGCGGCGCAGTTTCTCCGCCGCGAGGGCCTGCCGGGCGTTCTCGTGGACCGTGTCCATGAGTGCACGCTTGTCGCCCCGCCGCGGGACACGCACCGACACCGCGCCGCCCCGCGCACCGCGCAGCCACGAGGCCAGCGCCTCGACGTCGTCGGGCAGGTGCGGCACGAGGACCTCCCGCGGGATGGCGCGCGGCGCCTCGCCACCCGCCTCGGTGTGGGCACCGTACACCTGCACGAGGAGCCGCTCGATGAGCTCGCCATCGCTCGCGTCGTCGATGCGGTCGGTGACCCACCCGCGCTGTCCGCGGATGCGACCCTGCCGCACATGGAACACCTGGACGGACGCCTGGAGGTCGTCGGTGGCGAGGGCGTACACGTCGGCGTCGGTGTCCAGCGGCAGCACGACGGCGTTGCGTTCGGTCACCCGGCTCAGCGCGGCGAGGTCGTCACGCAGGCGCGCGGCACGTTCGTAGTCCTGAGCTGCGGCAGCGCCCCGCATCTCCCGCTCCAGCCGGGCGCTGAAGCGGCCCGTGTCCCCCGACATGAAGGAGCACAGGTCCTCGGCGAGGGCGCGGTGTTCCTCCGGTCCGATCCGGCCGACACACGGCGCGGAGCACTTGTCGATGTAGCCGAGCAGACAGGGTCGTCCGGAGCTCCGGGCCCGGCGGAAGACGCCCATCGAGCAGGAGCGCACCGGGAACACCCGCAACAGCAGGTCCATCGTCTCCCGGATCGCCCACACGTGGGTGTAGGGGCCGAAGTAACGGGTCCCCGTCCTCAGCTCCCCGCGCGTCACCTGGACGCGCGGGTACTCCTCACCAAGCGTGACCGAGAGGTAGGGGTAGGACTTGTCGTCCCGGAAGACCACGTTGAAGCGCGGGTCGTACTGCTTGATCCACGTGTACTCGAGGCTGAGCGCCTCGACCTCGTTGGCGACCACGGTCCACTGGACGGACGCGGCGGACGTGACCAGCGACCGGGTACGCGGGTGGAGTCGCGACGGGTCCTGGAAATAACTGGAGAGGCGGGCGCGCAGGTTCTTGGCCTTGCCCACGTACAGCACACGACCCTGCTCGTCGCGGAAACGGTAGACGCCCGGGTCGGTGGGGATGTCCTTCGGGCGGTAGCTGGCGGGATCGGCCATGGCGGCAACTCTAGGACGCGGCGGCGGCGTTCACCAACGGCGCCAGGAAGCGCCCGGTGTGCGAGCGCGCGACCTGCGCGACCTGCTCGGGGGTGCCTTCCGCGACCACCTCACCGCCGCCGTTGCCACCCTCGGGGCCGAGGTCGATGACCCAGTCGGCGTTCTTGATCACGTCCAGGTTGTGCTCGATCACGATCACGGTGTTGCCCTTGTCCACCAGCCCCTGGAGCACCATCAGGAGCTTCCTGATGTCCTCGAAGTGCAGGCCCGTGGTGGGCTCGTCGAGGACGTAGATGTTGCGGCCGTTGGAGCGCTTGTGGAGTTCGGAGGCGAGTTTCACCCGTTGCGCCTCCCCACCGGAGAGCGTGGGTGCCGGCTGGCCGAGGCGTACGTACCCGAGGCCCACTCTGGCGAGTGTGGTGAGGTGGCGGCTGATCGCCGGCACAGCACGGAAGAACTCCGCCGCCTCCTCGATCGGCATGTCCAGCACGTCCGCCACGGACCTGCCCTTGTAGTGCACCTCGAGCGTCTCGCGGTTGTAGCGCGCACCGTGGCACTCCTCGCAGGGGACGTAGACGTCCGGGAGGAAGTTCATCTCGATCTTCAGGGTGCCGTCACCCTTGCAGGCCTCACACCGCCCGCCCTTGACGTTGAACGAGAAGCGGCCGGGTCCGTAGCCCCGCACCTTCGCCTCGGTCGATTCGGCGAACAGCTTCCGCATGTGGTCCCACACGCCGGTGTAGGTCGCGGGATTGGAGCGCGGCGTGCGCCCGATCGGCGACTGGTCCACGTGGACCACCTTGTCGAGGTGTTCCAGGCCGGAGACCGACTTGTGCCGTCCGGGCACGCTGCGGGCCCTGTTGAGTTCGCGGGCGAGCACGTTGTAGAGCACGGTGTTGACCAGCGTGGACTTGCCGGAGCCGGACACGCCGGTCACGGCGACGAAGCATCCGAGCGGGAAGTCGACCGTCACGTTCTTGAGGTTGTGCTCCCGCGCCCTCGTCACCGTGAGGACCCGGTCGGGGTCCCGCGGACGGCGCACGGCGGGCATCGGGATCTGGCGACGGCCCGACAGGTAGTCCCCGGTGAGTGAGGCCTTCGCGGCGAGCAGCCCCGCATAGCTGCCGGAGTGGACGATCTCGCCGCCGTGCTCCCCGGCGCCGGGCCCGATGTCCACCACCCAGTCCGCGGCGCGGATGGTGTCCTCGTCGTGCTCGACAACGATCAGGGTGTTGCCGAGGTCACGCAGCCGGGTCAGTGTTTCGATGAGCCGGTGGTTGTCCCGCTGGTGCAGCCCGATGCTGGGCTCGTCGAGGACGTACAGCACTCCCACGAGGCCCGAGCCGATCTGGGTGGCGAGCCGGATGCGCTGCGCCTCGCCGCCGGAGAGCGTACCGGCCGCGCGGGACAACGTGAGGTAGTCGAGGCCCACGTCGAGCAGGAAGCCGAGGCGGGCGTGGACCTCCCTGAGCACCTGCGCGGCGATCGAGGCCTCCCGCTCCGTGAGCTCGACATGGTCGAGGAACTCCTTCGCGGTGTCGATGGACAGCTCACAGAGCTCCGCGATGGACAGCCCGCCGACCTTCACGGCAAGCACCTCGGGCCGCAGCCGCGCGCCTTTGCAGCTCGGGCACGGCACCTCCCGCATGAAGCCCTGGTACTTCTCGCGGGAGGAGTCGGACTCCGTCTCGCCGTGCTTCCGGTTGATGTAGTGGACGGCGCCCTCGAAACCGGTGGTGTAGCTCCGGTCGCGGCCCCAGCGGTTGCGGAACTTGACGTGCACCTCGTAGTCCTTGCCGTAAAGCAGGGCCTCCCGCGCGCGCTCCGGCAGCGCACGCCACGGGACATCGGTGGCGAACTTCAGGTCCGTGGCCAGCGCGGAGACCAGCCGGAAGTAGTACTGCGACTTCTCCCCCGGCCACACGGAGATCGCGCCCTCTGCGAGGGTGCGGTCCTCATCGGGGACCACGAGCTCCGGGTCCACCTCAAGGTGGGTGCCCAGCCCGGAACATTCGGGACATGAGCCGTAGGGCGCGTTGAACGAGAACGTCCGGGGCTCGATCTCGGCCAGCGCGAGGGGGTGCTCGTTTGGGCACGCGCGCCTCTCCGAGAACCGCAACTGGCGGTCCGGGTGGTGCTCGTCCACGTCGACAAAATCCGCCACGGCCTGTCCCTCGGCGAGGAGCAGGGCGGTCTCCACGGAGTCCGTGAAGCGCTGCCGGCTGCCCTCGCGCACGACCAGCCGGTCAACGACGACGTCGATGGTGTGCTTGGTGTTCTTCTCAAGGGCGGGCGGGTCGGAGAGGGGGACAACCTGCCCGTCCACCTTGGCGCGGGCGAAGCCCTTCGACTGCAACTCCGCGAACAACTCGGTGTACTCGCCCTTGCGGCCCCGCACGATGGGGGCGAGGAGCTGGAAGCGGGTGCCCTCCGGGAGGGCGGTCAGCCGGTCGACGATCTGCTGGGCGGTCTGCGCCGTGATCCGCTCTCCGCACACCGGGCAGGTTTGTGTCCCGGCGCGCGCGAACAGGAGGCGCAGGTAGTCGTACACCTCGGTGATGGTGCCCACGGTCGAACGCGGGTTGCGGTTGGTGGCCTTCTGGTCGATCGACACAGCCGGGGAGAGCCCCTGGATGAAGTCGACGTGCGGCTTGTCCATCTGACCGAGGAACTGGCGCGCGTACGAGGACAGCGACTCGACGTAGCGCCGCTGCCCCTCGGCGAAGATGGTGTCGAACGCGAGCGACGACTTGCCCGACCCGGATAGCCCGGTGAACACGATGAGCCTGTTCCGTGGCAGTTCAAGGGAGACATTCTTCAGGTTGTGCTCGCGCGCCCCGCTGACCAGCAATCGATCATCCACTGTGAAATAGTAGGCCACGACCGCCCAGTTCGCACAATTGTTCGAAGGAGTGTCCCGCATGGCGTACTCGGACCTCGCCGCGTTGCTCGCGATGGTCGCGGCGGGAGTGGGCGACGCCGTCGGGCCGGCCATGCTTCGGGCCGTCACCACGCACCGTCACCCGGACCACCTCGGCGCGCTGGCGGAACTCGTGCGTCGTACCGGTGTGCGCCACACTCCCGGCGGCATTGCACTCGCGCTCGCGAATGCCGCAGACCCACCTCCTCGTCGGGGACCCGCTCTTCCCGGGTGGCGTCGGGCGCACCACGTCACCCCCGGATTTCAGCCAGTTGATGAACGACGTCGAGCAACGCCTGTTCGCGGCGTACCCGGACGGCGCGGTGGTCCATCCCGGTCACGGGCTGCCGACGACACTGGGAACGGAGCGGCCGCACCTCGGGGAATGGCGCGCCCGCGGTTGGTGACCCCACCACGGAATCCCCGCGTTAATGTGGCCCCATGATCATTGCTGTCAGGTACCAGTACACCGCGGGCAGGGATCTGTCCGGCATCCGCCCAGCGCACCGCGCATTCCTCCGGGGGCTCCTCGAGAACGGAACGCTCATCACATCGGGCCCGTTGCCCGCCACCGATGCCGCGCTGCTCATCCTCGACGCCCACTCCCCCGAAGCCGCACTCCAACTCCTGGAGGACGACCCGATCCTGATCGAGGGGTGCGTGGACGCGCGCACCGCCGAGGAGTGGCAGCCAGTCCTCGGGGCGCTGGCACCGCGGGCCTGAGTCGCCCGGGTACTGCCCCTGCGCTCGGGCCCCGCTACGAGCGGGATTCAGGGCCAGTTCCGAGGGAGGCACCGTCGACGTGCGGCACCTCAGGCGAGTGGGCTTCCTCCAACGGGTGCCTCCTGACGCCGATCGTGAGCGAGAGCACCGTGGAAAGGATCAGCGTGCCTGCGATCACGGTCAGCGACAGCCAGATCGGAACCTCGGGGACGTGGAGAGGCTCGCCGCCGTTGATGAACGACAGTGAGTTGGTGTGCATCGCCTCGAGGACGAGCTTGACGCCGATGAAGAAGAGGATGAATGCCAGACCCTTGGGCAGGTAGACCAAGCGGTCCAGCAGCCCGCCGAGCATGAAGTAGAGCTGCCGCAGGCCCATCAGGGCGAACAGGTTCGTGGAGAAGACGATGAACGGGTCCTTGGTCAGGCCGAAGATCGCCGGGATCGAGTCGAGCGCGAACACCAGGTCGGTGGCCCCGAGTGAGATGGCCACGAGGAGCATCGGGGTCCACATCCTCTTGCCGTCGATGACGGTGCGGAACTTGCCGCCGTCGAAGTTGTCCGCGACGTGTGCCCGCTTGCGCACCCACGCGACGAACCGGCTCTCCTTGAACTCCTCGTCATCATCACCCTCGCCCTTGACGAGGCCCCATGCTGTGTAGACCAGGTACGCACCGAAGATGTAGAACACCCAGCTGTACCGCTCGATCAGGGCAGCGCCGAGGACGATCATGATGGCGCGCAGCATCAGGGCGATGATGATGCCGACCATCAGCGCCTCCTGTTGGTTCCGCGGTGGCACCTTGAACTTCGCCAGGATGATCACGAAAATGAACAGGTTGTCGATGGAGAGGCTGTACTCGGTGAGCCACCCGGCGTAGAACTCCGTGGCAATTTGCGCGTTGCCGACAGCCATCAGGATGAGGCCGAAGAGAAGAGCCAAGGAGACGTAGACGGCCACCCAGATCCCGCACTCCTTGAAGGACGGCACATGGGGGCGCTTCACGACGATCAGCAGGTCGAAGATGATGATTGCCACCATGAAGGCCAGTGCGATGACCTCAAAAGTGGCTGAGAGATGTTCGGAGCCCATGTGTCCTTCCAAACGGAGTCGCAGGATGAGGTCTCTTCCGCACCCGCAGCCCGGTTGCCTGCCTTGCCGGGTGGACTCCACGCCCACCGTGCTGACGACAAGCAGTGAAGGTACTGCCCTCTGAACGTCAGGCTACTTCGTGCCCTCGGGAGCTCACGCGATTTTGAGACGGGAGTTGTTCCTCACGCGGTGCGCATCTGGCGCAACTCCTTCTTCAGGTCCGCGATCTCGTCGCGCAGTCGCGCCGCGAGCTCGAACTGGAGCTCGTCCGCCGCGGCGTGCATCTGGTCCGAGAGTTGCTGGATGAGGTCGGCGAGGTCCGAGGCGGCGTGTCCCCGCACGGCGGCCTCGCCGCCCCGCGCTGCCGGAGACTGCCGATAGCCGCCCTGGAGCAACTGGTGGGTGTCCATGTCCTCCCGGGCGAGGAGGTCCGTGATGTCACCGATCTTCTTGCGCAGCGGGGCCGGGTCGATCCCGTTGAGGGTGTTGTAGGCCACCTGCTTCTCCCGGCGCCGGTCCGTCTCGTCGATCGCCTGCCGCATGGCCGCGGTCACGACGTCGGCGTACATGTGGACCTCCCCCGACACGTTTCGTGCCGCGCGCCCGATGGTCTGGATCAGCGACGTCGCAGATCGCAGGAACCCCTGCTTGTCGGCGTCCAGGATCGCCACCAGCGAGACCTCGGGCAGGTCGAGGCCCTCCCGCAGCAGGTTGATCCCCACGAGGACGTCGAACTGGCCGAGCCGGAGCTCTCGCAGCAACTCCACGCGCCGCAGGGTGTCCACGTCGGAGTGGAGGTACTGCACCTTCACCCCGCGCTCCAGCAGGTACTCGGTGAGGTCCTCCGCCATCTTCTTCGTCAGCGTGGTCACGAGGACGCGCTCGTTCCGGGCGACCCGAGCGTTGATCTCGCCCAGCAGGTCGTCGATCTGGCCCTTCGTTGGCTTCACCACGATCTTCGGGTCGATGAGGCCGGTGGGCCGGATGATCTGCTCGACGACGCCGTCGGACTGGCCCAGCTCGTAGGGCCCCGGTGTGGCGGAGAGGTAGATGGTCTGGCCGATCCGCTCCAGGAACTCGTCCCACTTCAGGGGCCGGTTGTCCATGGCCGAGGGCAGTCGGAACCCGTGGTCCACCAACGTCCGCTTCCGGGAGCTGTCCCCCTCGAACATGGCCCCGATCTGGGGGACTGTGACGTGTGACTCGTCGATCACCAGCAGGAAGTCGTCGGGGAAGTAGTCCAGCAGGGTGTGGGGCGGCGTACCCGGGTCGCGGCCGTCGATGTGGCGGGAGTAGTTCTCGATGCCGGAGCAGGAGCCGATCTGCCGCATCATCTCGAGGTCGTAGGTGGTCCGCATGCGCAGCCGCTGCGCCTCCAGCAACTTGCCCTGCCGCTCGAACGTGGCGAGCCGGTCCTCCAACTCGGCCTCGATCGTCCCGACGGCCCGTGCCATCCGCTCCGGGCCCGCCACGTAGTGGCTGGCGGGGAAGAGGTGGGTGTGGTCCACCGTCCGGAGGACGTCCCCCGTGACCGGGTGCAGCACCGAGATCGCGTCGACCTCGTCCCCGAACATCTCGACGCGGATGGCGAGCTCCTCGTAGACCGGGATGATCTCGATGGTGTCGCCGCGCACGCGGAACGTGCCACGCGCGAAGGCCATGTCATTGCGGACGTATTGCATCGTCACGAACTTGCGCAGCAGGTCGTCACGTCCGATCGACATCCCGACGTGCAGTGGAACCATGCGGTCCACGTACTCCTGCGGGGTGCCGAGGCCGTAGATGCACGACACGGACGCCACCACCACCACGTCCCGGCGGGTCAGCAGCGAGTTCGTGGCCGAGTGACGCAGCCTCTCCACCTCGTCGTTGATCGACGAGTCCTTCTCGATGTAGGTGTCGGTCTGGGGGACGTAGGCCTCCGGCTGGTAGTAGTCGTAGTAGGAGACGAAGTACTCGACCGCGTTGTTCGGCAGCAGGTCACGGAACTCCGCGGCCAGCTGCGCGGCCAGGGTCTTGTTCGGCGCCATGACGAGGGTCGGCCGCTGGACCTGCTCGATGAGCCACGCCGTCGTCGCGGACTTCCCGGTGCCGGTGGCGCCGAGCAGGACGATGTCCTTCTCCCCGGCACGCAGGCGATCGGTCAGCTCCGCGATCGCCTGCGGCTGGTCCCCTGAGGGTGAGAAGGACGAGATCACCTCGAAGGGTGCGTCCGAGCGCTGGAGGTCGGAGACGGGTCTCATCCCATCACCCTACGGTGCGCCGCAGACAAGAACACGCCACGAGTGGCCACGCCGGTGGTGCCGGCCCGGGCTACCCCCAGGTCGGCTCATCGTGACCTCCCAGATGGCGCAGTGCGACGAGGATTGTGGTCCTCGCAAGCAGCTGACGCGCGTTGGCCATCGATCGTTCTGGGATGGGCTCCAGGTCGCTGAGGGGATGGACCGCCGTCAAACCGAGTTCCGCGGCCTGGGCGGCATCGAGGCTGCTCCGACCGCACACAGCCACCACAGGAACACCGTGCCTCCGTGCCGCCGCGCTGACGCCCATCACCGTCTTGCCCATGAGGGTCTGCTCATCCAGTGAGCCCTCCCCGGTGATGACCAGGCGGGCGCCGTCCAGCGCCTCCTCGAATCCGACCAGCTCCAGCACCAGCGCGATCCCCGAAGACACGGTGGCTCCAAGTGCCGCCATGGCGGCGAACCCAACCCCGCCGGCGCTCCCGGCCCCTGGCATCCCCGCCGCATGGGAACCAGTGGTCTCGCGCACGACTCGCTCCCAGTTCCGGAGCCCGCTCTCGAGGCTCTCGGCGATTGGCCCCACGGCCCCCTTCTGCCGGCCGAAGACCGCGACGGCTCCACGGGGGCCAAGGAGCGGGTTGTCCACGTCGGATGCCAGCACGATCTCGCACTCCCCAAGCCCCGGGGGCAGGCCGCTCAGATCGAGTTCGACGACGCCGTGCAGGCTGCCGGCACCGGGGGGGAGCGCGTTGCCCTCCAGGTCCCGGAGGACGGCGCCAAGTCCGATGAGCATCCCTGCCCCACCGTCCGAACTCGCAGATCCACCAACGCCGATGACCAGTCGCCGTGGCCGTGTCTCCAGCGCGGCGCGGATCGCCTGCCCAAGACCCATGCTGGACGCCCTGACGGGCTCCAACCGACCCCCGGGCAGCCGAATCATGCCGCAGGCATCGGCCAGCTCCACCACGGCGTCGCCGTCCCGGGTGACGAAGCGGGTCCGTACGCCCTCGCCCGTCGGCCCGCTCACCGTCACCGGATGCGAGTCGAAGCCGGCGGACGCCAGGGCTTCCAGGGTGCCGTCGCCGCCGTCGGCGACGAGGAAGGCCCTCACAGGCACGTCGGTGTTGTCGCGAAGGGTTTCCTCGACGCACTGCGCCACGGATCGCGCATCGAGGGAACCCTTGAACTTGTCACACGCCACAAGCACGCGATCGCGCCGCATGCTCTCAGACCCGACCAGCATTGGCGGGCACCAGCACGTCACGCCAGAGTCGTTCCACCGCCACGCGGAGATCTGCCTCGGTCCCCTCGTTCGCGATCCAGTGGTCGGCGACCGCGCGGCGCTCGGCGTCGGTGGCCTGGGCGGCCATCCGCTCCGCCACCTGCTCGTCGGACATCCCGCGAGACCTCCTCAGCCGGGCGCGGCGGACGTCCGCGCTCGCCCCCACCACCACGACGACGTCGTACCTGTCCCCCAGATGCGCCTCGACGATCAGCGGGACGTCGTGGACGACGATCGCGTCCTGGCCGGCCGCCGCCACCCGGCGCCGGGTTTCGGCGAACACCAGCGGGTGCGTGATTGCCTCCAGCGTCGCTCGGGCCGCCGGATCCGCGAAGACCGCCACGGCCAGGGCGGCGCGATCGAGCGCGCCGTCGATCACCACGCCCGGGAAGGCCCGCCCGACGGCGGCCAGACCCGGGGTTCCGGGTGCGACGACATCGCGGGCGATCGCGTCCGCGTCGACCACGACCGCCCCCAGCTCCACCAGGATCCGGGCCACCGTGGACTTGCCCGACCCGATCCCACCCGTCAGCCCGACCTGGAGCACGGCCGTCACCCCTCCTCCGTCGGGAGCGCGGCGCCGATTGCCGCGCGGACGGCATCCACGGCGACGTCCACCGGGAGAACCGCAGCGGGCGGGAGGTGGATGAAGCCGCACGTCGTGGCGGCACCGGCGGCGGTGAGGGCGGTGTAGAGCACCGCGTTGCACACGAAGCTCCCGGCGCTCAGCGACATCTCGGCGTCGACGCCGGCACGGCGGATAGCGGCCACCATCATCCGAACGGGGACGGTGGCGAACAGCGCCGCCGGGCCGCCCGCCAGCACGGGGACGTCCCGCGGCTGCGCCCCGCCGTTGTCCGGGATGCGGGCGTCCTCCAGATTCAGCGCCACCCGCTCGACGCTGACGCGCGTCCGGTCGCCGGCGAGCCCGAGCGCGAGGACGAGGTCGGGACCGGTGGTGGCGACGAGTTCGGCGATCCGGGTGGTGGCCGCCGCGAAGTCGACCGGCAGCACCTCGACGGTGACGGACGCTCCCCCCACCCCCAGCTCACCCAACCGGCGGGCCACCAGCTCGGAAGGATTGGTGGAGCTGCCGCCGAATGGTTCGAACCCGGTCACCAGCACGCGTGCGGGGCCGGAGGGCGCGGGGGTCATGACCCGATTGTGCCTCGCCCGTGCACCGGACGACAACGAGGCCCGCCCCTGAAATGGGACGGGCCTCGCACCCGGCGAACCGGCGGTCAGTGACCGGTGAGCTTCTCGCGCAGCGCGGCGAGCGCCTCGTCGGAGGCCAGCGTGCCCTCGTTCACGTTGCGATCAGAGGAGTACGACGTGGGCGCCTCGTCCGTGGCGGCGGCGACACGCTCGGTGTCCGCCTCCATCGCCTGGGCGACCTGGGACTTGTGGGCCACCCACCGCTCGTGGGCGAGCGCGTACTGCGCCTCCCATGCCTCGCGCTGGGTTTCGAAGCCCTCCATCCACTCGTTGGTCTCCGGGTCGAAGCCCTCCGGGTACTTGTAGTTCCCGTTCTCGTCGTACTCGGTCGCCATGCCGTAGAGCGAGGGGTCGAAGTCGTCGGAGTTCGGGTCCACGCCCTCGTTCGCCTGCTTGATGGACAGCGAGATGCGGCGCCGCTCGAGGTCGATGTCGATCACCTTGACGAAGACGTCGGCGCCGACCTTGGCGACCTGCTCGGGCACCTCGACGTGGCGGACAGCCAGCTCGGAGATGTGCACCAGGCCTTCGATGCCGTCCTCCACGCGCACGAACGCGCCGAACGGGACCAGCTTGGTGACCTTGCCGGGCACGACCTGGCCGATGGAGTGCGTGCGGGCGAACGCCTGCCACGGGTCCTCCTGCGTCGCCTTCAGCGACAGGGACACGCGCTCGCGGTCCATGTCCACCTCGAGGACCTCGACCGTGACCTCCTGTCCGACCTCGACGACCTCGTTCGGGTGGTCGATGTGCTTCCACGAGAGCTCGGAGACGTGCACGAGGCCGTCCACCCCGCCGAGGTCGACGAATGCACCGAAGTTGACGATGGAGGAGACCACGCCGGGGCGCACCTGACCCTTGGCGAGCGTCTGCAGGAAGGTGGAACGCACCTCGGACTGCGTCTGCTCGAGCCACGAGCGGCGCGAAAGCACCACGTTGTTCCGGTTCTTGTCCAGCTCGATGATCTTGGCCTCGAGCTGCTTGCCGATGTACGGCTGCAGGTCGCGGACACGCCGCATCTCCACGAGGGAGGCGGGCAGGAAGCCGCGCAGCCCGATGTCCACGATCAGGCCGCCCTTGACGACCTCGATGACGGTACCGGTGACGACGCCGTCCTCCTCCTTGATCCTCTCGATCGAGCCCCAGGCCCTCTCGTACTGGGCGCGCTTCTTCGACAGGAGCAGGCGGCCCTCCTTGTCCTCCTTCTGGAGGACGAGGGCTTCGATCTTCTCGCCGACGCTCACGGCATCGCCGGGGTCGATGTCGTGCTTTATTGAAAGCTCGCGGGAAAGGATGACGCCTTCGGTCTTGTAACCGATGTCGAGGAGGACTTCGTCCCTGTCGACTTTGACGACGATGCCCTCGACGATGTCCCCATCGTTGAAGTACTTGATGGTCTCATCAACGGCTGCGAGGATCTCCTCATCAGATCCAATGTCGTTGATGGCAACTTGCGGGGCTGTCGCCCGGACGGGCGTGGTGATGGTCATTGAGGTGGAAACTCCGATACGGACAGGAAGTAGTTGTGACAGGTTGTGACGACGGCAGACGTCGCCGCAGGCGAGCCTACTACGGCACTCCAACGCCGGGCAAACCCCACGGACCGGTCCCGCCGACCGGGACGATGGCCCCATGAGCCCCCGCACCCACCACGCCGACGACGCCGCGCGGGCCAACGAGCACCACTGGAGCACCACCGCGGCGGAGTACATCGAGGAGCACGGGGAGTTCCTGGGTGATGTCAACCTGATGTGGTGCCCGGAGGGCCTCACCGAGGACGACGTCGGCCTCCTCGGCCAGCTGGCCGGCGCCCGCGTGCTCGAGGTGGGCTGCGGCGCGGCGCAGGGAGCCCGCTGGGCGGCCCGCGCGGGCGGCGACGTCGTCGCGTGCGACATTGCGGCCGGGATGCTCGCGCAGGCACGTCTCCTCGGCGCCCGGACCGGGATCGAGGTGCCGCTCGTCCGTGCCGACGCCCGGGCATTGCCATTCGCGACGGAGTCCTTCGACGTGGTGTTCACCGCCTTCGGTGCCATCCCGTTCGTCCCGGATCCCGAGCGCATCCACGCGGAGGTGGCGCGTGTGCTGCGCCCCGGGGGCCGGTGGGTCTTCTCGACCACGCACCCGATGCGCTGGGTGTTCGCTGACGACCCCGACGTCGCCCACCTCCGGGTGGTGCGGCCGTACTTCGACGCCGCGCCCTACGCCGAGTACGACGACGGCGTGCTGGCCTACGCGGAGTTCCAGCACACTCTCGCGGAGGTGGTCAACGGCGTGATCGCGGCCGGCCTGGTGCTGGACGAGGTCGTCGAGCCCCGCTGGAAGGCCGGGAACACCGCGTCGTGGGGTCCGTGGAGTGCCGAGCGGGCACCGTTCGTTCCCGGCACGCTGCTGGTGCGCGCCCACCGGCCCGCCCGTCAGTGAGCGGCCTCCCGCCAGCTGCGCCCCGTCCCGATCGAGACGTCGAGCGGCACCGAGAGTTCGGCGGCGGAACCCATGGCCTCCCGCACCGCCAGCGTTGCCGGCTCCAGCTCTCCGGGAGCGATCTCAAGGAGGAGCTCGTCGTGGACCTGGAGCAGCATCCGAGACCGTAGCCCCTCCGCACGCAGCCGTTCGTCCAGCCGGATCATCGCGGCCTTGATGATGTCGGCGGCACTGCCCTGGATCGGGGCATTCAGCGCGGTCCGCTCCGCCAGCTCGCGGCGCTGCCGGTTGTCCGAGTTCAGGTCGGGGAGGTAACGCCGTCGCCCCATGATCGTCTGGGTGTAGCCGGTCCGTCGCGCCTCGTCGACGACGGAGGTCAGATACGTGCGCACGCCCCCGAAGCGCTCGAAGTAGCCGTCCATGAGCCGGCGGGCCTCCGCGACGTCGATCGCGAGTTGGCGCGACAGGCCGTAGGCGCTCAGCCCGTAGGCGAGCCCGTAGCTCATCGCCTTGACCTTGGAGCGCATCGCGGGGGTGACGTCTTCGGCAGCGACCGCGAAGACGCGCGACCCGACGAACCGGTGCAGGTCCTCCCCCTCACGGAAGGCCTGGATGAGACCGGCGTCCCCGGAGAGGTGGGCCATGATGCGCATCTCGATCTGGGAGTAGTCGGCCGTCATGAGGCACTCGTATCCCTCCGAGACCACGAAGGCCTCCCGGATCCGCAGCCCCTCGGCGGTGCGCACCGGGATGTTCTGCAGGTTGGGCTCGAGGGAGGAGAGCCGCCCGGTCGCGGCGATCGTCTGCGCGAACGTGGTGTGGATGCGACCGTCCGGCTGGACGGTGCGCCGGAGCGTCTCGACGGTCTGGCGGAGCCGGATCTGGTCACGGTGCGTGAGCAGGTGGCGCAGGAACTCGTTCCCTGTCCGCGCGAACAGGTCGGTGAGTGCGTCAGCGTCCGTGGTGTAGCCGGTCTTGGTCTTCTTGGTGCGGGGCATGTTGAGCTGGTCGAACAGCACCTCCTGCAGTTGCTTCGGGCTGGACAGGTTCACCTCGCGGCCGATGACGCCGTAGCAGTCGCGCGCCGCCTGCTGGACGCGCACGTCGAACTCCCGCTCCAGCTGCTCGAGGTACCCCTCGTCGACGGCGATCCCCGCGGCCTCCATGTCCTGCAGTGCGCGTTGGACCGGCAGCTCCAGGTCGGTCAGCAGCCGGTCGGCGTCGCGGCGGCGCAGCTCCTCGGCCAGTTCGCCGGCGAGGTCATGGGTGGCGGCGGCCCGCGTCGCGGACTCGGCGGCCTCGTCCCCGAGGTCCAGCATCCCCTGGCCATCGGCGGGCGCGGCGAGGTCACGCTTGAGGAACCGTGAGACGAGGTCCGCGAGCTCGTAGGCGCGCTGGCCCGGGTAGCAGAGATAGGCGGCCAGGGCGGTGTCGAAGGTGACGCCGCGGAGCTCCATCCCGCGTCCCCGCAGGCTGTGCCAGGCCGCCTTGGCATCGTGGAGTGCCTTCGGCGAGTCGGAGGCGAGCCACTCCGCCAACGCCGCAACCTCCGTGCCCGCCGCGGTGAGGTCGAAGCTCACGCTCGCGGCGTCGTCGGCGAACGAGACGGTCCAGGCGTCGGACCTGCTCCCGACGACGTCCACGGCCACCAGCGCGGTTCGTGACCGCAGCCACGCAACGGGATCCGACGGTGTGACACGCTCGCCCGCATCCACGGGCTCCTCGACGGCACCCGGCGACGCCAGCACCGCGAAGACGCGGTCGCGCAGCGCCTCGAACTCCAGCGCGTTGAACAGGTCGGTCACGGCCTTGCGGTCGCCGGGGCCACGGTGCAGGTCGTGCGCCCCGACGGGCAGTTCCAGGTCCGTCAGGAGGTGGTTGAGCCGCCGGTTGCGCACCACGTCGGCGAGGTGGTCCCGCAGCGACTGGCCGGCCTTGCCGGGAATCTGGTCAACCGATGCGATGACGTTGTCCAGCCCGTCGTACTGGTTGATCCACTTGGCCGCGGTCTTCGGTCCGACTCCCGGAACCCCGGGCAGGTTGTCCGAGGACTCCCCCACGAGTGCCGCCAGTTCGGGGTAGCGCCGTGGGGGCACCCCGTACTTCTCCTCCACCGTCTCGGGCGTCATGCGGGCAAGCGTCGACACACCCCTGACCGGGTAGAGCACCGTGACGTCGTCGGCCACCAGCTGGAAGGTGTCGCGGTCCCCGGAGACCACGAGCACGTCCATCCCGGCCTGGGCGCCCTGGACGGCGAGGGTGGCGAGTATGTCGTCCGCCTCGTAGTTGGCCTTCGACAGCTCGATGATGCCCATTGCCTTCATCGCCTCACGGATGAGGGGCACCTGGTCCCGGAAGTCCTCGGGCAACGCGTCCCGGGTGCCCTTGTACTCCGGGTAGGTCTCGGTGCGGAAGGTCTCGCGGCCCACGTCGAACGCGACGGCGATGTGGGTGGGCGCCTCGTCGGTGATCAGCTTGACGAGCATCGAGAGGAAGCCGTAGATCGCGTTCGTCGCGATCCCGCTCCGCGTGGTCAGGTTCTCCACCGGCAGCGCGTAGAAGGCGCGAAACGCCATCGAGTGCCCGTCGACCAGCAGGAGTCGCTCTTTCGTGTCCACACCTGACACCCTAGAGGGCATGAGTGACACAGACGACCTCGTGGCCCGCTACAACGAATCGTCCCGTGGCGCCCTGGCGGAGCGCATGGGGATCGAGTACCTCGAGGTGCGCCCGGGGCGCGTCGTGGCCCGGATGCCCGTGGAGGGGAACACCCAGCCGTTCGGGTTGTTGCACGGCGGCGCGTCCGTGGTCCTGGCCGAGACCGTGGGTTCGGTCGCCGCCATGCTCCACGTCGACCACGGCACCGCCGTCGGCACGGAGGTGAACGCCTCCCACCATCGCGCGGTGCGCGGCGGGCACGTCACGGCGACGGCGACCCCGTTGTACGAGGGGACGTCGAACGCGACCTACTCCATCGCCGTCGTCGACGACGATGGCAACGCCGTGTGCACCGCCCGCCTCACCTGTTCGGTGCGGCGCCGGCCGGACCTGGCCTAGGCGTCACCGACCTGCTCGATGACGGCGTCGGCCACCTCACGCATGGTGAGGCGCCGGTCCATCGAGGTCTTCTGGATCCAGCGGAACGACTCCGGCTCCGTCAGGCCCATCTTGGTCATCAGCAGGCCCTTGGCGCGGTCCACGCGCTTGCGCGTCTCGAAACGCTCCGACAGGTCGGCGATCTCCGACTCGAGGGACACGATCTCCTGGAAGCGTGAGACGGCGATCTCAAGGGCCGGGAGGAGGTCCGACGGCGTGAATGGCTTCACGACGTAGGCCATCGCGCCCGCGTCACGGGCCCGCTCCACCAGTTCCGTCTGCGAGAAGGCCGTGAGCATGACGACGGCGCAGGCGCGGTCCTTCATGATCTGTTCGGCCGCCATGATGCCGTCCATCTCGGGCATCTTGACATCCATGACGATGACGTCGGGCTCCAGTTCGTTCACCAGCGCGATCGCGGTCTCACCATCACCGGCTTCACCGACCACGTCATAGCCGGCCTCCGTGAGGGATTCGACGATGTCGAGCCGGATCAGCGGCTCATCCTCGGCGACGACGACGCGACGGCGCGCACGTGCGCCTTCGAGGCCTTCATCCTTGCCCACGTTTCCTCGTTTCTGTTGCTGCGGTGCTCCTGGCGGGATTCGAACCCGCACACCTCTCGGCGCCGCATTTTGAGTGCGGTGTGTCTGCCAGTTCCACCACAGGAGCCGCGGTGTCAAGAGTACCCGCCTCACGGGCCCCGACGCCGCTCTGCGCGATGACCTACGTCACTGCTCGCGCCTGCGGGACCGCAGCGTCTCCCCCACCTTGTGGATGCGGATCGAGTTGGTGGTGCCGACGACACCCGGGGGCATGCCGGCCACGATCACGACGCGCTCCCCCTCGTAGGCAAGGTGGTTCTCCTTGAGCCGGTGCTCGACCTCCTCCACCATGTCGTCGGTGTGCGTGACTTCCGGGGCCAGGTACGTCTGCACGCCCCAGCTGACCGCGAGGGAGTTCCGGGTGGACTCGAGCGGCGAGAAGGCCAGCAGCGGGATGGGCGAACGCAACCGGGACATCCGCCGGGCGGTGTCACCGGACTGGGTGAACGTGACGAGGTACTTCACCTCGAGCATCTCGCCGATCTCGGCCGCCGCCCGCGTGATGACACCCCCGCGGGTGTGGGGGGAGGAGGTGAGTGGGGCGATGCGGTCGCCGCCCCCCTCCTCGGTGTTCTCGATGATGCGGGCCATCATGCGCACCGCCTCGATCGGGAACTCGCCCACCGATGTCTCCCCAGAGAGCATGACGGCGTCGGCGCCGTCGAGGATGGCGTTCGCACAGTCGGAGGCCTCGGCGCGGGTCGGCCGCGGGCTCGTGATCATCGACTCGAGCACCTGGGTCGCGACGATGACGGGCTTGGCGAACCGGCGCGCCACGTCGATCGCACGCTTCTGGACGAGGGGCACCTGCTCCAGCGGCAGCTCCACACCGAGGTCACCGCGCGCCACCATGATGCCGTCGAACGCCTCGACGATCTCGGTCAGGTTGGCGACCGCCTGGGGCTTCTCGATCTTCGCGATGACGGGCGCGAAACGGCCCTCGTCCGCCATGATCGCGTGCACGTCGTCCACGTCGCTCGCCGAGCGGACAAACGAGAGTGCGATCAGGTCCGCTCCCAGGCGGAGCCCCCAGCGCAGGTCGATCTTGTCCTTCTCGGACAATGCAGGGACGGAGACCGCGACGCCGGGCAGGTTGATGCCCTTGTTGTTGGACACGGTCCCGGGAACTTCGACGCGGGTGACGACCCGGGGACCATCGACCTCCACCACGCGGACGCCGACCTTGCCGTCGTCGATGAGGAGCTGGTCACCGGGCTTGCAGTCACCGGGGAGGCCCTTGAACGTCGTGGAGCAGATCTGCTGGTCCCCGAGGATGTCCTCCGTGGTGATCGTGAATGTGTCGCCGACGCTGAGGCGTACCGGGCCGGCCGCGAAGCGGCCGAGGCGGATCTTCGGGCCCTGCAGGTCCACCAACACGGCGACCGCGCGCCCGGACTCGCGGGAGGCGGTCCGCACGTTCTCGTAGACCCGCTCGTGCCCGGCGTGGTCACCGTGCGAGGCGTTGATCCGGGCGACGTCCATGCCGGCATCGACAAGAGCTCGGATCTGCTCGGGCGACTCGGTCGCGGGGCCAATGGTGCATACGATTTTCGCTCTGCGCATGATTCATATCCTAGGTGGTGGCCCCGCCCGCCCGGGGACCTCTCGCGGCGCTACGCGAGCAGTTGCATGGTGGTTGCCGCGATGGGCTCCGGCAGTTCCGTGGAGCCGCGCAGGTACCGGTCGACGGCGGCGGCGGCGGACCGCCCCTCCGCAATCGCCCACACGATGAGGGATTGCCCGCGCCCGGCGTCGCCGGCCACGAACACCCCCGGGACGCTCGTGGCGAAGTCGTCGCCGCGGCGGATGCGGCCGCGCTCGTCGATGTCCAGGCCGAGCTGCTCCACGAGCCCACCACGGGGTGTCCCGGTGAAGCCCATCGCGAGCAGGACGAGCTGGGCGTCCAGGAGCCGCTCGGTGCCATCGACGACGACCGGACGACCGGACGTCATGTCGACGTCGACGAGGCGCAGGTGCGTCACCCTGCCGTCCTCGCCGAGGAACTCGGCCGTGTTCACGGCGAACACCCGCTCCCCGGCCTCCTCGTGCGCCGAGGAGACCCGGAAGATCATCGGGTACGTGGGCCAGGGCTGGTTCTCGGGGCGTTCCTCGGGTGGCCGCGGGAGGATCTCCAGCTGGGTGACGGACCTCGCCCCCTGGCGGATGGCGGTCCCGAGACAGTCGGCCCCCGTGTCACCACCGCCGATGATGACCACGTCCTTCCCCGCGGCCGTGATCTGGCCGTCCACACTCTCCCCGGCGGAGACGCGGTTGGACTGCGGGAGGTACTCCATCGCCTGGTGGATCCCGCCGAACTCACGGCCCGGCACGTTCAGGTCACGCGCGATGGTGGCACCCATCGCCAGCACGACGGCGTCGTAACGCTCGAGCAGGTCCGCGCCGGAGGGCGCCCCCTCGCCGCCCAGGTCCATCGACGTGCGGAACACGGTGCCCTCGGCACGCATCTGGTCGAGGCGGCGGTCGAGGTGGCGCTTCTCCATCTTGAACTCGGGGATGCCGTACCGCAGCAGTCCGCCGATCCGGTCCGCCCGCTCGAACACGGCGACCGTGTGGCCGGCGCGAGTCAGCTGCTGGGCGGCGGCGAGGCCGGACGGCCCCGAGCCGACGACAGCGATGGTCTTGTCCGTCAGCTGGTCGGGGAGCTGCGGGAGGACCAGACCACGGTCGAACGCCTCGTCGATGATCGACTTCTCGATGTTCTTGATGGTGACGGCCGGCTGGTTGATCCCGAGCACGCAGGACGTCTCGCAGGGGGCGGGGCAGAGCCTGCCGGTGAAGTCCGGGAAGTTGTTGGTCGCGTGGAGGCGGTCGATGGCCCCGTCGATGCGACCGCGCCACGTGAGGTCGTTCCACTCCGGGATGAGGTTGCCGAGGGGACACTCACTGTGGCAGAACGGGACGCCGCAGTCCATGCAGCGCGACGCCTGCCGCACCAGGACGGCCGCGTCCTCCTCGCGGGACTCGTAGACCTCCTTGTAGTCGAGGATCCGGACCGCGACGGGCCGCCGCTCGGGCAGCTCCCGCTCCCGCACCTTCAGGAAACCACGCGGGTCAGCCATTGCTCGCCTCCATGATCGATTCCCACACCTCGGGCGCGGAGATGTCGAGCCCTTCCTCGGCCGCGTGGGCGAGCGCCGCCGAAACGGCGGCGTACGCCCGCGGGAGAACCTTCGTGAACCGGTCCCCGATCCGCCCCTCGTCCAGGAGTTCGATCGCGACGTGCGATTCGGTCAGGTCCCGGTGGCGGCCCAGCAGGCCCGCCAGGATCAGGACGTCCTCGGCGTCCGGCCGCTGCAGGAGCAGCTCACCCGTGGTGAGGGCCGCTGCGTTCACCTTCGAGCGGTCGAGGTCCAGCACGTACGCCGTGCCCCCGGACATGCCGGCGCCGAAGTTGCGGCCGGTGCCGCCGAGCACCACCACGGTGCCGCCCGTCATGTACTCGCAGCCGTGGTCCCCCACGCCCTCGACGACGATAGTGGCACCGGAGTTCCGGACGGCGAAACGCTCCCCGGCCTGGCCACGCAGGAACATCTCGCCGCTGGTGGCGCCGTAGCCAACCACGTTGCCGACGATCACGTTGTGCCGTGCCCAGAAGTGCGAACGCCTGTCCGGCCGGACGACTATCCGGCCTCCCGAGAGCGACTTGCCCACGTAGTCGTTGGCGTCGCCGTGCAGCCGCAGAGTGACACCCGGCGCGAGGACCGCGCCGAACGACTGGCCCGCCGACCCCCAGAGGCGGATGTCCACGGTGTCCGCCGGCAGGCCGGTGGCCCCGTACCGCTTGGTTATCTCGTGGGAGAGCATGGTGCCCACGGTACGGTTGACGTTGCGGACCGACCGCTCGATCGTGACCCGCTCCCCGCGTTCCAGCGCCGGTTGGGCGGCTTCGATGAGTTCGATGTCCATGGCCCTCTCGAGCCCGTGGTCCTGGGCACGGGCACAGTGCGGGAAGCCGCCCGGCGCCGGGTCGATCTTCTCGAGCAGGGGCGCGAGGTCCAGCCCGGAGGCCTTCCAATGGGTGACGGCCCGACGTGTGTCCAGCAGTTCGACCTGCCCGACCGCCTCCTCGAGAGAGCGCAGGCCGAGCGAGGCGAGTAGTTCGCGCACCTCCTGCGCGATGAACTCGAAGAAGTTCACCACGTATTCGGGCTTGCCGCTGAACCGGGCCCGCAACTCCGGGTTCTGCGTGGCCACGCCCACCGGGCAGGTGTCCATGTGGCACACACGCATCATGATGCAGCCCGAGACCACCAGCGGGGCCGTGGCGAAGCCGAACTCCTCCGCGCCGAGCAGCGCCGCGATGACGACGTCCCTCCCCGTCTTCAGCTGGCCGTCGGTCTGCACGACGATCCGGTCGCGCAGGTTGTTCAGCACCAGGGTCTGCTGCGTCTCGGCCAGACCCAGTTCCCACGGGGCCCCCGCGTGCTTCAGCGAGGTCAGCGGGCTCGCGCCCGTACCGCCGTCGTGACCCGAGATGAGGACGACGTCGGCGTGCGCCTTGGCGACGCCGGCGGCCACTGTCCCCACGCCCACCTCCGCGACGAGCTTCACGTGGATGCGCGCCGCCGGGTTGGCGTTCTTCAGGTCGTGGATGAGCTGGGCGAGGTCCTCGATCGAGTAGATGTCGTGGTGCGGCGGCGGGGAGATGAGACCCACCCCGGGGGTCGAGTGGCGTGTCCGGGCCACCCAGGGGTAGACCTTGGCACCGGGCAGTTGCCCGCCCTCCCCCGGCTTGGCGCCCTGCGCCATCTTGATCTGGATGTCGTCCGCGTTGGTGAGGTAGTCCGCCGTCACGCCGAACCGGCCGGACGCCACCTGCTTGATGGCGCTGCGCCGCTCCGGGTCGTGCAGCCGGTCGGTGTCCTCCCCGCCCTCGCCGGTGTTGGACTTCGCCCCCAGTCGGTTCATGGCGATCGCGAGGGTCTCGTGCGCCTCGGCGGAGATCGAGCCGTAGCTCATCGCACCGGTGGAGAAGCGCTTCACTATCGAGCTGACCGGCTCCACCTCCTCGATGGGGATCGGGTGGCGCGGTTTGAGCTCAAGGAGGCCACGCAGCGTCATGAGCCGTTCGGACTGCTCGTTGACCCGGCCGGTGTACCGCCGGAACACGTCGTACCGGCCGGTGCGGGTGGAGTGCTGGAGTCGGAAGATCGTCTCGGGGTCGAACATGTGCGGCTCGCCCTCGCGGCGCCACTGGTACTCGCCCCCGATGGTGAGCGTGCGGTGGGCCGGGGAGATGCCCGACGGCGGGTAGGCGGTGGAGTGGCGCCGGGCGACCTCCTCGGCGATCACGTCGAGGCCGACGCCGCCCAGGGGCGTCGCGGTCCCGGTGAAGTACTCGTCCACCAGATCGCGCGACAGGCCGATCGCCTGGAACGCCTGGGCACCGCGGTAGGACATCACGGTGGAGATGCCCATCTTGGACATCACCTTGAGCACGCCCTTGCCGAGGGCCTTGAGCAGGTTGGCGACCGCCTTCTCCTTGGAGACGAGCACGATGCCGTCGTCCACGAGCCGCTCGGTGGACTCCATCGCGAGGTACGGGTTCACCGCGGCCGCACCGTAGCCGATCAGCAGGGCGACGTGGTGCACCTCGCGGACGTCGCCGGCCTCCACCACGAGGGAGATCCGGGTGCGGGTGCGCCGGCGCAACGTGTGGTGGTGCACCGCGGAGGTCAGCAGCAGCGACGGGATCGGGGCGAGCTCGGCATTGGTGTCCCGGTCGGAGAGCACGATGAAGCTGACGCCGGACGCGATGGCCGCGTCCACCTCGGCGAAGATCTCCTCGAGGCGCACACGCAGGGCGTCACCGCCGCCGGACGCGTCGTAGATGCCCTTGACCTTGATCGCGGAAAAGCCCTTGTTCTTGCGGTACTTCCCGATGTTGACCACTTTCGCAAGCTGGTCGTTGTCGATGACCGGGAAGCCGAGGACGAGCTTCCGCGCGTGGTCGGGCGTGTCCTCGAGGAGGTTGGGCTCCGGGCCGATGACCGCGTTGAGGGCCGTGACGAGCTCCTCGCGGATGGCATCCAGCGGCGGATTGGTGACCTGCGCGAACAGCTGGGAGAAGTAGTCGAACAGCAGGCGGGGACGTGACGAGAGGACGGCGATGGGGGTGTCCGTGCCCATGGAACCGAGTGCCTCCGCGCCCGTGGCGGCCATCGGGGCAACGATCGTGCGCAGCTCCTCGTCGGTGTACCCGAACGTCTGCTGGCGGCGCACCACCGAGGAGGGCGAGTGCAAGACGTGCTCGCGCTCGGCCAGCTCGTCCACGTGCAACAGCCCCTCGTCCAGCCACTGCTGGTAGGGGTGTTCACCGGCCAGGCTCGCCTTGATCTCCTCGTCCTCGATGATCCGGCCGGCGCCGGTGTCCACGAGGAACATCTTCCCCGGCTCCAGGCGGCCCTTGCGGACCACGGATTCGATCGGGATGTCGAGGACGCCGGACTCCGAGGCGAGCACCACGAACCCGTCGTTCGTCACCCAGTAGCGGCCGGGCCGCAGGCCGTTGCGGTCCAGCACGGCACCGATCAGTGTGCCGTCCGTGAAGCTGATGGAGGCGGGTCCGTCCCACGGCTCCATGATCGTTGACATGTACTCGTAGAACGCCCGGCGGGTGGGGTCCATCGCATCGTTGTTCTGCCACGCCTCGGGGATCATCATGAGCATGGCGTGCGGCAGTGACCGTCCGGCCAGCTGGAGGAGTTCCACGACCTCGTCGAAGGACGCCGAGTCCGACGCGCCGGCGGAATTGACGTCCCCGAGTTGGGCCAGGTCCCCCAGGAGGTCGGAGCGCAGGTTGCCCTGGCGCGCGGCCATCCAGTTGCGGTTGCCGCGCACGGTGTTGATCTCGCCGTTGTGGGCGAGCATGCGGAACGGCTGCGCGAGCGGCCAGGACGGGAACGTGTTCGTCGAGAACCGTGAGTGGACGAGCGCGATCTGGGAGGTGAACCGCTCGTCGTTCAGGTCGGGGAAGAATTGGCGCAGCTGGGTGGTGGTCAGCATGCCCTTGTAGACGATCGTGCGTGTCGAGAGGGAGGAGAAATAGACCCCGAGCGCGTCGCACCGCTTGCGCAGTCGGAACGCCCGGCGCTCCAGGTCGAGGCCGGCGAGCCCCTCGGGCGAGCGGACGAAGAGCTGCCGGAACACCGGCATGCTGTCTCGGGCCATGCGCCCGATCATGGTGTCGTCCACGGGTTGGTCGCGCCACCCGATGACCTCGAGGCCCTCCTCGTCCGCGATCACCTCGATGCGCTTGACGGCCGTGGCCCGCCGGGCGCCGTCGGTCGGGAGGAAGGCGGTGCCGACGGCGTAGGTGCCGGGAGCGCCGAGGTGGAACGGAGTCACGGCGTCCAGGAACTGGTGCGGGATCTGGGTGAGGATGCCGGCCCCGTCGCCGGTGTTCTCCTCCGCCCCGACGGCCCCGCGGTGGTCGAGGTTGGCGAGGGCGGTGAGACCCGCCTCCACGATGTCGCGCCCCGGGGTGCCACGCAGCGTCGCCACGAAGGCCACGCCGCAGGCGTCGTGCTCGTTGGCCGGGTCGTACAGTCCCCGCACCGATTGCTCGGTCATCGTGCCCCACCATTCCTCGCCGGGAACTCTCGTTCCCATCAACTGTGGCCAGCGGGACATCCTCGGCCCGTTATTACTCTTACCCTAGGTCCATCTTTGCCTGCAGTTTGCCAGATCAGGGGTAGTGGTGACACCTGCCGGTCCAGATGGTGGTCGTCGCCCGCGGTCGGCTTGTGGCCCGTGCGGCACAGCGACAGGGTGCTATCCGTCCTGCTCCCCATCACGCGACGAACCGGATTCTACACTCCCCCCGGGGACCGCCTCCGCGTTCACCAGGGCCGGTTCCCGGCCGGGGAGGTGGATGGGGTCCGGGACGTCGTCGAACCGCCGCAACCACACGAAGATCGCCGTGGCGACCAGGAACACGACCACCGACGTCCACACGTTCAGGCGCAGGCCGAGGACCATCTCGGCATCGTCGACACGCATCAGCTCGATCCAGGTCCGCCCGAGCGTGTAGGCCATCACGTACAGCCAGAACGTCCGCCCGTGGCGCAGCCGGAACCGCCGCTCCGCCCACACGATGAAGGCGGCGGCGAGCAGGTTCCAGACGAGCTCGTACAGGAAGGTCGGGTGGAACAGCGTGCCCGGGTCGTACCCCGACACCAGGTGGGCGTCGTCGATCTCGAGGCCCCACGGGAGCGTCGTCGGGCCGCCGTAGAGTTCCTGGTTGAACCAGTTGCCGAGACGGCCGATGGCCTGGGCCACGAGCAGGCCGGGAGCGAGGGAGTCCGCGATTGGCGCCATGCGCAGCCCGTACCGGCGTGCGCCGATCCAGGCGCCGACACCGCCCAGCGCGATGGCGCCCCAGATCCCGAGTCCGCCGTTCCAGATGGCGAACACCTTCCATGGGTCGCCGCCCGGCCCGAAGTACGCGTCGGGGGAGGAGATCACGTGGTAGACACGGCCGCCGATGATGCCGAACGGCACCATCCACAGCACGAGGTCGAGGACGCGCTCCCCGGGACCCCCGCGCCGCTCGTACCGCCGCTGCAGGATCACCGTTGCCACCGCGATACCGAGCAGGATGGCCATCGCGTAGGCGCGCAGCGGGAAGGGTCCGAGCTGCCACACGGAGACCGGGGGGCTGGGGATGGACAGCGGGTTCACGGGCGCCCCGGCAGCCGTGACGCGTGGGCCGCGTCAGCCAGTTCGACCGCGAGGTGGCGCATCGAGGCGACGCCGTCCCCGAGTGCCCGCAGGAGTGCGGACCCCACGATGACGCCGTCGGCGTAGGAGCCGACCTCGCGGGCGTGGGCCGCGTTCGACACGCCCAGGCCCACGCAGACGCGTTCGGCGCCGACGGCGCGGGTGCGGGCCACGAGGACTTCGGCCGTGTCGTCCACCCGGAGGCGCTCCCCGGTCACCCCCATGGTGGAGGCGGCATACACGAAGCCGCGGCAGGCGTCGGCCGTGAGGCGCAGCCGCTCGTCGGTCGACGACGGCGCGACCAGGAACACCCGGTCGAGGTCGTGCTGTGTGGCGGCGGCGATCCAGGCGGCGGCCTCATCCGGGATGAGGTCCGGCGTGATGAGTCCCGCCCCGCCGGCGGAGGCGAGGTCCCGGGCGAACCCCTCCACCCCGTAGCGGTGCACGGGGTTGAAGTACGTCATGACGAGGATGGGCACCGAGCCCGCCAGCTCCTGCACCGCCCGCATCACGTGCCGGGTGCGGGTACCCGCCTCGAGGGCGAGTTGGCCGGTGTACTGGATGACGGGGCCGTCCATGCCGGGATCGGAGTACGGCAGTCCGAGTTCGATGATGTCCACGCCCGCGTCGATGAGCGCCCTGCCCGCCCGGATCGACGTCTCGAGGTCCGGGTACCCCACGGTCAGGTACCCGATGAAGCCGGCGCCGCCGGACTGCGTGCGGCGGTCGAGTGCCACCTCGGACTGCGAACTCATGCCTGGCCCTCCTGCAGCAGGTCGAACCACTCGGCGGCGGTGGACACGTCCTTGTCGCCACGGCCCGAGAGGTTGACGAGGATGACCAGATCCTTCGCCGCCTCTCCCGCCTGGTTTCCGAGCCGGATGGCCCCGGCGAGCGCGTGGGCGGACTCGATCGCGGGGATGATCCCCTCGGTGTGGCACAACGCCGCGAACGCGTCCATTGCCTCGGCGTCGGTGACCGGCCAGTACTCCGCCCGCCCGATGGTGGCGAGGTACGAGTGCTCGGGTCCGACGCCCGGGTAGTCGAGTCCCGCGGAGATGGAGTGGGACTCGCGGGTCTGCCCGTCCTCGTCCTGCAGCAGGTAGGATCGCGCACCGTGCAGGACGCCGGGTTCGCCCCCGGCGATCGAGGCCGCGTGGCGGCCCGTCTCGATGCCCTCGCCCGCCGCCTCCAGCCCGATGAGGCGCACCCCCGGGTCGTCCAGGAAGGCGTTGAAGATTCCGATGGCGTTCGAGCCGCCACCGACGCACGCCATGACGACGTCGGGGAGCCGGCCGGTGAGTGCGAGCACCTGCTCGCGGGCCTCCTCGCCGATGATCTTCTGCAGGTCGCGGACGATCGTGGGGAAGGGATGCGGACCCGCCGCGGTCCCGAAGATGTAGTTGGTGGTCCCGACGTTGGTCACCCAGTCGCGGAACGCCTCGTTGATGGCGTCCTTCAGTGTCCTGGACCCGGCCACCACCGGGATGACCTCGGCCCCCAGGAGCCGCATGCGAGCGACGTTGAGCGCCTGCCGGCGCACGTCCTCCGCACCCATGTAGACGGTGCACTCCAGCCCGAGGAGTGCTGCCGCGGTGGCGGTCGCGACGCCGTGCTGGCCGGCCCCGGTCTCGGCGATCACGCGGTGCTTCCCGATCGCGCGGGTGAGGAGTGCCTGCCCGAGCACGTTGTTGATCTTGTGCGAGCCGGTGTGGTTGAGGTCCTCGCGCTTCAGCAGGATGCGGGCACCGCCCGCGAGGGCGGAGAAGCGCTTGGCGTCCGTGAGGATGGAGGGACGGCCGGTGTAGGTGCGGTGCAGCTCTGCCAGTTCGGCAATGAACGCCGGGTCGTCCTTGAGCCTCGTCCAGGCGGCGTCGAGGTCGTCGAGCGCGGCTATGAGGGCCTCGGGGACGAAACGCCCGCCGAAATCGCCGAAGTACGGTCCGCTGAGCGACCCGAGGGACTGTGCTGGCATGTTTCCTTCCTAATTCCCGCTGGCCGGGTCTCGCTGGCTCAGCGCGGGGTGGTTGGCGGCGGCCACCATCTCGGCCACGGCCTGGCGGGGGTTCGCGTGGGTCACGAGCGCCTCCCCCACGAGCACGGCATTAGCGCCGGCCCTGGCGTATTCGATCACGTCGTGCGGGCCCCGCACGCCGGACTCCGCCACCTTGATCACGGAGCTGGGCACCACCTCCACCACGGACGAGAACACGTCGCGGCGCACCTCAAGGGTCTTCAGGTTGCGGGCGTTGATGCCCACCACGCGGGCGCCCGCGTTGACCGCGCGCATCGCCTCGAGCCGGTCATGGGCCTCGACCAGCGCCGTCATCCCGAGCGAGTGCACGCGCTCCACCAGCGACGTGAGCACCTTCTGCTCCAGCGCGGCGACGATGAGGAGGACGAGGTCCGCGCCATGGGCGCGTGCCTCCCAGATCTGGTAGGGGCTCACCACGAAGTCCTTGCGCAGCACGGGGACGTCGACCGCGGCCCGGACGGCGTCCATGTCGGACAGCGAACCACCGAAACGCCGCTGTTCCGTCAGGACGGAGATCGCCGAGGCCCCGCCGAGTTCGTACTGGACCGCGAGCGCGGCAGGGTCGAGGATCTGGGACAGCGCTCCCTTGGACGGGCTGGACCGCTTCACCTCGGAGATGATGGCCACGGCGCCGGAGGGGTTGCGCAACGCCGCGACGCCGTCCTTGGCGGAGGGCGCCCGTGAGGCGCGCTCCCTCAGCTCGTCGAGGCTGACGAGCGCCTGCCGTGCGGCCAGGTCCTCCCGGACGCCTGCGATGATGTCATCCAGTATGGACATGGTCTCGCCCGCGCCTAGTCGGCGTACCAGTCGCGCGGCTTCTTCTCTCCTAGTGGCTGGCCGAGGCCCCTGGACCTCATCGCCAGCGAGAGGAGGAGCGAGGCCGCCACGATCGCGCCGCCGATGACCGCCAGTGTGGTGTGCCCGAGGGCGATGCCGATCCCGAGCACGAGGGTGCCCAGGACGACGCCCGCGACCAGTGCCCATGCGGCCGTCGTGTGGCCGTGGTTCCGCGGCGCAGCCGCCGGCGGCAGTGTGTAGCCCTCGTCAGTCATCTGTCCTCCTTGGGGTCCAGAGTACCGTCAATCCCCGATGGGTCCTCGCCGCGGCCGAGGGCGTCCCAGTCGTCCATCGCGCGGGTCCGGGGGTCGATCGCGACCGCCTGGGGGGCCCGTTCGAACCGGGACCTGTCGCGCGGCCAGGAGCCCGCGGCCCGCACCGCGTACAGCGCCACGATCGTGGCGACGACGAGCCCCGTGACGGCCACCCACGCGACCGGGTGGACGCCGACCTCCCCCGCGGCGGCGGGAACGCCGGTGACGTCGGCCGCGGCCGCCTCAAGCGCGGCGGCCGGGTCGCGCAGGAGCTGGACGCACTGGGCGAGGGCACCGGCGCCCGTCGCCGCCACCACGGCGGCGCTGATGCGGCCCACCGCCACGCCCGCGATCGTCATGGCCAGCGCCCCCGCGAGGATGACCAGACCGGCCGCCGTCGTCGCCGGGGCAGCGCTCGCCCCGGTGAGCGACACCGGGGCAGTGGTGGTGACGGTGGGGACCTCGGCGCTCAACCACACCCCTGCGCTGGCGGCAAGCACGACGCCGCCCGCGACCAGGAGGGCGACCGTGACGCCGGCCCGGTTCACGTCATCCTCGCGGCCAGTTGCACCGCCCGGAGCGCGGCCGCGGCCTTGTTGCGGCACTCCAGGTACTCGGTCGCAGGCACGGAGTCCGCAACGATCCCTGCCCCCGCCTGCACGCTTGCCGTGCCGTCCACAACGACCGCCGTCCGGATCGCGATGGCCATGTCCATGTTCCCGGCGAAGTCGAAGTACCCGATGGTGCCGCCGTACGCGCCGCGGCGGGTGGGCTCCAGCTGGTCGATGAGCTCCATCGCCCGCACCTTGGGGGCGCCGGAGAGCGTCCCGGCGGGGAAGGTGGCCACCAGGGCGTCCAGCGCTGTGGCCCCAGGGCGCATGGTGCCGGTGACCGTGGATGCCATGTGCATGATGTGGCTGAAGTGCTTGATGGACATGAAGTCGCGCACCGTCACGGTGGACGGATCGCAGAACTTCGCCAGGTCGTTGCGGGCGAGGTCCACCAGCATGAGGTGCTCGGCGCACTCCTTGGGATCCTCGCGGAGCTCGCTTGCGAGCGCGTGGTCCTCCTCGGGGGTGGACCCGCGCGGTCGCGAGCCGGCGATCGGGTAGGTTCGGGCGGTCCGCCCCTCCACCTTGACGAGCGTCTCCGGTGACGAGCCGACGACGTCGAAGCGGCCGCTGGCGCGCTCGGGATCCGGCAGGCAGACGAGGTACATGTAGGGGCTCGGGTTGATGGACCGCAGGACGCGGTAGACGTCGAGGGGGTCCGAGGCACACTCGACGTCCACCCGGAGCGAGAGCACCACCTGGAAGACCTCGCCGTCGCGGATCGCCTCCTTGCCCGCCCGGACCGCGGCCTCGAACTCCTCCTGGGTGGACAGGAACCGGAGCTCGGGCTCCGGCACTTCGGCCAGCGCGGAGACCCTGATGCCCCGCGCGCCGGCCAGTGTGCGTTCCATGTCGTCGATGCGGGCGACGGCGTCCGCCCAGGCCTCGTCCACCCGCTCGTCCGTGGCGTCGGCATTGATGGCGTTGGCGATCAGCCATACGCCGCCGGTGTTGTGGTCGAGCGCAATGAGGTCCGAGACAAGGCACAAAGCGGCGATCGGGAGGTGGAGGTCGTCGGTTGTGGTGCGGGGCAGTTTCTCCCACTGGCCCGCGACGTCCCAGCCCACGGAGCCCACGAGGCCGCCGGTGAGCGGCGGGTAGCCGGGGAGCGCCGCGCTCTCGAGCACCTCCAGGGTGGTGCGCAGCACCTCCACGAGTGGTCCGTCCGTCGGGATCCCGACGGGCACGTCGCCGTGCCACCGCGCGCTCCCGTCGTAGCTGAGGAGGGTGGCGCGGGATCGGACGCCCACGAAGCTCCAGCGTCCCCACGCCCCGTGCTCCGCGGACTCCAGGATGAACGTGCCCGGGACGCCCCCGAAGATGCGGTAGGCGGCCGTGGGTGTCAGCTCGTCCGCGAGGAGGCGACGGGCCACCGGGATGACGCGGTGCGTGCGGGCGAGGTCCCGGAACTCCGCGAGGGACGGGGTGACGCCGCCCCAGTTCACGGGCACTCCCGGGCCACGGCGCGGACGGCGCCGCATGGGGCGAGTTCGGGGCTCGGCTGGGAGGTCACCCGCCGATCTTGCCACGAGCTCGCCGCCCGGCGGGAATCAGGGCCGCACCGTGCGCACGGGCAGCCCGGCGTTCGCCAGCGCGGCCTTCACCTCGCGGATGCTGACCTGGGCGAAGTGGAAGACGGACGCGGCCAGGACCGCGTCCGCACCGGCGAGGGCCGCCTCTGCGAAGTGTGCGGCCGTCCCGGCGCCCCCGGAGGCGATCAGCGGGAGGCTGACGGCGGCCCGCACGTCGGCGAGCATCTCCAGGTCGAAACCCGCCCGGGTGCCGTCCGCGTCCATCGAGTTCAGCAGGATCTCGCCGGCGCCGCGGTCGGCCACCTCGCGGGCCCACGCGACGGCGTCGATCCCGGTGCCCTGCTTGCCGCCGTGGGTGGTCACCTCGTAGCCGGACGGGGTGGTCGAGCAGCGGCGGGCGTCCAGCGACATCACCAGCACCTGGTTGCCGAAACGCCGGGAGACCTCGTCGATGAGTTCCGGCCGGTGGATCGCCGCCGTGTTGACCCCGACCTTGTCCGCGCCCGCCCGCAACAGCTGGTCCACGTCCGCGACGCTCCGCACTCCGCCGCCCACGGTGAGGGGGACAAAGACCTCCTCGGCGGTGCGGCGCACCACCTCCAGCGTCGTGGCGCGCCCCTCCGCGGAAGCGGAGACGTCGAGGAACGTGAGCTCGTCGGCGCCGTCCGCGTCGTAGCGGTGCGCGAGTTCCACGGGGTCACCGGCGTCACGCAGGTGCAGGAAGTTCACGCCCTTGACCACCCGCCCGCCGCTGACGTCGAGGCACGGGATGACGCGGATCGCAACGCTCACGGACCCTCCTTCTCCACGTCCCAGCCTAACCCTTAGGCTCGGACGTCATGGAGGAGCGGGTGCGGGCCGCGGGCGCAACGATGGTGCATGCCCTCGACGACGTCGTGCGGGCCGTCGGGTCAGCGCGGCTCGCCGGGGCCGTCGTCGTGGGGGTGGACGGGCGGTCGGGCGCGGGCAAGACCGACCTCACCGAGCGGCTGCGCGCCGCGCTCGGCGACGTCCGCGTGCTCCGGCTCGACGACGTCTACCCCGGCTGGACGGGCCTCCAGCGCGGTCTCGACCATGCGGTGACGTTCGCACTGTCGCCGCTCTCCCGGGGCGAGGGCGGCCACTACCGCCGCTGGGACTGGCTCAGGTCGGTCCCCGCGGAGTGGGTGGCCGTGCCGCCCCTGCGCCCTGGTGAGCTGCTCGTGGTGGAGGGGTGCGGCGCCCTTGCGGAGCCCTGTGCCGCGTATCTCGACTTCGGTATCTGGTGCGAGGTCCCGGACGCCGTGCGGCGGCGGCGCGCGATGGAGCGCGACGGGTACGACTGGGAGAAGAACTGGGCCCTGTGGGCCGCTCAGGAGGAGCACCTGCGCCACGTCCGCCGGGCCGACCTCTGCTTCCGCTCCGGCTGGTAGCGGTCCCTCAGTCCTCCGCGACCTCGCCCTCCCCGGTCGCCGCAAGGATGTCCACGACCATCAGCAGCGAGTCCGTCCCTCGCGCGAGGGCGGGCGGGATCAGGAGCATCACCTGGGACCCCACCGTCTGGTCGGCGATGCCGTCACGGAGGCCGGGGAAGGTGTCGTTGACGGTGATGGTGGCGGGCACCGCCCCGTTTGCCCACGTGGAGTCGTAGACGGAGCCGTCGTCCCAGTTCCAGGCCGTGTACTGGACGATGACCTGCTGGCCGGGGAGCACCTGCGGGCCCTCCCCGTCGATCAGCGGCACCACGCGCAGCTCGGCCGGTTCGTCGATGCCCTCGGGCATGGTCACGGCGGGCGCGCCCGCCTCGTCGAGCGTGATGACGGGGACGTCCTCCGGGGGTGCCACGGCCTCGCCGGTCGCCCGGGTGTGCAGCACGTCGATCACCACCACCAGCATGAGGTCGGGGCCGCCGTCATCCACCGGTTGCGTCATGAGCAGCCGCGACCCCTCCCGCGTACCGTCGAGCACGTTGGCCAGTTCCTCGCCCACGTCCTCGGGGGTGAGCAGCAGGTTGCGGGGCTCCCCGGCGCCGCGGTCCGCAAGGATGGTGCCGTCGTCGCCGTCGTAGGCGGTGATCGCGAGGAGGGCGGGATCCCCGGACGCCAGGGTGCGGCCCTCCCCCTCGATCAGGGTCTCGATCCCGGACTCGCGCAGCTCCAGGGGCGCGTCGAACGTCACCACGGGCACGGACCCGAACGCCCCGGTGACCGTGATCGCGCGGCTCTCGCTCTCCTGCTGCTCGCGGCCGCCCTGGCACCCCGCCAGCAGCAGGGCGGCGAGGAGAGCGCCCAGCGCCCGGAATCTCGACATGGCAGAAGCCTACGAGATGGACATCGACTCCATCAGCGCCTCGACACGCTCGTCGTGTGGGGCGAAGGGGTCCGTGAGCATGATCGTGCGCTGCGCCGGGTCCGCCACCTTCACATGCACCCAATCCACCATGTGGTCCTTCCGCAGATCCTGCGCCAGCCCGACGAAGCGGCCCCGGACAAGCGCGCGGGTGGTGCGCGGCGGGGTGGCGACGGCGTCGGTCACCAACTCGGGGGTGGTCAGGCGGCGCATCAGGCCACCCGCCTCCATCCTCTCCTGCAGGCCGCCCTCGGTGATGTCGTGGTACGCGAGCAGGAGACGCTGCAGGGCCACGATGTTCGACCCCGGCCGCTCCTCGAACCGCGCGACGAGCCGCTCCTTGATCGCCCAGTCCAGTTCGGTGTCCACGAGCGAGTGGTCGCCGGACTCGACGGCGGTCAGCCCCCGGTCCCATAGCTCGAGCGCGAGGGCATGCCACGGGTCGACATCCCAGTTGGCGGCGGCGAAGGCCCGGATCGTCTCGAGATGGTGCCGCTGGATGGCGACCGGGGTCATCCGCCGGCCGTCCGCCATCTCGACGTCCACGCTCCCGGTAATATCGGTCGAGATCTCGCGGATCGCACGCATCGGGTCCGTGATCTCGAGTTCGGGGTTCCGCCCCGCCTCCACCATCGCGAGCAGCATGTCCGTGGCGGCCACCTTCACGAGGGTGGACCCCTCCGCCATGTTCGAGTCCCCAACGATCACGTGGAGGCGGCGGTACCGGTCCACGTCCGCGTGCGGCTCGTCACGCGTGTTGACCATCGGGCGGGAGCGTGTGGTGGCGGAGCTCATCGCGTCCCACATCTGGCCGGAGCGCTGCGAGAAGCCCATCTCCACCCGGCCGGACCGCACGCGCACGTGGCCCCCACCCGTGACGATCTGGCGGGTTACGAAGAACGGCACCAGCGAGCCCACCATCGCCCTGAAGTCCGGGCGGCGGCGCACCAGGTAGTTCTCGTGACACCCGAAGGAGTTGCCGGCGGCGTCGAGGTTGTTGCGGAAGAGGTGGAGCCGGCCGTCGACGCCGTCCTCGGCGAGTTTCGCGTTCGCGTGCGCGGTGAGCTCCCGCAGGTACTCGGCACCCGCGCGGTCCTGCGCGAGGAGGTCCGGGAGCTGGTCGCACTCCGCGGTGGCGTACTCGGGGTGGGAACCGACATCCAGGTAGAGCCGCCCGCCGTTGCGCAGGAAGACGTTGGTGGACCGCCCCATCGCCACCACCGGCTTGAAGAGGAGGCGCGCTGCCTCGTCCGCGTCCAGCGGCGGCCGATGCCCCTGGAGGGCTGCGCAGGTGAGTCCGTACTCGGTTTCGATGCCCCAGATCCGGCGGGGGATCACTGGCCGCCCTTCTGCACGAAGCCCTGGACGAAGGACTCGGCGTTGGTCACGAGGATCGAGTCGATCTCGTCCAGCAGGTCGTCGACGTTGCGCGTCTGCTCCTGCGCGGGGGCGGGGACGGGCAGGTCCGGGACCGGTTCCGGTTCACGCCGCGAACTGGAGGCGAACTCCTGTGATGACATCACGAACTCCTCACTCGCCGCCCAGTGTGCTGAGCAGCTCGTCGATCTCCTCGAACTCGAAAAGCCTAGTCGTCCGGGCGCGCGTGCCCCGGTGGGGGTCGGACAGCGGAATGCGCACCAGTGCGCGCCGGCCCGGCGCGTCCACGACCACGGAGGACCAGCCGGCCGCGGCCACCGCCCCCGGGAACCGGGCCACCATCGTGCCGCGAAAGTACGCGCGGGTGTCGGCGGGCGGCGCGAAGCGGGCAGCGTGCACCTCGGCCTGGCTGACGAGCCGCCGCACGCGTCCCGCCGCATCGAGTCGCGCGACCACGGAGTGCTCGGGTCTCAGGTCAGCCCACTGCAGGTCGAGCGCGGCGAGGCGCGGGTTGTCCCACGAGAGGTTACCCCGGCGCCGCAGCCCGTCGAGGAGCTGCTTCTTGGCCACCCACTCCACCTGGTGCGCCACCGATTCCGGATCCGTCGCGAGCCCGTCCAGCACCGCGTCCCACAGGTCGAGCGCGAAGGTGGTCTCGGCGTCGGCGCCCGCGCGGTCCACGAAGCGCGCGACGACGTCGAGGTAGGTGCGCTGCACGTCGAGTGCGCGCACGCTGCGGCCCTGGGTGGAGAGCTCGTGCCCGAAGGGTTCGTGGCTCACGCCCCACGAGTCGACGACCGGCGCCGAGAGGGACAGCGCCTCGAGCTCGAGCGGCAGGTGGTCGTGTTCCACCAGCCACAGCACGAGGGAGGTGGTGGCGAACTTGAGGTAGGCGGGCACGTCGAACCGGTTGGCGTCCCCCCCGATCACGTGGAGGCGGCGCCACCGGTCGGGGTCGGCGTGCGGCTCGTCGCGCGTGTTGATGATCGGGCGGTTGAAGGTGGTCTCCAGGCCGATGTCGTTCTCCACGTAGTCCGCGCGCTGCGAGACCTGGAAGCCCGGCTCCTGGGACCGCTGGCCGAGCCCCACCCGCCCCGCCCCGCACACCACGGGCCGGGTGACGAAGAACGGGGTCAGGTGGTGCGCCAGTTCGTGGAAGGGGACGGACCGCTCCACGAGGTAGTTCTCGTGGGTGCCGTAGGAGGCGCCCTTGCCGTCCACGTTGTTCTTGTAGATCACCACCTCGCGACCAGTGTCGAGCACGGCCGCCATGGCCTCCAGCATCACCTCGTCGCCGGCGCGGTCCCAGACGACGGCGTCCCGCGGGTTCGTCACCTCCGGCGAGGAGTACTCGGGGTGGGCGTGGTCCACGTAGAGGCGCGCGCCGTTGGTGAGCACGGCGTTGGCCGGCCCGCCGCGGATGCTGCCGCGGCGCAGTTCGGAGAGGTGGAACCCTCCCCCGTGCGCGGTGAGGTCCGGGTCGCCGGTGAGCTGGGAGGGATCGGCCGCGGCGCGGGTGATCCGGTAGCCGCGCGCGTCGCTGAGCGGATCCTCGCCGGCGTAGTCCCAGTCGGCGTGCGGCACACCGGCGGCGTAGCCCTGCACGATCTGGGTGGACATCTCGATCGGGTTCGCCCAGGCGTTCCCGGGCTCGATGAGCCCGTACTCGGTCTCGATGCCCATGATGCGGCGCACCGTCACAACATGTCCTCCCGCACGTGCAGCTCCTGGACCGGTTTGGCGGCCGACGGCATGTCGCGCTCGTCGTCGCGGAGCATGCGGATGAGCGTCACGCGCTCCCCGCGGCGGCCCGAGATCCGCGCCCACTGTTCCGGTTCTGTGCTGGCGCGCAGGTCCTCGTTCTCGCGCAACTCCTGCGCGAGGCCCTGCAGCACGTGCCGGGTCCGCAGACCGCGTTCGCCGGTGGCGAGCAGGTCCTTGATGGCGGCCTTCTTCGCGCGGTCCACCACGTTGGCGATGAGGGCCCCGGAGGCGAAGTCCTTGACGTACAGGACCTCCTTCTCCCCGGTGGAGAACGTCACCTCGACATAGCGGTTGTCCGGTGTGGTGGCGTACAGGCGCGCCACGGCCGCGTCGACCATGGCCGCGACGGCGTGTTCTGCCCCGCCGTGCGCCGCGAGTTCGTCGTCGTGGATCGGCAGGTCCGCGGTGAGGTACTTGGCGAAGATCTGCCGGGCGCCGGCGGCGTCGGGACGCTCGATCCGGATCTTGAGGTCCAGCCGCCCGGGGCGGAGGATCGCGGGGTCGATCATGTCCTCGCGGTTGGAGGCGCCGATGATGATGACGTTCTCGAGGGCCTCCACGCCGTCCACCTCGGCGAGCAACTGCGGGACGATCGTGGTCTCGACGTCCGAGGAGACCCCGGCGCCCCGGATGCGGAACAGCGACTCCATCTCGTCGAAGAAGATGATGACCGGCACGCCGTTCCGGGCGCGCTCGCGTGCCCGGGCGAAGATGACGCGGATCTGCCGCTCCGTCTCCCCCACGAACTTGTTGAGCAGCTCGGGGCCCTTGATGTTCAGGAAGTAGGCCGTGCCATCGGGGCCGCCGACGGTCTGCGCCAGCGAGGTGGCCACCGCCTTGGCGATCAGCGTCTTGCCGCAGCCCGGAGGGCCGTACAGCAGCACGCCCTTCGGCGGGCGCAGCCCGTGCTCGCGGTACAGCTCGGGGTGGAGGAAGGGCAGCTCGACGGCGTCGCGGATCTGCTCGATCTGCGGCTCCAGCCCGCCGATGTCCGCGTAGTCGGTGTCCGGCTTCTCCTCGAGGACCAGGTCCTCGATCTCGGTGCGCTGCACGAACGCCGTCGCGAACCCGGAGCGGGCATCCACGATGACGGCATCACCCGTGCGCAGCCCGGCCCCCAGCAGGGGGCCGCCGAGCCGCAGCACCCTCTCGTCGTCGGACCGCAGGGCCACGAGCACGCGGTCCCCGTCCAGGGCCTCGCGCACCACGCCCACCTCGCCCGCGGACTCGAACCCGTGGCCCCCCACCACCAGCAGTTGGTCGTTGAGGCGCACCTCCTGGCCCGGCCGGAGTGCCCCGAGCGGGAGCGTGGCAGCCACCGCGAGGCGCATCTTCCGCCCGGCGACGACGACGTCCGCCTCCCGGTCGTCCAGGTGCGCCGCCACGAACACCCCATAGGAGGACGGTGCTCGCATCGCCTGGTCCAGCTGCGACTGCAACTCCACGAGCCGGCGGCGCGCGGTGGTGAGGGCCTCGGCAAGCCGGTCGTTCTTGGATGCCAGGGAGATGACCTGCTGCTCGAGTTCCTGCGAACGTCCGGTGCTCGCGTCCGTCATCAGGGGTCCTTCCGGTCAGGGCCCGTGGTCGACCCGGGGCCCTTCATCATTTTGTCACAGCCCGGCGGGAGCTCCGGCGTCGTCGGGCGCTGTCGCGGCGTCGTAGGCGGCGCGCGACCTGAGGTCGCGTGCGACCCGGCGGACCTTGCGGTCGGACATGGCCCGTTCCCCCAGGGATTCGGGCGTCCACGCGGCGACGGTGCCGCCGTCGTCCTCGGAATGGGCTCCGGGGGCGGGGCGGCGGGTGCGTTGCGGGGGCACGGTCCCCGTGGCGAGCCGCCGTGCCGTCACGAGGAACCCGGTGTGGGCGACCATCCGGTGGTCCGGGCGCACGGCGAGGCCCTCCAGGTGCCAGGTTCGCACCATGGACTCCCACGCCTGTGGCTCGGTGAAGGCCCCGCTCGTCCGCAGGTCCTCCACGAACCGGGACAGTTGCGTGGTTGTGGCGACGTAGGCCAGCACCACACCGCCCGGGGCGAGCGCCTCGGCGACGACCTCGACGTTCTCCCACGGGGCGAGCATGTCCAGCACGACCCGGTCCACGGTGCCCGGTGCCGCAACATCGGGCAGCACCTCCGCCAGGTCGCCCACGTGGACCTCCCACGCCGGGTGGTCGGCGCCGAACCACGCCCGGACATTCGCCTGGGCGATCTCTGCGAAGTCGCGCCGGCGTTCCATGCTGATCAGCCGGCCCGTCGTGCCGATGGTGTTCAGCAGGCTCATGGCGAGCGAGCCCGAGCCGACGCCCGCCTCCGCGACCACCGCCCCGGAGAAGATGTCCGCCATCTGCACGATCTGCCCCGAGTCCTTCGGGTAGACGATGGCGGCGCCGCGCGGCATGCCCATCACGTAGTCGGAGAGCAGCGGGCGTAGCACGAGGTATTCGTGGTCCTCAGCGGTGAGGACCACGCTGCCGTCGCTCTGCCCGATGATGTCCTCGTGGTTGATCCCACCCCGATGGGTGTGGAAGTGGCCGCCCTCGCGCAACTGGATCGTGTGCATGCGGCCCTTGGCGTCGGTCAGCTGGACCCTTTCGCCGGCGCGCAGCGGACCACGGCGGGCGGCGGGCCCGATGGGGGCCAATGGGTCCGTGGCGGAGGCGGGGTCGGAGGGCGGGTCGGTGGGGGCTGCTTGGCCGTGCTCGGTCACGAGGGACCAGCCTAGCGTTTGAGGTGGGCAACGATCCGCGGGACATCCCCCACGAACAGGCGGGGCCCGTCCACCAGCACGACGACGTCGCCGTGGCGCGCCGCCTCCCCCAGCGCCGCGACGGCGTCGGCCCCCTGGGCCACCCGCAGCACGGACGCGGACGCGATGGCCCGGGCCACAGCGCTCACGGGGAGGGCCGGGTCGGCACCCTGCTGCAGGGCCGCCACGGTGACGACGGCGACCGGCCGGCCGCCCTGGACCACCACCGCGCCGTTCGGGGGCACGTCGCCCACGCGCGCGCCGGCGTCGACGGCCCACGCCGGAGCCATCCACGACCGCAGGTCGACGCCCGCGACGGCCATGCGCGCCGTGGCCACCCGGACCGCCTGGGAGGCGCCCTGCCACAGGAACACCGCGATGACCAGCGGCCACAGGCTCGAGGTGGATCGTCCCTGCAGCAGGGGGACCAGGCCGAAGGCGCCGACCCCCACCGCGACGACACGGCCGAGGTTGCCGGCGAGGAGCATGCCACGGTCCCGCTTCCCGGTGACCGCCCAGCCGATGGCGTGGACCACGTGACCGCCGTCCATGGGCAGGCCGGGCAGCAGGTTGAACACGCCGAGCGCCAGGTTGAGGTAGGACAACGGGGCCAGGATGTGGAAGTACGCGCCGTTGGCGAGGAGGAGTGCGGCCCAGCAGAGCCCCGCGACCACCAGGTTGGACAGCGGTCCGGCGAGTGCGATGAGTGCCATGTCCGCCGGGCGTCGCTCCGGCCCGCGGAAGCTGGTGTGGCCGCCCCAGATCGTGAGCGTGTACGACTGCGGGGGCCGCCGCAGCAGGTGGCCGGCGAGACCGTGGCTTACCTCGTGGACGAGGACCGAGGCGAACAGGCCGGCGACGGCGACAAGCGCGTACCCGATGGCCTGCGCCGGGGCCATCGACCCGGTCAGCGCCGTGAAGTAGAGCACCGCGAGCAGCAGCACCCCCACGGGCCACGACCGCGCGAGGTACAGCGGCGTGGGCCCGATGCGCCCGATGCGCCAGCCGGTTTCCCTCATGGGCCAACCCTACGTGGTCGGTGCGACCCCCTTGCGGCGGGCGCGTACCTCGGTCCACAGGCACCGGTGTCATCTCCCCGGGTTGTCAGTGGCAGGGGTTAGCGTGGAGGGCATGAGACGCGCCGCAATCTCCGCCTCCCGGGCGAAGGACTTCAAGCAGTGCCCGCTGATGTTCCGGTACCGCACCATCGACCGCCTGGCCGAGTCCCCCCGGCCGGAGGCCGTCCGGGGCACCCTCGTGCACGCCGTGCTGGAGCGGCTGTTCGACCTGCCCGCCCATGACCGCACCGAGGGCGCGGCACTGAACCTCGTGGACCCGCAGTGGGCCTCGCTGTTGTCCGGCCAACCCGAACTGCTGACCCTGTTCGCCACCGAGGTGGAGGTGGACGCCTGGCTCGCCCAGGTGCGCGCGCTGGTCTCGAACTACTTCCGCATGGAGAACCCCCGCCGGCTGGAGCCCGCGGAACGCGAGCGGCTGGTGGAGGTGGAGATCGGGGACGGAATCCTCCTGCGCGGGTACATCGACCGCGTGGACCGTGCCATCAACGGCGCCACGCGGATCGTGGACTACAAGACCGGCAAGTCGCCATCCGAGCGCTTCAGCGCGGACGCACTGTTCCAGATGCGCTTCTACGCGCTCATGCTGTGGCGACTGGAGGGGGTGGCGCCGTCCCGCCTCCAGTTGGTGTACCTCGGGGACGGCCGCACGCTCACGCTGGACCCGGACGAACCGGACCTGGAACGGTTCCAGGCGGGGGTCGAGGCGTTGTGGCGGCAGATCGAGGAGACCGCCCTGTCCGGTGAGTTCCCCGCCCGCCGCTCCGCACTGTGCCCGTGGTGCTCGTTCCAGGCCGTGTGCCCGGTGTTCGGCGGCGAGGTTCCGCCCGTCTCCCCGGAGGGGATCAGCGACCTGCTCGGGGTCCGCCGCGCTGCCACTCCCGGTGGATGACGTCGAGCGTGTCCACGCCGATGCCCTCCAGGCTGGGGAGGAACACCAGCCGGTCGTCATGCGGGATGTCCACCATGAACGGCACGGCCACCGGGGTGACCCCGGCGGCCAGGATGGCGCCCACCCCGGACGGGGAGTCCTCGATCGCGAGGCAGTGGCGGACCTCGACACCGAGGCTGCTGACGGCCCGCAGGTAGATCTCGGGATCCGGCTTGCCCCGCGCCACCGTGTCCCCGGTCTGCACCACGCCGAAGGTCCCGGACGTGCCTGCGACGACGGCGTCGACGTAGCCCCCGAAGCTCATGGTGACGAGGCCCTGGAGCACGCCCGCGTCCCGCAGCCCGCTCATGAGTTCCGTGACTCCGGGGCGGTACGGCACGCCCCGGGTCCGCACCAGCTCCCGCATCCGCTCGAGCAGTTCGGTGGTGAGGTCCGCCACGGTGGAGCGCACCCCCCGCGCGATCATCATCTCGGCCGTGTGGCTGAGGGGCTGGCCCACCGCGGCGAGCCCGTCCGCCTCACCCCAGGCGGCCCCGTGCTCGGAGGCTATGTCCAGCTCCGTGCGGATCCAGTAGGTCTCGGAGTCGATGAGCGTGCCGTCCAGGTCCCAGAGAACGGCCTTCAGGGGGGGAGTCATCGTTCCAGCCTAGGACGTAGGCTGGACGCATGACAGGCTTTGATTCACCTCAGGCACCCGTCATGATCGCCGCCTTCGAGGGCTGGAATGACGCGGGAAACGCCGCCACCGCGGTGATCGACCTGCTCGTCGACGAGTGGGAGGCCGAGCCCCTCACGGGCATCGACTCCCAGGACTACTACGACTTCCAGGTGAACCGGCCGGTGATCGAACGCGATGACGACGGGGTCCGCCAGCTGCTGTGGCCGGGGACCATCGTGAGCAGCGCCGTGATGCCGTCGGGACGCCTCGCCCTGCTGGTGCGGGGCCTGGAGCCCTCGTTCCGGTGGAAGGACTTCGTCCACGAGATCCTCGCCATGGCGGCGGCCGAGGGCGTCAAGGAGGTCTACGTCCTGGGAGCGCTGCTCGCCGACGTGCCGCACACGCGGGCCCTGCCCACCAGTGCCACGTCCTCCGACGACCGCGTCCGCAGGACCATGGGGCTCCGTCAGTCAGACTACGAGGGTCCCACCGGCATCGTGGGTGTCCTTGACTCGATGGCCGCGGAGGGCGGCTTCGACCCGATCAGCGTGTGGGTGTCCGTGCCCCACTACATCGCGGAGCCGCCGTCACCGAAGGCCACCCTCGCCCTCGTCCGTGAGCTCGCCGGGCTGCTGGACGAGGAGGTCGTGGCCGATGGCCTCGACGACGAGGCGAAGCAGTGGGAGGAGGGCGTCAGCGAGCTCGCCGAGGAGAACCCCGACATCGCGGGGTACGTCGCGCAACTGGAGAAGGCGCGCGACACCGCCGAGTCCCCCGAGGCGACAGGCGAGGCCATCGCCCGCGAGTTCGAACGTTACCTCCGCGGGAGGGACAACACCTGATTCGCCAGGCGGGTATCCGGAGCTGGCGGGTCGGCCCGCAGGTCGATGCCCAGCAGCGCGTCGACGGCGTCGACGGCGCTCGGGTCCACGGTGCCGGGGTCACCCTCGGGTCGCGCGAGCACGGCGTCCGCCCACCGGTCGACGGCGTCCAGCGCGGCCGGCGTGTCAAGGTCGGCGGCGAGCGCGGTCGCCACCAGCGTCGCGAGCCCACCCGCCGCTGACGAGCCGGGCGCCCCCCCGGGTATCCGCGGCGACGAACCGGCGATGCGCGCCGCCGCGAGCCAGTGCCCCAGCCGCCGCTGCGCCGCCACGAGCTGGCCATCGTCCCACTCCCACTCCGCGGCGTAGTGGTGCGCCGCCAGCGCGAGGCGGATGGCGCGCGGGTCCGCCCCGGCGGCCCGCAGGCGGGAGACCAGTACGAGGTTCCCGAGCGACTTGCTCATCTTGTGCCCGTCGAGACCCACCATCCCGACATGCATCGTCATCCCGGGCTCCGGATGCCCCAACTGGCGGAGGTGGGAGGCGGACATGTGGTGGTGCGGGAAGGACAGGTCACTCCCCCCGCCCGTGATCGTGGGAACACCCCCGAGCCAGTGCTCCGCGATCGCGGCGCACTCGATGTGCCAGCCCGGGCGACCCGCGCCCAGCGGGCCGCCGTCCCAGGCGGGCTCCGTGGCGCGCTCCGCACGCCACAGCAGCGGGTCGAGGGCGGCGCGCTTGCCGGGGCGGGCGGGGTCGCCGCCGCGCTCCGCGAACACGCCGAGCGCGTCGCGCGCCGGGATGGGAAGCTCCTCCCAGAACAGCGCGTCAGCCGCGACGCTCCCGTACACGTCGCCCGCTCCGGCGCCGCCGGGTGTCTCCGGGGTTCGCACCGGGTACGCCGCACCCACCGCCAGCAGGCGCGTCACGGCGTCGACGACGAGCGGGATCGACTCCACCACCCCGACGTAGTGGTCAGGCGGGACCACCCGCAACGCCTCCATGTCCGCGAAGAACAGGGCGATCTCCTCGCGCGCGAGGTCCCGCCAGTCGACGCCGATCTCCGTGGCGCGCTCGAGGAGCGGGTCGTCGACATCGGTGACGTTCTGCACGTACCGGAGGGTCCTGCCGGATGCGCGTACCAGGCGGACGACGTAGTCGAAGGTGAGGTAGGTCTGGGCGTGGCCGAGGTGCGTAGCGTCGTAGGGCGTGATCCCGCAGACGTACAGGCTCACCGCGCGCGGCAGGGCGCGTCCCCCGAGCCTGGGCTCCACCGGCAACGGCGGCAGCCCAGGAACTTTCACATTCAACCAGTTGTCCACGATGCAACCCTAACCCGAGTCGCGCGATACGCGGCGTCCGGAACCAGTGCCTCACCGGACTCGCCGGCGAAACCCGCTAACGTGGCGGTATGGAGCAACGAGTGGTCGGCCACACCGGGCTGCGCGTGTCCGCCCTCGGCCTCGGCACGATGACCTGGGGGCGCGACACCGATCCGCTGGACGCCGCCACCATGCTCACCGAGTTCCTAGACGCCGGCGGCACACTCGTCGACACGGCTGCCGGGTACTCGGACGGCGCCGCCGAGTCACTGATCGGCGAGTTCCTTTCCGGGACCATCGCGCGTTCCGACGTCGTGCTCGTCACCAAGGCGGGGGTGCGGACGTGGCGCTCGGAGCGCGCCGTCGTCGACGCCTCGCGCGGCACGTTGCTCGGCTCCCTCGACGCCTCGCTCCGGCGGCTCGGCACCGACCACGTTGACGTCTTCGTCGTGCAGGCGCCGGACCCCTCCACACCGACGGAGGAGACGGCCAGTGCACTGCGTGCCGCCGTGGACAGCGGACGGGCGCGCTACGTGGGCGTCTCGAACTACGCGGGCTGGCAGTGTGCGCGGATGGCGGGCCTGCTGGGTCCGGACCCGGGGCTCGCGGTCGTGGAGGCCGAGTACTCGCTCCTGGAACGGGGTGCGGAGCGGGAGGTGCTGCCGGCCGGCGAGGCGTTGGGGTTCGGCGTGTTCGCCTGGTCGCCGCTCGGGCGCGGTGTGCTCACGGGGAAGTACCGCCACGCCACGCCGGCCGATTCCCGGGCCGCCTCACCGCACCTGCGGACCTTCGTGGCACCGTACCTGAACGACCGGTGTTTCGGGGTGGTGGAGTCGCTGGTGCGCGCGGCGGAGGGTCTCGAGTGCCAGCCGATCGAGGTGGCGCTGGCGTGGCTCCGCGGCACGGGCGTGGCGTCCGCGATCGTGGGCGCGCGCACGCCGGGCCAGCTTCGATCCATCCTGACGAGCGGAATCGACCTCCCGGATGTGATCCGGGACGCGCTCAGCGACGTGAGCGCGCCGGCACTCGGCTACCCGGAGCGCCCGCGCAGCTGACCACTGCTTCGTCGAGCGGCTTACTGCTCGTCGTCTTCGGAGTCCTCGTCATCGTCGAGGTCCTCGTCGTCCGCTTCCTCGTCGTCCTCGATCTCCTCGAGGTCTTCGTCCTCGAGTTCCTCGTCCTCGAAGTCGGCGTCGTACACGTCGAAGGGGAGGTCGACGTCGAAGTTCGTGATGAGGGCGTCGTCGTAGGTGACGAACGCGTCCTCGAGGATGGCAGTGGCGCTGATCACCGCGGGGGCTTCGGGGTTCTGGTTCGAGGTGACCGCCTCGTAGTGTGCAGTCAGCGCTTCGATGAGCCTGTCGAGGGCCGCGCGGGGGTCGATGTCCATGCCTTGAGCCTATACGCCGCCGCGGGTGGGGTACAGCGCTTATCCGTGCCGGAGGAGGTGCGTGAGGGTGCGAACGCCGAAGTGGATCGCGTCCACCGGCACCCGCTCGTCGACGCCGTGGAACATGCCCGCGAAGTCCATCTCGGGCGGCAGCAGCAGCGGCGTGAAGCCGTAGCCGCGGATCCCGAGCCGCGAGAGCGCCTTGTTGTCCGTCCCCGCTGAGAGCATGTAGGGCAGCACCGCCGCGCCCGGGTCCTCGGCCTGCAGCGCGGCCACCATCGCGTCCACGAACTCGCCGTCGAACGGCACCTCCAGCCCGATGTCCCGGTTGATGTCCTCGAACTCGACGCCGGGGCCCGCGAGGCGCTTCAACGTGGCGATCGCGTCCTCCTCGGTGCCCGGGATGCAGCGCATATCGAGTGCCGCGCTCGCCGCGCCCGGGACCACGTTGGCCTTGTAGCCGGCGTCCAGCCGCGTCGGGTTCACGCCCGTCATCACGGTGGCGCGCACGAAGGCCCCCGTCGGTCCGAGCGAATCGATGAGCCGGAAGATGGACTCCTGGTCCTCGGGATCGTAGGTGGTCCCCGTGAGGTCGGCGACGCCGTCGAGCAGCGCCCGCACCGTGTGGGTGAGGTGGACCGGCCAGGCGTAGGTGCCAATGCGGTGGACGGCGCCGGCGAGGCGGGTGACGGCGTTGTCCTCGTTCACGAGCGAGCCGTGGCCGGCGGTCCCGCGGGCGAGGAGGCGCATCCAGTGCAGCCCCTTCTCGGCCGTCTGCACGAGGTAGGCGCGGCGCCCGTCGATGGTGACGGAGTAGCCCCCCACCTCGGAGATCGCGTCCGTGGCACCCTCGAAGATCTCGGGGTGGTTGTCCACCACCCAGTGCGACCCCTTGCGCCCGCCGGCCTCCTCGTCGGCGAACAACGCGAGGATGATGTCACGGCGCGGCTGCCAGCCGTTGCGGGCCATGTCCCGCACGACGGCCAGCATCATGCCGTCCATGTCCTTCATGTCGACGGCGCCGCGACCCCACAGCATGCCCTCCTCGATCGCGCCCGCGAACGGGTCGATCCGCCAGTCGGGCGCGTGGGCCGGCACGACGTCGGTGTGGCCGTGGACGACCAGTGCCCCGAGTCCCGGCTCGCGGCCGGGGATGCGGAGCAGGACCGTGGAGCGCCGCGGCTCCGACTCGACGATCGTGGGCTCGTAGCCGACGTCCGAGAGCAATTCGGCCACGTATTCGGCTGCCGTCCGCTCCCCCGGGCCCGTGCCGTCCCCGAAGTTCGAGGTGTCGAGCCGGATGAGCCGCTGGGCGATGTCGACTGCTTCGTGTTCGGGGACGGACGTCATGCGTTCCACCCTAGTGAAGCTGGAGCGCGGACGGCGCACCCCGATACTGTGGGACCACGGGTCGCCATCGATCGGCGATCCACGATCCACGGGAGCGCCGTGTTCTTCTCCACTCGCCCGGTGCGCTGGCTCAACGAGCCCGAACACCACGTCGCCGACGACGCCCTCAGCCTCACCACACGCCCGGGCACCGACCTGTGGCAGCGGACGTACTACGGTTTCCGCCGCAACAACGCGCACGCCGTCCTGACCGCCGTCACCGACCAGTACTTCACGTTCACCGCCACCGCGGAGTTCGACTACTCCCGGCGCTTCGACCAATGCGGCGTGATCATCCACCAGGACGCCGAGAACTGGTTCAAGGCGTCGTCGGAGCACGAGCGCGCCGGGCTGCAGCGGCTCGGGAGCGTGGTCACGAACGGCGGCTGGTCCGATTGGGCGACCACGGACCTCCCCGACGACGTCCACGAGATCTCCTACCGGCTCAGCCGCCGCGAACGCGACTTCCGCATCGAGTGGGCACTGCCGGGCGGCGCGTTCCACCAGATGCGCATCCTCCACCTGGCGGCGGCCACGGGGCCCGTGGATCTCGGCGTGTATGCCTGCAGCCCCGAGGACGGCAGTTTCACGGCCCGGTTCACCGACATCGGGCTGGGCGGGTGCCTGTGGGAGCCCCACGGCCCAGCGGCGGGAGGTGCGTGATGCCGCACGCGGTGCCGCAACCCAGCCCGTCCCGGATGACCGACTTCGCCGGTCATCCCCTCGTGGTCGGAATCGTCCCCGGGCAGCCCGAGCTGGTGGCGCTGACGGCCGCGTCGATGGCACGCGCCACCGGTGGGAGGCTCTGTTTCGGGTACGTCGACACCGCGCGCTACACGGAGGAGGAGTTCCCCGACGGCACGGTGCGCCACAGCGCCATGGAGCCGGACGTCGTCGACGACTCCTGGGGTGACACGCAGCGGGCGATCGAGCACTTCCTCTCGACGGTGCTCTCCGGGCAGGGGGTCCCCTGGGAGTTCCGCTACCTCGCGGGCAGCCCAGAGCGTTCCCTGACCCATCTGGCCCGCGCCGTCGACGCCGCCGCGATCGTGGTGGGCACCCGGGCGCCCGGCTCCGGTCACCGGATGCGCGAGTTCTTCGAAGGCTCTGTGGCGCTCCAACTCGGGCATCACCAGCACCGGCCCGTCCTGGTCGTGCCGCTGAGCGTGGTGGACTGGAAGGCGAAGGCGCCGTGGGACTGAGCGGCCCGCCGCCGTACCGCGATCCGCGGTTGCTCGTCCTGATCATCCTCGGCGGCTCCCTCGGGACCGCGGTGCGCGCGTGGCTCGAATCGAGCTTCGCAGCGCCGGCCGGCACCTGGCCGTGGGTCACGTTCCTGATAAACATCGCGGGCTCGTTCCTCCTGGGGCTCCTCCTCGAGGGACTCGCCCGAACCGGCGCTGACGCCGGGTGGCGCCGGCGGGTGCGGGTGGGCGCGGGCACGGGCATGCTCGGCGGGTTCACCACGTACAGCACGTTCGGCGTGGAGACCGCCCTGTTGCTGGACGGTGGCCAGCTGGTGACGGGCGTCGGCTACGGGCTGGCGAGCGTCACCGTCGGGCTGGTCGCTGCGTGGGCCGGCGTGGAGGCGGCGCGCGGACTCACCGGCCGAGTGCGGACGGCCACCCCACCACCGGCGACGGCACGATGAACGAGATCCTCCTCGCGGTCGCAGGCGGTCTGGGTGCGGCCACACGATTCGTCCTCGACAGCTGGGTCGCCCGGCACAATCGCGTGTCGTTCCCGCTGGGCACCGCGGGCATCAACGTGACCGGGTCACTCCTGCTGGGATTGCTGGCCGGATGGGCCATGTCCCATGGCGGGACGGGCGAGTGGGGCACGGTGCTCGGCACCGGGTTCCTGGGCGGCTACACCACCTTCAGCACGGCGAGCGTGGAGGGTGTCCGGCTGTTCCGCGCCGAGCGTCGCCTCGCCGCGGCCGTGCATGCCGGTGGCATGCTGCTCGCCAGCGTGGCCGCGGCCGGTCTGGGTGTGTGGATCACTCGCTGACGCCGGCGGCGGCCGGCGGCGACACCCCGAGCCCTTCCGCCACGTCCGGCGGTAGGGAGGCGAGCGCCTCTGGGGATCCGGGCAGCCGCGGACGCAGACGGCGCGGGCCACGCATCCTGCCGCCGCGAGCTGGATGCCGGGGCCCTCATGGGCCGCCAGTGCGTCCAGCAGACCGGTCGGCATCCCCGTCTCGCCGAGCAGGGAAGCCATCGCCCGCAGCAGCCGCTGGTGCGGTGTGGTGTCCTCCGCGGCGAGGCCATGCAGGTCGACGCGGGCCACCGGGAGCAGCAGGAGGGCGCGCCGTCGCGACACCGGCATCGCCCGTGCGTCGAGGACCCGGCGCGTGTGGCGCAGCCCCGTCCGGCCCGCCTCCTCCACGCGCCTATGTCCCGGCAATGCCGCCGTGAAGGCGATGGCTCCCGCGTGGCGCCCGCGGGCGACGGCGGCCCGGGCGCACCCGTCCAACCCGAGCCGGACCGCTACGACCCCCAGGACGAGCAGTTCCAGCGGCAGGTGCGGATCGAGGTCGGCCAGGCAGCCGGGCACCCGGACGACCACCGCCCCTCCGCTGCCCACCTCGGGTGTGGGGTGCTCGTCGCACACGAGCTCGACCGTGGTCCCCTCGCCTGAGCGTTGGGCCCACACCACCAGGGAGTGGCACTCGCGTGCCAGGCCGCTCATGGGACCAGTAGGGATTCCGCCGCGGCCATGGTCGTGAGCCCGAGAGCGCCGACGGGTGTCGTGCTTGTCCTTGCATGCGATCTGGCACGCCTTGCAGCCGGTGCAGACGGTCTGGTCGAAGTAGAACCCCAGGATTTGTGGCCATCTCCCCCACCTCACGCCTTCCTGATCTCGACAAGGTTGGAATGCTGCCCGTTGGCCTTGGCGTACGCCGTCGGGAAGTGGCTCGTCAGGACATTCGTCGAGCCGCCGACATCGATGCCACCCGGCGTCTCGGGTCTGTACCAGGCGCCCTGCGGAACCGAGATGACACCGGGCGTGATCCGATTCGTCACGTAGGCAGGCAGGCGGAGGGCGCCACGGTCATTCCAGACCTCGATCATCTCGCCGTGCTCGATCCCGCGGTCCGCGGCGTCGAGCGCGTTCACCCACACCATCTGCGGGTGCGCCTCCTTCAGCCACTCCGAGTTGCCGTAGCTGGAGTGGGTGCGCTGCTTGAAATGGTGCCCGATGCACTGCAGGGGGTATGTCTCCTGGAGCGGGTCGCCGGCATCTCGCGAGACTGGATGTACTCCGGCAACGGCGTCACCACGTTGCCCTCCTCCATCGGCCATGTCTGGGCAATGGTGTGGAGGTTGGTGGAGAAGATCTCGATCCTGCCCGACGGGGTCGCCAGCGGGTTCGCCACCGGGTCGTCGCGGAACGCCTTCATCCCGATGACCGGGCTGAGTTTCTTCTTGAAGATGCCCTGCTCGCGGAACTTGTCGAACGACGGCAGGTCCGGCACGTCGGCGCGGCTCTCCTCCACGAGCCAGCGAACCCAGTCCTCCTGGGTCCGGCCCTCGGTGAACTCCGCCTTGACGCCGAGCTTCTCGGCAAGCCCTGCCATCTGCTCATATACCGGGACGCAGTCGTGGAGCGGCTCGATCGCCCTGTCCGTCAGGACGGTGTAACCGAGGTTTCCTGCGCCGGACTCATCCCCCGGCGAACGGCGGGAGGACCTCTAGGCGGCGCGCGTTGGCACCGAGGACGGCCGATCGGTCCGTGACCGCTGCGCCGTCGAGCAGGACGGCCGCGACCGCGATGACCTGGCGAAGACGATCGTTGCCCTCCGAGACACCCGCGAGCACGGCGGCCACGGACTGCCCCTCCGTCACCTCGACATCCTGCCGTGCGGTGCCGGCCGCCTCGGCCGCTCCCGCGAAGTACCGCACCTCCACGCTCATCCCCCGATCGCCGACATCGTCCGCTCGGGCGGTTCGAAACCATCCGAGCCGATCCCGTGACCCGCGGGCTTGTCCCACATCGCACCCGCCCAGATGGCGGCGATCTCGTCGTCGCGCGCCCCGGCCCTCATCGGGCCGAGCAGGTCCGTCTCCGTGCGCGCGAACAGGCAGGTGCGCACCTTGCCGTCGGACGTCACCCTCGTCCGGTCACACGACGAACAGAACGGTTCACTCACCGACGCGATGAGCCCAACGCTCCCACCCGGCAGTCCATCGCCGTCAACCTGCCACAACGCCGCGGGTGCGGCAGCGGTGTCGCGGCCCACCGGCCGCAGGTCGAACACGGTGGCGAGCAGTGCGCGGATCTCGTCCGCACTGACAAGGTCCGCCCGTTTCCACGTGTGCCGTGGCCCCAGCGGCATCTGCTCGATGAAGCGCAACTGGTACCCCCCGGACAGCGCGAACCTCACCAGGGGGACAACCTGGTCCTCGTTCACCCCCCGCATCACCACCGTGTTGATCTTGACCGGGCTCAGGCCCTCGCGTATCGCCGCCTCGATGCCCGCCAGCACGTCGCCCAGCCGGTCGCGCCGCGAGATCGCCGCGTACCGCGCCGGCTCCACCGCGTCGAGCGAGATGTTCACCCGATCGAGGCCGGCCGCGCGCAACCCCGCCGCACGCTTGTCGAGCCCCAGGCCGTTGGTGGTGAGTGACAACTCGGGCGCTGATCCGCCGGAAGTCCGCAAGGACGCCGCCGCCGCGATGATGCGTTCCAGCGAGCGACGCAGCAACGGTTCCCCGCCGGTGAAGCGGACCTCCTCGATCCCGAGCCGCTCCACCGCGATGCGGAGCAGCCGGACCACCTCGTCATCGCCCAGCGAATCCGGCTCCGGCAGCCAGGCCAGCCCGTCCTCCGGCATGCAGTACACGCACCGCAGGTTGCACCGATCCGTCAGCGAGACACGCAGGTCCCGCGCCACGCGGCCATGCCGGTCCTCCAGGACCAGTCGCTCAACCGTGGCATCGGACATGGACACGATGCTACGGGAACACCGCAACCAGCGGTGTCACGTCCGCTGGACCTTCCGGGAGCCGCTGGGCCACGGGACCCCCGAGCCACCGGGTCACCCGGCTCCCGGCGAACCCACCACCCCGGCGTCGATGCGCTCCCCGAGCCCGGCGTCGACCACCACCCGCACCCCGTCGGGCACCTTGCCGTCGAGGTCCGCCAGCAGGGCCTCAACATCGGGCAGGTGGTCCGGCGCCTCCACCTGGATGATCGCGGTCCGCGACACGACGGTCACATCGGTCACGCGGGCGCCCGGCACGTCCGCCACCCACGCCTCGGCGGCGTCGGCAACGCGCTGCGTCCACACCTCCACGAGCACGTTCGCCACCGTGTTGGCGACCAGCGGGATGAGGACCAGCACGAGCCCGACGCCGACCATCGAGTAGGCGCGCCGCCTCCGGAACCCCCCGGCGCGCGCCTCGGCCCCGTAGCCGTACGCCGAGAACACCAGCGTGCCGGCCAGCACGATCCCCACGGCCATGCCCATGATCGGCACCGAGAGGGGTGCGATGATCATGGCGCCGATGACCGTGGCGGTGGAGTCGGTGAGCAGACCGGCCACCGCGATGATCGCCGAGAGGGTCAGCATCGTCCAGAACGCGGAGGACTTCGCCTGCCGGTCTCCCGCACCCAGGTCCAGCTTCTCGGCCAGGTCGCCCAGGTCGCGGCGCTGCGAGGCGGGCAGGATGGACCGCAGGAAGGTGCTCATGCGCGCATTCTCCCGGAACGAACAGATTCCGCCGCTTCACAACGCGCGGGGCGCCGTGAAGGATGGGGACATGTCCATCGCGGAGCTGCCCGGCGGGGTCCCCCCCATCGTGGGCGCCAGCACGTCGGCCACCGCGTTCATCGACGTCTTCGGTGACGGTCCGGTCGGCGTGGCCACCCGGGTCACGAGCACCGACGAGTTCCTGCGCGCCTTCGGCCCGCTGGACCCCGCCATACCCGGCGGTTACGCCGTCACGCAGTTCTTCGCGAATGGCGGCGAGACCGCCTGGGTGGTTCGGGTCACCGCCGGCGGGCACCCCGCGCCGGCCGCAGCGGCGCTCGCTGGGGGTCTGGACGCATTGCGGGACCTCGACTCCGGTTCGGTCAACCTGCTCTGCGTCCCTGCGGCCGCCACCCTCGACGCGCCGTCGCCCGACCTCCGCACGCCGAACCACGCCGCGTTCGCCGCGGCCGCCGCCCGCTTCTGCGCGGACGCGCGGTGTTTCCTCCTCCTGGACCCCCCGCCGTTCCTGGAGGTGGCCGATGTCGCGGGGTGGTTGGCCGCGAACGACCTCCGGCACCGGGACTCGGCCATCCATGTCCCCCGCCTGCGGATCGCCGATCCGGACGCACCCGGGGCGACACTCGACGTCGGCCCCAGCGGCGCCGTCGCTGGCGTGATCTCGACCATCGACCGACGGTCCGGGGTGTGGCGGGCGCCGGCCGGGACGACGGCGGCACTCCGCGGCGTCGTCGACCTGGCCTCCCGCCCGCTCACGGACACCGAGATGAGCGCGCTCAACGCGCTCGGGGTGAACGTCATCCGGAACCTACCGGGGATCGGGCCGGTGATCTGGGGCGCCCGGACGCTCGCCGGTGACGACGCTCAGGGAGGCGAGTGGCGGTATCTCCCCGTGCGGCGGACCGCGCTGTTCATCGAGCAGAGCCTCGCCGACGGCCTGCGCAGGGTGGTCTTCGAGCCGAACGGCGAGCCGCTCTGGTCGCAGGTCCGGGAGGCAGTCTCCACCTTCCTGGACGAGCTCTTCCGGTCTGGAGCCTTGCAGGGTGCCCGGCCGCGGGAGGGGTACTTCGTGAAGTGCGGCACGGAGACCACCACACGGGCGGACATCGACAGCGGCGTCGTGAACCTCGTCGTGGGCTTCGCGCCCGTGCGGCCGGCGGAGTTCGTGACGATGACGATCCGGCTGCGCACCGCCGAGCCGGAGTGAGTCGGCTGGCCTGGTCGGTGCCTCCGTGATGGCAACCTCGCGCCTCATTCCCTTGGATGGACACGTCCCAGTCCCCACGCGAGCGCGCCGAGAAGCTCGTGGCCGCGATGACCCTGGAGCAGAAGATCCAGCAACTCCACGGCAACATGGCCACGGTCGACATATACGGCATCGCCAGCGCCGTGACGAGCAAGGAGGAGATGGACCAACTCGCCACCCAAATCCGGGTGGAGCGCCACGTCGCCGCGAACGACGAGCTCGGCATCCCGCGCTTCCGGATCACCAACGGGCCGGTCGGCGTCGGCATGGGCGATGGCACGCCCAGCCCGCCCGCCACCTCGCTGCCGATGACCATCGGTGTCGCCGCCGCCTTCGAGGTGCCAGGCGTCTGCCTGCACCGCAGCGCGATTGCCGGCCGCAATTTCGAGTACTTCTCGGAGGACCCCTACCTCTCCGGCCTCATGGGCGTGGAGGTGACCAAGGCAATCCAGGCACACGACGTCATCGCGATGGCCAAGCACTACGTCGTCAACGACCAGGAGTTCGAGCGCTTCCGCACCTCCGTGGAGGTGGACGAGCACGTGCTTCGCGAGCTCTACCTGCTCCCCTTCGAGATGGTGGTCAAGGACGCCGACATCGCCGCGGTCATGAGCGCCTACAACCGCGTGCGCGGGGTGTATGCCACCGAGCACCGCTACACCCTTACCGACATCCTGCGCACGGAGTGGGGCTTCGACGGCTACGTGCAGTCGGACTTCTGGTCCTGCCGCTCCGCGGCGGGTTCCCTCAACGCAGGCATGGACCACGAGATGCCGGACGCGAAGTGGCTCAACGAAGAGAACGTCAAGAACGCCCTCCACGACACGAGCCTCGAGATCCAGACGGTGGATCGCGCGCTCGTGCGGCGCTTCACGCAGATGTTCCGGTTCGGCCAATTCGAGCGTCCCTACGCCCCCGGCGAGATCGACGCCGCAGGCCACGGTGCCATCTCCCGCCGCATCGGCTCCCAGATGGCCGTGCTGCTGAAGAACGACGGCGACATGCTGCCCCTCGACCCGATGACGGCGGGCTCCGTGGTGATCATCGGCCAGCCGGACTACGTCGACGACGCCTGCCAGGGCGGCGGCGGCTCCTCCAAGGTGACCCCGCTGTACACCGTCAAGCCCGTCGAGGGTATGCAGGAGGTGCTGGCAGGGCTCGGCTCCGACGCCACGGTCTCGAAGGTCACCGTGGCGCCGGATCCTCGGGATCAACGCGCGCACCGTCGTCGTGCTGAAGGACAGCTCCCCGGTCCTCATGCCATGGCTGGACAAGGTGGACGCGGTGCTCGAGGCCTGGAACCAGGGGGCGGAGGACGGTCACGTCGTGGCGGACTTGCTCTTCGGCGTCGTGAACCCGTCCGGCAAGCTACCGACGACGTACCCGAAGTCCGAGGACGACACCATCTACGCCGGCATGCCGGAGCGCTACCCCGGCACCGATGAGGGCTCCGGCTACCCGGTGATCCGGTACAGCGAGGGCCTCGAGGTCGGCTACCGCTGGCACCAGGCTCAGGGGATCGCGCCGCTGTTCCCGTTCGGGTTCGGCCTCTCGTACACCACGTTCGAACTGTCGGATCTCACGGTCAGCCCGGCCGGCACCGACGGCGTCGTCCCGCTGACCGTGACCGTCACCGTCCGCAACACCGGCGGCGTGGCGGGGGCCGAGGTGGTGCAGGTGTACGTCGGCAACTCCAGCGACTACGCCCCGCTCACCGCCGTGGTGACCGTTCAGCGCCGCCGGCGGCAACGAAAGGGCCGCCGTCGTCCCGGTTTCCGGGCGACGGCGGCCGTTTCGTGTGTGACCGCGTTCAGCTGTCGGCCATCGTCCCCGCGAGGAAGTCGGCGTAGGCCGGGAGGTCGAGCTGGCCGCTGCCGGACACGCCGATCACGATCACCCGGGACTCGCCGGTCTCGATCGCCTTCCGCGCCTCGCGCAGCGCGCCCGCGATCGCGTGGTTGGACTCCGACGCGGGGATGATCCCCTCGGCGCGGGAGAAGGTGACGCCGGCCGCGAATGCCTCCCGCTGCTTGATCGAGATCGCCTCGATCAAGCCCTGGTCGTAGGCGTGGCTGACGAGCGGCGACATGCCGTGGTAGCGCAGGCCACCCGCGTGCACCGCGGCGGGCACGAAGTCAGGACCGAGGCTGTACATCTTCAGCAGCGGCGTCAGGTGGGCCGTATCCCCGAAGTCGTACTTGTACTCGCCCTCGGTCAGGGAGGGGGCCGCCTTGGGTTCGCAGGCCACGACACGGGTGTTGGCCCGGCCCTCGAGGTTCTCCCGGAGGATCGGAAAGGCGATGCCGGCCAGGTTGGAACCGCCGCCCGCACACGCGTACAGCGCGTCCGGCATCTCCTCGCCGAACTCCTTGAGCTGCAGCACGAGTTCCTGCCCGATCACGGACTGGTGGAGCGTGACGTGGTTGAGGACGCTTCCCAGCGAGTAGCTGGCCTCCGGGTCCCCCGCCGCGGCCTCGATGGCCTCGCTGATCGCCATGCCGAGCGAGCCGGCCGTACCGGGGAAGCGCTCGCGCAGCGCGCGGCCCGATTCGGTGAGTTCCGAGGGGCTGCCGACGACGGTGGCTCCGTAGGTCTCCATCTGCATCCGGCGGTACGGCTTGCTGTCGAAGGAGCCCTGCACCTGCCAGACGTCGCACTTGAGGCCGAAGAACTGGCACGCGAGCGCCAGTGCGGCGCCCCATTGCCCGGCGCCGGTCTCGGTGGTGAGCCGCTTCCGCCCGTCCAGCAGGTTGAAGTACGCCTGTGGCACCGCGCTGTTGAGCTTGTGGGAGCCCACCGGCGAAACGCCCTCGTACTTGTAGTAGATCCGCGCGGGCGTCCCCAATGCGGCCTCGAGGCGGCGGGCGCGGTAGAGGGGCGACGGGCGCCACAGCTTGTAGATCTCACGGACCGGCTCGGGGATCTCGATCCAGCGCTCCGAACTGGCCTCCTGCGCGATCAGTCCCATCGGGAAGATCGCGATGAGGTCGTCAGGAGTCAGGGGCTCGCGGGTGCCCGGGTGCAGGGGCGGCGGCGGCGGCACGGGGAAGTCCGCCACGATGTTGTACCAGTGGGTCGGGATCTGCGACTCGTCAAGAACGGCCTTGGTCTTCATTGGTTCATCCACGAGAATCACTCTAGGGCTGGACGCCGCCGTGCAAGGCGACCGTCCCTCATTTCGGACGTTCCGGCGAAAAGGCGCACCCTGGCCACCCCCACGGTCGCTATTGCGTCACCCGATGAGTTCCGCCGCCCGCGCCTTGGCGTCGGCGGCCGTCGCGGCCCGCAGCACCTCCACAGCGGCGGCCCGGCACTGCGCGAGCGTCACCGTCGCGAGCTGGACGCCCACGGCGGGGATGGCCGTGGGAGCCATGGACAGGGAGGTCACACCCAGCCCGAGGAGCACACAGGCCAGCAGCGGGTCGGCGGCGGCCTCGCCGCACACCCCCACTGGTTTGCCGGCCTTCTCCCCCGCCGCCGCGGCCATCTGGATCAGTCGGAGGACGGCGGGCTGCCAAGGATCCGTCAACGTGGCGAGGGGCGAGGACATGCGATCCGCGGCCAGCGTGTACTGGGTCAGGTCATTCGTCCCGATCGAGAAGAAGTCCACCTCCGCGAGGAAGGTGTCCGCGAGCAGCGCAACCGCCGGCACCTCCACCATGATCCCGGGAGAGATTCCCCGTTGACGAGCCATTGCGGCGAACGCGCGTGCCTCATCGACCGTGGACACCATCGGGGCCATCACCCACGGGCGATCCACCCCGTTGTCCTTGGCGGCCTTGGCGATGGAGTCCAGCTGGCGCTCCAGCATGCCCTTATTGATGGCGTCGAGCCGGATGCCGCGCACGCCGAGTGCCGGGTTCTCCTCCTTCGCGTGGTTCGCGAAGGGCACCGGCTTGTCGGAGCCGGCGTCCAGCGTCCGAACGACCACCTTCCTCCCCGGGAAGGCTGCCAACACCTGACCGTAGAGGGCAGCCTGCTCGTCCACGGAGGGCTCGGTCTGGGCCGCGAAGAAGCAGAGCTCCGTGCGGAAGAGCCCGATTCCCTCGGCCTGCGTCTCCGCGGCGGCGCGGGCCGCCGCACCGTCCTGCACGTTGGCCAGGAGGTCAACATGGACACCGTCGGCCGTGCGGGCCGGACCCGCCCAGACACGGATCGCGTCGCGGCGGGCGATGTCGGCGGTCACGTGCTCCTGCGCGACGGCGGGCTCCACCCCCACCTCGATCGCACCCAGCGTGCCGTCCACCAGGACGGGCGTCCCCTCGATGACCCGCCGCAGCTCTTCAACGGCGACGACGCACGGGATGCCGAGTTGGCGGGCGATGATCGCGGTGTGACTGGTGGGGCCGCCCAGTCGGGTGACGAGCGCGCGGATCGTGGACGGATCGAGCCCGGCGGTGTCCGCCGGCGCGAGGTCGTGCGCCAGCAGGACGATGGGGACGTCGGACGTGGGGATGCCCGGCTCCGGTTCGCCGAGGAGCTCGGCGACGACACGGTCGTGGATGTCACGCAGGTCGGTCACGCGCTCGGCCATGAGCCCCCCGACCCGCTGGAACATCGCCACGAAATCCTCCGTGGCGCTTGAGGTGGCCGCCTCGGCCGCATGTCCGGACTTGATGAGCTTCTGCACCGCGCGATGCCAGCCGCGGTCCCGCGCGAGACCAGCCGTGGCCCCGAGGACCTCGGCCGCCACCCCGGTCGCGGCGCTCGCCCGTGCGGACAGCCGCTCGCCGACGACGCCGGCCGCCGCCGCGAAACGCGCCACCTCCGCCTCTCGGGCGGACTCGTCCAGCACGCGGTCCTGGACGGGAGGGGTCGGACGGGCCTTCGTCCAGACAGCCGGCGCGTACGCGTAGCCGGGAACGACACCCGTTCCGTGAATGACGAAGCTGAACGAATCGGTCATGGCAATTCCTCCGCAGTGAGTCTGGGCCACGGGTCGGGTGGTGCCCGACCGGCTGACACCAACTGTGGCACATACCCCTTGTGTCGTCAACACAAACGGGTGTATAACCTGACATATCAACATCTGAGTGTGTTGGTTCAAGACCGGAAGGCAGGGTGGCCATGTACGCGGAAGAGCGGCAGCAAGCGATCGCCCTGCTTGCCCAGGAGCACGGCCGGGTGAGCGTCGCCGACCTGGCCAAGCGGTTCGACGTGGCGGCCGAGACAGTCCGCCGCGACCTCGACTCCTTGGCTCACCTCGGGATCCTGAGCCGGGTGCACGGGGGCGCCGTTCCAGCGGACAAGGTGAGTCTCATCGAGACCGGTGTGACCGCCCGCGAGGTGACCCGCTCGGCTGAGAAGCTGCGCATCGCCCATGCGGCGATGGCGTTCCTGCCCGGGAGGCCCGGCGGCACCATCCTCCTCGATGCCGGGACCACCACCGCCCGCCTCGCGGACATCCTGAGCCCGGGACAGATCAACACCGTCGTCACCAACTCGCCCACGATCGCGTCCTCACTCGCCGCGCGCCAGATTGCCGACGTCCAGTTGCTGGGCGGGCGCCTCCGTGGTCTGACCCAGGCCACGGTCGGCGCCTCCACCGTGGAGGCACTCCGGGACCTCCACGTGGACGTCATCTTCGCGGGCACCAACGGTTTCAGCGTGAACCACGGATTCTCGACCCCCGATCCGAGCGAAGCGGCAGTGAAGCGCGCGATGGTGGCCAGTGGCAGGCTCGTCATCGTTCTCGCCGACTCCTCCAAGGCAGGTACCGACTACCTCGTCAGTTTCGCCCGCCCAGAGGACGTCGACGTCCTCGTCACCGACACCGGACTCAGCCGGGCCCAACAGAAATCCCTTTCCGACCAAGGAATCGAGGTAGTACTCGCATGATCGTCACCTTCACCGCGAACCCGAGCCTGGACCGCACAGCCGTGCTGGACAGGCCCCTGACCCGCGGCGGCGTCCACCGCGTCGAATCGGTCACCGTCGAGGCGGGAGGCAAGGGCGTCAACGTCGCCCGCGTCCTCCACGACGCGGGCCAGGACGTCCTGGCGGTGCTCCCCGCGAACGCCTCGGACCCGATACTCCCGGCGCTCCGGGCGATCGGGCTCCCCCACCGCGCCGTCGCCATCGGGGACCCGTTGCGCACCAACCTCACGCTGACAGAGGCGGACGGCACCACCACGAAGATCAATGAACCCGGACCCACCCTCACCCCCCAACAGGTTGACGACTGCACCGCCGCGGTGCTCGCCGCGGCCGAGGGTGCCTCCTGGGTCGCACTCTCCGGTTCGCTTCCCCCCGGTGCGCCGGTGGACTGGTATGCCCGGATGGTCGTGGCCCTCAAGCCCCTCGGCGTCCGTGTCGCGGTCGACACGTCCGACGCGCCGCTGCAGGCCCTCATCGACGCCCTCCCCGCAGCCGCCTTCGACCTGATCAAACCCAACTCCGAGGAGCTCGCCCAGCTCACCGGCGGCGACGCCCTGGAGTTCGAGGCCTCCGCCAGGAGCGGCAACCCCCGCCCGGTCGCCGACGCCGCTCGCGCCCTCGTGGACCGAGGCATCGGCTCGGTCCTCGTGACGCTCGGACCCGCCGGCGCCGTCCTCGTGACGGCGGAAGGCTCCTGGTACGCACCGGCCCCCAACGTCCCGGTGAAGAGCACGGTCGGCGCCGGCGACTCCTCGGTGGCGGGCTACATCCTGGCTGACGTGGCGGGCGCGAGCCCCGGGCGCCGGCTCCAGAGCGCGGTCGCGTACGGCTCGGCCGCGGCGGGGCTCGCGGGCACCGCCCTCCCCAAGCCCGGCGACGCCGACCCGGACGCCGCCGTCTTCACCCCCATCGACTGACCAACCCGTCCAGCACGACTCCCAACCCCCCAGAAGAAAGAGGAAGAAATGGATCTGATGACGACTGAACTCGTCGCCCTCGACGTGGACCTTGGTGCAACCAAGGCCGATGTCATCGAGTCGCTCGCGCGAATGGTCGCCGGCGCCGGTCGCGCCGACGCCGCCGGCCTCGCCCGCGACACCATGGAGCGCGAGGGCAAGGCCGCCACCGGCCTTCCCGGCGGCTTCGCCATCCCCCACTGCCGCTCCGCGGCGGTCACCCAGAGCTCGCTCGCGTTCGCGCGCCTCGCGCCGTCGGTGGACTTCGGTGCCAAGGACGGCCCGGCCGACCTCGTGTTCCTGATCGCCGCCGCCGCCGACGGCGATGCCGACCACCTCAAGCTGCTCACCAAGCTCGCCCGCGCGCTGGTCAGGAAGGAGTTCCTCGCGTCGCTGCGAGCAGCCACCTCCAAGGAGGAGATCGTCGCGCTCGTGGACGCCGTCCTCGCGCCCGCACCCGTGCCTGCGGCCGCGGCCGCCTCCTCCGCCGCAGGGGTAGGGGCCGTGGCCGCGGCCGCCGGGCCGGCGTTGCCCGTCATCGTCGCGATCACCGCGTGCCCGACCGGCATCGCGCACACCTTCATGGCCGCGGATCACCTGGTCAACGCGGGCAAGGAGATGGGCGTGGACGTCCAGATCGAGACGCAGGGCTCCGGGGCCGTCACCCTGCTGCCACCCAGCGTCATCCGGTCCGCCTCGGCCGTCATCTTCGCCACCGACGTGGGCGTCAAGGACCGCGAGCGGTTCGCGGGCCTGCCCGTGATCGAGTCCGGCGTGAAGCGCGCGATCAACGAGCCCAAGGTCATGCTGCAGGAGGCGCTCGCCGCCGCGAAGAACCCGAACGCGCGCCGCGTCTCCGGCGACGCCGCCGCCGCACAGTCTGGCAGTGAGGGCGCAAAGCTCGGCTGGGGCAAGCGCATCCAGCAGGCGCTCATGACCGGCGTGTCCTACATGATCCCCTTCGTGGCCGCCGGCGGTCTGCTCATCGCCCTCGCCTTCCTGTTCGGTGGGTACCAGGTCGACCCCGCGGTCGCCCTGACCAGCACCCTGTTCAACCTGCCCGAGCAGGGACTCATGTACTACATCGGCGCGGTGATGATGGCCACCGGCAAGGCGGCCTTCGCCTTCCTCGTGCCCGCACTGTCCGGCTACATCGCCTACGCGCTCGCCGGGCGGCCCGGCATCGCCCCCGGATTCACGGGTGGCGTGATCTCCGTCGCCGTGGGGGCGGGCTTCCTCGGCGGACTCCTCACCGGTCTCGTCGCGGGCTTCGTTGCCCTGTGGATCGGCAGCTTCAAGGCGCCGCGCTGGCTCACCGGCCTGATGCCCGTCGTGATCATCCCGCTCGTGGCGACCCTGATCACCGGTGGCGTGATGTACCTCCTGCTCGGACGGCCGCTCGCGGCCGCGACCGAGGGCCTGACGAACTGGCTCAGTGGCCTGTCCGGCGGCTCCGCCATCCTCCTCGGCATCATCCTCGGCCTGATGATGTGCTTCGACCTCGGCGGCCCGGTCAACAAGGCGGCCTACCTGTTCGCCACGGCCGGCCTGTCGGCCAACACCCACGCCGCGTTCCAGATCATGGCCGCCGTCATGGCTGCCGGCATGGTGCCGCCGCTCGCGATGGCGCTGTCCACCACGATCCGTCCGAAGCTCTACACCGAGCCCGAGATCGAGAACGGCCGCGCGGCCTGGCTGCTGGGCGCCTCGTTCATCTCCGAGGGCGCCATCCCGTTCGCGGCGGCCGACATCCTCCGCGTGATCCCCTCGATGATGCTCGGTGGCGCGGTCACCGGCGCCCTGATCATGGCCCTCGGGGTCGGCAGCCGGGCGCCCCACGGCGGCATCTTCGTCCTCTTCGCCATCACGAACGTGTTCGGGTTCCTGATCGCACTCGTGGCCGGTACGGTGGTGGCAGCCACAGCCGTCACCTTCGCCAAGGAAATGGGCGGCAAGAAGGTCCAGCCCGTCGTCGCCGCCGCGGTCTGACCCCACCCCGTTAGGAGAACAGCATGCCAAGCAAGACCGCCATCGTCGGATCGGCAATCGGGCTCCACGCCCGCCCCGCGACGATCATCGCCGAGGCCGCCGCCGAGTACGACGACGAGATCACCCTCGCCGTCGAGGGCCAGGACCCGGTGGATGCCGGTTCCTCGCTGCTGATCATGACCCTTGGCGCCGAGAAGGGCGCCGTGGTCACGGTCGAGTCGGACAACGCCGAGGCCGTCGAGGTCATCGCCGCCCTTGTCGAGAAGGACCTGGACGCCGAGTAGTCCGACCGCAGGAACCGCCCCCGCGCCCGCCGGCATGGGGGCGGTTCCTCGTTGCGGGCGACTCACAGGATGTCCCCAGCTCGCCGCGGTAGGGTCACCCGGAATCCACCCACACCGACCGGAGTCACATGCGCCCCCGCCACCTCACTCTGCCCACCGTCCTTCTCGACGCCGACCCCTCCACGGCCCTCCAGGTGCAGGTCCTCGCCGCCGGCGATGGCGACGTGGTCGAGCCGGGCGACCTGCTCGTGGCGGACTACCTCGGCCAGGTGTGGGGCGGTGATGTCTTCGACAGCTCCTTCGATGGCTCGCCCGCGGCGTTCTCCATCGGCACCGGTGCGGTGATCGAGGGCTGGGACGCCGGGATCGCCGGCACCGAGACGGGCGCGATTGTCGGGCCCGTGGTCACGGGCGGCCTCGGCGAGGCCGCCGCCGTCTCCGTCCCCGATCGGGAGCCGTGTCCTCCTGGAGCTCCCCGCGGCCGATGCGGAGAGCCCGGCGATCGCCGCGGTGGTGGACATCCTCGCCCAGATCAGTACCAGCTGAGGTCGCCGGGGCGCCGATCAGCCACGCTCACCACGTCAGGCCAGGTCGGAAGACTCGGTGAGGAGGTAGCGCCCCACCATGCCGACGCTGCTGCCGAGGCCACCCAGGAACTCGATGCTGAGGGTCGGCGAGTCGCGGAGTTCCCACAACACGCCGGCCGTCACCCAGGCGGCCTCCCGGGCCTTCGCGATGCTCCAGTTGCCCACGAGCGTCACCACGGGCGCGAACTCGCGGTCCACGGCAAGGGCCCCCCCGTCCAGGAACGACTGCCGCACCTCTCCCTGGACCTCGGCGAGGATTCCGGTGACGGCGTCGTAGTCGCGCTGGACCCCGGGGCTGCGCGGTGACAGCCCCAGCTGGCGGCAGGACCGGACCAGCGCGATGGGCAGGTCGTGGTTGATGTGCGCGTTCATCCCCGCCAGGGCGAACTGGATCGGTTCGCAGCGGGCCCGGCGGCGTTCGAAGAGCGGCGCCCAGGCCCTGCCCACCGGAGCGGCCGTCAGCTGGTCGAGGAACAACCCGGCGAAGACGATGTCGAGTCGCGTCGCGAAGGCCGGTTTCGAGAACTGCCCCTCACCGATTCGCTCGAGCACCAGGCGGGTCACCTTCAGATACATCCGGGTGAACACGGCGACCCCGTCCTCGGGCGGCAGGGCGTCGTCGACCGACTGGAGTCTGGCCACGACCGCCTCCACCGATCCAAGCTGCCCGCGCGGAACGGGCTCACGCCCACGTCGCACCGCCGGATTCCTCAGCTTCTCCACGAGATCCGTCAACCAGCCCATGGGGGGACGATAGACCACCGCCGGCGGGCATGGAGCCGACGGCGCGTACGATTCAGCGGTGAGCTCCCCTGTTTCGTCGCGCGGCTGGCGCGGCCACGAGACGTGGGCCCTCTACGCCGGTTATGGCATCGGCGCCTTCGGCATCAATGGCTTGGGTTCGGTGCTGCTGCCCCTGCAGCAGGACCTGGGCGTGGGGCGCTCAGCGGTGGCCTTTTACCCCACGCTGTTCGCGCTGTCCACGATCCTCGCCGGACTCGTGGGCAGCCAGGTTTCCAACCGCGTCGGTGAAGCCCGGCTGCTCGTCATCGCCTACGTGAGCTTCATGGTCGGCGCGGCACTGTTCTGGGTGGACATCCGCTGGGCCACCGCTGTTGGCGCCCTCCTGCTGGGGATCGGCGGCGCCGCCGGGATCCTCGTGATCCCGGTGCGCCTCGCGCGGCTCCATCCGCGGCGTTCGACCGTCGCCCTCACCGAATCGAACGCCGTCGCCAGCCTTTCCGCGATTCTTGCCCCGGTTCTCGTCGCGGCGACGCTGGCCACCGGCGTCGGGTGGCGGTTCGGCTACCTCCTGCCGATCCTCGTCCTGTCGGCCGCCATGGTCGTCCGCTACGTGCCGCGCCTGCGGTCGGCCGACCCTCAAGCGGCGCCCGACGACGCGGTGGAGGTCGACCTGCGACGCGGCCCTGTCCTCGGGCGGTGGTCCGACGCCGTCCTCGCGGTGTCCGCCGAGTTCTCCCTGGTGTTCTGGGCGGCGACGGCGTTGGCGGAGTGGCACGACGTGGAGACCGCCGTAGCGGTGGTGGCGGCGGGCATGTTCCTCGTGGGGATGGCCGCCGGGCGCATCTTCGCCGGTCCGGTGGTCGGGCGGTACCCGGCCCGGACGGTGACGCTCGGGGGCGCGGGGATCGGGATCGCCGGGTTCGTCGTCTACTGGTCGTCCCCCGTGCTTGGTGTCGCCGCCGGCGGGCTGGCGCTCGCCGGCGTCGGGATCTCGGTTCTCTACCCCGTGGCGATCGGGCGCCTGATCGCGGCCCGGCCCGACAATCCCGTCGCGGGGGCGTCCCTCGGGGCGCTGGCCATCGGCCTCTCCGTGGGCGCTGCGCCCGTGGCGCTCTCCTGGCTGGCCGACGGCGTGGGCATGCGCCAGGCGTACCTGGTCGTGCCGATCTTCCTCGGTCTGCTGGTGCTCAAGAACCTGCGTCGGGCCCCCGCCCGAGGCTGACCAGTCCGCAGCCGATTTCTGTGGATTCCCCCCGGCATGCTAGGTTTGACGCTGCAGATCGAGGCGGGGCAACCGCCGGGATCGACACCCGTCCGGGTGGCGGAATAGGCAGACGCGCTAGCTTGAGGTGCTAGTGCCCGAAAGGGCGTGGGGGTTCAAGTCCCCCTCCGGACACCACCATCACGGCGCGCCCTTCAGATCCTGAGGGGCGCGCCGTCAGCCTTTGAGAGCCTCCATGAGGAGGTGGACGAGAGCCTCCACCTGCACGACATCGCTCGAGGTGACCTCCTCGTCACTACCATCGAGTGCCCGCGCGGCGAGACCCGCCTTCGAGTCGATCAGCTCGGCGATCTTCGTGTCGATCGTGTGCGCCGCGAGGATGCGCCAGGCCGTGACCGGCTCCTGCTGTCCGATCCGGTGCAGCCGGTCGATCGCCTGCTCCTGCTCAGCGGCGGTCCAGGAGAGCTCGGCCAGCACGACGTTCGACGACGCGTGCAGGTTCAGCCCCACCCCCGCGGCGGTGAGCGAGCACACGGCAACGGCTACGTCGGGATCCTTCTGGAAGGCGTCGATCGCGCGTTGACGCTGGAGGGAGGTCTGGTCCCCCCGGATCGACACCGTCGCCAGTCCGGCGTCCCCGAGCACTCGCTCCGCCGTGTCCATGACGTCGATGTGTTTCGCGAACAACACGACCTTCCCGGCCGAGCGTGCGAGCTGAGCCGCGTAGTCCGCCGCGAGCGTCGCCTTGCCCTGCCCGATCTTGCGCACCATCGTGAACACGTTCTCGGTGCCACCGCTGGAGTTGGCGGAATGCAGCTCTGAGAGCGCCACGCGCCGCATCAGCTCGACATCCGGTTCGCCCGTCCCCGTGCCCTCCTTGCGGGCGTCGAGGAGGCCGTGGTAGCGGGCGGCCAGCCGCTTCCCCAGCGCGCGCTCGGCGCGCCGGATGGAGCGCCCGAGTGCGTCGTCGAGCTCGACCGGCAGGTCGACCACGCGCTTGGCAGGCAGGTCACTGGCCACGTCGGCCTTGCGCCGTCGGACGATGCCCATGCTGATGACCGCGTCCCGGGCCGCCGGGTAGAACGCGTGGTCCGCGGGCGTGAGTCCGATGTCCTCGAGCCTGCGCACCAGTGCGGGACTGGGCTGGTCGCCCGTGATCCAGCCGAGGAACCGCCAGATCGCACGGAAGTCCTCGACGTCGTTGATGAGTGGGGTACCGGTGAGCGCCATGAGCAGCGGGTTGCCGCCCGGCGTGCGCGCGCGAATCCGCTCCGCCAGCGCGAGGACGTGGCGCGAGCGTTGCGAGCCAAGGTTCTTGATGAAGTGGGCCTCGTCCACAACCATCGAGCGGAAGCCGAGCGTCGAGGTCCACGACAGGTGGCGGTCGAGGATCTCGTAGTTGACGACGAACACGTCCGCAAAGGCGTCCATGTCCTCGCCATCGCCGTGGATCACCGTCACGCGACGGTGCGGCGTCCAGCGCTCCACCTCGCGGGCCCAGTTGATCTTCACGACGTTCGGCACGACGGCGAGCATCGGGTACGCGTCAGCCACGGTCGCAGCCAGGATCGCCTGCGCCGTCTTGCCCAGTCCCGGCTCGTCGGCGAGCAGGAAGGTGCGGTGGCCCCGCCGCACAGCCTCGAGGAGCCGCGCCTGGTGCGGCATGAGGTGCGATCCTCGGGGAGAGATGTTGTCGACCCGCGGAGCCTCGGGGAGCGCCATCGACGCCGTGGCACCGCCCGCACCCTGCTCGAATGCCCGGAAGAGCGGGTCCATGAGATCCCACCCGGAGAGGTGGCCGAGAGAGCCCCCGCCCACCGGTCGACGTCCCAGATCCGGTGCCAGGAACGGGTTGGCCCGGGCCCTCGCCAGGACCGAGGCTGGAACCACCTGCTTTGCGGCCAGGTCCGGCGGAACTGCCGGCACACGCACCGGGGCAGCCACGGGGATCTCGAGGTCCTCGGGGGCGAGCTCCGCACCAGTTTCCAGCAGCCACTCCCGACGCAGCCGCAGGGCAGCGGTGCTCGGCGTGACATCATCGCGCAGCAGGCTGAGCAGGCTCGTGTCCCGGGCGGCAATCTGGGCGAGGATCGCCGCGATGCCCTCGATGCGCTTGAGCAACTGCTTCCTGGCCGCGTCGGGCAGGGATTTGTCCTCCTTGATCCGGGCACGCTCCGAGCGCATGAGGAGCGAGATCACCTGGAACTTCGTTCGGTCCCTCGGACCCACCCTGCCGGTCGTCGCCTTCGCCTGCACCTGACGGACGTGGCGTGCAAGGATCGGGATGAGGGGTGCCCGTTCGTCAGCGCTCACCGCACCCGCTCGGGTGCCTGAACGACCGGAACGGAGGCGACGGTCGGAGGCCGGCATGCTCTCCCATTTGTCGAGGATCGATGATGTGGCGGCGCATGCGGGGGCTGCTGCCGAGGCACCCCTCGCCGCAACCGCCCGACCACTCGGCGCGGGGCTGGCCCCAACGGGGCAGCGCCATGGTCGTCGCGTTCCAGCTCGGGCTTTGCGCCATCGGCGGCCGCTGTGCGGCGGAGTAACCGCAAGCACCGCCACCAGCTTACGCCCAGCCCGCCCTTACGCCCAGTCGCCACGGTCTCGGCGACGTCGGCCGTCGCTCGAGGGGCTCGGCCGCCTACCTGAGCTACGGCCCCTTTGGTGACAAGGGAGAAAGCTGGGTGCGCGTCGGATCTCCCGTTGGACGCGCCGATTGCGTGGCATGCTCGGACCCCGTCGATGTTGGCAGCGCAACATGCACTCCACCGCGAGAGCCATAGAGTGATATGCGTCACTAATCAGCGCCAAGACGCCACGTCCCGGCCGGCACTCACCCCTCGTAGCTCTGCTCCACAGTGAACCAGGTGTGGGAATGCTCCGCCCCGACCCGCTCGAGCAGATCGAGGGCAGCGGGCCGCTTCCCGCTGGTCCGATTCGCCAGAAGGGTATCGAGGTCCCGCCACGTCGTCTGGATGCGCCAGGCACCACCCTGCCCGCGCAGGAGTTCCGACCGCACCAGCCCCTCGGGCTTGTCGGCGTCGATCATCTGGCGGTGGCCCTCGAGGAACTCGGCCTCGCGGGCAGGATCAACCGTGGCATCGACGGCCGTGACAACGAACGCACCCATGGGACGTCCCTCCAGATTGGTGAAGTCAACCACCCAATCGTGCCCCACCCCGATGTCGGCGCCGACGAACGCCTGTCCGGAGACCCCCAGGCCTGCGCCCATCGCAATGCTCAGCCACAGGTGGTCCCAGCGGGACATGTTGTCGCCCATCCAGTTCGCGGCATAGCGCTGGATGCCGGCGAACCCCGCCCGCGAGAGCACGAACGTGCGCCTGTCCGGCATCGCCGCCAGCAGGCCCTGCGTGGTGCCCATCGCCATGAGGAGCGCGTACTGGTTGTGGAACCGCTCGTGGGAGAACGCGCCGCGGCCGAACCGCATCGCACCGGGGTCGATCGCGCCGGTGGCGGGCTCGTTCATGTCGTTCCAGATGCCCGCCACGCCGGACGCCACGTGCGCGGCGTTGAGCTCACCCCACCAGGCGCGCCCCTCCTCGGCGACGAAGTCCGGGAAGGTCGTGTTACCGGGCCAGACCTGGCCGATGTAGACGTCGCCACCCTCGGTGCGGCAGAGCACGTCGCGCTCGAGCGCCTGGTCGTGGACGCGGCAGCCGAGCTCGTGCTTCACGCCCGGGTCAACGATGGTGATCACCCGGAAGCCCTCCCCGGCGAGCCGGGCGAGCATGCCGGGGACGTCGGGAAAGTTCCCGGTGTTCCGCGTGAAGACCCGGTAGCCGTCCGGTGGTCGATGTCCAGCCAGAGCGCGTCACACGGGATGCCCTCGTCAAGGAGTCGCTTCGCGAGGGCTTCCAGGGTGTCCGCGGTGTAGTCGAACCAGCGGCACTGGTGGTAGCCGAGGGCCCACAGTGGCGGCGGCGCGGTGCGGCCCGTCAGCCAGGTGTAGGCCTCGAGGATGGCGGGCATGCCGGGACCGGAGAAGTCATAGTGCGCCCGATACCCGTTGTCCACGAACGAGCCGGCCATCGCTCCCGACGGGTGGGACTGGGGGTAGAAGAGCGGGATCGAGACGTAGTACGGGTCGAACTCGGTGCTCGTCCTGTCCGAGCGTGGGTCCGCGTCCGGCCTCCCGGCCGTGAACTCCCCCGACGCCTTGGGGTCCAGCACGTCCGTGTTCCACAGCGTGAAGTCCCGGCCGCGCCGGTTGTGGCTGCCGCTCTTCTCCCTCAACCCGAAGATCGCGTCCTCGCGGCGGCACCGGCGCCGGATCACGAACGCGTCGTTCAGGGTCGCGTAGGCCCAGGAGCGGCCCGCCCCGTCCCACGCGGTCTCGACGACGGCGCTCCCGTCGGTCCGGTGGACGTCCAGCCTGAACGGGTCGAGCCAGGGGAGACCACCAGGGCGGGGGTGCGGAGGCGGACGACGCCGTCGCCCCGCTCGACGGCGAACGTCACCTCGCGTGAGAACGGGTCCACGCACACCGCGAACGTCGGCGACTCGTCGAACACCCGCCACGGCTGATCGCGACCCGCACGACGTCGTCGCGCACGACGCCGACCCGCAGGCGTTCGCCGTGGAGGTGCGCGAGGAGACCCCGTGGGGCCTCCTCGACGGCGTCGACAATCTCGAACCGGATGTAGTGGTCGGTGACGGCCATCGGGCGATCCCTGGTGAAGGTCAGATCGCCGGGTGCATGGTCCAGATCCGGCTCATGTAGTCACGCATGGAGCGGTCGGAGGAGAAGAACCCGCTGCGGGCCACGTTGAGGATCGCGGATCGGGTCCACTCCTCCTCGTCGGCGTAGGCGGTGTCCACCCTGGCTTGGGCCGCGAGGTAGGCCTGGTAGTCCGCGAGGACCAGGAACCGGTCCTCGTAGAGCAGGTTGGAGACCACGGGTTCGAACACGCCGCGGTTCCCGCCGGAGAAGGCGCCCGAGGAGATGAGGTCGATAGCCGACTTCAGCTCGGGGTCCTGCTCGTAGAAGGCGCTCGGGTGGTAGCCGGTGGCCTGCAACTCCGCGACCTCGGGTTCCGCCAGACCGAACAGGAAGAAGTGCTCATCACCCACGAGCTTGCGGATCTCCACGTTCGCGCCGTCGTCGGTCCCGATGGTCAGGGCGCCGTTGAGGGCGAACTTCATGTTGCCGGTGCCGGACGCCTCCTTGCCGGCCAGGGAGATCTGCTCGGACAGGTCCGCGGCGGGAATGAGCTTCTCCGCCAGGGTCACGTTGTAGTTCGCCGGGAAGGCCACGGTGAGGCGTCCCGCGACCCGCGGATCGGTGTTGACCACCGCACCGACGGAGTTGATGAGGTAGATGATCTCCTTGGCCATCCGGTAGCCGGGCGCCGCCTTCGCGCCGAAGACGAACGTCCGCGGCGTGACGTCCGCGGCCGCCACCGTGCCGGAGATGATCCTGTCGTAGAGCGTGACGATGTGCAGCAGTTTGAGCGTCTGCCGCTTGTACTCGTGCAGCCGCTTCACCATGACGTCGATCATGTGGTTCTCGGGCAGGTCGATGCCGTCCCGGTCCTGCAGCACCGTGGACAGTCGAGCCTTGTTGGCCGCCTTGATCTCGCGGAACTGCTGCCGGAACTCACTGTCCTCGGCGTACGGCTCGAGCTCCCGCAGTCGCTCCAGGTCGGTGAGCCAGCCGATCCCGATGGCATCCGTGATGAGCTGTGACAGGCCGGGGTTGGCAAGGCGCACGAAGCGCCGCGGGGTGACACCATTGGTCACGTTCGTGAACTTGTCGGGCCAGTACTCGGAGAAGTCGGGGAGCACCTTGTCCCGCAGCAGTTGGGAGTGCAACTCGGCCACCCCGTTGACCTTCGTCCCGGCCACCGTGGCGAGGTGGGCCATCCGCACCGACCGCTCGGGGTAGTCGGCGACGATCGACATCCGGCGCGCACGCATCTCGTCGCCCGGGTAGGTTGCCCGGACCTCCGCAAGGAATTCGTCGTTGATCCGGTAGATGATCTCCAGATGGCGCGGCAGCAGGTGACCGAGCAGTTCCGCGGGCCAGACCTCGAGGGCTTCGGGAAGCAGGGTGTGGCAGGTGTAGGCGAAACACTGCCGGGTGACCGTCCAGGCGTCGTCCCACTCGAACTCGTGCTCGTCGACCAGGAGTCGCATCATCTCGGGGACGGCGATCACCGGATGCGTGTCGTTGAGCTGGAAGATGATCCGCTCGGGGAGCCGGTGCAGGTCGAAACCCGCTTCCAGGGAGTGGTCGATGAAGTCGCGCAGCGAGCAGGCCACGAAGAAGTACTGCTGCTGGAGCCGCAACTCCTTGCCCTGCCGGGTTGAGTCCTCCGGGTACAGCACCTTGGTGATGTTCTCCGCGAATGTCTGCGCCCGGACGGCCTCGGCGTAGTCGCCGGCGTTGAAGATGTCGAGGTCGAACGCCTTTGTCGCCTGGGAGCTCCACAACCGGAGGGTGTTGACCCGGCCGTTCTGGTAGCCGGGAACCATGTAGTTGTAGGGGATCCCGAGAACGTTCCACGCCGGGATCCACCTGGTGCGGGTCACGCCCGCGTCGTCGATGTACTGCTCGGTCCGCCCACCGAAGTCCACCTGGACGGCCGCCTCGGGGTGCGGGAACTCCCACGGACCCCCGAGGGCAAGCCACGTGTCGGGCTTCTCCACCTGGCGGCCGTCGACGAAGTCCTGCCGGAAGATGCCGTACTCGTAGCGGATGCCGTAGCCGATGCAGGGAACGCTCATCGTGGCCAGGGAGTCGATGAAGCAGGCCGCGAGTCGCCCGAGGCCGCCGTTGCCCAGACCCGGCTCGACCTCCTGCGCCCGCAGCGTCGCGAGCTCGATGCCGCAGGCCGCCAAGCCCTTCTCGACGATGTCGTTCAGGTCCGTGGCCAGCAGGGCGTTCCCCAGTTGCCGGCCGAGCAGGTACTCGGCGGACAGGTAGCCGACTGCCTTGACCTTGGACTCACGCTGCCTGCGCGCCGTCTCCAGCCAGCGAGCCATCAGGTAGTGGCGCACCGTCCGGGCGAGGGCCAGGTACTGGTCGTTGACCGTGGACAGCGAGAGCGCAACACCCTGGCCGCCGTTGAGCTCCCGGAGGAACTCCCGGACGAACCCGTCCACCGAGTGTGGGGGGGACCCCACAGGGGCATTGGCCACCGGGTGGGTGGGGGGGAATGCCGGCCCGACTCGGCGGGTCGGCGGGACGGGGGGCACCGCCGCCGCGGAGGACTCCACGGCGGATGTCGCTGATGTGTGCAGGTCGGTCACCCGCCACAGCCTACCGACCTTTCCGTTTCGCAAAGAATCGGTCTGAGTGAGCGCCCCGGCCGGGCGCCGCAGTGGAGGCGGTCGCCGGGCGGCGCAGTGGAGGCGGTCGCCGGGCGGCGGCGATAGCCTTGGTCCGCCGCCGACGTCACCAAGCCATGAGGAGTTCCGATGAGTGAGCCACGCAGGGTAGTCATCATCGGCGCCGCCGGGCGGGACTTCCACAACTTCAACGTCCTCCACCGCAACAACCCCGACGCCCGCGTGGTGGCATTCACCGCCGCCCAGATCCCCGACATCGCGGGGCGTGTGTACCCGGCGTCGCTTGCGGGATCCCTGTACCCGGACGGCATCCCGATCGTGGACGAGTCCGAGCTCACCGACCTGATCCGGCGCGAGCGGGTGGACGAGGCGGTCTTCTCCTACTCCGACGTCACCCACGAGCACGTGATGCACCTTGCCTCGGCGTGCATAGCCGCCGGCGCCGACTTCGTGCTCCCGGGCGGCCGGCCCACCATGATCAGGTCGACCAAACCGGTGATCGCGGTGACCGCAGTCCGCACCGGCTCCGGGAAGTCCCAGACCAGCCGGTACCTCGTACACATCCTCAAGGACATGGGCAAGAGGGTCGTCTCCATCCGGCACCCCATGCCCTACGGTGACCTCGCCGCGCAGGCCTGCCAGCGGTTCGCCAGCTACGCCGACCTGGACACGCACGACTGCACGATCGAGGAGCGCGAGGAGTACGAGCCGCACATCGACCTGGGCTTCGTGATCTACTCGGGCGTCGACTACGAGCAGATCCTGCGCGCGGCCGAGCAGGAGGCGGACGTGATCCTGTGGGACGGCGGCAACAACGACCTGCCGTTCTACGCCAGCGACCTGCACGTCGTGGTGGTGGACCCGCTGCGCCCGGGTGACGAGACCCGCTACCACCCGGGTGAGGCGAACCTGCGGATGGCGGACGTCGTCGTCGTCAACAAGTGCGACTCGGCCACCGCGGAGAACATCGCAGCGGTCGAGGCCAGCAGCCGGGCGCTCAACCCGGACGCGACGATCATCCGCGCCGACAGCCCGGTCACCGTCTCCGACCCGACCGTGGTGCGCGGCAAGCGGGTGATCGTCATCGAGGACGGCCCCACCCTGACCCACGGGTCGATGACGTACGGGGCCGGCGTCGTCGGCGCACGTCAGGCGGGTGTCGCGGAAATCGTCGACCCGAGCCCGTTCGCGGTCGAGTCGATCGCCGCCACCTACCGGAAGTACCCGAACGCGGTGGGAATCCTGCCCGCGATGGGCTACGGCGAGGCGCAGATCCGGGACCTGGAGGCGACCATCGAGGCCGCCGACTGCGATGCCGTCGTTTCGGGAACGCCGATCGACCTCACCCGCGTGCTGTCGGTGTCCAAGCCGATGGTGCGCGCCACCTACGTGTTGCGCGAACGCGAGCCCGGGGCCCTGGAGCGGGAGGTCCGCAGGGTCCTTGAAGGCTGACCCTCCAGCTCCCGGGCCTGGTTGTCAGTAGACCGGGCTCCACATCTGGGCGCGGATGTGCTCGCGGAGGTCCTCCGGCCGGGGCAGGCCGGCGCGGCCCTGCGCGTAGGCCACCTCGGCGACGGCGACGGCGATGTCCACCGAGATGTCGCGGATCTCCTGCAGGGGTGGGTAGACGCGCCCGGCGGCCAGGTCGTCCTCCGCCACCTGGCCCGCCAGGGTGTGCGCCGCCGCCATGAACATCTCGTCGGTCACGTGGGAGGCCTCGACGGCGATCACGCCGAGCCCCACGCCCGGGAAGATGTAGGCGTTGTTGCCCTGTCCTGGCACGAGGGTGCGGCCCTGGAACTCCACCGGGGCGAACGGGCTCCCGGAGGCGAAGATGGCGCGCCCCTCGCTCGACTCGTAGGCCTGCACGGCGGTGCACTCCGCCTTCGAGGTTGGGTTGGAGAGCGCGAAGACCACCGGCCGCTCGTTGTACTCCGCCATCAGCCGCACCACGTCCGGGGTGAAGGCGCCTTTCTGGCCGGAAGCCCCGATGAGGATGGTCGGCCGGACCGCCGCGACGGCGCCCAGCAGGTCCCCCACCGGTGCGGCGTCGTGGGCGTAGGGCTGCTTGTGGGCCGCCAGTTCGGTGCGGCTGGACACCACGAGGCCCTGGGAGTCGACGAACCAGCAGCGGGCGCGGGCCTCCGCCGTCGTGAGCCCGTCCGCCGCGATGGCGGAGACGAGGAGGTCGGCGATCCCGATGCCGGCCTCGCCGGCCCCGAAGAACAGCACGCGCTGGTCCGCCAAGCGCCCCCCGGTGAGGCGGAGCGCGGAGAGAACGCCCGCGAGCGCCATGGCGGCGGTGCCCTGGATGTCGTCGTTGAAGGTGCAGATCCGGTCGCGGTACGTGCGCAGCAGCCGGAACGCGTTGGCGTTCGCGAAGTCCTCGAACTGGAGCAGCGCGCGCGGGAAGCGCTCCGTCACGGCCTGGACCAACTCCTCCACGAGCTCGTCGTAGGCGTCGCCGCGGAGGCGCGGCGCGCGGATGCCTGCGTAGAACCGGTCCTGGAGCAGGGTCTCGTTGTTCGTGCCAACGTCCAGCATCAGGGGTAGGGTCCACGCGGGGTGGATGCCCGCGCACGCGGTGTACAGCGAGAGCTTGCCAACCGGGATGCCCATCCCGTTCGCGCCGAGGTCACCGAGGCCGAGGATGCGCTCGCCGTCGGTGACCACGATCGCGCGGACGTCGTCGTGCGGCCAGTTGGCCAGGAGCTCGGCGACCCTGCCGCGGTCCTTCGCGCTGATGTACATCCCGCGGGGACGGCGGAAGATGTGGCAGTACTCCTGGCAGGCCTGGCCCACGGTGGGGGTGTAGATGATGGGCATCATCAGGTCCATGTTCTCCGTGACCACCCGGTAGAACAGGGACTCGTTGCGGTCCTGCAGGCTGGTGAGCAGGATGTACCGCTCCAGGTCATCGGGTTTGCGGTGGAAGTTCTCCAGCACGCGGTCCACCTGGACGTCCTGGGGAATCACCTCGACGGGCAGGAGCCCTCTCAGGCCCAGCCGCCCACGCTCATCGTCGGTGTAGGCGGTCCCGTGGTTGCGCAGCGGGTCGTGCAGCAGTTGGACGCCCCGGCGCGTTACTTCTTCGTGTGCCACCCCTCCACGGTATTCCTCCGTCCGGATGCACGAACGGTGTTCGCAGCCCTTCGATCAGTAGGCCGGGCTCCACACGTACGCGCGGATGTGGGCTTCGAGGTCCTCGGGGCGCGGGACGCGGGCGAGCCCCTGAGCGTACGCCACCTCGGCGACGGCGACGGCGATCGCCACGGAGACCTCGTGGATCTCCCGGAGCGGCGGGTACACGCTGCCGGTGGCGAGCTGCTCCTCCGATACCTGGTGGGCGAGGGTGCGCGCGGCGGCCATGAACATCTCCATCGTGACCCTCGAGACCTCGACGGCGACTACACCCAGCCCGATGCCAGGGAAGATGTACGCGTTGTTGCCCTGGCCGGGCACGAGGGTGCGGCCCTCGTACCGCACGGGCGCGAAGGGGCTGCCGCATGCGAAGACCGCGCGCCCCTCGCTCCACTCGTAGGCGCGGGAGGCGGTGCACTCCGCCTTCGAGGTGGGGTTGGAGAGCGCGAAGATCACGGGACGCTCGTTGTACTCGGCCATCCGGCGCACGACGTCCTGGGTGAACGCGGCGTGCTGCCCGGAGACGCCGACGAGGATGGTAGGCTTCACGGACTCGACGGCGGCCAGCAGGTCCGCGGCGGGCTCCCCGTCGTGGGCGAACGTGCGCTTGTTCTCGGACAGGTCGGTGCGGCTGGCGACGACGAGCCCCCGGGAGTCGACGAAGCAGCAGCGCGCCCGGGAACCCGCCGTCGTGAGCCCCTCCTGTACCATCGCCTCGACGACGAGGCCCGCGATGCCGAGGCCGGCGCCGCCCGCGCCGTGAAACAGGATGGTCTGCTCGGAGAGCCGCCCGCCCGTGATTCGCATGGAGGAGAGCAACCCGGCAAGGGCGACCGCGGCAGTGCCCTGGATGTCGTCATTGAACATGCAGTACTCGTGGCGGTACCGGCCCAGCAGGCGGAAGGCGTTGGCGTTGCCGAAGTCCTCGAACTGGATGAGCGCGCGGGGGAAGCGCGCGGCGACGGCTGCCATGAACTCGTCGAGGAGCTCGTCATAAGCCTCGCCGCGAACGCGCTGGGCCTTCATGCCGGTGTAGAAGGGGTCGTCGATGAGGTCGAAGTTGTTGGTGCCGACGTCGATGGTGATGGGCAGGGTGGTGGCCGGGTCGATCCCGGCGCAGGCGGTGTACAGGGACAGCTTGCCGATCGGGATGCCCATGCCGTTGGTGCCGAGGTCACCGAGGCCGAGGATGCGCTCGCCGTCGGTGACCACGATGACGCGGACGTCGTCGCGCGGCCAGTTGGCGAGGATCTCCGCGACGGAGCCCCTGTCCTCGGCGGTGATGTACATGCCGCGCGACCGGCGGGAGAGGTGCGAGAACTCCTGGCAGGCCAGGCCCACGGTGGGGGTGTAGATGATCGGCATCATCGTCTCGATGTTGTCCGACACCACCCGGTAGAACAGGGTCTCGTTCCGATCCTGCAGGTTCGTGAGGCCGGTGTAGCGCGCGAGGTCGTTTGCCGCGTTCCGGAAGTTCGCCAGCACACGGGCGACCTGGATCTCCTGCGGGATCACCTGGTACGGGAGCAGTCCGCGGAGGCCGAACTTCTCGCGCTCCTCGCGGGTGTGCGCCGTGCCGTGGTTGAGGAGGGGGTCGTGCAGGATCTCGACGCCGTGGGGTGCCATGATGCTCTTTTCCTCGGGAGCGTGGGAGCGCGGGTGCAGGTCCAAAAATCTACTCCCCAGCTACGGCGGGCCGAGGCTGGCTCGTCCGGGGGCGACGGCCAAGTGAAGGAGTGCCGTAGGGCACTCCCCTCAGGTCGCGAGCGGAAAGTGCGGGTGCACCGTCGCGCGGCCTTGGAAGGACAAGATGGCGGGATTCTGGATGACCCCGTCGCGGATCTCGATGGCCCGACGAATGGTGGGGTCCGCGTCCCAGGCGTCACCGCCTCCGAGGACCGTGCGGAGGAAGGGGAGCAGCGCCTCGCTGATCTCCCAGGTCGCGGAGTTCCACAGGTACGACGGGCTGTGGTCGACCGCGTAGTAGAGCACATTCTCACCGACCACGAAGGCGGGCTCGTCGAACGACGTCGGGCGGGCCCAGCTGAAGCCCATGCCCTCGTCGCAGGAGACGTCGATTACCAGGGTGCCTGGTGCCACGTCCACGAGGTCGTCCTCCGTCATGAATGTGAGTGGGGCATCAGTGTCCTGGAGCACGCAGTTGACGATGATGTCGTGCTCCGCGAGAAACCCGGCAAGGGGCACCCGTCCGTGCTCCGTGACCGCGTGACTCACATCGGTTGCGGGCCCGTCGCTGTCGTAGTGGATCATCCTGGCGGAGTGGATCGGCGAGGCCACGGCGGCGATGCCACGGTGAGTGAGGACGTCGACGTCGTGCACGCCCAACGCGCTGAGCGCCGTCACCACACCACGGGAGGTCGCACCGAAGCCGATGACGACGGCGCGAAGCGGCCGCCCGTAGTCACCGGAGGATCCTGCGAGCTGCATCGCGTGGAGCACCGAGCAGTAGCCGGCCAGCTCGTTGTTCTTGTGGAACACGTGCAGGTTGAAGGAACCGTCACTGTTCCAGTGGTTCATCGCCTCGAAGGCGATCAACGTCAGCCGCTGGTCGATGGCGAGTTGCGTCAGCTCCTCGTCCTGCACGCAGTGCGGCCACCCCCAGAGGACCTGCCCGGCGCGCAACTCGGCGATGTCACTGAGCAGCGGCTTCGGTTGCAGGATGACGTCGCACCCCGCGACGAGTTGCTCGCGGGTCCTGAAGCCGGCCACCAGGCCCTTCAGCTGGTCGTCGGACAGGCCGAAGCGCTCCCCGTAGCCGTGTTCGAGGTAGACGCGCTCCCGAAGGTCATCGGGAATCCGTCCGAGGTGATGCGGATGCAGCGAGAGCCGCCGCTCATTCTCCTTCAGCGACCGGGCCATGACGCCGAGGCTCAGCTTCTCCACAAGACCTCCTGGGCTCGGGACCTCCCGGCGTGGGTCTGACCTCGTCAGCGTACGCCCGTTGGAGTCGTTCATTCTCGATTCACTGGACGTGGTGCCCGAGGAGAATCGGGCCATGGAGTCGGTGCGTCCGGACATGTCATGGAAGGGCTTGTACACGGCCGGGGCTGTCGCAGCGCTCGTGTACGTGGTGATGGTGGTCGTGCCGGTGGTCCTGGTCTTCGCCGCACCGGTCCCACCGGCGTCGGGTGCCGAGGTGCTGGAGTACATCGCGGCCAACAAGCTGCTGTACCTGACGGAATTGGTGTGCTTCGTCGGTCTCGGCGTCCCCGCCCTGGTGGTGTTCAGCGCCGTCGCGGTGGCGCTGAAGGGCCTGAACAAGAGCATGGCAGCGATCGGTGGCCTGTTCGGGATCGCCTCGGAGATCATCGCCCTGGCCCTCGGCAGCAGCCCGCAATCGCTCCACGGCGGACTGGTGGTGTTGAGCGATGCATACGTGGCGGCTGCCACCGACGCCGAACGGGCCGGTCTTGCCAGCGCGGCGGACGCCCTGATCGCCGCCACCAATGCCGTGTCCTGGGCCGGGATCCTGACCGCAGCCGGAATCCTCATCCTGTCGCTGGTCATGTGGCAGGGGATCTTCGGCCGGGCGGTCGCCGTCATCGGCGTGGTCACCGGGGCAGCCGGCATCGTGTTCGAGGCCTTCAGACCCATGATCGGCTCCGCGTACGCCATCTACGGCCTGCTCCTGCCGCTCTGGTTCGGGCTGGTGGGATGGAGACTGTTCACGGTCAGTCGCGAGCACTGACGCGCGCGGCGCGCGCTGCGCTACCCAACATCGAGGGCCGCGGTATGGGCCGCGTCGAAGCGCTCGTTCGCCCGGTCCGCGGCCCGGAGCGCCTCGTCGACCGCGGCGGCGTCACCCGTCCCGGCCCACTGGGCCGCCAGCGCCTGCCAGTACGCGCGGTCGGCCGCGATGGCGTCGACCAGGGCGGCGTGCAGTTCCGCCAGCACCGGGTCGCCGGTCGTCTCCACCCACGGCGTGACGGCCTTCGCGGAGTCGAGCGCCTCGTCGTACAACGGCAGCACGTACTCACCCCAGAACGCGGCCGGGTCGTTCATGTACGGCGCCGGCTCGGCATTTGTCCGCGCCAGTTCCCACTTGGTGCGGAGCACCGGGAGGTCGCCCGCGAGGTAGGACTGGAGCGCGTCCTCCGCCTCCGGCTGCGCCACGGCGGCGAGTGCTCGGGGGGCCACCCACAGGTACGCCACTCCCCCGAGGACCACAGCCGCCAGCACGACGGCGGCGGCAGCAGCCCGGCGCGACGCCCGGGTGGCGGCGGACCGGTGGACGAGTGCCGTGAGCGCCGTCGTCGGCACGCCGAACACCACCGCGAAGGTCGCCCACCACGCGGCGAGCCACGGGACGTCATCCCCCGTCGGGTCGGCCCCGAACACCGCCACCACCAGGAGGAATCCGCCCGCCGCCACGCCGGCGCCGAGCGCACCGGTCACCACGCCGGCGGCCGCGCCGTGCCGCAGCGTCACGACCGCCCCCGCCACGAGGGCAGTCCCGAGGACGAGCGGCACCATCGCGTCGCGGAACCCGATCACGAGGTCGATGTCGTCGAGGGAACCGAGTGCGAGTGCCCCGAAGGGGTGGGCCACCAACGTGAGACCCGCCGCGATTCCGGCGGCGCGCAGCACCGGCACCCACGACCTGCGCGGCACGAGCGCCGCCGCGCCCAGCCCGACGACAGCGGCCACCGCGAACACGGTGGTGGTCAGGGCGAGGACGGGGACGACGTCGACCGCCCAGACACCCTCCGCGACGGACAGCGCGACCGGGGCCCAGTGAACGGCCGTGAGCCCAGCCGCCACCCCTCCCAGCAGGACCGCAACCGCCGCGGCGGCCCCGTTGCGCGGCCCGGCGTGCGCCACGGCGGCGTCCCCGCCACCCACGACCAGGGCCGCGACGACCAACCCGATCACGCTCGCGCCCAGAGCCTCCGGACCGGCCCGGAAGTCGAGGCCGGTGGCGCCGACCGAGGTCGCAGCCCCCAGCGCGGCACCCGCCACGAGAGCGGCGGCCGGCAGGGCGAACGCCCTCGCACCGGCGCGCCCGGTGGCGGCCGCCCGCACCACCTCGGCGCCGGCCACCATGCCGGCGAGCCCGAAGAGCACGCCGCGTGACCAGTAGCCCGCGTACAGCGGCGGCAGGGTGCCGGCGAGGATGTCGACCAGCGGAGGGTACGCTGCGCCGGCCACCAGGCCGGCGGCCAGCAGGGACGCCGGCCGGGGCGCGCCGAGCAGCCCGGGGTCCGCGACGACCGCGGCCCGCTGCGCCGCGGTCGGGTGCAGTGCGAGCCACGTGGGCGGCCGGGCACCGCGCCGCTTCGCTCCCGAGGGCGTGGTGGGACGCGCCACGAGCGGCCGGGGTGAGCGACGCGAGCGCGGCGGTGAACTCGGCGCGGTCCGCGGCGATCGGCGTGGCGGCCACGTCCGCGTGGTACTCCCGCAGGCGCAGGAGTTGGGCGCGAACCGCGTACACCACGAGCGCCAGCACGGCGACGCGGCGGGCAGGGCGAGGCGGCCGGCGACGGCGTTGGAGACCACGGTGGCGTCGTCGTCATCGAGGCCCTGTTGCCGGCACACCGAGAGCACGACGGCGTGGACCCGGGCGAGCGTGTCCGCGGGCAGTGAGCGGAGCGCGGCCTGCTCGGCGGGATGGACGGGCGACTCCGCGGGGCCGAGACGGAAGAGGCGACGCACGAGGTGCGCGAATTGCGGCTTGGTCTCCTCCTTGATCGCGTCTCCGAGCATCCCGCCGATGAACCGCACGGCAGCCAACGCGCCGGCCACGATGTAGGGCGTGAGGAGGAGGGCGATCTCGGCGCCGAAGCCGGTGGCCTCGTCCGTGGCGTGCTCCGGGGCCGGCATCGTGCCGCGGGCATCGAGGTACTCGTCGCGCTTGCCCTCGAACACGCCGAGCTCCTCGGGGAGGGACTCCTCGAGTGCCGCCCGGGTCAGGGCCTCCACGAGGTCCCTTTCCTCGTCCGGCGCGAACACCCGCTGCGATGGTGCTGTCATCGCCCCCGCCTTCTCCACGTTGAGTGTGCCTGGTGAGACTCAAGTATGGCGCGGGCGACGGCCGGGGTACCCCCCACCCGCGGCCTGTCCCGACGGACGAGGAGGCGTCGACACTTGTGGACAACGCGATTTTCGGCCGGGGGGCAGAGCCCACCTGCACCCACGCCGAGGGCCTCTGACGATAGGCTGACGAGGGCAAAACGCCTCGCCGTCCATGGCGGAGGCGAGCCACAGACCGACCCACGCGGAGGGCATCATGCCGATCAGGATTCCCGCGCCCAGTGCGAGCAGTGTCGAGGTGCGGGTCGCCCGCCTCGAGGACCGTGACAGGTTCGGTGATCGCTGGCAGTACCATGCCCTCGCCCGCAGCGCCGACGGTTGGTGGCAGGCCGACGTCGGGTCGCTGGGCCTCGCCGACGGCGTCCATGAGTACGAGTTCGTGCTCGACGGCGATCGCGCCCACCCGATCCCCGACCCCTTCGCCACCGAGATCACCAAGTTCGGCGGCTACCGCGGACTGCTGCGCGTACAGGGCGGCCTCGACCACCTCCCGCCCTTCGACTGGAGCGACGAGCTGCCCGACGGCGTCACCCTCGCCCCCAACAACGAGATCGTCATCTACGAGATGCCGATGCGGTGGATGGAGGCGGAGTGGGAGCGCCAGGTGGGCCTCGGCACCTTCGAGAAGGCGGCCTTCGCGCACCTCGACCGGCTGGCGGACATGGGCATCAACTGCATCCAGCTCCTGCCCGTCCAGGACTCCCCCGACACCCTGAACTGGGGCTACGGCACCCGGTTCTTCTTCGCCCCTGACATCGACATGGGCACGCCGGTGGACCTGAAGTGGTTCGTGAAGAAGTGCCACCAGCGCGGCATCCGGGTGATCCTCGACGTCGTCATGAACCACGCCCGCGAGTGCGCCCTGGCGAGGCTCGCGGCCGAGCGGTACTTCATCACGCCCAGTGACGAGCCCGGCCGCGGCCACGACTACGGCGGCCAGATGTTCCGGTACCGCGAGAAGGTGGACGGGCAGCACTGGGCACGCGAGTTCCACTTCGAGATGGCGCGCCACTGGATCGAGGAATACCGGGTCGACGGGTTCCGGATCGACGAGTTCAAGGGCATCGACAACTGGGAGTTCATCCAGCAGTTCGGCGACGCCGCCCGGGGTGCGTTCCGCGGCCGGTTCCCGGACCGTCCGTTCATCGTCATCGCGGAGGACTCCTGGACGCGGCCGGAGACCACCCAGGACCTGCCCACCAACCCGAACCGGCGCAAGGTGGTGGACGCCATCTGGAACTTCGGCTTCCGGGATGAACTCCGGCGGCTGCTGCTCGACGACATCACCACCCAGTGGGACCAGCCACCCCGCCGCGAACGGATCGAAGCCATGGTCTCCGGCCGGGCCTTCGACGACCTTGCCCAGTCGGTCGGCTACGTCACCTCGCACGACGTCGAGCGGGACGGTGAGCGGCGCTTCATGAACCATGTGCTGACCTCCCTCCTGCGGCTGGCCGGTGAGATCCCCCCGGACTTCCCTCCCGAGCGGGAATTCGAGAGGGTCCGGGAGGTCGCGGAGGCCTACCGTGTTGAACCCGACGGCACCGACGATGTCCTCGACCTCTACCGGGAGGCCCTCGAGCGGGTTCGCTCCGCCCACGCCCTGCTGATGACCTCGGTGACCATCCCGATGCTGCTGGCCGGCGAGGAGTTCGCGGACATCCACGACACGAACCACCACGTCTGGCAGCTCAAGATGTCCGACCCGGTGGACTGGTACCGCCAGGACTACCCGGGGCACCGGGAGACCGCCGCCGCGATCCGCGACCTCATCTGGTTGCGCCACGGCCACCCCGCCCTCCACCGGAACGAGGTGGAGTTCTTCCACTTCCACCCGGAGATGGACCTGTCCAGGGCCGACGGCGGCCGCCGGGTATTCGCGTACTGCCGCACGGCCGGCGCGCCACTCGGCAGCGGCGGCCAGGTGGTGGTGCTGGCGAACACCGGCCCGCACGACTACCCGCAATACGGGATGCCATGGCCGTGGAACGGCTGGTCGGAGCGGGGTGCGCGCGCCGGCGTCGGCGGGCTGGTCGGGCAGGGGAACGGCTGGGCGGATGTGTCGCTGGCGCCGTTCGAGGTGCGGGTCTTCGAGACGTTCGGCTGACGGTCGCTCGCCCCCCATTGTCGCCGTGCTGGTTGCGGACTACGCTCCGATGCAGGCCCGCGCCCGCTTGACCATGCGGCCGAGAATCACGGAGGCAGCGACATGCAGACCCCCCACAAGTGGCGAGCCCTCGCTGAGAGGGTGACCCCGGACCACGCCCGCCGCGCCACCCTCATGTTCGCCGACCCGCCGCCGGCTCCGCTGCCGCCGCTCGAGTCGGTCAAGCGCCGCCCCATCCACCCCACCGGGGCGACGGGCACGGGGTATCCGTGGGAGAACCTCTCGTTCGAGGGCGGCGGGGCGAAGGGGTACGCCTACATCGGAGCGATCCAGGCACTCGAGAGGGCCGGCATCTATCCCACCCAGGTCCGCCGCGTGGCCGGGACCAGCGTCGGCAGCATCCTGGCGATGTTCGCGGCCATGGGGGCGTCGAGCGAGGACATGGTCGAACGGGTTCCGACCGACCTCCAGGCCCTCGTGATGGACGGCGGCGGCGGCCGGGTCGGCACCATGGTGCGCACCGCCGTCGCACGCGGCATGCACCCCGGCCAGCGCAGCTACGAGTTCCTGGGACACGCCCTCGAGGACTTCACCGGAAGCGCGGACGTGACCTTCCAGCAGCTCCTCGAGCGGTGCGGCCGGGAACTGTGCGTCCCGGTCACGAACGTCACCCGGATGATGACCGAGTACTGCCACCCCAAGACCACTCCGAACATGCCCGTGCGTGTCGCGGTGCGGATGTCCATGTCCCTCCCGGTCCTCCTCCAGCCCGTGCTCCTGCAGCGGACCGCTGCCGGTGAGGTGGATCTCGACTCGGCGGAGGTGTACGTCGACGGCGGGTTGCTCTGCAACACCCCGACCCACGCCTTCGACGGCTGGTGGCTCTCGATGGAACCCGAGGACAGCTTCCTCCGCCGCGTCCTCGACCTGGACCACGCCACCTCCTATTACACCCGGTCGGTGCGCTTCAGCCCCTCAAGCCCCAGGACGCTCGGCTTCACGCTCTTCTCGGCGGACGAGGCCGACTTCACCAATGCGTGGGTACGGCCGGGTGGCGGGCCCCCGCCGCGTCCGAACACCCCGGCACGCGCCCGATTCGAGGAGGTCGAGCGCTCGACGTCGTCGGCCCGTCAGCTGTCGAGGCCGCTGCAGCGGCTCCTCTCCGCGATCAAGGACCTCGACGTGAACGAGGACGGCACGATCTCCGAGGCCGAACTCGACCGCGCCGTCGAAGCCGGGGACGTGAGCTCGGTGGAGCTCCTCTCGGTGTTCGGGACGACGTCGGTCCCGGAGGTCTTCGCGTCCCTCAACCGGAACGCGGACGGCCACATCGACTTCGGGGAGGTGGTCGCCTTCATCGAGAGCCTCGGCGGCGATCTCACGACCCAGCTGGTGGGCTTCCCAGCCCGCCCCCCGCGCACACTGGCCGGGTTCGCGATGAACCTGTTCGACGCCGTCTGCCGCGACCTCAGCCGCGCGAACTACTCGGAGACCGACCGTGCCAGGACCGTGCCGATCTGCACGGACTACATCACGACGCAGTCCTTCGACCTCGTGCGGGCCGACTATGAATTCCTGCTCGACTCCGCCCGGAGGAGCACCCGGGCTTTCCTGCTCGAATACGACCACGCGCACCGCGCGCCGGTGGACGGGTAGCGCAACTCGCCGAGGTCGGGCACTGGGAGGTGCTCTATGATTCCCCCATGCGGGACGACGGCGGCGCCGCCAGCGTCCACGGCGACGGCCACGAATCGGCCGGGGGCGAGCACGCGCTGCCTGCGCTCACGGGCTACGCGATCGCCCGGGAGCGGGGAAACACGCCGGTCCGGGCCTTGACCGTGACCCTGATCGTCGGTGCTGCGGGGCTCGCCGTGGTGGCCATCAAGAGCGCCCTCGCGCACTGAGGCCTCCTGCCGGTTCGTGTCAGATCCCGCGGGACACAGCGCCGGGGTCAGAGGGTGCCGAACGCCTCGACCACCTTGTCGTACACGGCGTCGAGGGCACCCTCGGTGTTGGCAAGGACGACCATCGTGGCGTCCTTGGACGGCAGGTGGCGGGCGATCGCCTCCACACCGGGGTCTCCGCCGCCGTAGCCGAAACTGCCGTCCGCGCGCAGGTAGACCCCGTACCCCATCCAGAGACCCTCCTCGACCTGGACTTGCGGGGTCAACGCCCGTGCCGTCATCTCGGGCCCGAGCAGGTCCCCCGAACCCAGCGCGCGCAGGAACAGGTCGACGTCGCGGGCGGTCACGAACGCGCCGCCGTCGCCCCCGCCCACGATCGGGATCGAGTAGATGTTGGACCGCCACGGCCCGCCGAGTTGGGCCGGCGGGAAGTAGCCGGTGGCGATGTCCGGGCGGGCCTCGTCGAGGGCGAAGTAGCCGCTGTGCGTCATCCCGGCCGGCTGGAGTATCCGCGAGGTGACGACGTCGGTGAACTCCCCGCCGGTGACCTCCTCAAGCAGGATCCCCAGCAGGACGAAGCCGGCGTTGCAGTAGTGGTACGCCTCCCCCGGGCGGCTGACAGGCGTCAGGTCGGTCAGCAGCGGCAGGAAGTCGTCGGGCCGGCGCATGCGGTAGTTGGGCCGGTCGCTCCAGATCGAGGCATAGTCCGCGACGTACCCGGGAAGGGTCTCGTCCTCCTCCGCGTAGTCGCCGATGCCGGAGGTGTGGGTGAGCAAGTGGTGGACGTTCACGGCCGGATCGAGCGTGCGGGGACGACGGCGCTCCGGAAGCAGGTCCGCGACGCGCGTGTGGACGTCCACGTCGGCGTCGTCGAGGGCGGACAGGACCGCGGCGGCGGTGAACATCTTGGAGAGCGACGCCACCCCGAACCGGGTACGTTTCATGACGGGAACGCCGGCTGAGCGGTTGGCGAGCCCGTGGCACGCATGCAGGACGGTCGCGTCCCCCACCGTGACCAGCACGGTCCCGGAGAGGTCCCCCTCGGCGGCGGCACGGTCGAGGTGTTCGGAGAGGGACAGCCACGGCTCTGACGACATGAGGTCCAGTGTCCCCGAGTAGGCTCTGCTCAGGCAACGGTGCCCGGAGACACGCCGAGGGAGTCTGATATGGGCAAGCGACGCACGGGGTTGATGGCCGCAATTGTGGGAGTCGGGCTCGCGGTGGCGGGCTGCACCGGGTCCGGGGCACGGACGCCGCCGGCGCCGCCGACCTCGAGGGCACCATCTCCTTCGTACCGATCGCGTCGACGAAGATGGCCGGATCGGAAGAAGCCATGGCTCAGGAGAGCCAGTTCTTCGCAGCGCTCGAGTCGGCCGACAACTTCGAGTTCAACGACGGCAAGCTCGTTCTTGGCGACCTTGGGAACAACACGCTCGTGGTGCTTGCGGAGAAGTAGCAGCGCCCCATGCTGACGATCGGTGACCGGGTCGCGCTGGTGGTTTGCTCCGACGGGCTCACCGCCCGCGACCGCCCCGAGTACACCCGCCTGCTCGCCACCCTGACGGACTTCGGGCTCGATGTCGTCGAGAGCCCGCACGTCTTCGGGCCGGCCCCGGACGCGGTGCGCGCCGCCGTCCTGGAGGGGTTCTTCGCGGACCCGGGCGTGGCCGCGATCTTCGACGTCTCCGGCGGCGACCTCTCCGGCGGGGTACTGACCCACCTCGACCTTGGGGTTGTCGCGCGGCACCCCACGCCGTTCTTCGGCTACTCCGACCTCACCACCATCGTCACCGCGATCCAGACTCGGACCGGGCAGATCACCCACCTTTGGACCGTCCGGAACCTCGTGCGGTCGGACGCCGAGGCGCAGCTGGCCCGCTTCCGCGCCTCGGTCCTCGGGAACGCCGACGACCTCTTCCGCATCAGCGCCCACATGGTGCGTGGCGAGGGCATGGCCGGCCCCCTGGCGGGCGGCAACCTGCGGTGCCTGCTGAAGCTCGCGGGGACGCCGCACTTCCCGGACCTGCGCGGACGTGTGCTCGCCCTCGAGAGCTTGGGGGCGTCGTCGGCCGCGGTGTACGCGGGACTGCACCAGTTGCGGCAGATGGGCGCGCTCGAGGAGGTCGCGGGGGTGCTGCTGGGCACGTTCACGGCGCTGCAGCGCGACCACGGCCAGGACGCCCCAACCCGGATCGCGCTCGAGGTGCTGGACGGGCGCACCCCGCTGGCCGTGACACGGGACTTCGGCCACGGCCCCGACTCGCGCGCACTGCGCCTCGGGGCGCGGTGGCACACCGGCACTCACTAGTCTGGAGCCATGCCTGAATCCCCCTCCGCCGGCAGGCTCGCCGTCGTCGTCAATCCCAGCAAGTTCGCGGACCTCGAACCCATCAAGCGCCAGGTGGCCAAGGCCTGCGCCCACAGGGGCTGGCCTGACGCCGCGTGGTACGAGACCACCAAGGAGGACCCGGGCACCGGGCAGGCACGCCAGGCGATCGACGACGGCGCCACCCTCGTCTGCCCGCTGGGCGGGGACGGCACCGTGCGCGCCGTCGCGAGTGCGCTCGTCGAGACGGGGGTCCCCCTCGGCCTCCTGCCCCGCGGCACCGGGAACCTGCTGGCCCGAAACCTGCTCCTGCCCGTCGACGGCCTCCACGACGCCCTCGAGGTGGTCCTGACCGGCACCCAGCGGTCCGTCGACGTCGGCATGGTCACCTTCGACGACCGCGAGCCCGAGGTGTTCCTGGTCATGGCCGGGGTCGGCGTTGATGCGGACACCATGGCGAACGCCGATGAGAAGCTGAAGAACAGGGTCGGCTGGGTGGCCTACCTGGTGTCCGGGGCGAAGGCCCTCCTGAACCGCGGGTTCAGGGTGAGTGTGACCGCCGGAGCCGAGCTCGAGGTCAGCCAGCACGCCCGCATGGTCGTCGTGGGCAACTGTGGCGAGCTGACCGGTGGCACGAAGCTCATGCCGGACGCGAAGCTCGACGACGGCGTCCTCGACGTCGTCATGCTCGCACCGCAGGGGCTCGTCGGTTGGGGGTCCGCCGGGCTCAGCATCATCACCCGGAACCGCCGCGGGCACGTGTCCCTGCGTCGCATGACCGGTCCGCGCATCGAGGTCTCGCTCGACCGCCCGGTCGAGGGCGAACTCGACGGCGACGCCGTCGGGCAGGTGCGGTCCATGGTGTGCGAGGTGAAGCCCGGCGCGCTCGTGGTGCGGACGGCCCGGAGCAGGCCGTAGTACGGGATCAGTCGACCCCGACCTCCATGGCCACGCGGTCGAGGACGTCCTCCGCATCCGCGGGTGCGGCGCCACGGCCGATCGCGGCTGCGCCACCCACGTCCAGCGCACCCACCAATTCGGCCGTGTCACCGCCGACGATGCCCTGCATGGCGTACAGCTCGAGGCGGGCGCGGGAGTCCTGGATGTCCAGGTTGCGCATGGTGAGCTGACCGATCCGGTCCTGCGGCCCGAAGGCCGTCTCCGCCACCCGTTCCATGGACAGCCTGTCGGGGTGGTAGCTGAGCGCGGGCCCGGAGGTGCCGAGGATCGAGTAGTCGTCGCCGCGGCGGAGCCGGAGGGTCACCTCGCCCGTCACGGCCGAGCCCACCCACCGCTGGATCGACTCGCGCAGCATCAGGGACTGCGGGTCCAGCCAGCGGCCCTCGTACATGAGGCGGCCGAGCCGGCGCCCCTCGGCGTGGTAGTTCGCGATGGTGTCCTCGTTGTGGATGGCGGTCAGCAGCCGCTCGTAGGCGATGTGCAGCAGCGCCATGCCGGGCGCCTCGTAGATGCCCCGCGACTTGGCCTCGATGATCCGGTTCTCGATCTGGTCGCTCACCCCGAGGCCGTGCCGCCCGCCAATGGCGTTGGCGGCGCGGACCAGCGCGACGGCGTCGTCGAACACCTCGCCGTTGAGCGCCACGGGACGGCCGGCGTCGAACGTGATCGTCACGGTCTCCGGGACGATCTCGACGTCCTCGCGCCACGAGGCGACGCCCATGATCGGCTCAACGATCTCGACGCCGTTGTCCAGGTGCTCCAGCAGCTTCGCCTCGTGGGTGGCACCCCAGATGTTCGCGTCCGTGGAGTAGGCCTTCTCCTTCGAGTCACGGTAGGGCAGGTCCCGCTGCGCCAGCCATTCGGACATCTCGAGGCGGCCGCCGAGCTCGCCCACGAAGTCCGCGTCCAGCCACGGCTTGTAGATCCGCAGGCGCGGGTTGGCAAGCAGGCCGTAGCGGTAGAAGCGCTCGATGTCGTTGCCCTTGTAGGTGGAGCCGTCGCCCCAGATCTCGACGCCGTCCCGCGCCATGGCGCGCACCAGGAGCGTGCCCGTGACCGCCCGGCCGATGGGAGTGGTGTTGAAGTAGGCCTTCCCGGCCGTGCGGATGTGGAACGCCCCACACTGCAGCGCGACGAGCCCCTCCTCCACGAGCGCCGGCTTGCAGTCCACCAGGCGGGAGAGCTCCGCACCGTATTCGACGGCGCGGCCGGGAACGGACTCGATGTCCGGTTCGTCATACTGCCCGAGGTCCGCGGTGTAGGTGCAGGGGATGGCCCCCTTCTCGCGCATCCAGGCGACAGCGACGGACGTGTCGAGCCCGCCGGAGAATGCGATGCCGACGTGCTCGCCGACGGGGAGGGTGGAGAGAACCTTGGCCATGGATACGATCGTAGGACGATTGATGCAGATATGCGAGCGGCTGCATATATGCAGGCGTGTGATTTGACGCACTGCCTCCCGGCAGGTCGTAGTCTGGCATCGACTCCTCAGGAAGGCGGACGACATGTCCCGGTGGGCGATCATGGAGGGCGGCGAGGCCGCGGCGAGCGTGGCGCACGCGCTGAGCGAGGTGATCGCGATCTACCCCATCACCCCGTCATCGGCGATGGGTGAACTCGCGGACTCCTGGTCGGCCGCCGGACGGACGAACATCTGGGGCGCCGTCCCCGAGGTCATGGAGATGCAGTCCGAGGGCGGCGCGGCGGGCGCGCTCCACGGCGCGGTCACCAAGGGCACCCTCAGCACGACCTTCACCGCGTCCCAGGGCCTGCTGCTCATGCTGCCAAACATGTACAAGATCGCCGGCGAGCTGACGCCTGCGGTGATTCACGTGGCAGCGCGCACGGTGGCGACCCACGCCCTCTCCATCTTCGGTGACCACTCCGACGTGATGGGCTGCCGCATGACCGGATGGGCCATGCTTGGCGCCGAGAACGTGCAGCAGGCCCAGGACTTCGCGCTGGTCGCCCACGCCGCGTCCCTGCGCTCGCGCGTGCCGTTCCTGCACTTCTTCGACGGGTTCCGCACCAGCCACGAGATCAACAAGATCGAACTGCTGGAGCGCGAGGACATGCGCGCGCTCGTCCGCGAGTCCGACGTCCTGGCGCATCGCGCCCGCGGCCTCACCCCGGACTCCCCCGTGCTGCGCGGCTCCGCGGAGAACCCCGACACCTTCTTCCAGTCGCGGGAGGCGGCCAACCTGTTCCACCGGGCGGTGCCCTCCGTCGTCGCCGAGTGCTTCGACGAGCTCGCCGAGCGCACCGGACGGCGGTACGGCCTCGTCGACTACAGCGGCGCGGCGGACGCCGAGCGCGTCGTCGTCGTCATGGGGTCGGCGAGCGCCACCTTGCGGGAGACGGTGGCGCACCTGGTCGCCCGGGGCGAGAAGGTCGGCGTGCTGGCCGTCCACCTCTACCGGCCGTTCCCCACCGCGCAGTTCGTGGCCGCGCTGCCTGCGACGGTGACGCGCATCGCCGTCCTCGACCGGACCAAGGAGCCCGGTGCACCGGTCGAGCCCCTGCACAGCGACGTTCTGGCCGCGCTCGACCAGCACGGATTCGGCCACTTCACCGCGGGCCGGCCCGCCGTGATCGGGGGCCGCTACGGCCTGTCCAGCAAGGAGTTCACCCCGCGCATGGCGGCGGCGGTCCTCGCCGAGCTGGACCGGCCGACGCCGAAGCGCGAGTTCACCGTCGGGATCGTCGACGACGTCACCCACCTCTCGCTCCCGACCGACCCGGACTTCGCCCTCCCCCGCACCTCGCTGGCCGCGGTGTTCTACGGCCTGGGCTCGGACGGGACCGTCGGGTCGTCCAAGAACTCGGTCAAGATCCTCGGGGAGGAGCCCGGCCGCTACGCGCAGGGCTACTTCGTCTACGACAGCCGTAAGGCTGGCGCGTCGACCATCTCCCACCTGCGCTTCGGCGACAACCCCATCGACGAGCCGTACCTGATCGATTCCGCCGACTTCGTCGCGGTGCACCACTTCGACCTGATGCGCACGATGCGCACCATCGACGTGGCCCGGCCCGGCGCCACCGTGCTCGTGAACTCGCGCTGGCCCGCCGACCAGCTCTGGGAGCACCTGCCCGTCGAGGTGCGGCGGATCATCGTCGAGCGCAACCTCGCCCTCTGGACGATCGACGCCACCCGGGTCGCCCGCGACGCGGGGCTCGGCAGCCGCACCAACACCGTCATGCAGCCCTGCTTCTTCTTCCTCTCCGGCGTCGTGGAGCAGGACCAGGCGATCTCGAAGATCAAGGCGTCTGTCGAGCGGACCTACGGCAAGCGCGGACGGATCGTGGTGGAACGCAACTTCGCGGCCATCGACGCCGCCGTCGCCGCCCTGCAGCGCGTGGAGTGGAGCGCCGCCGCGGCCGGCGTGGCCGGCGCCGACGGTCTGCACCGCATGCCGCCCCTGCCGGACGCCGCCCCGGACTTCGTCAAGCGGGTCACCGCGACCATGCTGCGCGGCGAGGGCGACACCCTGCCGGTGAGTGCCCTGCCCGTGGACGGCGAGTGGCCGACCGGAACGTCGACGTGGGAGAAGCGCGCGATCGCCGAGGAGATCCCGATCTGGGACCCGTCCTTGTGCATCGACTGCGGCAAGTGCGCGATCGTCTGCCCGCACTCGGCGATCCGCATCAAGCTGGCACCTGACGAGCTCCTCGCCAATGCGCCGGACACCTTGCAGTCCAAGCCCTACAGGGACCGCACCCTGACCGGTCACCAGCTCATCGTCCAGGTCGCGCCGGACGACTGCACGGGTTGCGGCATCTGCGTGGACGTCTGCCCGGCGCGCAGCAAGACCGAGATCAAGCACAAGTCGATCAACATGGAACCCGCCCACGAGCACCGCGAGACCGAGCGCACCAACTACGAGTTCTTCCTCGGCCTGCCGGAGATCGACCGGACGAAGGTGCGTCACGACCAGGTCAAGGGCGTCGCCCAGCTGCAACCGCTGTTCGAGTTCTCCCTCGCCTGCTCCGGGTGCGGCGAGACCCCTTACATCAAGACGCTCACGCAGCTCTTCGGCGACAGGATGCTGATCGCGAACGCGACCGGCTGCTCCTCCATCTACGGCGGGAACCTGCCGACCGCCCCGTACACGAAGAACCCGGACGGCCGCGGCCCGGCCTGGTCGAACTCATTGTTCGAGGACAACGCCGAGTTCGGCCTCGGCATGCGGCTGGGCTGGGAGAACCAGCACGCCGAGGCGAGGCGCTACCTGCGCCTCCTTGCCGACAGGCTCGACCCGGCGCTCGTCGACGGCCTGCTCACGGCCGACCAGTCGGAGGAGGAGGGCCTGCAGGCGCAGCGCGCGCGGGTCGTGGGGCTCAAGGAGGCGCTGCGGGGGCTGAGCGCCTCCAGCGCGGGCGCCGGGCCCGACGACGCACCCGACCAGGCCGTCACCGCCCTGCTGTCCCTGGCGGACGAGCTGGTCGAGAAGGCGGTGTGGATCATCGGGGGCGACGGCTGGGCGTACGACATCGGCTTCGGCGGCCTCGACCACGTCCTCGGGTCGGGGCGGAACGTGAACGTCCTGGTGCTTGACACCGAGGTGTACTCCAACACGGGCGGGCAGGCGTCCAAGGCCACCCCGCGCGGCGCGGCGGCCAAGTTCGCGGCGTCCGGGAAGGACCACCCCAAGAAGGACCTCGGCATGATCGCCGCCGCGTACGGCGACGTGTATGTGGCACAACTGGCGATCGGCGCCAACCAGCAGCAGACCGTCCGGGCGATGCTCGAGGCCGCCGCCTGGCCGGGGCCCTCCCTCCTGATCGCCTACTCCACCTGCATCGCGCACGGCATCGACATGGGGACCTCGATGACGCATCAAACCGACGCCGTCGCGTCCGGGTACTGGCCGCTGTACCGGTACCGCCCCGGCACCGACGAACACACGCAACCCATGAGCCTGGACAGCAAGGCGCCCACCAAGCCGGTCACAGACTTCATGATGGCCGAGACGCGGTTCTCAATGCTGGCCCGGTCCAACCCGCAGCGCGCTGAGATGCTCGCCCGCCTCGCCCAGCGCGACGTCGACGAGCGGTGGCGCTACTACAGCCAGTTGGCCGGCGTGGAACGCGCCGTCCAGGTTGACACCCCCGCCGGCCCGGACGACGAGAAGGGAACAGAATGAGCGCCGACCTGACCACGCGTTACCTCGGGCTGGAGTTGTCGGGGCCGATCATGGCCTCGGCCGGGCCACTGACCGGCACGCTCGACGGGCTGCGCGCGCTCGAGGACGCCGGCGCCTCCGCCGTCGTCCTGCCGTCGCTGTTCGAGGAGGATGTCATCGAGGAGGAACTCCACCTCGCGGACCTCCTCGACGACGGCGAGGGGTTCGCCGAGTTCGCGAGTGCCCCGCTGTCGGAGGCGGCGGCGGATTACGTGCTGGAGCCCGAGCGCCACGTGCGGCTCGTCGAGCGGGCGAAGGCCGCGCTCGGGATCCCCGTGATCGCCAGCGTGAACGCCGCCCACCCCGGCTCATGGGAGCGGTACGCCACCATCCTGGTGGAAGCCGGGGCAGATGCGATCGAGCTCAACATGTACTCGGTCGCCGCTGACGCCAGTGAGTCCGCAGCGGACGTGGAGTCCCGCAAACTCGACATCGTCAGCGCGGTGCGGGCGGCGGTCACCGTGCCGCTCACCGTGAAGCTCTCGCCGTTCTACACGTCGGTCGCGCACTTCGCCGCCGCCGTGGTCGGACGCGGCGCGGACGGGCTGGTGCTGTTCAACCGGTTCTACGCGCCCGACATCGACCTGGACACGCTCACGGTCCGCCCTGCGCTCACGCTCTCGGAGAGCGACGACCTGCGGCTGCCGCTCCGCTGGCTCGGGATCCTGCGGCCGCAACTGCCCGAGACGTCCCTGGCCGCCAGTTCCGGCGTCCACACGGGGGCGGACGCGCTCAAGGCGCTGCTCGTCGGGGCGGACGTGGCCTGCACGACGTCGTCCGTGCTGCGCAGGGGTCCGGGTCACGTGACGACCATGCTGGCCGAGGTCCGCGCTTGGCTGGATGCGAACGACTACGAGTCGGTGCGGCAACTGCGCGGCAGCATGTCCGCGGCGTCGGTCCCCGACCCTGCCGGGTTCGAGCGCGCCCAGTACCGGGCGATCGTGACTACTCTGGGGAGGTAAACCCCACCGATCCTCTTGGAGGCACTCATGTCCGCACTTCTCAACTTCCTCGCGTCGCAGACGGGCCGCTATGTGCGCTCCGGTCTGGGCGTCATCCTCCTCGTCCTCGCCTTCGTGGCGGGCGGCGCGTGGGCGTGGGTCCTCGGCGTACTGGGCGTGGTGTTCCTGCTCGTCGGCATCCTCGACGTCTGCCTGCTCGCCCCGCTGTTCGGCAAGCCGCTCCGGGGCAAGGAATTCCGCTCGGGGGTCTGACCGGCTCGACGGCGGCGCGGCGTCCCGCTCCCCAGGAGACCCCATGAGTCCGCTCGCCAGCACCTTCATCACCCTCGCCCTCGTGTTCTACACGGTCGGCGTGTGGGGTGAGCGCATCCAGAAGCGCCTGAGGTGGTGGCACTTCGCGTTCTTCGTCCTCGGGCTCATGTTCGACACCCTTGGCACCGGCCTGATGTTCGAGTTCGTTGGCGGGATGACCTTCGACGTCCACGGCATCTCCGGGCTGATCGCCATCCTCCTCATGGTGGTCCACGCCGCGTGGGCCCTCGTGGTGCTCCGTCGACAGGACGAGGACGCACTCAAGAACTTCCACAAGTTCAGCGTCTTCGTGTGGCTGGTCTGGCTGATCCCCTACTTCAGCCCGATGTTCTTTGCCATGGCGGAGTGAGCACCGACGAACCACGCCCGACCCATCGGGTTCCAGTCCAGCGGCTCGCCGTGTCAGAACGGTGGAGGGCCTTCGAAAGCGTCCGGTGGAGACTCGCCAGGTGGGTCGTCGGGTGGAGCTCCGCCGCGTTGGCGGAGTGGTCGTTCGGGGAGGCGGCGGTACTTCTTGCCGAGAGCGGAGGTCCAGGTGCGGGTGCCGTCCGCCTGCAGGTGTCCGACGTTTGCGGCGCCGGCGGTCTTGATCCGGTGGTGGCGAGGACACTCCGGGGCGTGGTTGACCAGCGAGGTGACCCCACCCTGTGCCCACTCGTGGACGTGGTCCCCGTCGCACCTGTGGGAGGGGATGGAGCAGCCGGGGCGCACACAGGTGTGGTCCCGAAGCCGGGTCGCGGTGCGGATGTGGGACGGGGGCGCATACCGGGCCCGCCCGATGTCCAACGGCAACCCGGTGAGCGGGTCTGTCACGATCCGCTGCCAGGTTCCACCCGCTGCGAGCAACAGCGCGACCGCCGGGCTGATCGGCCCATAGCCCTCCAACCACGCCGCCTCGGTGCGGTGACCGTCCACCGGACCGAAGACCACAGCCTCGCAGGAATCAGTGGCGGTGTCGGGGTTGTCGGTGCCGGCCAGGTCGGCACGGAAGACGTCGGCCACCGAGGGTGGCGGGGTGAACCCGGGAATCGCACGCATCATCACTTCGAGGGGGATGGTGACCGCGATCTTCGCGGGCGCCGACGTCACGGTGGACCCGTCCGACAGCGTCACCTCGGTGCCACTCGTGAGGGCGGTCTTCGCCCACCCGGTCATCGTGTCGGCGCGGAGTTGGTCCGTGGTGCGGCAGTCCCCCGCACCCCGGGCGGCGGTGGCCGCGGCGTCCAACGCGCTGTCGAGGGTGACGGCGTCGGGGGCGGGCAGGAACAGGCTCATGCGGGCCATCCCGTCCGCCGCGGGGCGGGGACGACCCACCCGCCGCTTGCCGGCCGCCACACGCGCACGGTCGTCCGCGGTCTCGGGGTCGAACTCGATGAGCAGGCGGGCGATGTCGCGACGCAACTCGGCAGGGGTGCGCTCCACCGCGCGTTCCAGTGCGAGTTCTTCGACGGGGATCGCGACCGTCAGGTCCACCCCGGACAGGCAATCGGTGATCACCCAGGCGTGCTCAAACGAGATGACCCCGACCTCCAAAGCATCCCCCGTCGCACACAGGGCCCCCGTGATCGCCCCACCAACCTTGACGTACCGTTCCGCCAAGTGGGTACTCACCCGCAGTCCGACGGAGATCTCCTCCGCCGCCACGTTGATCACCCCGATGTAATCCGGGTAGGCGAGTCGGGCCGAGGACGCGAGCTTCGCCGCGTACCGGGCCTTCAACCACGCCGCGTGCGCCTCCACCCGGGCGGCCGCCCGGACCGAGGCCAACAACCCCTCCTCCGATGTCTCACGGTCCTCGAAACGCTCCAACAACTCGACGGCGTGCGGCCCCGCCCCCGCACGATCCATCAGCGTCACGTGCGTGCCGAACTCCAACACGCTGCCACCAGGGCGGCGGAACTCATGCACGAGAGCTGTCATGAATACCATCCTCCACGGCACCACTGACAACAACGATCCGGAGTTCGATCGAGCATGCCGACCCTGACCTCGAGCGGATCCAGCCGCACACCACGCCGCGCTGACCGGACGATGGATTGCGTCAGCGTTTGCGACCGAAGATGAAGTAGGCCACGGGCCCCACGAAGTTCACGAACGACGCCGCGACCCACACCGCCTTCGGACCGTTCAGGTCATCGGGTCGGCGCTTCCGCAGGTCGTTCAGCGCGGCAACCATTAGGGCCACCTGCAGGAGCCCCCCGGCAGCCCCGACCGCCTTCCGTCTCGGCGACATCTCGCTCCATGTCTTGCCACGGTCTGTGTGTTGGCCCATCACTCCGCCTCTCGATCGGGTGTTGCCCAAGGGTAGTCCCGATCGCGCTGATCGCGCCCATGGCTGCGTCAGGCCGTCACTTGGCGGTGAAGCCGCCGACGGCTCCGCGCGGCGGCCGGATCGTGCGGCGGCTCATTGACAGCGGGCGGCAGGTCCGGGCGCTGCCTGCGCCCTGCGACTGACGCCGCGCAACTGGAGGGTGAGGGTGTCGGTCGTCACGACGGCCAACGCCCTCGGCCGGATCCTCGCGGGCCCGACTGACCTGACCATCGCGGCCGTCGACGGTGAGGGCAACCAGAACCTGATCCGTGCCGCGGCGCAGGCCGGCGTCCACCGGTTCGTGTACGTCTCGGCCGCGGGGACGGGCGATGACATGGCCCGCCTGGCGCCGTTCACGGCCGCCAAGTGGGCGGCGGAGAAGGCCCTCCGGGCGACCTCGATGCAGGTCGTGATCGTCCGACCCGACATGTTCCAGGAGGTCTGGCTGGCTCCGCCCTCCGGGATCGACCCGGCGGCCGGCAAGGCCCTGATCTACGGCCGCGGGGAGTTGGCGCATCGCTGTGTCGCGATCGACGACGTCGCGGCGCTGTGCGCGCAGGTGGCGGTCGCACCGGATCCGCCGGCCCTGGTGCAGTTCGGGGGGCCAGAGGAGCTGTCGCGCGAGCAGGTGGTCGCGGCCTTCGAGTCGGCCACGGGCAGGACGCTCAAGGTGCGGCACGTGCCGGACGCCGCGATGTCGGTCGGGCATGTGGGCTCAGCACCACTGCTTGGGACCCTGCCGTCGGGGTTCAGCGAGCCCGGAAGTCCGGCGCCGGCTTCCCCAGTCCGGCGTCGCGGGCGATGACGATGGACTCCGACCGCCGGCTCACCCGCAGCTTGGCGAAGATGGACGAGAGGTGGTTGCCGACGGTCTTCACCGACATCCCCAGGTGGCTCGCGATCGAGGCGTTCGACAGTCCGGCGGCGACGAGGTCGAGGATCTGCCGTTCGCGGGGGGTGAGTTCCGGGAACGCCCGCCTCGGCGAGGGTGCGGGTTGGGCGAGGCGGTCCAGGGCGCGGGCCGCGATGGCGGACCCAAAGACGGGTCGCAGGATCACTGCCTGCCGGACTGCCTCGCGGCCGGTCGCCGCCCCGCCGATGACCGTCACGGAATCGAGCGACCCGAGCAGTGCCCGCAGCCCTTGGCGAACCACGGGGTGGTCGTCGGCCAGGACGACCCGGACGTCGGCGCGGGGATTTGCGTGCGTCATGACGCACCACCTGCCCCGGGGAGAAGGTCGGACTCGAGCGGCAGGGTGACGGAGACCTCGCCGCCCTCGGGTCCCGGCCCGGCGAACAGCGTCCCCCCGAGTTCGGCGGCGCGCTCCCTCATCCCGATCAGCCCGACGCCGGGCGTCCAGGCATCGGCGGCGGGTCCGCCGTCGTCGACCACGCGAAGC